>Ga0164243_10000098_pt1 | contig 226576 bp, 221 predicted proteins | sample OricompcompostOP_FD_108781 | JGI IMG/M metagenome (GOLD analysis project Ga0164243, IMG submission 108781) | Organic Plus compost microbial communities from Emeryville, California, USA - Original compost - Organic plus compost (OP) | ecosystem: Engineered > Solid waste > Mixed feedstock >... | reverse complement strand
GGTCATAATGAATTAGTTTTTAATCCGCGAGCACGTAGCGCAAAGTTACGGGCCGTAGCAAAAATAAAAACCAAAGAAAGGGAAGCGCATGCCAATTCAGGTTAAAAGCACCTCCCGCGCCTATAAGGTAAAAGTTAAGGTAGTTCACCTTAACGAACGTGCCTAGTAGGAAGCAGGCCACCAAGGAGCGTCTAAGAATACGAGGGCGCTCCTTACGGCCCGAAGATTATAAAAGAAATATAAACATAAAAACAAAAGAGAAATAATATGACATATTCAAGTTCGATGGCAATGAGCCGACAACGGTTTGCAGTTCGCAACCAAAACTCGGTTTCGTTCCGTTCAACAGACCGGCGTTTGGGGCCAATCACCAATACCGTTGCGTTAATTATTTTAGCGTGCCTATTAGGCTTGCTCTATCTGACGCAAGTGACAAAAACCAATGCTTTCGGGTATAGTATAGACAAGCTTGAGCAGCAACAAACGCAGCTCAAGACAGAGCATGATAACCTAGAGGTCGCTTCCGCGCGGCTGCAGTCACTGGACCGCGTGCAAAATAGCGATCCAGCTAAAAACCTTGTTTCCGTCGCTCCAGCAGGTGTCGTTCAAAATTAATCCACGCTCGTTATTGTTTGTGTAACGCATGAAGCCTTTTTCTGTAAAGTCAGTCCCTGTCCAGCGCGTACATATTTGGTACGCGTTAATTGTATGTATATTTGCTGTATTTACTGTGCGTTTATTTTATCTCCAGGTCATCAGGCATGACCATTATAAAGCCGCCGCTCAAAGTGACCAGTATAAAGAATACAAAATCGCGGCTTCCCGAGGAATCATTAAGGCGCATGACGGCGACAGGGTGGTGCCGATTGTTCTCAACCATGAACTATTTATTATTTATGCTGATCCACAGCTCGTAAAAGACAAAGACAAAACAGTTGAGGCACTGGTCCAGGTATTGGGCGGGGACAGGGCAAAATACGAAGAAGCGGTCAATGCCAAGAACCGGTATATGGTATTGGCTAAAAAAGTACCAAAAGAGCAGCGCGATGCACTATTAAAGCATAAATTGCCGGGCATTGGTGCTCAGGCCCAAGAATACCGTACGTATCCGCAAGGTACTTTGGCTGCCCAATTACTCGGATTTGTAAATGATGAAGGTGAAGGGAAGTACGGGCTGGAGCAAGCACTTAATAAGCGACTCAAGGGCACGTCAGGTGAATTGAAGGCAGTGACTGATATCAATGGCGTCCCGCTCGCTGCTAGTGAGGATAATATCCGTAAACCAGCTAAACCAGGGGAAGATCTGGTACTGACATTGGATATCGGCATGCAAAAACAGACAGAACAACTACTTAAGCAAGGCCTCGATGCTGCCCGTTCAAACTCAGGCAGCGCAGTAATACTTGATGCTAAATCCGGCGCGGTGAAAGCAATGGCGAATTACCCGACATATGACCCTGCAAACTATGCCCAGGTTGATGACGCAAATGTGTTTAATAATATGGCTGTTACTGATGCTTTGGAAGTAGGATCAGTGATGAAGCCATTGACTGCTGCAGCTGCCCTGGATATGGGTGTGGTGAAGCCTACTACGACCTACTATGATACGAGTAAGATCAAGGTTGATGATGCTACCGTTTCAAATATTGAAGAGGATGGCGGCCCGGGCACTAAGAGTATCACGGATATTTTAGATCTCTCCTTAAATACCGGCGCTACCTGGTTGCTTATGCAGATGGGTGGCGGTAATTTGAATAAACAAGGCCGTGAAGCTTGGTATAACTATATGACAAAGCATTATATGTTTGGTAAAAGTACCGGCATAGAGCAAGGGTATGAGAACCCCGGCGTCGTACCCAGCCCTACTGAGGGGTACGGTCTTAACATTACATATGCCAATACGTCTTTCGGCCAAGCCATGACCGCGACGATCCTACAAATGGCAGGGGCATACGCCGCGATGTTGAATGGCGGTACATACAACCAGCCGCATTTGGTAGAGTCTACTATTGATAGTGCGGGCAATACCAAACAGAACAACCCGAAAGTACTTTCTAGGCAAGTCGTCAAGCCACAGGTGAGCCAGGATATCCAACCTATGCTGGAACACGTTGTTGATACACATTATTTTACACGGAAATTCAGTGATAATTACAGTGTTGGCGGTAAGACTGGTACGGCGCAGATTGCCAGCCCAAATGGCGGATATCTCGAAAACGATTTTAATGGTACGTATGTCGGCTTTGTGGGCGGTGATACGGCTGAATATATTATCGCGGTATTGGTAAATAGGCCAAAAATACCTGGCTATGCAGGTTCTCAAGCTGCACAACCGATATTTGGCAACATTGCACACATGCTCATTGATAACTTTAATGTAAACACCAAAAGCCATTGATTATGATGTATACTAAACAGAAAGCACAATCATGAACGACACACTCTTTTTTTCAGTTGAATCCGCGACCTTAATTCATATTCTGCTCCTTGGTACCTTAGGCTTTTTGCTTAGTATGTTAATTACGCCGTTATATACCACTAGTGCTTATAGATGGCAGTGGTGGAAGAAGCCGCGAAAGACTACTACTACAGGCGAGGCGGCGAAGGTATTTACAAAATTGCATGCAGCCAAGCACCAACGCCATATCCCTACCATGGCTGGGGCTATTTTTGTGGTTGCCGTAGCTGTAGTAACATTGTTATTTAACCTTGATAGGACTGAAACCTGGTTGCCGCTCGCGGCATTTGTAGGTGCAGCAGCCGTGGGGCTGATTGATGATATTATCAATATCCGCGGTAGCGGGGCAGGTGTTGCTGGCATCCCCCCTAAAATTAAACTGTTGCTCATTACGTTGATCGCGCTCATAGGCGGATGGTTCTTCTACTATAAATTAGATGTCAGTAGTATAACTATTCCTTTGGCAAACATCGAGTGGCACATCGGCTGGTGGATTATCCCGCTTTTTGTGCTGGTGGTAGTTGCTACAGCTAACGCGGTGAATATCAGTGACGGCTTAGATGGTTTGGCGGGTGGCTTAGCGACTTCTGCGTTCGCAGTATATACCATAATCGCGTTGGTTGAAGGACGTTTCGGCGTAGCTGGTTTTTGTATGACCATTTTAGGCGCTTTACTAAGTTATACATGGTTCAATATTTTTCCGGCGCGGTTCTTTATGGGCGATGTAGGGTCATTTAGCCTCGGGACGGCTTTAGGCGTAGTGGCAATGCTCACTGATACGGTACTATTACTTCCGCTTATCGGCATAATATTTGTGGCTGAGGCTGGGTCGGTCGTATTGCAAATCGCGTCGAAAAAGCTGCGTGGTGGTAAGAAAATTTTCAAGATTGCGCCTATACACCACCATTTCGAAGCTATAGGGTGGCCGGAAACAAAGGTAACTATGCGGTTTTGGGTGATTGGACAAGTAGCGGGCGTACTCGGCCTTATTGCGTTCTTACTCGGGAGATTTAGTTAATATGCGGGCGCTCGAACAACGACGGGCGCGACCAACACCGTTCGGGCAGGCCCAGACCGCCCGTCGGCATAAACCTGATTATTGGTTGTTGATTTTAACGCTGACTTTGCTTGGCGTAGGCCTCATCATTGTGTACTCTATCAGTCCGGCGTTGGCGGTGGAGAAAGGGACAAGCGGCAATCAATACGTCATTCGCCAGCTTATTGGCATTGCGCTTGGTTTGGGATTGTTCGCCGTATCGGCTAAAGTGCCATTACAGGTGTGGCGAAGTTTATGTATACCCTTATTGGCTGCAGCAGGCGTAGCGACGTTGCTGACGCTTTTATTGCCAGTTAATCAAGAGTATCCAGCGCATCGTTGGATTCGTTTGGGCGGGTTTTCATTTCAGTCGGTAGAGCTTTTGAAGTTTGCGATTATTATCTGGCTGGCCGGATTTTTGGTATATCGTATGGAGCGTGGCCTCATAGATAGCTTTCAGAAGACGATACGGCCGCTTTTGCTTGTGTTGGTGGGTATTGCGATTATTGTTGCCGGACTTCAGAGTGATTTTGGTTCTGCCGCGGTGATAGTTGCTATGATGACTGCTATGGTTTTTGTGGCTGGCATTCCCATAAAACGCATAATTATGTTGGCTGGAGTTGTGGTGATTGGCTCAGTACTTCTAATTGCTCCTAGTGACTACCGCCGAGATAGGCTGGCTACATTCATGAACCCTGAAGCTGACTGCATGTCCACTGGCTATCAGGCTTGCCAGGCATTGATTGCAGTTGGGTCTGGGGGTATGGCAGGATTGGGGCTGGGCAATAGCGTCCAGGCTTACGGGTATCTTCCTGAAGCTGAGAACGACTCTATTTTTGCAATCCATGCCGAGAAATTCGGTTTCATAGGATCGGTATCGTTACTTGGCCTAATGCTTGCTTTATATACACGTATCAAGCGCGTAGCAGATAGGGCGCCTGATGATTTTAGCCGGTTAGTGGTGGTTGGTATACTGGTATGGTTAAGTACCCAGACAATAATTAATGTCGGAGCTATGACAGGGCTTTTGCCCTTAAAGGGGATTACGTTGCCGCTTATAAGTTATGGCGGCAGTAGCGTACTGATGATTTTAGCGGTATTAGGCGTAGTTTTCCAGGTTTCACGATACACAAACCTGTCTACCGCACGTGGCGGAGATGGGTATAAAGGAGGAAGTTATGACAATAGTCGTAACGGGCGGCGGGTCCGGGGGGCATATAACCCCGCTCTTGGCAGTCGCGGCCGAGCTTAAGAAACGGCATGGTGAAGTACGTGTGGTGTATATTGGCCAAAGGGGTGATAAGTTTGCGCGTATTGTTGCTGAAAACAAACACATCGATAGTACAAAGCTTATTTTTGCGGGAAAGTTCCGGAGGTACCATGGCGAGAGTTGGAGGCAGCTGCTGGATATAAAAACAGTTCTGCTCAACCTAAGGGATGTATTTTTAATTGTATTAGGCTGCATGCAAAGCTGGTGGATTATGAAACGTTTGAGCCCAAATGTGGTATTCGTTAAAGGTGGGTTTGTAGGTGTCCCAGTAGGGTTGGCTGCGGCGTTTTGGCGTATTCCATATATCACCCACGACTCTGACGCGCTTGCTGGTCTAGCAAATCGGATCATTGCGAAATGGGCGCGAATACATGCGGTGGCATTACCAGAAAATGTATACAATTATCCGCCTGATAAAACAGTTACAGTAGGCGTTCCTATTGCGCCTGAATACAGATTTGTTGATACACTAACTCAAGAAAATTACAAAAAACAGCTGGAGCTATCTACTGACGATCAGTTATTGTTTGTTACTGGCGGAGGTTTGGGTGCCAAAGTTATCAATAATGCGCTTATTGATATAGCAGGTGCACTATTGAAACAGTATCCTAAGCTCCATATTATCCATACTGCCGGGCATGCGCATAAAGCGGTTATTGCAGATGAATATGCTAGAAAGGTGCCGCAAGCTGACATGGGCAGGGTAGTGGTGAAAGATTATGTAACTAATATGTATATATACTCAGGCGCGGCTGATGTAGTTATTGCCAGGGCTGGGGCAACAAACATGGCAGAACTCGCTGTACAAGGGAAGGCATGCGTTGTGGTACCCAATCCAGTACTAGCTGGAGGCCATCAACTAAAAAATGCCAAAGCGTTTGCAGAAGCTGATGCGGTTATCCTGGTTTCGCAGGCAGCTATCGAAAAAGACCATACAGCGTTACAGTCTCCTGTGGATGAACTGCTTGGCTCAGTAAAAAAGCGTGAAACACTAGGCAAAAAACTTCATGCTTTTGCCTATGTGGATGCCGCTCAAAAATTGGCAATGTTATTATTAAAAGAAGCTAAAAAATAAAACCTCTTTGTATCATGTTTAAAAAACGTACTCAAAAACCAGCACCAAGGGCACGAATGCCGCGTACCGAGCCGCAAGCGAACAAAGTTTTTTCATACTATAGCGTGAAACGCCCAAGTGAGATTGAGGAGATCGACCGGCCGTCTGCTCGTCAGAACCGTGATGAAGGGGTGGCAAAAACGACACGTTTTATATTTTTGAAACGGCTTGGTGTGCTGGCGGTATTTATCCTGATTATTTTTATTTTCATTGCGAATGTCCGTTTAAATCCAAATGATATGCAAGTGACCCTGAAAGGTACGCCTGAAGAACGTTTACTACTGCAGGATGAAGCAGTATATAAGGAAAGCGCGCAAAAGATCATGGAAGAAAAATTACAAAATAGAATAAAACTGTCTTTTGACGGCAAGGCATTTAGCCAGGCAATGGTAAGGCAGTATCCAGAAATTGCGACTGTCAATGCTGCTTTACCGCTCGTTGGTGGCAAAACCACCTTATACATAGAGCCATCACCAGTAGCTTTGGTATTTATGTCACAAGATAAAAAGGCGTACGTCATGGATAAAAACGGTAAAATTATCTCGGCTAGTATCAATAATGTACGCCAGGGTGTTCCTGTTGTGACAGACCAGTCAGGCATTGAGCCGAAAATAGGTACGCAGATACTGCCCAGCGGTGACGTATATGCTATACAAACAATACTATATCAGTTAAAGGAAAAGAATATAGCCGCAGAATCATTAGTTTTACCTACAGCCGCTCAACGTTTGGAGGTACGCTTAGCAGGGAAGCCTTATTATATAAAATTTAATTTACACGAAAACGTTATGCAACAGGTGGGGGCATATCTTGCGGTGCAGCAAAAACTAGACAGAGAGGGTACGCAACCTAAAGAGTATATTGATGTCCGGGTAGCTGACCGTGTGTATTATAAATAAGTCAGTCCCCCTGCAATGCTGCCCTGCGTGTTCGCATTATGTTCAGTATTAGGTAGTTAAGAAACATGCAATAAAAAAATATACAAATATACAAAGTAGGGGAAAAGTCAAAATTTTTACAATTGTAGCAGGAAAGAGGGGAGTTGCAAATTTTTACTATAAACATATAAAAAAGTCAAAAAAGCAAACATTTCACGACAATGCTGTGGAAAAGTCAAATATTGTCAAAATTGTGTGTCGAATGCAAACGAAACGCTAGGACTATATACGAAATAGATTCTTAAGAAGATACTGTATTAAAGAGATGCATCCTATAAGTATGAGAAGTTTTATAAATGATTTAGAAAAAGTCAGACATTTATATATATAAATATATAAAGTCCCCTATTTAGGGGGTACGTGTTATCATCAAGATTTTCAAAATATACGTCGCAAAATATACATTGTGCGACATCTATTATATATCTCTTTTGCTCCTCTGCTTCGACGGCAAATTTAATATTTGTGACTAAAATACTAAATTTATAAATTAGATTTTTGACTACACTGCCCGTTTAGTAGTTTATTCTCTAAAATATGAATCCCTATAATATATGGCCTCTCGGTCTTTTATAACATGTTCGTTATCTATTCTTTTGTATTGAACACGTTGATAATGTTTACATTGTTCGTATTTTGTTTGGATTTTAGTAATGCCAATAAGGTTCAATGTCTACGTATATGGGCCGTAAATTTGGGGCGTTTTCTTGCATTACAAATTGATGGGGCCATATATCGGTTAATTTATCGCCTGGAAGCGTTTTATATGTAGCTATACCCTCTTCGATAGACCTGAAGATTCCAATAGTACTATCATCATGATTAGCATGATTATCGTTTATATATACAGCATCAGGTATGTAGTCAACTTCTGCTGCAAGTATAAAGCCCGCAGGGATTGCTCTATTGAGTACTTTAGGTTCACGGGTAGGATACAGTCCCCAGCGTGGATTTACGGTAGTGGCTTTGCATAACCGTGCTAGATGAGCTATTTCTGTGTTAGTTCTCTCAAGGATGGCTTCTAGTGGCTTATCTTCCATTGAGCGAGGTTGGCGGAGAGAAACTTCTCTGACGAAGGTGTCTTCATCGCATGGAGCACGTAGTTCACCAGGTCCGCGTAATCGTATAGAGGAAGGGTCGAAAACTGGTATCTCAATACCGCTGTATCGATGAGGTGCAAAAGCAGGTCGCATGAAAGAAAGGAGTAATTACTTATTCTGCGAGGGCGTAAGTGGCTTTGGCGACGCGTTTGAATTGTGGTTTGCCCTGGAGGTTCAAGAGAATAGTAGTTTCCTTGACATAGCGGCTTTCAAGGACACGCTTCACGATTTCGTCACGGTGTAGTGCTTTACCTTCTTCACGGAGGATTTCAGCGATGATATCGGCGACAGTTCCCTTTTTGTAGCCCCATTCTTTGAGGGCGTAGATACCGCGGCCGACAAGCACGAATCGGCTGTCCTTGATGAGCTCGTTATGGATAGCTTGGGTAGTTACATCTTTGCGCTTAAAGTCGGAGCCTTTAATAGCTTCGGCAATTTCGTTGAAATGCATGTGTTTGCCGTTTTCTTTCAAAATCACGTAGATTTTGTCACGGATGTTCTTGGGATTGACCATTGGCCACTTGATAAGGCCCCACTGCCCGTTTAAGGTAGCTAGTTTTTTCGAGATAGTCGCAAAAGCTTCGGCTTGCTTTACATCGGTGATACTTGCAGCTTTAGCTACATCTTCAATAGATTTTGGCTCACCAAGTTTCTTGATACTGGATACTACTTTTTCTACTGCTGCTTTTAAGGATTTCTCATCGTTTACCTTCTTAAGGCTTATCGCTTGGTAGTAGTCATCGGTTTCGTTAACCGATACGATGCTTGGGCAGAGAGCGGCTAGAAACGCTACACGTGCTTGGTCAGTTTTGGAATTTTCAGCAGTGAGTGCTTCAGAAATGTTGGTAATGCGTGCCGTAGTGCCGTTTTCGTTCAAATAATCAGTGAGGCGTGTCTCAATCTCAGGGACATTAGGTAGCTCCCCTGCTTCAGCAGCAGCTTTGAGCTTAGTTACTACAGATTTCTCCAACTGGCGGACACGTTCACGGGTAATACCCAGAAGTTCCCCGATCTGCTCCAGGGTTTCTTTACGGTCAAATAAACCAAAGCGACGTGAAATAATTTCACGCTCTCGTTCGCGGTCAATAGTCTGAAGGATTGCCTGGGCAAATTCTTCGGTGTTCAAGGTTTTATCCTCGGTAGCGGCTTTGGCCATATCTGTGATTCTCCGTTACTTTTATGTATAACTTTTACTAAATTATAAAACTATAATTACTAAAAGTCAACAGTATTTTTTAATAATTCCCCACGAGTTGTTAATAAACCTATTGTAGCACATTTGTGACGCTTTTGCTTATTTTGTGTTGTAGAAATTCATCACACCACATGTTGCAATCTGTACAAATTGTGGATAAGCATTATTAAACTTCTAAATCGTTTATAGGTAGAGTGTCTTTTAAGGAGTATTCCTCTTCGTAAGTCGTGGACGGAAAATGTGCGGCAAGTTCTGCAAGAACACCATCATTGTTAGCGAGTGCTATGTAAACTAACCTGTCCATAGAAGAAGTTGGTAACGTTGGAGCTAAGAGGGTTTTTCCGATCATACCACCAATAGCCTCTAGTGAATCTTTGTCTTGATTGAATTGTTCTTTCAGATTATCTACGCATCCCTCAAGTGAAGTGTCTGGACGCAATAAAGTTACATCTATAGGTGGCTCTACAAGCATACGCTTATCCCGGCTAACCTTATAAAATTGAGCTGTAATATGTGGGAGTATATTGTCCGTGTGCACTTCATGAGTGGCTAGAGCATACCCAAGTGCTTCATCTGACGATTCTACCCATGAAGTTAGATGGAATGAGCGGCTAAATGCTGGCTTTGGTATAAATAAAGACTTTAGAGCAAGAGTACGCACAATATCGCGCGCGAGAGTTATATGCGAGTCTTTTCGCGATAGCTCGCCGTCTACATATTCTTCCATGCTCATGATTTTTGACAATATATTGAATAACTACTAAAGTCAATATTAAATTTTTATTAAATTAAACATTTTTAGTAGAAAGTATTTCAGTATTATTTCTTCTTTCGGACAAAGCGACCCTTTTTGACTGGAGCTTTGTCCAGTAACTCTTTGGCCTGGGCTTCGGTAAGCGTTTTCGGATCAGTCTCCTTTGGAATCTTCGCATTTTTTGTACCGTCAGTTACGTAGGGTCCAAACCGTCCGTTTAATACCTTGATATCGCCAAAATCGGCGATGTTCTTCTCAGCTTCTTTTTTCAGCTTATCTGCATATAATTCTTGGGCTTCAGCTTCGGTAATTTCAAAAGGGTCTTTTGGTTTGATGGACACGAACAACTTCCCTATCTGGATGTAGGGTCCAAACCGTCCGATATTTGCTTTGATTTCTTGCCCGTCATCAGTGGTACCTACACTGCGTGGCAGCTTGAACATTTCTAAAGCTTCTTCTAGTGTTACGGTCTCGAGCTTTGCTCCGGCTGGTAGTGGTGCGAATTTAGGCTTTTCTTCGTCTTCCTGGCTGCCAAGTTGCAACATTGGTCCAAACCGCCCAAACCGTGCGAAAACCGGTTTATGAGTCTTGGGATCGGTGCCGAGTTCGCGGGCTTGGGCGACTTCTGAGCGCTTAATTCCACCAGATTTTTCAATGAGTTCATGGAATGGCGTATAAAAATCGCGGAGCATCTTGTTGCGTTCGAGCTTGCCGGCGGCGATATTATCAAAGTCTTCTTCTACATGCGCTGTGAAGCCGTAATCTACGACTTGGTCAAAATGACCGGCTAAGAAGTCGCTGATAACTTTGCCGCTGGCGGTCGGCACTAATTTGCCGCGGTCACTACCGGCTTTTTCCTGCACGATTTCGCGTTCCACGTGGTCTTTGACAAGGTTCAGTGTAATGACATCGCGAGGCACGCCTTCACTTTCACCCTTTTCTACATAGCCACGAGCCTGGATAGTAGACAATATGGTGGCGTAGGTAGATGGACGGCCAATACCTAGATCCTCAAGTTTTTTAACCAGACTACCTTCGGTATAGCGGGCTGGCGGGCGGGCAAAGATTTGGCGGGCATTCGCGCTTGCAAGGTTTAGGGTCTCACCAGATTTGAGCGGTGGCAAAATAGCATCGTCTTTTTTGTTAGTGCCATATACCTTTAGGAAGCCGTCAAATATAACAACTTCACCTTTGGCTTCGAAATTTTCTGTTGCTGAAGAAGTAGCAATCGTAATAGTTGTTTTTTCGAGTTTGGCTGGAGCCATTTGGCTGGCAAGGGTTCGGCGGCGGATGAGGTCATATAGTTTTTGGTCATATTCGTCGCTACTGGCTTTTACAGTTCTGATATCCGTTGGGCGGATGGCTTCATGGGCTTCTTGGGCGCTACTGGACTTGGTCTTGAAAGTGCGGAACTGGTGGTACTCTTCACCGTATTCACCTTTAATATACTCAGTCATTTGCACTAAGGCCTGAGTAGAGAGATTGACAGAGTCTGTACGCATATAGGTGATCTTACCCTCCTGGTAGAGGCGCTGCGCCGAAGCCATGGTGCCGCGCGAACTAAAACCGAGCCGGCTATTGGCTTCTTGTTGTAGGGTGCTGGTAGTGAACGGCGCGTTAGGGTTGCGGGTACTTGGGCTGGTAGTAATATTTGAAACGGTAAATGTTGCGCCAACGAGTGATTCTAGGAATTTTTGAGCTTGGGCTTCGGTATCAAACCGCTTCGGCAGCTCGGCTTTCATAATAGTTTTGTCAACAAGAGCGAATTCAGCGGTCACTTTGAAGGTGGCGGAGCCTTCAAATGCTTCAATTTCGCGTTCACGCTCCACGATCAAACGTACGGCAGGCGATTGTACTCGGCCAGCAGATTTGCCACCAGGTACCTTTTGCCACACTACAGGTGATAATTCAAAACCCACAAGCCTATCGAGTACTTGGCGGGCCTGCTGGGCCTCAACCAATGCCATATCAACGGTACGAGGATTTTTTACAGCTTCTTCAATAGCGTGTTTGGTAATTTCATGGAATACGATACGGTTGGTCTTTTTGGGATCGAGCTTCAATACTTCACATAAATGCCACGCAATAGCTTCCCCTTCACGGTCTTCATCGGTTGCCAGCCACACAGTATCGGCGGCTTTGACAGCTTTGCGAAGCTCGGCTACGACCTTTTTCTTCTCAGCATCAATTTCATATACGGCATCAAAGTTTTTTTCGGTGTCAATTGGTGGTGTGCCGTCTTTGGTTTTTTTGGCGATATTACGAATATGGCCAATACTCGACATAACCTTGAAATCACTACCAAGGTATTTTTCGATGGTCTTGGCCTTTGCTGGGCTCTCTACAATAACTAAGTTTTTTGCCATATGCGTTTTAGTATACGGGTTATGTACACAAAGCGTAAGCTTACGCCAAATAGAAATAAAAAGCAAGAATAATTAAGATTTGTAAGATGTGTATTTACTAACAGTTGGCGTCATTTATAACCTCCAAATACCCGCAATAGCACCCGCAGCGCCAAGCAATAGCCTTCATAAGCCAAAAATATTACCACCGTCAACCCAGGAGCCAACCAGCCCACCGATAGTTGAACCAATGGCAAGCCCTATATAAATAAGCGCTTTCATATATGTAGTGTGTAGCACCGGCGCTTTTCTCACTTTCGTCCTCGTATAGGACTCATCAGTATAACTAGGCAGTTATAGAGTGAAGTCAATCCAACAGGGGTTCGTGCCGGCAGCAGCGGGGAGACAAGCAAATGCTCCAGTCTTAATTCCCCGCTGCGCTAAGCTCCATCGCTGGTTCAAGCTGCACAGTGCAGGCGAAGGGCGATGGCGGTAATCGTTCTTCTCACGTCTTCAAGGTCGGCACCCGAATCCCGTATTGTCAGTCTCTTGGCCTCAACCGTGATTTCACGAATCCGTGGATTCTTGAAAAGATCGGTGAGGTATGCGACGACGGTCGGATCTCTGGCTAGCTGTCGCCAAGTGTGGCGAGAATATGTTCTTTTGCCTGACGCACTTATGCGCTGGTCCATTTGGACCTCAATAGAAGAGTGTGAACCCTTCTTGGGGCGTCTGATGGCAGAGACCTGATTGGGACGAGAAGCCTGCACGGCGTGAGTCATGGCAGAGCCTTTCCTGGATGGATTGACAAGGTACGTAGGTTTATTTTCTTTCATCAGCTTTATCGACGAGCACGAAGCTTCCGACGAAAAAAGCCACAACGATGACAGCGTAGATGATGGCAGATATGTGGGTGCCGGTACTTTTCAGACCTTGAAGCCAAACTACTGGAATTATCAAGGTTATCAGTGCCGCGTCCAACAAGTTTGCTGCAATGTGTCTCATTACTGTCTCCAATGTTGACGAAACCCTACAATTATTACTTTACTATAAATTTAAGAAAAAATCAAGATTACAGAAATGAGAGACGATTATTTCCACGAGGTTTTATAAGGCCGGAGATTTCAAGCATAGTTATCGTTTGCTTGTTTGGATTGTCACCTTGCAGCTACCTACAATCGCAACCCGGGGGTCGGTTGAGGGATTCATGTATAGCTACCCCTGTTGTATAAAGGGTTTTTGGAGCGCTTGGAATCGTTTACAGAACCCTAGGTATTTCTATATACATAAGCGAAATCTAATTGCTTTTTACACAAAATTGTTAAAAAGTATTGACATAAGGAAACATATTTGCTAAAATAGCAACCTGTAAGCATTCAATAGAAGTGCTTACGTACCTTATACCCCCATTCTAACAAATTGTTAGATTGTTTTAGAGCGCGTCATAGTAAGTTGTTACCCTCCACTTTTTATGCGCCGCCTGGTTTACCCGGGTAACGCTCTAAAACAAACTAACCCCTTTAACTTCGCTCTGCCCTGTAGTGGGAACGATGAGTCCGAAAAGATGGCTTTAGCCGGCACGTGCCTTGGCGTATATGCAGGCGACGATGCTTCATCGCTGGTCGAGTTGAAGGGATTGAAGAGCCTCTAGCGGTGCCCACCCCCTCTAGAGGCTCTTTTATTTTGTTTAATTATATTGTATAGTAAAAATTAATTAATATTTAAGATTGTATAAATATGCCGCAAATAGTTCAACGAGCCGTAACCCAGGCTATCAGAGCAAAGGGCCTTACAAATGCTCAAATGCGCGAAGAACGTGCGGATCAGTCATCTGTTCAGCGTTTGCTAAAGATAGCCGGACATCGTACTGCGGGCCAAATGATTGTAGCTGCAATAGGAAGAAGCATTAACGCTCAAGAATATATGGGTGCTGGAATGCAGCAGGCAGTATTTGGGGATCGTCAAAAGAATCTCGTGCATAAGGTTCTGTTTGAAAGCATAGGGTTGGATACTGATGGGGCTGAGGCTTTGGCTGCTATACATCAAGCAAACTTTAATACAGCAGAGGCATACTTAGGTGATTTTTATATTCCAACTAAATTCCGACCTGTGCGTCTTGCTGGATTACTCGGTGGATGTGCTGTTATTGCTACACAACCCATGGTAAATCCTCTCGTTTCATTTGCCCATCCAAGTGGAATATGGCGGCACAGCAGAGATGCTCATTATATCAACGAACAAAAAACCCTCCATGACCGTATAGGGCATCTGTATAAAGCAACAGGCATGTTTCCTGATTTATATGGTGTTGGAAACGTTGTGGTAGTTGATGACCGCGAAGAAGGAACTGAGCATATACGGATACCGGATACTATCCCAGAAACGCGTGAGACAGGATTATCCCCTATGTGGACCGACCAGCCTCAGCGTCCTGAGACTCGCCAGCAGGTTTTTGAACAATTCCACTCCACTTGGCGTACAGAGATCACAGAGTAGTAAGCCAGGTTTAATATGCTCGTGTTTCAGGGTGAAGTTGGCCGCCGTAGATAGTTTCAGTGAGGATCGCTGTAGTTTCGCGAGTAAGGTCGGGCATACGAGCTTGTTCTTCTTTGCTAAATTTTGCCAGCACGAAATCTGCACTGTCTTGTTGCTCATGAAGCTTAGGGCCAATGCCAATGCGTATACGTCCGAAATCTTCACCTAAGTGTTGTATCACAGACTTAACGCCATTATGTCCTGCTGCACCGCCTCCTATGCGCATACGTATTTGTCCGAAAGGAATATCTAGCTCATCGGCAACTATTAAGATATTATCTATACCGATTTTGTAAAATGAAACAATAGCTTGGACGGCTTCCCCGCTGAGATTCATAAAAGTTGTTGGCTTTGCTAATATTACCCTGGTTTCACCAAGGGTTTTTTGGGTGATATAACTTTTGAGATCTTTTTTGTTAACCCATGGCTCAAAGTCATTTTCTTCAGCAAATCTATCTACACAGACAAAACCTATATTATGTCGGGTATTGTCATATTCGTCTCCAATATTACCTAAGCCTACAATAAGCAAGGTTTTGTTGGCACTGAGTGTATATAGGGGCATAACAGTGTCTGTAAGCGGTCGTTTTGTTAATAGTGCCATGTTATTTTCTCCGAGGTTCCTTGGTGGGGCTGTCGTGGTGTTTGTGCGGGATGTGTTTTTCTATAAACCAGAGCTGGATTGGCGTGCCAGCAAAGTCGTATTGTTCGCGCAGATTGCGTTCCAGAAAACGCTTATAGCTCCAGTGAAGGAACTTGGTTTGGCTGCCGAATATTTTGAATGCTGGGATGGGGTTATCGTCTTCGTGCACCATGTAATTGAGTTTTGGCTGGTGGTTTTTGAGCCCGGCAGGCGGATGGCTATGGATCATGGTTTGCAGCCAGCGGTTGAGGTCTTTGGTGGCAAACTTTTGTTTGCGGCGTTCATTGATTTCCAGTGCTAATTCAAAAATTTGGGCAACATTTTTACCGGTTACGGCGCTCGTAAAAATCAGAGGGGCCCACGGTACAAACTTAAACGTTTCAGCAATTTGCGGCGCCAAGGCATCCCGTGTATAAGCGTCTTTGCCTTCGGCGACATCCCATTTGCTAACGACGATAACGAGGCCTTTGCCTGCTTCTTTGATCATGCCAGCGATTTTTTGGTCGAGTTGCACGCCAAGTTCATTTACGTCGATAAGGAGCAAGCAAATATCGGCTTGCTCGATGGCGGCGAGACTTCTAAGAACGCTAAAATGCTCAATACCCCGTTCAATCTTCCCAGCCCGGCGAATTCCGGCGGTGTCCATAAGTTCAATTTCTTGACTCTTATAGCGCACCACCGCCCGGTTGATATCACGGGTAGTGCCGGCTCGATCGGCTACAATGGCCTGTTGTTTTTTGGCGAGCGTATTAAATAAATAGGATTTCCCGACGTTTGGACGACCAAGCAACGCTATACGCAACCTGTCGTCATCTTCTTTAATGCTGGCTTTTGGCATGGCTTCGGTCACGGCATCAAGCAAAGCTTCAATACCGCGGTGCTGGGTCGTACTAGTCGGAAATATATGTTTTATGCCCAGTCGTTCAAAAGGTGCGCTTTCGCCCCTGAGCTTGTCTACCTTATTCATGACCAGAAACACTGGCTTTTTGCTTTTGAGTGCCAATTTAGCGACACGGCGGTCTTCTTCGGTAATAGAGGCGTCAGCCTCCACTACCACCCAGATAATATCGGCGCTGTCGGTGGCCTGCTGGATTTGTTCCTGGATTGTAAACTCAAATTCGTCTTCAGCGTCTTTCATGCCGGCGGTGTCTACCAGCCAAAAGTCATGGCCTGCGTAGCTGGCTTTAGCCATAATGCTGTCGCGAGTGGTGCCGGCTTCACGGGCTACGATTGCTTCACGGCGTTCCAGGACGGCATTAAAAAGGCTGGACTTACCAACGTTTGCCCGGCCTACTATTGCGACAATAGGAACTTTTTTGCTCATGTATTGTATAGTATAACAGATGTCAGGCAGAAAACTTGCAAAATTACAGAAAAGTAATGAAATATAGTTAATTTTATGAATGAGTTTCCTCAAATCCCGGTCACGATGAAGCGTTAACTGTAGGTAATGTAAAGCAAGGTATCACTTTTGCTATATATAAAAATGGGCAAATAGTACAGGAAGGTGTATTCGAAAGCGGCACTGAGTATGGGGCAGATGGGTGGCTCCTGTGTCGGCGAAAATAGGAGGTGAAATAGAAGAACTTGACTTGTATGCGGCTGGCATAGCTCGTTTGCTATACGGAAGTAAGCTGGGCGGGAACGGTTGGGCGCCAGCGTTTACTATTTCCCAATCTCTTGAAACGTAGAAACTATCTTGTGCCCAATACAGGTTTAAGAAGAAAATTTCACATTTTTTAAGTGAGACAAGCTACAGACATGGGCGGAGGGTGCCTATTAAATAGAACGGTGCGGCATGTGCCGTTTTTTAATTTTAGAAAGATAAGGAGGTGGAATATGGGGATACTGCAAGAAACAATAAAAGGAGTTGAAACAAAAGCAAAGGAATTGCCGTTGTTGGGACACATATTGGGCAAAGATGACATCACAGTTGACCAATACGTGCTCGGCAGTCAGGTTGGGAAAGTCATGCTTTTAGGGGGCGGAGATAGAAAACCTGAGAATGTACAGCGTATAGTCAGTACATTTGATCAAAATGATCTTTTGAGCGAAGGTACGGGAGTTAATATCCGTACCATCGTTCCGGAGGTTACAGATGAAGATTTCTATAGAGGTCTTGGTACGGCTGCCGATTTACTGGCGCAGGCTTTACTGACTGTACCTGATAACGAAGGTGATGTTCTACGGCATACTGTCTCGGTTGAGGCGCAGCCCATCACCGTTCCAACTGACGACAGAAGTCGTTTGACCCAGTATGCGTACGCCAGCCTCAGTGAAGCCCTTGCGGAAGACACTATGATTGACCCTACGCAAAATAGTATAATTTTAGGCAATCCTCGGTTTTTGGCGGACGCCTTTCCACGGGACATCACCGCACATAGTATGGTTTCCGGTGCCGTTGCGGTGTTGGCTGAAGTTGGTAGCCGTCCAGAAGCAAACCGTTTTGAGCTTTTTTGGCCGTCAATGCCGAGCGGCTATATTTATGCAGTCCGATAAGCGCCGATTCCTAGCTGGTCCAAAAGGAAATTTCCAAATTGTGTGCGATGGAGCTTGATGACCGTATAGCTTAGTGCAGCTAAGGTACGACGGATTTGACGGTTGCGGCCTTCGTACATGGTTATTCTCCATTTTTTCTCGTTACCCTCTTCTATTCGCTCTACATTGAACTTGCTCGGGCCGTCGTCAAGTTGTACGCCAAAATCTTGGATCATTTGCCGGTGGAGCGGTGCTAGAGGCTTGTCGAGCGTAATTTCATAGATTTTAATCTTTTTTCTGCTCGGATGGGTTAGTTCATGGGCTAAACTTCCATCATTTGTGAGCAGTAGCAGGCCTGATGAGTCTTTGTCTAAGCGACCAACTGGTTTTAGTTCATGCAGCTCTTTTGGCAAAAGCTCATAAATAGTTTTGCTGCCCTGCCCGTTGCGTGAACATACGTATCCTGTCGGTTTGTTCAATATAATGGTGGTGGTATTGACAGGAGGTGCAATTACGCGGCCGTCAAGGGTCACGGTTTGATTTGGTCCGACTACACTTCCTGCTTCTGCCTGTCTCCCATCAACGGTTACGCGGTTATCTGTGACAGCCTTATCGGCGGCGCGACGACTCATACCGGTTGCCAGTGCGACATAACGGTTAATTCTCATATAGACAGCATAACACTTTGCAGAATCCTAGCTAGAGGGCGTTTTCGTTGGCATTGCCGTTCTCGTTAGGTACGAATACCCCTCCTGGAGGTGGTGTTGATGTGGCGTTTGGCGTATTTTGGGCAGCTGGATTGGGTGCCGAAGTAGTTTCAGACGGAACGCTTACATCGCCGATTACCGGAGTGCCGGTGACGCCCTTTTCTTGATCCTCTTTCATTTGCTCTTGTGCAAGCAGCGTTTGCAATTCGTTGGTTTGTTGGTCAATATCATTAATCGGTGTAATAACCTTTTTGCCCGGAATTTGGGCAACGCTTGGCTCTTGTCCGGCACTAGGCGATGGATTATCAGGTTGGGTAGCCTCTGCTGAAGGCTCTGGGGTGGGTGCCGAAGTTTGGTCGGTCTCAGCTAGATTATCAATGGCTGCTTTAATAACTTCGTCGTTATTGGCGGAATCTGGTGCGGGCTGCACAGGTTCTGGTTGGGCTGCTGGCGGAGTTTCGGGCGTGGTATTGACGAAATTTTCGATTTGTTGAGCGACCGTGGCATTTTCTTGTGAAGTAGATTGGGCTTGCCCGGTTGTTGTGACAGCTGCTTCAGTGCCAACTGGCTGCGGAGGCATTTGGATCAACGGTTCGTTGTCTTGTGTGTCCGTAGCATCTGGTGCGGGAGTTACAGGGTCAGGTTGGGTGGCGACCGGCGGTTCTGGTGCTGGCGTGACAGCAGGCTCAGTAGCAGTCTGCTGTTGTGGCTCTGGCGCGGGCGGCGCTGGCTGCACAGGTGTTGCGCTAGGTAGCGGCGTGATATTTGCTTCAGGATTGTCATTCGGCTCGCTGGCGCTTACCATGGGCGCTGGCGGCGCAGTGGGCGCAGCCTCTGGCTGGTGGGCGACCGCAGCGACGTCAGGACTGGCAATCGGTGACAACGTTGGCGCTGGCGGTACTGCCCCTTGAGCTGGAGTACTATTCGTTTCTGTTGCCGTAGGTGCTGCATCTGGATTGAGTAACTCGTCAGCAGCTTTCACAATATCCTCAAGCGTAACTTGTGATTTTACGAGGTATCGGTCGGCTCCCAGGCTGTCGGCACGGGTCTTATCTTCGGCCTGTCCGAGGGCGGTAAGCATGATGATTTTAGTATGCTTTAACCCATCGGTATTACGGAGGATGTCGAGCATTTCAAAACCACTGATACGCGGCATCATAACATCGGAAATAATAAGGTCGGGCTTTACCTGTTTGGCAACCGCAAGAGCATCCTCACCATCTTTGGCTGTAGAGATTTCATAGCCCTCAGCCGCGAGACGCGCTTCATAAATTTCCCGCAAATTATTGTCGTCTTCGACCAACAGCACTTTTGTCATAAATTTGTTACCCTGTGTTACTTATGTTAACTTTACGCATATTGTACCATAAAACCGTTTATGCTTGTCGAGCCCCTTGGGCGATGGCTTTTTGAATATTGGCAGCTTCTTGTGTGGATAGCCGCGGGAGGTTTATGTAGAAGGTGCTACCTTTGTTAAGTTCACTTTCTACCCAGATTTTACCGTTATACAACTCGATAATCTTCCGGCAGATAAACAAGCCGAGGCCAGTACCGCCGATGGTTCGGGTGGCTGAACTGTCGACGCGGTAAAATTTTTGGAATAAATGCTTGATATCTTCCGGAGGAATGCCTGCACCCGTGTCTCTGATATAAATCTGTACGACTTCATTGTTTCCGGTGATACCGAGGGAGATTTTTCCTTCGGACGTATATTTGACAGCATTGTCAAAGAGGTTGGTGATAACTTCGCGTATGCGATCCGGGTCGACATTGACGTAATATAGGGGCCGTACGGTTTTGGTCATGCTTCCACCACCGGCTCCTGTCGTATGTGAGCCTATAACAAGTTCCACGGGCAGATTTTTCTTTTCCGCTGAAAAGCGCAGATCTTGGGCAAGTTGTTCTAAGAATGCTCCTATTTCTAGAAGCTGTGGATGACTGGCAAGCCGTCCATCTTCTGCTTTGGCACTGGTCAGGAGATCTTGGAAGAGTTGGCCGAGATGTTGGGTAGAGCTGTGGGCTTTTTCCAGGTAGCTGCGGGCGCGGGTATCTATAGTGCTGACTTTGTCGTTCAATGCTAATGATAGGTACCCCTCAATTGCTGCTACCGGCGTACGCATTTCATGGCTAGCGGTGCTGATGAATTCGGCACGCTGTTGCTCTTGTTTGCGTTCTTGGCTGACATCGCGGAAGACAGCCACAACTGCGCGTACCTGCTTTTTTTGGTCGAGAAGCGGAGATACACTAAGACTGAGCGGCACGCGCTTATCTGAGCGTGTGACAAGGACGGCCTTATTATCGCGTATGGTTGTTGCTTCTTTGTACGCGCGAGTGAAAGGATTTTTCTTATCGTCGTAACTTTCTTCTTTATCGTCAACGAGCTTCAGCACAGTATGGTAATCAAGCCCTCGAGCTTCTTCGGCGTCCCAGCCAGTTATATGGCTAGCTCCGGGGTTAAATAGCTGGATTGTTTTTTGCTCGTCAAGCAGCACTACCCCATCTTCAATAGTATTGAGGATAATTTCAGATTTTAACTTTTCGTCACGCAAGTTAGCGAGTAATTTTTCATCGTTGACTACGTCGGATTTCTTACGCAGTTTCCGTACGAGGATAAAGATTATAGTCAGTGTCAGAAGGCCGACTACTGCTCCCCCACCAATAAAAATAGTCTGCTGTTCCATAAAGCTTATTGTTATTATGATCTGTCATGACTAATAACGCAATCTGTTCTGTATCTGGACGAAGGTCAACAGATATGATAGTATAGTTTGGTCATAAAATGGCCTCATCGTCTAACGGCTAGGACACAAGGTTCTCATCCTTGCAATCGGGGTTCGATTCCCCGTGAGGTCACCAAGAAAAAGAGACCATCCATTAGGATGGTCTCTTTTTCTTTATGTCTCAAGAAGGCGGAAGCGAACCTCGGAGCGAGTAATACGGGGAGAGTTCGATAATTGAGGCGACGGCACAGAAAGCCCTAAGACTTTCGAGAATTGTTATATATATATATTACCTCGTTGCTCACCACGCTGGATAAGAATCTTCAGTGTTTCCTGGCAAGAAAAATGCTTCTGCTTGCAAAACAATCAACTTGTCCTATAAGTTAGTACATATGTCTTGTCCTGCAAGCCCCCTTCCCCAAACCTGTGCCTTAGAAGCGGTAAAGTTTCTTGTCGAGGGCGGACATATAGTGCTAGAGCCATATCTTGAATCAGAAGGAATAAAGATGAGCCACATTGCTCAATCTGTTATGGAGGTGCTTAATCCAGTAAGCATTTCTGGCAGCGGACTATATGATGTTGCTCGTTTTGCTTGCGCATCATGTAGTGCCTTTGTTGAAATTGTTGATGACGATGGCGACATGTCATTCAATTTTGTTGATATTGCGGAGCAAAGATAAGTGGCCGGCTGCACTGGATACGGTAATGTGACTATTTATAGTGCGAATATCGGACAGAACCAACAAGCTGAAATCGATTACGTTAGAGAGTTGACCTTGCCTGAAGAAATTCGGTTCAACCAAATGCTAGAGGCGCACCATACTCAAATTATAAGAAGCGGTATTGCTAAAAAAATCGAAGAGCTTGAGTTTGTAAAACACCTTGCCATCCGTGAACGCTACGGAAGCAGTGCCTACAATCCGTACTATATAGTTGATACGCAGGCTGACCTGCGTGTAACAAAAGATACATCTGAGTTACCAGAAGTAATACAGGTAGTCCTCTGGGGTAGTAGGAGGAATACAAGGAGTGGTGCTATTCATGCTATCGGACATTGCATCCTGGTTGGTGATGATAAAGAACTACATCCTAAAGAACCATTCACTGAAGAAGATATTGCCTTGGTTAATGAATTGGTTGAAGAGTTGGAGGAGGCTAAGAATAACGGGGATTTACCTCACCTTGATGCAGATTTCCAAGGTCTAAGTGTTGTGTGTCCGTCATATGTCACCTACGCTATGGAGCGCGGGCTTGAAGGCTGGTTGAAGGATAAGAATTTATTATTAGGTTAATGATGATGTGGCGACCCCTTGAGGTTATATCAACCACTTCCTTTTACTCTAGATTTAAAAACCACCTCTAAGGTGGTTTTTTATTTATGGTATGGCAAGCCAGCATTGATAGTACTTGCACGGTAGAGGGCTTCCAAGAGTACTACCATAGCAAGATCGTGAGGAAATGTGAGCTTGCTAAAACTCCACTGATAGTCTGCTTTATCTATTACTTCCCGAGGAAGACCTTCTGGTCCGCCAATTATAAAGCACACTTCCCTAGCATCTAGCTCACGCTTCTTTAAGAAATTTGCTAAGTCGGGACTAGACAGTTGTTTGCCGGTAATTTCTAAGATAACTTTGTAATTATTCCCTGCTGTTTCCAGAACTTTTCCAGCATCGTAGGCAAACTTATCAGCAAGCTGGGTAGTTTTTACTTCGTGGAACCGCTGTAACCTGCCAAGGTATTCTTCCCAGCCGAGGCTGGCATATGGTAGTTTTGGTTTTCCAATAGTAATGACGTGGAGTTTCATTATCTATCATTGTACTATGCGAGCCATGGGTAGCTCGTCCCAATTACTGGTGTAGCGCGGCGTGGTGAGTTTGCGGCGCGGCTGCCAGGATTTATTTAGGTCTTCGGCTGCATAGTACATACGACCACGGCCAAAGCGGTTATTGATAGTGTCGAGGGCCTTCATGCGTGCCTGTGCTTTGTTATGTAGCGATACATCAGTAGTACCCAGTAAATCAGTTTGCAGGTAATGCGCAGGCATAAAATCCAGCAGATACACATTAAGCCTATGGTACAGTTGCCCTCTTTCGTGTATTTCGGAGAATTTTTGGCAAAGAGCAGCGATAATCTGGCCAGTATCTGTAGTAGGCGCATCAAATGTGACACCCTCGTGCCAGCGCCGATACCCTGGCTTATGGCGGTCGGTTTCTAAGGTGAAGGCTGCACGGCAGGCAGCCTGGTGTTCTTCGCGTAGCCTATGGGCAGCCCGGGCGGTCATATTGGCGATTATGGATTCTATGGTGTGTTTTTCGTTGGTGTCTTGGCCAAAGGTGCGGCCGCGCATGATACTTTTTTGGGATTTATGGGTGCGTTCAAGTGGAAAACAGCTAATGCCGTTGAGTTCGGCAATCATCTGGCGGCCGGTAATGCTGATAAGCTGCTGGGCACGCCGTGGGGCAAGTTGGGATAATTGCAATGCATTGTGGATTCCCTCAGCCTTAAGCCGGGGTTCGAGCCGCCAGCCCACTCCCCAAATATCTTTAATGTCTACCGATGCAAGCGCAGCTTCCCTGGCTTCTTCAGTAATATCTGCAAAGCTAAACACACCTTGGTGAAGCGGCTGCTTTTTGGCAATTCCACTGGCAATTTTTGCTAAAGTTTTACTAGGCGCAATACCTATAGATACTGGTATGCCGATTTCCCGTAATATTTTTTCTCGGACTTCAAGGGCCCATTGCCGATAGTTTGTAATGGATAACGAAGAGACGTCTAAGAATGATTCATCTACGGAGTACACCTCAATTTTGGGAGTGATTTGACTGAGTGTATTCGTGATGCGACGAGAAATATTTCCGTATAATTCGAAGCTGCCGGAAAACTTTATAATATTGTGCTCGTCAAAAATTTGCTTGTATTTAAATGCTGGTGCGCCCATGGGTATACCGAGCGCCTTAACTTCGTTGCTGCGCGCCACTATGCAGCCGTCGTTGCTGCTTAGGACGACGGCAGGCTTGCCTTCCAGGTCGGGTCGAAATAATCTTTCACAACTAACAAAAAAATTATTGCAATCTATCAGCGCAAAAACTGGCATCGCACCAGCCTGCTCTCGGGCAGAGCCCGGAATCTGCTGGTGATTGTGGCGCATCGCTGCGGCAGCATTTGCGATATTCCCTTCGCCGTACTGTATGTACGACTCGGTCCGTTTCTCAATGATTTCTTGCGCTGCATCCACCTGCGAATTTTTGTGTTCAGTGGTAGATTTGAGATTTTTCATGTTTTGAATTCACTTTCTGAGTTGGTGAATTGTTGCGGTTATAACTCCCCACACTTTTGCGTTTTTTGGGATATGGTTGAAAGCACTTATAGCGAATTCGTTGTTGTATATCCAGACCACAATATCGTTGGATTGTGGCTGGTGTGCGCGGTCTACGAGCGCAAGATCTTGATCGAATATCCCTATGCTACGCCACTGGTTGCCACTGACTCGAAAATGGAAGGTGCTATTTGGGTTCGGTATCAGCAGCGTATTAAGGTTGAGCGGTTGCAGGCGAGAATCATCGGCAGCATTCGGGAAGCCTGTATGTACACTAACGGTGCTGCCCTCGATGGGTTCATATGTTACGGCGTTTTTCATATGCCTATCCTGCCACTTCTGCTACGCGTAACAATTTCCAGACACCGGCCTCTTGGTCGAGTTTAAGGCGGTACCGTCGCTGGCCATCAGTCATTTCGAATAAGCGGGTAACACGTTTGCCTTCCTGTGCTAGGCGTTCGAGGCCGGTTTTAAATGTGATACCCTGCCCGTCGACGACCATATGCTTTGGATAGCTTTTAAGGTTGTTGTTTTGGTTTTTAAAATATACTGCGTCGACGACGACTTCTTTGTTGAAAAAATAAGATTCCATAAGATTCACTCCCATTGCAGCGCGAGAAAAAGTGCCCTGCCTCATAAAGATTTGATAATTAAAAGAGAAACCGACTAGTTATATAACTTCGGTGGACGGCTTTTGATAAGAGAATGTTTATGAATTACAGCTATCTGACCGTACCTACAGGTAGTGCTTCATAAAACATTTGTTGTAAGGGTTCGCAGTGACGCTTAGCTGTAAAACCAGTGAGTATGCTTCCCTGAAATCTTATATAGTCTGTGCGGAGGAATTTGGAGACCAAAAGCCCACACATGGCTAACTATTAGTATAGCGCTGGATACCTAATGGCTGTCAACACAATTCTTAAGTTTTTTAATAAAAACTTTCTTAAAATATTTTTTGTTTCAAAGCCCTTTCTTGATACCTTTAAAAGGTATCAAGATACTTCTTAGAGAAAATCAGGAGGTTTAGGTCTTATTTGATGGTACAATCCATATGAAAACAACCCCCTAGTTAATCTATAGAATTAAGAAATTCGACGAGTTCGCGCGGTGTTATATTGGCTTTTACAATATAGCCGTCGGCTTGGCTTTCGATATCGGCTTTGACTTCGTCGCGCTGCTCAAGGTTGGTGGTGATAATAATCTTGGCTTTCAGCTCGGGAGTTTTAGACTTGTCACGCAGTTGGCGCAGTACTTCAATGCCGGTGATCGTAGGGATCATCAGGTCGAGCAAAATAATATCGTATTGGTTGGTTTGGGCAAGCTCTAGGCCCTTTTGTCCGTCAAGCTCGACAGTAACTTCATAGCCGGCTTTTTTAAGTGCTCGGCTGTACAGCTCGCCAATAAATAGCTCGTCCTCGATACAAAGGATCTTTTTCCCGTTTGTTGTACTTGCGGCATCGTCCATGCTATCTCCTGTACAGCGAATGGTTTTTAATCCACCCGTGGGCATTGGTAGTAATACCTTCATTATTATTGGTTTTTAGGTCTTCGGCAAGGTTTTTGTACGGTACCAGAGTAAACCCAAAGGTGCTGCCCTCGCCTTCTTTAGACTGCACCCAGATGTTCCCTCCATGGGCTTTGATGAATGTCTTGCAGAGAAACAACCCCAGCCCTGTACCGCCGATCTGCGAACGGTTGTGATGGTCACGGTAGAACTTATCGAAAATATGCGGAATGGCGCTTTCAGGAATGCCGACGCCCTTGTCTTGTACAGTGGTTTCGACAAGTCCGTCTTTAGTGAGGTGGCTCGACACCGTAATTTCTTTGCCTTGCCCACTATACTTTATGGCGTTATCTATGAGGTTACTGATAACTTCGTACATGCACACTCTATCAAGCCCGACGGGAGGCAGGTCGGCCGAGACGTCAGCTTTAATAGTAATGCCACGAACGCTTGCCCTGAGGCCTAGGTCTTTCAAGGTGGCTGGCAAGACGTCTTGCCATTTCTCTTCTTTGAGCTTTAGGACCATTTGGTCATCTTCAACTTGTGCAACATTGAGAATGTTATTTACGAATGTAGCCAGCTGCCCCGCGGAAGCTGTAGTCTTTTGCAAAAAGCCACTGAGTTCTTCGTTTACTTTTCCATCCAGTTCTTCGTCCAAAGCCTCTATATAGCCACGAAGCATGGTAAGTGGTGTGCGGAGCTCGTGGACTGCCAGTGCAACAAAGCTAATGGCTTGATCGTCCTGTGAATATGCTTTGGTACGGTCAAATAATACCAGCATGGTTTCATAGCCTGCAGGGTTCTCTTTATTATAGTAAGCGACAAGATCGAGTAGCTTTGATTGAGGCAGGCCTTCTCCGGGAAGTGTTAGCTTAACCCGTTCCCAACTACGTGAGGCGGTTATGCTTTTTTCTTTTGTCTCGTCCAGCCACGAATCAAGTGTGTCATTGCTCTCAAATGAAAGGTCAAGCCGTGAATACATGCTTTGTCCAATAGTATCTTCTTTTTTCGTACCGATATATTCAAGGAATGTATTATTGGCGAACAAAATAGTTTCATCTTTATCAAGCACCACCAGGGGCAAAGGTAGGTTGTTGGCTATAAAATTCGTACCTAAATCGTTCGCGTGTTCCGTAGCGGTTTGTGCGACTTGCTTGCCCACGTCCGCTAGTTGGTATACATGGTTTACGAGGTTGGTTACGAGTTCACGTGCATACTTAATATTGTGGAGTTCAGGCGGGCTTACGCTAGAAGTCTCAGGTGCGATATATAACACTGCCTGCCAGATAAATTTCAGAGGCTGGATGAAGATAGTGCTTACCAAATGGACGATCAAGAGGGGTATGAGCAGCGCACATGCAATAAGTATACCCACGACGACCAAGGCGTCTAAGTTTAGTAACTCGCTGGCAATCCACCAAATACCAACCAACGTGATATTTGCTAGGACCAACAGTGCATAAGTGTAGAATTTGCCCTGTCGTATGAATTGTTGTAGCTGGTCCATGTGTTTATAGCGGCTATTACGGTTGATATGTCACGCTGCCCGGTGAGTTGACAGCAGTGATCCAGGTCTGTCCGGGGTTTAATTTTATCGGTTTACCATCAGCATCCGTGAAGCTTATCTGCTTGTTTTTACTTGATTTCTCCCAGGTTCCTTGGGTAACGCCGCCATCTTGGAAAATGAATACTTGTCCATCGCCGACTGTATTATAGATTGAATGCTTGCCGTCATTGGCGAGACCATAGTTCATGACCATTGCCACGACTACCTTTGGTGCTGCTTGCTTGCCGGCAGTGTCGACATGCGGCTTGCCGCCCAGTACCCGCAAATAGGTGTTTGTCGCAGGGTCATAGATGTACTGGACGTTATAGTAGGCGCTGGAAATGTTAAGGTTTATATTTTTTGCGGCTGGCGCTTGGGTTGGATCCGGCTTCTTTTCTTTTTTTCGCGGGAAGCTGGTGAAATTGCTTTTACCGTAGCCTTTCGACTGCTCTAATTCATTAAGCTGCGCAATCGAAGTAAAGACATTATGGGGTGCATAGCGGTCGGTCACACGCTCAAAATATTTGGCGTTGTACGATTGGTCCATGTCTTTAACGTCATCGTTCTTTATTTGTTGTAATGCTTCAGGGCTACCGCCGACATGAGCATAGGCCGCGTCAAAACCAAGTGCCCAATCAATATAGTATGGCCGCGCTGAACGGACAGGGCCGATGGATTCCGGGGAAGTATCTTGATACAAGGCCATAAAACGGGTTATACCGCCTTCTGCTATAGCTTCAAAGACTACGCCGGCATCCGTCAGGCCAGCTTGCGGCCGTGCCTCGATGCTGTTTTCGACCATAACGGCTGTCACGGGTTTTTCGTTTAACTCGGGTGCAACTTGTAAGCCGGTTAAGTTAGAGGCTACCGTAGTGGGCTTTGGCTTTGTCTTGGGTTGCATGGTCGCTACTTGTTCAACAGGGTTGCGGCCGGAGAGTAAGGCGTATATCCCAGCTTCTATCCCTACGAGGACTAAAACCACAACAATAATAAATAAGGCCTTTTTCTTTTTGCTTAAACCTTTGAACCATTTTTTGAACCGTGTCCACGGACCTTCTTTCTTTGGTTTATCTGTAGAAGTCTTGCCTCGTGGCTTTCCCGGCTCCGATGAACCAGGAGTGTTGCTCATGTCGATTGTCTCATCGAACTTATCGTCTTCAGCTGCGGCTTCTTCAGGAGTCACAAAAACCGGTTCTTTTGCGGTTTTTGGTGATGATGGTTGGGATAGGTCCGGGAAAAAATCTTCGTCATTTTTTTTCTTTGGCGGCTTGCCTGAAGCGGGTGCAGGCGGCCTCACAAAATCATCAATCATGCATTCTATTGTAGCAGCGCTTATGCTTTGGTTCTACCCTTTTAGGGCTTGAATTGCAGTATCAATGCGTTTCAGTGAGGTATCTTTGCCAAGAACATGAAGCGTGTCGGCAAGAGCTGGACTGGCTGGTGACCAGGTAGTGGCTACACGAATGAGATTGAATAGAACGCCTGGTTTCTGGCCGGTAGCTTCTAGGAGTTGATTAAGCCTTTCGGTCAGGTCTTTGGCCTCAAAACTACTTTGTTCTAAGTCGACTTTTGTAGTTTCAAGCATATTGCGGAGTTCATCATGGCTAAATTTTTTAAGCTGTTTGTTTTCGTCTATCAAACTCATGTTGACTTGTGGCTCTACAAAGAAAAACATCGAAAGCTCTGGCAGCTCTTTAAAAAATTTCAAGCGCTCTTGTACGATCTCTAGTACATTAAGCCGGTATGTTTCATCAAAATTGAACGCCCCATTTGGCCAAAATGTTGGCATATCCGGTTTGTTGCCAATAATTCCAGCAAGCTCTTCGAGCGGCAGTAGGCGGATATGCGCACCGTTCAGCCACACTAAACGCCGCTCGTCAAAGCGTGCCCCGCTCCTTTGTACACGGTCGAGGCTGAATTTTTGGATAAGTTCGCCGGTAGTAAATACTTCTTGCTCAGTACCGTCGTTCCAGCCGAGGCTTGCTAAAAAGTTTCGCATGGCTTCCGGCAGATACCCTTCCTCACGATATTCTAGAATATCTTTAGCGCCGTCACGTTTGCTCAATTTTTTGCTGCCATCTGGACCAAGGATATGCGGCATAGTTGCAAATACCGGTACTGGAAAGCCAAGGGCTTCGTATAAGTTAAGGTATTTAGGTACACTGGCTAAAAACTCCTGCCCTCGGATCACATGAGTAATTTGCATTTCATAATCATCAACAATGTGGGCGAAATTATAGGTGGGAAACCCATCAGATTTCATAAGTATAAAATCATCAATTACCTCAGGTCCGGCATGCAGGTCACCCATTACCTCATCATGCCACTGGTATGGTTTTGGGTCTGACTTTAGCCGCAAAGGCTGAGTACCGTCCCATACCGGTGGATTTTCTGGACGATGCTCTCTGTAGAGAAACGGTTTTTTGTTGGCTTTGGCGGCATCGCGAAATGCCTGGACTTCTTCGGCGGTGTACGGATCTGCGTAGGCCTTACCCTCATGCACTAGTTTCTCTGCCCATCGTTTGTATATATCTAGACGCTGGCTCTGGAAGTACGGGCCGTGAGAGCCGTCTTCACTAGGGCCTTCATCCCAATCCAGTCCGAGCCACGCAAGGCTTTCTTGGATGTGGTTGGCACTTCCCTTCACTTCGCGAGCTTGGTCGGTGTCTTCAATGCGTAAAATAAATTGTCCGTTACTTTGGCGGGCCACCAGCCACGCAAATAGGGCTGTGCGTATGCCACCAACATGCAAATAACCGGTCGGACTTGGTGCGAAACGAGTTCTCACAGATTTCTTCATGCGTAGTATTGTAACAGATTAGCGTCTTTTAACCTCGGGTGAGTTCAAAGTTTAAGCAAGCTACCAAATTATATAGTAGGAGTACATTCGGGTTGTTATCTGCGAACATTTTGTACTCATCTAATAAGTATGTAATTCAGTTTCTGGGTTTATTCTGAGACCTGGAACGTATACTTGAAGCTCTTTAGTTTTTACTTGAGTTATATCATATCCTGTTTCGCGAAGTTTTGTAGTAAAAGTCTGATCTTTTCTATCAAGAGAGGCTACAACTGTCCTTAGGTTATCTATGCCTGAACATATGTATCCAGTCGGTTGCTAGCAGATGTCCCCGCTGTCTAATGCGCGGCCGTAGTCTCTAGATGCAATCAATTCATAGACGGGGCTTTCAAAAAGATTTGGCGCGACTGCACTGGCTTTAAGGCTCATAGAAGGTCAAATCTGCCTCTGGTTTGCAAAATGCAAGCGTAATTGGGAATAGTATTTAGGATATGCCAATAAGCATTACATACTTGTTGCGAGCGAGATAACTTGGTCGCTATTGAGCTTAGCGTTGCCGTCTACTTTATAGAGGATGCCACCGTCTACCCAGGCTGCTTTGTCACCGCCATACAGATAGATCGTACGGCCATTGCTTTGGATGGTTTGGTATGTAGTATTTTCTTGGGCGACGATGCTATCGAACAAGGTTTGACTGTCCCAGCTTGAAGATTCTTGCGTCAAGGTAAAATTACTGTGTTGGGTTGGGGAAAAGAAGTTGATGGCAACCTTACCATCGGCAGCTTTAGCTGATTGGCGTTCGTACCCAACAGGCGTGTAGTTTGGTAATGATGCTTGAAAGCCAGCACGTACCGAGGCAAGCTGTAACTCCACTGAGGCTTTATTCATGTATGCCACAAACCCTACAACTACTAATACCGCTGCAAGCCCTGCCATGGAACTAAAAAGGCGACGCTTCGAGCGGTGTTTGATTGCAGTAGCTGGTTGTTCATGACTTTTAGCGTTTGCTAAGGCTTTCTCAAGTAGTTCAGTTTTCTTTTCTTGCGGAGATTTATGTACCTTATGCGTATGCGAAACGGGTGCATGCCCTGTATGAGTGGGGACTACGCCAGCATGCGCTGGTGCTGGCTTCAGGGCAACTGGCTGGATTTTGGTAGGTACTGCTATCGGAGCGGCGACAGCTGCAAACTTGCTTACCTGTTTACTCTTGTGGATGTCTTGAGCACGACGCGAGCGTGTTGCGTCTATACGATTTACGGAAGTCTTAGGTGCTATAGCACTACTGGATTTCTGTACGGGGTATGCTTTCTTAACGGTAGGCAATTTTTGATGGCTAGGCTTGTTAACCACTTTACGCATAAGTGTCTTGGATTGCTCTGGTTTGTGACGGTGTATAGATTGTGGGCTGTTATGGTGGGCGCGGGATGCGGTTTTTTGCGCATGTTTTACAGCTTTCGCAGCAGCGCTTGAATCCTTTACTGCTAGCTTTCCACGAGTAGCAGACGCATGCGTAATACGGGTATGGGTAGTTTGGGAATGGTTTGCAGTAGGCTTTATAAGTGCCCCTGTTACGGCGTCGTAATGCTTACCGTTCAATACAATGTAGTTTTTATTCACGAATTATTATTACCCCATTACGTTCGCGGTTGTTACCCAGATTGCGAGATGTCTTTATCTTACCGCTTACGTTCATACGCTGCAAGTACTTTAGTCGTATTTTTTGTATTTTCATGACGTAGTAACATCTGTTTTACAGCGTATAATTTGCTATAATAATAAGGATATATGGATTTTCTTGACCCTAAAAAACAACGAAGACACACCATACAGCTATTTATAGGGTATGGTCTAGTAGCAATTGCAATTACGCTGGCAACAATTATCCTGGTCTATTACGCGTATGGTTTCGGTGTGACAAGGCAGGGCGATTTAGTACAAAAAGGACTAGTGTTTGTGTCGTCGCAGCCATCTGGGGCAGAACTGTATGTAAATGGTAAACGCGTAGACAACACGAACGCCAAACTCAATTTAAACGCCGGAGACTATACATTAGATATTAAACGTGCTGGATATAATGATTGGCGCCGTGAAATTAACGTTGAAGGCGGCAGCGTGAACCACTATGTCTACCCTTTCCTCTTCCCCAAGGAACTTAAGCCACAAGCCATTAAAGAGTATGACGCCAACCCCCAATTGACTACCCAAAGCCCTGATAGGCGCTGGCTTGTGGTAAAGCCAAGCGACGAGGATGAGACGAAGTTCGAGGTGTTTGATCTTTCGAGAGATCAAAGTACCGTAGGAGACGCGGTAACATTTTCAGTATCTTCCGCATTGTTAAGCCCCGCAACCGCACCTGCACAGTGGAAGCTATTAGAGTGGTCAAACAATAACCGCCATATGTTATTTATGCGTACTTATACTGCGGACAATACTCAAAAATCAGAATATATCTTGGTTGATAGACAGCGCCCAGAAGGTTCATATAACTTATCCCAGGAACTATCTGTGGAGCCTGCAATTACCGATGTATCCTTGGTCGATAAAAAACCGGACATGTACTATCTTCACAATAAAACCACAGGCGACTTAAGTCGCGTATCACTCGATAACAAGTCACCGGAGAAGGTATTATCGAACGTACTAGCCTATAAATCGCACGGCGACAACACCATAGTGTACGTGACTGACAAAGATGCGCCAGCTGGCAAAGTAGTAGCAAAGCTTTCTGACAACGGCAAGGAATACACACTCCGCACCCTTTTGCGTGGCGACAAGTATCTTCTGAATGCGGCCCGCTTTGACGGCAGTTGGTATATTGTTACAGGCTCGCAAGCAGAAAATAGAGCATTTATATATAAAGATCCGGTACACCAGATCAATAGCGTGAAGGATAAAAAACCAGGGGCCTTATTTTCATTACGCGTAGATACGCCAACGGATGTTTCGTTTTCGGCTAATGCGCAGTTTATAGCCCTACAAAATGGCAAGGGGCTTCACGTGTATGATATTGACCGCGAGAAAGCTTATAGGTATGAATCTCGGTATCCGCTTGATACCCCCCAGCTAAAAATGGCTTGGATGGACGGCGATAGATTTAGCTATACAAGCGCTGGTAAACAAGTGGTGTTCGACTATGACAACACCAACCGCCATAGCCTGGTGCCGGCAAGCAGTAGCTACGATTCCGCGTATGATCGGGATTACGAGTACCTGTACACGTTTACTGCCCGACCAGCCGGACAGAGTGGTGTTTCTTTGACTGCTACGCCGCTACGTACGGCAGGCGACCTCTAATTATTTAAAATAGCCAATTAGTAAAGCGGCTCCAGAGTGACGTTGAGGGGCCAATGATTTTTTGACTTTCAGCCGTGTTGTTTTGGGGCTGGGTGGTTTGGGCGTTGGTAGTTGGATCTGGACTGACTTGCTCGCCCCACACTACCAAACGATGTAACGTCGTGCCTGGAGGGTCGCAAGTGATAAGCGCTGCTGTAGCGGTCTTGCCTTCTACTGGATTGAGTACCCATGTTTCATCTGGGTTGACGACTTTTTTATCGAAAACCTTATATGCGTACACCTTTTTATTATAAGTAAGATAGAACATATCACCTGGCTGCAGGTTGCTCAAGAGAACGAAAGCAAATTTGTACTTACCAGGGTTAAATATATTGTTACTGGAGTGTCCAAAAAACGCGGCATTGCCCTGTTCGCCCGGACGAACAGTTGCAGGATAATGGACGACCCCATTTTCCAAGCCCTTTTGAACGACGTCCTCGGACATGGATGTTAATCCATAATCAACCGGTATTTCCACATTAATTTTAGGAATTATAACTTTGGTAGTACCATCGGCTGCAATACCATCATTGTTAAGGATGATTGGTGTGGCGCTCACGTTTCGGCTCGGCTGTATAAAAGGCGCAACAATTAATTCATTAAAGAGACCAAACAAAGCAATAACCAGCACAGTGAGTCCAACGGCTATGCCGAAGAACAGTGACTTAAGGGGGTGCGGCTTGTCGGCTTTACTATTGGTTTCAAGCTTTTTAGAGATGCTGTCTTTAATATCCCGTGCAGAACGTGCGTCGCGGACGCGTTTATGGCTGGCGGATGGTGTAGCAACTTCGTGCTTGGACACGATTGCGCCGTTAGGGTGTTTTTCCGGGCCTTGTGGTTTTTCTGCGAATTGCGCGTACCGGGAGTGTTTGGATTGTTCGGCATAGAACTCTCGCCAAACCTGGTGTTTTTCATCTTCTGGCAGGTTTGTATAGTATTCGTGCCATTTGGTTTGGATTTCCGCTACTGAAGTGGCTTTTTTTTGTAGTTCGTCTAAAAATTTCTGATGCTTCGATAGCGGCCGATCGGCATTAGGAAGCTCTGCTATTTCTTGCTTGGCGTTCGGTTCGTCAGCGTAAATGGTTGCTAGCTTTTGCCTGATCACATTAGCGGCAGCATTTTTATGCGGATCGCCTTTTGGTGGCTCAATAACCGGCTTCTTCCCTTTCGGCAGTACATAGCCTGACGATTTTTTGTCGTCCGTGTCATCTGATGACTGGAAAAGTGGGTTCTGTGCCATGATGTACTAGCCTTTCATATATAATTATAGTACAATACACCTCTGTTACCTATGCTTTTTGCTATAGGTAGTTCCTTCAAGGTTGTTTTGTCCTGCGGGGGTGGAATTGGTAGACCGCAAGCCAAGGGCTTGCTAACTACCAGAGTTGGGCGAGTGGCGGAATTGGTAGACGCGCTAGACTCAAAATCTGGTATTCATTACGGATGTGAGGGTTCGAGTCCCTCCTCGCCCACCAAATAAAAACCGGCCTTCATGGTCGGTTTTTATTTGGCTGTTGTAAAGTGGGACGAGAACCCTAAAAAGTAGCTTATGTGAACGAAGGGTTCGGTGCAGCGAGAATATAATCTGATGAGCATTTGCCTAAGCCGGTTCGAGTCCGGCCCATGGTACCAGAGAGTATTAAAGTGACAAATATTATAATGTATGCTATAATATAAATTATATAGGACTATGAACCAAACATAGCCGGGAGCATACAATGGAGCAATACCCTGCTTCAGAACAAGACCCTCACCAGGAGCGAGTTGAGTATTATAAAGATCAACTGTTTATATTGGAGCAAAAGTGTCATATTCCAGGTGGCATAATCACTGAAGATATACGCCAAGTTGGTGCCGAGATGCTTTTCGAAATTTATACAAAATACGGTGATCCAAACAGTGAAACGTATATGCTATACCATAACGATCAACATACACTCAACGTATTAGAGCGCTGTTGGGTACAGGCAGGTATCCGAAAAAAGGAGTTTCCAGAAGAATTTTCTGATAAAGATTATATCTTAGGTATGTTTGGGGCTCTGGGACATGACATAGCCCGGATGACAGGTGGGCTGCCAGGAGAAGACGAACGACAAAGTGCTCAAAAGACGGTCACAGGCTATATGCGAAAGTTGGGCTTTAGCGAAGAAGATTGCCGCAGGGTCACAGAAATGATTATGACTACCGAAGTCACCACAGAAAATGGAGTGGTGGTACAGACTAATATCCAGAAAGGAAGCACCGATAAACTTAAGCTTGAACTGGCTATTGCTGATATCAACGGCATCGCTATGGAAGGTATTGGCAGGATGGTTGAAGACGCTTTCAACTTATGCCTTGAAGTGAATAGGATAAGTCCTGACGATATGTTGGCGAATATAGATACTATTGAAAAATTCTTTACGATGCAGGCTAAATTTATTGAAAAGCGCCTGGATTCGCTTGACGGAGATTTTGAGTATTATTATGGCGATAAAGCAACGCATATGCGAGAGGTATATGAAAAAGCCTTTACTGGTGCGACCCGTCATGCAAAAGGTGCGGCACATGTTCTGTACCGCTTCCCTATAATACGCAGGAATAGTATTAGAGATGCTCTTGAGCGAGCAAATGCATATACTGGAGTGGGTGCAGAAAAACTATTGGTTGCCAGGGAGGCGTTGGCGATATGGCTAACACGTTTGACCCCCGAAGAGGCAGCAAAACAGATGTAACGTATGCGGTCGACTAAGTCTTTTAAAGGCTTCGATATGGCGGCTTCAAGGTTTTTGCGGATGAGTCCGGTGTGCGTTGGTGTACTGTCCACATAGGCGTCCAGGGATTTATGTAGTGGTCTAGAAGTACCGTTCCAAACGTGCGCTGTTTTCGTTCGGATAGTTCGGTGGAATGCAGAATGGATTAGATACGTTCAGTATTTGCAGAGTTCATAAGGGGCTTATATAAGCCGGCTTTGCTGTAAATAATTAAATAATAAATTTAAATTAATGAATTCCATATTAAAATTTTGGTCGGAGATCACACAACTAATGAAGTAGTAAGCGCTTCAAAAGGTTTGGCGGGGTTTTGGAGCTGCCAGACACTGGCGTGGGCGGCGGTTTTGGCACGCCAGATTTTCTCCTCCGCATCGGTTTTAGTACTGCTTACTCTCCCGTCTACAGCTACAAATACACTGTCCAAGTGCCGGACTATAATGCTAACCGAAGATTCATTGGTAAAGTTATGCAGCGCATCAACAAGCTGCAGCATATCCATGGTATAGGTAATAGGCTGACTAAATCGGCCATTGGTGGCAATCTGTTGTAATTGGGCGAAGCTAATTACCAGTGTAGTTTCTGGGCGGTTTAGAAGTGTTTGGGGTGACTTTGCGAAGTAATCTACTGCATCTTTGGTGAGTGTAATCTGGCCGGTATATTTTTCGATAAAACTTTCCAGCAATATGGCGGTTTCACTGTTGCGGCCAAAATCTCCAGCTAGCAGTACGCCATCAGCCCATTGTGCACTGTGTAAGATTTCCCCCAAAGCCTCGCGGGCAAAGCTGCCGCTGGGTGTGCTTGGTGCAAATTCGGCTTCCGGCACCAGTTTCCCCACGGTTTTTTGCAGCGCATCTGGCAAAATGACGCGGGCTGTTCCTACCCCTGCTTTCAAGGCTTCGTTATAAGTTGTGGCGGGCACGGTAAAACTGTGTAAATTCCCACCGATAATCAAAAGTTTTCCGGCATGTTGTCGGTTTTCCGGCCGGTTCCAAATAAGGTCTGGAAAAAGCGGCTTATCTCTTGTTTGCTGCACCCAAAAATCCGGTTTCATATGTATATATTATAGTTTTTCTATAATTTCTAGATAGGCTTTTTCCATACGGTTGTCCATATCAAACGTAAAAGCAGTTTTTAGTTTTTTGCCTTGCAAAACCAACGGTAGCCACACAATATCGTCATCCCACATCTGTGTATATGGAATATCTGAAACGTTGAACCACTGTGGAGCCATCTCTTCCGTTTCACGCGGTTCCCCTTCCCAACTTTTTGTTATAAACGTATGAACCTTTATATTTTCCGTGTCTTCGGGGAATATAAAATCGTGCACAGCTACCTTTTCTAGCTGTTTAGGAGTAACGCCAATTTCTTCTTGGCATTCGCGGATTGTGGCTTGCTCTATAGTTTCATTTGGCTCAATTTTGCCACCGACGCCGTTCCAATGGCCTGCGCCAAAACCACGTTTTTTCTTGGCAAGCAAAATTTCGTCATTCCGGAACAAAAATAGGAGCGTACAGATTTTCATACTTACGAATTGCTTAGCTGTAATAACAGTGTTTTGACTACTTCATAGGTATTTCTGTCATTGCCGTGTCCGGCTTGTGTCCAGATTAGTTCGCTATTTGGTAGGCGTTTATGAAGGTCGTAGGCAGTTTGCGGCGGGCAAACAAAATCATATCTGCCCTGTATGATCCATATAGGCATTGTCAGCTTATCGGCATTATCTTGGATGTAATTTTCAGGGATAAAACATGACCGGGATAAATAATGCGCTTCAATACGGATGCCGTTCGCTTCAAAGTCATCGAACGGTCGTTCCATAAACCTGTCATCAAGACTCAAAAGTGGCCCCTCTACATTTTCATACGTATACCCCGACTTACGTTGTGCTTCCATATCGTCGCTCAGAATCCGACCATAATGATACTTTGCGGGGTTATTGTGATACTCCTTCGGTGTACGGTCAAGTAGCTTTTCCCATATATCTGGAAAATGTGTCCGGTATCCGCCGTTGTTGAGATATTCTATTTCTGGTTTGGTACTAGTAAATATGCCGGTTAACACCATAGAGTGGACACGCTCAGGATATGTCAATGCGTACGTAAGCGCCAGAGTTGATCCCCAGGAGCCACCGGTTATAATGAATTTTTCAAGATGTAACTTATTGGCGATTTTCTCGATATCTTCTATCAAGTCTTGGGTGGTATTGTGCTCGATTGAACCAAGTGGCGTACTTTTGCCAACACCACGTTGGTCAAAGAAGATAACTCGCTGTTTGGTCGGTTCAAACCGTTGCCGATGACTATCTTTTAATCCATACCCAGGGCCGCCATGCAAAAATATAATAGGCGTCCTTGCCTCTTTGTTACCCCAATCTTGCACATAAATTTGATGGCCATCCCCAACGTCTAGCATAAGTTCTAGGTTTGTATATTTGTCGGGTGTCATTTCCTTCCTTTCCGGTGTTCGAGTTTGCGGCGCTTGTATTCAGTAAATGTTGGGTCTGTTCTCATGGCATCTATCGGATATTTTATAGCTGCCTTCTCTAATTTTTCCTTGATTGCGGTGGTAATATCAATATTTAGTTTGTCACTTAACTCCAAGCAGTATATTAGAACGTCAGCCAGCTCGTCAGTTATTTCTTGCTTGTCTTTTTCGCTATATTCTCCCCACTGGAAATGCTCCATAAGCTCTGCCGCTTCGATAGCAATGGAAATAGCAAGGTTTTTTGGCGTTTGGTGCTTCTGCCAATCACGTTCTTTGCTGAAAATAACCGGTAACTCTCTAAGTTCATTAATGGTAGTGTTTTGATCATTTTTTGCCATTCTGGTACTCCTCTTTCATAAGTCCACACAGTGCAAGAAATACGGGAATACGAGACGCCTCGGTTCGATCAATCTTGTTGCCAGATAGCCAGCCATTATAGCCATCATTCTTCCCTAGTTCTTCTGTCCCATATTCTTCTGCCATGGCTTCACTTAGGTTTTTCCCGCTATGGATCTGGCGTATGACATTTGGAGGCACAGGATAAGCAGGCCCTGATCCAAGTTCACTTTGCCCAGTTTTACAATCAAGTACACATGCCCATGTTTGTTCAAAAGCATGTTCTTGGCCGTTTAACGTTATAAAACATAAACCACCTTCTATTCCAACTACAAAATCTACAGCAGCATTTTTTACGTTAGTTGTTCGGTTATATGCACCTTTCGCAGTCTCATCTGCACTCATCGGCTGTTCCCTTACATCGGAATTTACACTTATTGTTATAAAGTCGATGGGTTTCTTGGGAAAATACTCTTGAAACGCCCGTTTTACTGCTTCCAGTTTAACTGGATTTTTCGAAGTAACTGCCACTCGCATGGCTTTAGTGTATCAAATTAGTAGTTACGCTCAATATGAGCCAAGAGCTGTTTTCCTAAGTTTCGTGGCCCTTCTGTATCAATTTTCGGGGAATGTGCGATTGCAATAAGCTGCTCTGCTGTGTGCTCAAGTTTGTTTTGGCGATTGTGAACCCAAGGTAAATCAGCCTGCGCAAGTGACCATTGTAGGCTTCGTGTTGCTTCAGTAAGGCGTTTGGCGACATCTACAGGATCCATTGTTGTAGCTCGTTGTCCAAATCGATGCTCCCATTCTTCGACAGTACATATCAAAGCGACAGGTGTAACAGCGTGGAAAGATAAGTTACTAAATTGTTCGACGTTTGTACTAAGTATAGGGAGCATGTTAAATTTTGGGCCGTAATCTTCTAGTGTCGAGCCATATATAAATCCAGTATCTCGATGCACAGTATACTGGACGAGTTTCCCGGCGTCATACAGCTCTTTTATAAAACGAATAGATTCGTCGTTATGAGGGTAAAATGCACGGAATTCTCCAAGCTTCTCATTGGGCCGTCTATCGCGAGTAGTAAAACCTTGCACTTCGTAAAATTCAGAATCAATCTCGCAAGTCTTTTGTATAACTGTAGTTTTACCAATCCCCGTCGGTGCAATTAGAGGCATAACTGTTCGTCTGCCTAATGCACGATTGATGGCATCATTCGCAGTGTATAAAAGTTCATGAGTACGTAACTCATCAAGTATTGCTAACGATGGTGCTGACAATTCAGACATTTACATGGCCTTAGTTTAGTTTTTTTGTTTGTACTATATAAGTTTTTAAATGTCTAATGTAACAGAAACCGGACAATGATCAGAACCCATTACCTGGGGATGAATATCAGCAGATATTACCTTATCTTTCAGGCTTTCACTCACCAAGAAGTAATCAATTCTCCAGCCTACGTTTCGTTCGCGTGATTTGGCAAAATGACTCCACCAGGTGTAGTAGCCATTGCCTTGCTTAAACATACGGAAGGTATCGATAAATCCTGCATCTAGGAAATTTTGAAAACCTTGGCGCTCTTCATCGGTAAAGCCTTTTTTACCTTTATTGGACTTAGGATTTGCCAGGTCTAGCTCGGTATGGGCAACGTTCAGGTCACCACAAAAAACTACGGGCTTAGTTTCTTCGAGCCGTTTTACGTAGGCTAAGAATGCTGGATCCCACTGCTTATGACGTAGTTCCAGTCGACCTAGGTTATCTTTTGCATTAGGTGTGTAGACGGTGACGAACCAAAATTTCTCATACTCTGCAGCCATGACTCGACCCTCAAGGTTAGGGTCGCCAAACGTATCGCCGGTAACGTTATACTGTTTGATAATATCTTGTGGTAAGCCGTCAATGACTTGGGCTGGTTCTGGTTTGCTAAAAATTGCCGTGCCACTGTAGCCAGGTTTTTCGGCGGAATACCAAAACTCACGATATTCAGGCAGGTCGATTTCTGCTTGTCCTTGTTTGGCTTTCGTTTCTTGTATACCTAAAATATCAGGCTGTTCTTTTTGGATAAACGGCATGAATGCATCCTTGCGCACTACGGCTCGGATGCCATTCACGTTCCAAGAATAAATTTTGAGCATGATTCTAGTCTACATGTTTTTACTATAATCTGGTATACTTGCGCTTAATGCAGAAACGCGTGCTTTTAAAGATTTCTGGTGAGCAGCTGGCCGGGCAATATGAACACGGTATTGACCCTCAGTTTGCCGGCTGGTTGGCTGAAGAAATCAAGAGTTTCGCTGAAAATAACGCGCAAGTAATTATCATGGTGGGTGGCGGTAACTTTGTGCGCGGTGCACAGATTGCCGGACATGGTATAAAACGGGTCACCGCCGACCATATGGGTATGCTTGGCACTATGATGAACGCCATTGCCCTTACGGATATGTTTGAGACACATGACGTGCCTACCCGCTGCCTCTCAAATATCTTTGCGCAGCAAGTGAGCGAAAATTTCTCACACCGTTTGGCTGAAAAACACCTGGCCGCTGGACGTGTAGTGATTGTTGCCGGTGGCGTGGGACGACCCTACTTTACAACCGATACCGCAGCTGTAAATCTCGCGCTTGAACTCGATTGCCATGCGGTATATAAGGCTACCAAAGTCGATGGTGTATATAATAAAGACCCTAATAAATACCCAGATGCTGTGCGCTTAGACCATGTAGATTTCAAAGAGGCCGTAGACAACGACCATATCCGTGTTATGGACAAAGCCGCTATGGCGCTTGCTATGGAGCACAATCTAAAAATCGTAGTATTTGACGCGTTGGCTGATGAAAATATCCGTCGTGTGGCCCGTGGCGAACACGTCGGCACCGAAGTGTCTTAAGGGTGTAAGACTACTTTAGTCATCCCTTCTTCGCGGGCATTAAATCGTTCATAGTATTCAGCCGCTTCGCTTATAGTTGCTTCATGGCTTACGATTGTGCCGGGATTTGCCTTACCGGCAATAATGAGGTCGCGTAAAAACTCATTATAGCGCTTCACCGGGCATTGCCCCATACCGATTGAAGCACCTTTATCCCATGCCATACCGAGCGGGATTGTAAAATTGCCCTCTTTTAAATTAGTGGTCGGCGCACCCGGGTCTTGTGGCATATACACACCGATTAGGCCAATGGCGCCGGTAGGTAATACGAGGTTGATTGCGTCTTTTAAGACTTCATTTGCTTCTTCTTGGTCTGGAGCTTTAAAATCATGGGCTTGATATCCAATTGCGTCGATGACACAATCTACCCCTTCTAAACGTTTTTCTTCGCCTTTTCGTTGGGTTTTTACGAGATCTTTATTGCTTTTACGAAGTGAAATGATTTGCTCCGAAGGTGTTCCTTCAGAAAAATCGATAGGGAGAGCACCCATCTCTTTAGCTTTATCCAGCCGTGACTGCACGGCATCTATACAGTAAATTTCACTAGCGCCGCGAAGCCGCGCAGACAAAATGGAAAGTAGCCCTACTGGGCCGGCACCATAAATCGCGACACTGCTTCCCATTGTTACATGGGCCAGTTCATTGGCGTGCCAAGCGGTGGGAAAAATATCCGCTAGCATGAGGAAGTCGTTTTCCCACTTGTCGTAAGGATTCCCAGGGAGCTTTAAGGCGTTAAAGTCGGCATATGGCACACGGACATATTCGGCTTGTCCGCCACTGTATGGCCCCATTCCAGCGTAGCCGTAACCTGCTCCGGCTGATTCGGGGTTGCTGATAAGACAGGCATTTGTCCAGCCGCGCACGCAATTGTAGCAGCTTCCACAAGCAATATTAAACGGCAATACGACGCGGTCGCCCGGTTGTATTTGTACGACTCCGTCACCAACTGCTTCAACTATGCCCATGATTTCGTGCCCAAGGATCTTCCCTTCTTCAAGCGGCGTACGGCCCCCGTACATGTGCAGGTCTGATCCGCAAATTGCTGTTGAAGTTATTTTTAAAAGTGCATCGGTCGGTTGCTCAATACGCGGATTATCGACTTCCTTAGTTTCAATATCCGCTGTTCCTTGAAATGTTACTGCTCGCATAGTATCTCTCCCTTATATGTAGTTATAAGTGTAATTTCGGAGATATATTTCTACTATGAGAAAAGCTACAGAGTTATAGATTGGCCGGTTTTGAGGCGTTGATAGGTGGTGCCGGCTTGCTTGGCGAATGGTTCAAGCATGTTGTCAAATACCTGCTTGCCTTCGTTGGAAAGGATGGCGTCGTGGGTCGGAAATGCTAATTCCGGCTTTACTTCACTAATAAAATCCATTGCTTCACTGACTTTGAGCCATGGCGCAGCTGCCGGAGCGGCCAAAACCTTTATCGGCCTGCCAGGCAGTGCGAAAGAATCACCAGGATAGTACAGGATACTGTTTATAAGCACTCCGACATTTTGGGTTTTGGGAAAAGACGGATGGATGGTAGCGTGTTCACCGCCGAAAAATGCTAGAGTAAATGGGCCGATTTGGTGCATACCACCTGGCTCTACGACAATTACATCGAGGTTCTGGAATGTATCGACAACTTCTTTGGTAGAAAAAATTTTAACATCTGGGTTATCGGTAATGATTTGCTTTACCTTGCGCTCGTCGATGTGGTCGGTATGGACGTGGGTGATTACAATAGCCGATACGTTATCTACGTTTGGCAGTGATGGGCTGAATTGGCCAGGGTCGACCACTAGTTTGGTGCCGCCCTCTTCTAAAATTAAGCATGCGTGTTCATATTTTGTCAGTGTCATATACTGCCCTCCTCCCCTTACTTAAAAGTGTAGCAAAAATAATGGCACGAATGTCTGTAAAATTCCTTATAGTGGATAACTTAAAAGGTTTTTTATAGTGAAAAAGTAAGGAGAATTACTTCATGAATAGTACAAATGATCCCACCCAAGATAACCGTGACGAAAATATGGAGCCAGACCAAGACGATGATGGCATGTTCCATCCTGACCAGCAGCCGCATTTAGCCGAAGATGGCGCTCCACCTTTTTCGAGCCCAACCGATATTCCCGGGCCACGAATATCGTCAACCAACCCTCAAGCAGATACGAACATCGATAGCGACGAAGCGTATCAGGAAGGTTTAGGAAGTGCCAGCGGAGTTACGAACCAGCTCGAAGATTCGGATTGGGTGCAGCCGATCGATGAAGATGCTGATGACGAAGATCACCATGCCCGCCTACGTTAATATTGGTTAAGTTATGACATCTTAGCGTCGCTACCGAGACGCATAAGCAGTGTAATAAGTTCGTGTTTTTGCATCTGGCTTGTTTCAATATTTTGACTATGGGCAATCAAGTGGCCCTCTATAAGCCGCTTGATGTCTACTGCACTTTTACGACTCAGGGCATTTATATGTAAGGGCTGAGAGCCATAAATGCGTGTGAAGATACGCAAGGAGCCGAAAAACGGACCTGTATCAACCTCTACGTTTAATATGTCGTCCAGTTGCAGGCTGATAACATCAGCTACGCCAAAGAAAACCCGTCTTGTTATGGTGACTTTCATGCGGCTGACACTGATAGTGTCCGGGAATAACATAAAAGGAAATATACTATTGGCTTTTAGCAGTACGTCTTGGGCATTTTCGGTAACTTTTTGCAGCTCTTCTCTTTCAGCTGCTTCTGTATGTGGGGTTGGAGGAACTTTAGTTTCTTGGTTGTTGCTCTCAGGTACCATGCGACACTCCTGTCTTCATGTGTTCTCACTATACTGCTAGCATTCATCTTCGGCTGTAAAATATTTGGCAGATTTTACAGTATTTATATCGCATATTTTACTGCTATTGTGTCGGCCCACTTCTCCGTATGTCCAGTGGAGACTTCTTGCAGCGCAAAGAATATTGCTCTAGCACATCTATTTTATTGGTTGCGACGATCTTTTGTCTTAGGGGTATCTACAGGGATGTGAGTAACAGGGTGTAGCGCGTAGTGTGGTTTGTGCCATGGCAGTGCACGGAGAATCATGCCGATGCCAAACCAGAGCGCGAGTAGGAGTGCCAAGATATTGAGGAACGGTATGAGGTACAGGATAAGTAGTATAACCGCGCCAAGTAGCATCACCAGGAAGGCATTGCGGGCATTATCACGAAGAAGTAGCCGCCCAAGCAGATATGCAGCAAATGGGCCAGAAAGGAATAGTACCAGTAACCATGCAAGCAGTAGTAATATACCAAGCGGGATGCCGATGATAGTGAACATCAAAGCAATAATTACTATAGGCACTATAACTGTAGCCGCAATACCGATAAGTATAGTTTTACCAAGGCTACTGAGAGCGGTATTTACTGCTACCTGGAACGCACCGGGCATAATCAGTACAAGAACAAGCGCTAGGATCAGCATTGCCGCGAGTATATAGAAGGTAAAGAGCCAGCCCAGGCCGACCCAATTAGTGGTATTATTACTCTCTTGCGGCTCATGGCGGGTTACTCTACCCTGTACTTGTGAGCCGGTATCACGCCGAATGTTGTTTGGGCTGGTGATATCAATAAATCCTTGAACCGTAGCATTACTTTGAAGGGTTAGTTTATTGAGGTCACCCTGTACGTTGCGTCCAATAGAATTATTAATGATTATGTTACTGGATGCTGCTGCCAGATCCCTGCCAACGCTGCCATTTATAACGACGTCTTGAGTGGTGATGCCAATATCCTGCCCAATGGCACTATCACTATCGGTGGTGAGGTTTTGTGAGAGTATGCTGGCGCTTTTATTCACCGTGCCAGATATTGTGACGTTTTGCCCGGCCAAACGTACATTGCCTTCAATAGTGCCGTTAATATGAATACTTTGTCCCGCACACAATACGTCGCCTGTAACAGTGCCGCTGACTGTAATGTTCTGGCCGGCACAAATAACATCACCCTGAACGGTACCTGCAACGTCAATACTGCGCCCCGTAGCATACAGTGTACTGTTGACTGTACGGTTTTGTGGAACGGTAATATTATCGCCTGTCCTAAAGCTTTGTGCGTTTGCTGTGATAGCCAGTCCGAGTATGGGTATAGCGGCTAAAAATCCTATGAGCAGTAATTTGGTTTTCTTCATGGGCGGTCTCCTTCGTACATCTTCTTATTGAAACCTTAATCCTGTGTGCCGGATAAGTTATACGCACTGCTTCCATCAAAGCTTACTTTATAAAACTATGTCTGTAAGAAATATGACACATCCCTGATAAATAATTAAGAGTTGCGGCAAATTGTTAGTGAGCCAAGAAGAAGCGCTATCACGGCATATACGGCAACCAGTAGAAAATCACGCCAAATTTGCCCCGTTATTGAAGTGTGGAGTGCAAGTTGCTGCATGGCGTCTACGCTGTATGTCATAGGCATAATATTCGCAAACCCCTGCAGTGCGGAAGCCATTTGCTCGCGCGGCACGAAAAGCCCGCAGACAAGTAGCTGTGGAAAGATAAAAGCTGGCATAAATTGGACAGCTTGGAATTCGGTTTTGGCAAAAGCACTGGCACATATGCCAAGCGCAGTGCCCAAGATCGCGGATAAAATCGCTGCGCAGACTAGCAGAGGCGTTCCAGCGGCTACTGATACGCCAAGGAACGTTGTCGCTATGAAACTTGTAATGATTGCCTGGAGAAATGCTACCGTCGAAAAAGCCAACGCATAGCCGCCAATAAGTTCACCTTTTCCCATGGGCATTGCCATAAGCCGGTCAAGCGTACCACTCCGCCGCTCCCTGAGCATTGCGATTGAGGTGATCAAAAACATAATAATTAGTGGAAAAATACCAAGGATAATAGGTGATATACTGTCGAAAATTGTATTCTCTTCACCAAACACGAAGTACAGTAAAGTCATAAGTGCTGGCGGTACGATGAAGATGAGCGCCAGGGTGCGTTTATCGTGCGCAAGCTGTAAAAGGATTCGTTTGGCAGTAATAAGCGTACGTTTTGGACTCATGAGGATACCTTTTCGGTAACGAATGCTAAAAACGCTTTTTCGACGGACGTTGTCTTTGTATGTTGTCGTAACTCTTCAGGACTGCCCTGGGCTAGTAAGCTTCCGTCGCGGATAAGAACTAGGCTGTCGCACTGCTCTGCTTCGTCCATTACGTGGCTTGAAATAAAAAGCGTCACACCGCTTTGGGCGAGCGTACGGAATATATCCCACAGCTGGCGTCTAAGCAAAGGGTCCACCCCTACGGTTGGTTCATCAAGAAACAGCAGCTTTGGGTGCCCAAGCAGCGCAATTGCCAATGACAAGCGTGAGCGCTGACCACCGGATAAAGTATTCGTCATCTGGTTTTTTTGCGCTGTAAGGCCTACTTGTGTAATTATGCCCTCAATCTCTTGTGACGGCGCACCACGCATAGAAGCGAAATAACGCATATTCTGTAAAACAGTCAGGTCTTCATAGACAGCGGGGTTTTGGGTCATGTAGCCAATATCTTTGCGAAGTGCTGCCGATCCCGCTGGCTTATCCAAGAGCAAAGCCGTACCGCTGGAAATTTGCTGTCTGCCAACAAGGCTGCGGATCAAGGTAGTCTTGCCGGCGCCAGAAGGCCCGAGAACGCCAATGACGGTACCTGCTTTAAGGGTAAGTGTGAGTGATCGTAGAATAGGCGTATGGCCAATCTCCACTGATACGTCGTGCAGTTCAACAGCCGTATTCATACATGTGATTATACAACGTTCTTATGGTTATCCTGATGAATTTGAAATTATTTATTATGGGGCCGCATGCGTATTGTGCGTTTTGTATGGATTTTTGCGCAGTGGCTACACTGTGTGGCCCGGTCGTATACAACTTTTGCCATCGCAGTCGCCTGGCCTATACTTTCGAACATGCCAAGGTATTGGCGAAATTCTATAGGTGGCATATTGGCACATCCTTCATGATGCACTGAATGTTTGTGATGTGGACGGGTGTCGACGTAATAATGTAGGAACATTGGAATTTATTTCTCTTTGCGTATGCTTTTGAAGGGTTTTTACGCCCATGAATTGTTTAGTTTCGCTATCGCGCTTTACGTAACGGTTAATCTCGGTATTTTTACCTGTGAGCGTCCGCGAACCGCGCCCTTCCGTCCAGGACCTTTCGGCGCATTCGTAGCCACAGCAATATTCCTTTCTTACGGTATGTGTTTGATGACATACTCCCATAATAAAGAACTAATCTTAACTAAAAATTAACTTATATAATTTTATTTTTTTGGCTTACCTTTACGTTGTATGAGATTATACGCGAATAACCCAATTAATACTCCTGCGGCTGTCTTACCAATATCGATAGCATGATTCCTTATGCGAAATAGCCGTTCCTGTTTTTTTATGTATTCTTCGTCAGCTTTATATAGTAGTGCAGTAGTATTGAGTGTAAGCATATCCTTGAAGTTTTCGTAGATGTTTCTTGGAATATTTACTTTACTATCTTCTTCCAGGGTGTATTCATCTTCGACTTGCTCCAGGAATTCTAAATAATCCTCAGCAGTGTTTTCAATATCTCCATCCTCAATAAGTGAAAACTTATCTTCGTCAAAATTATTTACTTTAATACATTCGCGTATTGGTCGTTGATGTAGCGTAAGAACTATTCGCATAAGTGTAGATACTACTTCTATATCTCGCTCATCTTGACCTTCTAGGAATGCTTCTATAAAGGGCAGTAATGTAACAAGATGATTACCAAGGTGTTCACCTACTTCTTCTGGTTTTACTTTACCGGCAAAATAATTATCAAGAGTATCTTCAAACGCGTGCCAAGTTAACAAAACACGTTCATACGAATCTCCTAGCGGCTGATCTTCAGAACCTCTCACAGTTTCCATAGAGGAAACTATAAATTATTCTTAAAAGCTAACCAAAACCGGATTATAACAAGGTGCTCTGCTCTTCTTCGTCTAGGCCTACCTCAAGGGACTTGATGCCGAGTAACGCACGGTTGGTAATGCTCTGTAGGTCGCCGTACACACCAAGGGTATTTATTGTCTATGGCGACGCGGATTGCTTTTTCTTGGTGGTTCCAGCGTATTGGTGCGGCACGCTTTTCTTGTTCAATTTCGTTTTGTAGCATTGTGTAGTTTTCTACGATTGCTTCTACGCGGTGGCGGAATTCTGGCTCGACCAAAAATTGCTGTCAGGGCTTGCCAGTCATGTAATACATTGGCGGCTTCGGCATATCGTTCTACAGGTGCCTTACTTAGTGCTAGGGTATATATTGCCCCTACCCCAATGCCGCCTGCAATATGTCCTTTATAATTTGCCATTACCATTTTAGATTAGCATTTTTTACAGAAAATCTACTAACCGATACGAGTTGTCTTTCTGCGTTAGCGATTCCTGCCAGTATAGCTGCAATTGCATCATCGGTTTCCGTGCTATATTCCCTAAAATAGGCTTCTTCTACATCAGCCACACCTTGCTGGGTAGTTATATAAAACCCTGAGGCTTCTTCAAGCAGACCGTCGCGTATAGTTACTTCTGGCCTTTCGTGTAATGTACGAAGGTCGGCGTCCATGAGTATCAGCCTTGCTTGACATACTCCCGCTTCAATTCGTCGAAGTTCTTTAAGTTCGCCCGGTAACTTTGCGCCTTGCTTCTCAACTAAGCAAGATACCCAAATATGCCGTGGACGGAATTTCACTGCGAACATAACGGTTAAAGCTCCTCGTTAAAGTCTTTTACATGAGTTTCCCGATGATCGGTATATTCATCTCTTGAACAGAATTCCACTTCTATGTATGCCATGACCTTATCTTTTATAACCCAGATATATTAATGAGGCTAAGCCAAGTAGACCCCGAGTTAAAATTTTATAAGTAAATACGGGCGTTTTATGGCTATTGAAACTTTGGCGTGTTTGGGGCTGGTTTTGATGAGATGTGTATGTTGGTGGTCTACTGAACGTTGCTTATTGTAGCTGGCACGGGCATAGACATCATAATGCTCGGATTCGTATTTACCCATAATATTCATGAGGTCTAGTTTTTCGGCGTCGGTTAACTCATAGTATGTATGCACGTGGCGTTTAGGCATGAGTAGCAAATGGTCAGTGACCGACTTCATTTCCCAGACATCATAAAACACACGGTTTGGGACGATATAAGAGTATTCGGTTTCAAAAATAGTGTTTTTACGTGTCTCAGGATCACAGAAGTTGCAGATTGCAGGTTTTGGATAGCTTTTATAAATTTTTCGGGTCTTACGATAATGAAACACGCTTATTAGCCTACCATTTTTGGTTGGTTATTTGAACGTAGTATTGCCCTAGTTTTTACAACGACGTGTGGGCGATAGTGATTTTTGGTTCTTTATTGAAGGCCTCAAGCAGGCGACGGCGGTATTCGCCTGCTACGTCCCATTGGCGGGCTGGCGCTACTTTGCCGATAGCCCGTACTATGACGCCTTGGTCAGTGAAATTATCGATGCGGACAAATCTAATCGGCTGGGTAATGATATCTTGCCATTTTTCTTCTTTAGCCATGAGCTCACCAATGTGGTTGATTGTTTTCTCTACTTTTGCAATGTCGCTGTCGTAGGTGACGGTTACATCGAGGAGAACGCTGGAATACGAGAAAGTTTTATTAGTGATAATAATCGGTTCGCCGTTTCGGATAGTGGTAAGCGTGCCGTTGTCATCACGTAGTTTTGTGACGCGTAAAGTGATTTCTTCGACAGTACCGGTAGCGCCGTTAATGCCTGTCGTGCCCCCGGATAGGGTCACAATGTCCCCTACCCGGTACTGTTTTTCAACTAAAATGAAGAATCCGGCCAAAAAATCTTTGACAGTGTTTTGGGCACTTAAGCCAAAAAACACACCGACGATGCCAGCACCCGTAAGTAATGTAATAACGTTGACGCCAAGCACGCCGAGAATTGATACGACCGCGAGTGCCCAGATAATACCTATGTAACTCGTGCGCAAGATGGTAATAACAGTATCTTCGCGTTTGCGTTCGTCGAGACGGGTTTCGCCTTTTGCTTTTTTGACGGCATGGCGGACAAATTTGGCAATGAGGTGGTGGCCTATAAGTTGCAGAATAAGGGTGGCCAGTATGATGAGGACAATTTGAAAGAATTTGTTCCCGTGCAAGCTACTGAATTCCATGATTCAACCTTAGCTAACAAACATATGAATTGCAATGGTGTTCTAGGTGGGTGCTCGTTGTGTTTATGGTATAAGTGGCACGAATACAAAGCCTGGATGCTGTATAGCGTCCAGGTCTCCCGCATCAGTTTTAGCAATTTCTACGATAATGTTTTTTACTGGCACGACAAGCTTGCCGCCTAAATCCAATTGACTCACAAGCCCGTCCGGCAAGGCCGAAGCGGCGGCACTGACTAAAATTCTGTCATACGGTGCGTGTTGTGGCAGGCCAAGTGTATCACTTGCTTCAAAAAAAGTGACATTTGTGATACCGAGCTGTGTGCAGTTTTCCTTGCCAAATACCACTAGCTCGGGGATTTTTTCAACTGCGAATACATGTCCGCTGTCACCGGTTATACTTGCCAGTAAGGCACTTGTCCAGCCCGATCCTGAGCCAATATCCAGTATTTTGTCACCAGGCTTCGGGTCAAGCCATCGCAGCATTTTTTCGACGGTATATGGCTGGCTGTTGGTTTGGCCATAGCCGATGGGCAGCGCTTCATCACGCATAGCTTGTGGGCGGATTTCTTCGGGTAGAAAAGCTTCGCGCGGCACATTTTGGAAAGCTGTTTGGATAGGGTCCATAAGCTTATGGTCTAGACGAGCGGATAAACCAGGTTTGTAGTTCGTGGACCCGAAGAACATCACTAACAAGCAGGTCGCTAGTGCCTTCATCTCCGCTTGCACTGGTGATATCAATAGCTCCGCGGACTTCCTGTATGTAGGCTTCATGAGTAGCTAATAGATTGTCAACCATTTTCACAGGGTCCTGTGTTGCGCCGCTCAATTCCTTTAGGGTGGTATTCTTGACGACCTCCTGCGGCATACCCGGTGCGATGTCACCCAGTGTACGTAATCGCTCGGCTACTGCATCAATAATTGGCAGTTGTTGCTCGGCATGTTTATCAAATAAAAGGTGGTATTCGTAAAAATCTTTACCTATCACATGCCAATGGTATTTTTTATACAGGCTATACATGAAGATAGTGTTGGCAAGAATTGCTTGGAGTATCGCCGTGCTTTTTTGGAGGTCGTTATCAGATTTCCCTAAGAAAGTTTTCTGAGCATTGTCTTTTGTAGCCATACTTTGCCTCCTTTTGACACTGTTCGACTATAACGAATCTACATACATGACACAGTAAATAATGTTACAGGGCACCGCTATGAAGCATGATAGAAAAAATGAATACCACCGCTCCAAGAGCCCGTCTGAAATAATTGGCACCATAGGCAATTTCCAGCCAAGCCCACGCTAATAGTGCTGCAAATCCAACGATTTCAAGGACATCGTGTAAAGTACCGTTCCTAATGAATTTAGTAAGAACCGTACAAATAAACCAAATAATAATCGATGCATTTGGCTGTTGGAATATTGTTAGTTTACCGTATTTGTCCTTCAGACTCGCATCAACGAATGCCTGCCAGGACATAGCTGTCTATGTCCTGGCGTTTTTAAATAACCGGGCCATCCAAATGAGTTCTTCGTATGATTTACGGATATTGCTTTCTTGTAGTTCGGCGAATTCGGGTTTTATGTTCCCTGCTTCATCAAAAGTATCTTGGACACGTGGGAAATAGACTTCGGGTTGGATAATCACCATGCCGGTGCGGTGGAGCACAGGCAATAAAGCTTCGCAGACTCGCACACCACCCCATGGTCCGTTGCTGGCACCGGCCATAGCAACTGGTTTGTGTTTGTAGTTGGCAAACTCACTGTCCAGCATACGTTTGAGCGTGCCGGGATACCCATGGTTATATTCAGGTGTCACGATAAAAAACGCGTCGGCGCGCATAGTGATTTCCGTATAGCGGGGATCCTTACCATCGGGATCGTTGCCATCGTTCGGAAAATGAAAATCGGCAGGATCAACAAAAATAATCTCAACGTTTTCATAGGTGCGGCCGATGTTTGCAATATACTGTGCCGCTTTTATGGACTGCCGATGCAGCCTGGTGGTGCCAGCTAATACCGCGATAACAATATTATCTTCCATATGCTTAGTATTGCACAGTGTGAAGAAAATTACTGCAAGCACACTGTCTTATTACCACAGTAATAAGTGTAATAGGTAAAGGAGGTATATATGGCTGACAATATCGTGCGATTTGATCCATTTGCAGAAATGCAGGCATTACAAAGACAACTATTAAGCGATGATTGGCTTACGCCATTTACGGGGTTACAAATGCCTGCGACCGATATCTACACTGAAGGTGATAAACAAATGACTATTGAAGTTCACTTGCCAAATTTTACTGATAAGGATGTGAATATCAATATAGATAACGACGTGCTGGAAATCCAAGCCTCAAAACACGAACAAGAGAAAGATAAAAATAAAAAATATGTCGTGAGGGAAAGCAGTAGTAGCTTTTACCGCCGTATCCGGCTGCCCGAACAAGCTGATAAGAATAAGATAGCGGCTAATATGGAGAACGGCGTACTGGAGATAGCCATCCCTTTTAAAAAACTACCTGCTCCAAAGAAAATAGCGATTAAAACCAAGTCTCCTAAAAAGTAAAACGGACACCTTAAGAGTGCCTTTGGAATTTTCGAGATAGAAACAGCAGAACTGTCTACAGGGTTATTTAGTGGTATTTTTTGTCAGCCGTCGCGATAAAGACGCCGCCTAATATTGCTCCGAGCGCTATGCCTAGTCCGACGCCTAACGCGAGGTTTCCGAGGAGCATACCGAGGGCTGAACCTATGATTACCCCAAGTAAAATACCAAACGAAATGTGCGACCCAGACTCCTGGGCACTAGATTTTTTTGCCATAGTTTTCTCCGTTAACAAGTCCTAATATTAAGTGCACGTTAATTTCAATTCTGTAATAAATCTTACAATACGAGATATATCCATTTAGTAGGGGGTAATGGTGAATTTTCGACAGCGTTTCAAGGGAATATGTATTATTTTCATCTTGTCGTCTTCATATTCTCTCTTTAGGACTAATCCTAAGAGTGGACATGATGGACGGTAGTACGGCACGAGTTGAGATGGTTGGGTTCCGTAATATTCCTTGTAGTTTTTTATATCTATAAAACCTTCTACTTCGCCTTCAAAAACACTGTTTTGTACAATTTCCCACGTCGCTGTATCCTGTCCATCTACTTCGTATACGATTGCCTCCTCAGCCTCTATTCGCAGTGTCTCCCCTCGATATTGTAGGTAATCATTAAATCTATCTATTACCCAATCGGCAAGTACTTGTTTGTCGTGGCTGCGCGCTACGGACTGGTTAACGATGCTATTGAATATTGCATTGATGTGCTGCGGAGTACGTCTGGAGGGGGGTACGTCTGCTAAGTCATTTACCATATGAAGAAAATTACTTTCTTCGCGAAGACTGGCAGCGGTCGTGTGAAGGTGGAGCATTTCTTCGCACTGGTCTAAAGGTAGAAGGATAGTATCTTCGGGCTGCAGGCCTTGGCGCGCCAATTCTTCAGTATAAACTGGCTTTATTTCAAAACAAATTTTATCTTCTGAATCCAACGCCTCATTACTGTCGCGGACGTATACATCAAGAAGTGAGCCAAAAATCGGTCCTTTCAACGGCACTCTAAGTGTAAGCGGTGGAGGTACTTCAGCTTCAAGTACATCTTCAACATCTTCGCTCCAATATATCTCTTCTTCGAAAAATGCCTCATTATTTATGAGAACATGTCCAGAGCCTCCTAATAAGTCCTGCGCTTCTAGTTCGTCCTCAATGTCTTTGGCAATGCTAACTAAGATACCATACATCTCGCTAGTGCCTATGTGCGGATTTATGCGTGCCTCTTGTGCTTGTGCACGTGCATTAACAATATGTTGGTATATATTAATCTCAGGGTATTTTTCAAATGAAGCTTGAATATGTGGATATGACATAAAACTACACAACGAAATTGACAATATTTTAATAGAATTATATTGATATATAGGCGGTAATTCAAGTTGGATAAGAGTTATCTTAAATAGTCTTTTACAGTAAAACACATTACAGTTACCTATAAAGTTGCTCTTTATACTTACCTAAAGATAAAAAGGAGTCTGTATGGTAACTGCACGTGTACCCGAAATCACTTTAAACAATGGAGTATCTATACCGCAGTTGGGCTTGGGCGTATGGCAAGCCCAAGAAGGCGGTGAAGTAGAGTTGGCGGTAAGAACTGCCTTGCAAAACGGGTACCGGTTGATTGATACAGCAGCGATTTATGGCAACGAAGTCGGCGTTGGTATGGCAATCAAAGGCAGCGGTATTCCCCGCGAAGAGATATTTATAACCACGAAATTATGGAATGACCGTCAGGGATATGATGAAACTTTACAAGCTTTCGATGAAAGTTTGCAAAAACTTGGCTTAGATTATATTGACCTATACTTGATTCACTGGCCGATGCCAAAAAATGGAAAGTTTGTAGAAGCCTGGCAGGCTATGGAGAAGCTCTATGCCGATAAGCGTATTCGTGCCATTGGCGTGTCCAATTTCAAGCCGACGCACCTGCGCGAATTGCTTGAGGCAACAAGCGTGGTGCCGGCGGTAAACCAAATTGAATTACATCCGAAACTGCAACAATACGAGACCCGAGAATTTTGCGCCGAACATGCGATAGAGGTAGAGTCGTATAGTCCGATTATGCGCGGCAGCGAGCTATTGAACGATCCAGTACTGCTTGGGCTTGCGGACAAACATCAAAAAACACCAGCCCAGATTGTACTTAGATGGCATATCCAAAACGGTTTGATTGTGATACCAAAATCGGTCACCCCTGCCCGAATCCAAGAAAATATCGACATTTTTGACTTTGACTTAGACGATGAGGATATGGCGGCGATCGCCAGTATGAACGAAGACAAGCGTATTGGTATGGATCCCGATACATTCTGAAGGAGCGCGCCTCTACTTTACGCTGGGCAAAAATTAAGGTTTTAAAAAACCGGAGGTTGCAATTGTTGTAGTATTTTTTGTTTTTGGCTGCGCTGAATTGTAGTGTGCTATAACAATAGTATGAGTATGATGGAACGGGAGTTGCCGCAGGAGCCGTTGGCTATTGATATTGGTGAGAGCCGGCTCCATATTCCTGACCTGCAGGAGCTATGTGATTTCCTAAAAAGAGAACATGCTAAGGGTACTATCTTGAGTGCAGGCCGGCGCGACGGATTAGCCGATCCGATTGACCGAGTGTCGGTAACTGCACGTAATATTGAAGATAGGTTGAATTTAAGTACTGCTGTAATCTTGGGTAAGAAGGCTGGAGGCGATGCGGAAAAGATGTTTCGTCGTCATGTTATTGGTGGAGACGTTGAGGTAAGCGATGCACTGCATCCTACTGCTAAGGGTTATGAGCGAAAAGCTAAGCCTACGCCGGGAGCAAATATAGCTGTATATAAGGCGTCAAAGCCAAAATCAGGCCTAAAAATAGCGGTAGCAGTAGCTCAGGAAGCACGGTCACGGCGTGTAGAAATTACGAACTACCAACACATTCCTCGCAAAAGCTATACGTTTAGACCAAGACATATACCAAGCATGAAAGTGGAGCAATACCTTGAAGATTTTTTGACATTTTCTCTTATTGCCCTGAATGCGCTATCTCACTACGTAAACCCAGGAGGAAGTTTGCCTCGACTTAGTACGAGGCCTGTTGCAGAGTTACCTCCCCCTACCCCCAAACCTCCTAAGCCTCCTAAGGCTAAGCCTAAGCACAGAAAACCCTCCTCTGCTCCTAAGCAACACAATGAAATTTTGGAAGCACCTGGGACTCCTCCTGTAGACGAGATGATCATTGAGCCTGTAGAGTCTAAACCACGATTGAGCGATATCGGAGGTTATGAAGAAGTAAAGCGTCAGATAGAAAAGGTAGTACTTTCATACCAGCGTCCTGAAATAGCAGCTTTGTGGGATGATCCTGCTGCTCGCAGCGTTTTATTCCACGGCCCTCCTGGTACAGCTAAAACGACACTCGCAGAAATAATAGCTACGGAGCTGGGCGCTAAAAAACGTATTATAGAAAGCACCGATATTTATGACATGTATGTAAGTAATAGCGCGAAGAACATGAAAAAGCTATTCGAGGAATTATTCGCAATCGAGGAACCTACGGTCGTAATTTTCGATGAGCTAGAAAGTATTGTCAGTATGCAAGGCAGCCAAGAGAGAATTGAGGCAGCCGGGGTCTTTAAGCGTGAAATGGTACGTCTGCAATGCGAAAATAAACATGTGATTATAGTAGCCACAACTAATCACAGAGGGTCTATAGACCCGGCCATTACAAGGTCGGGCAGGTTTGATAAACATATCCATGTAGATTTACCAAACGAAGCTGCGCGTGAAGCGATATGGTTGCTTAAAATGAGTCCACTTTTTTGGAGGACGGCTATTGATGATTCGCTTGAGGTCAAAAGTGATTTTAAGCCGTTTGGCGACATGAGTATTGAGGAACTGAGAGAAACAGCTAAGTTTTTGGCAGGTAGGAGCGAAGGGTTGTCAGGAGCTGATATAGAAAATATATTTCGTGATGTCCGTGAAACAAAAATGATAGAACATATGAAAGAAGGTACGTATACACCGATTGACAGTGATTCAATAGAGCATGCTCTGCGTAATTTTCGAGAAAATCAACACACAGAAGAGTAAGAGCAACTACTATATAGCGGGTGATATTGTGCTTGGCAGCACAATACGGTCAATAAATTTTGCAATCAGGTTGTCAGTATACGGCGAATCCTTGAGGCTGTCCATAAAAGCGTTGTAAGCGGCTTGGTCTGGTGCGTAGTTAGCGCGGTAATGGTCAACTCGTTCGATGAGCTCATCTTTGTTGAGATCTGAGTGAAGCTGGAGCCCGTAAATTCGTGAGCCGAGCCAAGTAAACGCTTGGATTTCGCACCGTTCAGTCGCGACAAGATTTACGGCGCCTGCCGGCAATTTGGTGATACTTTGGTGGTGGCCGATTTGTGCCCAAAAACCTTGGGGCGCATCATAAAACAATGGATCGTCATCAGCATAGGCGGTAGGCCACGCTAAGTAGCTGCCAAGTTCTTCCTTTTCTGGCACGGTTTCCACTACTCCGCCAAAGATATGCGCTAAAAATTGCGCTCCCCAACAACTACCTAGCACAGGGAAATTAGTTTCTCTAGCATACTTTAACACCTCAGTTAAGCTTTCAATAATAGGCAGTTGGTCGAAAATTGAGTAATCCCCTGTCCCACCTACAATGAGCATGTGGTACCCATTTAAATCTTCAACTGAAATAGTGTCCTCTAAACCGTTAACAACTGTAATTTGTTCTGGCTTTAACTCGCCTGAACGGCAGACTGCCTTGAGTTCCTGGGCTTGCATAATTTTATCTACCCGTAGTTGCACGAGCAATATTTTTATATCACTTTTCTGCATAGGTATTAGTATACAGGTTTACAAAGGTTGCTTGGTTCGTTGAGCGTTAAAGCTTAAATCTATGTTTCAAATATGAAAATACGCCAGTCAAAAGACCAGCGTATTTTCATGGCGGAGAGACAGGGATTCGAACCCTGGATGACATTGCTGCCATACACGCGTTCCAGGCGTGCCAATTCAACCACTCTTGCACCTCTCCGTGCCTGACATTGTACCTGAAAATACTCTTGTATGCATGATCTACATTACATCATGCATGTGATCAATCGCATTACGACACAATTTTGCGAAATTTACGACAAAAACTCCTTGCGTGTATCTAAAAGTTCAGCGTAAACTATACTAATGGCAATTATAGAGCTCGATGAAGTCAGTAAATTATACGGACTAGGGGATGCGATGACTCTGGCCCTTGACGAAGTGAGTCTCACTATTAATGAGGGTGAGTTTGTAGGTGTTATGGGTCCGAGTGGTTGCGGTAAATCCACGCTCATGAACGTGATTGGTTTGTTGGACCAGCCAACGCACGGTAATTACATGTTCAATGGCCAAAAAGTGGCAAAATTCCGCACGCTTCGCCGGGCGAAGTTGCGCCGGGACCACATTGGCTTTATCTTTCAATCCTTTAATCTATTGCCGCGCCTAACCGTGTTAGAAAATGTGGCTTTGCCATTGGAGTATAAAGGTATTTTGCCGCGGCGGCGTATACAGCGTGCCAGCGAAATCTTGGAGCGGGTTGGACTTAAGAACCGTGAATTTTTCCTGCCCGGCCAATTAAGCGGCGGCCAAGCCCAGTGTGTAGCAATTGCCCGGGCACTAGTAAATAACCCAAAGATTATTATCGCTGATGAGCCAACAGGAAATTTAGATAGTGCTAGCAGCCGGCTAGTTATGGAGCTTCTTTCTGAAATCCATAAGTCTGGCAATACCGTGATTATGGTGACTCATAACCCCGAATTAACCCGCTATGCAACCCGCGTAGTTTACATGCATGACGGCAGTATTATTCATGATGAAGTAACCAAGATCGGCGAAGTTGCGCCGCTTGCTAAACGGGTTATGTACGGCGTACCAAAAACCAGTGAAGAGGATGACCTTGCTGGTGTATCTGTACTTATGAGCGCAGTACCAGGCGCGGACACTGAAGAAAAACCAGCTGGCAAACCCAAAAAGACCAATGTTAAAAAAGTTCGCAAAGCCCGCGCTTCAAAACGCAGAAAGGCGGCAGCATGAGCTCAGTTTTGCGTGGCAATACCCAAATGGCGGTAGCGTCAATCAAGAGTACGCGGTGGCGCAGCGGCCTGACAATCTTTGGGGTGGTAGTGGCTATTGTGCCGGTGTTGGTTATTTTGGGAATTGGCGAAGGGGTCAAGCGGCAAATTACAGACCAAATCCAATCTTTAGGTAATGACCTGATTACCGTCCGTTCAGGCACTCTCAGTAGTTCAAGCAGCCCTATAGAACAGTTCAACGCAGTGAATGGCTATACTTCGGCCAGCCCACTTACTTTTAAAGACCTGCAGGTTGTAAAAAATTCCGGCGTGGTAGACAAGGTTTCTCCTATTGGCGTGATACCTGGTGTGATTACGGTCAATGACCGGCAGGTGTCGGATGCTACGGTGCTTGGCGCATCCCAAGATTTGCCAGAACTGTTTAAGCAAAAAATTCAGCACGGCGACTTTTTTGCAGACAGGCAATATGGGCAAAATGTAGCAGCTATCGGACGCGGTGCAGCTGAAACGATATTTGGCGAGGGTGTGCCGCTAGGCCGTAGCTTTGAATTCCGTGGTGAAACATATGTAATCCGAGGCGTTTTCCAGCGCTCGGATGCGACGCCTTTGTCATTCGCCGTTGATTTGAATGAATCAATCGTTATTCCTTATCAAAATGCTAAGGATTTGATTGGCCAAGAACCGCCTATATCTGAAATTGTGGCTTTGCCAAATGGCAATACTACTCCGAAAGGTACTGTTGAGAAGCTGACAGAAGACCTACGTGCAGCGCATGGCGGTTCTCAGGATTTTAGCGTGGTGACCCAGGCCGAAAATTTACGTATTGTAAACAATATCTTAAGCTTATTGACAGCATTTATTACTGGTGTGGCGGCAATTGCTCTGTTGGTAAGCGGAATAAGCATCATGAACATCATGTTAGTTTCGGTAACAGAGCGTTTGCATGAGATCGGTATTCGCAAGGCCATAGGCGCAACCAAGCGTCAAATCTTAGGCCAGTTTATGACTGAAGCTATTATTTTATCTACGACCGGCGGAGTGATCGGGATACTAATCGCGTTTATTATTTGTTATATCCTTCAGGTTTCTACTGATTTGCGGCCGGTTATTACCCCGGAAGCAACATTATTGGTATTTATTGTCTCAGTGCTTGTAGGCGTTATATTTGGTAGTATTCCCGCGGCCAAGGCAGCCCAGAAAGACCCTATCGAAGCTCTGCGCCACGAGTAGGTTTTATTCTATAAAAAATTGTTATTAAAAAAGATTGCTCACGCAACCTTATTAATCTCTGTATTTTTCATTTCTAAACTGGGTGAAACACGACAAGCAGACTCTCAAAGAAATAGACCAAATATATAGCGGCATTAAGCCACTATCCTATCCCTTTGACAGCATGCTTCTGTGTTTTACCTTACAATCATAGGTTTGTGGTGTTACGCGCCCAAGCTTTACAGGGGGTAGGAGTAATCCGATCTTGGCGAGATGCTGATGCACCAGACAGTGGCTCCGTCCAGGTCTTCATCCGTGCTCAAGCCGTTGTTCCTGAGGTTCACAGCACCAGTGAGAGCCAGACGTCTGAGGCTCTCTCTTGGATGCTTGAGCTCAAACGGAATGTCGAGGTCGTCCACCACGAAGAGCTCATTCGCCGAGAACGTAACTCGAGTGGCCTTCGCTGCTTCTTTAGACCGGATATTGCGGATGAGCGATGGAATATCAAGTGCGTTCTCGAGCGACTCGACGGAGTTGTGGTGAACCATTATGCGAATGAATCTCGCGACGTGAGGGACGGGTATCTCTCGCGGCTGCGTGTTCAGTTCGTGAAACAGGTTCTTCATTCTGGAGGTGTCTGGTAACACATCGTGATCCAAGGACCGCTTGTCTCGGTGCAGCAGGCCTTCGGTGGAGAAGAAGTCCTTCTCTCGGAGCTCTGAACGCAACGGTTTGTATTGGTTTCCGAGTTTGTCTTGGTATGGGTCATAGCCACCCATGAGTTATTGCCTCCTGCCTGTAAGTGTGTATCGGGATTGGTTTCTTTGACTGCGAAGAAGAGTACGTCTACGTGATGTATAAACTTGCTTTTCTTCGCAGTTATAGTCTGCTTGTCGAGGTGCGATGGAGCACGGTACTTTACATCATATCTTTTATATCATATTTTAGTAAATATACAATAACACTCTCTGTCAACGGCTACTTTTGAGTAGTTTGGCTGGAGCTTGGTTTGACAGCGAGCGGCTTCAAGAGTGCACCGACAACCTTGCCTGCCTGACCGCGAAGTGTCAGACGCTTGGCATGTTCGGCTTCGATTTTACGGTGCAATTTTGCCAGGGCTTTGGCGGTTACAGGGTCTTGGCTGAGTTTTTTAAATTCATTATCCAGCTCAGCAAGTTCTTCGTCAGTTAGCTCCTCCAGCCCAACGAATGTGTCGCGGGCGGTTTTGGTTGAGTGAATCAACTCGTCGAGCTTTAGCTGGATTGCTTTGGTGTCGCGGTTTTGGGTGTTTTGGATCAAAAATACCATTAGAAACGTAATAATTGTAGTACCGGTATTGATGATCAGCTGCCAAGTGTCCGAAAAGTTGAACAACGGGCCTGTTGACGCCCATACCAGCACAATCAGAATTGCGCCTAAGAACACTCCGGCCGATCCTGCCCATTGCGATATAGTGTTTGCTATTTTTCTAAAATGGTTTTTAAACTTCCGCTTCATACTTAGTAGTATATTTCATTTTATATATAAAGCTAGCGCTTACGGGAGGCAACGCAAGCTGCCGGCAGAGCTCGGTTGGTTTTGAGCTTGGGAGACGACTTGAGCCACTGCCGGCGAGCTTAAGGCGTAGCCTACTTTTTCATACACGGTGGAGCGTGCGAAGATTACGCCGATAACAGCACCGTTTTCATCCAAAAGCGGCCCACCGGAATTCCCTGGCTCAATGTCGGCTTTGAGCGCATAGGTGTCTCGACGATTTGAGGATTGGTCATAGATATCTTTGCCAAGTGCCGTGAAGTGTTCGATGACTGCCGCGGGCGACGCGGTGAATGGCCCTCCTCCGGGATAGCCGAGTACTACACCCGGTGTGCCTGCCTGTACGATTTGACCAGATAGTTGTAGCGATTTGCCACGAAGCCGATCTGTCTTAAGGACGGCGATATCTAGATCTGGATCGAAAGCCACAACTTCAGCGCTATGCCGGCCGTCACCATCTTGGATATACGGGTAACGCATACCGGCAATAACATGGGCATTAGTAACGATATAGCCGGACGCTACGATAAAGCCCGACCCTACACCAATACCATTGCATGACCGGCCTTCAATTTCTACGATGGAATCACGGCTGGAGGCAATGACTCCGTTAAAGTTGGCGATATCTGGAATATTCGTTTGGGTGTTGGGAATTTTTGGCTCGAGTTCACTGATGATTTCCGGCAGTTTTGTCTGAGCCAAAGATTTTTCCAGCCAACTGATAATATTGGTAGTCGGTGGCAAGGTATTGTCGAGCCAACCGATAATTTTTGAATCACGGACCTCTTGCCTCAGTGCGGTTGATGGCAAAGTCGGCAGTAAGGCTGCACAGAACCATACTAACGCCAACCCAATGACGCCGCCGAGCACCGCCCCGAATGCACGGTCGATTTTATTGAGTTTTCTCTCATGCAGCGCACGCTTTAACTTTACGCCTAAATATTCACTGCCGATAATGGCACCTAAGATACTGAAGCCAATAATAGCCAGGCTAATGATAGCGTTGGTATGTAGAAGCGAGGCGATGAATGAACTGACGATTAGCCCAACTACCAGGCCACCTAAAGAAGCAGCTTGACGCACCAAACCGATTTCCATGCCCCGGGCAATGGTCAATAAAATCAAGGCCAGTATTAGGAAATCAATAAAATTCATACCTCTTATGATACTCTTTTTTATCGAGGCAGGTTTATTTGAAAGTAAGAATTAGGGCGCTATGATCTGAGACTATTTCTTGGGCCACCTTAAAATCCTTTTCATATACGTCTTGGTTTATGAAAATATAATCACAAACTTCATTTTTTGGCGTGAGTTCATTGCGGGTGGTTTGAAGATTGTGGCTTACACATAGATTGGTAAGTATCGCGTTAATCTGTTGTATTGACTCGCTGGTCGGCGCCAGATTGAAGTCGCCAGTTAAGATTATTTTACCTTTCAGTGGAGTTATGTAGTCCACAATTTGCCGACATTGTTTTAGCGTTTCTGCGTCGCCGTTTTTGTGTTGGTGGATATGATGCCCGTGGTGGTTGAGAACATGCAGGGTTTCGCCGTTTTCCAGTGCAATAGTTATGTGTTGTAGGTTACGAATATTGTAATCATCTTCGGTTGAATCGAAGTCTTCAATATAAGTTCTACCGGTAAACACAGTATTGGTATAGCTAAAAGAGTGTTTGCTGAGGACCGCATTTCCGAAGTCTGCTTTGCGGCGCATGTAGTTAGCACTTAATGTCGGTGAAAAATATGAATAATTAAGTCCGGTCTTCTTTTGCAGTACCTGTATGGGTGCAAATATTCCCATCGTACTGCCTTCAAGGCTGATAGCTTCTTGCAGGCATACGATATCCGGTCGCTCTTCGTTGATAAGGTCAATAACTTGTTTTTCTAAGCGCGCGCTCCAACAGTTGAGCTGTAGTATTTTCATGTGTGTATCATATCAAAAGACCAGAGATTATTTATCAGAAGATACTGTTTCTTGAATTTTTTTGACTTGGAGGGTTTTGTTGGCGTGGAGCGCGAGTACTATAAAGAAAAGTATTCCTAGGAAAACAATATACACTGCCCTGTCTAAAATATTGGTGGCAACGATAATGTCGTTAGGTATATGATGCAGGTTTTGCGAGAAAACTAGGAACGCTTCCCGAAAGCCAATAGCGCCAGGGGTAAGGGCTACGAACAGCGCGAAGTTTGCAGCGCCGGTATAGGTAGCGGCTTGGCCAAGTGAGATACTACTATTAAGTGAACGAAGCTCGATAAAGTAAATCGCCCACAACAACAGAACTTGCAATAACGTGGCTGCCCCGATAATAAAAAACGGCTTTATTAAGTCTTTGGCCGGCAGGTTAAGGAGATTCCTATTTTTAGTAAGGAAATATTTCAAAACGATATAACAAACACAAATAATTACCAATAACAATCCGAGTGTCACCCACCATTCAAAGGCAGCAAATGCCAAGAGTGCACCGCTAAAGAACGCATAAAATGCATAATACAAAAGCGTGACGAAAATATACTGCTTTACCTTGACGTTGTGTTTGAGTTTTAAGTATGCCGCACGAAACCCTGGCCCGCTCTGCCCTGGTCCAAAGAAATTAATGAGTGACGAATAGGCGTTCAATAGGAAATTTTCTTGCCATGACATATGTTTCTGGTAAAACTGGAGCGATCCGTATAAAACGAGTACTAAAACTCCTAGAATTCCCGTGTAGAGCAAAATGATAACGGTAATAGTACCGATAGAAGTTTGCGCCAACTGGTCGAGGATTTCCGGATGTTTACTGACATACCAGCCAAAGGCTAGTATTGTTGCTGCTACAACAGCTCCTCCTAAAACAATACGTAGCTTCCCTTTCATTCGCTTATTAGTATACCCGATACGTACAATTTCATTTATAATCTATAGCTAAATGAAAAGTTCGAGGGTTTTGGGGTTGAGCGCATGGCTGCACAGGGCCTTGGCTTCGCAAAAGTTTTTTTATGGCATTATCGCTTTTTTGATAGTGACGTCGGTGTGGGTAGCAATTTCCAGCTTGTACCCTATGGCATTTGACGAGGACTTCCATTTAGGGATTATTAAACTCTATGCTGACGTGTGGAATCCGTTCTCTTTTGTGCAGCCCAGTGGGCCGGCACCCTTCGGGGCACTCGAAACAGATCCATCCTATCTGTTTCATTACCTCATGAGCTTCCCATACCGTTTACTGGCCCATTTCACCACGAGCGAAACCGTAATTGTTATTGTACTTAGGTTTATTAATGTCACCCTCTTTGTAGTGGCAGTAATTTTATACCGCAAGGTGTTGTTACGCGCGAAAGTTTCGCCAGCGATTACGAATACAGTACTTGCGGTATTCGTATTGATTCCTGTCGTGCCTTTGCTGGCTGGGCAGATCAATTACGATAACTTACTGATGCTTATTGTTGCGATGGTATTTCTACTAGCTATTACCATAAGGGAAAAGTTAGTTGCAAAACACGAACTGCCCGCCGCTTCAACATTGTGGCTAGTGGTATTGCTTTTGTTTACGGCGGTTGTGAAGTATGCGTTTTTACCGATTGCTGTAGGAGTGGTGTTCTATCTTTGTTATGAAATTGTTCGTGCGCTTAAGAAGAACGACGAGCTACCATCGGCTTTTTTACGAGATGCCAAAAAAATCACTTGGCCGCTTAAAGTTGGCTTTATTGTTTTGCTATCTGTCGGCCTAACCCTATGCGTGCAACGGTACGTAGGTAACATCGTTAAGTACCACGACCTCGTACCTGATTGTGCCACGGTACTTGACGAAGAGCGTTGCGCTGCATATAGCGTATGGAACCGGGACAATACTTACGCCCAAAATAAGCCAGATGCCGAAGTACGAGGGCCAATTGGATATACGGTTATTGATTGGTCATGGGGCATGTGGCAGCGGCTATTCTATACACTTGCAGGTCCTACGAACGATTATGCCACGCGACGTCCGTTGCCGGTTCCAAGCATCATGGCAATTGTGCTAGTAGTGTTTGGCGCGGTATTTGTGCTGTGGTTCGGTAAGCGGATTTTGAAAGAATACCCGGTATTTTCCCTCTTTTTAGTAGTTAGTGGTTTGTATGTGGCGGCGTTGTGGCTGCAAGAGTACCAAATGTATGTTTACACTGCCCGGCCAGTAGCTATTAACGGCCGGTATTTGATTCCGCTTTTACCTGTCCTTGGCGCAATTACAGCTATAGCTTACGTAAAGTTTTTCAAGACTATAAAACGGCCACAGTATGGAAGTATATTTGCAACTGTCGTACTCATACTCTTTTTGCAAGGCGGCAGCATAGCGACCTATGTAGTGCGCAGCGAACCGAATTGGTATTGGCACGACAGCTTTATGCAGGACGCCAACCAAAACCTTCAGAAAATATTACAGTCTGTTACTATTGGCAGTTGAATTATTTTTTGTAGCGGGCGCGTTTTTGCTGTTCGAGTTGATCTTCTATAAGTGTGCGGTTGATGCGGATAAGGTCGGCGATCACACCTAGTGTGACTGATATAAACGCTGCCGTTAGAAGCACGGATCCGAGCACAAGTGACTGCAAATGTCCGCTTGTATCACCAGACAGTGCAAAATATAGGAACCGAGCAAAGGGGATCAGGCCTAGTACAAACAGTGTCACACCCAGTGGCATAAAGAGCATGTAAGGCTTGTACATGAGAAAAGAACGCGAGATTGCTACGCCGGATTTGAGCATGTGTTCAAACGAAGAATTGAATAATCGGGATTCACGGGTTTTAGGATTGGTGGTGATTTCGACGCTAGCAATGCGGATACGCTTGTTCCCTGCCTGAATGAGCGTTTCCATGGCGTAGCTGAAGCGCGTCACAATATTTAATTGCATAAGTGCTTCACGTGAATAGGCTCGGAAACCGCTTGGTGCATCAGGCACGTTAGTGCCAGCTGCGGCATTAAGCACTTTAGTACCAAACTTTTGGAATAATTTTTTGCTTTTTGAAAAATGGGGAATTTTCTGGACTTGCCTATCTGCAATGACCATATCGGCTGTGTCATCTAGTATTGGCTTAATAAGGTCGCCAATTTTTTCTTGGGGATATTGGTTGTCGCCATCAGTATTTACTAAAATATCGGCGCCAAGTTCGAGCGCGTATAATGCGCCGTCGTGAAATGAGCGCGCCAGGCCTTTGTTGCCGACATGCTTTACGAAATGGGTCACGCCATGTTTTTTGGCGACTTCTACAGTTTTATCCGTGCTGCCGTCATCAATAACCAGTACAATAATTTCATCGACACCCTGAATTTTTTTAGGGATCGTCTTTAAGACTAAGGGTAATGTCTCTTCCTCATTGAGGCAAGGGATCTGCACAACCACTCTCATATACCCTTAGTATAACCGATTGTGCTGACAATTTTAAAAAGTGTGAAATATTTCCCAGAAAGCCCATGCCCTTCCAGCTTACTATGGACATAAGCACAAAGGTAACAGTGCTAAAGGAGGTACACACGTGAAGCGAGTACATATCTTAGAAAGGCCAATATCAGTCAGTGACATTGACGCATTAGAAATGGATGACTACGGTACGGAGTCAAACTATCAGAAAGCTGAACGTGTACGTCTCCGTAAATGGCGCAAGATCAAGCATCAGTCAGCATAACTACTATCTGAGTGCAATTATTTTTCCCTACTTAAATAGCCTGCATAATTTATGCAGGCTACTCTGTTTCAATAGGAGGATTTGTGTTTGTTATCTACGGTTTGAAGCGCTTGATAAAGCATTTAACTCGTTGCGCACGTCAATGGACATCGCAATGAGCAGTGGTCCGGTGATGAGCGCGTAAAGCCCGAGTACCCAGACAAACGCTACGCCGCCAGCGACTGGTTGGTTTAAGATGACAATGCCAACGATAATCGCCGCAATGCCAGCGATGCCCCAGAGTACTTTCGTGGTAGCTGAAGCGGATTCTAAAAACACATTCAGTACGTCAAATACTCCCCGGATAATCAACGTGAAGCCGATAAGCAAAATTAATGTTTTAAATGACACGTCGGTATGACGGACTAGATAGACACCTACACCTGTCGCGACAATACCGAACAATAATGTCAGCCACCAGGTTCCCCGCTGTTTAATCGCAAGGATGCCGTGGACGATACTAACGACCCCCCAGGCCAAGACAAAGGCGCTGAATAGGTAAACGAGTGTTACCAACGTCAACCCTGGCCAAAATACTGCAGCGATGCCGAATAGCAACGCGATCACCCCTTCTGCTACGCCGGCCCACCATAATTCATTCACGGCTCGTGGAATAGCTTGTGCCATACAATTCTCCTTTATTACTTATACTGTATCTATTTTTTGTGTATCGGGGCCTGTATGTTTCGGCGTGCCTCCCATCACGCTGTACGTTACCAGTATTACCCCTCCTATAACCAGCAGGCCTCCCAATCCGTATTGGACCCAAGGCCTGGTAATAATATTGATAGCTCTAAGCGCCATAAAAGTGCCTGAGCCAAAAAGCAAAACACCAAAGATGATTTGAAGTTTAGGTTCTGACGGGCCTAGCATAGTCAGCCCAATTATCATAAGAATTGCCGAAATCCAGAGCGGTGGTATCGGTAAGGTGATTACTTTTATAAGTAAGCAAAAACCAAATAATACAAGGCACATACCGAACAACGCTACAAGGATTCTTATAGGATTACTCGCGTTATTCATGCATCGTCCCTCTCCTATTACTTTTGATTGTAGCACGCGTGGCAAGGCTGCATTGTAAAAATCGCTATACCTAACGCCAAAATAGCTGCTATAGTATGTATAAACTTTGGGGACAAAGAGGGAATGGAAGAAGAGACTGTCGTAGAAGCGAATACGCCTATAGTTAGCACTGTTAAGAATGATTTTTCAAAGGATATCGCCCGCTACTTTAAGATTTTTTTGGAGACGGGATTGCAAGACGGCCTATTGCCAATTCGTCGTGTGACGAACCGGCGTTTGCATGGTTTACAAACCTCCCTTCTGCTTGAAAAATATCCGCAGCTCCATAAAAACATGTATAAAAATGTAGTGTCCGGCTTTTCGCAGGAAACATTTGTCGTCAGCCAAAATAAATATGTGACCCATACTGATGACAGGGCCAGTGACGTACTTGCCCGTTCTACTGAATCACTAGAAGACGAGCAAGTTGAAGCGCTAACGCGTTCATTCGCCCATGCGATTGAGAAATATAAATTAGAGCACGCAGATTCGGAAGACGCGTTTACGAAATCGGTTAAAGCTGCCGTGCAGGAATTAATCGCCTCTGAATTATTAGTACCAATGCTTCGCAGTGCGCGCAATAAAGTATCGGACGAACGTGGTGCGAGCATGCAAGTACAAAGTGGCGCTACGCAGCGGCTCTTTGGTACGTTCGAGTTAGCGTTTCAGACGATTGCAACGCAGTTTTACCATGAAAGCCAATCTTTTGAAGTACTCCATAAGGCACTCCACGCAGTACTGACAACTGAGGCTGTAAAGCGGACATTGCGCGAATTTTTAGATGAGTTTGCGACGTCCGATGCCTACCAGGATGTGTATCAGCTGCACCGTAACAATAAGGCGTTTGATACGACGAGCCAGTATCTTTATTTTGGTGAGATTGGGTATCGCGGCGTAACCTTTCCGCTTTTTTATACGCGAGTGCGAACATCGCATGCTTATCCATCGGTAACTTTTGCCTTTGAGAACCGTATCTGTGTGAACACCAAAGCGCTTGATTTCTTGCTTGGCCAGTACAACCGTGTCATGGGCGTAGACGCAACGTTTTCCGAGGAAATCGAACATATTATTACGATCGACGGGCGCAAGCGCAAAGAAGTGGTTACAAAGTTACAGCGGATCGTCAATACCATAACCGAAACGTTTGATATTGATAAACCCTTGCAACTTGATAGTCCGGCAAGCCAGACAGTAAGTAATGCTGGTGTGACCATGGCGAATAAATTGCGGTTGGTTATTTTTGATGCGGCGCATGAATCGATCATCGCTGATTACGAGGCATTACTTGGGAGTAACACCAAAGCCGGAACGGCTTTCGCGGATTTTGCGAAGCGTTACATTATGGACACACCTACCCGTTATGTGCAAGAAGTGGCGGAAGAATGGGAAGCAAAACCTATCACCGAAAAGTTACTTGGCAATAACCCCTTGCCTTTGAATGATGAGCAAAAACAGGCGCTTATCGCACTGAATAAACCCGAATGCAACGTCTTGGTGGTTGATGGACCTCCGGGAACCGGCAAGAGCCATTTTATTAGCGGCGTGGTCGCCCAATCGTATGCCGATGGTTTTTCTACGTTGGTATTGTCTGATACGCCTGCGGCGCTTGATAGCGTTCAGAATAAGGTGACAGCGATGTTGGCTGAAGTCCGTGAAGACGGTGAGTTCCATAATCCAATATTACGGCTTGGCAAAACCGATGATGAATTGCTGGAGGACCTAGAGTCACAATTTATTCAAAAAATTCAAGCTTATCATCAAAACTACATTGGCTTGCAAGGGGAACTTCGTACTACGAAGAACCGTAAAATCCAAGAGGCAGCCGAAACATTGACAACCTTAGCGCAGAACGCTGAAAACGTGAATTTACACGAGGTTGAGCAGACGATCAATAATGAATCAAAATTCGGTGACCGTGATTGGATCCAGGATGAGCCAGTAGAAGAAATTACTTCCGAATTACAACAGCTGCATCAGGCTATCCAATATATCCGTAAGAGCGAAGCCAATTACCTGCTTCCATATATTGAATCAAGCCAGCAAAAAGCTATTGCAGAGTTTTTGGATATTGTCCGCGAGTACGAAAAGGCTAATAAAAATGTCCATGACCGTTTGCCTGAATTTATTGTGCGTTATCGCAAGCTGCTGCCAGAGCAAAAAAATAAGCTGCAAGCTGCCCTTTCATATATCCATTCAAATTACCGGCAATACGTAAAAATATTAACAAACGATCCGATCACAACTCGTTTGGATATTACTGATAATTCTGATTACCGTACTATCGCTGGCAAGCAAGTGCTGCTCGAAAAATTGGTTGATATTGCCGCTGAGGCCAAGCGCTATTTAAGCCACGATAAAAAACGCAACGAACAGCTGCTTATTGAACTTATCTCATATGAAACTTCACCCGAAGAGATTATTGCTGCGTTGAATGACTACATTGACCAAGTAAATACACTGAAATCAAAGATATTCGGTTTTTCTGGGCGCACATTGGTAGTTGAGAACCTGACACGCCAGCTTAAGAAGTCTATTCCTGGGTTTAACTTGTCTGAGCCAGAGAAGCGGATCGATGATCTGCAGTTGATGGTTGATCTGACTGAGTTTACAATTGAGCAATTGGCACAGCTTGGCCTGGAATTAGACTACTGGAAAGAGGTACTCCATATCGCCAAGCAAGACAAGCCGCACGTCAAAGAGCTACAAAAAATCGTGACCAACCTTGTGGTACCGGCGGATTTTGAATTTATGGCAAGCCATCGCATTTATGAAGCAGATAATCTACTGGCGAATATCAGCCTGCTGCAGTATGCCAATGAATTGAACGCAGTATTCAAGGCAAATCCAAACTTGGCAACGCTTTTTGGCATTAAATCTATCGGGCAAGTATTGGCGAAGCCACAGGCGTTTAGTGGCCGGTTTAATAAGCTTTCAACTGACCTTGATGATGTGAAGCAACTTGATGAGTGTAAAAAGACCATTAAACAATTCATTAAGACATATCCAGCAGCTGCACGCCGTCTGGGTGTAAATTATATAAATGGCAACCTAGATATCATTGACGATACCTTCGCAGAAAGCAGTACCGAGGATGTGAAAGAATATTTGGCATTCAAAAAGAAGGAACAGGATATTACCACATACTTCAAAGAAATCGTGTCAGATGGTTACGGTAAAACCGTACGTGACTTGGAGCAAATGACTGCCACCCAGCTGAGTCAGTTGATTGATACAAGGTTAATGAAATATGTTGAGGCCCACGCCCAGGATTTTGCGGCGATCCGGGCAAGTTTAAAATCGAAACAGCAAATAGCGCCTACGGCATTTAATGGCCTGCTGCAAGCCTTCCCTACAATTTTGGCTGACGTGCATGACTATGCGACCTATATACCTTTGGCGAAAGATGTATTTGACGTAGTAATTATTGATGAGGCTTCACGGATCAGTATTGCCGAAGCTATGCCAGCGCTGCTTCGTGCTAAGAAGATTATCGTGCTTGGTGATGGTAAGCAATTCGGAAATAGCCAGGCGTCTGTTGTTAACGTGGCGCTCAATACTATGTTCCGTAATAAGATCACCACCACCCTTACCCGATCACTACAAGACGTGCCGGCTGATACTAAAAATGTGTACCTTGCTAAAGCACGTGACAATTTTGATGTTTCAAAGTCTGTGTTAGATTTTTGTCGGCCAATTGCCAACGCAGAGCTAGCGTTTAGTAAATACTTCCGCTCAGCGCCAGAACTAATTAGCTACGCCAATAAAACATTTTATGATAACAAGCTGAAGTGTATAAAAGCGCGGGTGTTGCCACTAAAAGAATCACTAAAATTTGATGTTATTTCCGTCGACAACCCTGATTCTCAAGGCGTTCATAGTAATGAGGCTGAAGCTAAACATATCCTGGCGGCGTTGCTCGATATGAAGGAATCTGGTTATACGGGTACAATCGGCATACTAACACCATATTACGAGCAAGCTGCTCTTATCCAAAAATACCTTGATGAAAGCGTTATTAACGACTGGTTTGAACGTCGTAACTTAAGGGTCATGACATTCGATACTGCCCAAGGTGAAGAGCGCGACTATATCTTTTACAGTATGGCTGCCGATGAAACCCAGACAGCGCAGTACGTCTTCCCTATTAACGGCGACGTGCAAGCTGCTACTGCCAAACAGCAGCGTTTAGCGGTTGGCCTGAGCCGAGCAATATCCGTTATGCATTTTGTCTTGAGTCGTCCAGTTGAAGCATACCAGGATGAAATCAGAAACGTACTCAGGCATTACCAACAGCTTATCGGTACAGGTACGCCTAAGAAAAGCGCTACTACCACCGATATCCTGCTGGCCGCCGAAAGCCTGCTTCCGCAATATTTTTATGCAACTAAGTTTTATAAGAAATATACTGACCGGACTCGGCTTGTAACGCAATTCTCCCTCGGCGATTTACTAAAGCCTTTGGCTCCACGTTACCGCCATCCGGCATACAAAGTTGACTTTATGGTGGCTTTCGATGACGAACGTATCGTTATCACCTACGATGAATTTAAAGAAAACTTTATGTCTGGCGATAAAAATATCCGTGACAGCTACTTGACTGCACAGGAAATTTACGACCAGAAGCAACTCGAAGGTTATGGTTATAAGTTCTTGCGCCTCAATAAATTCAACCTTGGTGTAAAGCCAATCGAAACGCTTGATAAACTGCTTTCCGATGCCATCAAAAAAAGCTCTTGGCCCCGCGACAACGGCTTTTTGAAGTAAAAAAGATTGCCTAAACCAGCAATCTCTCTCAGCATGAAAGATAAACAAGGAGAGGCATGGATGCAGAAGGAGGTTCGGTCGCGGTGTAAGCGGAAGACTTCTTTCTCGTCAGGTGTGTAACCCCAAGCCTCTTTCATCCCCAACCCCGGAGACAAGAATTACAGTCTCCGGGGTGAAGTCGTGGTATATCAGGCGGCCATTGGTATCGGTTGGTTGAACGCTTTCTCGATGATTGTGTTGGTGATTGGTTGCTGGGCACTGTCCTGGCTGAGATGAAGCTCTCGAACCTCAGCGTCGAATGTCACTTGATAGCCGTCTTCATGAAATCTTGCGATTGCACGATTCAGCTGAGCCAGAGGAATGGCGTCTACTCGTATCGAGGTTTTCGATGGAATAGTACCATCCTCTTTCAAGACCACTATATTAAGGTCTTTCAGGCAAGGTGGACTTTCTGACTGCACGCTCTCTCCTTGTGAAGAGTCTGATTACTCAGACATGTGTAGGATCACTCCTATTCACATTATAACATAAAAATATAAAAAAGCAATATTACTGCTGTGCATTACACAATGTCGTATTTTTGCGAGAGGCTTTTTTGTACTAAACCTTCGGTGTAGTCAAAAATTTTCCGAACACGGTCTAAATAGCCGTCGAGCTGCTCTTGGTTACGGGCTGGCACGCGCTTGGCAAGGGTCATGGTAATTGCCTCGAGTGGATCGGCGTTATGCGCATTGGCGTCACGTGTGATAGTAACGTATGATTCCATACGCGTGAGCATACGTTCGGCTAATTTATCTCCTCCAGGTAAATTCCGGTAATGATGTTTCAATGCGCGCAAAAATACTGATTGATTAACGCTGTGCCTCACCTGCTGGCTATATTTTTTAGGCATAGTTTTGAGCGTAGATTCCGGTACGTATTCCTCGCCCATTAAAAGGAGAATGGCTAGGCTTAGCAGGCGTTGTTCGTACATAAAACTTTCAGTGTATGACGATACGCGCTGGGTCATTTCCCAAGGAGCCTTTGTGATGAGGCTGTTGATACCCATGGCATAAAATTCGTACAGTGAAATTTGAACTTTCATATAAGGTGAAAACGTGTTCCCTAAGACTCTTTACTCCTTATAGCCTACCATTCTGACCTTAACCTGTGCAATACATTTATAGGGGGTTAAAGAGGTAGTTTATAATAGTGCTTATGATTGAGGGACGGCGGAGAGCGGTATCGGTATTTGTAGGCCTTGTTTTGCTGTTTGCTGGCGCGGTTGTCACGACTATAAAGCAAGAAAATCAAAACGCCGTAATTGAAAAATCAAAACCGCCGATGATCTTATCGGAACACACTGGATCAGCGTATCAGGCGCTGGCTAAGCTAGAAGTCAAAGGCCGTGCGCCGAAAACCGGTTACACCCGCGAACAGTTCGGAGCTGGCTGGGCTGATGTTGACACCTGTGATATGCGCAACTATATTTTACAACGTGATATGGATCAGGAGCAGCTTGACCCGAATGACAATTGCACAGTGCTTAGCGGTACGCTTCATGACCCGTATACCGGAAAAACAATAGAGTTTAAACGTGGCAGCGGTACAAGCAGTGCCGTGCAGATAGACCATGTGGTGGCGCTCAGCGACGCTTGGCAAAAGGGCGCACAAGGCCTGGATGAGGGTATTCGTGCAGAATTTGCCAATGACCCGCTTAATCTTTTGGCGGTAGACGGTCAGGCTAATAATAAAAAGAGCGATGGCGATGCGGCCACGTGGTTGCCGCCCAATAAAGGCTATCGTTGTCGTTATGTTGCCCGCCAAGTGGCGGTCAAACAAAAATACAAACTGTGGGTTACGGCTACTGAACGTGACGCGATAGCCGGAGTACTCAACACTTGTCCTGATCAAATGCTACCCACCAATAACTGAAACATTGCAACCAAAGTATACTTCCTTAACACGGAAACTTCACGTGTCGTGGCTGATTATGTGGATGGCATTAGGGGTGGTGTCGGGTATTGCACTTGCTGTTTTATTGTCAGTTCAGCTTGGTACTTTTCAGGTACTTACCGTAGTGTTTGTCTTGCTTTTTGTGGTTTTTAAAAATAGGGGCGCAACAGAACCTAATAGTGCATTGGCAGACTGCGGTGCGGGCAAAGAACAGAATCCTGAAACGAACCGCTGCCGGTTGGTATTGTCTGTAAGCACTTCACAACAAACGTGCGATGCGAACCAGTATCGCAACCCCGAAACCAACAGGTGTAAAAAGGTTGCGTTGGCTGGTAAAAATATGCCAAACGTCAAAGACGTGGAAAGTAAAATGAAAATCAATAGAACAAGCTGGTGGTTTGCAGAAGTGGCGGTGTTAGCTACATTAAATTACAATATTTACGAATGGCGCCACGATATCATACAACGATCAAGAAGGCTAGCATACCGTAAGATATAGTAGAGTTATCGGATGGCGGCTTTTACTGCAGAGACTAGCTCCTCTCGTATTGCTTCGATAGCACTGTTGGCATTACTAGCCTTGGCTGGTTGATATGCCTCGGCGTAAGGTACGCGTACTAGCCAGTTCTGACCCCGGAAGCCTGAATGTACGTGTGCCGTTTCTCCTGTACGGGTTATTTCGTCTCCGACTAAGCCACTTTCAAGCCTGTATCTCATAAATTTGGGATGCACCATTTTCAGTGCTCGTACAGGTAGCCAGAATAATTTATTACGACCTTCGTATATACGCTCAACAGCACCAATACAAGTCATGCTTTCATGGAAAATAGTAGTTGTTCTAATAGCTTCCTCTATTTCGATGTCTGAGTCAGTTTCTTCAAAATCAGGATCTATTAGGGGTACTTTCCCTTCAACTTTTGAAGCGTGTGGACCAAATACCGTTGGCATTTTAGGAACAGGTGTGTCTGGTTCGGGTTTAATAAGCGGAGCAACACCTTCGCGTGCCGCCATCCTTTCGAATGTGAAAAGCAATAGAGTTTTCGGTTCAAGTTTCCCAATATGTAGTGGTGCTCCGTCACCGTACGTAGCTATCGGTACTTCTTCGAGCGCTGGTACACAAGTATCAAACGCTTGAGTGGCTTGACGTCTAGCTTTGTCATCACGATCCATGAATATTTCTTGAGACTTGTCATCAAAAAAGACATTACCCCAATATGCTGGATTACGACATGAATTTGTATCTAAGGGTTGTTCAACGGTAGCTGCATGATTAAACATACTCACAATACTGTGATTAAATCACGGATCTTAAATAATTACTAGATTTGTTATAAAAATTACTTACATCATTTTCGGAGGCGGTAGCCTTTGCGGAAGAGGTACATATTTATGCCGATAAGCGCAATAGTTGCCGCAGCGATTACTGGTAATGAAAGCCATGGGTTTACGTCGCTGCTGCCAAGCATGCCGTATCGTACGGTGTTTATCATATAGAAAATCGGGTTGAATTCGGTGATGGTGTGAAATGGTTCGCTAAGTAGGCTGGTCGAGTAAAAAATACCACCTAAGAAAACCAAGGGCTGGATAATGAATGTTTGGTAAAAACTGAGATTATCAAAGACTTGCGCACGTAAACCAATAAGTACACCGAGAGAGGCGAAGAATAGGCCACATAGTAACAAACTGACAACAAACAGAAGCGGATGGGCTACAGGTAGGTCAATCAACAGCGCGGCTGTCACGAATGTAATGAGCGTGATAATGCTTGCGCGGATAAGTCCGCCTAGAGTAAATGCTGTTAAAAGCGCGGTATTTGATACGGGTGATGCGAGCTGGTCGTCAATAGCGTGCTGCATTTTTTGCTGCAACAATGACGAGGCATTATTTGAAAAAGCGTTCATAACCATAGCCATAAGCAACAGACCAGGAATTATGAAATTGATATAATCATGTCCTTCCAAGGTATTGATGCGACTACCTAGTGCTGCACCGAAGACACTAATGTATAGATATGTTTCAAGCACTGGTCCGAAGATCGTTTGGCGCTTAATATTCCAAAAGCGCTGTATTTCACGCCTCAAAACATGGTAAAAGCCGAGGTAATTTTTATCACTCATACAATTTTCCCTTCACGCATAAGTTCTTCGCGGCCAATAAGTGAAAGGTAGACGTCTTCCAGTGTTTTTTTCTTGTACTGTTTTTTTAGCTCATTAGAGGTGCCTTCGTGGATAATCTCACCATGGTTAATAAGTGCTATGCGGTTACATAGCTGCTCAGCCTCTTCAATATAATGCGTGGTGAGGAGGATAGTCGTTCCTTCTTTATTGATTTTTTGGACGTACTTCCACAATTCTAACCGTAGCTCTACGTCTACGCCAGCGGTCGGCTCATCTAGTATAAGTAATTTCGGTCGGTGCATAAGTGCCCGTGCTAAAATTGCCCGCCGCTTCATGCCTCCGGATAGCATCATGGCGCGCGCCTTTCGCTTTTCAGTCAGAGAAAATGCTTCAAGCAATTCTTCAATCCGCTCTTTTCGCTCCGCTTTTCGCATGCCATAGTACCCGCCATGGAAATCCAGCGTGTCTTCAACGCTTAAGAACCAATCTAAATTTGGTTCTTGCGGGGCGAGCCCTGCATACGCCCGGGCTGCCTGGTAGTCAGTCACTACATTATGACCGAATACTGTAGCGGTTCCACCGGTAGGTACCACTAAACCCATAATGCTATGGATAAGTGTAGATTTACCTGCTCCATTTGGCCCGAGTAACCCCAGAAAGTCACCTTCTTTTACTGTGAGATCTATACCTTTGAGTGCTTCTACGCCACCTTGGTATCGCTTTTTTAGGCCCTTGATCTCGAGGGCATTTGTAGTTTGTTTTACCATATACTTTTTATAGTATAGCAGTATACTAATGGTGAAAACACTATTTTCTTAGAAAACACGATTTGATATACTTATGCTTATATAACTAATACTTTTATGAGGGGGTATGTGTGGGTAAGATTGCTCAGTTTTGGCAGGCTTCGAAAGCGTGGGTTCCAAGACATCCAAGGAAAACGTTCGTCATAGCTTTGGTCGGGGTTTTAATAGTCTCTGGACTGGTCGGCTTCATAATTGACCAAAATTCGGACCACACGTCTGATGAGCCCAAAAATCCAATTGCTCGTCAATTTAAGCAGCAGCTACCTTCCCTAAAGGAAAAGGCTGAAAAAAATCCATCAAGCTTTGATGCCCAACGGGATTACGCGGTAGCTTTATATGCAACGGGCGATACCAAAGAAGCAGAAGAACGTTACGAGCGTGCATTGCGCATACGGGAAGACGCTACCACCTATAATAACCTGGCAAATACACAGCGTGATTTAGGTAATTACAATGACGCGGTCGATACATATAAAAAGGCAATAAAAGCCAACCCCAAGCTAGTTAATCCTTACACCAATTTGGCCAATATTCAAATGTATAGTTTGAATAAAACAGATGATGCAATTGACACATATCGTCAAGCACTCAAAGAAATACCCAATGATCCAAGTCTCCAAGTACTACTTGCGCTTGCGTATGAGAAAAAAGGTGATATACCAAGTGCAAAGCAAGTTCTTAAATCTGCCCAAGCTGCAAATCCTGAAGATAAAAGTATTCAGGCAAACCTTGCACGTATAGAACAATAATATAAATATAGAAACTCTAAGGTGGCAAACTGCCGCCCAGAAAGTTACAAGTGATAAAAATTGAAAGCAAAACTACATCAAGTACTTATGGTAATTGGTAGAAATGTCCGTTCATTTCGGAGTGTAGCATTTCTGGCTTGTTTCATACTCCTTGCTGCTGCTGCAACATTGATTGTTTCGCTCGCGAATAAATCTGACTCCGACAAACACGATAAAGATACGACGCGTCAAAGCCAGGTTACGCTTTCAGCTGGCAATTTTACTATTAGTGATCCGTCAAAGATTCAGAATAATTCTGGTACTCTAACGCTAATTGATCAAGGCGGTGGAACTTATCCAACTGACGCGCCATACGTGACCAGCACAAATCCTATAAGCTACGTCAATTTAGGAGGGTTCACACAGCAGCTTGGCAGCAATAATGCTGGGCAAATAACGTACCGGCTGAGCCCTGATGGTACTAACTGGTACTGGTGGAACGGTTCTGGATGGGCACCTATATCGGTGAGTAGTACGATTGACGATGCCAATACCGCAGCTGAACTTAATGACCATTTAGATGAGTTTGCTGCTCAGTTTGGTGCTGGAAATATCTATATCCGGGCATTTTTCCGGTCAGACGGCACGCAACAGGTGGAATTACAGAACGTTATATTTGATGTTTATACTGATCCGGCACCCACTATTACCGAAGTCACCCCTGCTTTTGGGCCTGCGGCTGGCGGTACGACGGTAACTGTAAACGGGACTAACTTTGCGCCTGACCTCACTCCTTACGATACAACGACAAATACTTGGACAAATGCTGGCTCTACTACAAATACTGCGAATTACCGCTCGCTTGCAGTGATTGGCGACAAGGTCTATTTATTCGGCGGTTTTTCGTCTACTAATGTAATTTATTCTGCTCCTGTTTCTGATCCGACAAATATGACGAATACTGGTAAAACCTTACCGGGCAGTCAATGTTGTACCCAGGTGGCCGTAATAGGTGATTACGTCTATATGTTCGGTGGCTATACGACCGGAGCTATTTGGCGCGCCCCTGTCTCTGACCCTACTACCTGGAGTACGACTGGCGCCTCTATGCCTACTACAAGTGAAGGAGTAGGGTTTTATATGGTTGGTGATATGCTCTATTACGTGGCGGGGGGTGCAATTTACAGCGCATCCTCCTCTAACCCTCTTGTGTGGACAAATACTAATAAAACCATTACTGGAGCACAGCGGTATCCCCTAATAACGAAAATTGGCTCTACACTTTATCATTATTCGGGCAGCAAAATACATACTGCCCCTGTCTCTGACCCTACTACCTGGACGGATACTGGTAAAACCTTGCCTGGCACGATTTCGAATAGTAGCAGCGGGTCCCAATTAGGTATTATCGGCGACAAACTATATATATATTCAGGCAATAGCGTTTATACAGCTAATATATCCGACCCAACTACCTGGACAAATACAGGAATTACATTACCGGTAAGTGCGTCGAATTCATCTTGGGCGCTCATCGGGGACAAGATGTATCTGTATTCCGGTACAAGTATTTACTCAGCTTCAGTTACAGGTAGTAAACCAAACGCATATAACTGGCCGTGGTTGACTGATCGTGTTAGCGTGGGCTCGGCACTTTCAGAGATTAGTTTTGGCGGTGTACCTGCAACAAACGTACAGACAGTAAGCAGCACCACCGCAACTGCCAGAATACCTGCCCATGCAGCTGGAACAGTTGACGTAACTGTAACTGGCTACGACGGCCAGTCAGCAACGCTTACGAATGGTTTTACATATTTACCTCCGCCCACTATAAGCGGTATCAATCCTAATGCAGGCTCGACGGCGGGTGGCGACGCAATTACTATTACTGGCACAGGTTTTGTTGATGGTGCAACAGTCAATTTCGGTGCGAACGCAGCCACAAATGTAGTCGTTGTCAATAGTACGACCATTACTCTTACTACACCGGCAGGTTTAGCGAGCAGTGTAGATGTGACCGTGACAAACCCCGATGGTCAAAAAGCTACTACCCCAAATGGTTATACTTATTTAGACCCACCGCCACAAGCGGCTAGCGTTAACCCAAATAGCGGACTTACTACCGGGGGTACGAATGTTACCATAAACGGTACCGGGTTTGTACCACCCAACAAGACTGACAATACGTGGTCTACGGTAGCTGGCAAGACATTGCCGAGTACATTGCAACTCTCTGCCATGGCAGTTGTTGGTGACAAAATTTATCTGTATGGCGGGTTTGAAACGTCAAATATATATGTAGCTGATGTCTCTGATCCGAGTACCTGGACTAGCACCGGGAAATCTTTACCGGATGCCATATATGGCTCACAAATTGCAGTAGTCGGAGACAAAGTGTATTTGTACGGTGGTAATGGCAGCGCAGGCAAAATTTATTCTGCTAATGTATCTGACCCTGCTACTGTTACAGCAACTGGGAAGACACTGCCAGGCAATAGCCTCATGTATGGCTCACAAATTGCAGTTATAGGTAGTAAAATGTATCTTTACGGTAGTTATTCTGTCCCCGATGCCCAAAAGATTTTATCTGCAAATACCTCTGACCCAACCACTTGGATAGATGAAACAACAACCAATGGCAAGTCTTTGCCAGGCGCCATGGGCTTTGCGACGTTGAATGTGATCGGGGACAAAATTTATCTCTACGGTGGTTCGTCTAACTCAGCGATTTATTATGCAAATACCTCTGACCCAACCACTTGGTATACAACAGGAAAAACATTTACCAGTGGTGGTTCTTTTGGCCAGTCGGCAGTCATTGGCGATTATATTTACTATTACGCAGGTACATCAACAAATCATATTTACGCCGCTCCAGTATCAGACCCAACCACTTGGACTGACACCGGCAAAACTATTCCTGCCACACTAGGTCGTTCACAGATGGCTATTATCAATGACAAAATGTGGTTGTTTGGTGGCCAGGGTACAAATCAAATATTCTCAGCTTCTCTTACACAGTACAGGCCAAATAATGGTAACCGGACTTGGATGACCAACTGGGCAAGTACAGTTAATGCAGATCAATCCGGAGTGACATTTGACGGGGTGCCAGCAACGAATGTACAAATTATCAGTCCCACACAAATTACTGCAACTACTCCAGCGCATGCGGTGGGACAAGTAGATGTAGTTGTTACAAATTATGATGGGCAGCCGTCGACTATTACGAATGGCTTTGAGTATCTAATGCCGCTATCAGTGAGCGGCATTAGCCCGAGTACTGGATCTATTGCAGGTGGTGACGCGGTAGTAATAAGTGGTGACGGGTTTGTGAGCGGCTCTACGGTGAAATTTGGTGAGGTTGATGCGGCAAGTGTGACATATATCGACAGCAATACGCTTCATGCCGTAACGCCAGCAAATACAGCAGGTGCACAAGATGTTACAATTACAAATCCTGACAATCAGGAAGCTACTTTACCAGGCGGATTTACGTACATGGCTCCTCCTCCCCAAGTAACAGGAGTCACCCCAAATAGTGGCCCTACAAGTGGTGGAACAAATGTTACCATTACCGGTTCAAACTTTGCTGCCCAAAGTGCCACTACCAACCAGTGGACTACGGGTCCTTCTGTTGCTTCCGCTAGCTACTGGGGGGGTCCAACCGCTATCATCGGAGATACTATATATAAGTTTGGAGGCGGAGTAACTGGTAACACCGCGACAAATGGTATTTTTTCTGCTCCAGTATCAAATCCAACTGCCTGGGTAAATACAGGCAAGACAATACCGGGTTTTGCGGTCGGTGCTCAGGTCGCGGTTATTGGTAACACTATATACTTGTTTGGTGGTAATGGTGCCTCACCGCAGCGGACTATTTTTACAGCATCTACCTCTGATCCAACAACATGGACGAACACCGGTAAATTATTACCTGCAGCCCGATACTTTGCGCAGTTGGCTATCGTTGGGGATACGCTCTATTTATACGGCGGGTATAGTGGTAGCGGGGGTGGATCTGCAATCGGCTATAGCTCTGCAACTGATACTATTTTCACAGCTTCAGTCTCTGATCCCACCACTTGGACAGATACAGGCGTTAAGCTTCCGTCAAAGATAGCTGACGCCCAACTCATGAAGATTGGCAATACCTTATACCTTTATGGCGGATACAACGGCACAGCAGCCTTGAATACTATTTACTCTGCCTCTACGTCAGACCCGACAACCTGGTCTCAAGCAGGCACTTTACCTGTTCCACGTTACGCGGGTTCACTAGTAGCTATTGGCAGTACTTTATACCTTTATGGCGGCGCAGGTGCAACAGGTGGACAAACCAGAACTATCTATACCGCCTCTGCTTCCAGTCCGACAATCTGGAGTGATACTGGGCTGCAGCTCTCTGCTGCACTTGGCTATAGCTCGTTTGCAATTGTAAATGACAAAATATATTTCTTTGGCAGCTGGGTTGGAAGTGCAGCAGGTGGTGGGTCTCTATTCAGTAATATCTACTCTGCCCCCATAGACAATGTTGGTCTTAATTACTATAATCAGCCATGGAAAACTAACTGGCAAACTTCTACCGGAGGAGGGGGCGATCAATCAAATGTCACGTTTGGCGGTATCCCGGCAACTAACATCAAATTTATCAGCCCCACGCAGATTACAGCAACAACTCCTGCGCACAGCGCTGGACAAACAGATGTTGTAGTGACTAATGCCGATGGCCAATCAGATATTTTAACGAGCGGCTATACATATATTCCGCCACCGACAATCAGTGGTGTAAACCCGAACTCTGGCTCTACGGTTGGTGGTGACACAGTTACGATTACGGGTGGGAATTTCATAGACGGCGCAACAGTACATTTTGGCGGCATCGCAGCTAGTAATGTAGTATTTGAAAATGCTTCGACTCTCACTGTTACAACACCCGCAAATTACGAAGGTGCAACAGATGTAACAGTTACTAATCCTGACGGCCAGCAAATGACACTTGACGATGGCTTTACCTATATCAGCCCTCCGCCAACAATAACAAGCATTACGCCGGAGAGCGGGCCAACTTCTGGTAACACAAATGTAACAGTTGCTGGTTCTAATTTCGTTCCAGCTAACTTTACTACGAACAATTGGACACTTGTTAATGGTGCGGCACGTAGTGCGGTAAGTGGCAGCGCAACAGCGGTTATTGGTGACACTATATACATGTTCGGTGGCGGTAATGGCAGTGGAGCGACGAATACTATATGGAGCGCGCCAGTGTCCAATCCAACGACCTGGACAAATACAGGGAAGACTTTACCTGCTGCAACATCATACGCTTCTTTGGTACGGGTCGGGGATATGCTCTATATGTATGGTGGCCGGCTAAACAACACTACAGCTGCCACCAATGTCATTTGGTCGGCTCCTGTTTCGGATCCTACTACCTGGACGAACGTAACCCAAACTACCGGCAAGGTCTTGCCATCAAATCTTAGCTTTTCTCAAGCTGCTGTTATTGGCGATTCGATCTATTTATTTGGTGGCCGCAATACCCCTACTACTTCAACGAACGCTATTTATCAGGCTTCAACCAGCGATCCCACTACGTGGACTACTGTAAGTAACAAAACTTTGCCAGGTACGCTTGGCTTCTCTTCTCTAACTAGAATCGATGATATGCTTTATCTCTTTGGAGGGGTGTCAGACGGCGGTACAACCAACACAAATGTTATCTACTCTGCCCCTATATCCGATCCTACTACCTGGACGAACGTAACCCAAACTACCGGCAAGACACTTCCTGCAGCAGTTTCGAGCTCGAATCTGGCTGTCATTGGCAACTCAATCTATCTGTTCGGTGGTACGGGCAGTGGTAACGCTATTTACCGCGCCTCAACGAGTGATCCTACCACCTGGACGACGGTTGCTGGCAAAACTTTGCCAGGAGGCACTGCTGTAGCAGCGGCTGGTGTAGCGGTTATTGATACCACCATTTATCTCTTTGGTGGTAGCAGTACTTCAGCTATTTATTCGGCGCCCATAAACCGATACCAGAATAATTACTATAACAATCCGCTCATTACCAATTGGAGTACAAATACTCCTGTGGCTGACCAGACGAATGTTACATTTGATGGTGTTCCTGCGACCAATATACAATTTATCAGCCCCACACAGATCACCGCAACAACTCCTGCACATGCTGCTGGACAGGTAGACGTTGAGGTAACTAACTTTGATGGTCAGTCGGGTATACTTTCTAGCGGCTATACCTACACCCCGCCACCTGAAATTACTTCTATTAACCCAAACAGCGGACCGATGGAGGGCGGCGATCTAGTGACTATCACCGGCAATAATTTTGTAAATGGTGCAACCGTAAAATTTGGTAATATTGATGCAACAAATGTGACATTTATAAACAGCGGTACGCTTGTCGTTACAACGCCACCAAGCAACGCCGGCACAAAAAATGTAACTGTCACTAATCCTGACGGCCAATCAGGTGTATACGCGAATGGATACACTTTTATGCGCCCGCCTCCAACTATCACCAGTATTGCGCCGACTATGGGTACAATGACTGGCGGTACGGATGTGACTATCACCGGTACAGGCTTCCCTATTGACGTAGCAGCTATTGCCAATGGTGGCACGGCAAGTGCAAGCGGATCGTATTCTACCAATACGCCTGACAAGGCATTTGATAACAATCCAAGCACCGTATGGACAGGTGCGGGAGGTACCGGAAACTGGCTCCAGTCAATGTTTGACGATACATATAGCATTGGTCAAATTAGGTGGACAGCGTGTGGCAGCGACAATGCTCCACGTGAAGCACAGCTGCAGCTATACCAAAATGGTTCATGGGTAACCAAGAAGCAACTTACTGATGCTCAGGCTTTAGGCGGTGGCGAAGGTACCGGACACTACACACTTCCAACTCCTGAAGATGCTACGGGTATACGGCTTTACTTCAATAGTGCTGGTGGTTGGGTAACGTGTAATTCGCTGCAAGCTTTGGCGATTACTTCGAATAATTCAGTAACATTTGATGGCATCCCGGCCGCTGATGTTGTATATGGCGATCCAACAGAAATACGTGCTACAACTCCTGCTCATGCGCCAGGAAAAGTCGATGTGGCAGTAACTGATGAGTTCGGTCAGAGCGTTGTCCTGGCTGATGGATATGAGTATATGCCGGATAACTACGCGTTTACTAATGCGCCGTTGAATGTAGCTGCAACTGAACCCGGAGCCTTAACGGTTGAGGCACGCGATATTGATGGCAATCCAGTAACCAGCACAGAGAATATCACCTTACATTTGAGTACAACTTCAGACAGTGGATTCTTTGCACGAGACCTCAATGAAGATGAATCAACTCGTTGGAGTTATGATTCGGTAGTTCTGCCTGCCGGACAGTCATCAGTTACGTTCTACTATAAGGACAACTTCCAAGGTACGCCGATAATTACAGTAAAAGATCCAAATAACACCCAGGCTCAACAACAGCAAACTATCGGGCCGCGCTATAAACTATTAGTTACCGGTGTAACCGATCCGGTTCAATCTGGGGTGCCAAGTTCAGTTACTGTCCAGGCGGTTGATTACCAAGGCCAGCCACAAACCGATTACACTGGCACCGTACACTTTACGTCCACTGATGCTAGTGCATTATTGCCGTCAGACTTTACCTTCACTCCGGAAATGCTTGGACTCCATACTTTTGTAAATGGCGTAACTATGCGCTCTCAGGGTGAATGGTGCGTTACGGCGACAGACACAATTAGTGCAAGTATTACTGGTTCACAGTGCGATATCACGGTGACACCACCAAATGCCGGAACAATATCCAAGCTCAAGATTATCACTCAGCCGCAGAGCTTCCCTGCTGACGGTCATTCTTCAGCTATTACGGTTCAAACACAAGATGTAAATGGTTTGCCAATTCCAGTTGCCAGTGACACGCCAATTTACGTCTATAGCGATTCGGGTACGGGTCAGTTCTCGCAAGATGGCGAAACGGGCTGGACGAGCGGTTCGCCATATACTATCACCATCAAGGAGGGTACGACTTCGGCAAATGTATATTACAAAGATACGACTACCGGCACGCACACAATCACTATGCGTGACGACGAAGGTACAGGTACGGATTTCGGATGGACGAATGATTCACAGCCCATAACAGTGGGGGTTGGCGACCCTGCCCAGCTTGGTTTGACCGCTAATTCGACGGCCGCTGCTGGCGAGTGGGTACCCGTAACGATACACTTACAAGATTCTGTGGGCAATGACGTAACTTCGTTTAAGAATGTATCGACCCATGTAGCAGCAAACAGCGGAACTGCGCGATTTAGCAATGATCCGAGCGGCAGCAATCCGACTACCACGTTAGACCCTACAATACCTGCTGGCTCTGCAACAGCTACTTTTTATGTGTCCGATACCGTTTCCGGGCAGCTTATCTTGAATGCTACTGATACGAGTCCGCCAGGTAACGATCCGTACGATCCAGGTACGGTTACTATTACAGTGGGTCCTGGCGAGCCAGTTGCAATTGGATTCTTGCCAGTACCCGACCCTGTACGGGCCGGAGAACCAAAGCAACTTGCAGCATACCTAAAAGATATATACGGCAATACAGCGATAGCAACTGATCCTGTAAACGTAGGCTTTACTACATCAAGTGCAGATGGTGGATTTAGTGCCAGCACGGCCGGTCCGTGGACACCCGGTACCAATGTAGTTATTAATACAGGTGCTAGCACCGCGCCGATTTATTACCGTGATACGGCGCTAGGTAACCCGGTTATTACAGCATCTACGGCAGAATTTGGCGATGCGCAACTAAACCTCCAGATAATTGCAGGGCCATATAATGGCAAGCTCGGCTTCAAGTATGCGCCAAGCCAATTTGTGGCCGGCACCCCCCAAACAATTCAAGTCGAATTATTAGATGATTACGGTAATCCGACAGTTGCCGACGCTACGGTGCATCTTGGACTTGACTCTTCAAGCCCAACTGGTGAATATTCATTTGACGGCCTGTCTTGGACACCTACTATTTCGCCAGATATTCTCGAGGGCCAAGGTTATACTACGGTATTGTACCGTGATACTAAAGCAGGCAGTATAACGATTGGTGCCCAAGAAATTGGCAAACAAGCCACCCGTATTACCTACTCGCCTACCGTGATAGCAGCCGCTCCTGCTAAGTATGTATATACTTCGAACCCACAAATTATTGCCAAGAATACTACCTCTCAACCAATTGTTATAGAATTGCAGGACCAATACGACAATCCTGCCAGTGCACCAAGTAATTTTAGCGCTACGATTGATACCACTAGTGTAACCGGTGAATTTTCACTTGATGGCACGTCAGGTTGGACAAATAGCTCGCTTCCGGTGCCGTTTACTGCCGGTGCTTCTAGCGCGACCGTAAGATATCGCGATAGTACAAATGGAACATACGGGCTCACCACCAGTGGTAATGGCCTGACAGCTGCCAATCAGAATATTAGGGTTGTTGAGGGTCTGCCGGCACGTATCGTGCTTATTCCTGATGAAGCTACTATCATTGCAGGTCAGCCAGAGCCTGTTACCCTAGAAACTCAGACAGCCGACGGCATACAGACCCCTGTTTTAACAGATACGACGTTTAGATTGTCGGGAAGTGGAGAATTTTCGTTGACGGCTTCACCATGGGTGCCAATCAATGATGTAACTTTGCAAGAAGGTGAATCTACGAAGACTTTCTACTATCGAGATACGGTTGCAGGAGTTCATACAATGCTTGCATCTGAATCTCCTTCACAAGGTTGGCAAGACGGCACGGCTACATTTACCGTGAGCGGTGCAGAAGTGTATAGATTTGGTTTTACTGCGAAGCCTGCTAACATGCCGATCACTGAGGCATCAGGGACGTTTGCTGTTTCTACCATGGATATTTACGGTAACGTTACATCACCAAGTACAGACACAACCGCCTACCTGTACAGTACTGCCAGCACAGGTTCATTTAGCGCCAACCCATCCGGACCATGGACTATGACATCAGTGACTATTCCAGCTGGCGGCACCACAGCAACTTTCCATTACCGCGATACAGCGTTTGGTACGCCAACCATTACTGCAAGCGATGAGTCGCCACTCGATAACCCTGATGAAGGCATCTTAAATGCTACGACCCCGATTGATGTGGTGGGACAACAAGCTTCAAAACTAGTTTATACGACCGCGCCGCAAACTATCGTGGCGGGTACATTGTCTTCAGCTATAACTATTCAGTTGCAAAAGAGTGACAACACGCCGGCTATCCAGGACGGTGACCGGACATTTACCTTCTGGCCGGGTGGTGGAGGCGATCAATTAGTCTATCTCACTGAGCCGGACATGAGCTCTGACCCGGTAACGGAGATCACTATACCGCGAGGGCAAAGTTCAGTAAGTTACTACGTGACTGGCACGATTGCCGGCGTAAAACAGATGGATCCATATACATACAGCTTCCCGGGCGTAGGACTTATGGAGGCAAAGCAAAATATTACAGTCAATGCTGCTGCACCAGAAGCACTGGTCTTTACGACCGTGCCGCAAACAATACACGCTGGTGAAGATTCAGACCAAATGAAGGTCGAGCTACGTGATATGTTTGGCAATACCACTACAGCAACAACAGATACTCTAGTCAATTTCTCCAGTTCGTGTCCGACCGGACAGTTCTCGCTTGGTACTGGTGGTGCATGGAATCCTGTTACTTCAGCCATTATTCCGGCTGGCGAAGACGGCGTGTATTTCTACTACCGTGATACCGTATCAGCCATCTGTACGCTAACAGTCTCTGCTCCTGATTTGACAAGTGCCCATCAAGACATCGAAATCACTTCTAATGCGGCTGCAACGCTGGATTTCACAACTGCGCCACAAACAATTGTTGCCGGCCAAACTTCCGATACCATAACCGTGTCGGCAGAAGATATTTATGGCAACGTCGTACCAGTGGATACTGATACAACAGTCTATTTCTCTAGTACGTCAACAACCGGCCAATTCTCACAAAACAGTGTGGTTATACCAGCCGGCCAAAGTAGTGCCAGTGTGACTTATCGCGATACTAAACCCGGTACTCCTACACTTCAGGCACGTGACCAGTCCGGTTCTACCGATACAGGCTTAGGTGATGCGACCCAGGGCATAACTATCACTGCCGGTACGCCAACCAAATTTGCCTTTAATCCTGATACCTTCAACGTAGTCGCCGGCCAACTTCAACAAGTAAAAGTTGAGCTACACAATCAATATGATGTACCGATTATAACGGATGAAGACTTGCAAGTTAATCTGGGCACTTCAGTTAGTGACGGCGAGTTTAGGGCAAGTAATAACGCGGGTGCACCAGTAATTACCGATATTACTATTCCGTCCGGGGAGTCCTCGGTAAATGTATACTACCGTCAAACCACTGCGGCGGCTGCGACACTCACGGCAACTGATCCGGATACTGGTTTTGGTAACGGTACGGCAACAGCTACGGTTTACTCAGATACATTGAAGGGAATGCGTTTCGTCACCAGCCCTCAGACGCTCGAAGGTAACCAGCCATCAAGCGCTATGACTGTTGCTGCTATTGATGAGTTTGGCAATACAACTGCCTTTGCCCCTACTCCTATGACACTCTATCTCTACTCAACTTCTTCATCGGCCAAATTCTATGCTGACGCTGGTTTAACCAATGAAATCACCTCAGTCACCGTAACAACACCAAATACATCGACCATTACGTTCTACTACCGTGATACAACGCTTGGTAATGGTACGATCACAGTTTCAGATAAATCGCCACTCGATAATCCAGATACCGGGATTCAAAATGCAACCCAAGGCGTGACCATTGTGCCGGGCGCACCTGCCAAACTAGGTATTGTTGGTGGGTCGGCCGAGTTAGAGCGCGGTGGCACCGACGGTCCAGATTATGTAGTGCTCAGAAATGCCTATGACTTTGAAGTGAATGCCACAAGTAACCAGATAGCGTACTTAAGCAGCAGCTCGGCTACAGGCCAGTTTGCCCACTCGGCTAATGGCCCATGGGAAAGTACGATGTTTGTGGTTATACCGTCTGGCCAATCGCGTGCAGAGTTCTACTACCGCGATGATAGTACGCTAGGTTTGGCAACTTTGACTGCATCGGATGTATCCGCGCCACCAGAGACGCCTGATACTGGCCTCACGAACGGCACGAAGAACATCACAGTTATAAGCGGTGCCTTCGCGCAACTTGCCTTCACGACCGCGCCACAAACAATTACTGCGCGCCACCCATCCGGCATTATGACCGTTGAAGCGCTTAACCGTTACGGTAAGCCAACCACGGTCAGTGCCAACACTACGATTTACCTGCGAAGTAATGCGGCGACTGGTGAATTTGCAAATTCAGCCAGCGGTCCGTGGGGCATTAGTAGCGTGGTGATGCCAGCAAACGGTTCAACAGTATCGTTCTATTATCGTGACAGTAAAGACGGCACGCCAACGCTACGTGCAAGCAATAGTTTGTCAACCAACCCAAGCGAAGTAATTGCAGCTACCCAACAAGAGACTATAGAACGCCAAGTGCTCAGCCACTTCTTGGTTACTAATATTTCAGATCCACAGTACCAAGGAAATCCAAGTTCGGTTGTCGTGGCGGCAGTTGACTCAGATAATTTCGTTATTGATTGGTATGATGGCACTGTCAGCTTTAGTTCATCCGACAGTGACGCGGTATTGCCGGCTAGCTATACGTTCAATCCTAGTAAAGATAAAGGCATTCATACGTTTGTAAATGGTGTGGCATTTAGGAGTGCTGGTGAAAAATCCGTTACCGCTACCGATACGAATGGCATTACCGGCCAGCAGACTGATATTACTGTGCTTGGCAACCCTGCGGGTGCGCCTGCAAAGCTAGTGTTTATCACTCCACCTTCACCGATGACGGTCGCTAAAAACCAAATATCCGAAGTAGTTACTGTCCAGCTGCAAGATAGTGCCAATATGCCGACGAATGCTGGTTCTGGCGGCTTCCCTGTCCATCTAACCTCTACTGCAAGTACCGGAGAGTTTGCGACTTCACCTAATGGGCCATGGCAGTCTGCTGCTACATTTACTATCCCGCAGGGTCTAAGCTATCTCAATCTTTACTATCGCGATAGTGCCGTCGGCCAGCCACAAATTATTGCAAGCGATTGGGTTGGGGGCGTAGATAATCCGGCATTTGGTAATGCAACACTTGATGTTATCGTGAACGCTCTTCAGATAAGCAGCACCCAAAATACCAGCTCGCAGAATTTTGCTGATACATTCGTGCCGAATCTGCTCTTCTTTGCCTATAATGACCAGGGTAACGTGAAGGGGCGGGCCTCTTTCACGGCTGACGCCCGCGAAGAACGTAATAATACTCCGCGGCCAGTAGATTGGCAACTCACCTGGAAGAACGGTGCCGGGGCTGTTATTGGGCAGCACACTGCAAACAATACCGCCCAAGTAGCTTATAATCCTGACGATGTTACTGCACAAGCTGGAGACAATCCATTTACGATGGATATCCAGGCAACCGATCCGAACACCAATGAAGTTTCCGGCGCCACTCGTAGTGTTAGTGTCTCGCCTTGGCAAGCCAGAGTTACTGCTCCAAGTAGCTACGCTATAGGCAGCCCATTAGCTATGCAAGTTGAAAGCCGCCAACATCAAAACTTGGCTGACGCAACCCAAGGTGTAGTAGAGATTTTAAACAGCTCGTTACAGCCTATTGGCTCTCAGGTCCTACTGACAAATATGCAGCATAGTGGCATTGGTACCTATGACGCTTCCCTGCTTTCGCCTACGCTAGCTGTAGGACAGACATATTACGCGCTTGTTAGACTGCTTGATCCTTTGGGTAGCATTTTGGCAGAAGACTTGTCTGCTCCATTCCAGGTTCAACCAGGTAATACTGGCGGTGGCGAAAGTCCGGGCGGTGGAAATGGTGACGGGACGGTCAGCCCACCTAATCCGTCTGAGGATGGTTCTGGCAATGGTGACACTTCTTCTGATGGTCAACCAGGTATTTCAGATAACAGCAATGGTGGTGGTACTGCCAGTCCGAATCAAAATAAGTCATCAACTGATAATAGTCAAAGCGATTCAACCAAAGATGATATATGGGTGATATCGTCGCTTGGCAAAGCGTTCAAGAAATTCTTCTCGTCTCCTGCAGCACCGGTAATTGTATCGAATAGCCTCTTCGGTTTCGTGATAGCTATGGCAGTAATCTTGCTCTGGCAAGCATATAAAGAGCTACGGCAGGTACGTTTACTGATTGCAATCTTAGAACGTGAAAAGCGTACGGCTGAAGACAAAGATAATTTCTTACAGCTTTGTGCCCATTATTTACGTACGCCAATTACTATTATCGCTGCCAGTAGCGAAATGATTTCCGCTAAAATGGGTGCAATATACACTGAAAGTACCCAAACATTGGCAACAGTTGTTAAGAATTTACAGCAGAAAACCGAACAACTTGTTGCACAAACAACGGGCGATCAAAACCTTCAGACAATCGTTGCACCAGACATTGCTTTTGAACGTCGTAAGCTATACCGCAATCCAATGTTCTGGATGCCGATCATATTGTCGGTTGTCCTCACAGTATTAGGCAACTGGGCAGCGTCAAGCATCGGCAACCAATCAGTTCATGCGGCTGTACTTTTGCAGCAAGTTGCAATTGCTATTATTGCTATCATTCTGCTCTACACTGGTTTACGGCTTCGAGCTATGCGTCGTAAGCGCAAAGAAATGCTCGCAGAGGCACTCCGCCGCCGTACTGAGCTGGATCGGGCTAAAAATCAATTTGTGACCAACACTTACGACCTGTTGGCCGGTGACGTATTCTTGCTTGCTGAAATTCAGAAAAAGTTACCAAATGAAGAAAAATTTGTTGCTATGTTGGGCGATGGCACAGAACGACTTGAAAAACTGATGGACAAGTTTAAGTTGCTTGCAACAGTTGACACTACGCAGCTTCATGTTTCGAGCTTCACCACAACACAAGTAGTTAACCAGGCGTTGGGCAAACTAGCTGATGAGCTTAAGGCTAAAGAAATAACCGTGGATCGCCATGGTAGATCCGTAGTATTACAGCAAGACGCTGTATTATTCGAACGCGTAATAAATTCAGTATTGGCAAATGCAACAGAATTTAATAATGCTGGCGGTACTATAGATGTGACGACCAAACAAACCAAAGATGCTGTTACTATGACCATCCGGGATAACGGACCTGGCTTCAAGCAAGATCCGGAACAGATTTTTGAGGCCTTCAAACGTGGTGATGACAGCCTGGACTTCACGCACGAAGGTATCGGCCTTGATCTATATCTTGACAGTTTGATTATGCGGCATCTAGGTGGTGATATTATGGCACGTAATCTTTCCAATACTGGAGCTGAAGTAAAAATTACTATCCCGGCAGCAACGTAAGGGATTCTCGGCCATTGACAAACAACCTGGTTAGCCCCAACGTAAGAGCAATCAACAAATATAAAAAACAAACAAACGTGGCAAATGCACGAATTTTAATCCAATACCTTACTCTATCTGGATTGTAGGTTCTCTATTCTTTTGTACCGGCAGTCCTAGTTGCTTATTAGGAAATCTTGAAACAAACAGTCGACAGGTTTACAAATAACGAAATTACGGTATTGTCACTCGCATTTATTAGGGCGTTAGTGGGAATATTGATATTTGCTATCGTATACGAGACAGTTAATATTTTTATTACGCTTCGTACCAATAAGCTCATTACCACGTAAGTATACGCAGGCAGAAGAAAATAAAAAGTCCTTGCTGCAAGCTATTTTCACCAAATCAATCATCGTGTTGGGATACATAGGGTTTCTTATTTTTGCGATTGTGGTATTGTTCCCCTTTTGACAAAATCTCATAACCCAACCTGCAACATTTTTTGAAATGAAAAATATCTCCAAGAAAGTCGTAAGTATTATAGGCTTGGACGCCACGATATGTTCATTGTAGTGTTGGATAATTGTATCGTTGCCGAAATTTTCGCAAAAAATAATAGATAAAAGATTATTATTTCTTTTTGTCCATTTCTTTTATTTTTTTACGTAACTTGTCTGCTGCTTCAAATTCCTTATCAGCCAAGTTTTTTCCTTGAGAATCGGCCATACTATATTCCTTTCATTAGCTTTCAATAAAAACTATATAGAATTAACGATGCACTATCAGTAGGATATGCCACAGAAAATCCCATTAATGATATACACTCCCTACGTAATTATTGTAAGAAATATAACATCCTTGCCTTATAATCGGTGATACTTTTAAAAAAGTTCATTGGAATAGTACATATCCCGGAGCTGAAACGTTCTGGTGAGAGGAATAAGGGTGGTATATGAAGAGGTTTTTTATTTTTCTCAGTGCCTCCGCTATTATCGCGGTACAGTTTATAGGATTGATCCCCACACATGCACTTGGACCGGATCTTATTGCGAACAACTCTTTTGAAACGGCTAATACCAGTACCACTCCTACTGGCTGGGCTACGAATACTTGGGGCGTAAACCAAGCGAATTTTACCTATAAACGGGATGGTGGCAATACGGGCACAAGTAGCGGTTATGTGGCTATGACCCAATATACGAGTGGTGACGCAAAATGGTGGTTCAACCATGTAGCTATTAAACCCAGTACTAAGTACCAGTTTTCTGATTATTCAAAATCAAACGTTGCTACTCGGCTAGTAGCAGAATACAAAACTAACGCTAATACATTCCAGTACGTAGAACTCGGAAGTGTTACCGCTAGTCAAAACACTTGGCATCAGCAAACGGTTAACTTTACCTCACCCGCTAACGTAAAGTCGGTTACAATTTATCATGTCATTGACAAGGTGGGTTGGCTGCAGACTGATGACTTTTTTCTCGGCGAGGATACCACCACTAACCCGCCGCCAATAGTCCCTACGGTTACTATTACTGCTCCTGCAGCGAATGCGACACTGAGTGGCACACAGTCTGTTACTGCGACTGCAACTAATGCGGTGGGTGTACAGTTCAAGCTTGATGGTGCTAACCTCGGCAACGAAGATACGCTTGCGCCGTACACATTTTCTCTAGACACCACTTCCGTCACTAACGGACCACATACAATATCGGCTGTTGCGCGTAGCAGTGACGGCACTACTGCATCTGCGCCTAATGTTACTTTTACCGTAAATAATACGACCACGCCACCACCTAACCCAAGCCTAGATAATCTCGTTCCTAATCCTTCCCTCGAAACTGCCAATGGCGTCAGTCCTGCGAACTGGTCAAACAACAAATGGGGTACCAACACCGCAAGCTTTAGTTATTTAAATTCTGGACGTACTGGCAGTAAAAGCGTACGAACCCAGGTAACTCGGTATACGAATGGCGATGCCAAATGGTATTTTACACCGGTATCGGTTCAACCGAACACGCAGTATGCCTACACTCATTACTATCAGTCTAACGTAACTACAGAAGCTGTTTTGCAGTACACTGATGCTAGCGGTACAAATACATACGTAAGCCTTGGTAACCCCACTGCTAGTACGAATTGGAAAGAGATGCGTTATACGTTTACGACGCCAACAAATGCTACTAAAGTAACTATGTTCCATGTGGTTGCACGAATCGGCACATTGACAATTGATGATGCCTCCCTAGTGAAAGTTGCACCGGATCAACCCGAGCCACCTAACTCTGGTTCGAATCCAATTCCTAATCCTTCCCTCGAAACTGCCAATGGCGTCAGTCCTGCGAACTGGTCAAACAACAAATGGGGTACCAACACCGCTAATTTTGAATATTTGAATGAAGGTCGCACAGGCAATAGAAGTGTTAAAGTCACCGTTAGCAACTATACTGACGGTGATGCAAAATGGATGTTTAACCCGATTACCTCACTCGAACGAGGCGCCCAATACCGCTTTAGCGCGTATTATAAGACAAATACGACGCCGCATGCCGTAGCAATGTTTACTAAAGACGATAATAGTGTGCAATATTACGGCTTGCCAGACCCTCAGCCAAATGGTAACACTAATGAGTGGCAACTTTATAGTGATGCGTTTACTATGCCGGTTGATGCGAAGTCAGCTACAATATTCTTCTTTGTCTCGAGCAATGGTTGGATACAAACAGATGATTATAGTATTGCTGCGTACCAACCAACAGGGTTCAACCGCCCGTTAGTATCACTTACTTTTGATGATGGCCATGAGGATAACGTGGCCTCAGTATTGCCAACGCTTACAAACTATAACTTTAAGTCAACCCAGTGTTATGCTACCGAGTATATTGAAGGCATATCAAGTGCCGTAGCGAATGTTATTGCTTTTAAAAATGCTGGCCATGAAATTTGTTCCCATACGGTTACACATCCATACCTCACCCAGCTTCCTTCTCAGCGAGTTACTTATGAATTGACACATTCTAAACAGGTGCTTGAGAATATTATTGGTGCACCTGTTCGTAACTTTGCTTCACCGTATGGCGATTATAACCAGTCGGTCAATAATCTTATTATGCCTTTATACCGTTCGCATCGTACTGTCGATGAAGGCTATAACTCCAAAGATAATTTCAATATATATCGGGTTCGAGTCCAGAACATGAAATCATCAACCACACTTGCTGAATACCAGAGTTGGCTGGACCATGCCAAAGCTACCAATACTTGGCTTGTGTTGGTGTACCATCGTATTGCCGACGACCCTGGCGAATACGACAACACAAAAGCAGATTTTGTTGCACAAATGAACGCGCTTACTGCAAGTAACTTGCCCGTGGTAACCTACAACCAAGCGCTTGATGAAATTGTGTCCCAGCTTTAGTGTTTTGCATCAAAAAGCCAAAATTGAAAGTTACTTTCTCTGGCTGTAGCAACAAACGTTTTGAAATTTTGAGTATCAGGGCTAGAATCTGCTTGGCCTGTTCGCCAGTACGACCAGTCCACTCCCTCACTCATCGCGGATTTGTCCTCAGCAAATAAGTGGATGGCAGTGGTAAAGCCAGCGTTTTGGATTTCTTGCGCTTCTTTAATGATACTTTGCAAAATTTCCCCACGTTTTTCTGAACTAACGGTAACTTGTTGGCCTGGGTCATTTGCATAGGATCTGCTGAATGACCCGGTATTTAACCAGATTTTAGTAACTCCTAGCTCTTTTGCGGCTTCTATGGCCAGTCCGCTTTGTAAAAAGTTACTAGCTGAAAGATTAGCTTGAGACAGGACTCCTTCATTTTGTGGCGGTGACCACGGGAAACCCTGATAGCCAAAGCTGTCCACTAACCCTTTAGGAATGTTAGTAATATAAGGTATCAAGCTTTTATACTCACCACCATTCCAGGTTGAATTATCAGGCGGGTAACTCATGCTATTAAGTAATACACTTGCTTTGCTGGTGGGAAAATGTTCTTTTTGCAAAGCTATGGTTTTCATAATATTAGTCACTGCAGCCTCTATGGTAGTGTTGTCCCACTCTGGGATATTCGGTTCAGGAAACGGTACCCATGTGCCCATCATTACATCGGTGATACCTTGTGTTTTTAAGTTTTGAAAATACGTTTGCATGTAAGAGTCATATTTACCCTGCTGATATTCGCCGAAGTTTACTGGACCCTCATTTGTAACTGGTTCCAAAATAATGAGCGGTTGTATATTATAGCTGTTAAATTCTGTAAGATGCCCAGCCATCTCATGCGATAGTTGAGTTGCGTCATCCGCTGAGCTGGGCATGCGGGTAAAAATCATAGTGGTGTCGGTAACCATACCGCTACAAGCCTCTTCGTATTCTGCAAGTTTTTGCAATTGTGGTAATGTGCTTTGCGCAAGCTGCGCTGTTTTATTGTCATGTAAGGCACAGGATACTCCACTGGTAGATGCAACTTTTGGAGGTTGGGTGGTAGCCAAAACAGTTCCGCTAAGTCCTGCTGTCACGGCCGCAATTGATAGAAAGACTCGATGGAGAATAGGAATACGCTTCGATTGTAAATGCTTCTTAAGAAGATAAGCCATCAGCGTCTCCCTTCGTTAGCTATAATCTTTACCGAACTACGTCAACCTGATAGTAAATGTGAGGCGTATAACGATACTATGTTATGTCTTTTTTAATTTATTTCTGTTTCTTGCCCAACTCTTTCCACTTCTTACGTAATTGGTCACCAAGTTCCATCTCAAGTTCGCCTAAAGTTTTTCGCTGCTGCTTATTTGCCATATCATGTTCCTCGCCGTTTCTATTACAATATGAATTATAAAAAAAGACGTATTTTAAGCAGTGAAAAATACCACAACTAGCAAAACCCATACAGGCTGCATAAGGATTCATAAGAAACTAAAAGGGCAAAGATACAGAAAAATTTAAGGTAACATCTGGGAAGTACATGGATGTATTAACCATCTAAAGTATAATCAAGAGCAGGTTAGCTACCCAGTAGTTGCAGTGTGACATCATCTAGATACGCAGTAATACCAGAATTTGCGGTCACGATAACCTGTAATTTTGCTTTGCTCACTTGAGCTGATGAAGGGCTATAGCTGAATTGCACGTTTTTAACGCCAGCCTCATGTACTGCATATACATATTGCCCGCTTACCCAGTTGCCATTTGTATCGTATTCATCAACGTAAAACGCTACTTCACCATCCTGGATATTTACAATATTTAGGTATGCGCCAATGCTGTAGTGCTTTACAGGATTGACATTAACTGCTCGTGAGAACAGATGGTTATTTCTATCTCCAGATAACAATTTAATCGCATACTGCGGATTTGTTGGGCTGCCATTATATGAGCTGTCAGCGGTGATTGTTGTAGTGTTATCGGTACTCCATCCCCCAGTCAAGCCACTGTCGAAAGACGCATCATCGAAAAGGTTACCTAACTCTTCCTCTGGGCTTTCTGGAGTTGGGTCTGGATTACCTTCTGGTGGGTTATTCGGCGGGGTCGTATTGGTATGCCATTCAACATCATCTAGATATGCAGTAATACCAGAATTTGCGGTCACGATAACCTGTAATTTTGCCTTGGCTACATTACCGGATGTTGGCACGTAGGTAATGCCCCCGTTTCCTGCTCCGGCTACGCGGCTATTTGAAAGGTATTGCCCGCTTACCCAGTTGCTATTTGTATCGTATTCATCAACGTAAAACGCTACTTCACCATCCTGGATATTCATGATATCCAAGAAATATTTAATGCGGTAACTTTTTGCTGCCTCAACCGTCATTGTAGGTGAAAATAGATGAATATTTTTATCAGTTGCGGCGAATTTAATGGAATGCTGCGGAGATGACGGGCTGCCGTGGTTCTGGTTGTCTGCTGTAACATTGGTTGGGCTATCAGTGGTCCATCCATCAGCCAACCCATTGTCGAACGAGGAGTTTGCATATTCATTAGTTGATGGGTTCTCAGGATCCGGATTTTCAGCGGGTGATTCTGGCGTTGTTGAGAACCATTCCACATTATCAACATATGCAGTAATACCAGAGCCGGCCGTTACAATAAACTGCAGGGATGCTTGGGCGACATTTGCAGCTGTCGGGTTGTATACAACGTTAATATTTTTGGTTTCACTTGAGGAAATACTCCCTTTATATTGCCCGCTTACCCAGTTGCCGTTTGCATCGTATTCATCAATGTATAAGGCTACTTCCCCGCTCCCTATCGCTACAATATTAACGTAGCTTTTTATAACATATGTTTTATCTTTCGAGACGTCAGCTTTTGGTGAAAACAAATGTACGTTCTTATCGTTGTCCGCAATCATTTTTATGCTATGTTCTGACTCCGGGTAGCTGCCGTGGTTTTGATCGTTCGCAAGGACGCTGCCAGGCGTGTTGGTAGCCCATCCCTCACCTAGGCCGTTTTCGAAAGAGTTATTCGGTAGCTTATCCTCGTCTACTGTTACAAGTGATTCACTGATGTTGGCTGTAGCGACATTATTGTTTTTAACATACGATGCTATCTGTCCAAGATCCGAAGTTTTATACTCGTAATCTTCGGGGTTGGTGCTTGCATTGTCCTTGATATCGTGAAATACAAGGATAAGCCAGGTGTTATTCGCTTTTGCGTCATCAATATATTGTTGGACTTGCTGGACACTTACGCCGCTTTGCACTTGTTTTACTTGGAGAATGTAGTCTTTATACGGCCAGGTATTCGGTAATTCAATATCATGGAATGGACGGTGATTTGTGTAATACTTCGCAATCGCAGCAACTACTTTATCGTTATAGTCGCCAAACGGCGTAGCGAACGATGTTGGGTTAAAGCCATGTTGTTGGAGCGCGAGTTTGCTTTGAGAAACTTCATATTCCAACTGGGCGTCATTTATTTCGGTCATAAGCGGATGAGTGACGCTATGAGAGCCTATTTCCCAGCCGAAATCATTTTGCAAACGAGTAGTTTGCTCCCAGCTCATATAATTCTGTTGTCCTATAAAGTCCGTAGTCATATAGGCGGTGCCTGACATGCCATATTGCGCAAGTGTTGGTGCGGCTTTTGTGATGAAGCTTTCATAGCCGTCATCGAAGGTGAAAGAGACTTTTCCTTTGGGCTCAGGATTGGTTACGTTCGCTATTGCTACAGAAGGTATTGTTATTCCAGCAAGTATAATTGTTACGAGCAGTAAGTTGATTGTAGTGGTAATTTTGCGACGGAACGGAACAGTGGTCATAGTAATATCCTTACTGTAAATATTTTATAAAATATGTTTGCCTCAAACACTACCATGTATTATAAAAATTGACAAGTACAAAAAATATTTCATTGATAGTAACCATAAACACATTGAAATAATATACTTTACATATTGTCATAAATATGTATAATCATGATCGAACGGTATAGCTATAGGGTAACTAGCTTCACAACTTTGTGAAGCTTTTTATTCGGGCTAACTTCAATAAATCAAATTAACAAAGAGGAGCTAAAGATGTACGAAGGAAATGGAGCAGGTTTTGCTTCTATTGTGCCAACAGTCGGTGGCATAGCGGTTTTGCCAAATACAGGTGACAACACAACGTTGTTCATCGTGTCACTATTAAGTACTGTTATCGGTTCGCTTATACTGACATCAACCATCGTTCGTTTTGTAGCTAAAAAGTTTTACAAAGCTTAAAAACAAATTGAGAAATAACAAAAAGAGGGATATCTATTCGATATTCCTTTTTGTTGACGAAAGAATATGAAGCTACGATTTTACCTGATAATAGGCGTGTTGTTCTTACTCGCTGGTTTGCTTCTTGATTCACAGCGGTTTATTCAATACTGGCAGATAAAAGACGCTGAATTGCAGAGTTACGGTGTTGCAGAGGCGGCGACAAGAGAAAGTATTTCCAAGGATACTAGCAAAGATACTTCTTCACAGACAGAGCCTTTCCTGTCAGGTGAACCGAAGCATATTACCCTGCCCCGGCTCGGCATTTCACTGGAAGTAAAACCAGGTTATTACAATGCAACAAATCAAGCATGGACATTGAGTAATACGTATGCTCATTATGCAGCGGTAACTACGCTGGCGAATAACCGGGCTGGCAACACATTTATATATGGCCATAACAAGGATACAGTATTTAAGAATTTATCAGGGCTTAAAACAGGAGATACCGCGATTATTACTACTGAAAATAACCTGACATTTATATACACATTTACTGGACAGCGCACCACAAACCCTAGCGATGTTTCGCTCTTCTCATATGTCGGCAAACCTATCTTGACGCTGCAAACATGTTCCGGTATTTTTTCCCAAAACCGGCAGCTTTTTACCTTTGACCTCACGGGAGTACGGTAATGGTTTTAGAAATATTATTTTATATTTTTATTACTGTTAGCCTCATAAACATTCTTCACTTTGGCTTTTACATTGTAGGCGCAAACTACTATGACATCCTTCGTTTTAGAAAAGATGCCAAAGCTGCCAAGCAAAAGAAGAAGCGGTCAGCTCGACCGCTTGTTAGCGTCCTAATCCCCGCTCATAACGAAGAAAAATCTATTATCAGATGTCTCGAGTCTGTGCGAAAAAGTACCCATCGGAAATTGGAAATTATAGTTATTGATGATGCTTCCTCAGACGCTACTCGTAAATTGGTCAGGGATTATATTGCTAAGCATCCTAATCGGAATATCAAGCTTTTATATAAACGTAAAAATGTTGGTAAAGCTGAAGCACTCAATCATGCGCTCAAAAAAGCAGTTACTGGTAATTTGGTCATGACGCTTGATGCTGACTCAGTGATTGATCGCTCCAGTATTAAACATGCGGTAGCCTATTTTGATGATCCACACATTGTTGGTGTTGCTGCGAATGTACGCATACTCGACAGCAAGACAATTCTAGGGTTGCTTCAAAAGTTTGAATATATGGTTGGCTATAGGTCTAAGAAATTCTTCTCTGTCACTAATAGCGAGTTTATTGTTGGTGGTGTTGCTTCGACATACCGTGCGGACGTACTGAAAAAAGTTGGATTTTACGATGATGATATTATTACCGAAGATATTGCGCTTAGTCTTAAAGTAGTTGCCCAGGGGAACAAAGAAAATCGTATCGTATATGGCTATGACGTTATTGCCATGACCGAAGGAGTACAAACCTTCACGGCACTTCTTCGTCAGCGTTATCGTTGGAAGATGGGTAATTTACAGAGCATCATGAAATATCGGCACCTCATAACAAATAAAGACGACCGGTATAGCAAAATGCTTATTTGGTATCGGTTGCCAATGGCTTTTATGGGAGAGATTATGTTGCTGTTCGAGCCAATTGTATTAGTTTTTGTAATCTATATTTGTCTACAGCTTGCAAGCCTATCGTTGATAATTGGTGCATACATAACAATTACGCTCTACTTGCTTTGGAATATCATGCCTGATGAGCACATGACAGTCAAAAAGAAGATCGCTATGGCTGGCTATGCGCCGGTGATGTATTTCATTATGTATCTTATGAATATTGTCCAACTTGTGGCAATTACTCGTTGCATTGTGAATTATAAGCAAGTTCTGCGCCAAAAAAACACAACAAGTGTATGGATCTCACCAGAGCGATCGGGACAAAGGGTACAATTCTCGTAAAATTAATTATACAAAAAGCGATTACACTTCCGCTTTACTTCGTGCGCCATTATTAGAAGACCCCGGTACTCCAATAATTAATAAAGATAACCTTACTATTTTCTCAGCAAAAAATATGGCTTTCGTAAATAAAGCACAAATGAAGCTCGTTTATTCTTGGTTTTTATAAGATGCGTATGCTGGTGAGGGACGGACTTTGTGGCATTGCCCTTTTCTCGTGCATATACGTTGTAGCCTTTCTTTTCATAGGTTGCAATGAGGTCAATAATGTCGATCTTTTCTTTACTTGTAAGGTCATGCAAGCTTTCGACGTGTTTTTTAGGAACGATCATCAAGTGGTCTGTGACTTCCATGTATTCCCAGTATTGATACGGGTGTATATTTCTCAAAACTATATTATATGGGGTCTGAGCTACAATCTCTCTCCCAGCTAAGTCACAAAATGGACATACTTGTTTTCCAGACCGTAATTTTTTATGGGTCTTGCTGGGATTATATCTTTTATTCGACTTACGTGATCGGTACATAGCTATTATGAACGGTTGTTTAAGTGGCCACTAAGCCTCAATCCTTTAGTTTTTTGAGATATCATTCAAGCGGATTTTGACAATATCTTTAATCAGGTCATCTGGTATTGGGTCGTCTAGGGTGAATTGAAGCGTACCCTTGCCTGAGCGGTACTTTTCTAATTTTTTATTTAAACCTGTATCAATTGATAGGTCAGCCGTCGGAAATATACTCAAATGGTCTTTAAAGGCGGCGAAGTGTATTAACACCTTCCCGTTATATTTATAAGTCGGCATACCATAGCTTATTGTTTCTTCAGCATCAGGGACAAGCTTTTTCACAAGCGCACGGATTCGTTCAAGCGCAATTTTTTGCGAAGGGGTAACCGTTTTAAGATATTCATCAACAGTTTCCATTTGGACAGTATATCAAATCTGCAGGATATTTGAGACAGGGTTGTATATGTCTATATACGGATACTAATAAGATATTTACCGATAACAGGACTCTTCATTGCCCCTTGCTCCGTCTATACGGGCTACTTTTTGTAAGCCGGAGTTTAGGCCAACTTTCTCATAGAGGGTTTCATAGGCCGTATATAATGCTTGGTAATTGTAGCAAGCTGACTCGTAGTCGTTGGTTAAGTGATTAAGCTTCTCTTGTGTGGCTTCTTGACTCTTGCGGTAGGCATTGGCATTAGTCGTTTGTTTATTTGAATTATTACCGGCAGCATTTCCTGCGTAGTAAGAGCCGGCCATAAGGATGGCGATAATAGGAATGAGAAGTAGTAGAAGTTGGAATTTTTTTAGCTTCATGTATATATTTTATTGAAAATCAGTGATGCACCCTGCCCTGGTTTTACTTTATTGTTTGCGTAGACTCAAGGAGTGCTCCGTTTTTCGATACGGAAGGCTCGGTAGAAAGGTTGCGGTTCCAGCAACACGGCCTTCGCTCTCCGTTTCGCATTTTCGAAAGTGCTACTTCGATCCGTTTTTTGCGTGTCTCGTCGCGGCCGGTCGAGCGTATCCAACGAACCCATTCCCAGCGGGCCATGGGTGTGACCTTTTTCCACAAGGCATGTGCAATTGAATCACTCGCGAGAGCTTCCTGTATGTCTGCCGGTACTTCAGGTTCAGGCCATTGTTTGGTAGGTTCTATTTTCAGGGTTACGGTGTCACCTGCCTTAATGTTGGCGGCTTTACTAAGCTTATCGTCAATTCTAAACCAATGGCTTCCTCTGCCGTCGGGTTCAAGTGGCGTTTGGAATGGCATACCGTTTATGGTTCCTTCGACCATCACTTGCCCACGTGATGGAAGCTTCGCGCTCGCGCTCTGAGGTAATTGCAGGATAGTCCAAGAGTTAATTGTGAATAGGGTGGCTTTAAAAGTAATTGTCGACATAGTTTATTTAATGATAGCAAATTTGGACATACGTAGCTTATGCGGATTATCACTTCTCCTCTTCAGACAATACTTTAACTCGCTCCAGTGCCTTGGGATAGGTGTCTTTAAAATATTCTTCCAGCTCTTGCGGAACATCGAATGATGCAGTTAATGTTGTAACACCGTCTTTCTCTGTTAGTGTGTAGCTTTCTTTGCCGCCTGTCCATTCTTTCTCGCGTAATTGTTTGCCAGTATCTTGCGTATCCGCCTCGTGCCTGAGTAGTAAAAATTCGCCTGGGGCTACTCTCTCAACGAGGCTCGTAACACCGTACCCGTTTTCGGCAGAAATAAACTGTACTTCATTGCCTTCTTCCAGGTCGCCAACCATATATGTCCCTGGGTCGATGATGCCTGACCATTCGCGGAAGGTTTTGTCTTGCCACAGCGTATCCCAAACTCTTTCCTTAGGGGCGTTTATTTCAACTATAAATTGCATTTCTTTCATAGTTTTTATTATCTCACAAATGAACGCCTTGTGTTCTAATCGAAATATTCCTGGGCTGGTGGGATGCGGCGACCTGCGAGGTTTGCTACCTCAGCGGGTCTCTTTACGGATGTACTTCAGTTGTTTCTTCAGTACTAGTCTGGGTAACAAGCGCGTACCCGATTATAACTATGCCAACTACCAGATGAGGTACCCATGCGTTAGCTTCTTCATCGGAAAAACCGAAGATCCATGGTGAAAGTGCTAAAAATGCTCCAAAGATTACATCTAGTACAATGTGCGCCTTCATAGATACAAATCCCATACCACTGAAGCTTCCCCGGACTGTCAATTCGCTCAAAATTATAATAATCCCTAGTATGCGGGGCACCGCCACAGCTGCACCTCCTACGTCACTAAACCCAAAAATATTCGGTGCTAGCAGCAACGCTATACCAACAATAAAACCGATAATACTGTGCGTGCGTGGCGAAAGAAACTTCATGATATACTCCTTTCTATACTTTTAATGTTCTCATCATGCCACGCTTAAAAAAGAAGGTTCTGTAATATATCTATCTTCTAAAATCGCCAGTTTATGACATAAAAGGCAAATGCTCTTGTATGGTGCGCGGAATTGAGCCGATAATTCCCTTCCGATGCGGAGTAAATACAGCGGCCCAGGCATTTGGCTTTCCGATGATAAGGTCATGCAATATCAGCGCGGCTGCAGTACTGTTCGTAAGCCCCCATTTTCTAAACGCTGAGGCAACATAGAGTTTTTTTGAATTCGGGTACAGTTTACCTACAAGCGGTAACTTATCATAGGCAATGTAGTCACGGTCGGACCATCGGTGGGTTACTTCTGTAACACCAAGCCTTGTCTTGGCATACTGCGCTAGTTTTTGGTAGCGGGATTTTTTACTGCCATTCAGGCCCGCTATGTGGCTCTTGCCACCTACAAGCAGTATTTGTCGTCCCCCTAGAGTAATAGGCAAAATAGAGTAGTGCACGGTATCGGGTGAAATATACATGCCTCGAATATTCATGGTCGTGGGCCCCGCAACAATATATGATTCGGTAGGATATTCATATAAACAGTATGTGCCACGGGCGGCAAGCGGTAGTGTAGGTACACTTGTAGCTACAATAATATACTTTGCATACACTGTCGCACTTTTGGTTTTGACAAAGCCTGGATTGCCGTCTTGTATACGAATTACGGTGCTGTTTTCATATACTCCAGAACCATTGCCATGGACTTTTTCAGCCAAACCAAGCACGTATTTCTGTGCGTCCATTTTGGCTTGGTTTTTAAATACCACTGCTCCTTTTACGGAAAACGGCAATGGCGTATCTACTGCAAAATTTGCAGGCAGTCCAAGCTTCTTAGCTATGGCAGCTTCTTGGTAGAGCTGGGGCATCTTTTCGTCTTTAGCCGTAAAAACATAATTATCTTCACGCTGCCAATCACAAACGATATTCTCAGCCTCTATAATGTGCGCAATTTGCTCTAGCCCAGCTTGGTTAGCCTGTGCATATGCACGGGCCGCATCTTCGCCTAAGCGGTCGTATAAGTCAGCATATGCCAGGCTATGCTGCGAAGATACCTTACCGGTAGTTCGTCCAGTGGTACCTCCGCCGACGGTATCTTTTTCAAGTACATATACAGTTAAGCCGGATTTTTTTAACAAGTACGCTGCTGTTAGGCCGGTAATACCCGCTCCAACAATAACTGCATCTACTTCCTTACCTTCTTGCAGCGGCGCATAGAAAGCTTTTGGGTAACTTTCTCTCCATAATGAGTTTTCGGAATCCGGCAGAATCATGTCCACTACTGTAGTATGGCTTGAAGACATCCGAAGTACGATATATTACAAAGATTAAAATGACATAACACGATGTAACTCTAGTATTACAATTCCCGCATGGTGTTTTATCGCTGCACTAAGGTAAGGCGTATTTCTAAAGGCCAATCGAAGGGTGGTAGATGACTTACCCTAGATTTAGGTGTTTTTCACGTTGGTATAGAAATAATCCAAGAGGTGTTATAAGGCCTAATACAAAGGTAGATATCACGTAGGCCCACCAATATTTCATGCTGAGCCGTTTACTTTCCTTATATGCAAACACCCAAAATACAAAAACGGAAAGAGTAGCGTCTACTACTACTGACGCCCCCGCTACGTTGCCTGCAGACCAGTCCCAAAAACGCTTAATATCCCACCCGTACAAAATAACGAAGACCACTCCTAGGCCATAGGTCAAAAAGAATCCTCCAATAGCCATAGCTAAGTAAAAATATCTCATTCGTTTATCCTAGTCGTAGACTGCCTTGCAATAATTTGCCAGATCATGGTTGCTCTCCTTGCTACGGGTCGTTACTCGTAAGTGCACGTGTTTATAGGTATATACATTTTTATGGTATAGCGAAAAGCAGATGTAACGTGTAAGGTTATTTACACTTTGTAATTTGCAGAATAGCTAACCTTAAGGCGAGCGGAAGTTGGTATTTTTTCTTTCAGACAGTATCTTAACTCGGTCCAGGACTTCCAAAATAGGCGGCGCTTATTATAGCTCGGATAATTACGATATATAAAAAGCCAGAACTGAATTAACGATTCTGACTTTATTTTCTGGCTTGGCTCGGCTTTAGGTCTTGAGCCTAAGGTAAGGCAGGCCTTACAAACTCTGAATAATTCCTACCTTGTTTCCTTCTGTGTCTTGCACGATTGCCCATATCATGCCCATTTCTTCGACCTTTTTCGGCTCTAGGATGACCAACCCGCCTGCTTGTCTTACCATATCAATTTTCTTATCCATATCTTCGACAGATATAACAATTAATGGGCTGCTAAAACCTATGCTTATTGGTGAAATATCGCCGTTTATCGAACCTGGCTTAAGCGGTGTCATTTGCTCATCGCTTTCGGCACTAACCATAGCAAGGCTGCCTCCACCCATATCGGAGCCTTCCCAACCAAACACTTCTTTGTAGAACTTTCCAGCACGATCAACATCGAACGCCGGTAATTCAAACCATGTTACTTTATCTGCCATTGGTAATACCCTCATTCATTTTACGTTAACTTTTCTTATGTAATTATAACAAATACCCAAGGAACATGAGTATCTACCGGATTTCTTATAAAGAGTATGCTATCGGCTCTCTTGGCAGGCATACTTCGCAACTTCAGGGGTTGTATACAAGCAAAAAAGGAAATTTAGCGAGGTCGACCGAATCGTATGCTTTTGATAGCTTCAAAAAATAGTCGAGGGTAGCTCATATTTTCATATTTTGCATATGGATTTTGAGATCTAATTTCAGCATACGCCGCTTCTTCAGCTAGTACTAAGCCTAGATTGGGGTTATCTGAAAGTGTACTCAAAGCAGCAGCTTCAGCTTCTTCTGAAGTTTTAAAATGATTTATCCCACCCAAGGTATGACCTACGTAAGTTTCAACATATCCACCACCGTCCGGAAGCTTACCAGGGATGTTTATTGGCATAAAAATAAAATACCACAAAATGTTGTATTTGACAAATATTGGCTTCGCTTACAGGTTGCGTGCACAATATTATGAGTAAATGAGGCAAATGGGACATTGAACGATTATGAGCCAGCACCTGCAGACTGAAGAAATAGAAAGCATAACTAAATATTTCATCTGTCTGATTGAGGTTAATCAGGCAGTTGAAATACTTAATTGATGTTCATGCCGTTTGATGCTTTTTATATACTTGCTCGGTGATTGAGATAGCATAGTTTATAACTGAGTTATTCTCAATGAACATCCGACTCATGTGACGATTCTTGTATTCCAGGCTTTTTGGTATATATTCCACGAGACCCTTTGGATCATCGACGTCTTTTGGTTGAGTTCTATTGAATTCCAAGATTAGACGATTCTTTTGGGGTACGATGGCCACGATTATCTGGTTGCCTATTTTATACCCTATATATCCCTTCTTTGGTGATTCAACAAAGCTAGAATCAATATCAAGAATCCTTGTCGATAATTCTTCATACAACAACTTGGATGGGTAGTCGTCCCTGATTAAATCACCGACAGTATAGGTCTTTATCTCGCGTTCAACAGAGTCTGTTTTCACACTACTTTTTGTGACAGTTTTAATAGACTCTGCTTGTTTATCGGCAAGTTGCTGCTCGATACTCAGCAAACCACCATCAAACAGCTGTACCTTCCAGAGCTCTATCGGTAGATCTTGAAAGTTTATCGAGCCAAGCTGATGAGTTGTAAAGCGCGCGGCCACAAATATGACCCGGGTTGCGCTCCAGTCAATATGCGCTTTGGTGAGGCTGGCTTTCTGGGTTTCGTTATAACGTAACACGAAATCCGCTTTGTTATTTAATACCAATGCCAGATACGAATAGCCTTGGTCAATCACACTTGAACTGCGATCCCGTTTGTATTCAATCACTACAAAACTATTGGTTTCTTCGTCAAAGGCCAAGGTATCAACGCGGAGGCCGTTGAGTTGAAACTCCGTATCAACAAACTTGAGGCCAAAAACCTGCCCAATATTTGCTTCGACCAGACGCTGGGCGTCGCGTTCTAGCCTGAAGTCCTTGGTGGGAACTGGCGTAAGTTTTGAGGCATCAATTTTATACAGTGGCATAACTATATACTAACTGTGTTCTGCCGCAAAAACTACCCCTGTTTCTATAATCTAGAAGTACAATTGTTTTGAAGCAGCTGTCTATCAGAGGGCTTCATTTCTAGTAGATGAAGGGGGTTGTATGATAAAAGGCAAAAGCAACAAGAACCGGTTTGTTCGATACAAGATACTGACCATACTCATGTCTCTTTATTCTAGGAGCAATATCAGCGCCACTGATGGTTGAAGTTCAAGCACTCTAAATAACAACATAACAATCAGATGATTCTAGTTAATCACCTAGCTAACCGTGGGTCGGACACGGAGTCTGAGTCTGGGTATTTGCTTGGTCTTATTCGCGCTAACGGACGTGTTGCGAACTGGCAACATAGACAACGTTGCGGATAAAAAAGAGATTTCAATATAGATTAATTGCTTACCCTTTGGTGATCCGTATCATTTCGAGAGCAGTGGCACATGTTTCATCTGGACTCATTGCTGAATTGTCGATTACATTTCCATTGTACTTTCCAAGATCTCCTAGTTCCACCCAGAGCTGCTCTACGACCTCGATCTCTTTTAGGCCATTTTCTCTCTGTTTAATTCTTTGTAGTGACACTTCGAGTGTTGGGCGCAGAACAATGTAGTAAGACGCTACCTGCTCACGGCGAAACACCTCAAACAATATATCAGCAAACCACGGACCTATAATACCTTCAAGGATAACCCGATAACCACCTTTGGCGTAGCAAACTGCAGCGTGGGCAGCTGCTTCAAGTGCTACTTTATTTTGCTGTTCCGCTTCACGAAGCCATGGATCAACTTTGCCATTCTTGACGACTGACCAAAACCAATCTGCTTCTATATGAACGGTACGTTCGGCGCTTTTAGCTAGTAGCTCTGCAGTAGTGGTCTTGCCCGAGCCAGGTGCACCTGTCAGAACAATCACATCTCGTTGACTCATAATATCATTGTATCAATATTTAACTGGTTTCGTGATGTTTGTGAATCTACAGATGAATGACTGGGACTTAATCATGAAAAACAAGCTTAAAATAAGCTTATCCTTTCATGGATCGTGGGTGTGAACGTATTTAGAAGGCGAGCAACTTTACGTTTGTAAATGAAAAGATTTAAGTTTAAAATGAATATGTATTCACTTTAAACTATGTCAAGAACAGAAACCCAACTACAAGCCATACGTGAAAAAACGCGAACTAAGATACTTGATGCTGCTACCCGAGTGTTTACTCGACGAGGATTTGCAGCAGCAAATATGCTAGACATCTCTCGAGAGGCATCTATTAGTGTTGGCCTTATCTATCGTCACTTCAAAACCAAAGAAGAACTCTTCGGTGCCCTACTCAAACGGGCCGCTAAAGGTCTGGAGGATGTAACCCAGTTCTTTACGCAGTCTCTTCCACCTAAGCAACTTTTTCAAGATTTTACAGATGAAATAATTAACGATCTTTGCCACAACGATGACTTTTCTAATTTTATGGTTCTCATCTCACAGGCATTCATGACCGAGGATTTTATACCTGAAGTAAACGAGTTGGTCAAGCAAAATAGAGCTATGGTAAAACAAGTTGCGGCTGTAATTCGTAGTGGTCAAAAGCGCGATGAATTTAAATCAGGTAACCCTAATATTATGGCACTTTACTATTTTTCCTCAATCCAGGGCCTTTCAGAAACAAAGTTTGCTCTAAAGGATAAATTCTTGCCACCAACATCTGAGATACTACTTGGGTTTTTAATAAAGGAGAAGTGATGAGCACACAGAACGCAGTTGAAGTAAAAGACTTAAGGAAAAACTATAAAAATGTTGAGGTATTAAAAGGCGTTAGCTTTTCTATTCCCAAAGGCAGTATTTACGCGCTCTTAGGTGCGAATGGTGCTGGTAAAACGACTACGGTTAGTATTCTCGCCACCCTTACCCGTGCTGATAGCGGCACAGCAACCGTAGCCGGCATAGATATAAGCAAAAACCCGGCCAAAGCACGAGAACATATTAGTTTGACAGGACAATTCGCTGCCGTTGATGAGTTGTTGACTGGTAGAGAAAACTTGGAAATGATAGGTAATTTGTATCAACTTAAAAAGAATATTGTCGCGTCACGTGCTACATTACTACTTAATAGGTTTGGGCTCACCGAAGCTGCAAGCCGTCGAGCATCGACATATTCTGGCGGTATGCGACGTAAACTTGACCTTGCTATAAGCCTGATAGCAAATCCGGCAATTATTTTTCTCGACGAACCCACAACTGGTCTTGATCCACGCAGTCGACGTGAGCTATGGGAAATCGTAAAAGGTCTCGCCAAAGACGGAGCTACTATCTTATTGACTACTCAGTATTTAGATGAAGCCGATCAGCTCGCCGACAAAGTTGCTGTGTTGCATAACGGGGTGATTGTAGCGGAAGATACGCCTGCAAAGCTAAAAGAGGGTGCCGGTGCAGCAACGCTTGATGATGTGTTTATGAAATTGACTAGATCGGAGGAAGAATAATATGCTGTCCTACATACACAACTGTTTCACCATGAGCCGCCGAAGTATCCGGCACACGTTCCGCAATGTTGACGCACTCATTACAGGCATCATGTTGCCCGTGGCGATTTTGGTTCTTTTCGTTGTTATCTTTGGAGGAGCTATTCAAACGGGCACGAGCTACGTTAACTATATCGTTCCTGGTGTTATTTTGACGTGCGTAGGTTACGGCGCATCCAGTACCGCTATGATTGTTGCACGGGATATGACAACAGGATTGTTTAATAGGTTTCGTAGCCTCCCTATCAGCCTCTCTTCTGTACTTATTGGACATATAGTTGGAAGCATGGTGCGTAATAGTATCTCTACGATACTTGTGTTCGCTGTTGCCTTTGCGTTGGGGTTTCGCCCAAATGCCGACCTTGGCGAATGGCTGGCGGTGATTGGATTACTTCTATTGGTTATCGCCGCTATTAGCTGGCTGGCAACCATTTTCGGCCTCCTTGTCAAAAGCATCGATGCTGCATCGGGCATTTCATTTACTATTATGTTCCTACCCTACATTAGTAGTGCATTCGTACCGCTTCACACGTTACCAAAGTGGCTGCAAGGCTTTGCTGAGCACCAGCCATTCACACCTATTATCGAAACACTACGCGGGTTGCTTATTGGTACTTCTACAGAGACATGGCCGATAGCCCTTGCTTGGAGTATTAGCGTTCTTATCTTGACTTATTTTATTGCAATTATACTTCTGAAGATACGAGCACGTGACTAACATTATTCTCAGTACTTATATTTAATTCTCATCATATTAAAAAGAACGGTTCAAAAACCGTTCTTGACTATCTTTTTTGGACGAATCGCTATCTTGGCTCGCAGTGATGGAGGAAGTTGTAACTATAATTAAGGCTGATCTATCCATAAGACCTGTCAAAGAATAACACTAGGAGATTGTTAATATAGTCTAATTATTGTATTATATATTCATGTCAGAGCGTGAGCCAAGTCGAGAAATTATCACAAATCCCGTAGAACTACCAGCTATTAGAGTTGCCGTGACTGAAACGTGTAATTTGAGATGCCAATACTGCCCGACTGATGGCGATAGCGTAGAGATGCAATCAGGTAGACTTACAGACGACCAATTTGAAGAAGTATTAGGTGTAGCTCTTGAGCAAGGTTTCCCGCATTTTAGCTTTACAGGCGGTGAGCCACTTATATCAAAACGAATGGCTGCCAGAACAAGTCGCCTAGCACAATATGTAAACACAAGGAAAGTAGAGCTTGGGTTAGAGGGCTATACGAAACTCAATACAAACGGAGCAAGGTTAATCGACTTCCAAGAAGAAGTAGACTCCGCAGGATTTAGTGAACTAAAAATCAGTCTAGATACGCTTAATCCAGAGACGTTTACAGCCGTAGCAAAACGAAGCGAAGCTGTGTTTGATAAAACAATCAAGGGCATCTTAGCCTATGCGGGTCGAATTCCAATAAGGATTCAAATGGTGGTTGGTCGCTTCAATGCTCACGAAGTGCCAGATATGATTGCTTTCTGTCGTCAGCAAGGATTGAGCTTAAAACTTTTTGATATAACTAGCTATGATAACGCTCTAGCTGGTTCTGCTGACTACGCATTAGCAGGATATGTGCCGCTTGGTGGTTACCGTGAAATGCTTGAAACAGAGTATGGTGAGCCATTCATTAAACATTCTAAGGGCGGTTACGGTCACCCGAAGCGTGTATATACAACTCCAGAGGGCACGCAAATTGAAGTCAGAGATAATGCACAGGGCACACATTTTTCCGCAGACCTATGTGGCTCATGTCCAAACTATCCATGTTCCGAGGGTATAAGTAATATCGTTATCGCTTCTGACGGTCATCTTAGATTCTGTCGTGAGGGTGGCAAGGATCAAACCATTCCCTCACAGGTTGAACAAAGTGGCTTAGTCTCATTACCTGAACTAAGGGAGAACTTCGCAAGAGCAGCAGAATATTTTGCTACTGCAAACTTCCAAACGACGGTATCAAAAAGAATCCCCATTAGATTACCGCTCTTTGTTGAATAGTTAACATGCATCGTAAATTCACCGCTTCTGGTTTCAAATCTAGTAGGGGTATACAAAAAGTCAGAACCAAAATAATAGTTCTGACTTTATCTTTTCTAGTTTGGCTCAGCTTTCCGGTCTTGAACTTTAGGATGAACTTAGAGGAAATTGAGCAGTTGGAAATTTACTTCTAAAAAAAGGAATATGCCCCGCTCCAGTAATGACGATTGCAATATCAGAATCGCTAATTTGGCGGACAATATTTTTGTACATTTCTTATTCTCGTTGGATATCTTTAGACTCATCAATGACTTTATGCCAAGATTTGGTTCTTAAAGTTTTTATTAAGCTGACCCTATTGAAATCTTTCCAGTCGTGTCTTTTAATGATCGTCATCTGCTCGTCATTTAGGCTCTTGATGTCTTCGCTTGAAGCATCTTTTCTTAAGGGCTCAATCTTAGAATCAAAACCACGAACCACAACATGTTTATTGGCTGCCCACTTTAAGGCGGCTTTCATTTCGTCCGGATATTCTTGTATGTTGTTGGTTTCTATATCTTCCTGGCATATTTCAACTAATAGTAGTGATGGCTTTAAGTTTTCGAGAAGCTTAATTAACTCATCTTCTGGTGTAATGCCATAATGGAGTGTTCCTATAAAAATTAAACTAACCATTTCTATATACTAAAAATGAATAACGAACAAATGTCCTAGAGGATAATTAAAAATCCAGTAGCATAAATGCTTACTGGACTTGTTGGCAAATATCTTGGCTCCCCATACGGGTCTTGAACCCCTAACAGGGGTAAATGAGACAAATAAGACACTATAAAAAGGCATGTCTCATGTCTCGGATTTGCCTGGACTTTTGTCATTCTTTCTTGCCTTGGTGGCTTGCTTTTCAGCTACCTTCTGCTCTAAGACCTTCTCGAAAAGCATGTTGTATACGGCTTCAACAGCTGCCTCATCTTCAGCGACATGATGATATGTAATCTTGGGGGTTTTCGGCTTTCGGGGCACTTCTCAACTATATGCAAAATTAGCAATGCCGCCAATTAGTCGGTCCAATTTATGGCAGTTTTATCTGTAGTGTCAGTTGTCCATTCATCCTTGATTCTGCCTGGGTACGAACTCGGTGGTGCTGGCCCGTCGTAGTGCCATTGCAGATCTATGTCCTTATTACCGCCAACCGCAAAGACCCAACCGGATACAGTCCGTCGCCAAGCGTACCAAGATCGCTTGTTCTTAGATACTTTTGCCATAACTTCCAAGTCACCAGTTAATCCATAATGTTTGCTGGTGCTTAGAAAGATAAGCGGATCTTCATAATAGTGCCCCCGATTTCGGTATGTAGCCACTTGAAAGACAGCCAGATCCGTTAGTGCTCTGCGTGTTTCCTTGAACTCGCGACGATCTAGTCTTTTGCCGTATTCATCCACTCCGTCAATGCCTGCGTATTTCTTCAGCTTCTTTTTCTCGGCTCTAAGCTTCGCGTCGTGTTTCCGGACACTTTGACGATAACGGCGCATTAAATTATGGGTACCTCGGAATGTTGTTTCTTTGATGATGTCTAATCGCCAATGCCCAGAAAAAGATGCGGCATACTTAACGCTAATACGAATGCCCAGCAGGAATGCCAGTAGTACGATTGGCTTTAGAGATCTTTTGTCGTTAAGAGTGCGCAGTCCAACTATCGCTGACTGAACATGGATTAGATAACTAAACGCATAAACGAAGGGGATTAACATAAGTGGGAACCATATCGATAAGATTAATGGCTCGAAAATTTCCCAGCCCTTATTGCTCCATAGTTCGCTAAAGTCCACGGATGTTTTGATGATGAGAATCACTCCGCCAATAGTTAAAATGGTATCAAAGAAAACCACGACAGACCTAGGTACGTTTCTTTGATGCTTGGCAAATACACCTAAAATAGCGGCTATGGCCAATATAATCTGAAACATAATTTCTGTGATTACACTGAACGAGCTCAAGTTGATGTAGAAAGTCGCAAGTGCAGCCGCGCCCGCGGCATTACGAACGGTTTTTCTGACAAGAAATGTGCCGCTCCTAATCTCGTTAGCGCTAAATAGCATACCGATACCGGTGATCATGACCACAATAATCGTGTCTTTGATAAGGCTAGGCTTCCACCATCCTATATGCGAGGCAGCCCAGATCAGGAATACCGAATATACAAAGTACACTATAAGTGGCCAGAGTATGTACTTATTAAGGAGTAGACGCAAAATATCATGCAGGGCTTCGCGTATAGTCCTACTAAACAGCGCCGCAATAGCCATGCCGCCAAAGATAATCAGAGTTGCTATCTCGCGGTCTGTTAACACGTTGTCACCTCATCCTAGGCTTCCTTGGCATAGAGTTGCGGGTAGGTCGACTTCAGTTTTTCTACAACTTTCTTTGAGCGTTCTGTATTAATTTCAACAAGAGATGCGTAGATTGAGTCTGGGCCTATCATAGCCTGAAAGCCTTCCGGGTAGCCTAGCAATACTTCCACCATATCCATGTACCGGTCATCGCCTTTTAGCTCGCGCATTTTACTTAGGAAGTCTGGGTGATTGTGGTGCGACCACCATTCATGAGGCTGCATAGTTTTGGAGTTTTCTAGAAGCCAGTCCCGCTCCTTTTTAGTTATCTTCTCCCAAAGCTCGAGGCTTTGCTCTGGACGTTCGTCTAAGCGATCTTTAATGAAGTATGAAATACGGCCGTAAGCTTCCCGAGAGTATTTATCAGCTATCTTATCCAAGTACTCAAATGAAAGATCTACATCCTGTTCGTGACTGCTACCTTTTTTGGGTAGAGTCCAGAAGAACCATGCGACTTGAGTTCGAGCTTCGTCATCGCCCTCGTCGATTATTCTTTCTAATAAGTCTTTGAAAGGTCTGTCATCGAAGTCGTTAACCACTTCGTACATTTTCTTCCCGAAGAGTTTCTCGAATGATTTATCAATGAAAAATTGCTTTCGGAATAGCGCAAACGACACCAATAATGTGTATATGTCATCTGTCTTGCCCTTTAAATCCGTAAGCCCATACTGCTCAAAAACATGCATGGCTTGTTCGGTTGTCATTGTCCTGAACCGATGAACGGCAGCCTCCAGGTGGTGCAATATAACCTTGTTGTCATGCCTATCGACCGCATCCAACACCATTTTCTCTATACGATCCGATAGTTCACGCGAGATAAATCGGACGTCCGTGTTTGGTAGTACCGTGTGGCGATTTTGCACTAGTCCCGTGAGCGGTATCGTAGCCATAGTAACCACATATAAGTTTTTATCCTTTAGGAGCTGGTCAACCATGCCGGTTATCTCATCTAGATGATCTTTGCCGCGCAATGTTGCGAGGGCAGCAAGCACCCATGCCACCCAACCTCTGACCGTGTTGATTGTTATCTGGTCTTCCTCTGCCAAAATTCTCTCGTGGTAGTTAAACTTTCCTTCTGGGTCATCAGGTCTGTTCTTGAGCGATGGATCACTATCATTGATGAATATTCTGGCTAACACGAGTGCTTCGTCTACATGTCCGGTTTTAGCGAGATGTTCTGCGTATTGGACAATTAACTCTCTTGCATAGGTAAATGAGAAGCGATTCTCGATCTTCGTATTATCCGATTCGAGATGGTTTATGAGAACTGGCTCTACGAAGTCGTCATAGATTTTCTTCAGTAATTTACCGTCCTCTTTATTGACTTGCTCAATGCTATGCCAGATAGCGACCTGCTGGTTTTTGGTCAACTGGGCATGTGCGTTTATATCTTGCAGTATTTCAAGCCCCTTGGCGTAATCATTCTCAATGACTTTAGCGATTGTACGAGAGATGTCGTACGAATCGAACGTATCCAGCTCGTCTGTAAATTCCTTTGTTGTCAGGTAGTATCGAAGGATCTCAACCCCTGTCGCAAAACTATCTGATGATGGATCGGTAGCAAGTAGTTTAAACATGCTTTGTCCAACATAGAAGCTGTGCCAATGCTGCCGCTTTCTGTAGTCGGGATTTTGCATCCACTCTTTCACTGCAGCTAAGGCACGGGAATCGCCAGCGATGGCCATATCCGACACGGTCTGCTCGATGAATATGCTGTATGGCAACTTATAGGCGTCAAGGAATACGGCTATAAGCTGCCACTTCTTGTCGTTAGGCATATTCTCGTCATGGTACACCTCCTGGTATATGAGATCATGCTTAGAAGGGATGCCTTTTTTCATAAGGATTTGTTTAGAAAGTAACCCAAATGCTTCGTCCTCGTGAGGACCATTTACGAATTGATCCAGCAGCACCGAAATAGATGCCCTGCCTAGAAAATCGGGTTTTTGTGCAGACACGTCCTTCGGCGTCGCGGCAACGAAACGTGCGGTAATCAACTTCCATCCACGCTCTTTATCTTCCTCATAGTACTTTAGGAGCGCAGGCTGCAGTGAGTAGACGAGATAGTGACGATCGTGCTGCTTGAAAGCATTTCCCGACTGGCTAATGGAACCACCCATGCCGTCCCAGCCGTCATAGCTTCCGTTATACATATGACCGCTCTGATATTGATTGACAATAGTCTTGATGAATTCTTCAAGGTGCCTACTGAAATCTGACTCCAGATACTTCCTAAGAATATTAAAAATGTGGCCGGGAGTATATATGTCAAACTCACCATCATCATCCACTAAGTTGAAATGTTCAGAACAAAGATTCAGAACCTTCTTTACGTATTCGGTGTTGTTGTTCTCTATGAAGTGGTCAAAAGTTAACTCAAGCAATTTGGCGACCTCAACCTTTTCTTGCCGATCTCCGCTATTATCCAGCTCGTTATAATCAATCCGTTTTTCTTTTAGGAATGTCTCGATGAAGTCGTATACGTTTGAGGCTAGATCTGGCCACTGCTTTAGCGGGCTTTCTAAGTCCATCATGGCATACTCGGCCCTAAAGTCATCAAAAGCGGGATTAGTGAAAGCGTTTATATGATCAGTAAAAAGCTTTATGACGTATTCGACGTTCTGCTTGCTTGTATTGTGTTGCTTGAAGCCGTGAATAACACGAAATGAATATTGTCGATCAATGACCTTTGACCATATATCATCCCACTCAGAAAGTACCAATGCCTTCTGCTTGAATATCTCATCGATCACAACAAAGATTAGCTCGGGTTGGATTGTCCAGGCTGTAATGTGTTTTTTGACTGCCTTCAAATCCTTGTCACGGATGTATTGGAAGATACTGCTATACTGCTTACGAAGTTCAGTCTGTTTTTTATCGAAGTCGACATTCTTATCAAGCTGCTCTTCGTAGTACTTATCGATGTCATCAAGCAATTGTTTTCTTGAGTACCGTTCGCCCTTTGTTGCAGACTTGAAAAATCCTTTCATCGCTATGGAATCGAGCCATCGTTCTACATCTGCTTGCGGTAGCCACGCGTTCTCTAATTTGGGGTAGTTATAGAAATATGCCAGCGATTCGGCATATAGAAATTCTTCGGACTCAGCTTCAAAGAATGATACTTTGGGCAAGAGATCTATAGCTTCTTGCGAAAACTGCTTCTTTGTAAACCAGCCGTCCTTTTCTTCGCTCCAGTGTATGTACTTGATACGATTTTCTAAATCCTTACTCACAGATTTGCAGATGATAAGAATCTCATCTTCGTCTCTTAATTTTTCTGGACTTCCGAGAATATTATTAAGGATTTTCAGTAGGTCGCTGGCCGTTAAAGCACGCTTATAATTTTTGACTTCGCAAACAACGCTCTTGCCATTCGAGTTAACTAAAGTAAAATCTTCCCAGTTCTCATCTTCAATAATAATCGAATCAAATGAACCATCACGAGAACGCATTAGGAATAAAAGTACCGCTGCCCAAGTCTGGTAATGAAGACCTTTAAAGTTGTTTATTCCCGATTTGCTCATAAAGCACCTCCAGTAAACAGCACCGGCTTGTCGCGGTAACGATTCTTACCCCTATGTAAAAAGTCAACAGCTCCTATAAAAGCGTCCTCTGGGTCTTTGGCGAAACTGTATCTACCATAAAATTTTTCGACAAAGCCCGGCAAAGTTACGTTGGATCCCATGCTTCCGTTAAAGGCTACGACCGTCTTGGCGACGCCTTCGTTAATTAGCATCTGGGCTAAACTCTGTCTGTCCCTGTCGCCGTACCCAGAATAGCAACAAGATAAAAACACCAACTCATACCTATGTGGTTTCAAGAGCTCTACAAATGCTTCAGGAGGAATCCACTCTATCTTACGATGGTCACTGGCATCTTCAAATCCCAAATAACCGTCTTCGCGGCCATGCAACATGAGGTGGATGATCGAATACGATTTCAAGTCAATGCTTTTGAGCGAGTCCCGACTTAAATATCGAAGGACGGTCAACAACTGTGGCTTAGTTGAACCGGTAATATCTTCGAATATATTTTTGTAGGCCGTCAACGCTTCTTGTTGTAGGTCGTCGATGATTCTTGGATAGCTCGGATGGCCTGATTCGTCAAATCCTTGAGAAATTAGAAAAACGTAGTTTTCATTCTTTAGTTCACGGGCGAAAGATCCGGCACCATACTTCCTTCTAACGACTGGTATAGAAGAATCTCTATCCTTGAATATCGACTCCCACGGCAGGTCGTATATGAACTCGGTGCCTCGAGCCTCAACCTCTAACTTTGTTATTTTTGAGATAGCCTCGTCTGACTTTAGATCGATCCCCACGTTAGATAGCAGATCGAGCAACTCAACCATATGGCGATTGCCGCTAGGTTGCGTATCAAGTATTTCATGAACTTCGCCAATTGACGGGAAGATTCGATCGGGGGGTGACACATCAGGTAGCGCTTCTTGCACCGGCACTTTAAATATATTATCGACTTGGCTGAAGGTAAGCTCGGATATCAGGTTAGTATCTTCGTCACGATAAGTAACCTCCACGTAGCTTGATGGTGTGCCCGTGTTTGGATTGTTTTGTTTATCAAGGGCCCTAAATCTTAGTAGTGTCATAGCCCATTCCTAACGGCCGTATTGATGACGAGTTCACGACAAAAGTCATAGTCAAACTCTTTAACTTGTTCTGCATATTTTTGGGAATAATCAGTATGATACGTACCGTTTAATGATCGCTGTGGTCGAGGTGTGTAGGTCAGGAATTTGATGTAGTCTTCATATTCTACGCCCATCAAACCTGCAGATGTCATCTTGTTTTGATACTCGGCATTTTCAATAAGCTTATCCCATGCCCGACTAAAATCACGCCCTCCCAGCTCATCCAATTTAAGGAAGAAGCTACTGGAAAATGTAAATGACCCAGATGAGGGTACGTCAATACCAGAAGCGGCCCTGACTTGTTGTCGTTTCAAATACTCAAGCATGTCAAACGCAACAGCAAGATGGATAAAGGCTTCGACTCGTTTGCTATCTCCAAGGCTTTTATCAGCATCTTTTATCCTTTCTTTGGCCTTTGCGTCGGCAATCACCTCAAGGGTATCGAAACTTGCAAGAGATTTACCGGTAAAGGTCTTTACCAATGAATCGATCTGTATCTCAGCCCACAGTACTATTTCTTCGGCCTGCCTATCATTCGGAATGACGAAATTATGCTTGAAGTTGTTGCGCATAGTGTTTAGTTGATCGCACTTTGTCTCCTCAAGCGAACCAAACTTATCGGTGTGTTTTGATATGGCGCTGACATAATCAGGAAACATCATTTTGCCTTTTTTGGAAGGCAAAGTACTTTCATAGAGATATTGCAATATCCAGTCCAGGGCGTCGTGCACATGCAGGACAGAAAAAGCCTTTTCAAGGCCTGATTTTTTAACCTGGCGCTTAGCTGTGTCTAGTAGCAGTTTTGCGGAGATGATCTGGCTGTCCGAAGTTTTGGGCACAACTTAACTTCCCTCTACAGTCTTAATTTCCTCTGGCGTGAGATCGTAGGTCCGGTAGACAAGATCATCGATTTGCCGGATGATTGATTTTATCTGTTGGTCTAGCAAGACGGCTTCGGAGCGATATTTTTCAAAGAGTTGTAGAAGTTCATCTTTCTTCTGTAAAGATAGTTCTATACCTAGAGATTTCACAAAGTCTGTAAACTCGACTAACCACCAGCTGTTGAGCCTTGCCGGGAATGCCTTAATGTTGAACTCGGATACTAGGAGTTTCTGAAAATGGTTACTGCTGATAAAAAGTTGATCGTTTATAGACGATATGTTCTTGACCAGTTCTACGAATGGTTTTTGATCAGAGGGTGGTATATCTGCTATAGGAAGTTTTTCAAGGTAGTTTTTCTTTACCTCTGCAAACGTTCTTCCTTTTTCCTGTGAGACGTTCTGGTAGAGAAAATTTAAGAATTTACTATTAAGAAGCGCCAAAATGTAACACAAGTCAAATTGCTGGTCGGCTGTACCCACGTTGTACACATTATTCAGGTTGACTCGCTTCTTGTCGTCTAAGTATCCGATTAGAGAGTCGGCTGTTTGTCTGAGAACGATTTTTTGTTCATCAAAGAAAGGTGCATTTTCTCTTGGTTCAGCAAGCCACTTACCATAGCTTAAATACATCCTAGGTTCTTTGAGCAGACGATAGCGATGAAAATCCTTGCCAACCATACAGTTTATATAGGTTTCATTAACTTTGTGATCAGATGTGAATATTTTAGATTTAACAGTCTCTCTTGTTTGCTTAGGCATACCCTTACCAACTTGGTAGGGCTTGATCCCGGCGGTTATATTGGCGATAGAACCAAGAGGCTTTGTTGGTACGCCAATGGTAACCCCTGCCTGGGAGAGCGAGTAGTAGCCATCCCTACTAATTACCGTTTCATACTCTCTCGGAGCAAGATCCAGATCTTGATCTTTAGGATTGGCGCAAACACGTACCGTTATGGGTGAGCGACGATTTGCAGATTTTCTAATAATCCAAGATACCGAATCGCCAATGTCTGCATCAGCAAAGACTTCGTAGGTATATTTTGTGATAAAAATCTGTGTGTATTTCTGTAGAAAGGTACGTAGCTTGTGAAAGTATCTTTGGTAGGTAAATGTTGCTGGGGTGATGAATCCGAGGATGCCGTTTTGCCTCAATAGTTCAAGCCCTCTCTCGTAGAATAAGGAGTATGAATTAAGCTGGTATTCATAGGTGGTGTAAGCGCTTTCTAAAAAGTACTTCTCTTCTTTGGTGAAGGTCGCGCCGTACGGGGGATTTCCGACAACTACGTCAAAGCCGCCACTCGCAAAGATATCACCAAACTCTTTATGCCAGTCGAAAGCTTTTTTACCTGCAATGCTAGAGCTGTCTACTAAGCTATTGCCGCACTTGATATTGTTGTCTAGGCTCGTGAGCTTTTTGCCTTTTTGGGCAGTTTTAAGCCAAAGTGATAATTTTGTTATCTCTACCGATTCATCATTAAGGTCAACGCCATAAATATTATTTTGCAAGATGGATCTTATGTAATCCTCGCTACTGAATAAGTTATTGCCAAGAATACTGGCAACACGTTTATTTTCGGCCAGCAAGTAGTCGAACACATACACCAGGAACGCGCCAGATCCACATGCGGGATCGAGCACTTTAACACTTTGAAGGAAATCCTGATATTTATTGTACGCTTGACGTTCGCGCTTTTCATAAGTTTTGTCGGTAATATCGCCTTTAAGTTTGTATTGATCTTTGAGTTCCTCTTCCTTTTCTCGCAGATAGGTGCCGAGAGAGTTCTCGACTATATACCGAACAATGTAGTCAGGTGTGTAGAAAATGCCATCTTTCTTGCGCCGTGATTGCTGAATAGCTTCTAGGCTTTGACTTTCATTGACCTTGGATTTTATCTCTTCGAGATCGCTGATGGATTGTTCAAAGATATGGCCAAGAATCGTAACGCTCAGGTCCTCGGCGAAATTATAGTTACTAAGGTTTGCAACTTTACGGAGCGTTTCATCACTAACTCTTAGGGCGTTTAGTTCCGGGTCATTAGCAAACAGTCCGCCGTTATACCCATCTGGAATTTCTAGTTTCTCGCTACCCTTATCGATGGCTTCGAAGAAACTTTTAAATATAGACCAGAGCGACCCACCAAAAGCAGAGGTATCGGCTGCCCTAATAACACGGCGCAAGGTATCGTCCGGCAAAAGACCTCTATCTTCCGCGAAACAAGCAAAAACGATGCGGTCAATGATCTTCTGGGCCTTTTCAATGCCAAACTCGATGTCGTTGCGAACTCGTTCGTTTTGACCGTACATATCGCGCAGCAAGTCGAGTCGGGTCTCGCGATAAAGTTTGTAGAACTTCTTGCTTATCTCCTCCTGTTCAAATCGGACGTCGCTCAGCAGGTCTTCTGTTTTGCTAGATCCTTTGGATGTAATGAAGTTCTCTCGTCGAAGTAGCGTATACCAAGTCTTGAAAAGGATGTAATCGTCATCCGGATTTACGAGGTCATCAAGCGTCCAAGCTTCGTAATCGAGCTGATTATCATGATATAAACGAAATTCGTAGAAATTGCTGACGATAACAAAGGGGCAGTTGCGGTATAGCGTTTTATACTTGAAGCCTTGCTGAACTGGGCTTAGGTTGCCTTCGCGCCGTTGGGGTCGATCAAGCTCGACAGACGCCCCCTTCAGCTCGACGACGGCTGCAATGTTCTCTATGTCTTTTGTCTTGTCGGTATAGCCCACAACTGCATCCGGCAATTGGCCACCCGTAGTTGTCGCTTTTGGTTCGAAGCTATAAGGAGCTGATGGTTTTTCTTTATATCCAAGAATCTTGATGAAAAAGTCTTGATTGTATGCCTGTTCTCGCGATGTCTCCTTATCTCTCTTGAGGCTCCCATTGTGATAGTCGTGATGCCATTCTTTAACTACGTCAATGAGGGCTTGTACTGAATCTGTATCAATTTGCTGCGCTACTTCGCGCAGTTTATTTCTGCCGAACAGGTTTGCCATATTAAACAATATTATAGCCTAAATATACCTCTGTAGATAGGGCTCAGCACCTAAATTGACACAAGCGAAATATAGGGCTATTATTAGGGTATTCGTTGAAGCGCGAGCTCAACCCAGCATAAGCACCCGGTTGACAAAGACACCCGTTTTATTAAGGCAGATGGCCTTGCAGCTAAAAAGCGGAAGTGGCTTTATCAAAAAAATCCGAGGTGCGTTTTTATTGGTTAGTTAATCGCAAAACTACTCGGTACCTACGAAGTAAACCTTAACAACCGGGGGTGTTAGTTATGGCTTTAGAAAAGTCTGACTTAAAAATACAAATGGTAAAAATAAAAGACCTGAAACCGGCACCATATAACCCGCGCCGTTGGCCGGACAATTCAATCGCCCAGCTCACAGAAAGCATAAAACGGTTCGGGCTGGTTGACCCTCTGTTAATCAACTTTGCGCCTAACAGACTGAACGTTGTTATCGGAGGCCACTTCCGCCTGAAGATAGCTAAGGATCTTGGCTATACGGAAGTCCCCGTCGTGTATGTCAATATACCGGACGTCGACCGCGAGAAAGAACTCAACCTTCGCTTAAATAAAAACTTGGGCGAGTTTGATGACGCGTTGCTGGCAGAATTCGACGAATCACTATTGGAATTTGTAGGATGGACCAGCGAAGAACTTGATGATATCTTCGATCTTGATGATGACGAGCCGGAACAGTTCGATCTGAAGAAGGAGCTGGAGAAGCTTGACATCAAGCAGGTCGAAGCCAAGAAAGGTGATGTTTACCGGCTGGGAGATTCACGTCTGATGGTTGGAGATAGCACGGTCGCAACTGACATGCTCAAGCTCATGGATGGTGCAAAAGCCGACATGGTGATGACAGATCCACCTTATATTCTGGATTACCTCCACGCCAAGCGCCACGGTAAGCCTACTGAGGGATTTGGCGCCAAGCGCAATCGTCGCTACCTGGAAACGGATGTCCTGCCCGACAATTTCACCGAACTTTGGATGGCAAATGTCGCCAAGGTCGCAAAGCCAGACTTCAGCATCATTTGCTACGAGAACTGGAAAAATCTCCGGACCATTTGGGCTGAAATGGAGAAGTACTGGAGGGTCAAAAATCTGATTGTCTGGCATGTTCTTACCCGGCATCAGGGTTTTGCGGCTAAGTACAAATTTTTCAGCAAACACGACATCGCTCTTGTCGGCGCGGCCGGTACCGTTGAGTACAACCACGACGAGGAGCCGGACGGTTTGCAGGAAGAATACGAGACTGCACTTTATGCCATTGCCGGCAAGCCGACTTGGGAAGGTTACGACAAAGGAAAACGCTACCAGCCGACGGACTTCATCAGCTTCAACGCGAGCGATGAAAAACATTCCGGTCAGGGCGTTATATTCGGCACCAAGCCGTTGGAGATTTTAATTCCTTACATTAAGGTGCTGACGAAACGGGGCGATCTTGTGCTCGAGCCGTTTTGCGGATCAGGTAGCACGTTGTGTGCGGCAACCAAGCTGAAAAGGCGTTGCTACATCATGGAGAAATCTCCAGTGTACGCCGAGGTGGCTATGAAACGCTGGGAGCGACTCACAGGCCTCGAACGGGAGAAACTGTCATGAGTAGCCAGCAGGATCGCAGTAAACAAAAACTACTCGACGAACTCCGCCTCACTCCTATTATACAACTTGCCTGCCGCAAAAGCGGCGCAAGTCGTGCATCCTACTATCGCTGGAGACAGGAGTCGCCGGAATTCGCAGAGGCCGCAGACCAGGCGCTGGAACACAGCGCCGGTCTGATCAATGACCTGGCTGAAAGCCAGCTCATCGCGGCCATAAAGGACCGGAATCTGGGCGCGATTATCTTCTGGCTGCGTTCGCGGCACAAATCGTACCAGCCCCGTCTGAAGGTCGACGCCAATGTCAAACATGAGACCGAGGAGTTGACGCCCGAGCAGGCCGAGCTTGTGTCAAAGGCGCTCAAACTTGCCGGATTACTTCCCAATGAAGGAGAACGTAATGATGACGAAAAGTAATTTTGCCCGGCTTGATGATCAAGAGTGGGAGTCGATCAAGCACAACCGCACAGTGCGGATGAATCTGGCGAGCCAGAGTCTGCTCTGGTTTTTCCACCTGTATTTCGGTCACTACGTGACGTACGAAACAGCACCATTCCAGAAGGAGATCATGCATAACGTCAGTGATCCTTTGCAGGAGCTGATCGTGATCGTGGCCGCGCGCAACAGTGCAAAATCCACGATAGTCACGACCGCCCTGCCGCTATGGGGTATTACGGGGGTGCTCAAGAAAAAATACGTCGTGATCGCAAGCCAGACCCAGCAACAGGCGCAGCAGCACTTGCGTAACATTCGGAATGAAATCGAGGCCAACGAGGTGTTCCGGAAAGACTACGGGCCTCTTGAGGAAGAGTCGAATGAATGGGGTATCGCCGCCCTAGTGCTGCCCAAGTTTAATGCCAAGATCATCGCAATCTCGCGTGAGCAGGGCGTTCGCGGACTGCGCCACGGGCCAAACCGCCCCGACCTTATAATCGCGGATGATGTTGAGGATGTTACCTCCACGAAAACACGCGAGGGTCGCAACAAAACCTACGACTGGTTCACGTCCGAAATCCTGCCGCTCGGCGACCGAGGCACGAAAGTCGTGGTGATCGGTAACCTGCTACACAACGATTCACTTCTCATGCGGCTTAAGGAAGGCTTCGAGCAGGGTCTGCGAAACGGATTCTATTACGAATATCCGATCGAAAGGAACGGTAAGGCGCTCTGGCCGGATAAGTACCCTGATCAGGCATCCATAGAACGGGAACGGCTTAAGATCGGTAACCGTGTGGCATGGGAACGTGAGTTCAGGCTCAACATAGTACCCGACGAAGATCAGATTGTCACACCGTCGATGCTCCAGTACTATGATGAGCTTCCAGCTAATATGGATCGCTTCTATGCCGTGGTCGGTGTCGACCTTGCTATATCCGAAAAGGATACAGCAGATAAGACCGCGGCCGTTACGTTCCTGGTTGATGCTTTCGGAGACAACATGAGAATCTACGTTATGCCAGCGCCAGTTAATGAGCGTTTGAATTTTCTCGGTACCTTGGATGCCATCAAAGGGATTGTCGGCAACTATGATTACCCGAAAGTGTACGTCGAAAACATTGCCTACCAAAGCGCTGCCGTCGAAATGTTGGAGCAATACGGCATAGACGTTGAGGGCGTCACGCCTAAGGGCGATAAACGCACCCGGCTCAATCTGGTGGCGAGCCACATCGAGCGGGCAACCATCCTCTTCCCTCGGCACGGCTGTAAAGAGCTTATTGAGCAGCTGACTGGGTTTGGCAGCGAAAAATACGATGATCTAGTCGATGCCTTCACCTTAGGTGTCATAAAAATCTGCAATGAATATGGGTTTGAGGCCGTAGGAAAGCTCTCGGTCAGCACCAAAGGATTTTATCCGAAGCTGCCTCACGAGAGCGGCGAAATAGACTGGGACGATTAAGCTACCGAATTATATCTGTTATAGGTATAATGTAAGGGTCGAGGCAACCAAGCAAGTTTTAAGTACAACCCGGTTTTGTACGTATTAAGCCATGAAATGGGCAGCTACGTACAAAAGAGTAGGCTTAATAGGCTTGCTTGGGGCCTCGACAGTCCAGCGTGGCTGTCCTTTTTAATTGGGCTAGACTTCTTCGCCGGACACTGGCATTACTTACTAACCCTAAAAGGAGAAGTTATGAAAGCCCAGAAAAAGAATACGAATAAACCGGCTAAAGATTGGTATAAACGCCCGTGGGGTATCGCTCTGCTGGTGCTGTCAGTGATAAGCCTGACGTTCCCGATTCCTCTGGTTATTATAATGTGGCAGAAGAACAAGCTGAATATGGTAGCTAGAGTAACGCTAACCATATTAGTAGCCCTCATATATATTCCGGCTATTGCCGCAATCAGCGACGATTCCAGCACGCAAGATAATAAAACTACAGGGAAGTCACAGCAGCAAACTACTGACCCTGCCAAAGTCGTAGATGAAGTAAAGCACATTGCAGACGCACTACGGGCACTGGTCGATAAGCACGCTCCGGTTTATTGCCAAAACCATACTAACTTCCACATGCGGAATGATCAAAAGCTGATCGATGCTGGCTGGCCGACATTTGAAGGTAGGCGCAATTGGACGCAAGAAGAATGCAGGACGATCGTATCTAAGCTACTCGATATAACTACTGAGGACAGGGTTCGCCAGATATCGGAAGGCAGAAAGATAGGTATAGGCCTTAGTAATGTAGAAGTCATCTACAGCATTGGCTATCCAGACGATATTAATACAACTACCACAACTGCAGGTACGCACGAGCAGTGGGTTTACGGTGATCCTCTATACGGTGCCAGCTATGTGTATCTGGATGACGGTGTAGTGACCTCGTACCAACAGTAGACTAGACCTTAGAGCGACCCCTGAGCATTTTGCCTGCCAGTCTTAGCGTTTGATCTGATTTAACGTAAAGGTCAAAGAAATCGTCAATTTCGTTAACAGACTTTTTACCAACGTTATTGCGCCTCATCCAAAGCAATATTGCTAAAGAGATATCAACATACTCTTGCGTCCAATTTAGGTATTTATCCACTGAGCCCCAGGAGTCGCTTTCTAGTGCAGTACCTTGATGCACAAATTTATTGCGAATATCCTTAACGATATCACCCTGCTGTCGCCAGTGGGGTGCGGCCTTATAGTATTTACTCAATATCTGCACGATTTCCTGCTCAGGTCTACTCGCCCCTTGTTTGCCAGTTGCCGTTTCAAGACATCGCCAGAATCCGAGCTGTCTGATATGAGGATCTTCTATGTGAAGGGCCTTGGCAAACTCAAATAACACGAGCCTAATGCGCTTACTAATGGGCGTGTTCTCGTGACAAACTCTCTTATATAAAGCGAATCGTCTACTTTTGCCCGTACTGGTTGTAAAGGACAATGATTGGTCTGACTTCATGCGTATATCCGAAGTCCATAACAATTCACAATTTGCATGTTTGTCAGATGATACAAGCAATAGGCCTGCGGGTGCCATAACGGATCGGCTCTTGGTTTTCGTGCCGCCCAAGGTATGGCTGTATGAATTGCCATTTTGCGCTACCGTTGCACAGACATACAGGATCTCGAAAGCATCAATTGCTTGGTTCGCTGCCGACTCATCGCTTCCTGATACTATATCGGCCTTAAAATAGTAGAAATCGCGCATCACCCAGGTACGCTTATCGCCGAATTGCAGATTCGATTCACACTTACGATAGTAATCGGTGAGGCACTCTTTTTTATGAGCACGCTCAAATTGCTTTTGCGATACATGCCTAAAAACTACACCATCGAGTTTTACGGATTTGCCAAACGGAAGCGGCGTAGATGTTGATTTCTTTATGGGCACACCGAAGTAAATTGTGTATTTTTGTTGTGGCTGTTTGGCGAGTGTCTTGAGGATGTTCGAACTTAAATATTCTAAATCAAAAGGTTTCTTATCCTCTATGAGTTTACGCAGACGGGAGTCAAATGTTTGACGGAATGGTCGGCGGCGCACATCATCAGTAGCAAGCTTTGCTGTGAGGCACATTTCCTGGTAGAGATGCTCTGCTGGTATAGCAAACGGGCGGTTAAAAAAGTCAGGCTGCCCTTTCCGGTATGCTTTCTCTGCCTGTAAGAATAATTGTCGTGCCTTTTCTTCTTTGTTGCTCACATCTTTAGCCCTTTTCAACTATTGTAACGCTTTGCAGGAATTTAAGCCTGGACTTCTAAAACCTTTGCGGTACCTTTGTCGTTACAGCCATGCTGGACAACAATACTCAATCATTACGATACTGCCTGTACGCCCGAAAGTCTTCCGAGTCTGACGAGCGTCAGGCAATGAGTATTGATTCACAGCTCGCCGAGATGCGGGCAATGGCCGAAAACGAAGGCTTGAACGTGGTTTGCGAGAAACAAGAGAGTCATTCGGCCAAAGATTCGGGCCAGCGGCCAGCTTACAATGAAATGCTGGCCGGTATCGCAGCCGGTGAATATAACGCAATCCTTACCTGGGCACCTGATCGCCTGAGTCGCAATGCCGGAGACCTCGGGGCGGTCGTTGATCTCATGGATCAGCACAAGCTGCTGCACATCCGCACGTATTCGCAAACGTTTACCAATAGCCCGAATGAGAAGTTCCTGCTGATGATCCTCTGCTCCCAGGCGAAGCTGGAGAATGACAACAAGAGCATCAATGTAAAACGCGGCATTCGCACTAAGTGTGAGATGGGTTGGCGACCGGGCGTTGCCCCGCTCGGTTATATTAACCGTGCTTTCGGGGGTGTAAACGATATTATTCCCGACCCTGATCGTGCCGAATTGGTTGCCGAGATGTTTCATAAGGCTGGTCACGAGAGCTGGAGCGGCAGACGCATCAAACAGTGGCTTGACGGATTGGGCTTCACCAACCGTTCGGGTAAGCCCATCAGCCTCAGCCAGGTACTGGCAATGCTTACCAATCCGTTCTACTACGGCGAATTCCAGTATCCGGAGGGGCCTGACGCCAAGTGGTACAAAGGGGCGCACAAACCGCTTATATCCCGTGAACTATACGACCTTGTCCAGCAGCGACGCGGCGTCAACAAAGGGATATGGGGATCCAAGTCTTTCGCCTTCCGTGGACTGCTGAAATGTGGGCGTTGTGGCGCGGATATTACGGCGCAGGAGAAATTCAAGAAGCTCAAAAACGGTGAATTCAACCGTCATGTCTACTACAACTGTACCCGCAGAATCGATCCGAATTGCACCGAGAAGTACATCAATGAAACCAATCTGTGCATCCTGTTGCAGGAATTCATCGAAGCCAACCACAAGAAAATGCGGATCAGCGACAAGCTACAGGCCAAAGTCGAAAAGCATTACAGCATCACAAAGACCTTACTCGACCATTACAAAATTGAGCAGAAGCTGGACGGCGCGTTTGTCGAATACGCTCGTTACGTACTCACGAGAGGCACCGAGAGCGAGAAAACAGCGCTGGCGAACGGCATACAAACCAAACTACAGATCAAAAATAGCCAGCTAAAATTCCAAGGTAACCTAAGTCTCGCTTAACTTATTTCGTATTCCCAGCCTGGCTGCCAAGCTTTCTTTTTGCGCCAGTCTTCGTCTATTGCTTGTTGCCAGGTTTTTCCTCTGAGAAGCACGTCTAAAGCAAGTTGCGGGCCTTGATGAGCAACGATCGCTATATGTTTGCCGTCGTAGTTTGTGCGTAGAAAATCAACAAAACTAGCAAGCCTTGCTTCCACGTCCTTGTAGCTTTCGCCATTAGGGAAAGGAGCGTTAACAAAGTCTCCCATCTTGTTTTTGAAGCTGGTCGCCGACTTGCCGTTCATGTCGCCATAGTTGCACTCACGTAAACGTTCGTCCTGAATAATCTCGTATTTCCTGCCAAAACCAAGTTCGGCCGAATCTATCGCCCGCTGGAGGTCAGAACAAAAAACGACATCGAAATGCTTGTCGGCAACCTGGTCGCCAAGTTTCTTAGCCTGTTCTTTGCCGACTTCTGAAAGCTCGCCCGGCAGCCAACCGGTAGCTAAGTCTTGTTCGTTATCGGTCGTGGTTCCGTGTACAAAATAGGTGATGCTAATTGACATGACTGTATAAGTATAACCTAAGGTGCTATTTGTAGTATCGGTCAGGGAACCCGGTCTACTTTTCGCCTGCTTGGTTCCCATATAGGCAACAGGTCGGTTTAGGAACCGGAAAACAGAGGTAAAACAGAAAGAACCGCCGTTTCCGGCGGTTCCAACCTTCTGCGCCTTGTTATCGACGCGATCTTTATACCTGAACTCAGGAGTGAAAGGAGGGACCGGTCATGGAACCTGATCACACGATTTCACTGCTGGGTTTGGCTCCCGGGGCTGGATTCGAACCAGGTATCTCTACCACCTAAATTTTAGGCTCGCTTTACTGTAGCTTCATATTACAGATTGTCAAAATGTTTCAACCAAAAGTTTGTTATTTGTCAGTTAACGACATTTATAGGGGTGCCTTCAAGACAACTGTTAACTACATCGACGACCTCTGTGACCAACCTTTCTCCTGACTCCCTTGTCTTATAGGCGACGTGAGGTGTTGCAGTGACATTATGTAGATTGGCAATATCCATGATTTCTAGTGGAATGGTTTCGTGATGATCTGGTTCACCCTGGAAGACGTCTAGGCCCGCCGAAATCATTCCCTGACCCAAGGTTTCAATTAGTGCAGCCTGATCAATAACCGTACCCCGGGAAGTGTTTACCAGCACTGTATCCTTTTTCATCTGCTGGAAAAAACTTCTCGAAATCATTTCTTTCGTTGAATCATTGGAGGCTACACAGATAAATATGATGTCCGAGGTGTTTGCTGCACGCTTTAAATCTTCTGGGTTGGAGTTAGAGGTGATGTAGCTAATCTCGGCACCAAACCCCTCTATGATGCGGCCAATATGCTTTCCGGTACGGCCGTTTCCAATGATGGCAATTTGCTTTGAATAAATCTCGTTACCCGCGTAATCTTCGCTGTACCACACCCCTGACTTCATGCCTTGATTTACGGCAAGCAGTTTCCTTTTGGTTGCCAAAGCCAACATAACTGCATGCTCTGCAACAGCTATAGAGTTGTGTGTGGGACAATTCATGACGAGGATGTTTTTCGACCGGGCGTATGCCGTATCAACCCATTCAAATCCTACTGACGGCACGATGATGTACTGCAGCTTAGGCAGGCTGTCTATGAGGGCCTGATCTACATTGATTTTCGCGGCGACGAGCAACTCCGCATCGACGATTCTGTGTAATAGATCTTGGTTATCTGTCGGCAAATCATCGTACAGAATAAAACCTGATGATTCCAGGTATTGCTTATCGGCGCTCTCGATATCTAGTGGCGCTGGGACCACCATTTTGAGCCTTGTTTTCATGAGGGGGCCTCCTGCTGGTATGGATTTCTGAGTGTGCCCCGTACAGTCACGCCATGAAATTTTCCAATGCTGAGCTCTGTATTGAGGATCTCATAGGCATGTTCACCGTTAAGGCCCATGAGCTTAGCAGTAAGATTCTTAGTCGGAAGTAGTGCGAATTCTCCTTTGGGTAATCGATAGGTCACGAGGCTAACGTTTTTAGTATTAGCCTCTTTCCATAACTTTGCCGCAAGTAATTGCTCCAAGATTACACGGTGATTAAATTGCCTAAAAAGTGTGTGCCCGTACCAGTCATCATCTGTGCTGAGATATCTCTTAACGTATTGTGGTAGCTGTAGCTTAAGGTATTGGGCAAAGGTTCCTGAGGATTTTTCTGCGTTGCCGCTCAGCTGGCCGTCAAGGCTCGAAGGCAGGCAGGTAATACGTTTCAATGAAAATCCGTTCTTGAGTTCGGGGTTAAGTGAAAATAGCATGGTCTTGGCAGAGTAGACATTTAACTCATCTGAGCCGTTCTGTCTCTGCACGGGGGTAAATTTTCTGAATAAGTACTCCATTAGTATTTCGAAATAGAATGACTGCAAGGTACCGGAGAGAGGGACTCCGCTGCTTATGGCATCATCTGCTTTGTCTTGTAGTAGTAATTCTAGAGAATGATGTACTACCAGTTTTTGGTCTGTAACTTTACTGGCAAGTAAGGACCGGGAAGTGCTGGCTCGTAGCTCTGGTGATTCATTGTAGATCTTGTAATAATGCGTGCCTGTATTGAGGTAGTCGACGAGGCCCACGCGGAATTTATTCGTAAACAAGAAGCCCTGGCTGATCCTTTCGCCTGCCAAGAACATGGACTCATGTTTAGCAATAAATGAGCCGAGCCCGTGCAAGCCATCATTACTTGCCGGGACCACGTAGACACCTCCTAGCAACCCGCCTGCGCTGGAGTAGATAACCTTATCGTTAAGAATCGGCCCTGCTTTGGAGGTCAAATGCACGAGGGATTTGATACTTGCAATGTCACTCTGATAAGTCCTGAATATGTCGTCTGAGCTTAACAAGCCTTCAAAATCAGGAAAATGACGATCATATTCTGAGCGTGAAGGGGTAAAAATTAAATTCCTTGTCGCTGTAGCCATGATCTTACTTTCGTTTTTGCTGCTTCGCTATCGTGATATTCGAGGATTATTTTCTCAACTGAGCAGGTAATAAATCGACAGAGTGCATCAAGCCCACTTACTTCAAGGGGTATCCGGTAGTAATCAGGCCACCATGAGGCCTTGGGTAACCGATATCTATCCAGCGCATCAGCGGATTGTAGTATGGCTAATACCAGTGGAGCGTTCTCGGACTTATCAGTTGAGTGGTTTGCCACGGCAGCGAGTGTTTCGGCACTGATCTTTCTGGCGAAGTTTTCCTCAATCCACTCAGCAGATCGTCTGCCGTGATCATCATCTGTATTGTCATTCACTCTTCCGACGTCATGGAATAGAGCAGCAAGAATCAGCTCCGTAGTTTGGCCGCAGCTGAGCTGACCCTCAAGCTCGAGGTATTGGATGATGAGCCAACAATACACAGACACCCTCAGGCCATGACCGAAACCGTGTATGCCACGCATACTCCCGGGGCTGGCGCTGCTATTTATTGCTTCGTAACCCAAATCGGGGTACGGCCGGTAGTGCCGTATGAGGCTATTGATATCTATTGAGTTGGGGCGCAGTTGCTCGTGCAGCCACCGCAAAGACGCTTCATCCATCTGCTGATGCTCGGGATAAGGCCTATTCTGGAGTTGTTTATAGAGTGGTAGGGTTGATGGCATGGCTAGTACATTTCTTGTATTGAATTTATAACCATGCGGTTAACTTCCTCTATAGTCTGGGTAGCGTCAACAACGGTTGTTTTCTGCGCCAACTCTGGGGGGAGATCGTAAATTGTCGCTTCGAAGTCATCGTAATATTTGCTTATGACATCATCGTTGAAGTGCTTCTTTTTGGTGTCGTCATCACGGTACTCTGTTCTTGATAGCAGCACTTCTCTGCTCGCATGCAGGATATTAACACTGTCAGGTAGCGACTCTGCCAGGTCTGGATTCTCTGCAATCCCGATAGCCTGAGCAAAAGTAATGGAAGGATCAAATCGTCTGCTGACAAATAGCCTCGACACGTGACCTCGATCGAGCAGGATCACCCCTCTTTTCAATCCCTGGAGACTAAGTATCTCCGGAAAGTCGTGATTCTTGAAATCAACGAGTTCGGAGAGGAGTTTCTGACTGGCGATTGCCGCCAAACGCTTGGCACGATCGCCCTCAGTACCGGCGGACAGGGCCTCTTGTCGATGGCGTTGCCACCATGTTGAAAGCGGATCATAGTCGTGCAGACCGAGACCTTTTCTAGAGCCGTCGCCTTTCTTCACCGCGGCGTATATGCCTAAGTTAGCAAGCCTTGGTCTCAGCAGATTTAGCTGAGTTGTTTTACCGGTGTTATTAAGGCCGTCAATTAAGAAGACCCTTATGTCAGACTGCCGTATCATATACGTGTTCCCGAGTTCTCTTAGGTGCATCTGTGTTATCGGCTAGCTTTATCTCGGCGACAGGATTGTTATTGAGTTTTTTATTCAGTGCTGACTGGTATGCGGCAGCAATAATTGATGTCGACACCTCATGATCGAGCAAATCTGAGACACTGGAATGAGCTGAATCCTCAATTCCCTTCAAAAAGTCTATGACCGCACTTCTGCGAGCATCCTCTTGGTGGCCTCTTGAGTAGCCCTTCAGTACGTTTACTGAGAAGTCTTCTAGGGTAAATTTTTCGTAACTCTTCCAGTCACTAAAAAGCCTACTGTTCCTAAAGACGTGCACATCCAAATGATACTCACCACCGATATCCGAGTGGTTTACCGTCTTGTTTAGTATTTCTTCAGATTGGAGAGATTCATAATATATCGCCTGGAATGGGCCTTGCGTGAAATAGTGCTTCTCATGTCGTACGCGCCCATTACCCTTGTAGAGATCCCGTCCCTTTGCCGATGACCAGTTCCTTTGCCCAAAACCATTGTGCTGCAAGCTTAGCTGACCAACAGTCAGGCTGTCATTCGCCTGCTTGTAGTCGAGGGCTATTTGCGCGTCAATCTCTCCGAATTGCCTAAACTTTTGGCTTAAGGTTTCTTTGTTGTACTTGTTTTGCTCGGCGAAATCATTGAAGAGCTGGGAGTAGACATCGAGCGGCAGCTGGGTAAGGAAATCGTTTGGATACACAAAATTACTGTAGGTATTAATCTTTGTCAATGAACAGTCCTCTCTGTACGAAGCTGCGACCAACCAGTTTGCAATATCAATGGCATGATATCCCGAGTGGAGACACTTACCATAACCTCTGTTGTATGGATGGTAATCCTGGTCGACTATCTCCGAGGGCATCCTCCACTGTCCATCTGAATGTAAGGACTGAAAGCTCGTAATTGGAGCGCTGGTCCGTGATGTTACCTCCATGATTTTTTCTTTCATGAACTGAAAGGCGGGGTGGTATCTTCGCTGAGCCATGACATTAAAGCGCAACTCTGGGTGCTGGGCCTTTTTCGCCTTATAGAGGTCGGCTATTTCATAGTAGTCGTCGAGAATTTGCTTTACAGCGGCCTCGCTGTTCGCTAAATTGTCCGGTGCCGAGATGGGTTTATCCATTAGTATGTGCAGTCTGTTATTGAGCGCCCATTTGGCATAGGCAATATGCGTAGATGGTTCTGACGAAACTATCACCGCTGAGATATTATTCTCCTTCGCCAGTGCTGTGAGCCTGTCGTCGACCGCGGGTGTCAGCTTATTCTGAACTATGAGGGACTCTGATTGATTGAGGAAAATAGGATTTCTTATCTCGGGGTATTCCGCCAAAACCCCCTTGGAAATGGTCTCGCGCTGGGATTCAAGGTCAACCAGACTCACGACCTTAGTAGCCGTAGGCAAGGTCGAGCGCAGTAATATAGGCAGGTATATCCTGCGAGCGTGTGGTCCGGCACCGATTACTAAGATATTTATGGTTGACATAGGCAATCCCGGATTACATAATTATGTACAATCATTGTACATAATTAGAAGAATATTTGAAATAGGTACCTAGTATGAAGATCCACTTTGGTGGCACAAGTTATGGCATCGATAATCACTCGGATGACTACGTAAAAATACGGGAAATAATTCTTAGTCATAAAGACTCTCTGGCCCGCGATTGGCTAGGTAAAGATAAAAATACCAGCATCGACAAGTTAATGACTGCCAACGAAAAATCTATCGTAGAGAGCGACGCAGTTATCTTGGACGCCAGCAACGATTCCTACGCTATGGGTTTCCAGCTTGCTGTGAGTGCGCTCTATAAAAAGCCGGTCTTACTACTCAGCAACCGACCGATAAGTGGCCGTGTAAGCCCACTCACTTTGATTAATCATAAGGATAAGAACAAGGTTCATCTCAAGCAGTACAAGGACCACAGCACGCTTGAAGCGGCAATTTTAGACTTTCTGTACTGGGTTGAAAGGCACAACAAGGCCGCACGGTTTAATATTGAGCTTGATAACAAGCTCGATAGTTACCTCACCATGAAGGCCCGTTTACGTAAAACTAATAAAGCCCATGAGATGAGACTGCTTATTAAAGCGGATATGGAAAACTCGGTTTCTTAAGGTTTCTGCGCTTCCACGTAGAGGGTCCCCCATTCACGCTTGGGGGTGGCGATATGTGGATCAAAATCCCACACTCTTACACTAGATGCTTCAAAACCAGCATCAGTAAAGAGTTGCTTCATCTTTTCTAAGTCATATGCCCAGAAATGTGGCGTATATATCTCGTCATCGTCCTGATCTCTGAAAACATAATTGACTGTGTCTATTGGCGTGTTGAAGTCGTCTAGGCAGTTGCGGTTTTTGTACCAATACCTTTGGTAGTCCTTAATCGCCTCATCATCGTTGCTGTACGCTTCAATAACTAGCCTTGCATCAGGCACACCAATGACAGCTTTTCCTCCGGGTGTTAAGACGCGACTCAGATCAGCAAAATGTCCCTTTGCTGAGACAGGGTAGTCAATATGCTCCAGGGTGTGCTCTGAAAATATAAAGCCTACGCTGCTGTCATCAAACGGAAGTCCTTCCCGTATGTCCCAGGTTATGTCCGCGTCAAATCCCAGGTCCAGGTTCGTGAATCCGTCTAAAGGATGCGGGCCGGAACCAATCTGAATCTTAGGAAACAACACCCCGGCACATTTTCTTAAAGAAGCTTCTTTCTGCGACTGAAAGCGTTCGAATAGTTTCTGCTCTTTCTGAAGTTGCCTAAGTGCACGGGCTAAACCGTGTGTAACCTCTAGCCCTTCGGGTATTGTCACTTCGATAGATTGTGAGCCGAATTCACTCATACTACTATTAGTATATACTAATAGTAGCTTTTCGTCAATATTCGGCCGCTTGTGCTATGCTATTTGCATGCAAGAAGATATTCAAGAACTCCCATTCAAAATTGAAGCAATGCTGTATAGCAAAAACTCTGATGGCACAGTCGAGTACCTCTTAATAAAAAGGACTCCGGAAGACGGTGGTTACTGGCAGCCCGTCACAGGAACCCTAGATAACGGAGAAAAGCTCCATGATTGCCTATTTAGAGAAATCGATGAAGAGACGGGTGTGAATAAGGATCAGATAAAGGCACTTTCACCTATACTGTATAAATTTGATTGGAAGAACAAAAAGGACGAGACCGTACTTGAGTTTGTGTATGCCGTCGAGATAAGTAGAAACCAGCAGATCAAGCTTAACCCAGTAGAACACGATAATTTAAAGTGGTGTGACTATGATCTTGCAATGGAAACCCTTTATACCGACAACAATAAAAAGGCTCTTAAGGTCATCAATGAATACCTAACTACTGGAGCTAAAATTAAAAACTGATTTTTGTGATCAGACCATTATCATTCGGGTCTGAAGGAATTTCATTAAAACGAGTATAGTCTGATTGTGTCACTATAGCTTGCATCATTAGTCTGACGAATGAGTGACCTATTACTAGTACAGTTTGTTCCCTTGAGAAGTAGTCTTGTAGTGCAGTGTCAACTCTGTTGTGAAAATCTACAGGAGATTCTCGGCCCTTAGTTGCGTAAAATATGGCGTGATCTACACCCTTCTTTTGTTTTCCTGTAAGATCACCAAAATCGTACTCAACAATCCTGCTGTCTACCTCAATATCTTCAATTGGCATACCGAGATCCTGTGCGACTATTTTCGCACTATCATGGGCACGCCTAAGGGGTGAAGTAATTAAGCTACTTATTGCCAGTCCTTCGCTTTTTATGTCATCAGCAATACGTCTTGCCTGGATAGTGCCTTCCTTAGTCAAGGGAGAGTCGATAAGGCCAGCAAAATAACCTTCCTTGTTTGCTAGGCTTTCACCATGTCGTGCGTAATAAATCATTAACCCTATTATAAAACAATTCACATTACTTGAATAGGGATGGGTCTAGAAACCAGGTCTGCATTTCGCCTGCTTGCTCCCTCGGGAGGAGAACGACAGGGTTAGAACTAAATTACAGGGGTAAAAATGAAAGAACCCCCATTTCTGGCGGTTCCAACCTGTTGTGCCCTGTAGTTGGCGTAATTGTTTCTTGGCAAACCAAGGAGTGAAAGTGGTTCTTGGTCATGGAACCCGGTCTGGGTTTTTCACTGCTTGGTCTGGCTCCGGCGACTGGATTCGAACCAGTGACATTTCGGTTAACAGCCGAACGCTCTACCGCTGAGCTACGCCGGAATACTGGTAATGAGATAAACCAAGGTTTTTCTCATCGCGCAGGGTCGCGAAATGAATTCGCCAACTCTGGCTGCTCTTTTCCTTTACGTAATGCAGAAAAGATATCTACGATATTCTACCTCTTTAACACCTTAATGTAAATAGGTTCATGGCCAATTATGGTTTAGGGAGTAGAATGGATATAGAGCTAAGCGGAGGGATAGTATGGCAGATGCACAAAATAGCGAATACGATTACAGTAATTTGAAAGCGATCATTTTTAATTGCACGCTCAAAAAATCTCCTCAAAAAAGTAATACCCAAGGTCTTGTTGACCTCAGTAAATCTATTATGGAAAAGCAAGGCGTATCAGTAGAGGTGATCCGTGCGATCGACCATAAAATTGCCACTGGTGTATACTCCGACATGCGCGAGCAAGGCTGGGATTATGATGAATGGCCGGAAATTTGGAAAAAAGTGCGTTCTGCGGATATTTTAGTCATCGCTGGGCCAATCTGGCTGGGTGATAACAGTTCGGTGACTAAACAGATTATCGAGCGACTCTACGCCCAATCTGGTGATATGAATAAAAAAGGCCAGTATGTGTTTTACGGCAAAGTTGGAGGCGCTTTGATTACAGGTAATGAGGACGGTGTAAAACACTGTGCTATGGATATTTTGTATAGCTTACAGCACATTGGCTGTACGATTCCACCGCAGGCGGATGCTGGCTGGATTGGTGATATTGGTCCTGGCCCGAGCTATTTAGACGAAGGTTCTGGCGGTCCGGAAAATGACTTCACTAACCGCAATACTACTTTTATGTCTTGGAACCTTATGCACATGGCTGCCTTACTCAAGAAAAATGGTGGTATTCCAGCATACGGCAACCAGCGCAGTGAATGGGATAAAGGTAATAAAATAGGATTTATCCAGCCAAATCCTGAATACAGGTAATTTATGGCTTTAAAGCGCGGGCTATCTGGCGTGATTCATCACGTTTTTTGAGGCTTTGGCGCTTATCGTACTGTTTCTTACCCTTGCCTAGGGAAATACGGACTTTTATGAAGCGTCCACCAGTCAAGATTTCTAAAGGCACGATAGTTTTGCCTTGCTGTTTTTGCTCGATCAGTTTATCTATCTCGCGCCGTTTGGCTAAAAGCTTCCGGGTGCGGGTTTGTTCGGTTTCGGTGAGAGGTGCGCCACTGGTGCCATTAATCGTGGCATTTATTAAAAATAACTCCCCGTCTTTTACGGTCACATACGCTCCGCGGAGTTGCCCATGACCCATCCGCAGATTTTTTACTTCTGCACCAGTCAGTTCAATACCCACAAGCAAACTATTGCCGAGCTCATAATCATGCCGAGCTCGCCGATTACTAATTTGCTTCGTTTGCGCTTGCTTTTTCTTAGCCATACTAGGCTACATTGTACTGGAATCTACAGAGATACTCTACTGTCGGCCGCTGCAGCTTTCTTTAGTCTACTGGCTATGTGACGCCAAAGTAATATACTTGTCACGGCACCACATGCTATGCCAGCTAGCCCACTCACTGCCCCATCAGTATCTGGATTATAACCATTGGGGAATTGCTGCTTAGTTACTTCAATGCTTGCTTGTAGTTCTTCTATTTTTTTATTTGCTTGTGGGCGAGAATGAGTAATGTTCATTTGAGTAAAAGTTGTTTGGGCGTTTTCAAGATCGGCCAGGTCTGATTGTAAGGTTTTAAGGATAGCGTTAGTTTCGTCGTATTGTTTATGCTTCGGAAACGCAATTTCGTGAGTTCCTATCCCTACGGCAGCTCCAGTTGCGAGTCCTCCTATCACTACTCCCACGCTCAGTGTTTGAGGATCCTCCTCCCTCCACACTAACAGTTCTTTGTTGATGTTCGCATTAATAGTCGCGAGATTCATGCATAGAGTTAATACAATTTATGCAGCAGTGTCAATACTGGGTGAATAGCTCTATGCTTTACTGATAGCTGTATTGACCGCGTTCCAAATCATAGCATCATGGTGCTTTTGAAGGCGCCAGTACCACCACTCTCCGCCCCAGAGGTCGATTGGATAAACATTTATTTTTTTGGCTTCAGCAATATTATTTCTGATTTGGTCAACATCCATTGATTTGTTTTGTTCTTCGATCGGCATTTTCCATATAGCCGTTGGGCCCCACGGTTCTAGCTGTAATTCATGAATAAATACTTTTTTACGCAAACATGTTTCAATAAAAAATTTTCGAAGCCTATGCAGCCAGGGTTTCTGGATGGTTTTATTGTATCCGCCGTTTTTATACATAATCGGGTAATACGAAAAGCCGACGATATCGGGGATGGGCTGACGCAAAGGCATGCCCCACCCGTTACTAGTACTCATAATAATTGGCCGTTTCGGATCAAGTTTTTTTACTAAATTATATTCTGCCTTCAGTCTTTGGCGGTCAATATGGATTGATTCACCAAAATTGCTTAGGAGCGCTTCATTCTCAAGTTGCCAGCTGATGATTGCTGGGTTATTTTTATACCGGACAACCACTGCCTCAATAAATGTAAGTAGCGCATTAGCTTTTTCCTGGTCTGGTAAACCTTTTGCCCATTTCGGCCAGTGATACTCTGGCCAGCGCGGCTGTTTGACGCCAAGACAAAACGTAACTACGCCTTCAAATGCTGTGATGGTTTCGATTTGCATATCTAGCTCAGAAAAATCATATATCCCTTGCTCTTTCTCAATCTCATTCCAATAACTCATTAGCCTGAACCGTCTAAACCCAGCTTCTTTGCATAGCCAGAACAAGCAATCATGAACGCTAATATCGAAATTCCGGCATTGTTTTGCCGAAAAACTCACACCGAATCGTTGAGGATCTATTGATGGATGCACCCAGTCATTTTTGCATATATGGGTATAAATTGACAGGTCGTAAAGTTTAACTTATTTTTAAGTTACGCGTTCTCTGCAGGAGAATCGCACCTACAGAGCAGAATGTCTATCTTAGAGGTGCCAACCAGTGTCGTTGATTATTGGTATGTGGCTTGCGTTCGGCATGTTTAATGCAAGCTGGTTTTTGCTTGCGCACCGCTGGCATTATCGTCAGAGGGTATGTCCTCAGTATTGGACTTTATCCACGGTGTTGAGCTGCTTCGTGTTGTTAGTACTCGGCATAGCGGCAACATGCTTGCTTTGCCGGGTTGTCTATAAGCGTACTCATCCCAAATCAAGGAGTAGTCCAATGACAAAAGTGTGAACTGTCTGTGCACTCTTCGGCCTGGTCGTTGTGGCTGGTGGCACTGTCTTGTCGCTTGTAACGGTCGTGATTGACGGCGCAACGAGCCTCTTCTAGGAGACTCTAAGACAAAGGGAAAGGCATCGATGATCTTTCCCTTTTGAGGGAACAAGACTTGGCGCGGACATATAATCCCCTATTTATTTCCCTTCTTTCTGCTCTGTTCTTTCTTTTAGAAAATCCTTACCCAAGGGGTAATATGTTAATTCGTTTGAAAAGCTTCTTTTGCAGCGTTCCACAGGCTTGGGTCGTTTGCTTTTTCGAGGCGCCAGTACCACCACTCTGCCCCCCATAGGTCAATCGTACGCATGCCGGTGTTTTTGGCAAAATCTATACGACTAGCGAACATATCGGCATTCATAGATTCGTTTTGTTCTTTTATTGGTACGTCAGCAATAAACCTTCCGCCAGGTGGCCATGGCTCCATCTGCATTTCGTGAAGCATACTGTTTTTGCCAGTGAATATTTTTTGTAATCCAGCAATTCCGGCGTAATACCAGCTCGGCAAAGGATAGTCATAGTAGCCTTTGTAAATATTTTCATTCCAGACTTTTCGATATACCGATACTCCTACGATATCTGGGCGTGGATTGCTCAGTACCAAGGAGGGATTATTTGTACTTCTAGTCATAATAATCGGCTTGGAAGGATCGGTTTTTTTAACTAAGTTAAATTCGGAAGTCAGCCGCTCACGGGTTGTGCCTGGGCAATTAGCAAAGGCATGGAGGAAATACTCGTTTTCTAATTGATAGCTTTCGAGGCTCGAGGAGTTTTTGTACCGGCTTACCACTGTTTTTATATATTTTTCTAATGCGGGTTGCCACTCGTCTACCGGCTTATTTTTTGCCCAATCGGGCATGTGACATTCAGGCCAGCGTGGCTGGCGAAGACCGATTGCTAGAGAAACTTTGGCATCGGCTTTTTCAGCCTTTTCAAATTGCCAGTCCAAATCACTAAAATCATACTTTCCCTGCTCTGATTCATACTTGTTCCAATAGCTCACTAGGCGGAAGTGCTTTACACCCAGGTCGTCAACCAGTGCGTCCATGGCCTCTTTTTCATCTAGGCCGAGGCTTTTAGCGTAGTCTGGAATAAACGTTACGCCAAGCTGCAACGGTTTGTCATTATTTGTCGCGACATACCAGCGTGCCACTCCATATAATCCTACAAGTATGATAAGGACGCCTCCAATAAGTACTGTAATAAGTTTTGCCCACCAAGCCTTATGCCACCATTTCACAAATCCACGCCATACTTTGGCAAAGAATTTTTTAAGGTTATTCGGTATATTTCGTATCTGCACTGCACATATATTGTCGCATACGGTAAAATAATATGTACATGAAAAATGTGAACCGTGTCAGTATCGTTATACCGGCGTATAACGAAGAAGACTACTTAAAACAGTGTTTAGAGGCTATACAGCAGCAATCAGTGCAGCCTTATGAAGTGATTGTGGTAGATAATAACTCTACTGATAAGACTGCTGAAATTGCTAAATCCTTTCCTTTTGTGCGGCTTTTGCATGAAAAGCGCCAGGGCGTGGTTTTTGCCAGGGACCGGGGTTTTAACGCCGCCCGTGGTGAAATTATCGGCCGCATTGATGTTGATACTATCTTGCCTGTTGACTGGGTGCAGAATGTCCAGAAAATTTTTGCGTACTCGCAAGTTTCGGCTATATCCGGTGCCATGCATTATGATGTAGCGCTTGCCCAAACCGTAGATAAGATAGACCTTTTCTTCCGCCGCCGTTTAGCGCGTCTACTTGGTGAATCAGACACAGTATTCTTGCAAGGTGCCAGTATGGCGATGCGCCGTTCGGCGTGGCTGCGGGTACGCCATGCGTTGTGTCGCAAAGGTAATATGCACGAGGACTTTGATTTGGCGATCCATCTGCAAGAACATGGCTATGACGTAGCCTTCGATGAACGCCTACATGCCAATATTTCAGCTCGCCGCACCGACGTTAGTTTTTTGCAATTTGCCAATTACGTATTTATGAGCCCGCACACCTATGCCCAGCACCAGCTAAGAAGCCGTAAGCACATGTACGCTGTAGTGGTCGTAGCACTTATAGGTTACATCCCCGCCCGTATCCTTTACCGTGGTTATGATATTGAGCGGGATAAATTTTCTTGGACGCGTGTTTTTACTTCACGTCTTGAGGCATCGTCGCGTGTAGATCCTACGAAAATTGAAGCTTAATAATCAACACCCTTTTGGGCGATGAATTTATCGTCGAAGTGGTGTTTAAGTTTTTTCATTTCGGTGGCGATGTCCACGAGCGGCAGAAACTCTTCTGGAAAATTACGGCCAGTAAAACAGAGGCTGGTTTTAGGGTTTCGTGATTCGATAAGCCTTTTCATTTGTTTCTTAGTAAGTAGTCTATCATGCACGGCATTATTTATTTCATCGCAGATCACCATGTTGTATTCCCCGCTTTGAGCGGCTTTAAGTGCTTCTTGATAGGTTTCTTCGGCAGCTTGCTGGTGCTGTTCAGGAGTAATATGAGTTTCACTGAGGTCACCCGCATTGTAAAAACCTTTGCCGCCTTTATAGAAATAAAGCTGGTCTTTAAAGAGCGGTTGGATGTCGCGGATAAAAATATGCTCGCTGACACCCCAATATTTAATAAATTGAATAAATGCTACTTTGCCGCGATTGCCAAGAGTACGGATTAATAGCCCCAGCCCTGCACTGGTTTTCCCTTTATTTTCACCGGTATAGACAATAACTACCGATTCTTTAGTCTTAAAATCCTCAAATGCCATCTCCTATGTATTGTAGGTGAATATAACGATTTTTGTGTAATTATTCGGCTTCTTTGTCTTTTTTAGGCGGTGTCAGTGCAAGGATGCTCCGTCGGGCGCATATGGCTCTTGCTCGTTCGGGTGTATTACTGAAAGTAAGAAGTGATTGTAAGACAGGATCGGTTTGAATGCTATCCTCAAAACTAGATGAGTAACGACTAACGTTATAAGTTAATAGTGGTAATGAAGCATGGTACGTATGCTTAAAATCATCAGGTAGGATATGTAGTAAAAGTTTTTCAGGTTCTGCAAGAAGTTCTTCTTGATAAGTAGAAACTGCAACAACATCTTCAGGAGTAAACGTCTCAATTAACACTTCGATAGGATATTTTGTGGGTTTCTCAAGAATTACTACCGCTTCAGGATCTAAGTTTAAGGGCGCGCGTTCGGGTGTAGTTGTCATTATAGTCTCCTACTCTAGATTATCCCTTATAACAGAGAGGTTAACAACTATTTAAGAAGTGATATTTTTCGCTTTTAGTGTCAGGTCAATTTTCGGGCGGTCAAAACCGATGATAATCTCTCCGTCAATATCAATAACTGGTATACCCATCTGACCAGATTTTTCTACAGCTTCCTGGGCGAGCGCCGGGTCACTTTCTACATCTTTTTCGGTGTATTTTATGCCAAGCTTGTCAAAATACTGCTTGACGGCATGACAGAATCCACACCAATCGGCGCTGTACACAGTGACTTTATTTGCTGCATCATTCATATACAAAGTATAGCATAGTCGCGTGTCTGATACATTAAATTACCATTAACTTGCAAAAACCGGTAAAAACTCTTGTAGAGGCAGTGAACAGCCGTTATAATGCAAGAGAAATGCCCAATAAGAAGCAAGACGACGGCAAAAAAACGCCGCCGCCATCAAAGGAGATGGTGATTCTTGTTTTCTCTACTGTAGGTGATACAACTTGGAGGTTGTTTATACCCACCATCGGTGGTACCCTGTTAGGGTTGTGGGCAGATAAGAGCTGGAATACAACACCATGGTTTATGGTTTTTGGTATCGTACTCGGATCGGCCATCGCAGTTGCCTTGGTACGGGCACAATTAAAGAAAGTGAATAATAAGTAAGCATGCTACATTTTTTTGCCGAAGCTAAATCACCGCACGTCAGCCTCCCGGCTGAGGAAATTTTTACCGTCTTTGGATATCCCGTGACCAATGCGCTTATTTACGGCATCGTCGGCTATGGCTTGGTTATTTGGTTGTTGTTTTATGTGGCGGGTAAAGTAAGGCGTGGTGAGAAAAATCGTTTTGTGAGCCTCATTCAGTGGGTTTTTGAAGCGCTTTACAATACTGTTGAAGAAGTAACAGGTGATAAGAAAGTAGCTCGACGCTTAGCACCGTTGGCTATTACAATGTTTTTCTTTATCCTCATTAACTACTGGTTAGGTATTTTGCCATTTGTCGGTCCAGTCACCTGGGACCATACTCCTCTGCTTCGTAGCCTAGCTGCAGATCTGAATACTACTTTTGCTTTAGCAATCATTACAATTGTCATGGCTCAGGTATATGCCATCAAACACCATGGTTTCCGCGGTAATTTAGGACGTTATTTCCGTAATCCAGCTAAAGACGTTGCAGGCGCTTTCGAAGGTATTTTGGAGTTAATTGCAGAGTTTTCTCGTCTTATGGGCTTGAGTCTTCGTCTTTTTGGTAATGTGTTCGCTGGTGAAATCTTGCTTATGATGATTGCCTTCCTTACCGTCTACGCGACTCCAGTAGCACTACCGCCGTTTTACATTTTTGAGTTGTTTATCGGTGCGGTCCAGGCCTATATTTTCTTCATGCTGACCGTGGTGTTTATTTCCCTCGGCCTTGCTAGTCATGGCCATGATGAAACTTCAGATGATCACTCTAGCCTTGATACTACTAAGCCAAAGTTGGCCACCAGTGGTAATGAGAAGTGATATTAGGTAAAATAAGTAAGTAAATAAGGAGAGAAATAACAACATGGAAGAACTCGCATTTGGCTTGACCTACGGTATTGCTGCAGCAGGTGCCGCACTTGGTGCTGGTATTGCAGTAAATGGTGCTATGAATGCCGCTGGCCGTAACCCAGAGAAAATCGGTGATATCCGAACACTCATGATCTTGGGTATTTCATTCGTTGACGCGTTGGCTATTATTGCCATCATCGTCGCTATTATTGCAAAATTCATCTAAGGATAAATAACCGTATTTATGATTAATACATTACAAATTTTTGCCGCAACGGAGGAAGCTGCTGGGAACGACAGCTTATTTGGTGCGCTTGGTATCGATTGGCGAACACTTGTTTTACAAGTTATTGCTTTCGGTATTTTGGTATGGATCCTTGGCAAATTTGTGTATCCTCACCTGATCGGAGCAATCGACCGCCGCGAAAAGGCTATCGAAGAAAGCGTGGCGGCCGCTAATGAGGCTGAAGCGAAAGCTGAAGAAACCCAGAAAGAAGTTGAAAAACTTTTCAAAGATGCGCGCGCCGAATCAGCAGCCATTGTAGATACTGCGCATAAAGAAGCGGCCAATATGGTAAAGGAAGCCGAAGATAAGGCTAAGAAGCGTGCTGATCAGATCGTTCAGGATGCACGAGCGCAGCTCGATCAAGATATTTTGAAGGCTCGCGCTGAGCTGCGAAACGAAACCACTGAATTGGTGGCCCTCGCTACAGAAAAGATTGTTCGCGAGAAAGTCGATCCAAAGAAAGATAAATCTTTGATCGAGACCGCGCTCAAGGAGGCTCGCTAAGTTTATGCAAAAGATCACGCGCCGTAAACTAGCAGAACATTTGGCGGATCAGCTCCATGCTGGTAAGCCGACGAAAAAATTAGTTAACCAGGCTGTTGCTTATTTGAAAGAACAAGGACAATTGACCGACTGGGAGCTGTTGGTGCGTGACATCGAAGACGTGCTTGCGCGTAAATACAATGCCGTTGCAGCACATATTACCACTGCGCATGCGCTTGATGCTGAGACGCGAAAGGCATTGGTAGATTTTATTAAGCAAGCTGAACAAGCTCAATCCGTAATTGTAGTGAGCGAAGAAGTTGATACAGAGCTGATTGGTGGCGCTATCGTACGCACACCGAGCAATGTATTTGATAGTTCAGTACAGAGTAAATTAAGGCAGTTAGTAGCGACGACAAAAGGATAAGAGGAGTTTATACGTGGCAGAATTAGCAATTAAAGAATTATCCCGCGAATTGCAAGAAGCGATCTCTGGTTTAAGCCAAGGCGCAGGACTTGAAAAAAGCGGTATTGTAACCCGCGTCGGCGACGGCGTAGCTTGGATTTATGGCCTCCGTGACGCTGGTTATAACAGTGTGGTGCAGATTGAGTCTGTAAGTGGCGGAAAAATTGATGCCTTTGCATTAAACTTACTTGAAGATGAAATTGGTGCTGTGGTCATTGGTGATGATGCCGAGGTAGAGGCTGGCGCAAAAGTAACTCTTACTGGTGAAGTGCTTTCTGTGCCAGTGGGGCCAGAATTAGTTGGCCGCGTAGTTGACCCGCTTGGTCGACCTTTGGACGGTCAAGGCCCGATTAAAACTAAGCAAACTGGTCTTATCGAGCGCCCTGCTCCAGGCGTTATGGACCGCAAAAGTGTCCATGAGCCGCTCATGACCGGTATCATGTCGATTGATACCATGGTGCCGATAGGCCGGGGCCAGCGTGAGCTTATCATTGGTGACCGCCAAACCGGTAAGACTGCTGTTGCGATCGACACGATGATCAACCAGGCCAAGCAAAAAACTGGCGTGATTAATATCTATGTTGCCGTTGGCCAGAAGCTTTCTAAAATTTCTGCACTTGTTGAGCGATTGAAGCGTGAAGGTGTAATGGACCAAACTATCGTGGTTGCCACCAGTCCTTCAGATCCAGCTCCACTGCTCTACCTTGCGCCATATGCCGGTTGTGCAATGGGCGAATATTTCCGTGATAACGGCCAGCATGCGCTTATTATCTATGATGATCTTTCAAAGCAAGCTGTAGCGTATCGTCAAATGTCACTGCTCCTTCGCCGTCCACCAGGACGTGAAGCGTATCCAGGCGATGTGTTCTACCTTCACTCTCGCCTGCTCGAACGCGCGGCAAAATTAAACGACAAACTTGGTGCTGGTTCTTTGACTGCCTTGCCGATTATTGAGACCCAGGCTGGAGATATCTCTGCTTACATTCCAACCAATGTAATCTCTATTACTGATGGGCAGATTTTCTTGGAGACCAACTTATTCTTCCAAGGTATCCGTCCAGCTATTTCAGTAGGACTTTCGGTATCTCGTGTGGGTGGTTCGGCTCAGACCAAAGCTATTAAGAGTGTAGCGGGTAGTTTACGTCTTGATCTTGCACAGTTCCGCGAGCTTGCAAGCTTTGCACAGTTTGGCAGTGACCTTGATCCTGAGACCAAGAAGACAATCGATCGTGGTCAGCGCTTGACCGAACTCTTGAAGCAAAAGCAGTACGAACCAATGAGTATTGCTGAGCAAGTCATTACTCTGACAGCAGCAACTAAAGGTAATTTTGACGAAATACCCGTAGAGCGTGTGAAAGATGCACAAGCGCAGCTTATTACCGTTATTGAAAGTGACCACAAGGATGTAGTGAAGACTCTTAATAAGGGCGATAAGCCAACTGACGAAATTGTAAAGACGATTGAAGACGCGGCAAAGAAAATCGCAAAAGGATTTAAGGCTTAAGGGATATGGCATCACGGCAGCAAATTAAACGGCGAATTACTTCGGTCAAGAGCACCAAGCAAATTACCCGTGCCATGCAAATGGTTGCGGCCAGTAAACTCCGCCGTGCCCAAGAAGCTGCTATTGGCCCACGTGAATATGCACGCCTTGCCCGTGAAATTCTGACGCATCTACGGAGTCTTGATAGTGATACTGCTGAAGGCGGTGCCCTATTCGCGGAGCGTCCTGTTAAAAATCGCGCGATCGTACTGGTAGCCAGTGATAAAGGCTTGGCTGGTGCGTATAACTCAAACGTTGTACGCCAGACTATCCAAGAACTTGTAGAAGACGACAAGAATCATGTTAAAACCTCATTAATCGCCGTTGGCCGTCAAGCTGCTACTGCCGCAACCCGTTTATCGAAACAGGAGGTGCTGGCGGTGTATCCGATGTTTGACAAACCAACAGCAAATGATATTCGCCCACTTTTAAATACCGTGGTAGAACTCTTTACTGATAAGAAGGTCGATGCAGTGGATGTAATTTACACCAAATTTGTATCAACCGTGCGCCAGGAAGTCCAAGTACAGCGGCTTTTGCCTGCAGGCTTTGAATCAGAAGAAGTTTCACAAGATATCGCAAGCGCCCAGATTGAACCATCAGTCGATGAATTGTTAGAAGCAGCTACAGTACGTTTGCTTGAGGCACAACTGTATCAAATTTTGTTTGAAGCTGCAGCTAGTGAACACTCCATGCGCATGTTGGCGATGAAAAACGCGACTGATAACGCATCGGATATTGTAGAAGACCTAACGTTGGAATTTAACACAGCCCGCCAAGCAGCAATCACCCAAGAACTTGCCGAAATTTCTGGCGGCGCGGAGGCGATAAAGTGAGTGACAACATATATACTCGAAATGGTGAAGTTAGGATCAATACTGGTCATATTGAGGGCATGTTACGTCCTGTAACAAGGTTATTGGGTAGTATTGTTGAGCAAACCGCAGAGGAGTCGGGTGTTACGCGTTCACATAATGAACCGCAAATAGCCGCAGATGCAGTAGTTTTAGGTGCTGGGATGCTTCTTGAAGCTTTGCACGAGACTGGGCAACTTCCAGAAGAATTAGATACAAAGGCGGTCAATGAGCGGTTAGAGTTAATCAAAAAGGAAATAATTGTTCAGGCATTTCAGGAAAGAATAGGAGGAAACTAATGGCAACAGCAACGAAAGAAAAAACTAAGAACGGCAAGATTACCCAAGTAATTGGTGTGGTTGTTGACGTAGAATTTGAAAAGGGTCACTTGCCAGCTATTTTGGATGCGCTACACGTAAAAACCAAAGAAGGCACCTTGGTGCTCGAAGTAGCGCAGCATTTGAGTGAAACTAGTGTACGTACGATTGCCCTTTCTAGTACCGACGGCTTAGTGCGCGGTGATGAAGTAACTGCTACAGGTGCTCCTATTTCTGTACCAGTTGGTGACGCAACTTCTGGCCGTATGTTCAATGTAGTGGGTGAACCTATTGACGGTGGTGATACGAAGTTTAAGGAACGTGCACCTATCCATAAGGCTCCACCTTCTTTTGCAGACCAAAGTGGTTCGGTAGAAATCCTTGAAACTGGTATTAAGGTTGTTGACCTTATTTGTCCGGTACTTAAGGGTGGTAAGGTTGGTTTGTTTGGTGGTGCTGGCGTGGGTAAAACAGTGCTTATTCAAGAACTTATTGGTAATATCGCCAAATTCCACAGCGGTAACTCAGTATTCGCTGGTGTAGGTGAACGTACCCGTGAAGGTAATGACTTATACGATGAAATGGCAGAGTCGGGAGTGCTTAAAAACACGAGCCTTGTGTTCGGCCAGATGAACGAACCACCTGGAGCCCGTCTTCGCGTAGGCCTTTCAGGTCTGACGATTGCTGAAGGCTTCCGTGACCAAGGTAAAGACGTATTGTTTTTCGTAGACAACATCTTCCGCTTTACCCAAGCAGGATCTGAAGTGTCTGCCCTGCTTGGCCGCTTGCCATCTGCAGTGGGCTACCAACCAAACTTGCAGCAAGAAATGGGTGCGCTTCAAGAACGCATTACTTCAACCAAACAAGGTTCGATTACCTCTGTACAAGCTGTATACGTGCCTGCGGACGACCTTACCGACCCTGCTCCAGCGACAACGTTTGCACACCTTGACTCAACCATTACTTTGAACCGTGCGCTTACAGAAATTGGTATTTACCCTGCCGTAGATCCACTTGATTCAAGTTCAACGATTCTTGACCCGGAAATTGTTGGCGAAGACCATTACAACGTAGCTCGCGAAGTGCAACGTATTTTGCAGCGCTATAAGGATCTTCAGGATATTATCGCTATCCTTGGTATGGAAGAATTGTCTGAAGAGGATAAAAAGACCGTGGCACGTGCCCGCCGTATTCAACGCTTCCTAAGCCAACCGTTCTTTGTCGCTGAACAGTTTACTAACAACCCTGGTAAGTACGTATCACTTAAAGATACCGTAGCTTCATTCAAGGAGATCTTGGATGGTAAGCACGATGATAAGCCAGAAAGCGCTTTCTATATGAAGGGTGACATTTCAGAGGTTAAATGATGAATTTCCAATTGGTAGCACTTGCCGGCGTAAAGTTTAGTGAAGACGCGTATTCAGTTACGCTGCCGACTGCTGCCGGTGAAATTACAATCTATCCAGACCATGAACCACTGATCAGTGTATTAATTCCTGGCGTAATTACCATTCGTAAGCAGAAAAACGACCCCGATCAACTGCTTGAGCATTACGCTACCTATGGCGGCGTACTTGAAATAACGCACGAAGGCGCCAAAGTGCTTGTCGATGAGGCTGATGCAGACGAAGATATTAACGAGCAGGAAGCTGAAAAAGCTCGCCAAGCTGCTGAAACCATGCTGAAAAATGCTAAAAACCAAGTTGAATTAGAGCATGCGCAAGGTCTTGTAGACCGCCAAGCTGTCCGTATCCAAGTCGCCCAACTCCGCCGCCGTACCCACCGCCGCTAGTAAATAGCAAACTGATGAATAGTGTAGTAAACGCGTTTTTTATTTAAGCAGCCTGTGCTTCGTTTAAGATAACCACTGGTAATTCTTCTCCTTGTGGTCCTTTAAGATGGCGTGCGCGAATTGCTCCGAGCCTTACGGCATAGACATTCAGGAAGTCTTCGTATCTAATTGGGAATGTATTTTCTATAGCTTTTGCAATATCTTCGAATCTACGTGCTGAACTATAATAAGTTGCCATACCTGCTTCATTTGCAGCAGGTACATCCAAGACTTTATTACGACGATAATCCATTAGGTACGCAACAGCATTATGATCTTTATCGACAAGTGTTGCAGTGGGAACTGGAGGATGGTCGGGTGATTTTCCTGCTTCAAGTTTTTCAAGTGCTTTCCTGGCAGGAATCACGAGACCACTTGTGAGGATACGTTCTATACCTCCACTAATTTCTTCAAACCTTGTTTCGGTCAAGTCGGGCTTAAAAGCTTGCGCACTAGCAAAGACTGCTTCAGGCTCTTTAATGACAGTCATGTCGATTGCCGTTGCTCCCATATGGGCTGCGCATCCGCCATGGTTGAGTGTTCGTAGATCAAGCTTTTCTTTGCATAATTTGGAAATAAGGCTTCCAGCGACAAATACGGGTATATTTAAATTTACAAATCCGCCAGTCTTTCTCGACTCCATGACAACTGCTGCTGTATGGCCTACACCTGAGTTACCTCCAGCCACTTGACTATAATGCTCTATTTCTCCAGCCACTTCGCAAGTCGGATCTACAGGACGATCATCCATGCATATTAGTAGGTCTCGTGCGTTTGGGTCGCGATCAACTGTTAAACGGTCTGCCATGGCAGCACGATACTCACCTAAATCAATTAAATTACTCATAAACCCTGAACTTTATTAGTGTTTTAGTTTTGAGGTCTGATTCATGCTATCTTTAAGCAAAAATGGCACAAATCAAATCTTAAATTACATTTAACAAGTGGAAATTGTACTCTTAGCCGTAGTATTTGTCAAATATTTACAAATTATATTAACTATTGTAAAATATACATAATAATGACTGTACAAAAATCAAGTTTGTTCCCTATTTCTCACGATGCTTACGCTGAAGCGATAGGTACATTCAGCGGACTTACGGATGAAGAGCTTCGACTTGTAGAAGCGGCTAATGATACTTTGCTGCCCGACGATAACCCTACTCATTTTGTACTGCAACTCAATATGCGCCCCGACTTGTGTATAGGCGATTCTGCGCAAGACGAGTTACGACGACACGCCTACCGAGTAGGAGTATTATTAGGAAGGCGTGTTATAAAAAATTCAATAGAACTTACTGAAGACTCTGAGTTTGTACGTATGACAGAAGAACAGCAGCAAATTATATTGCGGCGTATTTCCCGGGGTAAAGAATTTATTCCGGCAATAGAAAAAACTAGTGTTGGCAGGCTCGATCGGTTTTACGGGAGAAGGAACCCTGCTTTTGTGTTTTATCCATACTTGCAATCTGAAGATGAGGTGTTACAAAGAGTTTTACGGGTAGCGTGGAGGCAGGCGCGTTTCCCATTCTACGAAGCTGACGCCGTAAAATGCAATGTGGATGACGAGATGCCCCGGGGCCTTAAGGATTTGTTTAGGATGTATGCATTATTGGAGTCTGATCCAGATAAAAACTGGAATGTTAGAGCAACCTACGATGCAGTTGCAGCTGAACAGGCGCAAGCAACTCTTGATCCGCACATTAAAGAAGCAAAAGTAGATGAATTTTGCCAAAGTGATATGAGTGCATTTATCACTATTCTTGAGGAGCGTAGACAGCAGGGTGGTTTAAGTCATGAGATGGAACAAGAGCTTGAGCGACTGAGAACATACCATGCCAATTATTTAAAAAGCCGAAGACTGCATCATACAAGTATAATTTTAGGTAAAGCCCTTACGCCTAAGATTGTTACGGCCTCTGCTGCAACGGCAGGTATGGTTGGGTCTTTGATGCCTGGTGGTCCTTTGCTCTCCGTGGCTTCGGGTGTGGCAGCAGCAGGAATAGCAGGTTTGGTAGGGTGTAAATTATCAAATATGGAAAAAGCTGCATTGAACTGGATGCATCAACGTGATACGGTATAGCACGTGATTTAAAAATAGGTAGAAATATATGAGTCAAAAAAAGGTCCTGGATAAAAAACAAGATACAACAAAAACACAACCTGTTTTGATAGACAGTGGGATATTAAGTGATACCGTATGGCCAGGTCCAGTATCTGCCAAAAGAATGATTGATGAGGGACTTGCTTCCCCTGCGCTACTTCAGGATGCGGTAAGAAACCTCAATGATTTTTATGTAACTGTTAGTCCAAACGCACGCACACGTTGTATTGACGGTCGCCATGATCCAGAATTGGACGAAACGAATTTAGGCCCGCAAGTTCCAGGCGGGGCGCCTGGGGCGGCCCTTGCATACCGGCTTGGTGTTGACAAAGATGATTTGACTCGGGGTACGTTCTTGGCTGACGCTGAAGCTATGATTGGCAGCTTCTTGCGGTTCGGTATGTCTATTGGGGGGCACAGAGATGAGCATAGCGCCGGGAAGCAGACAGTGGGATGTGGAGCAATTGATGCTATGGACGTCGTGCTTGCCCGCATGACTGACCCAGCTCTTGTGGATGACCAAAAACGTGTTATTAAAATCCTAATGGGTAAAGACTTTAATCGTGACATTTTTTTGCGGGATATGGGTGCTGCAGTGGTTGTAAATGGCCGTGCCAATGATTATTTTCGCGATCGCGAAAAAATCATTGATATTTTAGAAAGTAAATCAAAAAATAGTGTGTCTACGCTGCAAGGTACGCACCAAGAATGTTTGGTTATCGTAAATTTTGTACCGAATACTACCTTCGCATCGAACCGATTTTCAGATAAATACAGTGGTATGCAAGCGTTCGGCTATGATATATGGCGATCTATGGAGATTGCTAAAAAACTGCTTCCAAGAGAAGACCAAGTCGAAGACCGCAATCGCTTTATTATGGCACGCGTTATGACAACTGTTGCTACACTCATGGCTTTAACTGATGGGAGCCAGCGCCTCATACTGCGCATGCAAAGTTAACTTCTTAGAAAAGCATAAGCCCTTTACAAATTACTGTGGTAGCGCTATGATTTTGCTATACAACTAATGGAGGGGTTTCAATGATTACAAAAGAAAAAGTTGCCATGCTGGTAGCTGAGTTTCTTGGTACCGCGATTTTGGCGCTTACCGTACTCTCAATCAGCACGTCTAATATTGGTATTGGGTACTTTGTATCCTTTGGCGCGGGCTTGACCTTGCTATTGATGGTAATAGCTATCGGTGGCGTTTCCGGTGCAGTAATTAATCCGGCTATCGCTATCGGTCTTTGGACGGTACGTAAGCTTAGTACCTATCAAACAATTCTTTACATTGCCGTACAATTGCTTGGTGGTATTGCAGCCTACTACCTATTCAGTTATATGACCGGTAAAGACTGGGATAATAAAGGGGAATATGATACAAAGCTCTTAGTAGCCGAAACAGTTGGTACTGCAATCTTTGCAATGGGTATTGCTGCAGCAGTATTCCAGCGCTTAACTGGTCTTACCAAGGCACTTGTTATCGGTGGGTCACTGACGCTTGGTATCATGGTGGCTTCTGCTGCTTCTTCGGCATTCTTAAACCCAGCGGTAGCGCTTGGTGCGCAATCATGGGTATGGGGTACGTATGTGCTTGGCCCAATCCTTGGCGCTATTATTGGCTTTAATCTCTATAACTTGTTGTTTGCATCAAGCTACAAAGCAGCTGTCGTAGCAGCAGCTGAGCAGCCAGTAGAGCTCAAAGCGGCTTCTACCAAAACAACTCGTACAGCAAAAACTACTAAAAAGTCAGCTGCCAAGAAAAAGAAGTAACTATACTTTTATTTAATATTAAAGCTACCACCATTAAAATGTGGTAGCTTTAATTTTTTAAATAACATCGTTTAATAAGTCTTCTTCGAAGGCTTTAATGCCTGCGATGGTTGGTTGGTATTTGTGAGTGTCGGGGAACTGCAAGTTTTGAACACGATTCCACATGACGGTTAGTAGTCTTTTGATACGTTCTAACTCTGGTGTTTCAAATTGCAATGGTAAAGTTATGACTTGGTTGTCGGTATTCGGTTCGATAAACTCCAGCCGCCCTTCTGTTACAGTGTAGCCTTTGTACGCTTGAGAATTTTCAATCAGTAATTTATAACAATACAGCTGTTGCTTGTATTTATGGAGTTTGGCGTCACTCGTCCATTTAGTAAAACCCTTGCCTGTTTTGTAGTCCACTACTACAATTGTTTTGTTATCTTTATCAATTTCCATGCGGTCGATCTTCCCTGCCATACGTACATCACCAATCACGACGTTTTCGTTACGGAAATTGGCTTCAGCCTTATCGCCAGGTTTAAAAATATGGCTGCGGCTCGCCATGTACGCGGTTAGTGCAATTTCTCCGCGCTCTAATTCAATGTGCAGTTGCTTTGGCGTAAGTTTTTTGGCTTTCATGCGCCCGGTAAAATAATCGATTACCTTGGCGGTTTGGGGCAAAGTACCGTGCTCGTCTATTTGATATTGCAACCATTCCATAGTTTCGTGGATGGCATTGCCAAACTGTCCATCTACCGTGGGGGCTTGCGGGAACCTAAGTAAGGTATTAAAGAAAAATGCGTTTGGTCCGCCGTACACCAGATCAGTAAACGTATTAAGGTGCGTAGGGCTCAGGGTGTAGCTACTTAACCGCTCTTTCAAAAGTGTATAAAGACTTGTTTGCTTATCAAATTCCATATGGCGGGTATGCCAATCGAGTTCCAGGCTTTCTATAGCTGGAGCTTGATAATCGGTCTTTACAATGCTTTGATAAACCTCAGGTAAGACAAGCGTTTTAACTGAATTATCTTCTTGTTGTTGCTCGTTAAGGTACTTTAAGCGCTTTGTCGCCTTTCCTGCGTACGTATTGGTATAGCTGGTGATATGCAGGCCGTATTTGGCGCGGGTTATTGCCACGAAGAAAATGCGTAAACGTTCGTCATCCGTGGCACCGCTATGGCGGATGGGTGCTAAGTTTGCTGGTAACGTTAGTTTATTGCTGCCGCCACTGCCTGCGCCACCCCACACTTCATCTTGGCACGATGGTAAAAAGACATGTTCAAACTCTAGGCCTTTAGCCTTAAAAACGGTCATCAACTGTACAGCCTCAGCATCTTGTGTATACGGGCTGGTATTGGTCATGCGCTGTTCGGCGGCTTCGTACAGGCTAATAAGTTGTAAGAAATCTTTAAGCAATAACGTTTGCTCGACAGTACCTTGGTGTTCACGTAATTTGGCACGTAAAATGGTGAGATGCGAGACGGTATCATAAAACAAGCTTGGGTTATTTTGCTGTACCTTTGAGTTCATATAATAATCCCGCAGCTGCGATGTAACTTGAGGCAGGTCTTTCTCGCCTGTGTCAATTTTGGCATTGCCAATCATATAATCAAGCATCGTTTCATAACTTTCATTTCCTGCTACATTTGCCATTGCCAGGAATAGTAATGCTATCGAACGGAGTGTATGGTTTTCGCTATCCAATAGTGTTTTACTCCAGTTCGGACGCTCATCATTTGAATTCCCTGAAACGCTCCACGAAAGTTGCCAAATAGTACTGGTTGGAATTTGCCAGAATTCAAAACTTAAGACTTGTGGCCAGAGCATGTTTGCCAGATTGGTATTGTGGTCGCTCAAGGCTTGGACGAGCTGTGCCATAGTAATGATTTGCTTTACGACGGGTGTTTCCAAGATATTTTCTCGTTTTTCGTACCTGAGCGGAATATTCCGAGCGTTAAGGTATGCAACCAATGGCTCGAGTTGTTTATGGCGCGGGGCTAATACTGCAATTTCACTAGGCTTCACACCGCTTTTAATTTTTTTGCCTATTTGTTCGGCAATCCAATCGTACTGAGCGATGTCACTGGCAAATTCTGTACGGGTGATTTCTGCTTCTGGAATACCGTCGTTGCTGGCTATCAGACTTTTGGTCATGCCAGCAAGCTTGGTAAATACCCGAGCATCAATTTGCTCCGCTACCTGTTCAGCAGTGTGTAAAATATTGTGGTGTGAACGATAATTTGCGCTCAGGTTTACTACTGCAACGTCTTTGTACATCTCATGGAAGTCCACCATATTTGAGTACTGTGCACCTTGGAATGCGTAGATTGCTTGGTCGTCATCACCGACGGCCATAACATTTGGCTTGCCCTCGTGTACCGGATTATCAGTCAATAGTTGCACTAAGCGTAGCTGAGAAGCGTTGGTATCCTGAAACTCGTCAAGTAAGATGTACAGGTATTGTTCTTGAAGTGTGTATTTCAGGTCATTATTATGCTCCAAAACTTCAATAGCTCGAAGAATCATGTCATCAAAATCATAGAGGCCACGTTTTTGCATAGCAGCCTCATATGTATCAAGCACATCTGCTAAAGCTTGGATACGCAAAGTTTCTAGACCACCTGCCAATATAAATTGGTTGTCGTTGTTTTTTGCCAGCCATTTATTTTTCCAGACAGTTAACATATTTGGCTTGCCCATAGCTTCAGCCTCGTTAATGGCTTTGTCGAGTTGCTGGATGGCTACTCCAGCCAAACTGCCGAGGTGTGTATGTGCGGGCTTTTCTGGTATATTTTTCGCAAGCGTTTCACGGGTTTTCACAAAATACGGTAGAGCTATTTCCAGTTTGCGCGGCATGATTTTGAAGTCTGAAAAAATAGCCGCCAGGTCACCGTTAACTGTTTGTATGCATGCCAGATTTTCTTTAGCAATTGCCCGCAAGTCATCACTTGAAAGCAGAGCTCGTTTTACTTCACTAATCGTGCTAATCAAATCGTATAAATGATGACGAGTTTGTTTTAGCGGATTGCGATAGCTCATAGCTTCCACAATTTCCGATACGATTTGGTATTTGCCTAAATCATCAATTGGGTTTTGCAAACGTGTTTCCGTAAAATATTCCGGAAATCGGCGGATTAAGTCGCCGCCAAAAGCATGGTATGTACTAATTGTGACATTATAGGAATCTTGTCCAATAAAACGTGTCAAACGTTCGCGCATATTCGCTGCGCCCGTTTCAGTAAATGTTAAGCAAAGAATATTGTTTGGCAAGATTGTCGGGTTATTTTGCAAGATTCTACCTACACGTACACTCAATATTTGAGTCTTGCCCGTACCTGGACCGGCAATAACAAGCAGCGGACCCTCGGTCGTATCAACTGCTTTCTTTTGTCTGTCGTTTTTGCTTACCAATTCGTAAGCTGCATCAAATAACTCACTCCCCATATGACCTTATTGTATCATTGAGAGTATCCCTGTTGGCTAGCCTATAATCGTATCTTTTGGGATATCTAAGCTAGCTACCCTGCCATCTTCCAATACGTAGTCAGCAGGTGTCCAGCTTGTAAGATTCTTTGGATGCCATATTTTATCGTACACTGCCTGAATAGTAGCTGGCGAAGCATCGCTTAAAGGACCGACACCGAGCTGGCGCTCTAGATGGTCACGGGGTCTTCTGTTAATCTTTTGAAATACAGTTGCAGCAGTTGTGAGCCACTGGACGATGTGTTCTCTCTCATCAAGTTTGAATCCAATGACTTTCTCTTCAGGAAAGACATCTTCCTCAATACATTTCGTATATGCGATGTTCAGTCCAACGTAAGTAAGAAATTGACTAGGTGAAGCATCGACGACAGTTGGTGTATGGTCTGGATGACCAAGTAATGGAATAACATGTTGCATTTTCGGGTCAAAGTCTAGCTGTGGATTAGATATGGCTAGCGTTGAGTCGATTCCCTGTCTTGTGGCGTACGCATGAATTGCTGAAGAAACCAGTCCGCAAGGTGTTGCTCGTAATCGCTCGTGGGGCTCTAATGAAGCAAAAATAGTACGTGTATTACCTATTCCTCGTTCCAGCCCAAAGGCTAATTTTTCGTAATCTATCTTCAGTACCTGCATATATGAAAGTGTAAGTAGTATTACTTACAGCATAAAAGTCCATTATTCTATATGCAAGTATAAGCATTTAAGGTACAAGTAACCTTAATATTTACTATATTTTGCTTGCGAAGAGGCATTTTTGTGCCTGCGCAACTCAGCGCCTGGTTGACGGAATCAAATAATTTATTTTAATGCCGTTAGAGCTTGAACACAGACTTTGCAGTCTTCTTGTTCGCCGAACTCGGTGAACCATTGTTTGGCGGCTTCCATTGGAGGTTGGAGTTCACCAAAAGCTTTGGCATCGGCTGCGCTGCGCAGGAACCATCCGAATATGCCAAATATTTCAATCTTACCCCATAGCGCCGCTGCCCAACCATGACCCACGGGTGTTACGTAAATAGGTTTTTTGGGTTTATACGGTTTCATGTCTTTGCCATCAAGTTGGCGCTTCAAATTTTCTGTTACGAGTTCTGCGTCTATTATGGCGGTTTGTGCCATGCCGCTATACGGCGTATTAGCATTATCACCAATTACGTAGGTATTGTCATCGGCTTGAAGGTAGACATTAACAGCTACCTTGCCGCGTGGACCGAACGCAAAGCCATTTTCATTGAAGAATGGATTATTAGCCATACCAGCTGTCCAGACGATGGTACGGCTACGAATAGACTTACCGCCTACTGTTAATCCATCGGCAGAAGCGCCTTCGACCGGCTTACCAAGGTGTAGCTGTACGCCCAAATGACGTAAACGGCGCTTCACTGCCCGTGAAGTCGATTTTGGCATGCGCGGCAACACACGAGGCGCACCCTCTACTAAGTTTACTTTCACGCTACGATCCCGGATGCCATGGTTTTTCATAATGCGGTGCAGATAGGATGGTAATGCACCAGCAAGCTCTACGCCAGTTGGCCCAGCACCGACAATAATGTAATGTAGATCGGGCTTACGCTCATCAATAAGTTGTTGGTGGACGTGTTCTTTAAATTTCTCAACGTCAGCAATAGACTTAATACCGTATGAATATTCTTCAAGGCCTTTAATGCCAAAATAATTGGTGACGACACCAAGTGCCAGGATAATATTGTCGTACGGTAGTGTTTTGCCGCTTTCGGTGGTAAGTACTTTTATCCGACGGTCGAGTTTAGTGGCTTTATCAATGACAACTTTCACTGGTTTATTCGCAAAAATAATGTCAAATGGAATTTGTGATTGTGCTGTTAGCCCCCCGGTTGCGGTACGGTAAAGCGTAGGGTGGTACTCAAAACATTTTTTATCTGTTACGAGTGTGATTGAAAACCGGTCGTCGTTTGCAAGCTCTAATGCGGCCTTTACTCCTCCAAAACCGCCACCGACGATTACTATTTTTTGTTTTGCCATTATTTCTTAATTTTTCCTATTTATACCTGGATTGTACCACTAACCATAACCCTGTTGCAAAAGTAAAGCATTAGAGGTATGCTTTAGGGTAAATATGGATGGGTTTAAACAAAAACTGCGCGATGCTGGATTTAAGGGTGATTTAGACGATAGTGCAACCGCAAAAGATTTTTATAGCCATGACGCCAGTTTATTTGAGATCGTACCAGAATTAGTAGTTTTCCCGAAAGATCCAAAAGATGTTTCGATTTTAGTTAAAGTAGCCGCCGAAGAAAAAAAGCACATTCCTAACTTGTCGCTTACCGGGCGTTCAGCCGGTACAGATATGGCTGGCGGTGCTATTAATGATTCGGTAATCGTCGATTTTACAAAATACATTAATAAAATCCAGAGCGTTACACATGAGCGTGCCGTTACACAGCCAGGCGTATTTTACCGGGATTTCGAAACTGAAACCTTGAAACATAAAGCTTTGATGCCTACCTATCCTGCCTCTAAGAGTCTGGCTGCTATGGGCGGGTTGGTAAACAATAATTCAGGTGGCGAAAAATCTTTAGAATTTGGTAAGACTGCCGATTGGGTTGAGTCGCTCAAGATGGTGTTCGCTGATGGCGTGGAACGCGAAGTAAAGCCGCTCAACAAAAAGCAGCTTGATAAAAAAATGGCCCAGAAAGATTTTGAGGGTCAGGTGTATAAGAAAATTTACGAACTGTGCGAAAAGCATTATGACGTTATCAAAGCCGCTAAACCAAAGGTTAGTAAAAACTCTATGGGTTATGGACTGTGGGATGTGTGGGACCGTGAAGCAGGTATTTTTAACCTGAACCGATTGATTATTGGATCAGAAGGTACACTGGGGCTTACGACCGAGGCGACCTTCAAGTTAACGCCTGTCCGACCACATTCAGGCCTGCTTGTACTCTTCATGAAAGATATTGATAAGCTCGGCGAAGTTATCAATGTGGTACTTAAGCACAAACCGGCCACATTCGAATCATTTGATGATGCAACATTACTGCTTTCCATAAAATTCATGCCGTCATTCCATAAAATGCTTGGAACCAAGGCTTTTGTTAACCTATTATTCAATCTAGTTCCTGATGGATTACAGTTGCTACGTGGCATACCAAAACTTATTTTAATGGTTGAGTTCAACGGTGATACCCCAGATGAAGTGCGAACCAAAATAAAGGCGCTACATAATGAGCTTGGTGCCAAGCGTGCCCAGTATGAAATAAACGGCATAGAAGAAAACGACAATGAAATAAAGAGCGAGAAATTTTGGATTATGCGTCGCCAGAGTTTTCAACTTCTTCGAAGCAAGGTGAAGGACAAACACACTGCACCGTTTATTGATGACCTCATTGTAAATCCGGAACATCTCCCAGAGTTTTTGCCGCGGCTTCGTAGAATCATTAAAAAGTACAAACTATTTGCTACCATTGCTGGACATATGGGTGATGGTAATTTCCATATCATTCCGCTGATGAAACTCGAAGATCAAAAAGAACGCAAAAAAATCCTACCCGCCATGAAGGAGGTTAATAATTTGGTACTAAAATATGGCGGCTCACTTTCAGGTGAACATAATGACGGTTTGGTGCGTGGCCCTTGGCTGGAGCAGCAGTTTGGCAAAGAAATGCTTGGACTTTTCCGTGAAGTTAAAGATATTTTTGATCCTCAGCATATTTTCAACCCGCATAAAAAAGCCAATGCCGACTGGGACTACTCTTTCAAACATATCCGCGACCACTTTTAAATTGACTTTTATTTAATTATATGTTAAAACCCTTATTGTCTTTGTTGAGGCTTCGCCTCCAAAAGACGTATTTTGACAAGCAGACATTTTGGCACGAGATGAGGAATAAGGATAGTTATATATAGCTGTTTTTATTCCTCATTCTCGTGTGGATAACACTAGAAACTAGCGCTAAGCTAGGGCATTACAGCTGAGGGATTGTTGTTTAGGAGAAAGGTGGGTACTGCATGAGCGGTACGGATGTGCCCCACAAAGCCCCGGCAGCCATCGTCAAATACTCTGGTGGTGGTGAGATTCGCATTGCGATTGATGGAGACGTCGAACGACTCGGGCGTGCCCTGCTTCAGCAGCGGGTGAACATGCTTGATCGTGACCTGAGACCGGTCTTGAGAGACATCTGCGCGACCATCACCGAGCGACAGATCGAGGCTCGCATCATCTCGCCCCGGAGGTTCAACCTCACGGTCGTCGATGTCGATCTCAAAGTGGAGATCGGACTCAAGATGGGTGTCTACTCCATCTCCCCAAGGTTGCTCTATTTCCTCGTCCTGCGCAGGTTCACGAATTATCTCTTCGACGCTCAGCGCAGAGACTTCGAGGATCTCCTCGGCGTTTCGCTCGATGACATACCTGCAGCGTTGCGGCAGCAGCTGCACGACATGCTCGGTGCCAATGACGCCAGCCAGATCCGGTTCACCAGGATCAAGACAGACAACACGCATGCCAATGATCTCTACGAGCTCCTCCGCAATGGCGGTTCATTCGAGAACGTGCTCGCGCTGCTTCTCGGCCGACACTGACTCACCAGATGGGCTGAGCGGCCAATAAGGGCGGCTGCGACAAGCAGACATGAGTACATGCTTGATTGCCCACTATTTCTAGTGTGCTTTCCTTCTGTGTACTGATGTCTGCTTGTCGCTTCTGCTCTACGAATGTGTATTTGTACTGATGAGTCCTGAAAGGACGAAAGCGAAAAAATTAGTTGTAGCGCTTTAATTTATGCTGGGCTGCAATAATTCCAACAGATACTACAGCCAAATAGGCAAGTCCAGTCATGCATGATTGCAGCAAGGCGCTATGCGTACTTATAACAAGCCAAGTACCACTGGCAATAGTGAGAGCGGCAAGTGCCCATGAGGCACGAAGTTTATTCTTTGAAGGCGTGAAATACGTAAGTGTCGTATATGCAATACTTGTGAGTGCAATGATAATGTGAAGAATTAAAACCATAATTTCATTATACCGCTTATGGCAGCCAATGATCCAGCGAAATCATAATTGAAAATATCATCAGTACAAGCAGCGAAATACCAAATATCTTATGTGCCCATTTTATATCATCCCGGGCTTTCGGACCTTGCAGGGCTACCCATAACCACCAAAAAGTAATAATAAGCATCACTGCCAAATAGGTGTAACCAGCATGCCCTAATATCGCCAGTAAACTAACGGCTCCGATATAACCAATAATATATAACAAGATCTCTTGTTTGGCTGCGCCTATTCCCTTTTGCACGGTTAAGATTGGCAGGTCTGCCGCAGCGTAATCTTTTCGTCGATAAATACCAATGGCATAAAAATGCGGCATCTGCCAAAACGCCATTATCAAGAATAATAGCAGCGCTACGATATCGAAATTGCCTGTGACGGCTGTATAGCCGGCAACTAATGACGTGGAGCCAGAAATGCCTCCGATAAGTGTACTGTGTACGGTATTGCGCTTTGCCCACGCGTATATGATGACGTAGTCAATAATGCCAACCAGACCAATAATCACCGTAGTTAAGTTGGTATATGCTGCCAGGATTGTAAAACCGGCAATACCTAATACAGAAGCATATATTACTGCATTTCGTGCTGAAATATTACCAACAACAAGAGACCGCTTTTTGGTGCGGTCCATTTTTTTATCTATATTACGATCAAGGTAGTTATTGAACACGCACCCAGATGCGATAACAAGTGCAGTTCCGGTAAGCAATGCCATAAATAACCACCAGTCAATATGTCCCTTAGAGGCAAATAAAAACCCAGCGGCAGCTGTCATAACATTACCGCGGATAATGCCGGGTTTGGTAAGCAGATAGTATTTTTTCAGTACTGACAAAACGCTTTAGAACCCTTTATCTCTTTCCTGCATCATCTTTTCGTCCATCTGGTGCTCAGGCATCATCTTGTAATCCAAGTTATCCATAATCCAGATTGAACCAATTACTACAATACCCACCACCATCAACATGAACATGAAAACAATCAAGTTCCAGCGGGGCTTGGACTCTTTACCAAGATGCAGGAAGAAGAACAGCTGCACTAATAATTGAGCAACAGCTAATCCGACAATAATGGCAATAAGCTCTCGGTGTGCGAATGTCTCATTAACCACAAAATAATATGCAGCTATCGTAAGAATAACTGACAAAATGAAGCCAGTAGTATATGTCAGGAGGTTGCCGTGCCCAGCGCCTGCTGCATTGGTTGGTTTATGCTCTGTCATAATTTACGCGACCCCCATAAGATATACAATAGTGAAAATAAATATCCAGACGATATCCAAAAAATGCCAGAATAAGCTAAACAATGTCAGGCGACGGGTAGTATGTACGGTTATACCTTTTTTAACAAGCTGCCCCATAAGTACTACTACCCATATAAGACCGCTCAAAATATGGAGCCCATGTGTACCGACAAGCGTGAAGAAGGCGGATAAGAACGCGCTTTCACGCCAGCTATGCCCTTCTTGTACCAAATGATGGAATTCGTATAACTCCATACCCAGGAACGTTGCACCCAGCAAGAAGGTGATAATAAGGAAGGTAAACGCCAAGCTTTTCTTTTTCTTATAGACCGCCAGCATTGCCAGGCCAGCCGTGAAGCTACTGGTAAGTAGCAGCATGGTTTCAGTAAGTACAAATGGCATGTCGAAAATATCTTTGCCTGACGGGCCGCCGAAGGTATTGTTGTGTAACACTGCATAGGTTGCAAATAAGGTTGCAAATAGTATCAAGTCGGTCATGAGGTAAACCCAGAACCCGAATACAGTTTTGTTGGTGCTATCGTGCGGTAGAGGCTTTACTGTAGTAGCTATATTACTCATGCGGCTTGCCTCCTTTGTTTAGCCTCAAAGGCCGCAACCTTGTTGGCAGGTATTAGGTATTCTGTCTCATCTTGCGAGAGTCGAATAACGAGGCTTACAAGTATACCAGCCAGACCGATAATCGCCAGCCACCAAATATGCCACACTACTGCGAATCCACCAATAAACGCAAAGCTAGCAATAATCACGCCAAAACCTGAATTTTTAGGTAGCCAGATATCTTCAGCGCTGCTTGTTGTAGTTTGCTTTTTCTGTTTCATTTCCCAAAAAGCATCACGTTCGGTTACAGTCGGTGTAACGGCAAAGTTGTAGTATGGCGGTGGCGACGTGGTGCTCCATTCTAATGTGCGACCGTCCCATGGGTCACCCTGCACCCGGTTTTCTTTACGTTTCCAAATACTATAACCGATCTGCAGTAATATAAAGGCTACACCAAGCCCAATAATCGCTACACCAACCCCAGCAACAATAAAGAGCGGTTGCCAGCCGAGTGAAGGATCATAATGATCAAGCCTTCGTGTAGCACCCATAAAACCGAGTGCATAGAGTGGCATGAACGCTAATAAGAAACCGATAAGCCAGCACCAAAACGCACATTTGCCAAGTGCTTCATTGAGCTTAAAGCCGGTAAATTTTGGCCACCAGTAGCTGAGTCCTGCAAAAGCGCCAAAAAGTACGCCGCCAATAATCATATTATGGAAATGTGCTACTAAGAACAGGCTGTTATGCACCTGAAAGTCAATTGCTGGTACTGACATGAGCACACCCGTAACACCACCAATCGTAAATGTAGTGACAAAACCCATAAACCATAACATTGGGACTGTGAAGCGCACTCTCCCTCGATACATGGTAAATAGCCAGTTAAATACTTTCACGCCTGTTGGTATGGCAATAACCATTGTCATAATACCGAAGAAGGCATTGACGTTTGCACCTGCCCCCATTGTGAAGAAGTGGTGTAGCCAAACAGTAAAGGATAAGAACGTAATAGCAGCGATTGCCCATACCATAGACTTGTAGCCAAATAACCGTTTGCCGGAAAATGTTGCTACGACTTCCGAAAAAATACCAAATGCCGGCAATACCAAGATATATACTTCTGGATGCCCCCAAGCCCAAATGAGGTTGACGTACATCATCGGGTTCCCGCCAAAGTCTGATGTGAAGAAATGCATGCCAAGAGTGCGGTCAAGCGCAAGTAATGCCAATGTAGCAGTAAGTATCGGAAAGGCAAAAATAATTAATACCAGGCTGCCTAAGCAACTCCATATGAAAATTGGCAGCTTCATCATGGTCATGCCGGGGGCCCGCATCTTTACAATGGTTACAAGGAAGTTAACGCCGGATAGTAAACTACCAACACCGGCGATCTGGAGCGCCCAGATCCAATAATCTACCCCCACCCCTGGACTGTACTCAGCGCCGGAAAGCGGCGGGTATGCAAGCCAGCCGGCTGGAGAAAATTCACCGATAACTAGGGAGATGTTCATAAGCATCATACCAGCTACGAACAACCAAAAACTCACCGAATTTAGAAATGGAAACGCTACGTCCCTTGCTCCTATTTGTAATGGGATAATTAAGTTCATGAGGGCAAAAATAAAACCCATGGCTACAAAAAAGATCATTATGGTACCGTGGGCTGAGAAAATTTGCTGAAAGTGGTCGGATGTCAAAATACCCTGTGAATCACCGGTAGATAAGATTTGCTGTGTACGCATCATGCCTGCATCTACACCACCGCGAATAAGCATCAATATAGCTACAAACGCGTACATAATGCCGATTTTCTTAGGGTCAAGTGAAGTAATCCATTCCTTCCAGAGCCACTTCCATTTTTTAAAATATGTCAGTGCAGCAAATGCAGCTAACGTACCAAGTACCATAGACAGGGCACCGCCCATAACGATTATGTCATGCGGTAAAGCATTCCATGTTAAGCGCCCTAGCATAGCGTACCTTTCATATTAATGTTGCATTGCCCCACGGTCTATTCCCTCAGTCATTTTATAGTTGCTATCAACCTCTTCAGGTTTTTTCGTATCGGATTTTGGTGTCATGTACTTCATGAGTATCGTATCATACAACCCAGGTTCATAGGACGCGTAAAAGGCTTGTGGGTTATTCTTGCTTTGCTTGGCTAATTTCTCATATTCGGCAGCAGACAGCTTATTTGGTGAGTGCTGGATTTTATCGACCCAAGCATTAAAGTTAGATTCGGAGCTAGAACGGGCTTTAAAGCGCATCCCGGCGAACCCTTCTCCACTGATATTGGCAGACGAGCCATCGTATACCCCTTCTTTGTTGGCCATGAGATGGAGCTTGGTTTGCATACCAGCCATGGCATAGACTTGCCCGCCGAGTTTTGGAATCCAAAACGAATTCATTGGCGCATCAGCAGTAATTTGAAAATTAACCGGAGTTTTTTCTGGGAATTCCACATAATTTACAGTAGCTATCTTTTGCTCGGGGTAAATAAAGAGCCATTTCCATTCCAGCGCCACTGCTTGGATGGTTATGGGTTTTTTGTCAGAGACGAGCGGTTTGTAAGGGTCGAGGTCATGGGAGCTCTTCCAGGTAATGACCGCAAGAACCACAATAAGGATGATTGGGATGCCCCACCAAATAAATTCTAGTTTATGGTTATGATCCCAATTTGGCGAATATTTAGCTTTTTTATTACTTGCGCGATATCTAATAGCGATAAAGAATACCAAAAAATACACAGGAATAACCACAACTAGACTTAAGAGCGAGGCAAAGAATAGTAAATCTCGCTGCTGGTCAGCAATTGTACCCTCAGGGTTAAGTACTGCAAAATGGCTGCGGTACATGAATAGCAAAACAACCGCTGCTAAAATAGCGGTAATAAATACTACTGCAAAAAGCTTTGATTTCCTACCCATCGCTTACGCTTACTATAGCATAAGCATAAAGCTAAAAAGAAGAAAAACTTAATAGAATGTTAGGGTTATTTATAAAGTTGGAACGGCAACGTAGTAAGTGTAGCAATATCTTCCTGGGTTATTTTATGAAAACTGTTTAGAAAGTCTTGAATTGCTGGATCGTGGGTGCCATTTTTCTCTGGTGCAGTAAATTTTAACGACACCAATCCATCAGTTGCATAGTAAGTATTCACTTGCCTGCCTTGCTGGTCAATGGAGGCCTCGGTATGTAAAACAGGGTATCCCCCGAATGTAAAGCCTGACTTGCTAGACTTATTACACATAGGAGGCATATATAATGTTGGGGTACGTCCCATGCCTGTCTCGAAACAAGGTTGTGTGCGTATTTTTCTTTTATCTTGATAAGCGTATTGGTCGACCGTAATATTTCCAAATGATGTTACGAATTCTGTAGTCATCGCATCATATAAAGTAGTTTGCCCCTCGCTGTTTGTCCCTCCTTGAGTTATAGAAAAACTTATAGGGTTTGAACCAGTATAAAATGAAGTTTCTTGTAGAATGTGTGTGGCAATCTGTACTTCTAGAGACCGTCTTTCTGCTGTAGTAGACTGATTATCGACTGTTGGCTGGTTTTTGGTGTCCTTGCGTACAGCAACATTCTGTTGTAGAAAAGCGTTATAGCTGCGCGACGATATAACTGCCCATACGTAGATAGTAGTAATTGATAATAGAGTAGCTGTTATAACAGCTAAATACGAAACAAAATTTTTCGTAAGGTTTCGGTTTAAGATGAAGTAACATACTGCTCCTATACAACCGATTGATAGCAACGCTTTTAGTTGCAAAGAGCTACTATAACTATCACGCAAGCGCATAAATATAAGCGACGCTACTGGAGCTGCACACGTCAAAACTATGAGCCAGATGTTTTTAACTTTCCTTGACTTCAGAATCAGCCAAAGCACTCCTGTATACGTAAGTGCAAATACAACCCATTCTGGTCGCTGCTGTTCCCAGGTCTGCCCTTCAAGACCATGTATAAAAAAGAAGATAAAAAAAGCAGACAATAAAGCACTGTACAGTATAAGAACATTGATACCCATGAATGCAATGGCTTGTACAAGTTTATTCGCTTTCAGAATATGGTAAAACTTTGAAAGTGTTGGTACTCGTGAATTAATGGACGTAACCGGAATAGTTGGTTGGACGATGGCTGGTTTAGGGTCGGTATCGTTTACCTCACTATTAATCGTTTCCTGATCAGGCTGTTCGGACATATGCCTACTGTACCATAGAATTTATTCGAAAATATTAAACGAACATTCTTTAGATATTAACTTTTAATATGCTTATGTATACTGAGGGATATCTCATTATGAAATCGAAACAAAAGAATCATTTTACGTGGCGCCAAGGGTTATTGGTGGCGGTGCTAGTTATAGCCGTGTATGTACTCGTGCCGCAACTTGACCAATTCCGTGCGAGCTTTTCGGCTATACAAGATGCAAATATTGCGCTGCTTGGCTTGGCGTTTTGTAGTATATTGGTCGCTGCATTAGCAGCGGCTTTATCGTATGAAGGTTTAGTGTTCAAGCGTGTTTCATTTTACCGCATTGCCTTGATCCAGTATGCGGGCATGTTTATTAATAGGCTATTTCCTGCTGGCTTTGGTCGATTGAGTCTGTTTGTCGATTTTTTATACCGTCAAGGCCACACCTTTGCCCAGGCATCAACGATTGCGGCGGTTAATAATGGGTTGGGTTTTTTAGGGCATATTACTTTGTTAGCTGTAGCTGGTATTGTTACTGGATTTGGATTTATACCGCACGTTACGTTTAATGAACCCATTTTGTACGGCATAGGAGCTATCATAGTTGGTGCAGCTGCATGGTTTGTGCTGCGTTACGTTAAGCAGGCGCAAAACATAACAAAGTTTCTGTATAATGTCCTACATACGCTTACTCAATTTCGTACGCGTGAGGCTGCGCTTTTACGAGCATATATTTGCTGTATAGTTAACACCTGCCTCCACGTTCTAGCATTAGCATTGGTTATTAAGGCGTTTAACGTTGATTTGCCAGTAGCTGCTGTGCTGGTGGTGCTGACAGGCGGTTTGGCTGCTGCTACGGTAACTCCTACCCCGGGCGGATTAGTTGGTGTTGAAGCTGCATTAACGGCAGTATTAATTTCTTATGGTATTAATGATGGGACTGCTTTGGCGATTGCCCTGAGTTATCGTCTGGTTTCATATTGGCTGCCAATTTTTCCAGGTATTGCTGCGTTTTGGTTTGTCCAAAAACGGAATTATATTTAGTCTTTGGTTGAGCTAACAACCATTATTTTACTAAGCCTTGAAGCACTTTTTGTGCTATCTAAAAAACATAAAAAGTGACCTGCAGATGGCGTGAGAAATAACAATTGTTAACTTTTCTAGAAACTAGTAAATATTTCGACGCCTGAAAACAATAAGGCCAACTGCAAACAGCACAAGAATACCAACCACTAATACAGCGACATTCCCTATATCTAAGCCATGTTTTATAACGCTAGGCTGGTTGAAATAATGGAACGGTGAAAAGTTATTAAGTTTTTCAAGCGCACTGGCGCTGGATGCGAGCGTGGTGACCATATAGGTGGCGAAGGCGTAAAAACCGGCTACTATACCTGCGGTGCCACGCTTACCAGTAATTGCGCCAATAGTGTATGCGAGCGTTGCAAACGCCAGGGTTAAGAGCCATGTCATCAAAGCCGCCTGGAAACTGCGTCCAATATCTACATTAGACAGCTCGCCGATTGGGATAGCACCAAGTAAAATGCCGCCAAAGATACCTCCAATACATGCTACGGCAGTGATTATCATAATTGCCAAATATTTTTCAATAAACACTCGCGTACGACTGACTGGTTGTGCTAGTAAAGTATGGAGTGTTCGTGAACTTTCTTCGCCTGCCAGGAGGCTGGTGCCAATAATAATTCCTAGAATGAGGGTTAGAAATACCATTTGGCCGATAACCTGTATATCTACAAACCCGTTGATGGTTTGGTAGTCGCTGGCATTTCCTAGTAGGCCTTGCAATGATTCGGGTACGTCTTTGAGTGCTTCGCCGAATGAGTCTTTGAATGTTGGGAACAATACGACAACTAGCACAACGCAAGCCACAAAGGCAATGGTCCAGACCCATGTAGACAGTCGCCGTTCGTATAATGTTTTTGCAAGTATTGAGTTAAACATCACCTACCCCATTATCGTCTTCATAGTATTGCATGAACGTGTTTTCCAGATCTTCTTCCTGAATCACAAGATCCTCCAAATTGTACATGCCAAGTAGATGCAGCAATTCATTTATCGGACCGCTATATAAAAATGTTATATGTCGGGTATGCGTCTGGAGATTTTTTGTACCAGCTAAGCGCTCAAGGCGTGTAGTGAGTGATTTGTCTTTGCAGATAATGCGGATTTGTTTTGGCGCAGCTTCAGCTAGTTCATCCAAGGTTTTATTGGCAATGATTTCACCTTGGCGGATAAAAGCAACGCGGTCACATAACTCTTGGACTTCACTTAAAACATGGGAAGATATCAAAGCTGTCCTCCCTGAAGCTTTATGTTCAAGAATGATTTTATTAAATTCTGCTTGGATTAAAGGGTCAAGCCCGCTCGTCGGTTCATCAAGCAACAGTAATTTTGGTTTGTGCATGAGTGCAGCTATTAGCGCCACTTTTTGGCGGTTGCCTCGTGAGAGTGTTTTGGTTTTTTTACCGAGATTGCAATCAAGCCGCTTTGCTAATTCTTTAACGTATGGTTTATCAAACTTACCACGTAGTTTTCCAAAATATTCTAATTGTTGCCAACCAGTAAGGTTGCCGTCCAGTGCCATGTCGCTTGCTAAAAAGCCAATTTCTTTACGGATATCAAGGCCGTACTTGGTGTTGTCTTTCCCGAAAATTTTAATGGAGCCGCTTGTCGGATGGGTAAAGTTAATGAGCATATTCATTGTGGTGCTTTTCCCTGCACCATTTGGCCCCAAAAAACCAAATACCATACCCTCTGTTACTTCTAGGTTAATATTGGTGACGCCTCGGCTTTTACCATACGTTTTTGTAAGGTTAGACAGCTCTATTACTGTAGACATATATGCATTGTAGCATAAGCTTTTTGAGCTAGATATGTTCTATTGATCTATATCACGTCTTAAGAAGATTGCGTATAGCGCTCAGCGACTTCATTCCAATTGACCACGTGCCACCAGGCATTAATGTAGTCACCACGCTTATAAGTGTAGTCAAGGTAATAGGCATGTTCCCATACATCGAGGCCAAGGAGTGGTGCTTCTCCGCCAGTCATAAGTGGTGAATCTTGGTTGGCTGTAGTAGTAATTGATAGATCTGGCTGTAGCCACGCCCACCCACTGCCGAATACTCCAAGAGCTTTTTCACTGAAAGCATCCATAAACTCTTGATAGCTCCCATATTTGGCTTTTAAGGCCTCGCCAAGTTCTCCAGTTGGTTCACCCCCGCCATCAGGTGACATCCATTGCCAAAATAGTGAATGGTTATAGTGGCCGCCACCATGGTTACGTACAGCTGTGCGGATGGCTTCTGGGACAGTATCAAGATTACTAATGAGTTCAGTGACAGATTTTTCTTGGAGCTCAGGGGCTTTTTCTAGCGCAGCATTCAGCTTGTCGACATACGTTTGGTGGTGTTTGCTATGGTGCAATTCCATAATGTCTTTGCTGATATATTTACCAAGCGCGTCGTAGTTGTAATTTAGGTCTGGTAATGTAAACATAGTGAACCCCCTCCTCTTTTTGCTTTCTTTTAGTATAGCAGTTGAGAATTTAATTGTGTTGTTGGATAAGTAACTTCCTGAGTAAGCTTATGACCGAAACTTCTGACAGTCCAATGACTACTAAAAAGGTTGGGATGAGCCCCAAGGTGGCTTCAAGCGGGTATTCAAAATATAAGAATGGATAGAAAGCCACAATGCAGAATAATGTTGCACCACGGAGCGTATGAGCGGCCGGAATGATTTTGTCGGCGTAATACTGATAAATACCTCGCGCTACTGCTCCAGCATAAATAATGCCACTGATGACTCCAAGTGCAGTAATGCCCAAGATATTTTTTGTAGTACCGAGTCCTTCAATAAGCACGAGTCCAAGAATAATAATGCCAGCAATAACCTGCACGATTGACCAGCCAATAATAAGTTGGCGCATCCATTGTTTATTCGGCCATTCCGCTGGTGATAAGAATGGCTGTTTTTCGCTGCGCACAATGAGTAGCCGGCTGACAAACCAAATCAGTAAAAAAGTTACGTACATAATGCCAACGGCGGGTTCGTAGAAATAATTATTGTCCTGGGTTACAAATTTCCCTACCTCATCAATAAATAGGCCGAAACCAATGCCGCCAAAAAGTGCTGCAAACAATTTATTAGGTTTTTCCGAAAGTAATAGTGTAAGGAATGCAAGGGTTAAAAATACACCTCCAAACAACACATGCGCAATATGAAAAGAATCGTCACCGATCTGAGGGTAGCCGGTTAAGGCCAAGAACGCCCGGGTGATCAAAATAGTCATTACCCCAGCAAGCACAAACGTGTCTATACGATTCAATTTACTGCCAGTGTCAGTTGTTCTTTTTGTCATGATGCTCCATTTGCCGATAGGCAATCCTACCGATAACAACACGGGCTAACCCCAAGAAGAGAGTAATACCGATAAGTATGTAGAAGATAGTAAATAACTTACCTGCATCAGTTTTTGGTGTAATGTCGCCATATCCGACTGTCGCGAGAGTAACGACAGTAAAATAGAGCGAATCGAGCCATTTAAGATGCTCAACAAAATGATAAAAAACAGTACCAAGTGCAATGAAAAAAATAGCTACTCTAGCAATCTTGTTATAATAACGCAGCTCATTACTTAAACCTGTGATGAGTTTTTCCTGTGGATTGTTCATTATGCTCTATTGTCGCGTGCTTGCGGTGTGAGCGTCAATAGTAAAGCTGCTCCTGCAACAGCGATTGCTACTACCGAGGTAACATTGACGCCAAGGATACCAATAGTCAAAAGCGCTGCCGAAAGTGGTTGGCGCATAGCTATGGTCAGTATGCCAGAAATCGCTGCTGCTACTGCAAGTGTTAATGGAACTGCGACAATATGAGTGACGATAATTCCAATTGTGGCGCCAACGAATATCATCGGGAAGATTGGCCCGCCAAAAAAACCACTTTTAAGGAGCAGCAATGTAGAAAATAATTTTGCTATGGCAATGGTAATGAGTAACGTAATACCATAATCAGCTGACTTTTCGATGAGCGAAGGAATAGTATATTGTCCACTAAACATGGTGAGAGGCAGCACAAATGCAATTGAGGCAGTAATTAAGCCGCTTGTAATTGCAAGGGTATATGGCTTGGCGTGAAAGGCTGTAACTATTTTGTCGATAATCGGTGTGGTAAGCCTGGATATGACCGCTAAAAAGAGTGCTGCAAGTATGCCAATACAGAGTGCTTGTATAAGTGCACCTAGTCCTGCACCAGGATATGATGGCAAGCCAATATCTATGGCAGCAACAGTGTGAAATAAGCCGAAAAATGTAGCAACTCCAAAAGCGCTAGCTACGGTGCTGTAGGTAAGTAAGTTGTGCATATTTTGAATGTTTTTTTTGGCAGAACTAGCAATAAGAACTGGTGCTAAAAAGGGGCTGCCTAAAAGTGTGCCAAGCATTCCTGAAACGCTACTAATGTTCATGATTTTTGTTGTTTCGGATGAGGTTTTTAATTTGCCTGCAGTGAACGACGAAGTACCGGCGCTAATGAAAGCCGAGGGAGCTTCTGGGCCCAGGCTAGCGCCACTGATGATTGATAGAAAGCCATTCGCAAATGCTCTGCCCATATCTTGCCAGCGAACTTTACCTTTACTGATAATCTGCACAACTACTTCGTCCATACCAACGAGTGGTTTAGTGTATTTTTTAGCGAAATACCCGGCTACGAGTGCAGCAACCAAAAAGGTGCCAAAAACATATATGCTGCGAGACGGATCATCAATATTGTTATCTAGCCCATGTTGCCAAAGCAGTTTTGTGCTTGCTTCAAGTAGCCAGATCATACCAATAGTAATTACACCACCAATACAGCCAAATAGAGCACTTAAACCGTATGCATACAGCTCTTTTGCAGGAAACTTCATATAGTAAGCCTACACCTAAAGCCTATTCCTCCTCAAATTATCGGGCTTTCTTGAGATGTTCGACTGTTTGATCGATAAGGAATAAACTCACATCATCCTGTGTCTTACCTGCTGTGTGGAACGGCGTTCGGATTACATGGATGAGCTGCAAAATATATACCAAAATGAATGTAATCCCCGCAACTAGTATCATGCCACCGTAAAAAGGTTCAATTTCGGTGAATGTAAGCAGTCCGATGGTTACTACCACGATAGACCACGCCAGAATTGTAGCAGATGGAATAAAGATAATGCGTTGGATATAATTTACGCGCAAGAGATGCTTTGTAAGAAGTGCCTGTTGCTGTTTAAACTTTACAATAAAATTCGGCGGTACGTCGGCTTTTTCCATGGCGGCAAAGTGTTCGCTGAGCTTATGGATTTGCAGCTGGCTTTTATTAGTCTTATGACGCACGTCATTGGCGAATGATGCCGCTACTTGCTGGAGTTGTTTCCTGAACGCTTTAAGGTCAAACTTCTTGTAATTCGCTTGGATTGAAACAGCGTCTTCATACATATTTTCTATATTGGCCGAAAAATCTGCAGGAATGCGCTCACTTTCTTTATAGTCTGCCATGGTAGTTGAAAGTAAAAAACCAATAACAAAAATCGCACCAGCCACCATACTAGTATGCAATGAACCAAGTACGATAAGCTCCCAACCGAGTGCATGCAAGACATATTTTATGCTGATAACGACGCCAGCAATGATAAGGCTGATAATAAACAAACGATACTTTTTCATAAACACAAATATTATCCTATCACGGAATACCTGAAAACAAACTTAAAATTACCTGATGGTAACTTTTTTATGGTGATTTTGTATGCCAACTGCCGATGCAATGCCGCCAATTAGTAATAATACGGCCATAGCTATTGCGCCCTTATGGAAACTTTGCGTAGTAATTGTGGTGCCGGTAACGATGCTGATACTGGCAATTGCAATAAGCCCTGCGATACGTGAAATAGCATTATTGACCGCTGAGGCAATGCCAGCATGATTGCTGGTAATTGAGCCTAATACAGCAGATGTTAACGGAGCAACTGTTATGGAAAGCCCTATTCCAAAAAGTATTACCCCAGGAAATAACTGTGTCCAATAGTGTATAGGGTTGCTTACTAGTACCATACTCAAGAAACCAAGACCTGCTATTATCGGACCGACAGTCATAAAGAGTCTTGGGCCATACTTTCCTGCAAGTGCACCAAATCGTGGTGAAAGCACAAACATGAGCAGCGTGATCGGGAGTAAGGCCAGGCCAGCGGTAATAGCTGAGTAGCCGGCCGTTTGCTGTAAGAAAATAGTAATCAAAAAGGTGGCGATAGAGAGTCCGGCATAAACAAAAACAGTGCTGATATTACCGGCCGAGAAATTACGAACCTTAAATAATGAAAGTGGTAGCATTGGCGTTTTTGTGCGGCTTTCATGCCATATAAAGGCGATCAGTGCACTAATACCAATAGTGAGCGGTATGTATATCACTGGGCTTCCCCAACCATGATGCGATTGTTGGATAAGTGCATAAACGGTTCCGGTAAGCCCAGCGACACACAAGAAGCCACCCCACATATCTAAACGAGCATTACCAACAGCTGGTTCTTTAAGCTTCAGCGATTGAAGTAACCATACAGTGCCAGCAATAGGGATAACATTAATGACAAAAATAAGTCGCCAGGAATAGACATCCACTAAAAATCCACCGAGTAACGGGCCGATAACAAATGCAATACCCGTCCAGGCTGTCCAGATACCAATAGCTTTACTTTGGGCTGTGCCTGAAAATACAGAAATAATAATTGCTAATGAGCTTGGTACTAGTAAAGCTCCAGCCACCCCCTGAAGCGCCCTGGCGATAATCAAGAAAGTTGCGCTGGGTGCAACTGCACAGAGGATGGAAGTTATTCCGAAGCCGACAAGCCCGTAGAATAGAATTTTCTTACGTCCAAATATATCTGCTAAAGAACCTGCCAATAATATTAAAGCGCTCAGAGTAATCAAATATGCATCGACCACCCACTGTTGGGTTATCAGGCCTCCGCCCAGCTCTTTGGTAATCGCAGGCAGTGCAACGTTGACGACCGATCCATCCAGGAATGCGACGAACGAAGCCAAAATACTTATGATAATAGTAAGCCGTTGCTGCTTAGTCATAGTCTCACTATACCAAAAAAGCGCCCGTGATAATTTTGGGCGCTTTTTTGAAGAAAATGTTATTTATTTTTTGTCTTCGCTACCTTTGATAGCTGACTCAATGACGTCTCGAGGTAATGCTGCAGCTGAGAGCAAAGCATTACGTACGGTACTTACTGCATCGCCACCGATACTAGTTGCAGCATCTAGCGCACCCCCTACGGCTGCCTTGGCTGCCTCGGATGTGTCAGCACCAACGTTCCCTGCTGCCTTTATAGCGCCCTCTACTGCTGCTACAGCAGCACCACCGATATCACCACCGGTATCTGCGGTACCTTTTACAATGCCTTGTGCGCCGCCTCGGACAGCAGAAATTACATCACCGCCAACTTCACTGACGCCATTTACAATGCCGCTCATGGTGCTAGCAGCTGTATCAGTAATTGATGCGCCTACTTGTCCAACACCTTTGATTGCACCGCTTGCAACTGACGCAATGGCTTCAATACCTGTACCGGCAACCTCGCCCGTCCCTTGAAGCACATTCACTACCTGGTTCTTCACGGTATCAGTTACCGCCTGTAGTATGTTGTCTACACCTTGTACGGCTGCAGTTACTGCGTCTGCTACTTCGTCGATTATTCTTGCTAGCATTGTATCTCCTTTATGTTTTAGTTATACATAAGCAGCATACCATAACTAGTATGGGTTACGCGCTTTTGTGACATGCATCACATTACAGGCTTTGAATGGCAGCTTGGATGTCTTCGTAATTATCAATGCCCGCAGCGGGAATAAGCGCAGATTGGCCTAATCTTGTCGTATAGCCGCGAAGAAGATTAACATCATTAATATTATTCAGGGTTACTGACTTTAGTTGGTCATTTGGTACGCTCGTAAACATTCGGTAAAGTGGGATGACTTCGCTTAACTTGACGTCAGTTTGGATATTATTACCCACAGCATTAAAAATTTTTCCGTTGGTACGGGGGTCAAGAACGAGTTTCCAATTTAACTCAGCTTTAATAGCGTTGAGTACTAATTGCTGGTTTTGGGTGCGGTTGAAGTCGGACTCAGGGAAGCCGTAGGAACCATAAGTTGCGCCGCGGGCACGAGTGAGGCGGAGTGCTGTCTGCCCATCAACAGTCTGTGGACCGTTCGGTAGTTTTAGGGGGCCACCTTCTTGTGGTTGGAAGTTCGGGTCATAAATACCTCTGGGGTCTGGGCTTTGAATATTTACGGTAATACCACCTAATGCATCTACAATTTCGCGTACAGTAGTGTAATTAATAAGCGCGTAATTATGGATTTCTAGGCCAGTAACTTGCGTGACAGTTTTTTCTAAAAGCCCCATGCCGCCTGCAGGCGCCCCTGGTTCATGAAAGCCAGACCGTTCACCATCCTGGAAGGCTTCGTTAATTTTGGCATACCCTTCCCCGGGAATATCAACATAGAGGTCGCGCGGGATACTGAGCATGTAGCCGCTTTTCCTATCTTTATCCAGGCTCAAGACCATAATTGAGTCGGTCAGTGTTGCCCCGCCATGTTCAGGGTCATCGGCGGAGTATCCCACTAAAAGGATATTGGTCCGGCCGTCGGTACTCTTAGGCGGGGTTTGCGCAAGAATGCCAAAGGCATTGCTTGAACCAAATAATTTTGATGTAGCGTTTGAAAAATTCTTCAGATCCCATATGCCAATTACTACGAAAGGTGTTAAAAGTACTAAGAAAAATAATAGAAGGCCCTTCTTCCAGGTAAACCACCGCTTCTTATCCTCTTCTGGCTGAGTCTTCAATAAAGATTCTTCTGAAAGCGGGCGACGTCTTGTTGTGGTAGGCTGATATGCAGTATTTACCAGCTTATGGTAATCTGCCGGCCTTTTTCTTGGAGTGGGGTTTTTCTTGGACTTTTGCATAGGAAGTTAGCTATCTGCTATGTAATAGTATCTCAAATTCTCTTTTCTCAGGCTACACGTTTTAATAAAGACTTATACCCTAAGTCTATCTAATCCAAGTACAAGGTGCGGTATGTGTGATATCTGGTTGTATATGTCATTCTCCGATGGGTCATGTAATGCAGTAACTTCTTTAGACGTTACGCTCAGCTCCGGAAAAATAGTCTCCCCACCGTGAGCCAGGAGGATTTCTTTTGTATTTTGAGCGTCATTCTCATTTGGGTACAAACGCACGTAACGGCCAGCTTGTGATTGACTTAATGACGCTCCTACTGATCGGGTTTCTTCAGCTCGTATGGCTATGTATGCAGACTGGGCTGTATTTCCGGGGTTATAGATAAAATCTTCTGGACGAACGTTCGGAAGAGATAATATGAATGCTTGTGATGTGTACTCTGGCGATGCGCCAAAGCCAGTGCAAACGGTTTCGTTCTGTTCATATTTTCTAATAAATACTACTCGTTTTCCAGGCTTTTCGTGGACAGCGGCTAATAGATTGTTCCATTTTTCTACTGTTGTGCCGGTCCGGTCGGGATGAAGTAAATCGTCTCCGTATACTTCATGGGCGATGTCAAGATTAAATCCGTAGTTTGATTCCATTGCCATTAGACGTGCATAGTGGCTAGCGAATCTTCCTAGTCTTCTTCTCTCTTCCTCTTCAAACTTGTCGACTATTTTTTCTCGTTCTACCTCTCCCATGGTGTGTCCTCCAAATTGTTGTTTTGTATTGTAACAGACTATTTGTAAGTTTTTTCACAGAAAAGAAAACGATTTAATGGGGTATTTACAAAGTAATCCGAGAAGCGTAATAGTTTATTTGTATACGTATTTAAGAAGTATATAAAAAACGGAGGAACATAGATAATATGATGAACGCGACAAAGCGGCTTGAGCAATTGAGAGAACTTGCCGCGGAAACCGCTCAAGAGATGGCGCGTTCTGACGCGTTATTTTTAAGTATTGGAGATGGGGCTATAGCTACGAATGAACGAGGAGTTATTACGCGCATTAACCAGGTGGCCCTGTCTATACTGGGTTTTAATGAAAAGGATTTGATAGGTGAACAGTTTACGAAAGTCATTATTGCTACCGATAGCCGCGGAACACCGATTCCCACGGAGAAAAGACCGATTACGCTGTCATTCAAGAAAAATAAAGCAGTGTCCCGCCGTTGTTATTATGTTCGCAGTAACGGGCTATTGGTGCCGGTGTCAGTTACGGTGTCGCCCATTTTCTTAGACCAAAAGCCGGTAGGCGCGATCGAAGTCTTCCGCGATATATCGGAAGAGTTGGAGGTAGATAGGATTAAATCGGAATTTATCTCGATCGCATCCCACGAGCTGCGTACGCCTGCAACTGCGGTTAAGGCGTATCTTGGCATGCTGTTAGAGGGGTACGCTGGGGACATTGATCCTGGCCAATTGAAATTTATACAAATGGCTTACGATAACAACGAACGGCAACTCAAAGTGCTAAATGACCTATTATATGTGACAAAAACTGAGTCAGACTCTGTAAGTCTTAAATTAAGCGTCATTGATGTATCAGAATTAGTCGCATCGGTTGTTGAAAGAATGGATGAAATGGTTACAAGCCGTAGTCAAAATATAGCCTTGACTATACCGAAGGGTGTGGTTGCAAAAGTGGACGTATCCTTCATGCGCATGGTTATTGAGAATCTGGTTAGCAACGCTAGTAAATATACGCCCGCTGGCGGTAAGATAGCAGTTTCAGTAGCTGGCAAGCCGCAAGCTGTAGAAATCTCAGTTTCAGATAATGGGGTAGGAATTAATCCGAGCCAAATGCATAAGCTGTTCAAGAAGTTTTCTCGCATAGACAACTCTCTTTCTACAGAGGTGAGTGGTTCAGGTATAGGACTTTACCTGGTAAAGCAGATAATTGAACTTCACAACGGAAACATCAAAGTAAAGTCTACCCCTAACAGAGGTTCAGTATTTACGGTAAGTATACCTGTTCAAGGTTAATGAATATATTGACTAATTTAATTTTTTATTTTATTATTAATATGCCCTTATGAGGCACAAACGGCTTTTAGCCAAGAACCCCTACAATGTACTAAGGAGTGATGCGTTTTGCGCTCTGGAGTTATGGGCGGTGTTTTGATCGCTCTGATTCTCTCGCTGTTCGTCCTGCCTGCCTCGGCCGCGACTGTCCCGTGCGACAAATCTCGTAAGGTGACACCTGTCACACGGTTGGAAGATGGCGCCTACGGAAAGGTGTGGGAACTTCAGGCACACAACCAAAGATATGGCGCTGTCCAGGTTTCCCTCGAGTTGACGAGACGGAAGCTCACAGTGAAGGCTGGAGTTACCTGGCTGGAGAAAGGAGCGGTTCTTTCGATCTCTGATATCAGATCCGTGTATCACGTTTGCAGATCTGGCAGAATCGAACGGGAACGCTGGCATCGTACAAAGAGCAGGTACGAAGGCTCTGGCCTGGTTTTGCCTCAGAGACTTGAGGACCATGTCTATGTCTGGTCCACTCTCGCATTGGAAAGGTTGCGAGCGCGAAACGGATTCTGGTTGACAACTCGAATTACCGTCGAGCTGCTGGATGGCCGACGCTCCTCAATTCGTGCTACGATTCCTGCCTTCCCTTTGCCCGAAGGGGCCACCAGCCCGAACCGCTAGCCCGGTGACGTGCGGGGTTACTACCACCCCATCAGAAGTTTGACTACGCCTGGTAGTCATCAGCTTGCTGATGGGGTGTTTTCATATTTAATGTCTGATGATAGTAGCTTTTTTTACAGTTTGCCAATTCGATTGCCAGTATGGTTAATACATAAAGGCGGATAACGTGAGCACATACAGCTTTATCATAGTTTCTAACCGATTGCCGATAACCGTAGAGAAAAAAGACGGGAAATTAACGTTCACGAGAAGTTCCGGCGGTTTGGCTACGGCGATGTCATCGCTTGATAATGCTGATAAAGCGCTCTGGATTGGCTGGCCAGGTATCCCTGAAGATGACTTAACTGCAGCCGATAAAACAAAAATAGCTAAAGAGCTTAAAAAGTACAATTGCTACCCTGTCCATCTCACGAATGAGTTAGTGCAAGCTTTTTACGAAGGCTATGCAAATGATACCCTCTGGCCGCTATTTCACTATTTTCAAGAATCAGCCCAATACAGTGAAGTGTACTGGTCAGCGTATAAAACTGCTAATGAGCTTTTCAGTCGTGCTGTTGGACGGCATGCTGAGCAAGCTGCTACGATTTGGGTCCATGATTACCACTTCTTGCTCTTACCTGCTTTGTTACGTAAACATATACCGCAGGCCTCCATAGGGTTTTTCTTGCACATACCTTTCCCTTCATATGAGATATTTCGATTACTGCCTGAACGCAGGGATATTTTAGAGGGTATGCTCGGTGCTGATTTGCTAGGTTTCCATATTTATGATTACGCACGGCATTTTTTGAGCAGTTGCTTGCGTATGCTGGGCGTAGAAAGCAGTTATGGCTTGGTTGAATATGAAGGACGAACTATTTTAACCGATGCCTTCCCGATTGGTATTGATTATAAAAAGTTTACAAACACTCTGAAGAAAAGTGCTGAAGCCAAAGACGAAATAAGTGCAATCGAGGATACATACAAAGGCAGAAAAATTATTTTATCTATAGATAGGTTAGATTACAGCAAAGGTATTGTGCAACGGCTTGAGGCATTCGACCTATTCCTTAAAGAAAACCCATCGTACCATAAGAAAATAGCGCTGGTTATGGTGGCGGTTCCTTCGCGGGTGGCTGTGCAAACATACCAAAATTTACGCGATGCCATCGAGCTTTTAGTGAGTAGGATCAACGGTACTTACGGTATGGTCGACTGGACACCTGTATCATACCAGTTCAGAAACCTGCCATTCGAGCAAGTCATAGCACTATACACCAAGGCAGATGTTATGCTGGTGACGCCTCTGCGTGATGGTATGAACCTTGTTGCGAAAGAATACGTGGCGTCCAAACAGGATAATAAAGGAGTATTAATACTAAGTGAATTAGCTGGTGCAATTGACGAATTACCGGAAGCGATCAGAGTGAATCCAAACAGCATACGCTCCATCAAAAGTGCCATCGGTACCGCACTTAGGATGCCTAATACCGAAAAGCGCCAACGGCTTACAGCGATGAGGAGACGTATATCAAGTTACACCGTGCAACGTTGGGCGGCTGACTTTTTGGAGCAGCTTCAAGATATAAAGCAATACCAGTTGGCGCAGAGAGAAAAGTTGCTTACGCCACAAGATGAAATCAAAATTACCCAACAATTTAATCAGGCAAAAGAAAGGCTGGTTATTTTGGATTATGACGGCACGATTCGAAATTTTGTATCAAGCCCTGACCCAAACAAAGCAAAGCCGCCGATACGATTAAAGCGTTTGCTGCACAAAATTACCAAGTACCCTAATACAAGACTTTGCATAGTCAGCGGTCGCACAAAACAAGCGCTTGATAGTTGGTTTGCGGGTATGGAGGATATTATGCTGGTAGCCGAACACGGTGCATGGATTAAAGATGGCCAGAAATGGCAAAATATTCCTACTTCATTCGAGGAGTACAAGCCTGGTATTATCGCTCTGTTAAGACAATACGTAGACCGTACGGCAGGTGCCGAAATTGAAGAAAAAGACTACTCTATAGTTTGGCATTATCGCAATGTACCGACCGAACTGGCGCACGTAAGAAATATTAATGTATGGCGCGATTTGCAGACAGTTATCGCAGGGTCAGACATTGCGTTATACTCGGGGCATAAAGTTATTGAGATTAAGCCAGAGCAAATAAATAAAGGTGAAGCGGTTAAAAGAATACTTATGGGTCAGCCGGCCGATTTTATCTTTTGTGCTGGTGACGACTATACGGACGAAGATATGTTTACCGTATTATCCGATAATGCAGTAACGATAAAAATTGGACTAAGCAGTACGACGGCCAAGTATCAACTTCCAGACAGCGTAACTTTGATACGGTTACTTCAAGATTTGGTTAAATAAGAGGCATTACTCTTGCTGGAGGATGGCTTTTTGCCTTTCTTTTGGATATGCTAGGCCGATAAGGAAGACGATAGCCATTGCCGCAGACATGCCGTAAAAGACTGGCTGGTTGGCTTTTGCATAACTTTCTTGGACAGCTTCTTTCAGCTCAACTTGTATTTGCTTTGGAAGTTCTGCGAACTGCTTTGACTCAGCTGGTATGCTTGTACCGCTACTTATGTTATTGGTCACCATTTCGGCATCTGCCTTAGAGGCACCTATGTTCATAAAAGCACTGTCAAGGTTGCTGGTAAGGTTTGTAGCTAGTACGGTAGCTAATACTGCCAACCCTAGCGCACCACCGAAATTTTTTGCAGTTTGGGAGATGGCGGTGGCTTCGCCGTATGCGCTACGGGGGCTTCGGTTAGCAATATCAGTGGCTGCGGCACTGAACATAAAGCCAATGCCGGCTCCTGCAATGACAGTTGGCCAGAATTGCGGAGAACTCAGAAAGGCTCCGCCGTCGTTCAATTGTGTTAATTTTGACGCCCACCATATAAAACCAGCCGCACCAGCTGCTCCGCCAACTATGAGTGGAATTTTCGCACCACGTGCATCAAATATACCGCCGCCAATCCGTGAAGCAATCATAAACCCTATAAAAAATTCCAGGAGGGGCAAAGCTGAGCTTGTAACACTGAGCCCCAGTGAAATTTGCGAGTAAACGCTTATGAAAAAGAAAAGCGGTACGAATACCGTTGATGAGAGTAAAACTGCAAACGCTGACAGGCTAAAGCCGCGCTCCCTGAAAGCATTGATGCGCAGCAAAGGATATTTTAAGCCGCTCGCTTCGTGTTGGATGAAGGCAGCGAGTAGTACAACGCCAATGCCTATGAAGACCCATACAGCATGGCTATCCCACCCCCACATGCCGGCTTGTTGTAACCCCGTAATGATAAGTGCCATGCTGCCTGCAATTAGTACGCCACCTTTCCAATCTATAGGCTCTGCGGTTTTTGTTTCACTAAAACGTTGCCGTGCAATTAAGGCCAGTGCGGCGACAGCTATCGGTATATTAATCCAGAATATTGCGCGCCATGTCCAATCGGTAAGATAGCCACCAAGAATTGGCCCGAGTGCTGTCATGGCACCAGTGATAGCAAAAAACGTCGCAACTGCCTTGCCTCGTGAGCTTTGGGAAAATTGAGAGAGCACAATGCCGAGCGCGGCAGGAAACATTAATGCGGTGCTTGCCCCCTGAAGGGTGCGTGAAGTAATAAGCCACGGTGCCGCGATATCACCAGAAGGAGTAACACTGTTCAATAAAGAGAATATGGCGAAACCGATAATACCGGTTATAACGATGCGTTTGTGTCCGAATACGTCAGCTATCTTACCGCCCAATAAGAAAAATGCAGCAGTTGCAAGTATGTAGGCATTAATGCTCCATGTAATGGCAGTATGGGATATGTCGAGGTCCTTTTGTATAGTATCCGCCGATAGGGCTACGATTGTTTGGTCAATGGTTGTCATTGAAACTGCAAAAATCATAGCTGTTAAAAGAATATTCTGATTCCTCTTGCTAATCGCCATACGTCGTTCCTTCAACTGCCTCAGCTACATAGTTTCTGAGGCTCATTGTATGTGCATGTGATACCCTTAGGCAATCACTTGGGATATATATCACAGTGAAGTGTGACAGCGGACAAAAGATTACTCTTGGGCTTCTTTAGCTTTTTTAATAAGTTCGATACCGCCACGCTCTTTCCAGCGTTCGAAGGTTGGGCTTTTTTGGGCATGGCGTTCACGCCACATATTAAAGACATCCCGTGAATAGACGACTGTTTGAGTGTCATTCAACCCTTCGCCCTTCTCTAGCGCAGTGGCCGCGCTAAAACCGCCGTTATAAGCTGCTGCTATAAGCTCGACAGTGCTGTTCCAGCTCGGTCCTTGCTTGACACTCCCATACTCGTCACGAAGCATAGCTAAATAGGCGGTGCCGAATTCGATATTGGTTCGTGGATCAAATAAATCATACTTTTTTACCGGCTTCTTTAAGTATCTAGAAGCAATATCTCCAGCGGTTGGAGGCGTAACTTGCATAAGGCCAGCCGCGTCAGCTTCACTTTTTGCCTTGGCATAACCACCGGATTCTACGGTAATGATTATGGCGATAAGATTTGGATCAAGGTTATATTTTTTGGCCATTTCACCAATAGTCTTTCCATATTGCTTTACTGTTGACGGAATCCACGGCGAAGTAACCGTAGATGCTTCAGGACTCAAAGGCGTTGCGTTATGTTTTATAGACGATATAGCCCAAACTACAGCCAATACAATTAAGCCGCCTATGGCCATCATCGTCCATTCACGGCTGGTCGGCTTTTTTAATAATTGTCGTTCTACCTTCTCCCATTTCATATACGTATGATAACAAAAAAGGCCTCAAAAGGCCTTTGGGATATACTCTTCTGGCTAGGGCGGAGGGATTCGAACCCCCGAATGCCAGGACCAAAACCTGGTGCCTTACCACTTGGCGACGCCCTACTAGCATAAAAGAACCTGCATATTGTACCCTGTTAGGTTAAAATTTTCAACGCTTAGGCTCGTTTATTTTAGTTACGGTATTGTGGCGCGGGTGGGAGACCAAAGAATTCTTCAAGAGTTTGGATTCCTTGTTGTTTCATCTCTGTAGCGAGCGGGATACCGACGTAACGGATGTGCCACGGTTCATAGCGATAACCAGTTATATCCATTTTCCCTTCAGGGTAACGAATAATAAATCCGTATTGGTAGGCATTTGCTGCTAGCCACTTCCCTTCGGGTGTATTTCCAAAACAATCTTCAATACCGCAACCTCCGCCACCTACGTCAATCCCAAGTCCGGTTTGGTGCTCGCTTGTGCCTGGCCTTGCGCTTTGTGTATCGGCAACTGCTTGCCCATATGTCCGTACCTCGTTGCCATATACGCTAACTTGGGTTGTATAGGACCTATAGCCGCTTAAGGGCTTGATTGTATATCCTGCAGCACGTGCACCTGATAGCAATTGTGTAAACGCATCTGCAGCTTCTTTGCGAAGTTGTTGTCCGCCACCAACTGCTACAAGATCGCCTGGTGCATAATCTTTCGGCTGTAATGGACGTGTTTTATTAGATACCACCCAAATACTCGTTGGATCATCAAGGGAAAATTTTGTTTTATCAAATGAAGGAGGCTGTGGTGTGTTTTCTGTCGGTTCGGGCTGCATGTTAGGTGTTGATTGTCTAGATGATTCAGATTTTGCACTGGAAGTGGTTGGATTATCGCGAAAAAATATAAAGTAACTGCCTATGCCGAGAACTGCTATAAAAACAACTGCGAATATAAGTATGCGTTTGCGCTTCACCAGATACAGTATAGGCTACTTGGCTTATTGATTCCAGGAGTTGGATGGCGTAGACTTAATGAAAGGTGAAAATTTATTATGGGTAAAAAGGCTATCAACCTGGCTGATTATATATTTGAGCTTAATATGCACGGCATGCAGGGGCGTATGCTAAAGGCTCCAAGCGCGAGGAAAAATAAGAATCGCGAGATTTTGCTTGTATATGGACACCATGCGCTTATTGAACGATGGTTTGGCTTGGTAGAAAACCTTCAGGATTATGGACCGGTCACGATGCCTGATTTACCGGGTTTCGGTGGCATGGATAGTTTTTATAAAATCGGGCAAAGACCAACTTTAGACAATATGGCCGACTATTTGGCTGCCTTCGTAAAAATGCGTTATAAGCGGAAACGAATTACGGTCGTCGGTATTTCGTATGGTTTTATAGTAGCTACGCGCATGCTACAGCGACACCCAGAATTGATTAAGAAAGTCGATCTGCTTGTGAGCGTCGTTGGTTTTATGCATCGGGATGATTTTTTATTTAAACCTCACCAGCGGCGGTTTTTTAGGATTGCTTCGCGATTTTTTGCTACGCGTCCAATCCCATTTCTTATCCGGTATTTAGGTTTGAATAAGTTAGTTATAAAAAATATTTATATAAGGTCTCCGTTCGGTAAGAAACGCTTTTTAGAAATGGAGGCCACAGATTTTGCCAGTCTCATGGATTTTGAGGTCAAGCTTTGGCAAGCTAACGATGTACGTACCCACTGGGCAACTACTTCAGAATTCCTCGACCTTGATAATTGTCAAAGGAAGATTGACCTCCCGGTTTGGCATGTGGCAGCAAGTAATGACCATTACTTTAATAATTACAATGTTGAGCAACATATGCGTGTTGTGTTTAACGATTACACTAGGGCTACAATGAACTCCCATGCCCACACGCCAAGTGTTCTGGGCGATAAGAAGGAATTATCTGTTATGGTACCTCCAAAATTGAAGCGGGAACTGGCGAAATCTGAATAGGAAATGCTATACTGAGGGATAATTATGAAGATCGGTTTAGTATGTCCCTATGACATAAATAAAGGGGGCGGCGTACAGGAATGTATACGGGCCTTACAATCTGGCTTGACGGATTTAGGGCATGACGTAAAGATCATTACTCCGAGGCTAAGAGGGACGAATAATAGCCACAAGGATATAATTTACCTTGGTACATCAACGGATTTTCGCGCACCGACACACACTACTTCTCAAATAAGTGCCAGCGGTGATGGCTCTGACATTGATACGATGCTTGAGCGAGAGAAATTCGATATTTTACACTTCCACGAGCCGTGGATCCCTATTTTAAGCCGTCAAATTTTAAGCCGTTCATCTTGCCCTAATGTTGCAACGTTCCATGCAAAATTGCCTGAGACTATGATGAGCCGGACGTTTGCGAAAGTAGTAGCCCCATATACAAAATCAGTTTTAAAATATTTAGATAGCTTTACTGCAGTCAGCGAGGCGGCAATGGAATATTTGCGCACATTGACTGATGAGCCCGTCTCGATAGTCCCTAATGGTATTGATCTGAAGAATTTTCACGCGCCCCGCAAACGCGAAAATCGCAAGGTTAAGACAATTCTATATGTCGGCCGGCTGGAGAAGCGTAAAGGGCTTATGTACCTCTTGAAAGCATTTGCGCTTTTACTAGAAAAAGACCCGAAAATCCGCCTTATTATTGCTGGTGATGGTGTGGATCGCCAAAAATTAAAGGATTTGGCGGACGAGCTTGGTATAGCGGACCATGTTCAATTTTTGGGGTATATTACTGAAGCTAAGAAAAAACAACTGCTTCGTAATTCTGACCTTTTCTGTTCCCCGGCCATTTATGGCGAGAGCTTCGGCATAGTACTGCTGGAGGCGATGGCAACAGGCCTTGTTACGGTTGCGGGTAATAATCCTGGCTATGCGTCAGTACTACAAGGGCTCGGCTCTATTTCTCTCGTGAATACCAGACAAGTTGATGAATTCGCCCATCGGTTGAATTTGCTTTTGAAGGAGCGGGACCTTCAAAAATTATGGCGTACATGGGCACAGGAAAGTGTGAAGCAGTATGATTATCCAAACGTAGTGAAGCAATACGAAGCAGTATATAAGGCAACCATTGCTAACTATGACAGGTAAGGGAAAACTCACAATTGGGTTAGTGCTTGATGATTCTCTTGATCCGACTGACGGCGTACAGCAGTTTGTAGTTACGCTTGGGCGATGGCTGGCGGATAACGGCCATAATGTCCATTACCTGACCAGCGAAACGAAGCGGACAGACTTGCCGCAGCTCCATGTTTTAAGTAAGAAGGTTAAAACGAGGTTCAATGGCAATAGCGGCGGTTCTCCTTTGCCCGCCCGACCTCGTGATATAAAAAAGATATTACAAAATATAGATTTTGACGTACTGCATATCCAGGTACCGTATAGCCCGTTTATGGCTGGCCAGTTAATTACAAACGCGCGTGACAAGACTGCTGTCGTAGGGACATTCCATATATTTCCCGAATCACAACTTGTTACGTTAGCCACACGCGGCCTCGGTATTTGGATTCGTAAACAGCTTAAACGATTTGACGTAATGATGAGCGTCTCAACTGCTGCGCAAGATTTTTCAAAACGTACGTTCCGTATAGGTTCAACCATTGTGCCTAATATGATCGTAGTATCAAAATTTTTGGTGCCAGCTCGGAATAACTCCAATCGAACTGAAGTAGTTTTTCTCGGTCGGCTCGTAGAACGTAAAGGTGTTCTACAGCTATTACAGGCAGTTGACTATATTCAACGGCACCAGTTAGTGAAAGTACCTTACCATGTAACCATCGGAGGCAAAGGGCTTCTACGGGAAAAATTGGAATCGTATGTTACGGACAATAATCTACAGGACTTAGTTACCTTTACCGGATTTGTAGCCGAGGAAGAAAAGGCCCATTTCTTAGCGGCGGGTGATATCGCGGTGTTCCCAAGTACAGGCGGCGAGAGTTTCGGTATTAGCTTATTAGAGGGGTTGGCTGCGACGCCCGGCCCGGTCCTTGCAGGCGATAATGCTGGTTACCGTTCAGTTATGGGGCCCTTTACAGACCAATTATTCAACTCAAATGATACGAAAGGCTTTGCCGAATTATTGGCTTTACATATTAATAACCCCAAATCACGTCAAGCAATACACAAGAGCCAAGTACAGTATGTCAAACAGTTTGATATTGATGTAGTGGCTCGAAAAATCCTTGCTAATTACCGAGATGCGTTGCAACGTCGCCGCCTGTAAGTAATAATGGTGGTATGAGACTGTCCGGAAGAACCAAGAATCCTGAAAAAGTTGAAATAATTATATCCAACCGCACGGTTATCCGCGTTATGGTCATGGTGGTCTTGACCATCCTTGGCTTAGCGATCCTAAATAAAATAAGCCATGCGCTGATCCTTATTTTTATTGCATTGTTTTTATCGTTAGCATTAAATGCTCCCGTGCATTGGATTGCGCAGCATCTTCCAGGTAAACGCCGTGGAAGCCGTTCATTAGCTACCAGCGTATCTTTTTTGATAGTAGTTTTGGTTTTGGCCGGATTTATCGCACTTGTCGTGCCGCCAGCCGTACGGCAAGTGGCGAGTTTCGTAAAGGCTGTACCAGAATATGTTGAAGATTTACAGGACCAGGATAGCCCTGTAGGTAAATTTATCCGAGACAATGACTTGGAGGATACAACTAATAACCTGTCAGATGACTTATCTGGCGTGTTGAAGAACTCGGGAGACACTGCTGTTACGACAGTCAGTACAATAGGCGGTGCGATTGTATCCGTACTTACCGTACTTGTTTTGACTTTCATGATGCTTGTTGAAGGCCCTCGGTGGGTAAACTATGGCAAAAGGTTTTTGGCTGAAGACAAACATGAACGAGTTACTCAGGTAATTAGGGACATGTATAAAGTTATCAGGGGTTATGTAAATGGTCAGGTGACCTTAGCGCTTATAGCCGCTATTATGCTACTTCCAGCAATGCTTATCTTACACGTACCTTATGCCGGGGCTTTGGCAGCGATTGTGTTTATATGCGGGTTGTTCCCGATGATCGGCCATTATGTAGGCGCGACACTTGTAACTTTAGTAGCTCTTATTGAATCACCTGTCAGCGCCATCCTTATACTTGCTTATTATGTGTTGTACCAACAGATCGAAAATTACGTTGTACAGCCACGGATACAAGCAAACGCCACAAATATGTCACCTTTGCTTGTATTCGCCTCGGTAGTTATTGGTATCAACCTCGGAGGCATTTTAGGAGGCATTGTCGCTATACCTGTTGCCGGCTGTATTCGTGTATTAGTTATCGATTATATGCAAAACCGCGGCAAGATTGGCGATATTGAAGCCAGAAAGCTTAAGAAAGTCGGTACCAAATAGCTTTTAGCGGTTTGTCACGAAGGCCGATACCCTGCTCCTTTAGTTGGTCACGAATTGCATCAGATGTGGCCCAATCACCCTTATAGCGCGCCAAATCGCGTTCATCCAAGAGTTTCCTTTGTGCTTCAGTAATATCTTTGCTTTTAAGTAGCTCTAAGCCAAATATCTCATCTAAAAAGGAGATGAAATCACGGAAATCGTGAGCGTTGCCATCAGTATATTTCGTATGGAGGCCATTCTTTGCAATCCAATTCATTGTTTCACTAAGGATACGAAGTGCAACAGGAGTATTTAAGTCATCCTTAAGCGCTTCAAGCATAAAATCTTTTTGTTTGGTAAAGTATTCATTCCCAACGAGGGTAGCATCAGGGTCTCCTTGGAATCGCAGATCAGCAAACTCTCGGATATTTGTAAGACGGTTTTTGGCCGCTTCTAAACTTTCCCAGCTGAATTTACTTTGGGACCTATAATGGCTCTCTAGCACATGTAATCGAAATGCTTCTAGGTTAAATCCCTGTTTCTCGATGTCTTCAAGAGTTATAGAATTGCCAAGACTTTTGCTGATCTTTTCGTCGTTTATGGTTATGTGGTTGGTGTGCATCCAGAAGTTTGCGAATCGCTTGCCTGTTGCGGCTTCACTTTGGGCGATTTCATTGGTGTGGTGGACCGGTACGTGGTCTATACCGCCGGAATGGATGTCAATCGTTTCTCCTAAATATTTCATGGCCATGGCCGAACACTCTATATGCCATCCCGGAAAGCCTTTGCCCCACGGACTATCCCATTCCATGTCACGCTGGCGGTCTTTAGGGCTAAATTTCCAGAGCGCAAAGTCTGAAGCATTTCGTTTCTCGGGATTATGCTCTATACGGGCGCCAGCTTGGAGATCATCAAGGTCGAGCCGTGCAAATGCAGCATAGCCCTCAAATTTAGAAGTATCATAATACACGCCATCATTGATGACATAGGTGTAACCTTTGTCTTCCAGGTTCTTGATTAAGGTGACCTGTTCTTCGATATGCTCTGTAGCCTTCGGCAAATAATCTGGATCGGTAATATTAAGTCTTTTAAGCCCTTCTACAAAGTAGTCGCTGTAGTATTTGGCTATATCCCAGGCAGTCTTGCCTTCTCGCTTTGCGCCCTTTTCCAGCTTGTCTTCGCCTTCATCGGCATCACTGACCAAATGCCCTACGTCAGTAATATTCATGACCCACACAGGGTGTTTACCGGTTACTTTTAAAGTGCGCACGAGCAAGTCATAACGAATAAACGTAAACCAGTTGCCAATATGTGGATAATCGTAGACGGTAGGGCCACATGTATAGATTGTGGTTTGACTAGAGTCTATTGTCGTAATGTCATCAACGTTACGTGTAAGAGTGTTATAGAGCTTCATGGTAGGTATTCCTATTTTAAGTTGTCGAGTAATTCAGTAGCTTTCCTAATACACTCTGACTTTACCTCATTGAGCGGCCGGTTATCTGTTAGTTTAAACCCACTAGCGTATTGGTGTCCTCCACCGCCAAAATGCTCAGCCAAGGTACCGGCAACTGTAGCGCCGTTATTGGCACGAATCGCAGCGGTTATACGACCACTGTCATACTGTTTGAGTACGACGGCCAGCTGCACACCAACCGTTTGCAACACGTCGTTTTGTATAAGTGGCGCTGGATTATAGAGCGGACTGTATTCGTTAATTTCGTTCTGGGGCACGATTACAATTGCCAAGCGGCCATCTGCATAGAGTTCTGTACGTTCAATAAGCTTTGCTTTGTAACGAAAAATCGGCTCGGGCATTTTGCCGTATTCACGACGGATCTCTTCTAGCTTAGGACGATTTACACCTTGCTCAATCAAGTCAGCCATAATGCGATACGTCTCAGCCTTCGCAAGCTCGTTGGTAAGGCCTTGGGTGTCACCTAAAACTGTGCTGGCGATACACTCTAAAGCCTCAATGTTCATTGGCCAACCACATTCTTTACCAATGATATATAGTAGTTCGCCTGTTGAAGCCCGGGTACCGTCATTAATGGTTGCTGTAGCGAACGGTATAGGATTATCTGTAATTTCATGGTGGTCCAATATAACGCAGGGCTTGCTGGCCAACACGCCCTTTATATTCGGGTCTTGAAACACGTCAAAAAGTGTCATAGTAGACGCGTCGACAATGATACTCAAATCAAAGTTCGATGGAATATCCTTAGATACCCTGTCCCATCCTTGCATATATCGTAAATACGTTGGCATATCTACCGAGCAGTACAAATACGTATTCTTGCCAAGCTCACTCAAAATACTTTCAAGTGCTAAAGCGCTACCTAGGCTATCGGCATCAGGGTTATCTGCCTGAATAATCAGAATTCGCTCTGCGCCAGTAATCAGCTGCTGTATCTGTTCAGTCTCAGGATATGTCATACAAGTAGTATACCGTACCAATAATCGGGATTTACAGAACTAACTAATTTTAGACCATATATTAACAACACGGCCTATGCGTTCATCAATCTCTGTCGTCTCTATATTGTATCCTAATTTCTCAGCGATCTTATTGCTGGCTTTATTATTAGGTTCTGCTTTAATGATAATTTTTTCTAGGTGCAATACATCAAAACCGAAGTCAGAGATCACCTGAGCTGCCCGGGTAGTTATACCTTTTCCTGATGCTTTGCTTGAAATCCAATATCCTATCTCAGGGGTATGTTCATCTGTCACGTGCATTAAACTAATATGTCCTACCACTTCCCCGTCTAAAATAATTCCGTACTCGTAGGCAGATCCGTTTTGCCTTGCTTCTAGTGTCGAAGAGACAAAACTAGCTGTATCAGTAGGTTTCTTTGTTGCATCAACCCACGGCAACCATTTACTCAAATATTCACGATTGTTATCTACTAAAGTAAAAAGATCATTGACATCCTCTCGTTGCATTTGACGTAAGTGTAAGTGTTTGTCGATACTGATGATCTCGAAGTTATGGGTATGCATACTCTCTGACATATGGTAAAAATATCAATAAAACTGTATCCAGGCAATTAAAATATTTATTTAAGATTTAAATTATAGTATTGTGCGGCCTTCGAGGGCTCGGCCGAGGGTGATTTGGTCTGCGTATTCGAGGTCTACGCCTATTGGGAGGCCACGGGCTAAGCGACTCACCTTAACATCCTTGCCTGTAAGCTGTTTTTGAATGTAGAGGGCTGTTGATTCCCCTTCTACGTTGGCATTAGTGGCTAAAATAATTTCCTCGACTTTATCTTCGTCTACCCGCTTCAGTAATTCTTGGATATGTAGTTGCTCCGGCCCGATACCGTCAATTGGTGAAACAAGACCGCCAAGGACATGATAAGTGCCTTTAAATTGGCCGGTCTTTTCGAGCGCTACAATATCAAATGGTTCAGCAACGACTGCCACGAGTTTTTTATTACGCGACGGATCTGTATAAAGCGGTGACAGCTCATCTTCGGGTCCGATGAGTGCGAATGTCTGCGGGCAATAATGTATGCCTTTGTGCAGATTCACAAGGGTATCAGCTAATTTGTGCGCAACTTGAGGGTCTTTGCGCACCAAGTGATAAGCGTAGCGCTCTGCGGTGCGTGGCCCTACTCCCGGTAAGTTTCCGAGTGCGTCAATTAAGTCGGTAAGAGCAGCCGGCAGTATCTGCATAATATCGACTACCTACAGGCCAAGGTTGCCGAGTGCGCCCATCATCGGTTGCATCTTTTCGGCAGCAACTTTCTGGCTAGATTGGATAGCTTCTTTAACGGCCTCTTCAATCCATTTTTCAAGCTGGCCAATATCATCAAGGTCAACGTAATCAGGGTCAATATGGATCTTCTTAATTTTTTGTTCGCCGTTGATTTCAACAGTGACTGCACCGTCGCCCTTTTCAACCTCGATTGTCATTTTCTGAAGCTCTTTTTGGATCTTCTTCACTTGTAATAGCATTTTTGCTTGGTCAAATTTTCCCATATATTCCTTTCCTTCCTGACTCTTTATTGTATCAGATCTTCAGAGGTCTTGGCGAACTCGGCTTTTACTTGTGGGTTATTAGGCCACGCAACGAAGTACGATCGAAGGTTGTATAGACAGCTCATTACGACTGCCAAGGTCAATAATAGTATGCCAAGTGACCGAGCGAAAGGATTATTTGGAAATACTGTTAGCCATTGCCCAAGAAGTAGTGCAATGCCGCCCGATACCACAATGTAAACCAGCGGCAAAAGCAACGCTGTCGTCACTGGCCCTTCGAGTGAAATTAATACCGCAGCTATGGCAAAGCATACAACCAAAAGTTTTGCCCGGGCAAGAGAACGGAATTTGAAGTAGTAATACACCCCGAGCGGGAACAATATCCCCGCTAAGCCGTCAGCAAGTGGTAGGGTGCTCAGGCTGGTCTGGGGGTTTTCGGGTGACCATATGAATAGGTGGACGGGTAAAGTAATGAAATTTCTTAGGATTTCAATAATAGTCGGCCAATGTTCAGGCAGTCCCAGTAAGCTTCTGATAGTATGGGGGTGTTCAATGGCGGAATACGTAACTGGCGCTATAACCAAGGCGAAGAGCAGGATATATAAACCTATCTGATACGGGAGTGGCAGCCGCCGCTTAATCAAACGGATGTCTTTATAACGCAGTATAATACCAAGGGCAATGAACCAGACCATTCCTGGCGTATAGATGGCTAGCCCTATAGCAAGAAGCGCCGCAAAATAACTGAATTTAGTGTGTTCCGCTGTGGCTATCCAGTATCCGCAGACAGCTAAAAGCAAAATACTAAACGGTAATAAAATATCTGCAGTTCCGAGCCGGGCAATGTGCAAAAACCAGGCTGAGCATGCAAATAAAACAGTGGCCAAAAAGGCAGTGCGACGTGCATGCCAATGCCTGATGCCTATATAGAATAACCCTAATGTGAGTACACCAAAAAACGCTGCGCTTAACCTGGTGGCTAAGAGTGGGTTATCAATCACTTTATTTATGGCGAGGGTTGTAACTTTATATGGGGCATTTACAGGATTATCGATGATTGCTGAAGTGCCTATACCGGCAACAGTTTGAATCTCAGTGGTGCTATAACCCGGGAGCAATGTTTCTATATGAGAAACAAGTAGCAGCGATAAGGCAGCACTAATAATAACCACCGTGCTTAAAAATTGCCACGACTTACCCAGTGAGAACCAATCCCCAAACTTTTTCATATCTTACAGCCAATTATAGCATTTTATTCTGCAAATGGTTCGCTATGCCGTTTATCAATCGAGCGGATTAACTGTTTGTCTCGGTTGAAATAAAGCTCAACATTATCAACTGGGCCGTTACGGTGTTTCTTAATTAATACATCCATAATATTTTGACGGTCAGTTTCAGGGTTGTAGTAATCTTCTCGATACAGAAAGGCTACAATATCGGCATCCTGCTCAATCGAACCGGACTCACGAAGGTCAGCCAGCTGTGGAATCTGCGGGCTGCGGCTTTCAACACTACGGCTTAGCTGGCTCAGAGCGATAAGCGGGACATTAAGCTCTCGCGCCATGCCTTTTAGCCCGCGTGAAATTTCAGATATTTCCTGGACACGGTTTGCTTGATTACTATAGTTGCTACCGCCGCTCATAAGTTGTAAATAGTCGACAATAACCAACCCCAGCTTATGTTGATGGGCTTCACGGCGGGCTTTGGTGCGCATGTCACTGACAGTAATACCCGGTGTGTCGTCAATATAAATTGGCGCTTCACTAAGCGTACCCATAGCGTGGCTGAGTTTTTCAAAATCAGAGTCAGTTAGGTTGCCAGTACGGAGAGCCCATGCGTCTACTCCCGACTCCATAGCCAATAAACGGTCGACCAGTTGTTCTTTGCTCATTTCCAAGCTAAATATCAATACTGGCTCTTTGGCACCAATGGCTACATTATGTGCAAGGTTTAGTACAAAGGCAGTTTTACCCATTGCTGGACGAGCAGCTAGGATAAAAAGGTCGGAACGTTGCAGGCCGGCCAGTAAATTATCCAGATCCCGGTAACCGGTTGGAATCCCACGGATTTTTTTCTTATCCTTATGCAGATCATCCAGGCGCTCAAAACTTTCGGATAAAATCGACTCAATACTTACCAATGATTGTTTAACGTGCTGTTCACTTACTTTGAACAACCGCGTTTCGGCGTCTTCAATGAGTTCTTTGAGGCTTTTTGATTCGTCATAGCCTAGCTCTACCATATCCTGAGAGACAGTGATTAATCGCCTGCGAAGAGCTTTTTGGGCAACAATTTCTGCATATCGTTCAACATGTGCAGCCGTGGGCACGAAATTTGTAAGCTCTGTTAAGTATGCCGGACCGCCGATAATCTCTAATACTCCGGTATTTTTGAGCTGGTCAGCCAACGTTAGAACATCAATTGGCTCACGACGTTCATATAGCCGAGTAAGCGCATCATAAATATGTTTGTGTCGAGGATCGTAAAAATCTTCAGCAGTAACGGTGTCAGCGATTTTTACAATCGCATCACTGTCAATAAGAATCGCCCCTAAAAGACTGGCTTCCGCTTCAGTATTTTGCGGGACATTTTGCTTGTTTACATTCTCGGCCATAGTCTACCTACGATTCTAGCAGTTCTCCGCCGCCAAAAATATTGCTAATGGTTCCCAAAGAGTTAGATCCGGAGACGTGTGGGACTTCGGGAAGACCATTGCCTGTGTCTGAAGTATCTGACGGAGTAGTTTTTTCGCCGACAATACATAAAATCTCAGGCGTCGCGCCGGATATCTTTTCTATAGCCTCAGCAATGATTTGCCGGTTTTTAGGCTCATTGAGGCGTTTTTGATGGAATGCGAATGCTAATGTAAGGGTCACGGTAGTATCACTAAAGCTTGGCTGAGCCATACGTAAAATGCCGTATAAGGTGTTATAGGTATGCTTAATCTCATTAATAACCTCTGGCCACTGCTCTTCGGTAATCTTTCGAGAGTTATGTTTCTTCGCAGACTTTTCAGCATCTGCTTCTTTGGGTGTCTGACCTTTGGTTTTACTCGTTTTTTTTGGTGTTTCCGGCTTAGGGCTTGACTCTTGCTGTTTCGCTGGAGGCTCGTAGTTTTTACTGGGATATTCAGCAGCCTGCCCTCCTTTTTTGGGGTTAGCGGTGGTTACTGTTGTGTAGGATTGGGCTTCAGAAATTTTGGTTGGTTGGTTGCCACCGAAGACTGCTTGTAATAAGAATACCTCAAGTGCCGCGTATGGATCGGCTGAAGCCGGGACTTCGATAAGTTTTTCCAAAAGTTGAAGCATAGGTAAGGGCTGGGTGATAGTTTGTTGGAGTAAGGATTCGCGGATAGCTGCCGCTAGCTGCTTGGCCAGCATTGATGGTTCTATTCCCTGCTCGCGGAGAGATTTCAATGTAATAATAAGCTGTTTGGCATTATTGGTATCGAGATATGCAAGAATATCAGTAATTATTTCTTGGGAGGTAATACCTAAGACCATACGAACGTCTTCAACAGTAACTTTATCGGCACTATGGCGAATTTGGTCTAACAAGCTAATGCTGTCGCGAAAGGAACCTTCACCATGCTCTGCAATAAGTTCCAAGGCCTTCTTGTCTATAGTGATTTTTTCTTTTTTAGCAATTTCCGACAGATGCTCGACAACTTTAGCGGTTTCAATGGGTTTAAAGGCAAAATGTTGAGTACGGCTGATAATTGTTTCAGGTAATTTATGTGCTTCGGTCGTTGCTAAGATAAAAATAACGTGGGCCGGTGGCTCTTCCAGAGTTTTTAAAAGCGCGTTAAATGCTTCGCGGGTCAGCATGTGTACTTCGTCAATGATATATACCTTGTACTTAGCACTTGTCGGAGCTATGTGAACCTTCTCACGCAAGTCCCGCACTTCATCAATCCGCCGGTTAGAGGCCGCGTCAATTTCAATAATATCCAAATGCGTGGCAGATTCATCGTACGGTAGTTGATTGACTTCATGGGCTAAAATGCGTGCGATACTGGTTTTTCCTATGCCACGCGGACCGGTAAAGAGATAGGCATGGCTAACTCTGTTCGTTGCAAGCGCGTTAGAGAGCGCATTGGTAATGTGCTCTTGTCCGACAATTTCGGACAACGATTTAGACCGGTATTTACGATATAGCGCTTTCCCCATTTCTCTTTCATTATACGCCACTTATACGGCGAGTATCGTTGTGTTTTACATATAAATAAGCCGACCTTGATTACTGCCGGCTTAAATATAGTCTAAAACCCAAAAGTAGCACCCTAGCTACAACGCTGCTTCAAGAGCGGCCCATTCAGCGTTTTCATCTTCCTCAGGAACATTAACGCTTACTTGGTCCCCGGGTTTTGCTTTGAAATAGGTAACACTGGCAAGCAGGACACGGTAATTCTTGTCGCTAGACTCTACAAAGTAATGCCCGTTTTCCAGCTTAAGCGTACCAACGATTTGTTTGCGGGCAACCGGGCCGATCTGCTTATAGAGGAAAGTACCGTCATCAGCAATAGTAAGTTTAAGGATGTCGCCCTGTACAAGCTTTGATTTGCTGGCATAGTTTGCCGGCACCGGATAGGTTTTCCCATCGGAACCCACCATGTTCTGGCCGTCAAATACACCTTCGATAATCTTACCTAAGTTATCAGGCTGTACAGGAGCGGTTAGATTTTCGTCATCACCAAGTAAACTTACTAACAGCTCATTCGCTGCAGCTAAGTTGGTTTCTGCTTCTTGGATCAAGGCGCGGAGCCTTTTAATTTGTTTTTCTGGTACGTCTGGCATAATATTTGTCTCTCTCACACTCGTAAGTGTTTGTTTTTACACTTATAACCTAAATCTAACATGTATTACCATGTCAAGTCAAAGAATCAGCAAAACCTGTGGAAAACTAAAACTGCTCCAGTATATTCTGGAGCAGTTTTTAAGAAGTTAACCTGACTTATATTAAGCCAATTCAACAGTAGCGCCAGCTTCTTCCAAAGCTTTCTTGGCGTTTTCTGCATCTTCTTTAGCTGCTTTTTCAAGCACAGGCTTTGGAGCACCATCAACGATAGCTTTCGCTTCGCCAAGGCCAAGGCCGGTAATTTCTTTAACAGCTTTGATAACTGCAACTTTTTGAGCGCCAGCGTCTTTAAGTACAACGTCGTATTCGCTCTTTTCGTCAGCAGCACCAGTACCAGCGTCACCGCCAGCAGCAGGACCTGCTACAGCTACAGCAGCAGCCGCAGGCTCAATGCCGTATTCATCCTTAAGGATAGTTTTAAGTTCATTTACTTCTAGTACAGTAAGCTTTGTAAGCTCTTCTGCTAATTTCTTTAAATCAGCCATTGTGTTCTCCTTTATCTAAATGTGTTTATGCTGCTTTTGCTTCAATACCATCCAAAAGTCCATGCAAGTTGCCTGAAAGGCCGCTCATAACGTCGTTGACTGGTGATGCCAATGTTGCTACTACTTGAGCGATGAGATCATTCTTGCTTGGGAGACCAGCTAGTGCCTTTACGTCATCTGCGCTTAAGAACTTACCGTCAGCGCTATACGCACCAACGAACTGGATTGTTGGATTGGCTTTAGCAAATGTATCTAAACTTTGGGCAGGTGCTACTTCATCTTCGCTGTTAAAAGCGTACAGTAACATGCCTTCAAGTTCAGATGTTTCTACGTCTTTAAACGTGTCACTTGCCTGTAGGGCTTTGATAACCAAACGGTTTTTGACAACTTTTACTTTCGTGCCGTTGTTTTTAGCCTGGCGACGCAATTCCTGCATAGCTTTTACTGGTGTGCCTTGGTATTTGGCGACTACAGTCATTTTTGAAGAACTGATGAGTTCTGAAACTTCAGCGACAACATCGCTCTTCTGTTGTTTGCTTAATGCCATATAAAATTTCCTTTGTTTATGTAAAATCCTCGACCTAGATTTTTAAAGAACTAAAAAAGCCTTTGGTTGCCCAAAGACTTAAAACGAGATCTGATGCTCAAAAAACTTAAACGATTTTTTCGCTAGCCTCGGTAGCAAATTAAGTAAATTACTAAAGTAATCACAGCTACTGTCTTTGGTAACAGATGAGATTATACCTAAATACCAATATAAGGTCAAGTGGTAATTTGCCTGTTCTATTCCATAATTTCGATAAGAGCAGCCTGGCCTATTGCTGCGCGTGCGCGCTTGTCTCGCTCGATCTGTTCAACGCGCTCCTGTAATGTACGTATGGCAGCTTCAGAACGAGGGTCTCCATAAAAACTCTTGCCATTTTCATAGGCTGCAACTTGCCAACTATTTTTTGGTAATTCTTCTAACGGTATTTCACGCATAGTATTTAGTCACTCCATGGTTGTGCTTCTAATATTCTCCATCTATCTGCTTCTCTTTCTGCTTCGATCTCTTCAGGAGTAGATCCTTCAAAGCATTGATCTGCGGCGAGGTAGCCGGCCGCTATAGCAACTTGTGCGTCAGGTGGATATCCGTCTAATTTTTCTGATGTGTATTCCATTTGTATACTTCCTTTGTATTACATTAAAAAAATCAGGCTTCGGTTGAAGCCTGATTTGTCGTAGGGCATGTGTTCGATTTATTCGGCTTCAACCATAGCAAAACACAGCCCTGAATGGAGAATGACAGTCTTGGCCACGAATTTGTTAGTTAAAACCATATATTCTATACAACTACACTTAATACTTGCTGTCAAGCAGTTGGCTGTTTTTCGCCCAATTGCCCAAGTTTAAATTGTGTATAACGTTCGGCTGCTAAGCGGGTTAGCTCTGGGTCTTCGCCTTGATTTACAAATTTCATGCTTCCAGCAATCAGCGGATGCACTGCGGCTATAGCATCATACATTTGCTGGACTAGTTTACGGTAGCCAGGATGTCCCTGGGGCGAAGTACGAAGTTCACAAACATGGAATGCTTCCCGGGCGTTAAGCGTAACCTTCCAGCGCATCTTATGCCCAAGCAGGGTGGCGTATTGGGCTTCGGTCATATACCCGGCGGCTTGGAGCTGGCTATAAAGATCAAGGCTAATATCGAAGCACCGCTGGAATAATTCAGTAAGACCGGCCTCCTCTACTAATGGCGGTACCTCATAGCCATATCGAGGTGTTAGGATTTGCCACTCTAGGTCATCGACCATGCGGTGGCGCTGCAAGTCGCGGAAAATCCCATAATCACACATAAGGTCAAAACTATAGTGGGCTTTTTCCAGGGCGCGACCCGGACGATGCCTCCGGTTGAGCCGTTCGCCCATGTATGTCTTTAGTATCTCGACTTTTTGGTCATAGGTGTATTTCCCTACTTCTTCCCGAATCTGTTCAAGTGGGAGACTGCTGTGCTCGTACAACATGTCGGCTACAATATCCAGCTCATTACGTGGCCAGACATCATTGAGTGTGACTGGCTTGGAAATAGCGGCATGGTTATCGGGAAGTAATTTAATAGCAAGTTCTTGAACCGCCTTACGGGTATTTGCGCGGTATGCCACCATAGCTCCACCGCGTTCTGGCTTGTCGGCGCGCTCTAGAAACGTTGGAATAACTTTGCGTGCTTCGGCAAGCAGTTTTTTACCAGTTTCCTGGGCTTCGACCAATTCGTCACTCAGTAAATGCATGATCAAGCTTTCAAGCGCTTGTCCGGACGCAAAAATACCTACGGTAGACTGGGTGGCAACAGGAAGCACGGGACGGATAGCGTCACATGCTTGGGCTCTTGTCGCACCGTCCCATGCGGCGTCTTGTTCGTCTTTAGGCACGTTCGACTGTTTTTGTACATATTCAGTTAACCGATGGATCATTTCTGAATAGAGTTCAAATATAGAATCCATGGACTCTTTATATTTTTGAGTGGTCTTTTCGTCTAGATGGTCAGGAATGAAGTACTTATATCTTCCGTCTTTGTTCTTTTGGTCAAAATAGATGTAGCGGGTAGACTGTTCGAGATAGGCGGCAAGCCTGCCCCACTCAAGTTTCTTGGTCAGCAGGTTGCTGGCATTTTCCACTACTATATGTTGTCCGACAAGCTGCTGGACTGAATCATCACCATAAGCGGTAATTACGCGCTGTAACAGCTGTTTATCCTTATCTATGGCATGTGCGAATTCGTCAAGAATCGTAATACGCATATCGTCACCACGGCGACTCAAGCGCGCCATGGCGGCTGCGATTGTAACGGGGCTTAATTTGTCGCTAAAACTATAGACATTGTCTTCTGTATTAGTGATGGCTTCGCGTAGAAACGCCGTACCCTCTTTGGTAATTTCATAGCCTTGCCCCGCTTTAATCATATAGGGATTTGCCTCAGTGAGCTTTTCGGCTGACTTCATAGTTTTAATAGCGGCTGTTTTTTTCTTTGGAGGTTTTGGTAAGATTGCTTTTGCTTTTTCCCATAAGATATTTTGTATTTGTTCGATATCCATAATCCTGCCGCTTCGAACGCAATCAATCCGTTCAAACTCTTTGGGAAATAACTGGCAGAGATTGTCATATACTTCAACCGACTTTTCAAGATGGTCTAGATCGGCTTCATGTAGGTCGCGTTTTTTGTCGGTATAACTACGAGCTTCTTTCTGGTCTATATGCTGTTGGGCAATTTCTGCAGGAACACGAAGGACGAAATTTTTATCAGGACGTGGGATTTGTAAGAGCATAAATTCTAAGTTATCAAGCCAGATAAAATAACCTCGTCGTTCTTCGGCATGTTTGAATTTCGTACCCTGATGGGCCATGTTGGAACCGGTAAACCGGTTAGCTAGTACCACCTTACCTGCTTCAAGCGCTTCACGAATGTTATGAGCGGCCTCATAGCGATCTAATGCAAAAAATAAAGAAGCGGTATAGGGCCCCACTTGGTTTACGCTACCATATTCCCCGTTTAAGTAGCGGCGTATAAAGTGACTTGAATGTTGGTCGTATTGTGGAAAGTCAAAGGCAACTACTTCGTACCCCTCATTTTCTAAACGTTCTTTTAAGAGTTTAAACTGAGTGCCTTTTCCGGAACCGTCAGTACCTTCTATAGTGATAAAAATTCCTTTGGCAGTAGAAGCAGACTTTTTTAACATGGTCATTATCCCCTTGACTGATTAGTCTTTTGTCCACCCCCTGTGTGTATTCAAGTATAGTAGATAGGCTGTTAATTAGCTACTGAGTAATGGGCGGCGATACTGTTTTCGCCTAATTTCTCTACTGACTTTAGGTGAAGTGTGTAATCAAGCTGCTTCTGAAAAAGTGGTAATCCTGTTCCAAACATGACTGGTGCGACGGTCAAGAAGATGTCCGTAATAACGCCTGCCTGCATGAATAAAGTGTAAATTTTGGTACCGCCGCAGATTGCTACGGATTTGTATCCTTCATTTTTCAGCCGAGCTATAAGTTCTTGTGGAGATTCTTTTGTAGCTTCAACATTCTCGATGGCTTCATATTTTTCTGGGTGCGAAGTGTATACTACGGTTTTCCGCCCTGGTAGTGCACGTCCAATAGTGTCAAAAGTTTTTGCCCCCATAACCATAACGCCTGATTCTTTTGTAAGGCGTACGTAGAGTTGTTTGTCTGCTTTTTCGGTCCAATCAGCTATATGTTCGCTGTCACGGGCGATAAACCCATCGGCGGTAATTGCAGCAATAATAAATACTTTCATTGTTCTTATTATTACAGACAAACGGTCGTTTACAAGCCTGCAAGCCTCAGTTATACTTAAGAAAATAATTAAATGCTTTGTTGGAGGGGTACAATAATGACACAAGATGTTGATGGTTACTATGGTGATGATGAGCTTCAGGATGAAGAAATCGACCTAAGTTTCTTGGATGAAGAAGAAACAGATAAAAAGTAAGGTGACACTGAGTGGCAGTACATCCAGAATATGAGTATCTCAAGCTGATTGCTGAGATTTTAAAAAATGGCAAAAGCAAGCCAACCCGTGGCGTACACGGTATTAAGTCCATTTTCGGATACCAAATGCACTTTGACTTACGACACGGCTTTCCGCTGTTGACTACGAAGAAAATGCCATTTAATTTGCTGCTTCATGAGTTACTTTGGTTTGTGTCTGGTAGTTCAAATATCAAATACCTTCAGGACCACAAAATCCACTATTGGGATGATTTCGCAGATAAAGACTTAAACCTTGGGCCGGTGTACGGCGTGCAGTGGCGTCACTGGAAAGGCCAAAACGGTAAGGAATTTGACCAGTTGCAATGGGCGATTGACCAGATCAAGGAGAATCCTCATTCTAAAGCGATCATTGTCAGTGCTTGGAATGTGGCTGATCTTGAGGAAATGCGCCTTCCTCCCTGCCATACGATGTTCCAATTCGACGTAACCAAAGGAAAGTTGCGTATGCAACTCTATCAACGGTCGTCAGACGTATTTTTGGGCCTACCATTCAATATTGCACAATACGCTATGTTGCTTCAGATGGTAGCTAAACTAACGGATTTAGAAGCACGTGAACTCGTAGTTTCAATTGGAAATGCTCATTTGTATAACAATCAACTTGAACCAGCTAAACAACAATTGAAGCGTAAACCGACTGCATTTCCTAAGCTCAAAATTGTCGGAAATCCAAAAGACATAGACAGCTTTACCGAAGAAAACTTTGTACTAGAAGGCTACAATCCCCAAGCGCACATCAAAGCACCGCTTGTTATTTTATAATATTAAATTATACTTCTTATACTTCGCGTTGGCGCTCTATGGCTGTAGTAGCTATTTCACCTACCTTTTGGCCAAGTTGCTGCTTCACGTCAACTAAGTAGTCCAGGAAGTCAACATAGCCATTTTCTTTTATCATTGTAGCAATCTCAGGTACTTCCCCGACAGCACGATCATCATGCTCCCATGATATTCCTCCTACAATTTTATTTATTTCTTTTGTTTCGTATGGAATAATCATTCTTGATTCTCGAAGTAACGTATCATATGTTTGTGTGGCGTTTACGTTATCTAAGCCGAGAGCTTTCTTTATGACAAGATGAACGCCCTTGCCTTGGCGAGCCGCGTCAACCATATCATCAGGTAATTGCATTATCTCAAGTAACCCGCGCTCATTTACAGAATCAACACTACCATAGTCCACTGCTGGAATAAGTAGCGAAAGGGCTGTTTCATTGACAGGACTTGACCCTTCTTTTGATTCATCTTGGACATGCCTAAAATAACGCGGGACTGAAATTCTTGTTTGACCCTCTACAATGTCTGGCTCAGTGTCCCTAACTTTACCCAGCGCAATAAGGTGATGCCTAAAGACAAGAAACTCGACTGCTTGTATACGCCGTTCAAGCGACTCCTTTTCCATCTCAGCATGGAAAACGTCTTCATATGTAGTTATTGATTCTGGTGTAGTCATAATGGAACCTCATTAATTTAGGCACTATTCTACACTTTTGCTAGCAGTTCTCCAATCATAAGAATTATGACAAGAGTGTTTCGTAGGCTTTAATATGCAATTTGCACATGTCTTGCAGTGTAAATCGCTGTTCAAAGGTACTTCTGCATACAGTTCGATTAATTTTACCTATGTCTTGTATTGCATCGCTAAGGTTAGTGATTATTTCTTGCTCTGATGTTTTTTGAATAATGAGGCCTATTTTTTGGTCTTCTGCTACTTCTGGTATGGCGCCGGAATCAAGTCCGATAATCGGGGTGCCGCAGGCCAAAGATTCTATCATGACCATGCCGAATGGTTCTTCAAACAAGGAAGGTATTATGAGCGCCCGAGCGTTGCCAAGAAATGCTTGTTTTTCTTGCGTATCTTTTATAAAACCTACGTATTCAATATCAGGGTCATTAATATGCGGCAAAATCTGCTCTTGCCAGTATTGGTCTTTTTTGCCGCTGTAGTGTTTGCCGGCAATTTTTAATTTCAAAGGTGTATCTGGGTTTGATTGATTATATTTTTTTACCGCTTGAATAGCTAAATGCACGCCCTTTGGTTCAATAATACGGCCTAAATAAGCGATGTAATCATTGCTTGGTTTCTCAAGAGGCTTAAAAGTTTCTGGGTCTATGCCGTGGTAAATAGTCCCTATCCAATTAGTATCTTCTGGCATGCCTTTACGCTGGGAGTCAGAAATAGATAACCAGTTAAGATGTCTATATTTCGGAAATACGGCCTTGTATTTTACCAAAAAATTAAATGGGTCATGATGCGTAAATACCACTGGCTTATCGCATAGTTTTGCAAATGGTAACGCAATATCTTCTTCATTTGTATAGATATGTACAATATCGAACTCGCCAGCATTTGCCCGCGAATAGATGTCGGCAATCAATTCGGTCTGGACTTGGCGTGCAAGGGTGATAAATGTCAAAGGGTGTTTTTTAAGCAGTTCAACATACGTATCGCCTCTACCAGCTAATTCGGCTTCAAATGCAGAAAGATCAGCAGTAATGTTAGATACTTTTGTAGATACAGGTCCGGGAGTGGCTAGCGTTACCTCAACGCCTTCTTTTACTAAGCCTTCAGCTAGATCAATAGCGAGCGTACCAGGCGAAAATATTACCTTTGGCAATATCTCCTGGTGCATAAAAATATGCGGTACAACTATTGCGATTTTCATAAGCTTGTAACTACCTTCTGGTCAATTAGCATAGCACGGGTACGCACAAAGTGCTCATTTTCAAGTAGTGATTCATATGGATTATGACGCAGGAATTTATAAAAATCATACAATAAAAAGAGCGTTGTAAGCATTTCCAGGATATCGTATTTCACCCCGTTTTGGGTAAGGGTGATTTGAGGGATTTTATGGCCACCCCGTTTTACATAACCTGAGTATAGGAAGTATTTGCGCACTTTTTCGGGTGATTTATATTTACTGTCGACTAACAAAAAGGCTAAGGTACGGGCAATATCAAATATAGGGTGTCCGAACGCTGTTTTTTCTAGGTCTAAGATACCAGTAATGACGTAATCGCCTACTTGAAGAAAGGTTTTTTGGTGTTTTTTGGCTTTACTAAATAAAATGTTACCGCGAACCAAGTCCATATGAAGCATTTGTTGGCCGGGTAAATGCTTGGTTCGCTCCAGTATTGTTTCATAGAAATCAAACAACTCTGGATTTACTCCCAGTGATAGCTTTTCAGAGAGAGCATTCATAACTCCGGTTTGAGAAAAATACTCTTGCATACGTGTGCAGATGGTTATATATTCATCAGCGACTGCTGGAGAAGAGTCTTTACAATCTTTCAGCGCGGTGTGGATGTGCCCCATTGTCATACCGACAAGCTTGATATGGTGTTTTGTGTAGGCTTCCCAAGGGATAGTGCTTCCGGGAAGATAGTTATAAAGTGCGGCATATCGTATTGTTGAGCTGATGTGCAGACTAAGTATTCTAGGATCGTAGGTGTTTCGTACGGGTAGATTGTGTGCGGCTAACACTTCGCTGACACGGTGGATACGCATAATGCGCTCAAGCATGTCGTCTTCTTGTTTATATACAATAAGATTGACTATAGAGCCATTTGGTAACCTGCCCGGGTAGGAGGTATTGCGGTAGCCCTTTTGCTCAGTTAAGGGCTGTACGGTAGGTAGGCCATACTGCGCATACGCACGGCGAATCGTTGCTTGTTGCATGGGCTTAGGGTACGAGCCTTCGTACTGTTTTACCGGCGGCCTTCAGCATCTTTACGGCGTAACCGTCGGAGTGGTCTTGTTGGTATATGATTTCACTGATATCAGTTTGGCTGAGCATGCGACTACATACTGGGCATGGCAAAAGGTTGATAAACAATGCCGTGTTTTTTAAGGCTATGTTTTCTTTTTGAGTTTTTAGTATTAAGCTGACTTCAGCATGGACGGTATCGTAATGGTTGAGGTCATTGGGTGGCGAATAGTTCTGTTCGCGTGAAGCGCCGTAGTGCATCGCGTACGTCTCAAAAGGCACTACTTTGTTGTGTGCTACGGCTGCTACTTCGTACTGGGTACCTTTCTTTTTACCGAGTGCGACACCTGTTTGAAAATTGTAGTCATACGAGGCTTTTGCTGCTTCAGTGGCAATTCGTATCATCTGTGTTTCAGAAAATACACCTTCAACCTTAGGCTGGATAAGCTGAGGCGCCTTTTCTTTCTCATATACACGTGCTTCGTCTTCGCTGGTAAACGGTGACACGTATTCAAACGGGATCTTTCGGTTCACCAAAATGTAATAAGGTTTTTGAGTATGGAATGCATACAGCCACGATCCGTTTACCAATATAACGCGCTGCCACTTCAGTTTTTCAAAAATATACTCCGTTTCCTTCTGTGAATACTCTAAAATATATAGTTTATGAGGAGAGGAGGACGCATTTACCTTTTCAATAATACTCTTCACAGTCTCAAGCTTAAGGGTTTGAAATTGTGGTTGGCCCTCGAACCCAGCAATATACGGTTCCTTTGAAATCCCCAATACAATATTGCCTTTAGGTAAGTATGTTTTTACGAATTGCGTAAAGCGTTCTTTTGATAGTTCACGTGGTGCCGCAATGAATATTGAACTCAGATCATTAATAACTTTCTTATTGCCGAATGCTAAATCTGACCAGTCGAAATTATAGTCGCTCATAGGTCTAATTTTCCAATAATTTCTTTGGTACTTTCTGAAATACGTGGATGTGCTACAACCTCGTTCAGAGGTACCCATATAAAGTCTTTTGCATCATCGCCGGGGGTTAGTTGGACGCTCTTGTCAAAGTCTTTAATCAAGTATGTATTGCGTAGATGTCTCTCTTGAAGCGTATATGTAGCTTTAAGCTGAGAAGATGTCACAACCCTTTTTATGCCATCAAGCTTTGAAGAGATGAGGTGAAGGTCATCTTCTTTAACTATGATCCCGGCTTCCTCTTTAATTTCGCGGATCAATTCAGCTTCTAGTGAAGTCTCCAGTGAATCCACCCTGCCACCGATTGGAGTTATGTAATCAGGAGAAAGCTTATAGCCATCTGCACGTTCTTGGAAGAGTATTTCTTTGTCCTTATTTACAATGAGTACATCGCAGCATATAGGTAGAGCATTCGATTGATTATACTTTTTATCAAACCTTGAGCTCGTGGTAATAATCTTTTTACGGGCCTTTCGATACATTACAGCGTTTTCGAGCGGCGTATAGCGTAATCTTCGATAGTTCCATTCCAAAAGGTCGGGTGCATCAAATGGTATGCAATGAAAGTGTAGGTGGTGTTCTACGGTACTCTGGGCTTCTGCACCATCTTTTTGTACAAATTGCATACCCTTCGCACCGTGGGTATTTTTAATAAGTTTTTTGGCGATATATTGTAACTTCCGCACTGTTTCCCACTCTGCCGCGGTAAGCCCCTTTGAAGATTTTATATGGCGGCGCGGAATAATCATACAGTGGCCGTCGATGTATGCATACAGACTAACGGTGAGAACTATACCATTCTCTTCATATACGACATATCTTTCATTCAGATCACAAAATACACACTTGCCGACCGATTGCCATATTTGGTCGTATTGGTTGGTAAACCGTGCGTCGCGGTATAACTCCTGTTTTTTTTGGTCTTCGGGAGTTAGCTTAGACATAGGAATACTTTAACGCTCCTTCAACGGATCTTTGCGAAGCTCCATAAAATCTTTAAAAACATCGCCTAAGTGGCCCCCGATAGCCCGTTGCACTATCTTGGTAGTTGATATGGTTGTAGATTGTCGGTCAACCAACTCGACTGATCCGCCGTACTTTGTAACCGTTTTATATTCGCGTGAATCTTTATAATTAGATGTCCAATCTTCCTTGACAGTCACGTAGATATCAGGCTTGAGAAGCCCAAGGGAAGGCTGACAGCTTGGCTCCGGAAGTATCGTAACAAAATCTACACATCGTAAATAAGTGAGCATTTCAGCACGGATTTTCTCATCAAGAACTGGCTTGTTGGGGCCTTTTACCTTTTTGATAGCCTCATTGCTACTTACACCAACAACTAAGATATCGCCTTTTGATTTCGCAAGTTCTAGGTATCGAAGTTGCCCAACATGCACCAGGTCCCATGAGCCGGCTGTAAAAACTATTTTCTTATCTTTTTCTTTTAATTTTTCATGCAGCGTCATCAGGTCGCCCTGTGAAATCAAACGTTTCTTCCAAGCAGAAGCCATCGTGTATACCCCTCACAATTATTTTTCTTAGTATACCAACTAAAAAAACAGAGGTCAAAGCTGAGCGATTATTTTACAATACTATGAAGCTTGTGCTTAAATCATCATATGAAAATAAGTCGGAACTTCAAAGATGCAGTCTCATGGGTTATAGCGATTATTACGCTCATATCAATCGGGTATTTTGTTTTTTCTTCGGTGTGGCTGTTGGATAAAGGGGTTTTCTTTAACCTTGTTAAGTCATTTGACGGCAGCTGTGATGGTGATAAAAAGTGCGAGATATATCGGGCGCATATAGAAGAGGAGATCACTCGCGTTAATAGGTGGAATAAAATATCGGGGATTGTAGGCGCAGGTGGCTTTATATATCTCATACTTAAGCGTCCTAGAAAATCTGATGTATTAGAGCTTCCATAAAAAAATCCACCGCCAAAAGGGGTGGATTTTCGTATTGGCAAGGCACTTTTACATTTCGCTTGGAGCGACAGCGATGGAAGGACCCATTGTTGTGGTCAGATAGATAGCTTTTACGTATGTACCTTTGACGCTTGCTGGCTTATTGCTTTTTACGCTTGCAAGGATTGCACGAAGGTTTGCTTCAAGGTCAGCAGGCTTGAAACTTACCTTACCAGCGCCAACGTGTACGATTCCGGTACTATCTACGCGGTATTCAACACGGCCAGCCTTAGCTTGTTCAACGGCTTTTGCAAGGTCAGTTGTAACGGTGCCGCTCTTTGGATTTGGCATAAGGCCACGCGGACCAAGCACGCGGGCGTATTTACCGAGTTTTGGCATGTTTGCAGGAGTTGCGATAAGAATATCAAAATTAATTGTACCCTTTTCAAGGTCTTTGGTGATTTTTTCTACACCAGAGATATCGGCGTCTTTTACGTCTTCATCTGCAAATACAGCCACACGTACAGTTTTTCCTGTACCTGCTGGAAGTACTAAATTGTCACGGATGTTTTGGTCTGCGTGGCGTGGATCTACGTTAAGGTTTACGTGAAGCTCAACGGTTGCATCAAATTTCACGCTACTTGATTTTACTACGAGTGCTACGGCTTCACTCAGAGAATATATCTTATCCTTTTCAATAGATTTTGCAGCTTCACGGTATTTCTTGCCACGGCGTTCAAGACGTGAACGGGCTGGTTTTACAACTTTTTTAGGTTTTGGCTCTGCTTCACTTTCGGTTTTAGCAGCTTTGCGTTCTTCCTTTGCTGCTTTTTCTTCAGCTTCTTTGAGTGCTTTAGCACTACGCTTACCTGCCTTAGCGGTACTTTTAGTGCTAGTTTCGGTCTTTTCTGCTACCACTTCCTGTACTTCAGCATTTGTAATTTGGTTTTCAGCTTCTGCTGGAGTTTCCTTAGTTGTTTTAGTCTTGGCGTCTGCCATTTGTTTCTCCTTTCGTGGTGCAACCGGCTTCTCGCCTCCCACAAATATTAATTTACTTATCTTAATCCAAACGTATCTGCTACAATTAGTGCTCCTGCAAGAACATCACGTGCAGCTTCGGGATCTACGATGCCTTCCTGTTGAGCCCGATGACATACACCGGGAACTGCTTTGGGAACAAGTTCGCCATTTGCGAGATACATAATCACGTTATGTAAAAGACCTTCGGCGCCGTCCCCTTCGCTATGTGCAATAATCACATCCTCAACCTCAATTGAAGGCTCAGGAATCCTCATGTTATCCTTCGACTTCAACACCCATTGAGCGTGCCGTGCCGGCTACCATTTTCTTTACGGCTTCGACGTCTTGGGTGTTCATATCATTTGCTTTTGCTTCAGCGATTTTAGTGAGTTGAGCATCAGAAAGTTTCTTAGCGATCTTTTCACTATTTGGGCGGCCTGAACCTTTTTGAATACCGAGCTCAGCACGGATAAGGTCGTCGGTTGGTGCGCCAACTACACGGAAGTCCATCGTACGGTCATCATAAATAGTGATGTGCGCAGTAACGGTTTGACCTTGCATGTCTTTCGTCGCGTCATTAAAAGGATTGATAAAATCCATCATATTTACGCCATACTGACCAAGTGTACTACCAACAGGAGGCGCAGCACTGGCCTGGCCGGCCCTAATTTTCATTTTCAAATTTGCTTTTACAGCTTTCGCCATATCGTTATTACTCCTTCGGTTAATAAGACAAACCTACGGTTTTTCTCATCGCGCCTGGTGCGAAATGAATCCGCATCTCGGGCTGCTCTTTTCCCTTTTTCTAGTTTATGCGTGTGGTAAAAATTGAAGCAGTACCACAAAACGTGCGTAACTGTTATATTTTACTATACTCCACTACTGTTGTCCAGTGACAAAGGCGGTCTCGTACCATTCGCTATTATCGTCATAGAGTCTTTCCCTGCGCACCTCAATATAGCCATTTATAAGTGCCTGTGCCCTTTCTCCAATATAGGGAATACCAGATCCTCGTAGATCAAAAACATACTTTAAAGTATCTAGATTTACTTGCGGAACTTGTTCGAGGTCTCTGATGTATAATTCAGCTGGATCAGTAATATCAGCGTTTACATCAACCAGATGGAGGTCTATATCAAGAGGGTCGAGGCCATGTTCCTCTATATGTTTTTCTATAGCTCTTTGCCGGAGTGCTTTCCGTTCATCTAAAGATCGGGTAAGAGGACTTAAGTCTATTATACCGTCACGTAATAAAGCTAAACGCGTAATCGCAATAATGGAACGAGTAGCAAGACTCTTCCGTGCTGATTCTTTTGAAGTGTTGTCTGACAAACTTATTGCGTATTCCGTCAGTTGTTCCCGTGTCATATACCCTAGCTCAGGGGCTCCTTGGAACTTCAGGGGTTTTTCTACACTTGTCATATGTACACTATATAATAATTATTTATATAGTGCAATATTTAAACTTTTTTAACTTGTAACGCATCGAGTTCGACAGGGGTTTCACGGCCGAACATATTGACGAGTACCTTGAGCTTACCCTTAGCGGCGTCGATTTCAGAAATTGAGCCGTCGAATCCCTTAAATGGCCCATCAACAATATTGACTACTTCACCTTCGGCATAATCGATCTTATGCTTTGGCTCTTCACGGCCCATGCGTTTCATGATCTTTTCGATCTCTTCGTCGCTCACTGGAGTCGGCTCGGTGCCGGTTCCAACAAAACCAGTGACAGACGGCGTATTACGCACGATATACCACGCGTCTTCGCTCATTTTCATTTCAACAAGTACATAGCCTTGGAAAATGCGCTTTTCAACGACTTTGCGTTTGCCGTTTTTTACTTCGATCATTTTTTCTTTTGGCACAAGCGTTTGAAAGATCTTATCTTTCATGTCCAGACTTTCCGCTCGCTGACGGATACTTTCGGCTACCTTTTCTTCATAGCCGCTGTAGGTATGGATTGCATACCATGCTTTATGTGAGTCGTAGCGTTTGCTCATTTTAGTAATACCTCTCTAAATCCTTTCTCTAATACAAAATCGAGTCCCGCGACCATAAGGCCGAATACAATCGCAAATACTAGTACGGCACCAGTGAGGCGCCATGTTGTGCGATTGTTCGGCCAGGTAACTTGGCGAAGTTCTTTCCAAGAGTTACGGAAATAACTGAGGAGCAAGACCTTGCCTAATATCTTGAAGATAAAGCGAATAGGCGTAAACACCCGACTTTTCCAGATAGCCTTTACTAAACGTCCCAATGGGCTGTTAGCGATAAACAGCACAACGGCTTTCAAAACTTTAAATATAAATTTGAAAGGTGCTGCAATAATGCGTTTTACAATATTTGGCTTTTTGGTTTCACTCACCTGCTTCGTTGTTTGTTCACGAAGGGTTGGCGTACTTTTGAGCCGTCGTTTTGGCTTTTTGGTTTCGTTTTTTGCTGGTTTTTCAGCCATATACGCTCCTCTTTTGGGTCCCCAAATAAAAACAGCCTACTAAGCTAGTAGGCCTTCACGTGTCAATATACCTTATCGACTACTTCAAGTCAACCTGGTATTAGGTGCGATTTATCAGTATAGTTATTGCATATATGGAGCTTGTGCTTAATATTCTTGGGGTAGGCTTTCTTTTAGAGTTGCTGCTTTTTTTGCCATTTATATGGCAACGATACTATTTACAGGTTTTATTTTGCATTTTGGCAGCAGGTTGTACTGCATACGCAACAGTAGGTTTGCTTGTAGGATCGTTCAATGTGGCAAGTTTCTGTATAGTACTCATAACCTTATATAGGTGTGTCAATCTTCTTAGGATTATCGAAGGGCGTATGAACCTTAAATACATGCATAATGTAGTGTTGAGAACCTCGCTAGTCTTGGGTCTCATGCAAGTTTTAGTATTATGTGTATGGTTCACGGTAGACCATTTTGCTATCGCGAAAGAACCATGGTTATGGGTGATGGTCAGCATGCAGATTGGAGCAGGCATTATACTGCTCATCAGTACTATACGCAGACTAAAGCATACAAAAATCACGCACAAGGATATTACTGTTACTTCCAGCGAATTGCCAAATGTAACCGTAGCAATTCCAGCCCGTAATGAGACAGACGATTTGTATGAATGTCTTGTCTCGCTTTTAAAAAACGACTATCCAAAACTTGAAATCCTAGTGCTTGATGATTGTTCCCAGCTCCGCAGGACACCAGAAATTATCCGCGAATTCGCCCACGCAGGAGTAAGATTTGTAAAAGGCGACATACCGAAAGATGGATGGCTAGCTAAAAACCAAGCGTATGACAAGCTGCTGCGTGAAGCCAGCGGTGAAATAGTGGTATTTTGTGGCGTAGACGTACGGTTCCAGCCGAATACTGTCAGGCAAATTATTCTCACGATGCTCTCTCGAGACAAGCGCATGGTAAGCGTGTTACCCGTGCGTGAAAAGCAAAACAAATTGCACTATGCTGCGGTTCAAGCATCACGATACTTTTGGGAATTGGCACCGCCTCGCCGTCTCTTCAACCGTCCGCCAGTTTTGAGCACCTGTTGGGCAATATATAGAAAAGATATTTTGAAACTTGGTGGGTTTGCGGCAGTAAGCCGGGCAATTATTCCTGAGGCGTATTTTGCAAAACAAATGCTAAAGGATGATGGTTATAGTTTTGTGCGCGCAGACACCTTGCTTCCATTATTTTCTGTAAAAAATACTAAAGCGCAACGAAGTACGGCTGTACGGACGCGATATCCGCAGCTTCACCGCCGTCCGGAAACCGTAGCCTTAGTTACATGTGTGGGCTTAGTTTGTTTTATTATGCCCTACGTATTAATAATCTTAAGTTTGGTCGGAGTGGTCGCCTGGTATTTTGCCTCTTTGGCGCTCGTTAGCATCCTGCTATGTAACACAGCCCTGGCGCTCATAGCAGGCGCTACCAAAGCTATAAGCTGGTATGTCGCACCATTCAGTTTTTTACCTGTGGTCGGCACTGACATTGTCCTTACGCACTATTCACTATATAAATATGAGTTTTCAGAAGTGCTTTGGAAAGGGCGCAATATCTGCCTACCTGTTATGCACGTTATTCCACGCTTGCCTAAGATTTAGGCTGTTCCATATTTGGAAAAATTACAGTAAAAGTGGAGCCTTCATTCAGCTCGCTCTCTACTTGCAAATCCGCTTTTAGTATTTTAATGAGTTTCATAGTGACATATAGCCCGAGGCCTGTACCGGTATTTTTACGGGTGCGATAATCTTCCGAGCGGAAGAACTTTTCAAAGATTTTTTTCTGATCTTTTTTACTGATACCAATGCCACTATCTTTGACACTTACCGAAACGCCGTTGTCTACGGGATGGGCCTCAATATGTATGGTGCCCGTTTCGGTGTACTTAATGGCATTTGTAACAAAATTTTGTAAAACTTCACGTATATATAATTCGCTTGATTGGACGGTCTCAAGCCTTGAGTCAGTTTCAAGGGTGATTTTCAAGTGCTTGGCATCTGCGGCTGGTTTATAGCTGGCAACCAATTCATTAAGAAGTGTATTCATATTGATAGTCTCAATTTCAAGCGTTAATTTGCCCCGTTCGGCACGGGAAAGTGTCGAAAGGTCATTAATCATGGTTGCCAAGAACAAAACTTGGTCATGGGCAGCTTCTAATGCTTTCATAAGTACTTCGGGTTTTGCGCCTTTTTGAACAATATACATAGCATTTCCAATACTGCCTTCAGCTATAGTTACAGGCGTACGGAGCTCGTGGCTCACGACACTGATAAACTCACTACGCTCCTCTTCGAGTGACTTCTCATGGGTGATATCACGAAGCAGCAACACATATCCTTCGACGCCACCTTTCCCATAGCCATTATGTACCGGCGCTATACTAAGGTAAATTGCACTATGGCTGCCGTCATCGTATACCAGGCTAAAATCTCGCGTCTCGAATGCTGTAGGTGAGTTTTGAATAATCTCACTGATAATAATTGGATGCTTGCCCTCATCAATGGGTTTCAGTACGCTATCAATCTGTTTGCCTTCAACACTGCCATTTACATCCAGTATATTGAGGGCTGCACCATTGTATACGACAATCTTCAGCTTATTATCCAGGGCTAATACACCATCCGTCATACTGTTGATAAGGCTGTCGAGTCGCTCTCGTTCTAAGAATGCTTTTTCTATCTCTTCTGTATTTTCATTAACCATGAGCATTATTATGCCACAGTTTGAGCGGGAATAGTGGGTTGAAATCCATGAAGTTGCTTACGGAGTGTTTTAGCGTTCGGTAGATGGCTTTCGAATTCTTGCCAGAAAGCCGGACCGTGGTTGAGCGCCCTTGTGTGTGCAAGTTCATGAAGGATCACATAATCGATAAGTTCTACAGGAAGTTCCATTAAAAATATATTAAGCACAATTGCTTTGTCTTGGTTACAACTGCCCCACCGCCCCTTCATTTGCTTTACCGATACCGAGCTATACGTATATCCTTCGCTTAAAGCAATATCTTTCAATCGTTTCGGCAGGAAATGAGTTGCTTGTTGTTTCAAAGCACGTATCGATGCTTTCTTTGCGGCCGACTGAACGATCATATCTGCGGGTGTATGAGCATGTCGCACAATAACCTCGTTGGCAGTCACACGTGTTTTAGGTGTGAGCGCCTGGTTATCTTCCATAAATCGTAAGGTGTGCAGCCGTCCGATACTCATACCTTCAAAAAGCTGAGTCGTGCGTTTATTTTGCTCGGCTTGGACCCAGTCGATATGTTTTTTAAGATATTCTGTTGCCATTACATATGGCACAAAATACGGCAAAGAAACAGAAACCTTGCCATTCGCATCAATCTTCAAGCGGATGTTGCGGCTACCCTTTCGTTTGTATAGATAAACTTTCCCTAGTTCTGGGAACTCAACTATTTTTGTTGCCATAGATACCTACCGAATAGTTATGTTGCGACGAGACATGTCAACACGGCCGGCATTGGGATTTGGTATGAGGTTAACGAGGCCCGGTTTTGCTACCTTTGCGACTTGCTGATCGCTGTGTAATATACCTTTTTGATAAAAATGTCGAAGTAATGCGTTGAATTGTGTGTTAAATACGTGTTTACCACTGATAACAATGTAGTCTTCGGAAGTTTGGGGATTTTGCATGCCGCCAGCAATGCGTTGGAATGTCGTATAGTCTGGTTGTAGTGCATAACGGTCATCGGCTTTACGACGATCGCGTTTCATAACGCGCGCCAAGGCACTCTCAGCGTCAATTTGTTGCCAAAGCAGTATTGGTTCTGCGCCGGTCTTGCGCGCCAAGTCGCGGAGCATACGACGCTGTGCCAAGCGGATAGCACCCATATCATAGACTACACTAACACCAGCCTGTAAGAACTCCTCTACCATATAATTAACAATCTGGAGTACCACGGTGTTTTCTTGTTTGTCATACCGGGGCTCTTCAAATAGCTCATAACGGATCCGGTCAGCCTGGACGTGGGCAACCTGTACGTGGTCAGCTAATTGCCGTGAAAAATATGTTTTGCCAGAGCCGGGAAATCCATAAAAAAGTAATAAAAACGGTTTTGCAGGTGCAAGTTTCGACATATGTATATATTGTATAACAGATCCTACTTGTTAGTAAAAGTAATTTCATCTGGTGACATCTGTTAAAAATTTGATATCATAAATGGGTCTTTGCAAAATAGTAAAGAATCAAGGGGAGTAGCTCAGTTGGTAGAGCACCGGTCTCCAAAACCGGGTGTCGCAGGTTCAAGTCCTGTCTCCCCTGCCAAGCTTTGACTAAATACCACAAAAGTGGTATTTTTATTTTATGTCAGC
>Ga0164243_10000097_pt1 | contig 227710 bp, 206 predicted proteins | sample OricompcompostOP_FD_108781 | JGI IMG/M metagenome (GOLD analysis project Ga0164243, IMG submission 108781) | Organic Plus compost microbial communities from Emeryville, California, USA - Original compost - Organic plus compost (OP) | ecosystem: Engineered > Solid waste > Mixed feedstock >... | reverse complement strand
TAAGGCGCCGCCGTTCGGGTCGCTGTCGTTGTCCAGGATGTTGACCGTAGCAGGGGAACCGGGCGCTACGCCTGACAGCAGGTCGTCGGTAGCTACAGGTGGTTCGTTGATGCCAAAGTCTATACCGCTGATGTTCTCCGTTAAAGAAATAGCTGTAATACCATCCGTATCGCCATCGGAAGCGCCGACGATCTCGAAGCCTTCGGGAGCTGTGAACTCTACCGTATAATCACCGGAAACGATATCCGAAAAGCTATAATTACCGTCGGCATCGGTTGTGGTAGTGGCTACTACAAAGCCCTCTGAATCTCTAAGCGTAACCGTGGCGCCTTCATAGCCGGGACCGTCAGGGACACCGCCGTTGTTGTCGTTATGCACTGTACCGGTAATCCCGTAAGCGCTAAATGACGCGCTTACCAGGAAAACGTCCCCGTTTACCCTATTGGTGGCGCTCCAGTTAGAAGAGCCGCTCCCGTCCCCGTTCATCAGCACGTCAAAGGTCAGGGTAGTAATGTTGCTGCCAGTTATCTTAACGCTGCCGGATGCTCCTGAAGGGCTTGTGCTGTTGGTATTACTGGTGTACCTGTCAGCAGAGTTATAGATCCTCTTGTCGGCGTCGGACACCTGGAAAAAGGTATTGCCTGCCAGTTTTGTAATGGGATAGTCTTCGTTCAGCTTGACACCCGCGGCCAAACCAAGGGTTCCGCTGGACCCCGAAGCCCTATAAAAGCCTCCCATACCTGTAAAATGTATGATAGGATTCGATACCGGCCGGCTGAAAGTCAGGGTCAGCTTGGCAAAATAAATATTTTTGGTACTGGTCGGCATAATATTGCTGCCACTGGAGGTGATCAACGCATCCGAATAGACCATTATGTTGATAGCATAATCATTAGCGACATTAATAGCCGGTATTGCGCCATCCAGGGAATAGTGCGCGTTCGTGGAGCCGCCTACCTGGTCCATTGGTCCGTAATAATTCCTGCCGGTAAGCGCGTTGCTGCTACCGTTATTATCTGCCCCGAATACGACACCAGGGGTAGTCGCGCTCCCCTCGATAGAGGTATAGGCCTGGTCGCTCAGGGAATAAGTAACCGTTGTACCAGGACTGTATACGGCGCCATCCCCGTAATACATTGTCACCACCTGGTCCGCGGCTGAAGGCCCGGAGCCTGCAGGGCCACCGCCACTCTCAAACTTCAGGGAGGTCTGGGCTAACAAAGCCTCCCCGGGTACGAGCAGCAGAAAAAGCAAAGTTATTTTACCTGTAAATGCTGGATTCATAATTCTTGTTTTTATTAGATTTTTATTCATAAGACCATTTTCAGTAGCATCCATTCCACATTAAAAAACCATGACCGGCCAGGCTTGGGTCGGCCGGCGTCAGAGCGGTAATCAAAACGGGTGCGAAATAAAAGACTTCGGATGAACTCCGCGAGAACTGATATAGTTTACGCAACGATCGGAATGAATATTACAAGAATTTGGTATCGTACCCATTACCGGACCTTACAGATCGCCCGGCAGTTTGAATGAGATATAACAGAATTCCGCGCTGGCCGGATGCCGGCGCGGCAAGAGATATGAACGTAAAACGGCCACCAGGCCGAAACAGGACAGCGCAGGGGTATAACTATTGCTGGTACTCTTTGGGAGAAAAACCACTTTTCTTTTTGAAGTGATTGGAAAAACTGGGCATATCGGAAAACCCAAGATCATAGGCAATCTCTTTTACGGACATGCCGGAAAACCGGAGCCGCTGCTTGGCTTCCAGCAAGACACGTTGTTCGATCAGCTGTTTGGCTGTCACATTCAGGTGTTTCCTGCACAGCAGGTTCAGGTAAGTAATACTGACCTGCAGCTGATCAGCATACCAGGAAACTGTCTTCTGGCTAATGAAATGCTTATTGATCAATGTCCAGAAATCCTGCACCAAAGGCTTGGCATTTTTAAGGACGGTTCCCTTTACATAATTTTCCGCTTCCCGGCTGATCATTAATGCCAGGAGATCCATCCTGATGGAAAGCACTGCTCTCCAGTTGCTGTCTGTCTCCTGCGAAAGCAGCAGGACATTGATCTCCTTCATCTCGTGGTTCACAGCCCTGAAAGCTTCCTCTTCCAGCCTGAATACCGGGTGCGGGTTGTACCGTACCAGGTGAAATATTTCCGTACTTGAAAAGGTCTCAAATACTTTTTTACCGACAACTACCCGCTGGGCTTTTGTTCCGGGACCTACTTCCCAGTGATGGTGCTGACCAGGGAACAGGAAATGAAGCTGCCTGGGGCCGATGGCATGTTCCACGCCATCAATGGCATGGATACCCTCCCCTTCCGAGAACAGCACCGCAATGAAATAAGTGCACCTGATTGTCTTATCAAAGCTGTCTGTCCCGTCAAATTCGTTATAGACGATCTCATCGTCTGCCACCCTTATGGGCGCACGCTTGTTTTCCATAAACCTGTTTCCCCACACAAAAATAAAACCTTAATATAAAAAACCAACACCGGCTTATAGGTACAGACAGTTTTTTACAAGAATTAACATAACGGTACATCCCGCGGGTACCGGTGTTCCGCTTATCTTTGACAAAGGTTAAAAGCTGGATAACCAGCTTTGGGATTATAAAAACAATAACATTTTTATGAAGACACCGGCAAAAGAAATCGTCACCAGGTTTATCGAAAGCCTTAACCAGGAGGATTTTGATACGGCATTAACGCTGCTGCACAGTAACATGACGTTCGAAGGCGTTCTTGGCACCAGGAACGGCTCAGACGCCTATATGGCAGACATGAAAAAGATGAAGCTTAAGTACCGCATCAGAGAACTAATGAGCAATGGCGATAACATAGCTGTATTCTATGATGTACAGATGGGCGGGAAGGATATTTTCAGCGCGGGCTGGTACCAGGTGCATGACGGGAAAATACAGCGGTTCAGGGTTGTTTTCGATCCTAGGCCCTTACTGCAGAAAACAGGCGATTAACACATACCGCGATACTGAAAGAAGAAAAAATGTCCCGGACGATCGATACGGAAAGGCTTTACCTCAGGCCCCTGTATAAAAACGACAACAACTTTATACTGGAATTAATGAATACGGCAGGATGGCTCCGGTTTATCGGCGACCGGAATATCCGGACCACTGATGATGCGGAAAAATACATCGCCACAGTCCAGGCTTCTCCTGGCATAACCTACCATGTCGTATGCCGGCACAACGATAACAGGGCTATCGGTATTATCACCTCTATACAACGTGATTACCTGCCCGGACCGGATATCGGCTTTGCCTTCCTGGATGCTTATGAAGGCTACGGATATGCTTTCGAAGCAGCAGGCGCGGTGATGGCACAACTGCAGGGGGCGCTTTATGCCATAATAGACCCATTAAACAGGCGTTCGGAAAAACTCCTCCGCAGGCTTGGTTTTAACTTTGACAGGGTGATGGACAGAGAAAACGGAACAGACCATATTTATATCTACAGACCTGGTGCTTAAAGCAGTACGGCCATACATAAGAGCATGCTATCTTGGAGGCAGTATGATTCCGGGTGCGGCTTACCATACCGGTACATATTGTTTACGCATCACCTTCGATGCTCCGAATTAAATGTAAACACCAAAGTTCTTAACAGGTCAATAGCATAGCCATTAAATCAATCTTCATCGAAATGATTGCTTCCGTCGCTTTTCCCGAGCACCAATAGCAGTATACAAGAAATAAAAATAGTAATGTATATAGGAATCATGGCAGGATTTAGCAATTATTTCATCAAATAGCATGCCATTTATACCGGCAACCCGGCTTCTTATATAACAGAACTAATACCTTACCGGTAAGGCCTCTCATTTGAAGGGCCGGTAACAACAGCAATCCCGTGAACCAATAATGCTGATGTGATGTTGGGCTGATATGCGAAGGAATACCGGGTCCATAAAAGAGCGCTTTTTCAAGGCAAGGCTACTAGAAAAGCAGGAAGACCTACAAGGAGCTGCTGAAATATATAAAGGCATCCTGTCATCTGACGCATTCAATACGGATGCTTATAACCGGCTGATGATCATTTACAGAAGGCAAAGAAAATATAGGGATGAGCTGGCTATCATCCGCCAGGCAATCAGGTCCTTTAAGCAAAAGGCGGCAACTGCGCAGCAAGAATGGAAACGTGAAAACCGTAAAGCGGCAATGATAAGCCGGGAACTTGCACAGTCGCTGGGTCTTTTAGCAGGATATGAGGATCCCCAGGTAACTCTATGGAGAAAAAGGAATCCGTTGTTAAAATGCGGCTTGCCCATTTATGATTTGTTATACTATTCTGTTAAAGTCAGATCAATTTCCCTTTGTCTTCTTACTGGGGTGCAACAAATCGTCGCAGGTCTTGTAATCATACATAACCAATAAAACCGAAAAAGATGAATAATACCGGCCAAAGTAAAAGAAACTTTTTTATCGCCCCGGCAAATACAGAAAATATCTGCCATACCATCAGAGACCTGACAGATAAAATAAGAACCAGGAAAAAAGTCTTATCCATACTTGCCCGAAAAGCCAGGCCTGTACTGGAAGCCAGGGGGATATACCTTTGCCTGGGAATAAGCTGCCTCCCGCACATCGCGGGCAGCCTGCAGTGATGGTCTCTTTGCTCAAGCCTGGCTGTTTGACTGCAGCGAATCAAGCGGCCTGTTTACCGGTAACGGTTTTAACGGGCTCCTGCACACCAGGTATCTCTGCCAGCAATGCTGCAAATCTTCAGTTCGGCTCTTCCGGCATTTAGCCAGGCTATTGTTCCAGATTTCCGGCAGCTGGCCCCGGTTTTGAAAGCACGGTGACAATTCTTTTATATCATCTGCATACAATCCGCATACAGTCTCATCTTATAATCCGTCAAGATCTACTATCCCGTTCTGCAAAGCAAATTTGATGATACCTGCCAGATTTTTTGCGGATATTTTCCTTAAAATATTACTCCTGTATTGTTCTATCGTTCGGTTGGTAAGATTGAGATGAGCGCTGATCTCTTTGGTAGACATCTGCTTGCACAACAGCTTGATCAGCTCCAGTTCTTTCCCTGAAAATTTGGTGTTGGCTATCAGGTGTTTCATGGATTGGTCCTCACTTTCGGAAAAGCGGTTAATGATGTGGATGCGCGCTTCTTTGCAAAAATAATCTTTGCCGTTAGCAAGGTAATTGATGGCGTTAACGAACTCTTCGTCGTCTTCCTTCTTGATCACATACCCGTTGATGCCAGCCTGGAGTAATTTGATTATCGTATCCGGGGAATAGGAAAAGGTATAAGCAAGTATCCTGGCAGAAGGCACCTTGTATTTCAATTCCCGTACCAGTATTTCGCCTTTAGTGTCGGGCAGGAAATAATCCAGAACAATCAATTGCGGAAAATGCCGGAGGGCTTTACTCATACCGGTAGCGCCATCATGCGCCAGGTAAAAATCCTCGAACATATGGCCGATAACTAATTGTATGCCGTTAGCGACCATTTTGTGGTCGTCAATTACAAGTATTGATTTGTATTTGCTTTGGTTGTCGTTTACTGCCATCGCTTATAATTATTGATTATAGCGCCGGACATGATTCTGACGCTATTGCTATCTGGATAAAATGGAAAATTTAATTGCTGGTTATTTAAAACACCGGCAGGCTCCTTGCTATCGCTTATTTCACGCACCTGTTTTTTTCTTTCCGGATACCGGGATATCTCAACAAATGACCATCCAATCATTCATCCTTATCAAACAGGATGAAACTGGCAATACCGGGATAATACCTTTCGAATCGGAATAATAATCAGGAACCGGGAAGTATGCCCCGGTCCGGTTGGACGCCAGGATAGCGTGCGATAATAATTGGGCTTTCATAGTCGCCATTGGTTGTCTTGGTTGTGTTACCGAAACAAATCTAATCAACAATCTCAATTGTTTTATCCGACATTGGTGTTTATTTAATACAAATATTGAGAAAACACTATTTTTAAATAAACAATCAGGCCATACATTTGCTTGCCTGCACCATTTCCGGGATGTCGGCCAGTACCTCATCCCGCTAAAATTATCAAGGTTTTCTCAAAAAGAATATTGAATTTTCCACAGCGTATTTCATTTGCTAAAAACAGCTCTTTAATTTTGCTGTAACCTGACAAGCGATGCTTTTTATTTCCCTACAGATAGTATTCACACAAAAGCGGCTATTACAATATAGTATGGAATATATACCATCCAAAGCCGATCCGGCGCTTAGTATCCAATAGCCATTCAATGTCTATGATAGCTGTAACTTTAACGATAATCCTTTCTATGCTCCTGCTTACACGTAGGGTTTCAGGAGAGCGCGACGATAGCTGAAAATGATCCACATAGCCTGTAAATTTCAGAAAGACTACAAGTACAAATTAACCTCTATGAGAAACACCTGCGCATATGCAGTCGTTGCAAAAGACGGCTACCTGCTCCTTCATACGATCAGGGGATCTGCAGATGATGCCATACTGGCGTATGAGTTATTTTACAAAAAGAACTGGGAGGTAGCCATGGCCAACAGCTACCAGATCGTACCCATAGGTATTGTCCGCGATGATGAATGATGACAGTATAGATTACGGCGGTAATATCACCGGAATAAAATTAACCCTGCTTTATCACCTTTTGGTTTTGGTTGATTGAAAATGGGAAACGTTCCTCATTTAGGAAGGGCGTTTTTTTTTGCCATATGGTCTCAATATATCGGTAAGCAAAAGCAATATAAGGTACTCCGGGTACCAGCGCGTTAGATCCGACAACGTATTTTCTTTCCAACAGATGTTACGCAATCTGTTTTCCGGGATCACGAAATAGCTGGTATTTAAATAAATAAAAGCGGATACCACATTAATGTGGTATCCGCTTTACAGCAATTACGCTATACATTTAGTCTTTTACAACCTTATGTATCTCTGATGAACCGTCATCATTAGTGATGGTTACAAAATACATCCCGGCAGACAAATGCGCTATCTGTACCAGCTGTTCGCCGACAGTCTCGGTCCTTACCTTTAAAAGTTCCTGGCCGGCTACATTGGTTACTGCAATAGTATTATTGCCACGTAATCCCTTAACCACAAAATTTGAATTGGTAGGATTCGGCACAATGTGCAGCTGATGTACCTTGTCAAACCTCACCAGCTGTACCTGGCTGTACTCAATGGAGCCATCCATATCCAGCTGTTTCAGGCGATAGAAATTATCACCGTTCATTGGCTGCTCATCAAGGAAGCTGTAGGAAAGCTCTTTCCCGGAATTGGCTTTGCTCGCTACAAAGCCGATCTCGGTCCAGTTACGCGCGTCTTTGCTACGCTCTACTGCAAATCCGCTGCTGTTCACTTCCGAGGCGGTTGCCCAGCTCAGCAAGGATTTATCCTGTTGCTTTTCTGCTCTGAAATACAGCATACGTACCGGCAAAATAACACCCATATCTTCTGTTGAAGAGAGGTACACAAAGCTGGAGAAAGAAGATATATTATGGAACTCCGCAAAATTAACGCCATCCTCTACGCCGGTAAGATCCGGGGTAATCTCAACAGCCTTTCCTGTTTCAAAAACGCCGTCACCATATATATCCGCCATCACAGCATCTGCATCGCCGTCATACTTAAACCAGCCCTGGCTTATACTGCCCGGAACAGCCGTCGCGGCCATTTCCTCGGCGCTGTAATAAATCTTCACTTTACCGGTTGGTAAAGGAGCCCTGTTGCTGTCCGCTACATAGGTAATACGGGGCATCAGGCTGGTCATGCGTGTTCCGTCGTCATAGCTGGTGCCTTCCGGTGTAATGGTGAGCGCCAGGCTGTCCAGGTCCGCAGCGCCAAAGCCTGAAGTTCCGAACATCTTTTCCGATACATCGCCTGTCTGGTGGTAATGTATCCATTCGCCCACACCACAGTTATTATCATATTCAACTGTGTTCTCCACCACTGCAGGCAGGTAAATATTACCATTATCCAATGGCGTTACCTTACCGAAAGAGAAATAGCTCATTCCGCCAGGGAAAGCATGCGATACAATATAATTGACGCTATCCCCGGTAATACCTAATGGAACTGCTACCAGGTTTGTAGTCATTGCAGAGTCATCGGCAAACAGGATCGCATAAGCCCCGCAGGCGTCGCCTTCCGGTAATGTTGCGGTTCCTACCGAGCTACGCGGGAAGAGCACCTGCATTGGCTGGTCAACATCCGTATTCTGTACTTTCCATATCCTGTTCATGCGACGTCCGTTATTGGTGCCACCGGCATAGCTGAAGGTCGTGTAAGTGCCCGCTGTTGCAGTCATGGCCTGCGCAACGTTGTTGTCGCCCCACAGCAGGAACTGGCCATCTTCCAGGCTGCCCGTATTTGCCGCATTGGTAGCGGCGAGGTCACCGATACTCATAATCAGCTGCCCATTGGTATTTGCTCTCTGGCTCCTGCTTTGCTTCTGGTGAAGCGCTGAAGTAAAATCATTCCCTACGCCCGCTACGTTGTTATAAAAACCGGCGTTGAGCGCCGCGTCCCATACAACCACATCCTGAGATGTAACATAGTTATTGCTGTTGTGCAGGGTTACGCCATATTTAATGGCAAGATAAGCGTCTACCTTATTACGCTCGGCCGCTGTAATGCTGCCGTTTCCATATATGATCAGCTCGCCGATATTACCGGTAAAGCCGGCATTATCGCTGCCATTACCCGGGAACTGCGTTGATCCGAAAGCATGGCCGCCATCGAAAAGCCCGCGCGGCGAATGCGTTCCGGCTGTTCCATTAGGCGCACCGTTCAAGCCTTTGGCTACCGTTGTATCCGAGAAGGTATTGTACATAATGCTCGGCGTATTGGCTGCCCAGGTAATGCTGCCGGGGGTTGCCAGGTACCTGTTCGTATAGGTATTGTTCATCCGCTCCAGGCGGTTGTCGGCCATAATGCCGATACCATCCCAGTAGTTGATGCTTCCGGAAGCATCATCATTGTTTACCAGGGAGCTGAATACCCGTCCGTTACCGCCCGGCGACAGTCCTTCTTTTGTCAGGGTAAAGATGTCATAATTTAAACCGGAAACCGTTTGCACATTTAAATTGGCAAGCGATTGGCTGGCTGTAGTAAAACTAACACCCGGGTTAAAATTAAAATAGGTAGTGTCTCCCTGTTTCCATTTCGGCAGGGCTACATCCTCAACCTGTGCAACAGTGACGCCCGAAGTAAAGTCGGTCCAGGAAGTAAGGTCAGCACCATCGCCCATGGCCTGGGTATTTTTATCAGCACGGTACCAGTGGCTTAAGCCGTTGGTCACACCACCCGGAGCCTGCAGGAACGCCGCGAAGGTAAAGTACTGGCCGTCCTCAAGCGTTACATCTGCATAAGCATATTCAACACCATTGATGACCTGTGAATTTTCCATTTCAGTGATTACGTCGGTACCGTCTATTGCCTCGTCATTACTCTGTACCAGCTTAAGATAGCTTAATCCTTTAGGCCAGGCGACCCTTACCGTATTAACAACACCGGTATTCTGAACTTTCCATATAGCCGCGAACCTTTTGTAATCCAGGCCGTCGATTGTTGCAAAATCTACTGCGGGCGATTTGGCCAGGCCATTGTCCCCCCATATCAGGAACTGGCCATCATTAAGGGCGGTTGCATTGGCTATATTGGTATTAGCCATACCTGTGGTACCGATAAGGACTTGTTGTCCTGTGTTGGTGCTCCAGGATTGCTTCTGGTTTAATGCCCCCTGGTTATCCCGGGCAATACCGGCGATATTGCTGGCATAGCCTACATTATCCGCAGCATTCCATACTGTCGTGGAAGAGGAATTCTTATAGTCACGTAAACCATCTGCATAGGTTGTGCCATACTTGATCGCCATATAGGTTTCCACACGATCCATTTCATCTTCGGTAAGCTCATTTTCAAATACCACTACTTCATTCAGCTGGCCGTTAAGAGGTCCGTGGTTATCATCCTGACCGATCTGGAAATCACGTGCGCCTGTAGAAAGATTAGCATTTTGGAAATCACTTGTACCCGCATATAGCTTCCTGGTTCCATTGAGGGATACAGTTCCACCGGCATAAGCCGCGGTACTGCCATCCCCGTTTTGCCAGGCTGAACCTATAGTAAAATACTCGTTACGGGTAAAGCTGTTGGTGCTGCGTCCATTGTATCCGGGTCCGCCGGTAAAGAACAGCAGCTTATAATCGCCACCGCCTACATTGTAGGTATGAAGGCCCGGGTAATCCATGGAAGAATGGAAGCCGGCAAAACCGACATTATTCATACCTCTTAGATACCCCGCCGCATAGATAGTACCATTTGCGCGGTCAATTACATTTATCCCGGTTCCGGCGGTATAGCGCATCCACTGGCTGCCGTTAAAAGTAACCGTCGGATTAAAGTTAGCTAACGTCGTTGCGTTGGAGAAGACAGGTCTGTCGCCTGCGCTGGCCTGTACGAGATCATAACCCGTCCCTTTGTATTCATTCCACTGGTAGAGCTGTGCGCTGTCGCCTGCTACCGTAGTGCCGGCATCAGTAAACTGCTGTCCTATCGCGTCGGCACGGTACCAGGCGGCCGATGCCACATTGCCCGGCCCTACCACATAGCCGGCAAAAGTGAAATAGCTGCCGTTGCCCAGGGTGACATCTGCATAATTGTAAGTAATTCCATTAATGGTAATGGTATTGGATGTCATATCCGTTATATCATCCGTATCATCAAAAACGGCGTCATTGCTTTGTATCAGGTGAATTGAAGGTATTCCTTCCGGCCACGCAATACGGACAGTACCAACCGAACCGGTATTCTGTACTTTCCACGCAGCACCGAAACGAAGGTTCAGTTCGGGATGCGACGCATATATAAATGCTGATGAAAGGGATTGCGCCATACCATTATCTCCTAATATGACAAACTGGCCATCTGAAAGACCGGTGGTGTTAAGCTCATTGGTATTGTTCAGCCCGGTTGTGCCCAGAATCAATTGCTGCCCGGCTTTATTGCTTTTTGACTGTTTTTGATCCAGTGCGCTATTCACATCATTTGCAATACCAAGTATATTATTATTGTAACCCGCATTGGCTATCGCATTCCAGATAGTATCAGAACTGCTGCTGAGATAGCTGGCTACACCGGTACCGGCGCTGTCTGACAGCGTAATGCCATATTTAATGGCCAGGTAAGAATTGATACGGGCCTTTTCATCTCCCGTGGAATTCTGGTGATCGATGCTGTAGGCGAATACTTCTGATATACCACCCTGATGCACCTCATTACCGTTACCTGCAAGGTCATAGCCTTCTGAGCCGATCGCAAAATTAGCTGGCGAGCTGCTGTTATTGATTGTTCCAATATTAGCACCGTTATTGGCAGTTATCTTTCCATCGATGTTAAGGTATACGCCGTTCGTGCTGCCACGCCAGATCATGCTGCCGATATGGGCAGGCTTGGTATTAAGCGCTGCATTCTGGCTGACCGGCGCCCCATTGTCTCGAAAGAAATAATAGGTGTCGTCAGCCCTGTTAAGTCCCGGATCATCATCCCCCCAGCAATATGGAGACCGCCATCCACCTGTGGCAGAATTAAACATTACACCGTATACGGAACCGGGGCTTGCTGTGGCCGGGAAATAGCTGTCCCCTGTTCTATAGAAGAAGTCGTTGCTGCCATCAAAATAGTAAAAAGGGTTGAAGTTGAAGCTGTAGTTCTTGCTGTCGGCAGCATAGCTCGCATTGGTTACGAGCGCCGGCTGGTAATCAGTATTATTGTTCTGGGTAACATCCCTTCCGTTCCCCGAAACATCCTGCCAGATATTCTTCTGACCTGCCGTCGTAGTACCGTCATCAGCTTTATGCCACATCAGGAGCCCTTCGGTTACGCCACCAGGCGCCGCTACTTTCGCGGCGAAAGTGAAGTACTGGCCATTGCTGAGCGTAACATCAGCATAATTGTATACAACGCCGTTGACCGTGATCTCATTAGCCGTCATGCCGGTTACAGCATCGGAAGCATCGAATACATTATCCGCGCTTTGCATCAGGCTGAGGTTCGATAATGTCTTTATCCAGGCTACCCTTACGGTACCCACGGCGCCGGTGTTCTGCACCTTCCATACTGATGCAAAGCGGTGGCTGATGCCGGCAATACCAGAAATGGCTACCGTAGGCGCCTTTGCCAGGCCGTTATCACCCCAGACCAGGTACTGACCTGCGGTCAGCGCAGTGGCATTACCGGCATTGGTATTAGCCAGGCCGGTGGTGGCGATCAATACCTCGCGGTTGCTGTTGGTACTCCAGGATTGTTTCTGGTTGAGCGCGCCGTCATTGGCAATACCGGCAATATTGTGGTTATAACCCGTATTGACAGTAACATCCCATACCGTACTGCCGGAAGCGTTCTTGTAGTCGCGTGCGCCGGCGGCATAAGTGGAACCGTATTTTATGGCAAGGTAAGATTCCACCCTGTCCATTTCCGTAGGTGTCAGTCTGTCATCAAAAACAAGGATTTCGTTCAGCTGCCCGCTGAAGGCGCCGTAATTGCTGTCACCCCCTATCCTCAGATCCCGCGCGCCGGTGCTGAGGTTTGCGTTGTAAAGCTGCGTGCCGCTATAGCTGGTTCGCGTACCGTTTAAAGAAACAGTAGCGCCCGCGTATCCCGCACCGCTGCCGCCATCATTTTCCCAGCCGGCGCCGGCAGTAAAATAGGACTTGGCAGCCATTGCATCGGTGCTTGTTCCCTGGTAGCCCGGCCCGCCGGTAAAGAACAGCACCTTATTATCGGTAAATTCATGCAATCCCGGGTAATCCATAGTAGCATGGAATCCGACAAAGCCGTTATGCTTCTGTACATTCACATAGCCCGCCGCATACAGCGTTCCGTTAGCACGATCGATCACGTTTACCCCCGTACCTGCAATAAACTCCATGAAATCGTTGGAGCCATCGAAAGTAACCGTGGGGTTAAAATTGGCAAGGTTATCAGTATTGGAAAATACAGGGCGCCGTACGGCGCTGCTTTGCAACAGGTCGTAGCCGTTACCCTGCGATTCTGACCATTGATAAAGCTGTGAGCCATCCGCCGCGGGGGTGATCCCTGCATCGGAATAGAGCTGGCCAGTGCCATCAGCCCGGTACCAGGCCGCAGGCGTTACGCCACCGGGAGACTGAGCATAGGAACCCAGACCTCCCGCCAGGGCCGGAACCAGCATAATATGCCTGAGGCACATTTTTCTTAACCAATTGCCCCGGACAATCAAGTCCTTAAAGGCTGTAGGGTAATGTTTTTCCATAATAGTTGATTTAGTTGTATATTGAATAATAGAAACAGGTATGCTGGATGATCACGGGATCATTGCCTGATACGTTTTCCATCTAAGCTCCGCTAAAATTAGCGGTCAGCGTGCTATGATTTTAACAGGATGAGGAAACCTGAACAGGACTATTAAGAAACCACTATGGTGATAACGCATGAAATGAAAAGCGGGGAATACTTATCCCGGATAACTGTTAAATGGCTGTCCCTGTATTCCTGGAGGTAGCCATCTGTTCCAGTATGATCTTTCATTGCCCGGCAGGTTGAACACGGGTGCAAATTATTACCTGCCATGTGCATGTGACAGATATGGGGACGTAATATAAAGCAAAGGCATCCAGGAATGGATGCCAGAAACCAAAAACAAACTAGCTTATTAATATAACTTATAAACATAACCACGTCACAACGCTTACCGTCATGTTAGTCATAGTGGTTAATTATCCCCGGGCAAATCTAATCAACATATCCCTTACCATAGGAGCTATTGGTATTTGTTTAGTATATAAGATGAGAAAATACTATCAGCAATTAACTGATCGGCCAGGGGGGGTAAAGCAAATGCCGGGAATATACAGGACCCCTTTGAACAACGCTTATTTGCTCATTGCTTCCCCCAGGAAGCTATTTTACCCATTGAGCTTTGTCATGTGCTTTATACAGCTATCCGGCCGTAGAAAAACCTGTATCCACCGCTGCTTTTACTTTTGCAGCATGTATGCGCTTATGTGAATTTTATGGTTCGCCATTCCCAGCTGATTTTTTGAGACGGGTATTGACCGGCATACATAACGATGCGGTTTCCGATATTAAACGGGCAATGGAGCAGAGCCGGGAAGCGGCCGGAAACGAACAGGCCCTTTATCAGGTGAAACAGCTTGACAGGAGCATATTTAAACGAAATACATTCCTGAAATAAAGATGGAAATATTGTATCCTGTTTCCACCACCTGATCGCTCATCTTGACCGGAAATTAATACGACCTACCTGAGAACCTATATTAAAGCCAACAGTCTTAACGGATGCTTTAAAGACATGAATTGGATCTGATATCCGGTGACCCGCATCTAGCTTAGCTTGATGCTCATCTCTATCCGGTAGCCATTGGGATAATCATTGCTGATCACAAAATCTCCATTGAGCTTTTTTATCCTGTCCCGCATATTCTGCAGGCCGATACCGTTCATCTGCTGATCATCAGGCCACCCTTTCCCGTTGTCGCTGTAGCTGATCTTTAACCGGTTTATGTCAATTGCGAATATAATGGCAATATGCCCGAATTCTGCATGCTTAATGGAATTGGCAATACACTCCTGCAGAATTGCCTTGAGGTTATGGTATTGGTAATGGCTTAAAAAGCGCTTCCTGTTTAAAGGATCCTTTATCGAATATGAAAAGCCCGAGAGCGCGCTCATTTTGTCCAGTATAGCCCGGGTATCCCCAAGCAGGTCTCCGATTACCAGCTGCTGCTCAGACTTGAGATCGTGGGACAGGCTCCGTATATGTTCCATAGTAAGCCCGATATGGTCTTCCAGCTCGCCCCCGGATTCGGGCGCATAATCCAGCCTTTGCTTCTTGGCCAGCATCCTGGCATAAAGCAGGGCGGGATTGGTTTCATCATGAATATTCCTGGCAAGATTTAGCTTGAAATCCACAAAGCGCATTTTTTGACGACGTTTTATAATACCAAAGGCGAATCCGCTAGCGCTTAACAAAAGAACCGACCCGATCCCGAGGATCATCATCTGGCGATCTGATCTTTTTTGCTTTCTTGCCGATTCTGCCAGTAAAAATTGCTGCTCTTCTACTTCTGTCAGCGCATACATTATTTCATCTATCTCTGCGCCGCTGTTCCTGTTGACAGCCTCCAGTATTTCCAGCGCTTTAACAAGGGTATCCTCGCTTTGCGCAAAAAACCCCCTGTTATATAAAAGCCTTGCCTGGTACTTCTTGACCATATAAGCATTTATAGGATCCATCTTGTCTTTATATGTCTGGGTCAGCAGTTCAATATACTGTTCTGCGCTATCGTTCCTTTTAGTATCAAGAAAAAAAAGTGCTTTTTTATCAGTCACCATAAATCCGATATAGCTCTTCAGATATTCCGGTGTATTAGGATCTTTCAGAAGAGCATCCAATTGCTGAATATTGTGCCATACCTCATCACTAAGGTTGAGCGACAAATTCTTTTCATGATTGCTCATCAATAAGCTATAGCGGAACCTGGCCAATATTTCCTGATCTGCAGGATATTGCTTGCTGATACTACCGGCAAATTCACTTAGCAATTGTTCTATCTCATGACTAAAAAGGCTGTCCTTTAGTTTATAAGCGGCCATCCCAAAAGAAGCGATCATATCGCCACTACGCATAAGCTCCCGCCGCTCCATCTGTCCTTTTAAAATCATCCGGGGAATACTTGTAATAAACACCCTATTTTTTTTATAGAGCGCTAAAGCTTTTTCATAGGCAAGCTGCGCATAATAGTAGGTGGCGATGTAATATAGCGAAGTAATTGAAGAGGTGCTGCTGTATTGTCTCAGCTCATTTACCTTCTCCGCATAATAGAACATTTCACCATTCCGGCCTTCTAAACGGGCCTGGTTACTTAACATAGCGTAATAGGCCTGTTTGAAATTTTCATTATGCTTATTTCCCCAGATAACTTCCCTGTAAACCTTTAGTAAATCAAGCAGCTCTTTGTTGCTTATCTGCAAGCTTTGAGACTGAAAAAACATCATAGATTCCTGGACAGTATCCAGGTATTGCTTTTCCGTCAATACCTTCCTTTGATAAAGCGAGGACAGGTGTTGAATTGTTTTTGCGGCAGAGTCTTTAGCTGATTGAGCCTGAACCCGCCCGGGGATTATAAAAGACATGGCTATACCAAAAAATACAAACCTTAATATAAATTGTTTCATATACGTAAACATAAGCATGTGTGTATAATGTCTTTATTGTAGTTACAATTAAGTCGCAAATATACTATAACAGAAACGTCATGCACCGGTAGCTGCCCTGATTAATTTATTATTCTTTTTTCCTGTGTATACATGAAAAAACGGCCCCCTTTTACAAGGACCGTTTTCCATCTTAATTAACCAAAACCAAAAATTGTTGCAGCGAAGCTTATTTGTTGATGATTAAAGCGCTGCTATAATTTCATTATTTTTTCTGATACGACCTGGCCGTTAGACGACATAATAGTGACATGATACGTTCCGCCGGAAAGACCATCAAGATGAATAGTTGCCGTATTGCTAACTGTCTTTTCTTCCCGTACCAGCTTTCCTGTCCCATCGTAAACTTTTATCATCTCGTCACCGGAAAGTCCGCCAATGATCATATAACTGCTGGCCGGGTTCGGGCTGATAGTAATCTGCTTTCCGGGGTCAAAGGATACCTGCCTTACCACGCTGTATACATACCTGCCGTCAATATCCGTCTGCTTAAGCCGGTAGAAATTGTTGTTCAGCGGTTTTGTATCGATAAAGCTGTATGCCAACGACTGGTTGCTGTTACCACCAGCGGCTGCGCTTGGGGTAAACCCTATGCTTATCCAATCCGCGGCATTTCCGCTCCGCTCGATGGCAAATCCACGGTTACCGGTTTCCGAAGCGGTTACCCAACTAAGCAATACATTACCGTTTTGTTCCTTTGCCAGGAAGCTCAGTAAGGCTACCGGAAGCGGCGTGGCGGTTTCAATCATATAGCTTACCGGGTTGCTTATGGCACCGGCCTCGTCTGTCATTGTATAGGTAAAGCCTATCTTATCGCCTGATGTGCCGGAACCGTCCTGTGCCCAGACGACCATCTTTGTCACATCGAAATTTACGATCGCAACGGGACCACCCGTTACATCAATTTCCGTTACGCCGGTACCATCAAAATCGTAGAATATCCGGGTATTGCTGTTGATCGTCTGTATTGAAAATGTAGTACCTGTTCCGGTATTACAAGACGATGCCGCAGCGCAATCTTCGGCATCCGTTCCCGACATAGCGCCGCCGGTAGTTCCCGTCAGGTCAGGAGAGGACGCGGGTATCGCATACCATACATCGCCGGGGGCCGATATATCCGGGAAGCCCGATGGAGGCGTACCGCTAAACGCTGTATTGTCTACCGTATAGGTTTTTGCATCGGCTACAGGCGGCTGCTCTATACCAAAGTTGACATCCTGGATATGTGTGGTACCACTTACCGTAACACTGATCCGGCCATCCGCAGGCGTTGCATCCGTAGAACTTATATTGATATAGCCGGCAGGCAGGGTAACTGATACTATATAGTCAGCCGGGACAATTCCTCCGAAACTATACGTACCATCAGCGGCAGTTATAGCCGTAGCAACAACTGTTACCCCGTCAGCCGCGTACAGCGTTACGGTCACCCCGGCCTTGGGCGTGCCATTCACACCGTCTGTTATACCATTGCCATCATTATATACCATGCCACTCACGCTTGCGATATCATTATAATCGATACTGATCTCTGCTGTATTGCTTGTTGACCCTGCATCGTTGGTAACACTGTACCGTATGGGGGTCGGATCTTCAAAGAAGGTAGCTTCAGGAGTAAAGGTTACCGTACCATCCGTACCAAGCACCCACACGCCTTCTCCCGGAACGGTGATCTCCGTAATATCACCCTGGGTATCTGTTGCAGTAGCCAGCGTGCCTGCCGGCATACCTGCAGGAATTACAAGCGTAATGCTGTCCGCGACCAGTACGCTTCCGTTCGGATCCGTATCATTATTCAAAATATCAGGTACAACTGCAGCAGTACCTGGTATCTGCCCGCCAAGGTTATCATCATTTGCAACAGGCGGAATAAGGCGGATACCAAAATTAACCGGGTCAATAGCCGCATCGGCAGCCAGGGTGCTGAGGTCGCCTATGCTGGTTACACCATCGGTATCGGTGGCATCAATACCCGTTGTACCACGGTTAGTACCGGTATATTCATAGCCGTTTACCAGTGTATCAGCAACTGTGAGCGGATCACCTCTGTAAAAACTATGATTGCTCAGCACTACCGAATAATTACCAGGAACGCTTACATCATCCGTGCTTATATCAAACTGGTATGTACCATCTGCATTTATCTTTACGGAGGCGATTACAATACTATCCGGCCCGGTAAGGTTGGCCCACATCCCGTTGGACAGCCCATCTTCTCCCGCATCTGTTATTGCATCACCATTATTGTCATCCCATAAGTTACCCGGTATCATTAGCTTGCCGGCAGCGTTTATTATATTAAAGGTTTTGCTGACCGTTACAGCACCGCAGGTTCCGGCAACTACCGTATACTCAGCCCTTAAAGTTCCGGTTCCGGTAAAAGTCAGTGTACTGTCTGCCAAAGTTGCGATTGCAGTGCTTAAGCCGGAAACAGCATAAGTACCTCCGGACGGATAACCCAAAAGTGTCACCGAGTTCCCCACATAATAAGGGCCTTCCACAGATGGATTCAGCACCGCGTCTACCACAACGGCACCACATACCTGCACCGCACTGGTTGCAAACTGGTATTCATTATCGCACTCATCCGCTTCGTTGTTATCGCCCATACTTCCGTTAACCCTGTGACCGACATAGCCGAAATTACCTTCGCACTCTCTCAATGCCATGGTGGTATGCCCGCCTGTTTCGATGGCTACTATATCATTATTATCATAGCCGGCTAAAAACTCCGTTGGCTCTCCCGGATCCAGCGAAGCCGTTGGGCTGCTGCAACCGGAAATTCCCCGGCCCAGGTTGGACTTATTTTCCTGTCCCCAGTTAAAGATCTTTTTACTCTCGTTCAATACGTTTATAGCCCGGTATATACCATCATGCTCCTGGGGAGATATCCATTTAATATCATCCATAACCGGGCCTGCTGCGGACGTGTACCGCGGCTGTATCCATGTCTGGCTGTTTGTTGTCGTCCAGTCGCCCAGCTGTTTAAGATTATTATCGCCCAGTGTGTAAAGGTTTCCATCTTCATATAAGACATAGTAAGAAGAAACAGAGACCCCACCTGTCATCCCGATCATCCTGATATCCCCTGTAGCGCCGCCGGGAAGCGTCATTTGTACCGCAGCGCTTCTCTGAGCCGGCGGGTTAGCGCCATCCCAGGTCCTGTATCCCCAGGTCCAGAGATTACCGGTATTATCCAGGGCAACAAAACCATGCGTACAACCGCGGGCGGCTACTATACCCGTCAGATCGCCTCCTCCGGCAAGGGCGGCCTTCTGGACCTTATTCCAGGTGTTTATATCAGAAGTGGATCCACTACCTGTGTCTCCCCAGTATTGCGCTATGATATAGACATCACCGCTGCAGGTTGTTATCACTAAATTTCCAAAAGTCGCAAACATCATTTTGACATCGGCTGCTGTAACACCTGAAGGCAGGCCTACGCTTAATTCCTGGAAAGCAGCTATATCCAGGGTATCCCCACCTACTATAGCGCTGGTATTTGTTGTTAAAGATTTGTCGAAGATAACACCGGCGCGTCCCCATGTCCAGAGCTTATTATCATCAGTCAAAAGAACAAACTGTACATTGTCGATCGTTCCGCTACCAATAGCGGCTTTTAAAGGCGTGCCGGTAAGCCCGGGATAATTTCCCGCATTAATAGGTGTGGGTACCAGATACGAACCGACACCATCGGCCTGGGCCATTTCACCCCAGATTTTCAACGCACCGTCTATATCCCTGACAACTGTTGAGTGAAATGCCGAAACATAGTTGTCGTATTCCAACGTGCCGGCCGTGGTCGCGTTGATCCCGAAATTGCTGTAGTCAGAACAGCCGCTCGAGGAGTAACAGTCCTGCGCCCTACTGTCTGACGGTATCCCGGTATGAAACAGCACAGCGAGCGCAAAAGCTTTACTTGTAAGGAAATTGTTTTTCATCATTAAGATTTTACAGTTTAGAAAAGTGTCTGATTTTTAGATTTCCATGACACTACCAGGACCAAAGTCAAATTTAATACCACTGTTTCTGTATTTTTAATACTTCAGTATAAGCTCTATAAAACGGCTGAATGATTTCAATCAATAATAAACGGCTGTTTAAGAACGGGAAGTTAATTACATTAAAGGCTGTGATGATAAATAAATATACCAGCAAACAAGTCTGAATCCAAGGCTTTGCCCATGCTTCCGGATGGAAGAAAAATTAAAAAGGGATTGATTTGTTGAAGAGATCAATATGTTTGCAGGCAACCGGTATCCGGAAGATACAAAACCGTTAATTGAATATGCTGTATGTCGCTATTACCTGGCAACGCTTTATAAAAAAGCGAACCAAACATATTTGTTTGGTTCGCTAAAGTAGCCCAAGCGGACGACTTTTCGAATCATTTTATCCAAGATTTAATTTTTTTAGAAAACGTAAAAAGATGATTAAGATATTACCATACAATAAACTGGATCGAAGAGAATATAAATAAAACAGCGCATTAAAAGTCTCGAAACACCTTGTTGGAACGAAAAATGAAATGCCCAAAAGATAAAATTCGTTTTCAGTCATTTTACGGGATAGCAACGTCTATCATTTTATTCACTGACCAAGATCACTTAAATGCATAGGTGGGCAGGGTATTTTTGCTTTTTGTAACAACTGATCTACTAAGTCATTTTTATGGATTTGTTGAAACTATAAAAGCCTTACATACTAATAATGACCTATTATACGAAAGAGAGTAAAAAGTGGCTCGCCTCGCTTCAGGAGTTGAGATTAATTAATGTGGAATTAAAAAACAAGCTTTCGGAGGCTATTAATCGTCAAGTTAGCATTGGATTTATAGAAAAAGTGGAGTATTTCCATCAGCTTTTTATCGAAAAAGATCAGATTATCGATATTCTACGCCATGATATCAATGTTTTGGTATCATCAAAAGGACCGTTAACTAATAAACATCAACTTCAGTATAATGCGCTTGAAAACGATATTGTACAACTAAGCAATGAGTTATATCAATTAAAGGCATCTTTTAGCGACTTTCTGGTAACATGTAAAACAAACTAAGGAGATATCTTCGCTTGGCGCTATATTCAACTTTGCTATTCGGCCGGTACACTTGTGCCAAAATGCCGATTCCTGAATTTCTCAAAAGTTTTTATATCAGCAATTATTCTCGGTCAGCAATTATTGACAAAGCTACAAATCTGTGATGGGGGACGCACTAAAATAGAGCTCAAATGTAGTGCCTTCACCTAAGCGGCTTTTGCAGACGATATGACCGTTCATCAATTCAGTGTACTTGCTTACGATGTGCAGTCCCAAGCCTGTGCCCTGCACATTAGTAACATTGGAAGCCCGAAAGAAACGCGTGAACAAATGCTGCTGGTCCTCGTCGGGTATCCCAACGCCTTTATCTGCAACAGACAGCAGCAATTTATCCCCCGTCCGTTTGCTCCGCAATTCAATGATTGCGTCTTCCGGGGAAAATTTAATGGCGTTGGACAAAAGGTTCATTATAATATGCTTCGTTAGCGAAGGGTCTAGTTCTATATGGCTGTCGCCTTCATGTTCATAATGAACTACCTGTCCTTTTTTGAGCAAGCCGTTTAGCTCGCCAACGATCTGCTGTATGTGCTGTTGCATATCAAAAACACTATAGCGCACCTGGATCTTGCCCTCCTCTATCCTGCCAACAGACAGGAAGTCGTTCAGGATATCAGTTAGCATATTGACCGAAGATACGATGCGTTGGACATGTTTCTCCCTCTTCGGATGATCTTCTTTTTCGGTGTATTTGGAGATCAGGTATGAGGAAGAAAGCACTGTACTAAGTGGTGTGCGGAATTCATGTGAGGCCGTAGAAACAAATCGAGACTTCAATTCACTCAACTCCTTTTCTTTCTCTAATGCAATGAGCAGATCTGTTTCTGCCTTTTTACGTTTGGAAATATCTATACCGATCCCGAGATAGCCTTCTATCTCCCCATGGATATCGCGCATTGCCGTAAAAGTTTGCGAAACAGGAAACCGCGTCCCGTTACTGCGGATATAGTGCAATTCCCCTTCGTTTGACTCTCCTGCGTCGGCTCTGGCTATAAAGTCCGATATAACCCCATCTTGCAGGCCAAGAAACACTGTAGGACTTTGATTTCCAATCATCTCTGAAGCAATATACCCCAACTGCTTTTCGGCGGACGGGTTGAATAATTTGATAATCCCGTCCTTATCCGTCACATAAATAATTGCCTCTGCATGATCCCATATGTTACGTAGGAAAATATTTACACGGTTTAGTTCTATATCCTTGGCCTCCGTTTCAGCGATCAGGTTAGCCAATTGCTTTACGGTACTGCTAAGTGTTTCCGTGCGGTCTTCTACTTTTTTTTCCAGGTCCTCGTTCAACTGTTGCAAAGCCTGCTCCGCCTCCTTGCGCTTGGATATATCACTGACGAACGCGATGACATATTTCCCCTGCTCTGTCTCGTAGTGGCTTAAACTTACCTCCACCGGGAACTCGCTACCGTTCTTGCGTCCTGCAAAGAGATCCATGCCAAGCCCCATAGGCCGGCTCTTCGGATGCTCATTGTATTGCTCAACATGATGCACATGCCGTTGATGGAAGCGCGCCGGGATCAGCTTTTCAATACGCTGTCCCAGCAGCTCCTCTTCAGTATAGCCGAACTGCTTCAGTAAAAAAGGATTAACTAACACAATGGCACCATGTGCATCAGCCACCAGTATTCCCATAGATGCGTTGAAGAACAATGCATCAAAGCCAATGCCTGTACTCTTATTCATTTAGTAAACTTTAATACCGAAAGTATAATATTTTATCAAAAGCGCCAACCTTATAAGTCCAGTATCCCGCCTCTTTTCATGGTTCAGATATCTTCACCCGCAATATTTGATACTCGAATATTCAATATAATAACGCCGGTCATATATTGTCGCTTTGATTTCGCTGAGAAAACCACATTCGGCAGTATGTGGTCAACGCACCTATGATTGCACCTCTGACGGCGAATCGCAGTTTCAGCACTGCTGTATTACTTAATAGTTATATTGGAACAGCAATCATATTAGCCAACTGGTATTGTATTAACTATAACACGGTACTTCATGTTTCAAATCAAACACATGTAAAACTAAAGATTCAAACAGATATTAGGAGCAACGACAAAAAGCGCACATTATGATTGATATCATTGGCTAATCGTGGATGCATTGCAAATTTTACATAATCAATAGCATACATGTTGATTAGATAAGTGGTCCTTATCATATGCAGTGTGACTCAAAACCCCATTCGATCAAATTATTTAAAGAAATATCGTTGTATGAAGCAAAATAGCACTCAACAGCTACTCACCTGCTATCATTGCGGGGAAAATTGCAAAAGCCATAAGCTGGACATCAACGATAAATCCTTTTGTTGCAACGGATGCCGCAGTGTGTATCTATTGCTGCACGAACATGAGCTGGAGAACTACTATTGCCTGAATGAGCAGCCCGGCACCACCATGAAGGCCCTGCAACCTGAAAAGTTCCGCTTCCTCGATGAAGATGCTATAGCCGCCAGATTACTTGAATTCTCCAACGGCCGCAAAGCGAATGTCACTTTTTACCTGCCGCAGATACATTGCAGCTCCTGCCTCTGGCTGTTGGAGCATCTGGATCAAGTGCACCCCGGCATTATTACTTCAAGGGTGCAGTTCGCGGCCAAAGAACTGTCACTCTCTTTCGATCTTACACAAATAACCTTACGACAACTGGCCGAATTGCTGACACGCATTGGTTATGAACCGCATATTTCCCTACAAGACACCGATGACACACCGAAGCTTGCCACTTATTCCAAAAAGGAGACAGCTTATAAACTGGGTATTACGGGCTTTTGCTTTGCCAATATCATGCTCATCAGCTTTCCCGAATATTTAGGACTGAAGCCTGCCGATAGCAGCGGCCTTACCGCATTCTTCCGCTGGGTCAACCTTAGCCTTTCATTACCCGTGGTGTTTTACGGTGCACGCGAATTCTTCAAAAATGCCTTGTACAGTTTCCGGCAAGGTTATATCAATATAGACGCCCCTATAGCATTGGCTATTACCATTACCTTCCTGCGCAGTATTTATGAAATAACCCGCGGCACGGGTGCAGGCTACCTCGACAGCATGAGCGGCATTGTGTTTTTCATGCTGTTAGGCCGGACCTTGCAGAACCGTACTTACAGCACCCTGAGTTTTAACCGCGATTATAAATCGTACTTTCCCATTGCTGTCACCGTACTGAAAGAAGGCAAAAAGCAAACGGTCAAGATACAGGACGTAAGGGAACAGGACATCTTATTGCTGCACCACCAGGAAATCCTGCCTGTAGATGGCATCCTGTCCAAAGGTAAAGCGGCCATTGACTACAGCTTTATTACAGGCGAAAGCCTGCCCGAATGCCCGGCCATCGGCGACCTGGTATATGCAGGCGGCAAAATAGCCGGCAGCGCAGTAGAGATCATTGTGGTAAAAGACTTTAAACAGAACAGCTTTACCCGCTTATGGAACAATAAGGCCTTTAAGGAGCAGCATACAGACAAAGCAACGATGACGACAACCATCAGTAAATACTTTTCTTTAATGGTGCTCCTCATTGCCTTTTCCGCCTTCCTTTACTGGCAGCTTACAGCACCGCAACATGCCTGGAATGCACTGACCGCAGTGCTGATCGTAGCCTGTCCCTGCGCTTTGCTACTGACGACTACTTTTACCAATGGCTACCTGGTCGAATACTTTGCGGCGCATGGCTTCTTCCTACGCGATGCACAGGTAATAGAACAACTGGCGTATGCCGATCATATCGCTTTTGATAAAACGGGCACCATCACAGAAGCACAGGACAGCTCGATCATTGCTACTAAAATGATTCTCACACTAACTGAGAAAGAAAACGTGCTTTCAGTTCTATCGCAGTCCATCCATCCTTTAGCCAAAGCCATCACAGCTTATTATCATTATACAGGTACTATAACAACCAATAATATTAAAGAGCTGCCGGGCAAAGGAATGGAGGCATGGATCGAAGACCGTCACTATAAAATAGGCAGTGCAGCCTTCACCGGCTGGCACAATCACGGAGCTACCGATCGTACTGAAGTGTATGTAACCATAGATGGCGTCACTAAAGCACATTTCCTCTTCCGGCAGCAACTCCGTGAAGGCGTTCCCGCATTATTGCGGCAATTGTCCGGCTACACTTTATCAATGGTAAGCGGAGATAACGACAGTAGCAAAAACCAGATGCGCAGGCTATTTCCAGCCGATGCGCAATTCAGCTTCGCCCAATCCCCCCAGCAAAAACTGGAACATATACAGGCATTGCAGCAACAGGGCAAAAAAGTAATCATGGTAGGCGATGGGCTGAATGATGCGGGGGCTTTACAGCAAAGCGATGCGGGCATTGCCGTCGTGCAGCATTCTTTCTCTTTCTCTCCAGCCTGCGAAGCCATACTGGAAGCAGAAAAACTACAATACCTGCCCGCTTACCTCCGCATGGCAAAAGCTTCCCAAAAGCTGATCCTATATGGCTTTTCCTATTCCATATTATTCAATATTGTCGGCATCGGATTTGCCGTAAGTGCACATTTATCGCCGCTGGTGGCAGCTGTATTAATGCCCTCCTCTTCCTTGGGCATCATGCTCATCGCCTTTGCAGGTATTAAAGCTGTCACACACCTTAAGGATCAGGAACAAGCCCCACCTTCTTAATGACAAAATGATGACGAAGATCATCTCTCATCCTAAGGAGCAACATTTTCCGGGGACGTAGTTCGACGCAATTTTGTGCTATCAAAAGCCACACAATGATCGTAACCATCTTCCTTCTTTCGGTAAGCCTCATCGTAGCGCTTATTTTCCTGGGAGCATATTTATGGAGCGTAAAGTCAGGTCAGTTCGACGATGACTACTCCCCTGCGCACCGCATTTTCTTCGACGACAACCTTGAACGTTCCAAAAACCAAAAAACAAGATGACACAGGCAGAAAAATTCTATTATGACAATAAGAGTGTAAAGCTGTTCGGCATCGCTACCCTCTTCTGGGGCGTGGTCGGGATGTTGGTCGGCGTATTGATTGCCTTCCAGTTAGCTTATCCCAGTCTTAACTTCGGCATTCCGTATACTTCGTTCGGAAGGCTAAGGCCTATCCATACCAATGCAGTCATCTTTGCCTTTGTGGGCAATGCGGTTTTCGGCGGCGCTTATTACATATTACAACGCGTACTGAAAACCAGGATGTACAGTGACCTGCTCAGTAAGATACATTTCTGGGGTTGGCAATTGATCATTGTGTTCGGCGCTCTAACACTGGCACTTGGCTATACTACAGGTAAAGAATACGCCGAACTGGAATGGCCGCTTGATATACTGATCACCATTATATGGTTAGTATTCGGTGTTAACATGTTCGGCACCATCCTGAAACGCCGTGAACGTCATTTATACGTAGCTATTTGGTTCTTCATCGGTACCTGGGTAACGGTAGCGATGCTGCACATTGTGAATTCCTTTGAACTGCCTTTTACCTGGCTGAAGAGCTACAGCCTTTATGCAGGTGTACAGGATGCATTGGTGCAATGGTGGTACGGCCATAACGCCGTAGCATTCTTCCTGACTACACCATTCTTAGGCCTGATGTATTACTTCGTGCCCAAAGCGGCAGAGCGCCCGATCTATTCCTACAGATGGAGCATTATCCACTTCTGGGCTTTGATCTTTATTTATATCTGGGCAGGACCGCACCATTTATTATATACCGCATTGCCCGGTTGGGCGCAAGCGCTTGGAACGGTGTTCAGCATTATGCTGATCCTGCCAAGCTGGGGCGGGATGCTGAACGGCTTGTTCACTTTAAGAGGTGCGTGGGATAAAGTGAGAGAAGACCCTATCCTGAAGATGTTCGTCGTGGCGCTTACCGCTTATGGTATGGCGACCTTCGAAGGCCCTATGCTCTCTTTAAAGAATGTGAACGCCATCAGCCACTATACCGACTGGACGATTGCCCACGTACATGTAGGCGCTTTAGGCTTTAATGGATTCCTGATATTCGGTATGCTCTACTGGCTGATCCCGCGTATGTGGGGCACTACCCTGTATTCCAAAAAGCTCGCTAACACGCATTTTCTCATTGGCACTTTAGGTATATTGTTGTATGCAATTCCGCTTTATTGGGCAGGCTTTTCCCAAAGCCTGATGTGGAAGAAGTTTACGGAAAGCGGCCAGTTGCAATACCAGTTCCTGGAAACAGTGACCCATGTCGTGCCGATGTATGTATTGCGTGCGCTGGGCGGTACCTTATACCTGTGCGGAACAATACTGGCGGTGTACAACCTGCGTAAGACCATGCTTGCCGGCACCTTCATTGCCAACGAGGCTGCCGAGGGCATTGCATTGAGAGACCAGCCTATGCCAAAGGGTAAGCACCACTGGCACAGCGTGATAGAACGTAAGCCTATCCGCCTTTTGATATTCAGTTTGGTGGCCGTTTCTATAGGCGGCATGGTAGAAATGATGCCGACTTTCCTGATCGACAATAACGTACCAACGATAGCAGCTGTGAAACCTTACACGCCACTGGAATTACAAGGCCGTGATATCTATGTAAGAGAAGGCTGCTATACCTGCCACTCGCAGATGATACGTCCGTTCAGGGATGAGGAAGCGCGATACGGCGAGTATTCCAAAGCAGGTGAATTCATCTACGATCACCCTTTCCAATGGGGTAGCAAACGCACTGGTCCCGACTTACAACGTATAGGTGGTAAGTATCCCGATAGCTGGCATTATCGACACATGAATGATCCGGAGGAGATCAGCGATGGCAGTATCATGCCGCCTTATCCATGGTTGCTGGAAGATGATCTTGACACGACGAATACGCCTAAGAAGATCAGGGCTATGCAAAAACTGGGTGTACCTTATCCTAAGGATTATGACAAGATCGCTAACCGCGAGCTGCGGGAACAGGCAGAACGCATTGCAGAGAACTTACGGAAAGATAAGATCAAGGCTGACAGCCGCAAAGAGATCATTGCGGTGATTGCCTACCTGCAACGCCTGGGCATAGATATTAAACAAGATAAAACCGCCCAAAAATAAGGGGCATAAAAAACAAGCAGATGAAATTCACCAATTACCTCAAAGATATTCATAATGTCAGCATCTATCCTGTCTTTTCACTGATACTCTTTACTGCCGTATTCGTCGGCGTAGTGCTTTATACATTCGGTTCAGATAAGAAAAAGATGCAGGGCCATGCCAATATTCCAATGAAATAATTCCAACCGCTATGTTCTTCAAAAAGAAATTGAATAAAACCATAACTGCGTTCCTGTTGTTTCTATCCGGCGTCGGGGCACCTCTACTAAGTATAGCACAGCAAACAGGCGATCCAAATCTGAAGTCACCGTTCGACAATCAGGAAGATATGTTGCGCTATACGCTTGCAGGCATCCTCATCTTATTGCTATGTGTCATTGCTGTGCTCGGCCATGCGGTTGGCAGCGCCGGAAAAATGTATTGGGAACGTATAAATGAAGCAAAAAGGAGATCAGTTGCTACGGACATAACAACCTTGCTCCTATTTCTGCTGTTAACGGGCTTTGGCGGCATCGCACATGCACAGGAAGCAACCGAAATGGCAGCCGCAGCAACAAACAAAGGAATGCCGGGCGATATCATGCTCCTGCTGATCATTATATCACTGGAATTCGTAATCGTATTGGTACTGGCAAAGATGCTCTTCCAGTTCCTGAACAATAAAGTTGCGAAACCAGCCAGGAAAATACAGTTCAAAGTGCTGTTTCAAAAGCTGAACCAGACGGTTCCGGTGGCCGAAGAGCATTTACTGGACCTGCAACACAGCTATGACGGCATACGCGAACTGGATAATAAGATACCTGCCTGGTGGCGCTATGCTTTTTATGCTACGATGGTGTTCGGCGTCATATATATATACCGCATGTTCGTGAGTGAAACATTGCCGGATCAATTAACGGAGCTGGACGATGCCAACAGGATCGCTGCTATCCAAAAAGCGGAGTACCTGAAGAACGCAGCTAATAATATTGATGAAAACAATGTGGTGATGCTCGATGCCACCGGTATTGCAGAAGGCGAAGGGCTATTTATGAAGAACTGCCAGGCCTGCCATGGCGATAAAGGCCAAGGTGGCGTAGGTCCTAACCTTACCGATGAGTACTGGTTGCATAAAGGCGGCATCAAGGATGTCTTTTACAGTATCAAATACGGATGGCAGGAAAAAGGTATGAAGTCCTGGAAAGAGGATTTCTCGCCTGCCCAGATTGCACAACTGGCTAGCTTCGTGAAATCGCTGCACGGTACTAAACCGGCAGGTGGCAAGGAACCACAAGGCATTGTATATAAAGAAGAAACAGGTGCTGCTGCAGATACGGCTACCACAAAAGTTAACTGATATGGAGGAGGCAGCGCATTACGGCGATCAATTATCAACTGTAGACAGCAAAGGCAAACGAAAATGGATCTATGCTTTGCAGCCAAAAGGCAAATTGTATAAATACAGAAGCTTACTGAGCCTTGTATATCTCCTTGCTTTCTTCGGGTTGCCGTTTGTCCGCATCAAAGGTGTGCCGCTGTTCCTGTTCAACTTTCCGCAGGCAACCTTTATCTTTTTCGGAAAAGTATTCCTGCCGCAGGATTTCATTCTGTTAGGTATCGGTATGCTGGCGGTACTGCTCTTTATTATTGTATTTACGTTTGTATATGGCAGGGTGTTTTGCGGCTGGGCTTGTCCACAGACCATCTTTATGGAAATGGTGTTCCGCCGTATAGAATACTGGATAGAAGGGCCTGCGCAAAAGCAACGGGCAAACGATCATAAAGAATGGACCACGGAATTGTATGTCCGCAAAGGGATCAAGCATATGGTGTTCTTCCTGTTGTCCTTCCTGATAGCTAATACTTTTCTGGCCTATATCATAGGTACGGAGGCTTTATACCATATCATGACCGATCCGGTCAGCGAGCATATCGGTGGTTTCTTAGCTATACTTGGCTTTACGATTGCTTTCTATGTAGTGTATGCTTTTGTGAGGGAATTGGTGTGTACAGTGGTTTGTCCTTACGGAAGGCTGCAAAGCGTGTTGCTGGATAAGAACTCTCTGGTGGTTGCCTATGATTACATCAGGGGTGAACCGAGGGGTAAACGCAAGAAAACGGAAGCTAATGCTCCGGCAGGCGATTGCATTGATTGCAATATGTGTGTGCAGGTATGCCCTACGGGTATTGATATCCGTAATGGCCTGCAACTGGAATGTACTAACTGCACGGCTTGTATAGATGCCTGTAATATGATGATGGAGAAGGTACACAAACCGCTGAACCTGATCCGCATAGCCAGTGAGGCAGCCATTGCCGAAAACAGGAAGCCCCGGATCAATTACCGTACCAAGGGTTATGCCGCGGTCCTGATCGCACTGCTCATCGTATTAAGCTCGCTCATCATTACCCGTGCCAAATTCGATGCTACCGTGCTGCGTGTGCCGGGACAAGTGTTACAGGAAAATCCGGATGGTACTGTTTCTAACTTGTACCGCATCAAGATCGTAAGTAAAAGCATGCGGCCTGAGTCTTATCGCCTTGCACTGGATAGTAAAGATGCACGTATCGAATACGTAGGCAAGCATCTTGATTCGCTTTATACCGGAAAGTCGGCAGAAGAGACCTTCTTTATCAAAGTAGATACCGGGAAGGTGATGCGGCGCAAGGAACAATATACTTTAAGAATCCTGTCGGGTGATGAGCTCATACAGACGAAAGAAGTAACTTTTATCGGGACTTATTGACCCTTTAATAATCAACTATATGACGAACCACAAACTGACGCACCCGGGCAATATCCTGCTAACCGGCTTCGGCGCACTCCTTATCATGATGAGCGTACTCGTGTATCTGTCGGTAAAGCAAAAGATACCGATGGTAAGCCAGAACTACTATGAGCAGGAACTGAAATACCAGGACAAACTGGATGCCATGAATAATACGAATGGTTATGATAACCTCTTCAAGGTGCAGATAGAAGCTGATCATATCACATTGCAATTGCCATCGGCTTTAAGCAGCTCCCTGCAGGATGGCAGTGCTTATTTCTATTGCCCCTCCAATGAAGCTATGGACCATAAAGAAACACTACAGGCCAATACGGATGGTACATACGTCTTCGATTCCAAAGTATTGCAGGCTAAAAGGTATGTCCTTAAAATATCTTTCACTGCGGATGGTAAAGCTTATTATAAAGAAATTCCTGTAGCGCTATGAACGGCATCTTATTGTTATCCTCGTTCGCATTGGGTATCGGCGGCAGCCTGCATTGCCTGGGTATGTGCGGACCGCTGGCTTTGTCGGTGCCGTTTGCACAAAGTGGCCGGATAAAATGGCTGCGCATGACTGTCTTTTATCTGGGCAAGTCTCTTGCGTATGGTTTACTGGGTTTATTGTTCGGCTTGTTTGGTAAAGGACTGATCCTGATGGACTGGCAACAGGGGCTTTCTATAGCAGCAGGCATCGTTGTGCTGTTAATGGCAGCTATTCCTACTTTAACGCTGCATAAAAGCGGATTTTTATTCCAAAAGCAGTTCAGCTTATTATACAACCGCCTGCAACAAAAGGCACGTTTAACCGATTTTGGTTTTTTAGGATTCTTAAACGGGCTGCTTCCCTGTGGCCTGGTCTATACTGCGCTTGCGGCGGCTACTTTATCGGGCAGTTGGGCGGGTGGCTTCCTTGCTATGTTCCTGTTTGGCTTAGGCACCACACCTGCATTGATTGCATTGATCTTGTTTCGCAGCAAACTGAGCCCTCAACGTGCCAGAAGCCTGAAGCCTGTTTCTACTCTACTATCCGTATGCATCGGTGCTTTACTGATCTTACGCGGATTGAACCTTGGTATTCCGTATGTGAGTCCGGAGTTTAAGGATAACAGTGTGCATAAGTGCTGTTCGAAAAATTCACAATACTGACAAGACAATCTCTAAGCGTTTTGCTACCCCATTGTATGCCTACAAAGGAAGATCACTCTTATCTTGATATATAGCAAAGTTCTATCATCACCATAAATGAGCTTGTATACCACATTTCTACAGAAAGACTTAATCCAATAGCCTTTCATTCGTCACTTATCCATACATCAAAAAACCAAAATCATTACCGGCAGCATTCTTATTAATCAATACATTTCACTATCTTTAAAGCATACTGCTAAAAAGCAACCTGAAATATGAAAAAAGTGATCAAATACACTACGATCTGCATTATAGCTTTAGCTTTCTTAGCCTATTTTGCGTTTAAAATATCTCCTTGGCCCTCCGTATTGGTCATTCGTTCTGCATTTAACAAGGATGGGGTGAAGGCAAATAAAAAACTCGAAAAATTTGTACCGGTTGGCGTCATCGCGTTCCTCAATTGAAATATGACAATCAAAGCAACGATGCATTACTAGACATATATCGTCCCGCAAATAAAAAGATCTCTTTCAAAAAACTACCCATTGTTGTCTGGATCCACGGCGGGGGACTGATTTCGGGCAGCAAAGATCAGGTAAGCAACTATTGCAAGATAATTGCTGGCAGCGGTTACATTGTGGCCGCTATAGACTATACCATAGCGCCGGAAGCGAAGTACCCTACTCCTGTCATTCAGACACAAAAGGCGTTGAAATATCTCATCGAAAATGCAGCTAAATTCGGCATTGATACATCCGCTTTCTTTCTTGCCGGGGATTCAGGCGGCTCGATGATCGCCGCAGCATCCGCTGCAGTGATTTCTAATCCCGATTACGGGAACGTGACCCGGATTAAACCAGGGCTAAACTTAAACAACCTCAGGGGCCTTATCTTATTCTGCGGCATTTATGATGTAAATGAATTAAATTTAGACGGAACATTCGGCTCCTTTATGCGGACGGTCTTATGGAGCTACTTTGGCAAAAAAGATATTTCCAATGATGCGTATGCAAGGGCAGCGTCTGTTATTCATTACATCAATAATCGGTTTCCAAAAGCATTCATATCCGCAGGCAACAATGATCCGTTGCTCCCTCAATCAACAAAGCTGGCTGAAAAAATGCGTGCGGAAGGTATTGAATCGGACACGCTGTTTTTCGACGCTAATAGAACGCCTGGTCTTGGGCATGAATACCAGTTTGCGCTGGAAACAGCAGAGGGCAAACAGGCGCTACTTCGTTGCCTGAATTTCCTGTCGATGGCATCGAATTGATTACTCGCGGGAAGCAGTTTCCCAAATCCAGTAGCTTACTCATAAGAACTTACCTCATCTTCATATCTCAAACTATTATTAAATCAATACTTTCAGCTATTCATCAACAGTCCTGTAACTGCATCTCACAAAGTCTGCTGAACAGTATGATAAGCGTCATCTCGCTCCTTGCCTTGCGTCATTTTAAATAAATTAAAGTGTTCCTTCCTTTGCGTGGCAATGTTCGTTCATTGCAGTTTTTCCCATTAAGCGCATGAAAAGACAGCATACTTACCAAGAAACTGGAAAACCGAAGCCCGCAGGCTCCCGAAAAAAGCGGGAATGGTTTTGGTACGTAGCCATTCCAATGCTGCTGCTCATTGTTATGCTGCTTAATACCGGATCAGGTTCGACAAAGATCACCTGGAAGCAATTGGATGAAGACATCCTGAGTAAAAAGGCTGTAGCCAAAATTGAAATAGTCAATAAGGAACGGGCAGAAATTTACATTAAACCCTCCTTTTCGGAGGATTCCCAATTTAAAGAAGTATTTAAAAGGGCAATGGGAAAGGAGCTCAATCCCGGCCCTCACTACTTCTTGATAATCGGCTCTGTTGGTACGTTTGAACGAAAGCTTGAGCAGGCTGAGCAACACTACCGGTATGGCGAGCATGAAATGGTCCCGGTTGACTATATCCAGCAGACCGGGTGGTTCCAGAATGTTGGCACAGGGGTGCTTATCCTTGTAGTGATGTTCGTTGTGTGGAGCTTCCTGTTGAGGCGGGTCAGCGGTGCTGAGGGAGGCTCCTCCGTCTTTAACTTCAGTAAATCCACCGCTACACTTATAGACAAGGAGCAAAGCAAGGTTACCTTTGATGATGTTGCGGGCCTTGACGAGGCCAAGGTGGAGGTACGGGAAATTGTAGAATTCCTAAGAGCGCCGGCAACCTTTACACGCCTTGGCGCAAAGATCCCCAAAGGTGTCATTCTTGTTGGTCCGCCGGGAACAGGCAAAACGCTGTTGGCAAAAGCGGTCGCCGGAGAGGCCCAGGTCTCCTTTTTTTCCATATCCGGCTCCGAATTCGTTGAAATGTTTGTAGGTGTGGGCGCCTCCCCGGTGCGCGATCTCTTTAAGCAGGCCAAGCAAAAGGCGCCCTGTATCGTTTTCATCGATGAGATCGATGCAATCGGCAGATCAAGAGGAAAGGGCGCCATGTTAAGCAGCGGCAACGATGAAAGGGAAAGCACCCTGAATCAGCTGCTGACCGAAATGGACGGTTTCGGGACAAACAGCGGCGTAATTGTCCTTGCAGCCACCAACAGGGCCGATATGCTCGACGCTGCCTTATTGCGCCCGGGTAGGTTCGACAGGCATATCTATCTCGAACTCCCGAATATGAAAGAGCGCCGGGACATCTTCAGTGTCCACATGAAACCCCTGGTAACCGACGAAACAATTGACACCGGGTTCCTTGCTGCGCAAACGCCCGGGTTCTCCGGTGCAGATATAGCCAATATATGCAATGAGTCAGCCCTCATAGCGGCCAGGAGGAAAAAGGAGAAGATCGGCCGCCAGGATTTTCTGGACGCAATCGACCGCATCATTGCCGGCCTCGAAAAGAAAAGCAAGATCATTTCCCCCGGGGAGAAGAAAGTAATAGCGTATCATGAAGCAGGCCATGCTGTGGTTAGCTGGTTGTTACCCAATGTGGATGCCGTGGTGAAAGTCTCCATTATCCCGCGCGGCAAATCGCTTGGCGCAGCGTGGTACTTACCGGAGGAAAAACAGCTACGTAGTATTTCCTCGTTTAAAGAGCACCTTTGTTCCACCCTGGGCGGAAGAGCCGCTGAACAGGTAATTTTCGGAGAGGTATCATCCGGGGCCCTGGACGACCTCGAAAAGGTAACAAAGGAGGCTTATATGATGGTAGCCTATTACGGTTTCGACGAGCAACTGGGCAATATAAGCTTCTATGATTCAACAGGCCGTCAGGACAGCAGCATCCAGAAGCCCTACAGCGAGGCCACCGCAGCCATGATCGACGAACAGGTCCGTCAGCTCGTAAATACAGCCTATAAACAAAGTGTCCAGATACTTCACAGCCATCAGGAGCAGTTGCGCGGGGTGGCTAATTTGTTGTTGGGCAAGGAAGTTATATTTAAGGAGGACCTTGAAAATATTCTCGGCGCAAGGCCGTGCGTGAGTGATTCATCAAATATAACGCCATTACAGCCGGAAAATAGTTTGCCAAACAATTCTGACCAAATTATACATCCTACATGAGCAGTTACTACGATAGGGATATGGAAGCAGTTTACAGGGCCCTGGAGAGTTCCGCCGAAGGTTTAGCAGCTACAGAAGCCGCTGCAAGGCTGATACGATATGGTCCGAATGTAACCGCAGATAAGGAGCGTCTTTCTGCGTGGATGCTCTTTTGGCGCCAGTTTGCAAATTTCATGAGCCTGGTATTGATCGCAACCGCCATTATTTCTGCTGCTATCGGGGAAATAATGGATACCATTATTATCGTTGCAATTATTCTGCTTAACGCTGTTGTCGGCTTTATCCAGGAGTACAGGGCGGGAAGGGCGCTGGAGACTTTAAAGAACATGTCCGGCGCTTCGGCCACTGTCATTCGTGACCGTAATGTTCGCAGCATATCTGCCCGGGAAGTCGTCACCGGCGACATAGTCCTTTTGGAAGCGGGTAATATTGTACCTGCGGACCTTCGTTTATTCCAGGCCGAAGGGCTGATCGTAGATGAATCAGCGCTGACGGGGGAATCCATCGCATCCTATAAAAAAACATCTATACTAAAGACCTCAGGCCTCGTGCCCGGTGACCAGACGAATATGGCATTTAAAGGCACCCATGTTATTAACGGCCACGGGCGCGGAATCGCTGTTGCCACCGGCATGCAAACCGAGCAGGGTAAAATTGCCGCGTTGCTGCAGCAGCCTGCATTGACCACACCGCTGCAGAAAAAACTGGCTGCATTCAGCCGGATCCTCGTCTATGTAATCCTGGTTGTATGTGCACTGATTTTTATCGCGGGCTACCTACGCGGAGAGCGCGCTACAATGATGCTGATGACCGCCCTGTCTCTGGCGGTTGCAGTTATTCCCGAGGCATTACCCGCTGTAATTACCGTATCACTTGCCCTCGGGGCACGCAAAATGATACGGCGAAATGTATTGATCAGAAAGTTGCCTGCAGTAGAAACGCTCGGGGCGGTTACGCACATCTGTACCGACAAAACCGGAACGCTTACCCGCAATAAAATGACGTTGGAAAAGATCGTAGGCGAAGCCTTCACCCCAACATTATTGCAGCGTGAAACCGGAACCGGTAATAAATATACCTGGATGATGCGATGCATGGCACTCAATAACAATGCCTATGTTAGTGAAGCAGGTGCTATCTCCGGGGACCCTATGGAAGTAGCCTTGGCTGAATTTGCCCGGCAGGCGGGTTATGACAAAACTGACCTGGAGCGCTTATATCCCAGAGTTGCTGAATTACCATTCGACCCGGAGCGCAAATGTATGACAACGGTACACAGGAATAGCGAAGGTTATACCGTATTTGTAAAAGGAGCAATGGATATACTCGTAAACAGAGCAGTCCCTGGTTCTGATATTACCCTTTGGAAGGAGCGGACAGACCAGATGTCTGCAGAAGGCCTTCGGGTGCTTGGCTTTGCTATAAAAGAATACAGCGCATTCCCTTCTGCGGCCAGGGAAGAAATGGAACAGGACCTTCACTTGTTAGGTATTGCCGGCATCATAGATCCCGCACGTGAAGAAGCGGGCAGCGCAATATCAACCTGCCAGAAAGCCGGAATTGAGACGATAATGATCACAGGAGACCATCCCTTTACAGCCAAAGCAATAGCGAAAAGACTGGGCATTATCCGGGATAGTGAAGACATCATACTAACCGGTGTCGAGTTGAGCCGTATGTCCGGCGCAGATCTGCAAGCCAGCGCAGCACGGATAAAAGTATATGCCCGTGTGACACCTGCCCAAAAACTGGATATAGTAAAGGCCCTGCAACACCAGGGAGCTATTGTGGCGATGACAGGAGATGGCGTTAATGATGCACCTGCCCTGAAACACGCCGACATAGGCATTGCAATGGGTATCAATGGTACGGACATTTCAAGGGAAGCAGCCGCTATGGTGCTGCTGGATGACAACTTCGGTACGATAGCCGGCGCCGTCCGGCAGGGCCGGGTGATCTATGATAATATCCGCAAATTTATCCGCTACGTACTGACAGGCAATATGGCCGAACTGCTAACGGTCCTGGTCGCTCCTTTCTGCGGCCTGCCCGTGCCTTTATTGCCTATACATATCCTTTGGATCAATCTGGTTACGGACGCGCTTCCCGCAATAGCACTGACAGCAGAACCGGCAGAACCGGATGTGATGGGACATCCGCCCCGTAATCCTAAAGAGGGCATTCTTTCGGGCGGATTAGGTACACACGTCGCGTGGGTAGGATCCTTACTGGCTGCGCTCACCATTGGCACCCAGGCTTTCAACTTTCATACCGGCAATACACATGGTCAGACCATGGTATTTACAGTCCTTTGCCTGGGTCAGCTGATGCATGTACTGGCTATCAGATCGGAACACAACACATTGTTCCGGTCCGGTTTCCTGTCCAACAAGCCCTTGATAGGTACGGTGCTGGTAACATGCTGCCTGCAATGGATGATCATCTACCTGCCATCCCTGAACAAAATTTTCAGAACGGAGCCACTAACGCTCCCTGAAGTATTCACTTGCCTGCTTACTGCAAGTACTATACTGATAGCGGTTGAAACAGAAAAATGGATACGCCGGCGCCACAGGGCAAGCATGCAAAAGGAGGAAGACAAAAGGGCAGCCACCTGAGCCTTATAACATGGACTCCATAACACATATCGCATTGGGCGCCTGTATGGGTGACGCTTTCGCCGGAAAGAGATTGGGAAAGCACGCAATGCTTTGGGGAGCCCTTGCACAAAGCGCTCCTGATATAGACTTTCTTGCCTCCATTTGGATGGATCCTTCGGCCAACCTGCTGGCCCATCGCGGGTTCACCCATTCCATTTTGTGCTGCTTTTTGATGGCACCCATGATGGCGTTTGCAGCAGAACGCTTACACCGGCCGCATAACATCTCGCTAAAACAGTGGATGCTTTTTTTCGGCGGCGTGATCGTCACCCACATTTTTATAGATGCATTCAACAACTATGGCGTAGGCTGGTTTGAGCCTTTCAGCCATCTGCGCGTTTCCTTCAATGCTATCTATGTCGCCGACCCGTTCTTTTCGTTATGGTCTGGCCTGGCCTGCCTTTTGCTCCTATTGTCACATCATACCAACCGCGTTCGCCGGATCTACCGGGGTTTTGGTTTAGGCTTAAGCGGACTGTATCTTGCCTATTGCCTGGTCAACAAAGCTTTTATAGATAAAGATGTAAGACAGGCGCTGGAAAGGCAGCACATCAGTTATTCACGGTATTTTACTACACCTGCGCCATTGCAGAACTGGTTGTGGTATGTAGTAGCAGGTTCGGACAGCGGGTATTATGTAGGTTTCCGTTCGCTTTTTGACCACAGCGATACCTTGAGCCTGCAATATTTCCCCCGCAATGACAGCCTTCTCGATCCTATAGCCGGCTATGATGATGTAAACCGGTTAAAGCGCTTCTCAAAGAATTTCTACACCCTGGAACGCTGGGGCGACACCCTTGTATTTAACGACCTGAGGTTCGGCCAGATCATCGGCTGGCAGGACCCGCGAGGAAGGTTCGTCTTCCATTACTACCTTAGTCAGGGTGCTGACAATTCGCTGGTGGTACAGCGCGGGCGCATTGAAGGTTGGAACAGAACCAGTATGGAGGGTCTATGGCAGCGGTTGAAAGGAGACGGTGATGGACGCTGAACAAAATAATAAGTAACATCAGGTGCCGGTCTGACCACCATCATTTTAAACGCATCAAGTAGACCGGACCTTTATACTCTTTTCAACCTGGCTAACCTTTGCTAAGATGTCATCAACTGCCACCTCATTCCGGTTGTCCCTGCGAAACAACAGCCTGTTTTGTTTCCTCGTTGCTATAACTATTTTCGCCGGCGGCGGTTACCTGTACCTGAAGTCGGGTAGCTTTAAAAGAGCCGCAGGACAATCCTTGCGGCAGCTTCCCTCTGCGATTATTGACGATCTGCCAGCCACCGATAGCGCCGCGTCCTTCAACGAGCCTCTGGTATTGTGCTACCATCAGGTGCGGGACTGGAGGGGCGGGGATTCCCCAGGCGCCCGGACTTATATAATGCCTGTATCTGTTTTCCGCGAGCAAATGAAGCTATTGTACGACAATGGTTACCATACGGTATTGCCGGATCAACAAAGCGACCGGCATGTCGGAGGCAATCAAAAATCCTTTATCCTGACTTTTGACGATGGTACGGAAAGCCAATATACAAACGCATTACCCGAACTAAACCGGTACGGTTTCAAAGCCGTATTTTTTATAATGACGGTAACGTTGGGAAAGCCCGGTTTTATGTCACGCGAACAGGTACGCCTGCTGTCAGATAATGGCCATCTTATAGGTTGCCATACCTGGGACCACCACAACGTCAAAAGCTACGGAGTATCGGACTGGATAACCCAGCTGCAACGCCCTACCCGGCTGCTTGAGCAAATTACCGGCAAGCCGGTCCGCTACTTTGCCTATCCTTTCGGCTCCTGGGACCCGGCTGCTATTTACCGTCTTAAAAGCCAGGGATACATGGCGGCCTTTCAGCTGGCCGGACCTGCAGACAAGGACAATCCATCTTTCACTATACGGCGAATGCTTGTAGACGGTCACTGGCCAGCGTCCAGGTTTCTGGCCGAGCTCCGTTCATTTGCAACCCGTAATTCCCTTCAGCCATGAAACTACCGGATACCATAGAGGCGATGGTCTTTCATCAGAAAGGCCAACCGTTGGTCCATACCATCTTGCCCATGCCTGCGCCTGGCCCCGGAGCGGTATTGGTAAAAGTAATAGCTTGCGGCGTATGCCGCACGGATCTTCATATTATCGACGGGGAGGTAAAATGGCCGAAGCCTGACCTGATCCCCGGCCATGAGATCATTGGTACTGTGGTCAAAACCGGAACCGGTACATGCCATCTTCAGGAAGGAGACCAGGTCGGCATACCCTGGCTCGGCGCTACCTGCGGCAATTGCAAGTACTGCGCTACCGGCAGGGAGAACCTTTGCGAACAGGCAGGCTTTACCGGCTATACCATTGACGGCGGCTATGCGACCTTTACGGTTGCAAAGGAACAATTCTGTTTCAAGCTGCCGGAGCCATACGCGAATGCCCATGGCGCGCCTTTGATGTGCGCGGGACTGATCGGCTTCCGGTCTTACAAAAAGGTGCCGGAAGTTGCCAGGAAACTGGGTATCTACGGCTTTGGCGCTGCGGCGCATATATTAGCACAGATTGCCGTTTCAGAAGGCAAAGAAATATATGCCTTTACTGCGCCCGGAGATTCGGATTCCCAGGAGTTTGCGAGAAAACTGGGTGCCGTCTGGTCGGGGGATTCACTCCAGAAGCCCCCGCGATCACTGGATGCTGCCATCATTTTTGCGTCCAGCGGTGCCCTTGTTTTAAAAGCGCTGACAGATGTAGATAAAGGGGGAACTGTGGTATGCGGCGGCATACACATGTCTGATATACCCTCCTTTCCCTATGAGCTTTTGTGGGGCGAGCGGACCCTTTGCTCCGTAGCCAATCTTACCCGCAGTGACGGCGATCATTTTCTCGGGCTGCTGGCAAGGACGCCGGTCAGGACAACCATACAGGCTTTTACTTTGCAGCAGGCCAATGAAGCACTGGAAGCGCTGCGGCAGGGGAAAATACATGGCGCAGCTGTGCTTGTAATGCCAACATGAATACATCTGCTGGTTTAATGCATCTTTTTATGATCATCACACTTACACTGAACCCTGCCATAGATAAAAGTGCCATGGTTGAAAAACTTACGCCGGGCCATAAACTGCGTTGTGAAAATATAGTCCGGGAACCAGGTGGTGGCGGTATAAACGTCAGTAAGGCGCTCCGCGAACTGGGTATGGAAAGCCATGCCGTGTTTACGGCAGGAGGTGCGCAGGGGCAATGCTTAAAAAAGCTGGTCGGTGAGCGGGGTATCGCCTATACGGCTATCGATACGGGTCCCGACACCAGGGAGAATCTCACTGTGTTTGAAAAACAGACGCTTGACCAATACCGATTTGTAATGCCCGGCGCTGTTCTGGGGGAGCAAGAGGCATTACAATGCCTGGATGCTATCTTAAGGGTACGGCCCAATGCTGGATACGTTATTATCAGCGGCAGCATGCCTCCCGGTATTTCTGAAAAAATTTTCCAGAAAATTACCGGATCGCTGAAAGTCAAGGGCTTCAGGGTGATCGCAGATACCTCCGGAGCAGCCTTACAATACGCTGCCGCATCAGGTATCTACCTTATGAAGCCAAATATCTCGGAACTCTGCACCCTTATGGGTGTAACAAGGCTTTCGAAAGAAGAGCTATTACCGGCCGCCCGGTCAGCCATAGCTAAAAAGTACTGTGAAATTATGCTGGTTTCTTTGGGTAGTGAAGGTGCCGTCCTGGTCACCAGTGACTTAGCAGCGCAGATCGCTGCCCCTGAAGTAAAAGTACTCAGTACGGTCGGCGCCGGAGACAGCATGGTGGCGGGCGTCGCCTGGATGCTTACGCAAGGCAAAACCCCGTTGGAAAGCGCCCGGTTTGGAGTAGCGTGCGGTGCCGCTGCAACAATGAATCCGGGAACCCGGCTCTTTAAGGCAGAAGATGCGTTTAGCCTGTATCAGCAGTTAAAGGCCGGCAAGGAATGCCACTAATCACTGTCAGGCAGCCGGCTGCCGCCTGTCATTGCGCGAGCTTTGATCAACCATTTATTTTGTGTCCGTATAACTAAACTACCACACCTTACCTTAAGAATCAGGTTATGAAAAAAGTTGACAAATTCTGGTTGCTCCCGCTGCTCATGTTGATCTACGTTGCGCTTACTCCCTATGTATACGGCCTTTCCGCGCTTCAGGCTTTTCGGAGTGCGCAGGGCCTTGTACGCATAAGCTGGATAAAAGCCAGAAATATCTTCGTTTTCCCAATCCTAAAACAAACCCAGTATGTCTGTTACAAGTTCTTCAAAGCGGGCCAGCACTGAGCCGCTTCTTTTCGAGATCCAACTGAACCTGTTACCCGACGGCAGAGGAATCCTCACGGCTAACGATGTAAAGGATACGATACATTTTTCTGCACCGCCTGCCTTTGGCGGGCCAAAGGACAACTGGAGCCCGGAACACCTGCTACTTTGCGCCATCAGCAGCTGCTTTATGACGACCTATCAGTTTTTCTCCACAAAATTCGATACCGCGGGCCTTAAATGCAACACCATCGGCCGCATAGAATTTGTTGAAGGAAAATACCGGTTTGCCCAGGTCGACGTATATCCGACTGTGTATATAGCCAATGACCAGGTGGTAAAACAGGCACAGCAAGCCGTCGCCAGGACCATAGATCATTGCATTGTAGCACATGCACTGAACTGCCAGGTGATCTACCATAGCCAGGTTCTCCCTGCGGAAGATTAAGACAGCGCGGTAAAAAACAATAAGATGATCACTTCTAGTTTATGGCTGGACGACTATAACGATATTTTTTCCGATTTCGACTCACGGCACTACCCGTCGCGAAGGATCTCGGATGACTTTCTCTATGAGCTCCGGATGGATATGCGTGGCAGGCAGACGATCGAGGAACTGTTGCTGATGGTACCCGAGCGGGAGCGGGAACAGGCAACCGAGGGCGTTATCATTGACCGGTTGCAGCGGTTTTTCACCGAGCAATACGGGTCCTGGCGTGACAAGTACCGGAAGAAATTACACATCAGCCTTATAATGGCCCTATCCGGTATCATTATTATGATCTTAGATGCCGTAGCTATATTTCTTGGCATTCGCAGCTTACTGATCAAGCTGCTGAGTACGGTGATGGAGCCGGCTTCCTGGTTCCTGCTCTGGACATCGGTTGATTACCTGATCTATGATCTCAGGGACTTAAAAAAAGAGCGCGACTTTTACAAGAAGCTTTCCAGGGCAAAGGTGATCTTCAGATCTGACTGACCGGTTGCTTCTTGCTGATACAAAAGTTGCTCCTGTTACCCAAAAAGCAAAATTGGCAAGCACTATAAATCTATACCATATGGATGAAAAAACGGGAACCCTGAACCTAAAGGCATTTACAGCCGGCGTGCATGCCTGCCGGGCAATATTTCTGGCTGGGATCTTATATGCCCTCATCGCAGCTGTAGGGCTGAGTACATTACCAGACCAGCAGACGCCTGTTGGCGATCCATGGTTTACTTTAATGGAGCTGCTTACGATTCTCTCGTCCCTGTTAATGGTGTTTGCCATGGGCACGATCCACATCTACGCACGTAGCTGGCAACGGGCGCACAGCATGGCCGCATTCGGGTTTATGATCATCACGGCAACCATCACCACTGCCAATCACTTTGTTATCCTGGTACTGAACCACCAGGCGCCGATAGGAAGACATCCTGCCATAGCAAGAATGCTGCGGTTCAAGTGGCCTTCAATAGCCTATATTCTCGATATAGCGGCATGGGACCTTTTCTTTCCGCTGGCGATGGCGCAAGGTTCAGTGATCTTTTCACAAGGGCGGCAGGAAAAATCGGTCCGTCTCTCCATGATGACGAGTGCAATCCTTTCCTTTTCGGGTTTACTTGGTGTGCCCTCAGGCAATATGGCACTTAGAAATATCGGTATCATCGGGTACGCCGTAGCCGGCCCCGTATCATTTCTGATGATCGGTAAGCTGCTGATACGCTCCCGCAAAGCGTATGAATGCCGGCACTGAGGTTACGGGCGCTTCAGTCCACCCTGCAGCGGCCCCGTAACTATTATCAATGCGCTTTATGACCGCCATCATAGGTCCCGGCTTCGGCTATGTCTATTTTGCCGGTGTTTCCATTAACGATCGCAGACCATGCCGACATCAGTAGCCCCATATTTCCTGCTGGAATTAAGTGCCCTTAACGACAGGGCCAATATCGATATATCGGAAATGGACGGATTGAAAACTAAACTGCTTGGCATCATTCAACGGGATGGTGTTGCGGAACTGGCAGAGCATGCTGAGAGCTTGCTCGCGCTCCTTGCAGATATCCGGCAACTCTTCGATCTGACGCAGAAAGAGATCCTGAGTCAACAAGCCAAAATCAAAGAAGACCGCAGGCCTGCCGACATCCATACACGTGACAGCGAATTAAGACCCAAACAGGATTCCATACGGGCCAGGATGCTGGAAAACGAGCAGCATTTCCTCGATGTAAAATATAGTTGCCTTCAGTTCTTTGCTCAGGTCCTGTGAACAGTTATGGCACTCAACTTTAAGATATAAACCTACGGCTATGGCAATTGCGCTGTTTTTGGTCGCAGTGATACCCATCATTATGCTCCCAGACATTCATAGACCGCCAGCATTCAAGCCAGGCACCATCCTTTCAGGCACCTACCCTTTCAGGCTTCGGGCAAACGATCAGGACCTTATGGGTCAAGCCGTCGTCCTCAAGCACTATAGTGTTTTCCTTTTGTTTACAGCCGTTTATTAAAAGGCCGCTACCAAGCTTATCATCAGCCTGCCTGAGTTCCATTTGATAAGTGGTATTGCCATATCGGTATGTAACACTAACGGACTTCCAGTTTTCAGGAATACAAGGATCTATCTTCAGCTTGTTTGCCTCGCGGCGCAGCCCCAAAAGCGAACCGACAAGAAGCTGGTACATCCAGCCTGCGGCGCCCGTATACCAGGTCCACCCGCCGCGACCGGCATGCAAAGGACCGGAGTAAACGTCTGAAGCTACAACATAGGGTTCCACCTTGTATCTGGAGACCTGCTCAGCCGTACGGGCATGGTTGATGGGATTTACCATATTTATCAGTTCCCATACACGTTCGTTATTGCCTAAGCGGGCGAACGCGATGATCAACCACATTGCTGCATGCGAATACTGGCCTCCGTTCTCCCGTACGCCGGGGATGTAACCTTTAATATAGCCAGGATCGAGGGATGTCCTGTCGAACGCCGGCTCAAGTAATTGTATGAGGCCGTGGTCCTTTTTCACGAGCCGGGCATACGCCGACTCCATAGCCATAGAGGATCTGTCCTTGCCAGAGGCCCCCGATAAAACCGACCAGCTCTGGGGCAGCGAATCTATCTGGCATTCGTCACTGTCCGCTACTCCCAATTGCGCTCCGGAGTCAAACCATGCACGTTTATACCACTGGCCGTCCCAGGCAAATTTATCGAGGTTGTCCTTAAGGATTGCTGCCTGCGTCCGGCACAGATCCACAAATGATGGATCATTTCTCAATTCGGCGATCGCAACAAAGCGGTTAAGGATATCATAGAGAAAGAAGCCAAGCCAGACACTTTCACCTTTACCGTTATGGCCTATCCGGTCGTAACCATCATTCCAGTCTCCCGTCCCTATCAGAGGCAGACCATGCGCTCCGAAAGACAGACCGTGCCTGATGGCAAGCACACAGTGGTCATAAAGATCAACAGAGGCAATGGACTGAAGAGGGAGGTCATAATAGGACACCTCGTCATTACTTAACAATCGTCCATGCAGCAGCGTACTTTCTTCTTTCAGGATCATGATATCACCGGTGTGCTCTATATAAGCTGCAGTAACAAAAGGAAGCCACAGGTAATCATCCGATATCCTGGTGCGCACCCCGCGACCGGCGGGCGGATGCCACCAGTGCTGTACATCGCCCTCGCTAAACTGCCTCGATGCGCAAAGCAAGATGTGCGCCCTGGCCAGGCGGGGCTGTGCATGCAGCAGTGCCAGTACATCCTGCAACTGATCACGGAAACCATAGGCACCTCCTGATTGATAGAAACCGCTTCTTCCCCAGATCCTGGACGAAAGCGTCTGGTAAAGCAGCCAACCGTTGGCCAGGATATTTACCGATGCATCGGGGGTATTGACCTGCACGACCCCAAGTACCTGGTGCCAGTGTGCGTGTACTTTGTCAAGGGCTTCCGCTGCGGCCCTGCGGCCCTTTGTCCGGCGCACAATATCCGACGCCCCGCCATGATCACGTCCAGCACCGAGCCTGAAGACAATTTCTCTTTCCTCCTCTGCTGCCAGACTGAAGGGCACCTGGATCGCGCAGCAAGGGTCCAGCCCCGCACCCGTCCTGCCGGATAAATGCGCTTTGAGCATTGCATCGGGAAATTCCAGGCTCCTGTTCCGCCCGATGAACTCGCTGCGATCCGCTGTAAAGCTTTTTTCTGACTCGTCCACGCAAAAAAACGCAGTCCTGTTCAAAAACTCGGGGCTATAGGTATTTTTAGCGAATATGGCTCCGCTTTGCGTGTCTAATTCTGTCCTTACGTGCATGGCTGTTTTGCTCCTGCTGTCACCCAATACCCACTCTACATATCCCGTAGCGGAAAGCTTCCTGGGCTTTCCGGACTTATTGCTTATTTTAAGGACCGTAAACTTTACGGCCATCTCCATGTCAACAAAAACCGTCATCTCTGAATGTATACCTGCCTCTATATGCTCAAAAACACTGTAGCCAAAACCATGTCTGCTCACATAGAGCGTACCGCTGCCTGCAGGAAGCAGCGCTGGCGACCAGAATACCCCTGTTTCTTCGTCCCTTAGGTAAAACGCCTCTCCGGTGAGGTCGGTAACCGGATCACAGTTCCATGGGGTGAGCCGGAGCTCATGCGCATTTTCCGTCCAGGTGTAAGAGGATCCGCTTTCCGAGATCACAGTGCCGAAAGATGGGTTTGCGATCACATTGACCCAGGGTGCCGGCGTCCTGCTGCCTTTGCCGGAAACAACGACATACTCCCGCCCGTCCGCAGAGAAGCCCCCCAGACCATTCCAGAAACTGAGGCCTTTAGGAATATCAAGTTCTGCAGTACCTGAACGGAAGGTCTGTGTAGGCACAAGATTTGGAACAGACCGTTTGACAGACGGCTTACGGCTTACCAGATCTGCCAGCGTAGCGCTGTCATCGCACAGGACGAGGCGCGCCACAGCCTGAAATAATATCTTATCATCCTCTGCTATCTGATCGGCGGCCCTGAGGAAGATACCACCGGGGCGATCACGGGATTCGACGGGGATCATGGCTTGTATTTCGGTATGGAGTGCCTGCCTGTAATCAGACTGTTCTTCATTCCATATGAACAGGTCTACAGTAAGGCCCTTAAGGCGCCAGTATATATGGGCCTGGATCAGGTCACGTACCAGCTGCATGTGGGCGCGTCTGCCTATCTTCAGCAGAACGATCGGCAAATCTCCGGATATGGCATACCCCCAAAGGCCTGACTGTTGGCGGCGGTTGTTTGCCAGAATAACCGGAGCGGCACGGTAGGCAGCGTTGGCAAAAAGAATACTGCCGGCCAGGCGTTCATAAAGCTGTGCTGCCGCCTCGGTAACGTTGATTTCGCGCAGCAAAACCTGGGCATGGGTCCAGGCCATCTCGAACACCCTGGCTTTATTGACCTTGCTTTCGCGGTATTTATCCACAAGGTGCATACACTCATCTCTTGTCTCAGCCACACCAGTGACAACGTTCAGGATAACCTTTTCCTCTGGTTCCAGCTTCAGTCGGTACCTGATAGCCACGATCGGATCAATAACCGCTCCCTGCGCTCCGGAAAGTCTTCCGGAGCGCCCCATCGCCTGCGGATCACGCGGTGTACCCCCCCTGCCGATAAAGGCTGCACGGTCTGTCTCAAAGGACACAGCGAGGGGCGTATTTCCCGATACCGACATAAGGTGAAACATCCATGGTGGTTGTTCCTGCGCCGAGCGTGTCCTGCGGGTACACAAGATAGCCTGCTGTTGGGCCAGTATCTCTGTTTCTACAAAAAGGTTGTTGAAAAGAGGCTGCATAAGATCGGAGCCTGGAGGTGCCAGCACCACTTCCGCATAACTGGTTATTTCTATTATCCTGCTCCTATCGGCTGTATTGGTCAGCGAAATACTTCTGATCTCGATGTCATCTTCCGGCGACACCACTATCTCGGTCCGGCTCTCCAGATCATCACGGGTACAATGATAGTCGGCCCGGCCAAGGGAGAATACCGCCTCATATGTATCTGTTTTTTCCAGTGTTGGCTGATAAGTCACGGACCAGAATGATGCTGTTTCTACATCATGTATATAGCAGAAAGTGCCCCAGTTATCCCGGGTACAATCCTCGCGCCAGCGGGTAACAGCCAGCTCCTTCCATCGGCTGTAGCTTCCGCCGGCGGCCGTCAGCATGACATGGTAGCGGCCATTGGACAGCAATTGCACTTCCGGCACCGGCGTGCCGGGGGACACGATCGTTCTGGCGCCTGCACCTTCGACAGTACCGGTTATTTCAGCAATATCGGTGGTATGGGTAAAGAAGGCCGTGGCCCGGGGTATTCTTTCCTGGAGCAGCAGGGAGGCCGCCTTAAACTCCGGAACTGCATTGAATAGCTTTTGCATCGGCTTACCGCGCAACAGGTAGGCGAGAGAAAGCAGGGTCATACCCTGGTGATGCGCCATAAAAGAGTAGACAATAGCACTTCGCTCCCCACGCTGTAGTCGCGAAGGGGTGTAATCAACGGCCTCGTACAGACCAAAGCGCCCACCTAAACCCATGCCCGCAAGCCGCATGAGGTTCCGGCAGGCACTTTGAGGAGATAGGGCCAGGGCCAGCGCTGAGGCGTAGGGTGCGATAACGATGTCTTCATCCAGCCCTCTTTTCAGCCCAAGGCCTTTTACACCAAAGGCGCGGTATTGGTAGGTGGCGTTTGCATTGATCATGTTGTATCCTGATTCTGAAATACCCCAGGGCAGGTTCCGCCGTTCACCGAATTTGATCTGCCAGGCCACGGCAGCTTTCATGGTCTGGTCCAGCAGCGTATTGTCATAGGTGGGCATGACCAGCAAGGGCATAAGGTATTCGAACATAGATCCGCTCCAGGACAACAGGATGGGTATACCGTCGACGTTGGTCAGCAGCCTTCCCAACGCAAACCAACTTTCTTCGGGGAGTTTGCGCTGCGCGATACAGGTGAAGACACATAATCTCACCTCCGAGGAAAGCAGGTCATAAAAACTTCCGTCTGCAATATGGTCCTGCACGTTGTAGCCTATCCGGAGCAAATGGTTGGAATGATCGTACAAAAATTCCCATTCCATATCCGCAGCTTGTTCACAGGTTGAGACAAGTTCCTGAGCCTGGTTGAGGAGCCCTGCAGCCCGCTGCCTGCAGTTTAGGAGCGCCGGGTACAGCATATCCAGCCAGGATGTCTCGTCCGGTGTCTGGTGTTCCTTTCGAAGCTTAAGCACCTGCGCCGAACATGCCTCCGACGCATGTACAAGCTCGCGGAGTGAGTTGGGCATTATTTCCGGCCGCAGGTGACTCAATCCTTCGGGTGCGGCATGCAGCATCAACCAGGGGGTAGCAAATGCGGTAAGTTCACGAAGTTGTTCGAGTTGCGCAACTATAGCCGCCGTCCAAAAAGAGCAGTCACTGTCCGGAACGCTGGCGAGCTCCTCGGCAATATTTCCAAAGACCAAAGCCAGAAATCCTGCATGCGCATCAAACTCATGCCAGCTTTGGACGGGCTCGCCGCATATGCGCGTCAGCTCCCGTTCAAAGTGCATCAATGCTGCCCGTTGACTAGCTGTCACATATTCTGCCAGGACCTGTAATGTATCATGAATGCCGGTAAACAATTGTGCATGCAGCAGTGCCTTGTCCGGGACACCCGCCAGGGCTTGCCGGACGACCAGCAAATGACCTGCAAGATTACCGCTGTCAACCGTTGAAATATATTTTGGTAGCAAGGGGCTCAACGATCTCGTATCATACCAATTGTAGAAGTGGCCTTTATACCGTTCCATCTTCGCCATTGTCGAAAGCGTTCTGGATGCGTGCTGCAGCATACGCGGCATAGCTATATATCCAAAATCGCAGGCGGTAACGACGGAAAGCAGTGAGAGGCCTATATTGGTTGGCGAAGTACGGTGTGCCGTTTGTTCAACTGGCTGCAGCTGAAAATTATCAGGCGGCAGCCAATTGTTTTCCGGGGTTACAAAATGTTCAAAAAAGCCCCAGGTCCTTCGGGCAAGTTTATGCAGAAAGATATCCTGTGCATCGGAGAGGTGTTGCTGGGAACTCCTTGGAGCCCGGTTCACAAACCAGGTGATGCCGGGTGCCAATACCCAAAGCAAAAGAATAATATCAGCCAGTATGATCTGTCTGCCGGTATACACGGTAATATAGGTAAAGACAGTGACTGCAAGTACGGGCTCGATCCACATGGAAGCGTAGGATGCACCGAGTGTCAGCCGTTTGCAATATCCCGGAGAAGATGAAGGAACCCATTCCAGTAGTTTTCTTTTCGATACCGATAACCGCCAGATCGTTCGCAGGATCACCACCGACGTCACAAAAGCCTCGTGGGGAAGACATATGAGTCCGAACATAGTTTTGACGGTGATATCACCGAGATTACGGACAGCATTCCTGAAATGGTATTTCAAAATAACATCCCTGGGTTTGCTGACCAGGTCCCAGCAGCCGGCAATAAATACGGGGAAAACGATGATCGTCGACACGGCTACGGTCCAGAACACAGGATAAGGCATCACGGTCCAGCCCAGCAGTAACAATAGTGTAAGGGCGGCCGGCACCAGGCTTCTTCTCAGGTTGTCAAACACCTTCCAACGGGAAAGCAATGACAACGGATTTTTTTCCCAGTGCTTTGGAGCGGCCGGCACCTGCGGGAGGAACCATGCAAATATCTGCCAGTCTCCCCTCACCCAGCGCATTCTTGTTTTCAGGTCAGACTGGTAGGTACCCGGATACTGCTCGAATAACTGCACGTCGCTTACCAATGCGGACCTGACGTAACATCCTTCCAGCAGGTCGTGGCTCAGAATCCTGTTTTCCAGGAACCTGCCATTGAGCACCTTATGAAAAATATCCACATCATATATCCCCTTACCGATAAAGGATCCTTCACCGAATAAATCCTGGTACACATCAGAAGAAGCCCTGGTATAGGGATCGATACCCGTCTGATTACTATACATACGCCTGTACCTGCTGCTGGTAGAATCGGGAATACTCAAGGTAACCCTGGGTTGGAGAATGCCGTAACCTTCCACGACTTTACGGCGGTCCTGATCCAGCAGCGGGCGGTTGAGCGGATGGGCCATGGTGCCTACAAGCTTCCAGGCGGCATTGAGGGGCAGTTGCGTGTCAGCATCGAGCGTAATAACATACCTGATCAGGGGAAGGACACTCTGCTCGCCAATGATAAGGCTGAACCGCTCCTTGCTGTTATCCCTGAGCAGTGCATTGAGGTCGGAGAGCTTACCCCTTTTCCGTTCATACCCCATCCATCTTTGCTGCTGCGGATTCCATTGCCTGGGGCGGTGAAAGAGAAAAAAGAGATCATTGTCCCTGCGGCCATATTTCTCGTTGAGTTTGAGGATACGTGCGCGGGCATGGCCAAGTAAGGCATCGTCCTGTGGCTGGTGTTCCAATAGCGAATCTTCAAAATCGGTAAGCAGGCCAAAATGAAGATTTTTGTCCCTGTTTGCCAGGTAGCGCACTTCGAGGCCCTCTGCAAGGCCGTCGATGGTTTCCATGTTTGCAAGCATTGAGGGGATGACAACCAGCGACTTCGAGTCAAAAGGGATCCCCTTAGCAAAATCCATTCTGGGCAGTAGCAGCGGCTTTACAAATTGGGTGACGACGAAGTTCATTACCGAAACAGCAAACTGGCTCAGGCATAAAACCAACGGCGGTGCAATGGCTGCAAGCAACCATGCGGATGTAATGCCGGCTGTATAAGCCTTAAACAGGGCAACGGCGCTTGCTGCGAGCGTCACCAGGAGGATTCCGCCAAAATAGAACGCAGCCGCCCTGCTGCCCGCCGCCAGGTGCAGCTTTCCGGGAGCAGCAACTGGCGCGCCGGCCAGTGTTTGTGTCTGCCGGACACCGTCATCCACAAGAAAATAGCCCACGTGGCTTCGGCGGTCTGCCGCTCCGTTGACCGTTTTTGCATCTGAGGACAGGCCCAGGGCCAGGCGTGCAACTTCCGGCTCACTTGTGTTGCTTTTTTTCGAGATGTATTCAACAATATGGCGGTAACGGTCCCGGGTAGTAAAATCCATCAAAGCATAGGTCCCTTGCGGATCACCCCGCAGCACATGCTCGACAACACTATGGCTTTCGACGAACGCGCGCCAGTCGGTCACAGCCAGCGACCGGAGACTGTTAATACTGTTACTAATAGAGACCTGGTCAGCTGACTGCTTTTGGTTCTCAATATTAACCACTCCGGTACTGCTTAATCCCATAGCGGCTAACTGCTGTTCGATCCAGTTAAGCACAAGCGTATACTCTGGGCCTTTGCCGCGAAGCTGCCTGATCAGCTCACAGACAAAAGCGCTTTCCATGGGTGGATGAGACGCAACCATTTCAGCTACCATAAATATCAACCGTTCGGGCTCCGCCTCAGCCGTTTCCGTTATCTTCGCTACCCAATAGTCTGCCAGGTTCCTGTTGACCCTGTCGACGCCTATCTGTGCGGCAACGCGCCTGGTATTTTCGATCAAGGCGATTCTGAGCATAATGGGAATGGCCCAAAGCTCCCCCAGGTTAAGCGGGACCTGGTCCTGGTAGGCCTTGATAAAACCCGAGAGGTGTTCTATAGCTATCTTTCCGTCACTATGGGCGATAAAATGCACTATGATATCATAGATACGTGCCTGGCCTGCCGGTGTGCTGCCGGAAAGCTGCGGCAGGCCTTCGCTGTACTTTTTGGGCAGGTGCCGTTTTGCGATGCGTATCTGCTCCTCAACTATATAGAAGTTATCAAGCAGCCATTCGCCGGCAGGCGTTATCAGCTGCTTTTTCCTTACGGAATCGGCCAGTACCCGGCGCAACTGCTGCAAGACCGCCTCGTTACCCGAGAGGCGATGCAGGAGAAGGTCCCTTTTCCTGCCCGGACCGGTAACGTGGGCAGCAGCAAGCTCACGCCCGAGCTGGGCCATCTGGCCGGAACTGTATAGCTCTGCCCGCAGGGGTTCCGGATCCGCTCCGTCCTGGGCGTCTCTGGCAGCATGGAAAAAAATTCTTTTCATGCTGGATATAAATTCCTGGCTGTCGGTTATCAATTGCATACGGATGTTTTTTGCGCCCCCGCAAGGCCCTCTCTGTCCGGAAGCTCGTATGCGGGTCCCTGCGCCGATCCGGCTGTAAGGCGATAGACAGGGATAGCCTCCTTGGTGATGATCCTGTAAAGTTTCAACAGCTGTCAGGCAAAACAAATGAGCGAAGTCACCGCAGAGGGTGACAGTGATTGGACCCGGCACAAATGACTCCTGGTTCGATCACGCGGCTGATGGTTTAAAATCAGCCGAGCAAGCGCTTACTGACCGCATTTGCCTGGCTGATGATGATCATTGGTACCTGCAACGCAGACAAATAATTTTGTTTGTCTAAGATCAAGGCAAAATGAAAACCCGCTATTGCAGTTATAATAACAAAGGACGCCACGAGGTGCACCGGGGCATTCGTAGCCGTAACATCCATGACCTGATAACAGCCATGGCCTTCATTTTTTCGCTTACTTATACTATAAACAGCAGTGGCCAGTCAAGGCTGTATTTTTCCCTGGAGCCCAACGTGATGCTTGCAAACAGGAAGATCATGGCTATTGACGAGTCCAGGAACTACCTTACGTCCAAAAATGCGGTCGGCACCGGTTTCAATGTTGGTTTCCGCAAAGATCTTGGAGGCAGCTTCTATGCAACTGCGGCTATTAGTGTATTGAACCTGAGGAATTCGGTGCATATAGACCTGGTAAAAAGCGGCTTTTATACCGCAGCATCCGAGTACGATAAGCAGCAAAGTTACTCCATGAGCTATATCAATGCATTAGGAGGCAGTTTGGCAGCGGGATACGCTTTTAAGGTGGCGCCCGGCAAAACTATAGAAGCCTCCTTAGGCCTGCACCTTTATGATGCAAAGATCAAAGCAGGTGGCGGCGCGCTGGTCCCATCAAATAAGTATATGGGATTCGGCAGCGCAATACCTATCTACAAGGAACAGTTAAGGGAAAGGACTACTGAAGCTATCTGGGGGCTTGACCTCTCCGTCAACTACACGCTAAGCCATAAAAGGAGATCCTGTATGGTAGGCCTGCATTACGCAATGAACCCGGGCACCTATATCCGTGGAGATTACATAACATTCCCCAACTTCATTGTCAGCCACAGCGGAAGCTTCGAACTCTCTACCCATTACCTGGGCCTGACCCTGGGCCTTGGTATCAATGTCGGCAAGCCGCAACCGGCTGCACGGCTACCCGAAACGGGACCTTAGAAATAGCTTCATTTTACGGCGTGAATATAAAGCGCAGCCGTGGGGCGCTTCACGTCCCATTAGCCCTGCGGGCACTGTCCGCCGACGATCATGCCGTCTTCCATTTCAATGATGCGGCCGGTGCGGCCGGCGAATTCCAGGTCGTGCGTCACGATCAGCAAGGACTGGTGATAGCTTGCCGCCAGCTCAGCAAATATGCCGAAAACGATGTCGCTGTTTTTTTTATCGAGGTTGCCGGTCGGTTCGTCACCCATAAGGATAACGGGATCGTTGATGAGCGCCCTGGCGATAGCGACCCGTTGCTTCTGTCCGCCGGAAAGCTGGTTAGGCGTCTTAAGGGCCTCCTTTTCGATCTGCAGGATCTTCAGCTTTTCATAGGCACGGTGTTCGACCTCCTCGGGCCTGTACCTGGCCAGCTTGAGGCCCGGCAGCATCACATTCTTCAAGACCGAAAATTCATTGAGCAGGTAATGGAACTGGAATACAAAGCCTATGTATTTACTGCGCATCAGGGCCAGTTCTGCCTCCTTTTTCCCTTTCATTGTTATCCCGTTAATCAGGACCTCACCCTGATAGTCGGTATCCATGGTGGAAAGAATATAAAGCAATGTGGACTTTCCGCATCCGGATTTGCCGGTTACCGAAACGAACTCGCCCTGGCGTATGCTCAGGTTTACCTCCCTGAGCACCTGTACGTCGACCGGGTCATGGAAGAATTTGGTAACGTTCCTTGCGGCTAATACAATTGATTGTTCCATGGTTATTTTCCCCTTATGATAATGACCGGGTCCACCCTGCTCGCCTTATGCGCCGGGAAAAAGCCGGCAAAATAAGTTGTTATAATGGAGAAGGATCCCCCGATCAGGTAGAAATGAACACTGTAGCTGACCGGATAGGTCTTAATAGTAGGCAAAGAAGGTGTAACGAAAGGTATCTGGTCGATGATTGCCGATAAGCCCAGCCCGAGCAGAAGCCCGAGCAGGCCTCCGAAAAGACCAATGCTCAACGCAATGATCAGGAACACGCGCTGCACATCCCTGCCTGAAAATCCGGTTGCCTTCAGGATAGCAATAGAATCCATTTTCTCATAGATCATCATGTTGAGAATATTATAAATGCCGAAGCCGGCTACGACCAGCAAAGTAATACCCACCGCATAGGATATAAGGCTCCTGATAAAGCTCCCCGTCTCAAACTGCGCATTTGCCGCCTGGATATCAATGGCCTGAACATCAAAAAGCCTGGCAAACTCCTTTGCAACTGCCGGTGCCTGGTTCAGGTCCTTTAGTTTTATCTGGATATCGGTCAGGTAGTTGCCCGGCTCGTTTACCATTTTCTGGGCCGTTGCAATGGAAACATAGCTCTGTACATTGTCGAATTCTGCCAGCCCTGATTCGAAGACGCCTACGACCTTGAGTTGGAACCTGTCTCCCTTAGCCGTAGTCAGCTGTATGATATCGCCGGTACCGGCAAGCATTTTACCGGCGACACCTTTGCCGACAATGATGCTGTTGGGCACATTTTTGAGATCGATATAATTTCCGGATACGACGTAATCGCTGAAACGGAAAAGCTTGTTTTCTGCCACGGCATCTATGCCGTTTATAACGCCCGAGAGATCGGTTGTCCCGGCATTATAAAAAGCCTGGGTGACGATCTTGGGAGCCATACCGGCTACACGTGTATCTGATTCCAGGGCCCTTATAATATTGCCGCTGTTACGCAGTGCAAGCTGGTCATTTTTCGGCTTTACCGACCGGACAATGTTATAGCTGCTGCCATATTCCGGTGCCATGGCTACCGGTTGCCGCTCTATGGCTTGCAGTTCCTTATAGAGCCGGACATGCGGCGTCCTGTTAAGGACCAGGCCGTCCAGCAGCTCATTAAGGCCCGCCATAAAACCCAGCAGCGCTATGAACATCGTTATGCTGAACGTCACCCCGATAGCGGCAACAAGCGTCTGCCTCCAGCGGGCAACCAGCAGGGAACGGGCAATACTGAAGAGTAATTTTAAGTTCATGGCGCAGGGATTTTCAGTTCATCGGTCACATCAAGCCCCGAGATGACCTCCACCATCTGGTAATCTTTAAGCCCTGTTTTTACAAACACTTTGGCACCATCAGACCTGATAACCGTCGAATCGTTGAGCATACAACTTCTTGGGATTACGAGCGCTTTGGTCCTGGAACGTACTACGATGTTTGCTTCAAAGGTCATATTGGGATACAGGCGGGGAGGCGCTTTTATGAACCGGGCTTCAACAACAAAGGTCTTGCTGCGTTCATTCATCAGGGGATCGATCTTTGTAACGGAAGCACGGAAGAGCTCGCCCTTGTAACTATCCATCGTGACCAAAACCGGCATGCCTGTTCTGACTCCGGTAATATCATACTCATCTACCTGCAGTTCGAGCACGAAGTGACCGGCGGCACCGATCAGGGCAAGCGGTGTCTGCGGCCCTACAAGCTCTCCCTTTTTCCTCGGAAGTTCATAAACCACGCCGGCTATCTCGCTGCGAAGTGTGTAGTCATCAGTCAGGTTGGCAGAGATAGCCAGGTTATTACGGGACTGCCTGGCATTTAACCTGAGCTGCCGCTCCAGGTCTTCAAAGGCTACAACCGCTGCGGCGTACGCATTCTTTGAATTTTGCCACGCCAGCTCACGCTGTTCCAGTTCGACCCTGGTGCCGATCTCCTGTTGCCACAGGTTTAGTTGCCTGTAATAAAGTAAAGAATCATTTTTTAATTTTCCGGCTGCGAGGCCGACTGACCTCCTGGCATCATTGAGCTTCCCCTGGTTCGAGGCCAGGTCAGAAAATTCGGCCGTAAGCGCTGCATTCTGCCTGCTCAGTATCTGAGCCTCATTACCGATATAAAGTATCGGCTGCCCCTTGCGGACTGTGTCCCCTTCGGCAACGTAGATCTCCCTGACAATACCACTAACGGTAGCATACGCCTCATATTGATCGAGGCTCTTTACCGTACCCGAAGCATAGACCGATTCTGTAATGCCCCTGAGTTGCGGCCTGACCTTCTGTACCTTTCCATTACAGGCAATAAGCAGGATCCAGGGCAGGGGTAACAGTTTTTTCAGTGAGATCATTATGTAAAATTGTTCAGGTCCAAAGTTGGGCTTCCTACTGCGACGGAAAATTGACAAGCATTATAAGGTGCGGTGATCTTTATCACTACACACAGGAAACCTGTACAGCAAAGAGGCGGCACCTCACGTGCATGATTGTCTGATTGATATATCCTTTGCTAAATTGTTGAGCGCCCTCAGGGCCGGGGTTAATGAACATCATCGTTTAGCTACATGCCGGGCGGTAGTTTTGCTACATGCAATGCTTGAGCTTTGCTCCGTAAACAAAGAAACATAGCTATGATCAGATTTAAACTATTTGACACTGCCCAGGGACAAATGGACCTGGAAAGCAACATCAACGACTGGCTGACTGTGCATCCGAAAGTTAAAATAATTGCTTCCAACCTGACCTGGGACCAGAGCAATATCGTGTATACGGTCCTTTATACGGAGCCGGCAACACGAAACACCGGAAAGGCCGGAGCACGCATTCCGAAAAAAACCTGACTGCTACCCGAATATTGTTCAACCGACAACACATGCACATGAAATTTGCAGATATTAGATCCAGGGCAGCCACAGCAACGGTATTGGTAGTTGTGATCCTGCTTGCAGTTGTAGGAGGGCCCTTGCCATTACTGATGCTGACGCTGGCCATAAACTCTTTGGCCATCTCCGAGTATAACAGGCTGGCACGCTTAATGGGTTATTTCCCGCAGGCGGCATCCATGCAGGCGGCAGGGCTGCTACTGATCACAATGGTATGGTCGGTATCGCTCGGCTATTTTCCACCCGTAATGCTTGTACTGTTTCTACCGGCTCCTGCAATAGTATGTTCAGCAGAGCTGTGGCGCAGGGGTCAACAACCTTTTGTCAATATCGCCCTCACCTTGCTGGCGCCGTTGTGGATCAGTGTTCCGCTGGCGGCATTTTCCGCTATGGGTGCAATGGTATTGCCAGCAGATGCTGCCAGGCTTTATGCCGGCTACTTTTTATTACTCTGGGCCGGGGACAGCGGTGCTTATTTTACGGGCAGCCTGCTCGGCAGGCATCCGCTTCTAAGCCGTATATCACCCAAAAAGACGATCGAAGGAAGCGCAGGCGGTCTTATAGCGGTGATAATAACCTCGATTTTGAATGCTGCATTTTTCAATGTCCTGGCCTTGCAGGACTGGCTGCTTATTGGCCTTCTTGTAAATGTATCCGGAACGCTCGGAGACCTGGTCAAATCGATGTTAAAGCGGAGTGCCGGAGTAAAGGATTCCGGCAATCTGCTACCCGGGCACGGCGGTATTATTGACCGGTTTGACTCCCTGCTCGGGTCTGCGCCCGTATTATATCTATACCTGCATTTTTATGCATAAGCGAAGCTTTTATATCATCAACGCTATTACCGCGTACCGGCTTGCAGCGTCTGCCTTACTGCTCCTCCTTATTTTCGGCGACCGGCAGTACCTGTTCAGCTGGCTACTTGCGATCAGCTTTTTTACCAACCTTGTGGACGGTCTGCTGGCGCGAAAATATAAGGTGGTCAGCATTTTCGGATCGAGGCTTGATTCGGTCGCCGACGACCTGACCTTCCTTATGGCTGCCATAGGTGTCTTTGTCTGGAAACGAGCATTTCTGCACGCGCATTATCCGGCAATAGAGTTCCTGCTCGGGCTTTATTTGCTTCAGACCCTGCTTGCCCTGCTGCGTTACCGGAAAATAAGCAGCTTTCACACCTATCTGGCCAAGTGCGCCGCCCTTACGCAGGGCTTCTTCCTTATCCTGCTCTTTTTCCTGGAGCAGCCGCTGCCGGTATGCTTCTACCTTGCAGCAGCTTTTACCGGTTTGGACCTCATCGAAGAGATTGTGATCGTACTGCTGCTTCCCCAGTGGCGACATGATGTCAAGGGCCTTTACTGGATACTGAAGGGGGCGAAGCAAGGGCAAGCAGCTTCAGGAAAAAATAGTTAAGGATACGTGCCGCGAGGGCCTGCCCTGCTATTTTTGCCGGAATGCAGGCCCCTTGTCCATCATCATTAATAACAGGGAGATAATCACCAGCGTCCAGCCATCCACCCCCAGCAAAAGAACGTAAAGGGGTAGCCCTTTATAGAGTTCCTGCTGGTCAGGAATGGCAAATGCCAGGCAAATGCCTTCCATCAGCGCAAACGAAAACAACCACCAGGGATGAATCCTGCTAAAAAAGGTCAGAGCGAGGCTGATAAGACCGGCGCATACAAAGGCCACTGTTCCCGGAAGCAGGAGCAAGTCCAGCCAACCCGGATAATGCAGGTCATCCAGTAAGCTCAAACCGGAACCAATGATTAAAATGCCGTTGAACCACAGTAAAACGAAGAGGACCACCTTTAGTACCCTTTTCATGATAACTTTTATGGTTAAAGATAACGGCCTTACCATTTCCTCCCAATGACGGCCATTACCCCGGCCCATGTCACAGGTCAGCGCCGTGGGAAGTCTTCTTTTGCAACCTTCTGTACCACCACAATCCTGCCGGCATCGGCAACCAGAAGGTAAAGAAACGGTAGAGCAAGGTGATGATCATTGCCACGTGGAGGGGCACACCTAATAAAGAAAGAAAATAGGTCATGGCGCTCTCATAAATGATCAGCGATCCCGGTGAAACGGGCAGTGAACCTACTACTGTGGTCAGCAGCAGGGCCAGGATCAGGAGAAGGGCAGGTAAATGCGTGTGAAAGGCCGCCAGCAGGCAATACACCGTCAACAGGTCGCAACCGAGCAACAGGTACTGGTATAGAACGGCCATGGAGAGGCTTCTCAAGGATATAACGCTAAGGCTGCCAGAGTCAGCGCCGTTCTGCAAAAGGGTCGAAGCGCCTATTTTTTGGATATAACGTTTAAAAAAACGCAACCGGCTCATCCGGTCAGTCAGGAAACGGAGCGTCCTCCGGTTGTTAAGTGCCAGCATGAAAGCTGCAAGCGACAGGAAAAAGACAACTCCGGTCATTGTCGTGTAAGCGACGGGAGCGCTATTGGCCGGGATGTGATAGCTGCTGTAGCGAAACAGCATATAGGTGAACGCCAGCGCTGACAGGAAAGCGATGTAGTAGCTTACGGACTCCATAATCAGCACCTTAAAGCAGCGCAGCGGGCTTATCCGTCGTTTAGCGAGCTGGCCCCAAACATAGCCGTTGCCGCTAATGCCGCCGGAAGGCAGCGCCTGGTTAATGAAAAGCTGGATGACAGCTATGCGTATAAGGACCGGCAGGCTGACCTTTTCTTTCTCCCCGGAGACCAGTGCGTAAAGGACCAGCGCATAGGAAACGTATGTACCGGCCTGCAGGCAAAGGATCAGGATGATCCACATAGGGTTCACCTGTGCCAGTACGGATTTGATGTCGCCAAGCTTGCCCATATATCGGATGGCCAGGTAGAAGACCAAAAGGGAAAGGCCGTAAAATAACAGCTTTGAGGGCGTGACCAGTCTGTTTTCAGCATTTTCTTTCATAACCTCGCTTCCGGGCATTATCGTTACCTAAGTAAAGTTCAGCGCGGCCACCTAAAGAAGCAATAACGCCGCTCATAGGGACCGCTGACCGCCCTCAGCCCGAACATAGTACAGTAGCTATGATCAACATCATTGAGCGCAAAGGTTCAAACATGGAGCTTTGGTATAAAACTACTGGTATGCAGTCCGAACATTCCCTATACGTTGCCGATTTCTGGAGCATGGCAAGCGATGAGGTATTATCGCGCCTGGGATCATCTCCTGCAGGACTAAGCACCGGCGAGGCCCGTAGCCGCCTGAAACAATACGGCCCCAATGTCATAAAAGACAAAAGCTCAGACGCAGCCATATGGCTTTTGCTCAGGCAGTTTAAAAGTCCTCTTACGCTCCTGCTTATCCTGGCGGTCGTTTTATCTGCAAGCCTTGGGGCTGTTACGGATGCCATGATCGTGCTGCTGATCGTATTAGCAGGTGGACTGTTAAGTTTCTGGCAGGAAAAAGGCGCCAGCAGGTCCGTAAAGGAACTGCTCAGGATGGTCCAGCTGCATTGCATGCTCCTGAGGGACGGAGAGCAGGTTGATATAGCTTTTGAGGCGGCCGTGCCGGGGGATATTGTTTATCTCAGCGCCGGAGATATCATACCCGCCGACTGTCTCCTACTCGGTTCCGACCAGCTTTTCGTCGATGAAGCGGCTTTTACGGGTGAAAGCTTCCCTGCAGAAAAAAAGGCCGTTATTTTGCCGGCAGCAACACCCCTGATGAAACGGTCGAACACCCTTTTTATGGGTTCAAGCGTTATCAGCGGGATGGCTACGGCCGTCATTGTCACGACGGGAAAGAAAACCGAATTCGGAAAGATCGCGGCCGGCTTACAACGCCAGTCTGCGGAAACCGACTTTGAAAGGGGAATCCGCAAGTTCGGCTACCTTTTGTTGGAGCTTACGCTGATGCTGGTACTGGTCATCTTTGCCATAAACGTTATCCTGGAAAAGCCGGCCCTGAACTCCTTTCTCTTTTCATTGGCTTTAGCGGTCGGGCTCACCCCCCAGCTGCTGCCGGCCATTATCAGCATCAACCTTTCCAGTGGCGCAAGTGCCATGGCCCGCAAACGGGTGGTGGTCAAAAGGCTCTCGGCTATTGAGAACCTGGGTAGCATGGACGTACTTTGTTCCGACAAGACAGGCACCCTTACCGACGGCAAGGTAGTGCTGAAGGCAAGCCTTGGCGCGGATGGTAACGACAGCCGGTCTACGGCTGAGCTCGCATGGCTCAACGCTGCTCTTCAGCAGGGGTTTCATAACCCGGTAGACGAGGCGATCAAAGCCGCGCTTCCGGACTGCAGACGCAGCTGCGAGGTCCTCGGTGAAATCCCTTATGACTTTATCCGGAAACGGCTTTCGATCCAGATAGCCGAAGCATCCGGAAGCATAATGGTTACAAAAGGAGCTTTCGAGCAGGTAATCGGCATTTGCGACAGCGTGGAAACTTCATCGGGCGCGGTCGACTTGGGGACGTTATTACCGGCTATCCGGCAGCGATACCTGCAGCTGAGTGCAGAGGGTTACAGGGCGTTAGGCGTCGCCTACAAAAGGTACGGCGATACTTCAAAGATCGGCAAAGAGAGTGAGCGGGCCATGACCTTTACAGGCTTCCTGACGTTTTACGATCCCCTTAAGACCGGTATCGGGGCGACAGTTCAACAACTGGGGGCGGCAGGTGTATCGCTTAAGATCATAACCGGGGATAATGCGCCGGTAAGTGGAAAGGTAGCCGCAGGCATCGGGCTCAATGCCTCCAAAATCATCACAGGCGCCGAGATACAACACATGAGCGATACCGCTCTTATACAGCAGGTGCGTCATGTAGACATATTTGCGGAGATGGATCCCGGCCAGAAGGAGCGTATTATCGCTGCGCTGCGTAAAGCCGGCTATGTCGTCGGCTATATGGGAGACGGCATCAATGACGCTCCTGCGCTGCACGCAGCGGATGTAGGTATTTCGATAGACACGGCTGTTGATGTCGCGAAACAGGCTGCCGACATTGTCCTTTTGGAGCGCGACCTTGCCGTGCTGCATGAGGGTATCATGGAAGGAAGGAAAACATTCATAAACACGATGAAATATATCTTTATGGCCACCAGCGCCAACTTCGGCAATATGTTCAGTATGGCCGGGGCTTCCCTTTTCCTGCCTTTCCTGCCCCTGCTACCGAAGCAGATCCTTTTAACGAACCTGCTGACCGATCTTCCGGAGACCGCTATTTCAAAAGATAATGTAGAAGACCGGTTGATGTTACAACCGCAACGTTGGGACTTGGGGCTCATACGCCGCTTTATGATCAGGTTCGGGCTGCTGAGTTCCTTGTTCGACTACCTTACCTTTGGCATACTGCTCCTGGTGTTGCATGCCGACGAGAAAACATTTCGGTCAGGATGGTTCACGGAGTCGGTAGTCTCTGCTGTGATGGTCCTGCTGGTGGTCAGGACCAGGCAGCCATTTCTTAAGAGTAAGCCAGGAACCCCGCTGCTGGCAGCGGCCATTTTTGTAGCTGTTTCGGTATTGCTCCTGCCGGCAACACCTGCGGCGCAATGGTTCGGCTTTGTATGGCTGCCAGGCTCCTATTATGGATGGATGTTGGTGGTCGTACTCTTTTACGGACTTGCCGCTGAACGGGCAAAGCGCCGTTTCTATAAGTAGGCGGCTGTTCTTTTTACAGGATATGGGATTGCGTCTCAACGGTCACGGAAGCGATCATTTGCCCCGGCCAACCCAGTTACCAGGGCAGTCTCCGGCTTGCTGGTATTACTATCACTATTATCACTACTATTATTATCGTGTTGAAATGTGGTAAACGCTGTATGGCCCGCCGCGCTGCGCGTTTTCCATATTTCAATGCGAAATACTTTCAGATATAGTGCGGCAAACGGGGTATGTTGATCGGATATCATTGCGTGGCGGCATTTGCACTGCTTTTAGGGGAGGCCGCATCACCAATATCAGGACAACAGATGTCTGCAGGGCTACACTTATAACCTATGCTTTTGCAAACCACCTCAATTGTACCGCCTTATATTTATTTAACCTGGCAAACAAAATCAGTTCCAGTTCAGTAGCATATTGTGGTGAAACGCTTAGGATACAATCCATTTCCTCTTGCATCCGGGCGTGCAGGGCAAGGACGTGCTGCAGAAGCTTACGGCGCCTCTCGCCGGCATCGGTTGTGCGGAGTATATCTTCCAGCTCCTCCCTGCCTTCGTGGATTATCTGACGGCACCGTTCGTCATATTGTGTTGATAGGAGGTCCATGGTTGTTCCTTAAAAGATGAAGTAGGTTACGGGATGCCGGACGGACGGTGAAGGGAAATATCCTGCGCGTGTATGACAGCATACGGTATCCGTAAACAGTAATTGCCGGACAGTCCTTACACCCGCTAGGCCTTACAACCCAAAATATTCCCGGACAAAACGTGCAGCTTGTTCTTTTGTCATCACCTCTGATTTTTTGAGGGTCTCTTCGATATGCCGGAACCGTTTGGTTTCAGCAATTTCTTTCTGCAGCTCGAATTTCGACATGGAGGGGCCGAAGATCAGGACCTTGTGCGGATGCTCCAGGTGTTCGATAATAAGCCTGCAGAATTTCCGCAGTTGTTCATTTTTTTCGTTTTGCAGGTGTACCTGGTCTCTGTCTGCTTTGTTGCTCCTGGGCGCCTCCGCCGGATTTTCGACCGTTACACATACCGGCTCATACCTGCCCGCCAGCAGGCCGGAAGTGAAAATAAAAGCCTGCCGGCGGTCGATATAGATACCATATGTGGCCTTGCCTTGATCCTGTTTCATACTGTTGTTATTTTGTCTGGTTAATTTATAGGAGCGCCGCTGCGGCGATCAATCTTCGAAAGCAAACTCAGGCACCTCGATCACCAGCCTGTTGTCAACTTCTGTGATGCCCGGTGCAGACCAGGCAGCCATCACAGCGGCTTCCCTTTCAGCAAAGGAGCGAACAGTACCGTTCAGTATCGCTTTGCTGCCGACTACGCTGACTTCGATCTGCTTGGCTGCCAGCGACGCATTCCTTTGCAATGCAGCCCCTATCTTCTGTTGGACGTCCAGCAGTTTCGCCGCTGTCCTGGGCTTGATGACGATCGCGTTGATTATAGACCGCACACCGCTTAAATGCTCAATACAGTTCCTTGCGTTGGAACGCTGGTACTCCCATTCCACTTCCCCTTCCAGCCATACGTTCCCGTCATCGACCCTGACCTTTATCTTCTCCTCCTCTATTGCTGCGTGCCAGCGAAGTGCGTTCAATACAGCCTGGGCGATCTCAGTATCTGATCGTTGCAGGGCATCCGAGGGCCCGACCTGTATATCTTCTGCTACTGCGCGTACACCGGTCACCCTCTTGGCTGCGTTTTCAGCGGCAATTTTCTTAGCGTAGCTATCGACAACGCCGGAAAGCGTCGCAATGCCGTTTTTAACAGTCACGCCTATTTCGGCAGCATTCAAAATCGGGTCCCATCTCAGTTCGTCAATAATACTTGCCTGTATCTGGACATCATTTTTCATATTGTAGTTTTAAGTATTAAAAAAAGAAAAGTCTAATGGCAAATTAACTGCTGCGGCAGCCTTACATCAATGATTTTGGTCAGGCGGTGTACTGACGCACAAAAGTTGCGATGGTTTATCGGGGACGTGCCGCCTGCCGGGCACTATCCTGCTTTTGCCTTCTGAAATACCCCCTGAGCAGGAAATTGTGTTTTAATGCCTCCATATTCTGGTAAAAGCCACCAGTGCCCTTTCGTATGTTCTCCAGGCTGGCATTGATATTTGCCGCTGCGGCGGAGTCTTTGAGCAGCAGGTAGGCAGGGCCGCTTCCGGCGGTGATCTGCCTTTGTAATGTAGCGGCCATGGTATCCAGTGCGCGGACGAGCATTTCCGTCCCTGCACCTGCCTTCCTTATACTTTCTACGGATTGCCGCATTTCTGCCGCAAAAGAGCTGTCTGCCAGGAGCATACCGATCGTCCCTCTTCCGGCCCGGATATCCCCGGCCATTTTATCCAGGGCAGCGGCGAAGTCTGCTGCATCCGAGGTTGCATCCCGTATATGCACAAGCGATGTCTTGATATCTGCCGGGACGCGCTTGTCGGAGAGCAGCGTCCATAGCGGGCTTTTATTCATATTTTGTACCGTGACCCCGAGTTCTGCTGCAATGACAGCCACATCGTTATTGGTACCCTGCAGTGTCTCCATCATGCTTTCAATATCGGGAAGTGCTTTTGATGCGAGTACATCACCATCCCTTGCAAGCGGTCCGGGGTGTTCCGACGGCGTAATATTTACTACCTTATTGCCTACCAGCCCTTCTGTGCCGATGGAAACAAAAGCATTATTACGGATGATGCCGGCCATTTCTTTGTCGATGAGCATGGTTACTTCTATGGCCGCATCCCCGCGTATGGCTATTCTTTTAACGGTGCCGACATTTATACCGGAAAAACGGACATTATTACCTTCAACCAGACCCTGGGCATCATGGAACTGTGTCTTCAGCCTGTAGCTGGCGCCAAAGAGGTGCCGGTTCTGTCCGACCATATACAAGATGACAACCAGCACAAGCATTCCTGCCAGCACAAATATGCCCAATCTGATACTATTCATTGTCGTTTTAGCCATACCTTCTTATTGAAAAAATTGTTTCACTTTTGCGTCGGTGCTCCGTGACAGTGCAGCATAGTCGCCATCAGCATAACATTTACCGTCAATGAGCACTATAATCCTGTGACCTGCTATTTTTACACAGTTGATGTCGTGGGATATGATAAGTGAGGTGGTGTTGTATTTTGCCTGGATATCCATCATCAGGTTGGTGATTTCCCTTCCGGTTATGGGGTCCAGCCCTGTGGTCGGTTCGTCGTATAATATAACCTCCGGTTTTAAGATCAGTGTCCGGGCAAGGGCAATTCGTTTTTTCATACCACCGGACAGGTCTGCAGGCATCATTTTCAGTGTATGCGCCAGCCCGACATCGCTCAGCGCCGCCAGCACCCGTTCCTCTATTTGCGGCTGGGATAACTGCATCCAATGCCGGCGCAAGGGAAACTCCAGGTTTTCCTCCACGGTCATCGAGTCATAAAGGGCATTGCTCTGAAAGAGAAAACCAACCCTTGCCCTTATTTTATCCAGTGTTGCTTCTCCTGCCCCGCAAATAACGGTTCCAAGCAATTCAATGGAACCCTTATCGGGTTGCATCAACCCTATGATGCATTTTATCAGCACCGATTTACCGGATCCGGATTTGCCGAGCACTACCACACTCTCCCCTCTTTTAACCGTAAGATTGAAGCCGGAAAGCACCCGGTTGTCACCGAACGCTTTAAACAGCTTATCGATGACAAGTACAGGCTGCGCTTCCCTTGTAGCCGGGCCCGGAACGACGTTTGCTTCCATTGCAAGAAATATTTAGTTAAGGCCTAGTACATCAGCCACCTGCACCGCCAAAAGATCAATTACGAATATCATCAGGGAGGCCACAACCACCGCCGAATTCGCGGAGTGTCCGACACCTTCCGTACCCTTGCTGCTCCGGTAGCCTTTAAAGCACCCGACAGTGCCTACCGCAAAGCCGAAAAAATAGCTTTTGATATAAGCAGGAAGCACATCGCTGAAGGAAAGTATCTCAAAGACCTGCCTGAAAAAAAGAGCGAAGCTGGTTGTACCGCTTATGTTTACCCCGAGATAAGAGCCATAAAGCGATATGGCGTCTCCCAACATGACCAATACCGGGAGCATCAGCGTTGCAGCCGCTATGCGTGTCACCACCAGGTATTTGAAAGGGTTCGTACCACTGACCTCCATTGCATCTATCTGTTCCGTTACTTTCATAGACCCGATTTCGGCTCCGATACTGCTGCCTATCTTGCCGGCGAATATAAGCGCCGTGATCACCGGGCCGATCTCCCGGATGATGGCAATACTCACGATTGCCGGGATCTGGGCGGCAATGCCGTATTCTTCCATCGAAGGCCGCAGCTGCATGGTCAGGACCAGTCCCATGATAAAGGCAGTGAGCCCTACCAGGCCAAGGGAGCGATAACCGATGATAAAGCACTGCCTGATAAATTCCGCCACTTCGTAACGCGGCCGGTACCATTGCGTTAAAAAACGCCATGTGAACCGTCCCAGTTCGCCTGTCTCTTCCAGAAAAAAGCTGATGCGTGTAGATCGTTGCATTAGACAAACAGTTTATTACGCAGTAATTTGCTGCATCTCATTGATAATACCATAGCCGGTAAATCAACTCCCGGCAATGACCCGAAGGTAGCGTCCCTGACCGAACAGGACACTGATGGCCATCAGGAAAGCCGCTGATAGCTGTCAGAGCTTGCTGCCTTTAGTTAAACCATTCTTTAAGCTGTATCAGGCAGGGAACTGACAGCTATCATTGCAGGCTGCGGGTCCCGGATACTAGCTTTGCAGATGAAGGGTACCCTAAAAGTTCCATTCATTTCGTTCATAGCAAAAACATACTAAGATGAAAGCAACAAGATTATTACTGGGTTGTGCTGCACTTTTGGCCGCCGGCAGCGTAATGGGTGTTTTATGTGCACCCCATAAGGGCGAGCGTACCCGAAGAAAACTGATGCGTAAGGCAAAAAGGTTTGTGACGGCAATAGATGGCGCTACTGAAAGCGGAAAGGAAGCCCTGGACCTGATCGCCGGATATCTGAAAGATAAGCGGAAAGCAACCAGTGCGCAAGGCGCAGACAACGGGTAGAACGCAGAATTGGGTGGCAAATCCACCGGTCGCGGCCCTCTACCCGTGTTTTTCTTTGCGATTCACCCTTGTAGCACAGTATACCATTTCCAACCGCCGGGTGCTGTCGGACAAGTAAAAATTGCACGGAGCAGCCTGCAGCAAATTCACCTGACATGAGACCAAGTGAAATAACACCTGAAAACTTAAGGGGGCTGCCGCGCAAAGGATATAGCGGCGCCCGGATCGTACTGCTTGTCATAACTGCCTATGAGGCCCTGGGTTGCCTGGCCGGTGGAACCATGCTTGTCGCGCAACCCGACGGCAGCCTCATGCGCATGCCGGTATCGATCATGCACCATGCATTTGAGAGCTTCTTTTGGCCGGGCGCCCTGCTGTTTTGCCTTGGGCTCCTGAACAGCTTTGCCTTTATTGCGGTGCTGCGCAAACGCAGCAGTGCCTGGTTTTTGTCATCAATGGCTATGGGTGGGCTTGCCATATGGTTCTGGATCGAGATCGCCATACTTCTGGAACTGCACTGGCTGCATGCGATGTGGGGCCTTCCCGTACTTGCCGGAGCTGTAGCGGCGGCTGCGTTGCTGCCGGGGAAGGTACGGGTCAACGTCCTGTTGGCTTGTGGCATCCTTTCTTCGCTGCTCTACCTGGCTATCAATATTGTTGTTCCCATGAAATGGCTGGAATATGACCTTAATACGCAAACCATCAGTGAGCTATCGGCGATAGGTGCACCTACCCGGATGTTGTGGATCATCCTTTCGGCGCCCTATACATTGCTGGTGATCGCCTTTGCCTTTGGTATCATGCGCTCGGCCGGCAGTAATAACCGGCTGCGCACAGTCGGAAAGCTTGTGCTTGTTTACGGGATGCTTGGCCTGTTATGGCCGGCCGTACCTATGCACCTGCGTCCGACCCTGGCTGCAGGCGGAGGTACTATAACGGATTCGCTTCATCTAGCACTCGGAGCTGTAACGGATGTGCTCTATCTGGTAACGCTTACCGTGGCAGCCGGCGCGCTGGGGAGGGCATTTCGTATTTATTCCTTTGCCACCTTTTTACTACTACTGGTATTTGGCATACTTACTTTCCAGCAGTCCCCTGGTATTGCCTCCGGTGAACCAACCCCTTACATAGGCCTCTTTGAACGGGTAAACATTACCTTGTTCCTGGTTTGGATAATTGTACTTGGCCTCATTTTGATGATCAACCGTTCGGGCAGGCTGAAGAACGAAGGCGGCTGATGATAGATGCCTTATGGCCCGGTACTTTTTTCCTTGTCGCCTTGCTCCTCTTCCTTGTCCATAAGCTGCTCCAACTGCTGACGGTCTTCCTTTTCGAGCATAAGATCCTTCATAGCCAGTATCATAGACTCCAGACCGTTAAAGAGTTCCCTGCTGAAATTGATCAGTGTGGTGAGCTCCACTTCTGATATGGCAGCCATTTGCTCTTTACCATAGGCAAATGTGCCCGCCTGTTCGCTTCTGAACGAACGGTAAATACCGTATATTATTTCCGGGTTGCCTTTGCTGTCCCCCCCTGCCAGCACTTCCCCCATGCGGCTCAACAGGGCACCGCTCCGCTCCTTTGATTTAAGGAATAAACCATATTTTGCATCATTGGCCGAATTGCTCAGCTGGATGATATCCCTTTCGGCATCATGGATGCATTTTGCGGCAAATATGCCCTCGCGTACTGCGTACATCAGGCGGTCGAGGTCTTCGGTTTCAGCAGCTATGGTTGGCGCCTGTTGTACTCTGATGTAATATTTAAAAATATCACCGTGTAGTTGTTTGATAAACCGGTATTGTCCGGCCGCATCGCGGGGCATAAAACCGGTTACAGGGTCACCGGGTTCCATTGTAGTTTCCACCTTCAGGGTGTTGACGCTGAAATGTACGATGCACCGGAGGAAGCGCCGGGTTTCCTGTTCCATTGCACTGATCGACAGTTCCGCATTGTGGATGGGTGTTTTGCTGATATACCGCGTGATCAGCGGGCTGGCTGCGAACACTTTCGTGAGCCACAGCGAGGATGCGTTGAGGAGCGGGGCACAGATTGCTATAGCGGTCAGGTTTATCAGCGTCTGGAAAAAGGCAAGTGCGGTCAAGGGGTTCTCAATAGCCAGGCTCCGGAATATGAACCTGTTGACCGGCTTCAGCAGCAGGAGCATGACAACGGCATTGAGCAGGTTGTACAGGAAATTCCCGACCGCTACCCGGCGAACGGTTGCGTCACTGCCACGGGCTACAAAAAGGAATTTCACGGTTGTGCCGATCTCTGCACCGAGTACAACCGCCGTTGCGGCGTACAGACCAAGCGCTCCGGAGTTAAGGCCGCCGAGCACTATGGCCACAGTTGCCGCGCTGGATTGCAGCAGTGCTGTCATAACTGCGCCGACCAGGAAATAGATGATCACGGGGTAGTCTTTGAAAAGAGAGAGGTCCAGCGCCCCGACGTATCCTTTCATACCGGATTTTATGAATTCCAGCCCGAGCATCACAAATGCGATGCCCAACACGGCAGAACACCAGTTGTATACCGGGTGCCGGTCTTTGAACTGCTCCCTTGCAATGGCTGACAGGGCAATGAGCGGAAGTGCAACCAGCGAAATATCAAAGCGAAAACCAATAGCGGACAAGATCCACGTGTTTAATGTAGCGCCCAGGTTAGCGCCCAGGGTTACCCCCAGGGCGCTCTTTAAGGTAATGGCTCCCGAACCCGCTAACGACAGGATCAGCACATTAATGATCGAGCTGCTCTGCAGTGCGGCGGCTGCGAGGGTCCCTATACCGATCGCAGTTACGGGAACTGCTGTGTGCCGCTTTAAAAACAGCTTGAAGCGCCTTCCGGACAGCGCCTCCGTTGCCTGCTCCAGAAAGCCCATTCCCAGCACAAATATGGCTGCTCCGCCTAAAACCATACTGAGGTCCCCGATCATGATAGTAGTCTTGGTTTTGTATCGCACGGCACCGGACCCACCCTACCTTGATAAGGCTTCACGCGGACGTTAAAATATTTGTTTCAACTTCGCAGACAGGCGCTTTTTCATTTTCGTCTTTCCCTTCAGGAGCCGCCGCTGCTGCCCGCTCAGCCAGCGTCCTGCCTGAGGGCCAAGTTCCGGATATTGCTCAGGCGCCAGGAGGTCTATGGCGTTACATCGGTCCTGGAACCTCCCGAGCCTTTCCAGCAGTTTTTCCGAGGACAATTTATAAATGAGCCGCATTTGCCGCTCTTCATCGTCGGACACTTTAAACAGCGATTTTGTATAAAAAACCCTTTTAAGCTCTTTCCGCACAGCGTGCAGCTTATGGTCACTGACAGCGCCTCTGAGAACCTTTTTGATCCGTTCTGCTTTTGCCGCCAGGTAGTCTCGGTAATCCCCCGAGCAGAAAGGGCCCTTTATATCCGCTATGTTGCGATCGCGGCTCTGGTCGATAATCTTTGGAGAAAGCCGCTTAAGGAAGCGGCGCTTTGCTGCTTCCAAAGCCGAACCCAGCGCTTTGGCATATTGCGCGCCGTATTTGCTGTGCGGGTGCCGGAAGGCATCCAACTGGAGCTGGAGCTTGCGTATCCTGCCCGAGCGCTTATAGAGCTTCTTCAGCCTGGTGGAAATGTCCAGGCCTTTTGCCCACTTACGGCAGGAAAGCATTGCCAGGAAAGCATTAATGTGCTTATATTCCAGGCGGAACCGGTGGATAAGCGCTGCTTTACAAGTGCCATCCAATAGCTTTGCCGAACGCTTTAGCGCTTTGTACCTTTTTCGGAGCTTGCGGACGATTCCGTGCTTTTTCATTTTGTTTTCGTTATCCTGTTCCGGACAAAAACCTACCCCCTACAGGCAGGGGGATAGGTTTGCGTACCAGCTTATTTTTTGCTCTTATGGTTCAGCTCGAAGCTCAACTTCACCGTTAAGCGGTATTCGGTTATTTTACCGTGCTCCACCAAAGCTGAATGGTCCTGTATATACACCGAGCGTATCCCTGTCAGGGTTTTTCCTGCCTCGGCCACCGCCCTCTGTGCGGCGTCTTCCCAGCTTTTGGAAGAGCTGGCCATTATTTCGATCACTTTTACTACAGACATAATAATAAATTTAGTTATAGGAATAAATGTTGTAAACGGCTAAAATGCAGCAGCCGCGCGGTACCTGCCCATAGGAAGCTATGGGGGTTTACCGATAAAAAGATCGTACCATTGCCAGAACAGTGCGGCAACAGCTTTACGTATCCAGGGATTGCCAATCCACATGAGGGCAATTATGGTTACCCAAACCAGGAGCTCCGGCAGGAGCCTGTCTTTTGTTAATTGTAAAAAGTCCGGCATAGCATCAGGTTTTAGAGATAGGAAAGCCAGTAATGAATTTCGTAAAAGTAGGATGCCGGCGCCCCGGGATGCAATGAGTCCCGTCATCATACCTGCTGATCGAAAAAAGCCCCGCTAAAAAAATTTATTGGTGATCGTATGACGTTTAAAATAAAAAGTGAACAGGTAGAGCAGGATCCTTATGATATCATAAGAAAAGCGTTGCAGTATCCTTGTAAAGATCGTCTGGCCGTCCCGAAAGCTTTCTTCGGTAATTCTCGTGCAGCTGGCTGAAATAATGGTATCAAGCTCCTGTTGCACCCCCTGGACAAAGGGTTTGTTGCGCACCTCGATATTTAGTTCAATACTTGCGTACGTACTGATGTTATTGATATTGAACGAGCCAAGGGTGAGCCACCTGCCATCCCTGATGCCAAGCTTGGCATGGAGTATATTATCACGGTACTCGTATACTTCTATATGGTTTCGGAGCAGCCAGGGATAAAGGTATCTTTCCGCACGTTTGGCGATAGCTACATCAGATATGCCGGCGGTAAGCACCGTTACTTTTACGCCCCTTCCTGCAGCTGCCTTCATCTGCCTGCGCAGGCTACTGCCCGGAAGGAAATAGCTGCTTACCAGGTATACGTGCTCACGGGCCTGGCTGAGCAGGTTGATATAGCTTCGGGTTATCTGCTGGAGGTTGCCCGCCCAATCATTGCGGCATATCCTCACAGATACCGCCCCTTTGCTATTTACGCTGCGCAGCAATGGCGGCGCTGCCATTAAAGGCGCTTGCTTTCGCCCCGCCGCCTTGTTCCACATCTGCAGACAAACAGATTCCAGGTCCGCAGCTGCGGTTCCTTCCAGGTAAAGGGCCATATCCAACCACGCGGCATGTGCCGCACTGCCGAAATAATGATCGTCGATATTATTACTGCCTACCAGGGCACGCTGCCCGTCTGCTACCAGCAATTTATGATGCAGCCTTCTGCCAAAGTAAAAATTCCGGTTTGTAAATACCGGTGCGTAATACCTGATATGCAGGTTGGTTGCAGCACCATCCCTGGTCAGCGTAACAGGCAGCGTGCTTGCGTACCCGTCGACCAGCAGGTAGACGCCGACGCCCCTGGCTGCCGCCTGACGCAGCCAGTCTATTACCATTCGTCCTGTTGCATCATTGCTGAAGATATACATCTGCAGGTGTATCGTGTGCTTTGCGGCACTGATAAGGCCGTGCATACGGTCAAAGTATTGGCTTCCGCCCTTTAGGAGCGAAACTTCGGCCTGCGGGTGGAAATCATGCGCTCTTATTGCATTACGTAGAGCCATCTCGGTTCTATTTAAATACGGGCTACGAAGATAGCCTATCCGGCAGCACGGCAAATGATGCCTATCACGCCAGGCAATGATTACAACTAATGTGTGTACATCAGCCCCGCCATTGACGCCCGTCATTGCCACGGCGACCGTACCCGGATACATTTGCAGAAAAAGATTATGAAAAAGGTCTTAGTAATATTTGACGGCGCCCATTTCCCGAGTTCAACCCTTGATTTTGCGCTGGAGATGAACAGCAGGGAGCGTATTTTGCTGACAGGGCTGTTCCTGCCTTCGGTCGATTACGCAGAGGCGGTACGCTACCTCTATTACGGCAATGCGCTGACGCCCCTTTACCTGGAGGAATACCAGGACGACGCCATATCCATCAAAGAGAATATTGCGCGCTTTGAGCAGTTTTGTAACCAGCACCACATTCATTACCGGATCCACCAGGATATCCGCAAGGGCATCGTTAAAGAATTGCAGCACCAGACGCGCTATGCGGACCTTATGGTGGTCAGCAGCATGCACTTCTACGAGAACCTCGGCGAGATGATCCAGGAGGAATACCTTGACGACACGTTGCATAGGGCCGAGTGCCCGATCGTATTGCTGCCTGGCACCTACAGCAGGCCCGGCAGTATTGTGTTCGCTTACGACGGGAGTGCCTCCTCGATGCATGCCATCAGGCAGTTCATATACCTGTTTCCGCAGTGGACCGACCTGGATACCGTGATTATGTATGCCGATGACGGATCTGACGACATCCCGTTCCTGCCGCTGATCAGGGAATATGCCAGTCAGCATTTCAGCAAGCTGGCCTATTATAAACTCAACGCTGAGCCGAAGAAATATTTTACTACCTGGATCGAGAACAAAGGTTCTGCCCTGCTTGTAAGCGGCTCCTATGGACGTTCCGCATTTTCAGAGTTGTTCCACAGGAATTTTTTGAAAGATGTCGTTAAGGAACACCTTGTACCCATCTTTATCGCCCACCTTTAAATGACCTGGCATGAAAAAGATATTACTGGCGCTAAATGCCGCCAACCCGGATATGGAAGCATTGGATCTTGCCTGTTACCTGGGTAAGCTCACCCGCTCTAAAGTTACCGGAGTTTTCATGGAAAAAGAACCCCTGCAACCTTCTGTAACACCTGCGGAGCCTTTTTTGCTGCAGGAGCGTAGCAGCGGCGCTGCGGTAAACCCTGTCTTGGACCAAGCGATCTTTCACTTCAAAGAAGCCTGCATTTGCAGGGAAACAAATTATCTGCTGACCAGGGAAAATGCGATAACTGCAGAAGAGCTGATTGAGGAAAGCAGGTTTTCAGATGTCCTGATCCTGCCGGCAGGCCTCTCCCCCGGGACCGGACCGCAGACAGCCCCCTCCCCGATCTGCCGCCATGTACTCTCCGGAGCTCATTGTCCTGTAGTGCTTTCTCCCGGCAGCTTTGAGCGCGTTGACGAGATCGTTTTTACCCATAATGGCAGCAAAGCTTCTGTTTTCGCCATGCGGCAGTTCACTTACCTATTCCCGGAGCTTGCCAACACACCTGTGACGGTACTGGCCGTAAACTCAGATAAAGAAACGCTGGCCGACAAGCCGGCGCTGATGGAATGGCTCACAGCACACTACCGGCAGGTTGCCTATAACTTTACTTCAGGCGACCCGGTGGACCAGCTGATCAACTACCTGTTGCCACGCAGATATGCCTTTGTTGTCATGGGTGCCTACGGCCGTAACGCAATGCTCCGGATGCTGAAGCGAAGTACCGCCGACCCGGTAGCTGAAACACTTTTCAACCCTTTATTTATTGCCCATAACTAAACACGATCAAAATGAGAAAGATCCTCGTGGCCATCGACGGCCTCAACTATAAGCCATCCGTAACGGAGCAGGCTATATCCCTTGCCCTGCACAGCAACGGGCACCTGGTCGGCCTTTTTCTCCACGACAGGACCTACCACAGCTATAAGATCTATGATATCAACACCGGGATGCTGATGAGCAATGAAAGCATAGCAAAGGGGGAAGCCCGCGACAAGCAACTGCGTGCGGAAGCTATCGAAGCCTTTGTTGCCGCCTGCAATCTTCACAAGATCACCTATACGGTGCGGGAGGACAAAGATATCGCATTGCCGCAACTCATCCATGAAAGCCTGTATACCGACCTGTTGGTCATAAATTCAGGCGAGCAGTTCAATTACTATCCGACTTCCAGGCCTTCGAGGTTCCTGAAGGAATTACTGGAGTCCGTGCACTGCCCGGTCCTGCTTGCCCCGGATGAGGCCCAACCGATCACCAGGACTGTACTGCTCTACGATGGAAGCCCCTCTTCGGTAACGGCCATAAAGCGCTTTTGCGATCAGGCGCCAAGATTCGGTTCCCACCAGACCGATGTAGCGGTACTGACGATCAAGGGTACGGGCGAATCGCTGCATCTTAAGGACAATAAGCTCATCAAAGAATACCTTAAAAGGCATTTTCCGAAGGCTACCTATACGGTGGTAGCCGGTGAGGCAAACAGGAAGATCCCTGCGATGTTGAAAAAGGAACCCAGCAGTACAGTTGTTGTACTGGGCGCCTATCAACGGGGTATGGTTTCCAGGTGGCTGCGCCCGAGTATGGCGGATATACTGCTGAGCACCGTTAAGCTACCGCTTTTTATTGCGCACCTGAGATAGCCGGGCTGTAAACAGGCATCCCGAAAATAATCAAACAACCGCAGCCGGGTGCTATTTCCCTTTACGCGAAGTGAGTCCTGCTGCATGCTCTATTTCCCGGATGAGCGGCACTTTTATCAGGATCCCGCCGGTGGTCAACGGCATTACAATTTTCAGGCCATAACTCCTGTAGAAGCCCTGCGCCTTCGTTTGCTGCGCATTGGAAGGAAGAAAAAAACACCCCAGCACGGTGTGCTTATCGCCTGCATTTGTTGGTCCCTCCTCATAAACGACTAGGATGCCGTCTTTGATGCAGACGGCCAGATTACGGGAAAGGGCGCGGCGTATCCAGAGCCTTAGTTCATAGCGGTCTCCATATTCCGTTAAGGTAGCATTGAGCTTATCCTGGCTGGCGGAAAATCCTGCCGGCACGCCTGCAGGTGTGGCCGTGTGTATGCGGCATGGTCTCTTAAAAGGCATAAATCTCTTGTTTTAATTAATCTGCGTCCAAAAGGCCGGCCTCCTCCGGCCGCTCGTGCTCCCGAGGTTTACTATGCTCCCGGCCTGCATCATTTTGCTGCTGCAGGGTCCAGTAATCGGTTTCCGTTGTGATGATGTATTGATCACCTGAAAGGCGCGCCACCTGGACGCACAGTCCCAGCTTGTGAAAAAAATCGGCTTCCAACTCTGCTACCACCCGCTCGGGACTGATATCAATATTGCCGGCCGTATGGAACATCACAGCCTCTTCTACGGGCGTCGATGGATTCAACCTTTCTTTGGGGTCCGATGCCATGCCTTCACTGTGCGGATTTTTATAGAATACCAGTCTCAGGTACGGGTATTGCTCGCGGAAGGCGGCATCGATATTTTGCAGCAGATCGTCTTCAATAACATGTAGGAACATAAGGCTTTTTAATGATACAGCACAAAGATAGAGGCAGCATACAGGTACAAAAATGACGATGGTTAACCGCAAGTACCTTTCAAGTCATTTTATCGGTAATTGGCACGTCACATCTTTGCAAGTATGGACGAAAAGCTAGACCACAACACAACTCATAACAGCGAGCGGATATTTCTGGAGGGCCCTCGGTCCCGCTATAAAGAACTACTGTTTTCCATCAAGATACTCATTGAGTTTATCCGGGGTTTCCGGGTACTCCATTTCGTCGGTTCCTGTGTGGCCGTGTTCGGCTCGGCGCGGGTAGCGGAAGGATCTGCGTATTACAAAGATGCATACCGGATGGGAAAGGGCCTGGCTGCACTTGGCTTTACGGTCATCACAGGCGGCGGACCGGGCATCATGGAAGCTGCCAACAGAGGCGCCAAAGAGAACGGCGGCACTTCCATTGGCTGCAACATACGGCTGCCAAAGGAGCAGATGCCGAATGCCTATATGGACAGGTGGTTCGTTTGTAAGTATTTCTTTGTGCGCAAAGTACTGATGTTTAAATACTCCAATGCCTTTGTGATCATGCCTGGCGGCATCGGCACGCTTGATGAGTTTTTTGAGGCGCTTACCCTCATCCAGACCCATAAGATCATCGACTTTCCCATTGTTATTTTCGGAAAGGATTACTGGGAGCCCCTGATGCCGCTTTTTGACCGGATGCTGGAAGCAAAAACGATCTCTACGACGGACCTGAAATACGTACTGTTGACAAACTCAATGGAAGAAGCGCTCGAACATATAAAGCAATTTGCCTGGAAAAAATACGAACAACGCAGAAAAGAAATATTTCATAGACGCGGTGTTTTAGGTGAAAAATAATGTACCTTTAACTCCTACACAACCAATAAACTACTGCTCGCATGGAAAGGGGAACCGGCATTAGTTTCAATGCACTTTTCAGCAATGCTTCCATCGGCATTATTGTAGCCGATGAAGCAGGGAGGATCATGCTGGCCAACTCCTTTCTGCTGGATCAATTCGGTTATACCGAAGCTGCATTGCTGTATCAGCCGATCGAGAAGCTTATCCCCGCTCGTTTTCACAGCAAACATAAGCAACACGTAAAAAATTACAGTGAGCATCCCAGGAGCCGCCCGATGGGTACCGGCATGGATCTCTTCGCGATAAGAAGCGACGGAAGTGAATTTCCAGTTGAAGTCAGCCTCGGAAGCTACGAAACCGAGCGCGGCAAGTTCGTGATCGCATTTCTGACCGACATCTCCCAACGTAAAGCAGCTGAACGCGCCCTGACGGAATTAAACGAAGAGCTTGAAAAACGGATCGCCGAACGCACCCGCTCCCTTACCGGTACCGTAAAGCAACTGGCCCAGCTTGTAGCTGAGACGGAAGCCAAAGATGTCGAACTGAGCCAGGTCAACAGCTTCCTGAGCAGCATCTGGGACCATGCCGAGGTCATTATTTTTGTTACCGACAAGGAAGGGACGATAAAAATGCTTAATCCTACGGCCGAGACGCTGTTGGGATACGCAGCCAGCGACATTGTACATATACACAAACCCCTGTTGTTCCAGGACGAAGCTGAGGTCAAAAGCAGGGCAAAAGCGCTTTCCAAGGAACTGGGCATGCCTGTACAGCCCGATTTTAGTATACTGAAGGCCAGGACAGATCTGGGTTTGCCCAATGAGCAGGAGCTCAGCTATGTTCGCAAGGATGGCAGCAGCTTTTCCGTATCACTGACCATTACAGGAATAAAGGATAGCAACGGTAGCATCGAACGCTACCTGGGCATCGCTATAGATATCTCTGAGCGCAAAAAGGCGGATGCAGAGCTGCGGCTTGCGCTGGAGCGGGAAAAAGAGCTGGGTGAGCTAAAGTCGCGTTTCGTTTCGATGGCCTCTCATGAATTCCGGACGCCGCTGAGCACTGTACTTTCCTCCGCCTATCTGATATCACAGTACAAAAGTGAAGAAGGCCAGGCCCAGCGCGAAAAGCATATCGGTCGCATCGTTTCTTCAGTAAATATGCTGACCGATATTCTGAACGATTTCCTTTCCGTCGGTAAAATAGAAGAAGGCAAAGTCCAGGTACGCTACAGCACTTTCAGCCTCGAACAAAAGCTCCGGGAGATCATTGCTGAATTGCAGGGACTTTTGAAGCCGGCACAGACAATAGCCTACACCCATCAGGGAGCGGAAATGGTTACCCTTGACCCGGGCCTGCTCCGCCATATTGCCATGAACCTGCTGTCCAACGCCATTAAGTTCTCACCGGCCGGTTCTGTAATAGAGCTATGCACTGCTGTAGAGGAGCAGTACGTGACGCTGTCTGTAACGGATTCCGGGCTCGGCATTTCTGAAGAGGACCAGCAGCATTTGTTCGAACGTTTCTTCCGCGGCGCCAACGTAACAAATGTACAGGGAACGGGCCTTGGCCTGCATATAGTCGAGAAATACGTGCAACTGATGAATGGCTCGATCAAATGCAGTAGTGCCCTTGGACAGGGTACCACATTTGAGATAATTTTCAACACAAACAACAATACACATGAAAAAGATTCTGGTGATCGAGGATAACGACGACATCCGCGAAAACATTACGGAAATACTCGACCTGGCAGGCTACAGCGTCATCGCCGCCGGCGATGGCAAGGCCGGCGTATCTTCAGCACTCAGCGAGAAGCCCGACCTGGTCCTGTGCGATATCATGATGCCTGTGCTGGACGGTTACGGCGTGCTGCATATGCTACAGAAGAACCCTGAAATGCAGACGGTACCATTCATATTCCTTACTGCCAAATCCGAGCAGGCAGAGATCAGGAAAGGCATGGGCATGGGCGCAGACGACTACATCATTAAACCTTTTGATACAACCGAAGTGCTCCATTCCGTAGAAGCAAGGCTTAGGAAGGCGGAGATGCTGAAGCGGCCGTTGCCAAGCGACCTCCAAGGAGTAAATGAACTGATCGGCATAGCAGCCGGAGCCGAGCACCTCCGGGAGCTTAAGGAGGGACGCAATACCAATAAGTTTAAAAAGAAGCAAACGATCTATATGGAAGGGAACCACCCCTCAAAATTGTTCTATGTCGTGAGCGGAAAAGTAAAGACCTACCTCAGGAATGATGACGGCAAAGAGCTTATTGTCGGCCTGTACAATGAAGGCGACTTCCTGGGCTACCGTGCGCTCATGGAAAACAAGACCTATAAGGAAACAGCCGAGGCATTGGACGATACGGAGCTGGCCCTTATACCCCGCTCAGAATTTGACCAGTTGCTGGGTAGCAACCCGGCGGTGATGAAAAAGTTTGTAGAGATCCTGGCGCGTAGCGTCGAAGAGAACCAGGAGCAACTGCTGGCCCTGGCCTATAATTCCCTCAGAAAAAAGGTCGCCGATACGCTGGTTACCCTGAACCGTAAGTACAACCCTGAAAATAATAGTAGTTTCCTGATAGATATGTCCAGGGATAACCTGGCAGCTATTGCCGGCGTGGCAAAAGAATCGCTGATCCGTATGCTCGGGGAACTAAAAGACGAATTGATACTTGAAATTGAAGGCAGCCGGATACGGATCATAGACTACCGGCGGCTGGAGCAAATGCATAACTAGTACCCCTTATCTGCTGAAAGGAAATCATAGAATGCGTCCCTTAGCCGCTGCATTTCTCCCGTGAGTTTACCCAGGTCGCCTTTCAACGCGAAAAACCTGGCGATGGCCGCATCCGGGTCATCTGCTGCCAAAAGAGACTGCTTCAAAATACTGATATCCTGCCTGAACAGGTCCAGTACCTGGTCCTTTTCCATAAATCTTTGCTGGAAATATTCTGCCTGATCCAGGGAGCCGAACTTCTGGCCCTGGCGCACCGTTTCTGAAAGCATATCTCTGAGCGTACTGGTTTCCTGGCGCAGATCCCGGATCCGCACCAACCAATTGTCCGCTTCTTCGAGGCAGTGCTGTACTTTTTCTTGGTCCATTTTCCGGGTAACGGTTTGCTTATTATCGGAGCTGATATATATCATCATAAAACACTACCTGTCCTGCTTCCACGCTTACCGTTACATAGACGACGAATACCGGCAAAGGTTCTTTAAGTGCGATGCGCACCGGCCGCTGGTCCTTTAGACAGGCAGCCAGGAATGTATCATCCAGTTTATCTGTCAGCAGGTAGTTGGCCAGCTCAACAGGCTTTTCTATACGTATGCAGCCATGGCTGAAATAGCGCTTGTCGGCAGCAAATGCGGGCTTCATATTGGTATCATGCAGGTAGACACTAAAAGGACTCGTAAGGTTGAACTTAATTACGCCGAGGGCATTATCGCAGCCGGTCGACTGACGGAAGCGATAAGGGAAGTTATGTTTGTTATATGCGGACCAGTTAACCGTTGCGGGATCGACAATATTGCCCCTTTTATCGATCACCTGCATGTTGAGGAAGGCTAGAAGGCCGGAAGCCCTTTTAAGTGCGGGAAGTATTTCCTTGACCGCAATGCTGCTGGGTACGTTCCAGTAGGGATAAAGGATAACCTCATCGCAATGGGCGGCAAACCTGGGTGTAGGTGTGGCAGGTGCGCCTGCCACGATCTTCATATCCAAAAGGGTTGTATCGTCCTGCACGTAGCGTAAAGTCGCCGAGGGCACATTTACAATAGCATAATTTTTCAGCCTGAAGTGGCTGATCCACCGGTAACAATTTAAGGCGACTTTTATTTTCGCGCTTCGTTCCAGGTCGCCGGAACCTGCCGCCTGTTTGAGTGCGGCTGAAAGGATGCGGTAGTCTTCCGTGGCTGGCAGGAGCTTATCGACCGCCTGCTGTAGCGAAGTCCCGCTTGTTATGGTGTCCAGTATTTCCAACAGGTGTGCCTCATCCCGCTGTTTATACTTCAATGAAAATTCATCATAGCTCAGCATTGTTTCCATGCCTGCACCGCATTGAATGTCTTTTAAAAATGAGATAGCCACATCCGTGTAGAGGCGATCATAAACGATCTTTACCTCCGGATCAAGACCATTATCGCGCAGATGCGCCTTTAGCGGCTCGAAGGCATAGCGGTATTTGTCAAGGCCCAGCTGTTCACAGGAGTCGATAAGCGACACAAGTTGCCCGCGCAACGCCTGCGCAACGGGACCGGTAGAAAACCAAAATGCCGCACCGCCACGCTTTTGATAGAACCGGTCGACCAGGGAACGGTTGGACAGCTTTCTGTCCAGGGGATCACCGGCAAAGGAAGAGGTGAAAAGGAAGCAGGCAGCCAGCATGAACAACAGCCATATCACCCTCCTCCCCTTCCGTTCCTGCCTGAAAATGAGAACGGACTGAAAAATAAGGGAGCCGTTCCAATATTTACCCATAGCTGACATCTGACAATCTTTTTACAAAGCTAACCAGATGTTTGCCGCTGGTCAATGACAGCCATCATTTCAGGATTTAACAGTGGTCAGCTTCCTGCGCCTGAACCATTTGAACACTTCAAACCACAGCACCGATATGCAACTGGCCAGCACCTTTACGCCTGCATCTTTGAGCTTGAGGCTGTGAAGTCCGAAAAAAACTTGTAGTGGAAGGAATATCGCCAGAGCGGTCAGGCCGGCTGTCAGCAGGATAATAACCTGAACAAGGCTATTACGATACAAAAATTTATGCCTGTCTTACGGGACAGGCATAAAAAGGACCGGGATTTCCGCTCAGGAAATCTCTATTTCGTCCTTTACGTTGACCACGCCGGGGGAAGCCCAGGCGGCTCTTTCCACCAGGCTCCTTTCATGCCATGATCCGACCTTGCCTTTCAGTACGACTGTTCGGCCGGTGGTGGATATTTCCACTTTGTCGGATTCGACATCGGCATTTCTTTCCAGGGCTCTTTTAATGTTGTCTTTGACAATAGCCTTGTTAATGGCCGGCTTTACGGTTATCAGGTTGGATATGCCTTTTACACCGCGAAGGAAATTTACCGCATTGTAAGCTGCCTCCCTTTGGTATTGCCACTCTACTTCTCCTTCGAGCGTGACCCAGTTGTTCTCTACCCTGACCTTTATCTTTTCGACCGGTATAAGGGTATTCCAGGTAAAGGCATCGACAATAGCTGCTCCGAGTTCCGTGTCATTGCTGTTATCTTCGGGGAAAAGGTCAATATTGATATCGACAGCGACAGCCTTTACGTCCCTGACCCTTTTAGCTGCCAATTCAGCCTGCCTTTTTTTGGTGTAGCTGCTTACGTTACCGCTAAGGGTCACTACACCACCTTTTACGGCTACCCCTATTTCAGTGGCATTTAGGACCGGCTCCCACGCCAGTTCGGCAATGACGTCTTCCTGAATTTTCTTATCTGATTTCATAAGAAGATTGATTTTTTGTGTGAGTTAATGAAAAATGCTGCGGGCCTGACTGGTCCTTATTTTACTTCGATCTTTTTCTTTGAAGGCATATCCTCATCAGAGTCCTTGGGGATATTGAGGGTGAGGATCCCACCGTCATAACTTGCCTCTATACTGTCGGGATCGGTATCCAGCGGCAGCGTCAGGGACCGGGCGAAGCTGGAGTAGCTGTATTCCTTGCGGCGGAATTTTGAGCCTCCCCCTTCCTTTTCTTTTTCAGAAGCTGCGCTGATGGTCAGCACGTTATTTTCGACTTTGATATCGAAGTCCGCTTTTTTAAGGCCGGGAGCGGCTACTGTGACCTTATAGTGGTCATTTTCCTCCGATATGTTCATGGCCGGCACTGTTGCGCGGTTGAACAGGCCATTTCTGCGGAACCAGTCGTTCCATGGTGCAAAAAAGTCCTCTACGGTTTCCGGGAAGACCTCACCCAGGTTGATCAATGAATGTTTAGACATCTGTCTTGCTTTTTAAGTGTTATTAAATTGATTTGTTCTAAACTCCCTTCGGAGCTACTAAGCGCTTTCGTAGACCAAAAATAGCATCGGTTAAAACCCTGTTTCAATGACCCCAGTCAGTGCGTGCTATGATGTTGATAATGGAAAGGGAAGGGCTGCGGTTTCTGCTTTGAGCATATTTTCGATACCGCTGAGCAGCGCATCGGGATTAAAGGAAATGCTGCCGATCCCCTGGCTGATCAGGAAGGCCGCAAAGTCCGGATCATCGCTCGGCGCCTGGCCGCACAGGCCGATCTTGCGGTCCAGTTGCCTTGCCTGGCGGATCATTTCAGCGATCATTTTCATGGCAGCGGGATCGCGCTCCGAAAACAGGGGCGCTATGGTAGCGGAGTCGCGGTCGATGCCCAGCGTTAGCTGCGTAAGGTCATTGGAGCCGATGGAGAACCCGTCGAACACGCCGGCAAAGCCGGCTGCTTCCAGCACATTGGAAGGTATTTCGGCCATAACATAGACTTCCAGCCCGTTTTCCTTTTGCCGTAATCCATGTTGAGCCATTATTTCTATTACCTTACGACCTTCCTCCACGGTCCTGCAAAAGGGGATCATCAGTTTTACATTGACCAGCCCCATTTCGTCCCGGACCTTTTTCATGGCGAGGCACTCTAGGCGGAAACCCTCTTTGTACAGCGGATGGTAATAGCGGGAAGCACCGCGAAAGCCAAGCATCGGATTTTCCTCCTTAGGCTCGAAGGCGGCGCCTCCCAGCAACTGCGCGTATTCATTTGTTTTAAAATCGCTCATTCGGACAATAACGTCCTTGGGATAGAAAGCAGCAGCTACGGTGCCTACACCTTCCGCAAGCTTGTCAATAAAATACTGCTGCTTGTCCAAATACCCGGCAGTGAGCGTATCGATGCGTGCTTTTACGGCAGCATCTTCAAGTTTGTCATAGCTGACCAGCGCCATGGGATGTATCCGGATGGTGTGGTTGATGATAAACTCCATGCGCAGCAGCCCCACACCCTGGTTAGGATAAAAAGAGAGGGCAAAGGCCTTAGCCGGATCAGCCAGGATAAGCATGGGGGCGGTATGCTGCGGCATGGCTATTTTGCTGAAATCTGTATTGGTTTCGGTCCATTGCGCGCGGCCTTCATAAATGCGGCCTTCCTTTCCAGCGGCGCAATCGATGGTGATTTCCATACCATCGCAGATCTTCCGGGTCGCATCGCCACAGCCTACGACAGCAGCAGTGCCTATCTCCCGGGCAATAATGGAAGCATGGCTGGTACGGCCACCCTTATCTGTTATAATGCCGCCGGCTTTTTTGAGAAAGGGATCCCAATCGGGGCTGGTCAGTTCCGTTACAAGGATATCGCCGGGCTGCAACCGCGATGCTTCTGAAGGACTGCGCAGTATCCGGGCGATGCCGGAAATAATCTTTCTGCCCACTGCCATGCCTTTGGCCAGAACAGGATAGTCCCCTTTGAGGGCATATACTGCCTGCATGGAGGGTTGCGGACGACTGTGGACGGTCTCGGGCCGCGCCTGCAGTATAAAAAGCTCATGAGTAAGGCCATCCTTTGCCCATTCTATATCCATCGCTTTACCGTAATGGTTCTCGATAAGTACTGCCCAGCCGGCCAGCTGCAGGACTTCCTCATCGCCCAGTACGAAGGTTGTCTGCATAGGCTCTGGTGTGTCGGTATTGATCACGCCCGATTGCGAATAGCGCATCCATTTCTCCTTGGTCCCCAGGTTCCTTTGTACGACAGCATACTTATGCTGCTTCAGCACCGGCTTGAATACCAGGAACTCATCAGGCGTGACGGTTCCCTGTACCATATTTTCACCCAATCCCCAGACGCCTGCGATATGGACGATATCCCGGAACCCGGTTTCCGGTTCCAGGGTAAAACAAACACCGGAGCAGCCCCTATCGGCAGCCACCATCTTTTGAACGCCGACAGATAAAGCTACCTGATCATGATCAAAATTATTTTCGATGCGATACTTTATAGCCCTGTCGGTATAAAGCGAGGCAAAACATGCCTTAATGGCTTCCATAAGCGCTGCTTCGCCGCGTATATTCAGGTATGACTCGTGCTGTCCTGCAAAACTGGCTTCTGCCAAGTCTTCGGCTGTTGCACTGCTTCGTACGGCAACAGGTGCTACGCCCGATCCGTCCATTTTCCTGTAAGCCTCCAGGATGTCACTTTTGACTGCTTCCGGTATAGAAGCTGCGAGCAACAGTCCCCTGCAGGCTTCAGCAACTTCGGGAAGATTATAATAAGTACCGGTATCAAGCGTTGCCAACAGCTGCTTTATAGGGTATGCCAGCTTATTGTCGCTGATAAACAACCTGAAGGCCTCAACCGTAACAGCAAAGCCTTCCGGCACCCTGATTCCGGAAGAAGTCAGGTTCCGGCATAATTCACCGAGGGAAGCATTCTTGCCGCCTACAAGGGCTATATCACCGATCCCTGTTTCAAGAAAGGATTTCGTATAGTTCATAAGATGTAGTTTCCGGCAAAGATGCAGATGGATAAAGCCTGCTCCTATGACTGGGATCATAGTTGTTCCTGACAGGCATCAAAGCAACGCCGGCAGTGACAAGCACTATCAATGGCTATGACCGCCGTCATTTTTTATGGTAAAGACCGGACGTTACTTTGCTGCCTGATCATTAACCTCAGGTATGAGCCGACACTATTATGAAACAGTAACGGAAGCCATCAGTGCGCTGAAGAACCGAGGTTACATAGTTGATTTCAAACTGAGCTCCGCTGGTGATTATGTAGAATGCCCCGACAAGCATCTTTGGCTATCGCCTGCCAGCTTACAAATAGAGGAAGTTCACCGCTTTGAAGGCCCCACTGACCCGGCAGATGAAATGATTGTGCTGGCACTTGGAGCGCCGGCCGGGTGGCTAAAAGGCTTCCTGGTATTGGCCTACGGATCCTATGCGGAAGCAACCGGTGAACAGGCGCTGAAAGCAATCCCTATGGCCTATCCTGACATCCACTAACATTAAACCAACCAATATGAAACAATTAGAAAACAAGGTCGCTGTTATAACGGGCGCAGGCTCGGGCATCGGCGCGGCTACAGCGCAGCTCTTTGTTGCAGAAGGGGCCAAAGTTGTCCTTTCAGATATCAATGAATCTTCCTGCCGGCAGTTAGCGCAGCAGCTTTCAGATGCCGGTGCGGCGGCTTATGCCGTAAAGGCCGACGTAAGCGACCCTTTACAATGTGAGGCACTCGTTGCGGCAACCATGGCACGCTACGGCCGGCTCGACATCGCCTTTAACAACGCAGGTATCGGAGGTGAAAGTAATGCCGTAGGCGATATGAGCGTAGCTGGATGGAATAAAGTGATCGCCGTTAACCTTAACAGCGTATTCTACTGTATGAAATACGAGCTGGAAGCCATGGCAAAAAATGGAGGCAGCATTGTCAATATGGCTTCTATACTCGGACAGGTAGGCTTTGGAGGGGCCGCCGGGTACGTCGCCGCCAAGCACGGGGTAGTAGGACTTACACAAACGGCTGCCATAGAATACGGCCCGAAGGGTATCCGCATCAACGTTATCGGTCCGGGCTTTATTGACACACCGCTCTTAAGCGCGGCAGGCATGGATGAGGCTGCCAAGCAACAGGTGGCCAGCCAGCATCCCATCGGTCGTTTAGGCAAAGCCGAAGAAGTAGCGGAGCTGGTACTGTGGCTCAGCACAAATAAAGCATCCTTTGTGACCGGCGCCTACTATGCGGTAGACGGAGGCTATCTCAGCCGATAAATTAAATACCAGCTAAACAACACATAAAATGAACAACAGAACAAATATCCGCCACTGGCACAGCGCCCACCGGGACTGGTTGCGCGCACTTAAATTTTACAACGAAGAAATGGCCATTTTAAACGACCGGCTGACCGAAATAGTCGGCAAGAACTCGGGGCGCGAGGTAAGTGCACAGGTAGAGCATTACCAGAACAGCTTTATCCTGCACCGCAATAACGTGGAGCAACTGGAGCGTGACATCCACCGGAGCCTGGAAAAGATCGCTAAGGAGCTACCGGAGCAAAGCGGCTTTGTGAACACCGAACTCCTCGTACAACTTGAAATGGAAAGGGCGGCATTTCACGAAGAAGAACGGGAGATCAATCAACTCAGGCATGCCTTCAACCTCTTTTCGGCTGAATGGATGTAACGTTCCGGTCTGTATACATTTCAAAAAACCGCCCAATGAAATATAAACACAGGGAAACCTTTATTACCAAAGCTTCGGGGGAGCGGCATGCCTTTTCCGAAGAGAAACTCAGGAATTCCCTGCTGCGGTCCGGTGCCTCCCCCAAGGTAGTAGACACGATCATAACGGCAGTTTTGGCAAACCTTTACGACGGCATTACCACAGCGCAGATCTATGATATCGCCTTCCGGATGCTCAGGCAACGGCGCAAAGGACCGGCGGCCAAGTATAAGCTGAAGAATGCACTTATGGAGCTAGGCCCCACAGGTTTTCCATTCGAGCAGTTTATGGCGCGTGTCTTTGGCCGGCTCGGTTTTGAAACGCAGACCGGTCAGCTCCTGGAAGGCAAGTGCGTCCGTCATGAAGTTGACGTGGTCGCCCGTAAAGGAAAAGAGCAATACCTGGTCGAGTGTAAATTCCACCAGCAAAAAGGCGTATGCTGCGATGTAAAGATACCCCTCTATATCCGCGCACGCTTTGATGATATCGAGGAGCGGCTATCCCGAACTGAAGAAGGCAAGAGCCGTTCTTTTACAGGATGGGTCGCTACCAATACCCATTTTACCAGGGACGCCATTACTTACGGGCTTTGTGCCGGTCTGCACCTGCTGGGCTGGGACTTCCCCGCGAAGGGGAGCCTACGGGAACTCGTAGACGAATATGGGATCCATCCTTTAACCTGTCTTACCACCCTTACGCGGCAGGAAAAGCAACAGCTCCTGGAAAAGAACATCGTTCTCTGCTCGGAACTTAAAGATCATGAGCCGTTATTAAAAAGCATGGTCCATGGTGACCGGCTCGAAAAGCTCAGGGCAGAATGTGCGCACCTGCTAAGCCCGCCAACCTTAGTACTAACCCGGCCCAAAAAAGAGGCAGTCTAAAACGGCAGATGATGCCTGTGAGCATTGCTTCAACTCCTGATGATCCGCCAGGTACAAGAACAAACAAGGAGCTGTCCAACTTTTGGACAGCCCCTTGTTCCCAAAACGATATAACAATTACGCCTTGTCGAAAGACTCCATGGCCCCTGCCAGGCAGGAGCTGACGCCTTTCAGCCCGCAGACCGTCAGTGTAAGTACGATAGCGCCGGCTACCTCCGCCCTGCCGGCACCCAACTGTTTGGCCATAGGCACATGAAAGGAAAGGGCCAGCGCATCTCCTTCTGCTGCCTTCAGCGCAATATAGATGAGCTGCTTTGTTTTTTCGTCCAGGCCCTCACTTGCAATGATGGCCTGTACAAGATTATCGAAGGCAGTTGCTACGCCAGGTGTTTCCTGGCGGAAAACTTCTAAAGGATTTTTCATAACCGGACATTTAGGGATCATTTATTTTGCACTAGCATACAGCTTTTTAAAACGGTCGTAATAAGCCTGTTCCAGCCCCGGCCGATGATCAGGGTGCGCGATACTGATGAGCAGGCGTGCCCGCTCTTCCAGGTTGCGTCCATACAGGTTCACTACGCCATACTCGGTTGCAACGTAATGGACATGCCCACGCGTGGTGACAACGCCTGCTCCTTGTTTCAGGAAAGGCACAATACGGGATATACCCTTTTTCGTGGTGGCGGGCATGGCAATAATTGGCTTACCGCCTGCAGACAAGGAAGCGCCGCGCATAAAATCCATTTGCCCGCCGATACCGGAATATTGATAGGTACCTATGGAATCTGCACAGATCTGCCCGGTCAGGTCCACTTCTATGGCGCTGTTGATAGCCACAACTTTAGGATTTCTTCGTATAACATCGCTGTCGTTGACAAAAGAAACGTCCATACAGCTGACGTAGGGATTATTGTCGGCAAAATCATACACTTTTCTGGTACCCAGTATAAAGCTGCTTACGATCTTTCCCGGCCTTATTTTTTTATGCTCATTGGTAACAACTCCTTTTTCCACCAAAGGCACCAATCCGTCAGAAAACATCTCGGTATGGACGCCTAAACCTTTATGGCCTGTAAGTTGCTTCAATACGGCATCCGGAATAGTGCCGATACCCATCTGCAGCGTAGCCCCATCTTCGATAAGGCCGGCGACATGAGAACCTATTTTTTCTGCAACAGCGTCCGTCTGCGCACCATAATCCACCTCCGGCAGGGGACTATCCACCCAGACCATGGCAGTGAACTCCGAATGGTGGATAATGCCGTCGCCCAGCACACGGGGCATATGCGGGTTGACCTGCGCGATCACAACAGGGGCGCATCTCACCGCACTAAGTGCAGCATCTACCGAAGTACCAAGGGTACAATAGCCATGCTGATCGGGCGGAGAAACGTGAACGATGGCTACATCCAGCTTCAGTATGCCCTCGTAGAACAGGTTCGGTATTTCGCTGAGGAGTACAGGCACATAGCTGCCATGACCGCCGTTGGCCCACTCCCTTACATTTGCCGAAACAAAAAGGGAATTCAGGTAAAAGCTGTCCTGCACTTGCGGGTTGTCCCATTTTATATTGCCGTAGGTACTGATGCTGGTGAGTTCCACATCATGCAGTTCCCCGGCGCGCTCCAGGAGCTTGTTGAGCAGGACCCGCGGCGTAGCGGCGCTGCCGTGTATAAATACCCTATCCCCGCTCTTTACGAGCTGAACGGCCTCTTCGGCCTTGCGGTAATGAATATCCATGATCATTAAAAAAATTGTTGGTAACCCCGTAAACTGCCGGGTATAAAATATTGCATCAATGCAGGATCATTATAGGCACTTCAGGGTGCAGCACCATTTTTTTGGTGATGCTTTTGTGGAAGATGCGGTCGACGAAATTGCGCTCTTTGGGCAGCAGTATCAGAAGGTCCAGGCCGCTTTTGTGCACAAATTCCTCCAGCCCTTCCTTGGTATCGTCATTAGTGCCGATGCGTACCTGGGGGTGAAGACCGGCCAGGCTGTTTTGCATGAACTTGGACTCGGTCAGTACCTCGGGATACATTCTTTCGCCGGGTTTGCTTACGTATAATAGCTCCAGCCTGGCATCAAAATGATCGAAAAATGCTTTGATCGCTGCAACCGGAACTGTTTCGGTCACGTTATGCATGTCGCAGGCAAGGCCTATTTTGCGGATGCCGCCGAAGCTATAGCCCGGAGGCACCACAATGAGGGGATGGTGGAGATGCTTTGCAGCGGTCAGGCTGAAACTGCCCAGGAAAAATGCTTCCGTTGCCCCGGCCCCGCTCGTACCCATGATCATGGCAAAGATCTCCTTCTTATTGTTGAATGTCTCTATTTCACCCAGGAAGCTATTGGTCGTGGCTTTGCAGGTGACTGACAGCCGCTGCCCGGGAGTGGCTTCCAGTTTTGCTTTCAGTTCGGCCAGTGAATGGTTGGCTTCCGCAATGGATATTTCATAGCTATCGGGCGGAAGCGGCACTTCCGATACGGTCACGGGCAGTACCACTGCATGCAGCAACAGGAGCTCTGCCTGAACACTCCTTGCGATCTCCGCAGCATAAAATGCCGCATTAACAGAGGTAGCCGAAAAATCTGTAGGGACGATTATATGTCTCATAACCATGATATTGTTGTATGTTTTGAATTCGTGGTCAAAATTAGCATGGCTGCAACGGCTGTCCGCTGACCTGCGACAGCGCAGGGGATGATGCTCGTCTGGCTTTGGGCAACACGAAAGATGGTCAAAACATTTTCCTGACAATGGTCATATCCATTTTTGACGCGGCTCATTTTTACAGGCAGCCGGATTTTGAACATTTGCCTAAAAAACCGATGCTTATACACAACAGATATGCTCCTATTTTCTCGCCCGGCCCCTTAATTGCCGCCATTATGCTGGCAGGCCTGTTCAGTGCGCCCCTTGTCTGGAACTACAGGCAAAGGCAGCAGCCGCCTGCATCGGCCAACGGATTGATACCCCCGGTAACAGATAGCCTGCCGGAAAAGACCGCTTCTGCCGGGCTGGACACTGTCAGGTACGACCGGCTTTTATTGCAGCTCGTACACAACCGGCCAGTGGCCGGCTGGCCCGTAAAGGCGCCCTATCCCTTACCGGGGGCTCTGCTGCCCTTTAACCGGGTGGTAGCTTACTATGGCAACTTCTATTCCCAGGGTATGGGTATCCTCGGTGAGCTGCCGGAGCAGCAGATGCTCCAGCGGCTTAAAGGGGAGGCAACGCGGTGGCATCAGGCAGATACTTCCATACCGGTAATACCGGCGATCCATTATATTGCGGTAACCGCCCAGGACGAACCCGGAAAAGACCGTAAATACCGGCTGCGCATGCCGGCTTCAGAAATGGAAAAAGCGCGGACCCTGGCAAAGCAGGTTCAGGGCATTGTCTTCCTGGATGTACAGGTGGGGCTGAGCACCTTGGAGGAAGAGCTCCCCTGTCTGGAACCATTCCTCAAACAGCCGGATGTACACCTCGGCATCGATCCGGAGTATTCCATGAAAGGTGGCGAGGTGCCCTGTTCGGTCATAGGCAGCTATGATGCGACAGATATCAATTATGCCTCGGCATACCTTGCGCAGGTGGTCAGGAAGTATAAACTGCCACCGAAGATCCTCGTGGTACACCGCTTTACCCGGGAGATGGTGACCAACTATAAAAATATAGTTACCCGTCCGGAGGTCCAGATCGTGATGAACATGGACGGCTTCGGCTTTCCGGCAAAAAAAATCGACAGCTATAAAGGGGCTATCGTGCGCGAACCGGTACAGTTCACGGGCTTTAAGTTGTTTTACCGCTATGACCTATCCAAAGGCTACAGCAGCATCATGCAGCCCAAGGATATCCTGGCGCTCTACCCTGCTCCGATCTATATTCAATATCAATAAATATAAGTAAGGCAATGAGACATTTAAGGCTCCTGTACATGCTACCTCTTTTCCTGTTGTGTATAGCAACAGGATGCAGGCAGCGCAGGCACAACCGGGAAGAAAAGAAAATAGAAAAAGAACGTGCACAGGACCAGGCCGTGACTGCTGACCTCAGTGAAGCTGTAAAGGCTACCGACGAAGCAGGATGGGATTCTGCTACGGCCTTCCGGCAATTTTACGACCATGCAAACACGGTGCTGGCAGCAGACAGCAAGCAATTAGCAGCATTTAAGCTTCGGGTAAGTAAAGGCCGCAAAAAGGTTCCGCTGCTTTACCGTACCCGCATACGGCACCTGGAACAACGCACTCTGGAACTCGGCCAACGGCTGGCAGCCTACAACCATACCGGTAAAGCTACCTGGGACAATTTCACCAGGCTCTACAGCTACGACCTGCTTCAGCTCGGAAAGGATATAGACAGGCTCACAAAAAACAAAAACGAAAAGAGCAATCCGCGACATAAGTGACTACCAAAGAAGCAGACCTGCCTTTTCTACAAGCGTTCAGGGACTACCTGCCCTTATTATCTTTTCCAACTGGTCTATCAGTGATACCTGGCGCTCATTGATATAACGCCTGGCTTCGGCAAGACCGAACCATCGCGCCTTGTCGATTTCCGGAAAGCTGCGGACGGCACCTGACCCTTTCGGCCATTCCATCCGGAAGTCATTGCTCTTTATCGTATCGGCGTCGAGCGTTCCCCTGACGGCCCATACGATGACCTGCTTGCCGCCTTTCTGCTTAATGGGGTCCAGGGGATAAAAGAGGCCATCTTCCGGCAGCAGGACACCGGTCTCCTCGAAAAACTCGCGTATCGCTGCGTCAAGCGGAGCTTCGCCCGCTGCATATTCTCCTTTAGGTACCGTCCAATATCCCAGGTCCCTGCGGACAAAGAAAGGTCCGCCCGGGTGAACCAGCAGGACTTCCGGGAGGGTCCCTGAAGTGCGGAAAAGCAATATGCCAGCGCTTTGTACAGCCATCAGGCAAAGATAAGTTTTAAAGCCTGCCTTCCGGCTCAAACCACTTCCCGGAAACCAGGATGCCGCCGTTAATCGGGCGGGACCAAAGGGCAAGCGGGGCAACCCGCGCCGGCAGATAAAAGCAACGAACGCAAGATTAACTAACCGCCCGGAGAAAAGCTGAAGGGGCTTGCGGCGCGTCAATTGCAAGAGTGGTAAAACCGGTCCCCAAACGCAAGTAGCGGCGATGTTTTCCGGTCAGACACGTCCTCTGTTGCAGCCCGCGGGCACTAAGGGAAACCGGGCGGCCTGCCCGGACATCTTTTTGTATCTTCACCACCATGCCCGATACAACGGACCATAGAAAAGTACCCCGATGATAAAAAAAAAGAAAATTATACTTGCCGCCACAATATCCGTTTCCCTTTTATTCGGATACGCGCTGTTTACAGACAACGCCCGGTATGGCCAGTGGACCTTGAAGACCAGCGGCGACCTGGGCTGGAACAGTTTTTTTGGCGCCGGGGACAGTGCGGGCGGCAGATACCATGAAAAGATGGCTATGTTCGTACCGGCCCGGATCGGGAACTTAAAAGAAACGTTCGTTTTCCAGTTTGACCTGGGCTCCGCCATGAGCGTGCTATACGACAATACGTTAAACGGTATAGCCGGCTGTTCCGGCACAGTGCTCCGCTCAAGGATAAAACGGTTGAAAAGTCCCATCCTGTTTTGGAACCGCAGGGTTGCCTGCAAGCAACTCGCGCTGTCATTTGACAGCTACACCGCCCTGACCGAAAACTGCTATATCATGCCAGGTTACGGCGGGCCTGCCGAGGAACGTGCCGGCCGGCCACTGCAACTTGGTACGATCGGTGCGGATATGTTCCGCGACAAGGTGTTGATAATAGACTATCCGAATGAGCGCTACGCGGTATGCGACAGTGTGCCGCAGGGCTACTGCCATACGATGACCGCTATCAGCCTGGACGCTTGGGGACGGCCGGTGCTGCCGCTTACCATCGGCGGCCATAGCTACCGTGTCCTTTTCGACAACGGCTCCAGCATATTTCCACTGATGGCAAAACCCGGACTTGTCAGCGAGCTTTCCGGAAGCGCGCCCACTGACACGGTGCGGATATCTTCCTGGGGCGAGGAACGCCCTTTTATCGGCAGGCCACTGCAGGCAAATTTTGTTTTGGCAGGCAGAACATACGACAGCACTGTCATCTATACGGACCTACGGCCGGAGCAGGACGAAGCCTACGATCTTATTGCAGGCAATGCGCTGTTTTGGGACCGGAAGGTAATTATCGACTTTAAGAAAAAGCAATTCGGCATAATGTAGGTCTGCCGGTATCCTTGACCTGCGATGTGCCTGACAGCCCCTGGTAACTGCTGATGTTACTTTAGTTCAAAAATAACTGCGCCTGCAAAAATAGCGGGACAGGCCTGCGGACGTTCCGGTAAAGATATACGGTGCATCTTATTCATGCAGGATCATAACCGGCACAACAGCGTACAGCACCATTTGCTTTACTATGCTCTTGTAAAATAAATTGCGGAAGATATTCCGCTTCCTGGCAACAAGCAGCAGCAGGTCAACCCCGCTTTGTCCTGCAAGATCTTCAAGCCCTTCGGAGACGTCCCGACACGCGGCGATCCGGATTGCCGGCCGGGATCTCTCAAAGCTATGCTGCAAAGAACTCCTGTGCCCGCTTATAACCGGATTCTTTTCAGGAGCCGACCTGCTGATATAAAAGATCTCCAATTTTGCATCCAGGCGTTGTAAGATATCTGCTACGGCATCTATTGGTAGGTGCTCCAGAGCGTTTTCCAGGTCACATGCAAGACCTATCTTTCCGGTAGCGCTATAGCGGCAACCGGGTGGTATGACGATAAGGGAATGGTCCAGATGCTTTGCGGCCAGGAGACTAAAGCTTCCGAAAAGCAACATTTCTGCCGCCCCCGCCCTACTGGTGCCCATGACAACGGCAAATACTTCCTTTGACCGGTTGAGCGCTTTGATCTCTTCGAGAAAGCTGTCAGCAACCAGCCGGCACGTTATGTTGAGAGCGCCCCCGGCGCTATGTTCCAGCTGTTCCTTCAGACAGGCCAGAGATTCCTTTGCTTCTTTGAGCCGTGCTCCCAGTCCTTCGGCCGGGAGAGGGATCTGTACGGTAATAAGGGCCGGAGGTAATACATGCAGCAGCGTCAGTTCCGCCCCGGTACGCATAGCCATTTGCAGCGCGTAACGCGCTGCATTGTCAGCAATTTCTGAAAAGTCTGTCGCTGCAATAATAGTTTTCATGACAGCTACATTTAAACCGCTAAGATATGGCACAGCCCCTGTCCCCGTCAATGACTGCGGATAGAAGATCCAATGATCTACGTTACGGCAATCTGTAAGATGCGGACTCACTTTTGAGCTATATCATGAGCGGGTATGAGCGTTCTCATTTTTCCGGCCTGCATTTTCCTGAAACTTTACAAAAAAACAGGGCGCAATGAGTGTAAGTTATATCAGCAAAGCAGATCTCGATCCGGGCCATGCAATACGTGGATCAGAGATCAGAGAGCGCATTTTTGATTTGATCAGATCGGAGTTCCCAGGTTTTGGCAAAGAGGACTACATTTCGCTATCAGAGCTGAACAGATACCGTCGCCTCTACCTTACTTCTCTGATCGCCCAGGAGAAAGGCGAGCTGGCCTGTATTGATGCGGATGTTATGGATGCGATCAGGAACAACTCCATTCTTTCGGAGACTATCCGGGAGGAAATGGAAGCAGAGCTGACATCAGGACAAAAGATTGCAGACAAGGTGGCGGCGTTCGGCGGTAGCTGGACCTTTATCATCACGTTCTTTTCCTTTATCACTATCTGGATGATCATCAACGTCTGGTTGCTATCCTCCAGAGCGTTTGACCCTTATCCTTTCATTCTGCTTAACCTGCTGCTCTCCTGTCTTGCTGCGATACAGGCGCCTATTATCATGATGAGCCAGAACAGGCAGGAAGAAAAGGACCGGATCAGGGGCCAGCACGACTTCAAGATCAACCTGAAAGCCGAACTGGAAATCAAATTGCTGAGCGAGAAAATAGATCATCTGCTGGTCTATCAGAGTAAACGGCTACTGGAGATCCAGGAGCTTCAAACAGACTATCTTGAAGACCTTGTTAATGAAATCAGAGATAAACCACGATGTTAGATCGGCTGCTTTCCACAGTTATGGCCTTACATCCCGCTTGCTTTTTGATGCCGGACAGCAAAAAGTGGAAAATCTGCTTTCTCCCGGATAAAAGATGAAGAGCTTCAGCAGTAATAGCGAAGGCGATTATCAAAATGGTTATAAGCGACAAGAGAAGATCATGATTTAGCCTTAAAAATAAAGAGCTGCCGATTAGCAGCTCTTTTATGGCCCTTTATGCACATTGGCAAAATCCGATCCGTCACTGCCCTTCCTACCTGAAAATACGTTTTGTAATTTGACTGCCGGTTTTCAAAAAGAATGGAATAACTAAGTGGCAGACCTCTATGCTAAAGGCTCTCCGATTTCGTTTAAAACATAGTGCTATTTCGTGAATTTATAACATTCGTTACCAGCTTCAATAATATAAAGCCCGGCAGGTAAAGAACTTATGTCAAGCTTTTCAAGGCTAAGGTTAAAGTGCATCAGTTCTTTTCCCACTATATTAAGAACCCTGGCTGTTTTAATTTTTACCTGATTAAGATTCCAGTAAAGGCAGTCACCTACGGGATTCGGATAAAACAGGATTGCCTGCCTTGGGGTATGTATATCTTCTATAGCAGTGATGCCGGCGTTTATGTAAAGATCGTCAATGCCTACTTCGAACCACTCGTTCAGACCAGTATATTTAAACGCAAGGTAAGAAGTTCCGGATGTAGGAGGAATACTGATTGCGTCTGTAGAATCCCAGGCATATGTTGTTATTGCTTTAGACGCAAATGTTCCGAGCAGTGTTTTTGTTGCAATGGTAGGATTCTGACTGCCCTCCAATAAATAAAGATTGATGCTGTCATTGGCAGTAACTGCGGGATATGCGTATACCATGAGTGCGCACTTTACAGTTGCTCCGCCGCTAAAATCGAACGAAGGAGAAATAATCCAGTCTTTAGTTAGTGATGGAGCGTCACCCCAATAGCTGTGATATAGATATTGCGGGGCAGATTTTGGTGTAATGGAGTTATATATCCATCCGGCCTGGAGCGGATCTTCAAGCCCCTGAGCAAAATATACCCAGCCGTCTTTTTGTGCGGCGTTGTCAAACCCGGTATAATAAGGCAAGGGAGTTTGTGCAACTGCGTTGATCGCTGCAATACTTAGTGCTGTGAATAAGCGTAGTACCTGTTTTTTCATAAGTATAATGATTAATGTTTGATTAATTTAATAAAAATGTCGCCCGCGAATTTGAAGTACGCCCTTCACTACTTTTGCAAGATTAAGTTTTCAGGGCAGCCCGCTTTGCAGTGATACTTGTATCTAAGTTCCTAGTGCTATTTCCATGCTTCTTATTAATCCGTTTTCAAACGTGTAAGTGTGCTTTACCAATCCCTCAAATAATAATTTACCTGCTTTATCTTTAACGATTTGTTGGACGATAACTTCCATTTGGTCCTCACCAACATTGTTAAAGGCAATTGGCGTGGAAACAGGATCAAGCTTTATCCATTGTCTTGTCCAATAATCCCGAATTTCGTCAAAGCCTTTAAGATAGCCGCCCTCCCAACCGTTAGGCCACCTTACTTCCGGACTCATACTTCCTAAAACAGCTTCAATGTTCCGGTTATTAAAATCTTTGTATGCCTGTATAATTAGTTCCCGATATTTCATGTGTTTATTTCTGTTGTTCTAAAAAGGATAGCTTGTCATAACTTTCTTACCTGTATTAGCTGAGCTGCTTTCATAGACAGGTATTTCTTAGACAAGTATTTTCAAAATCCTGCTTTTTATAAAATTCCAGGCGTGAGACTTCATAACACTTATCGATATAAGTCGTTATGAAAATTATCTGCCATAAATGTCACTTAAAACAACAGCCTGCCACTGTATTTCAGAATTGCAGTGTGTCAATGCCTTCAAGCTTGTCAGATTATTTCTCTACTCACTAATAGGTTATGAGCATCATATTATCGTAGTTTCAATTAGGGCAGTGCACACTGATCGAAAAAATCCCAAATAAGATTGGTAGCGTTAATAACCGTGGAAGGTGTGTCTCCACGCCGTCCCTGAACCTCAGAGGAAGGCCAGGCATGGCCACCATCGCCGGTTAGATAGCATTGCACAAGCGTCTTGCCACTGCTATTGCTCCAGCTACGCACCTCATATCCTTCATGCTGTATTATTTCCGGGTCTTTACCACAATTGTTGCGGCTTACCCAATAGTTGATACCGTCCATGGCGGGCGGGAAATCGTAGCCTCCAATACCGATGCCTCCCGCAAATGGCACTTTAGTATCCCGTATCGCGTGTATGTGCAGGATAGGGACTACACCCTTCCTGGACGCATCTTTAGGCGCTACCATATCACCGCTTACAATCCCCACCGCAGCTATTTTACCAGGTAGTTCAGAGGCAAGCCGGTAAGCCATCATGCCTCCGTTCGACATTCCTGTTACATACACTCTCTTTTTATTCACATTAAAGCGGTTGTTGATGTTGTCAATAAGCGTGCTGATGAACTTGACATCATTCACATTAGAATACATGGCATAGTCGCAGCAGCTACCTGCATTCCAGGTACGAATTTGAAGCAGGCCCAAGCCATCTTTCTTTTCTACCCCATCCGGGTAAATGGTTATGAACCCTTCTTCGTTGCCTTTTTGTTCAAATCCGTAAGCCTTTTCAAACTGTTCTGCGTTACCACCGGTTCCGTGTAAGCCTATGACGAGTGGTCTGGCTGAATCCTTTTGATAATAGTTATCCGGAAGTTTTACAATATAGGTTCTGCGAATGCCATCGATGATGACTTGCTCGGTGAAACGAAATTGGGCCGGCTGTGGTTGGGTACTATCTTTACCACAGGAGAAAAGCAGCCAACAAAAAAAGGCACCCACAAAATTGATTATCATCTTCATAGCATTTTTTTATTTTAATTAAGCGCCACAAAGAAAATCATAGATACAAATACATAGAAGAACAAACACAGCGAAGTTGGAAAATCAGGAGTTGACACAAGCAATTACTAACGGCAAACGGCAGCCGGTAATCAAAGACGTCTATAGCTGCCTGAGAATATACCATCGTTGTACTAACAATCAGTTGGCGGAAAACAACAAACAGGCGTGTGAAGAATCAGTAAAGAGGCTGTCTTCAAGATGAATGGTGCCCTTTCAGTTCGGGTTGCGCTCATCGGGAGACAGCCTCCAATTGCTATTGCTGTGATTTTATATAAATATCAGTGGCTGCCTTTATGAAGCGTGCCAATTCCATACTGGGCATCCCATTTACTGGCGTATACCGATTATCGGCCACATACAGTTCTCCTAGTCCTCTCAGATACTCGAGTTTACCCTGTTTGATCTGGCCACCCGTAAAACGCAGTATGATCTGGTATCGGCGTGCAATCAGCTGCTGTACCTCCTGAATCCCCGGATCCTCGTTCATACGCTCGGTCAGTTCTTCAGAAATATCACTAAGCTCGGTTTTGAGCGAATCTATTTCTTCTTTACTGAGGCTACGCATGTTATCTTCCGCTTCCAGGATAGATTCTTTGCCCCATTTGTTCATGGCTTCCGCTCTCCAGGCTTCTGCTTTCTCTTGTGGAATGCCTTCATATAAATCTTCAACGTGTAACATAGTTTTGCTTTTTAATGTTAATAATGTTTTATCTATGGTACCAACCAATGTGGTAACCCGCTCCATTTTCGCCAATAGCGCCTTTTTGTGCCCTTCCAGTGCCTGCACGATATCGAATGCAGGGTTGTCGAGGATGACGCAGATGTCTTTCAGCGGAAAATCGAGTTCCCGGTAAAAAAGGACCTGCTGTAAGCGAAGCAACTCCTTTTCCCCATACAACCGGTACCTGGCCTCAGTACGGACAGACGGCTTGAGGAGTCCTATTTTATCATAGAGATGTAAGGTGCGCACACTTACACCTGCCAGCTTTGCGAGCTTTTTTACAGTATAATTGTTCATCGTTTGGATTTATACCTGCGGCAAATATAGCCTATGACCTAAGGGGAGGGTCAAGGGTTTGAGCGACTTTTTTTTAAAAAAATTTGTTAAGATATGTCTATCAACTCCAAAAACTTATCCTGAACAGCACTCTATATGAGATAGATAATAATGAAGTATCTGACAGCTATTACCGTTAGCATTTTCTTGATAGACAAAAGGGACACAAAGCAAAGGTGTTTTGCTTGGTGTGTCCCTATTTTTTGCAGCTTAAGATGAATTCCTGTTTGCGTATTACATGCTAAGTCCTTTCAGTATTGCTGTTTCAACCGGACAATGCAAAGTGTCTGTTTTGTAAATATTAAAATCATTCTTTGTCAGCAAGGGCGGCTGGGCCATAAATTTTGGCGTTGTGCCGTAATGGTTTTGTGCAGCGTGAACAATAAAAGGATGACATAAATAAACCGTTCCTGCTTTGCCTGTTGCATTCATTATTTCTTTTGCCGGGATTGTGCTTATGCGTTGAGCCAATTCCATAAAAGAAAGCCCCTTTTCGCCTTCCGGTTCCAAAATTTTCGCAACGTCAAAATGCGAACCTACTTTGATAGCGGTCGGAGCATCTTGCTCTGCTACGTCCGAAAATAAGAATAACATTAGTAATCCACGAGCTTTTGAATGCACATTTACCCGCCATTCGAAATAATTGCTGGCATCTTCTCCTGCAAAACTTGCATCTACGTGCCAACCCGTGTCATTTGCTTGTTCTTTGCTTGGGAAGCGTATCGGAAATGAACCTAAGCTCATCCTCGGTAACCAATTACCTTTTCCTACTAATTGGTCAAAAGCATTATGGAGTATATTGCTGTTTGCCGCTTTTCTAAATGGTTCAAGCGTCAGCTCGCCAATTCTAATGACCGGTTGTGTCCAAGTTTCGGGATTGTCAGGATCGCATTGGGTTGCCTTCCATAATATTGCCCGACAGTCTGCTGCTATTTCGGCAGAAAAAGCATTTTCTATTTTCAGAAACCCGTTGTTTATAAAGCTGCTTATTTGTTCTGTTGTTAATTTTTCCATTGTTGTAAGGATTAATATTGTGCCGTATCATTTTACAATGACCGAAAAGCCTATGTTGTCACCCACATTTTAAACTGGGTTACTTTTTCCCGGCTCACGATTATTTTTTCTTTGGGTTCAGGATGCATTTTCAATAATAGTTTACCATTGAAATACTGTTGAACTTCCTTCAGTGCTGCCTTGTTGATGAGAAATTGCCGGTTGGCGCGGTAGAACTGCGCCGGATTGATATATTTAGCCAGCTCGTCTAACGAACGATCCTCCAGGCTATATGCAGTACCGTGTATTGTTGTTCCGCTAACCACACCATTGCGAATCTCGAACCAGGCAAAGTCTTTGACCTGCAAGGGCAAAAGCCTGTCCCGGTAGGGTATCAGCAGGGTTTCCTTATAGCTTTTAGTTGCGGTAAGCAGGTTTTGAATACGCTCTATATATTCAGGATTCAAATAATCGTGCCGCTGTAATACCCTTTGTTTTTCAAATTTGTCAATGGCCCTTTGCAGGCGTTCCTCGCTAACCGGTTTTAGCAAATAGTCCAGGCTGTTCACCTCAAACGCCCGTATGGCATATTGGTCATACGCGGTGCTAAAAATGACAGGACAGTTAATTTCATTGGTTTCAAATAAGTCAAAAGCATGTCCGTCGGAAAGATGAATGTCTAAAAAAATAAGATCAGTATTATGCCTGCCACTTAAATAGATTTTAGCCGCATCCACGCTGTCAATAACCGGCGCAAAAGTAGTATCAGGCCTGTAGGCAGCGGTCATCTCTATCAGCTGTCTTGCGGCATTGGGCTCATCTTCTATAATCAGAACGTGCATCATCTCATTTTTTAGTACTACGTATTTCCTGTTTGCTCGAATGTTTTTAAAAGCGGGATGGAAACCGTGAACCTCCTATCTGTTTTTATAATTTCAATTTCTATATTACAAAGGTGCAGGTACCGTTGTTTAAGATTATATAGTCCGGTTCCCGCTGTACCCGGTATTTGCTTTTTTATATTGATGATATTTGAAACTATTAAGCGGTTTTCTTCTGCCTTGATATTGATAGTAAGGGGAGAACGAATGGACACGATGTTGTGCTTAACTGCGTTCTCAACTAATACCTGCACAGAAACCGATGGGAGCAAATAACTGTAATAATGTTTGGGTACATCGGTTTCTACGATAAGACTGCCGGAGTGCCTTTCGAGCAGCATATCAATATAGGCATTGGTAAAATCCATTTCCTCGGCAAGTGTAATCGCCGGTTTTGTTGCGCTGCTTAAAAGATACCGGTAAACATGCGACATGTTGCTGACAAACTTCTTGGCCGATTTTGCATCATTGTCGATCATAGCATTGATCGTATTGAGCGAATTAAACAAAAAGTGAGGGTTTACCTGTGCTTTCAGTGCCTCAAACGTAGCTTCCGCATTCGCTTTTAACAGCCTTTCATTGTTCAGTTTTTCCTGTTGGTTATTGATGATCAGGCGATAAATTTCAGCTACGAATACGCAGAAAACTACTTCAATAATAAGGCTGATATTAAATAGAAATATAGTCGCCTTTAGAGATACGGCTTCTCTTTCCCCAGGAATACCCAACAACTTTAGAACATATTTCACTGCAATCAGTAACACAATATTCAGCAATAAGCGGTGTGCAGGCTTAGAGGTGTTGATTAACTTTACCGGGAACCTGTTTACATTTATCCAAAGGAAAAGCCAGGCAATCAGAAATGAATAGAGAAATTTTATAGTGAGGCTTTCCCAACTCATCTCATCAATACCTGGATTAGGATTGGCCTTTACGTATGCTACGATCACAATACGGGGTAGCATCATGAAGGCAGCTATTGCTATCGCTGACAGCAGGAGTATTCTTTTATCACTTTTAAATTGGTTCATTTAAACCGAAACCGGACTTTTAGTTATCTGTTAGCTCTTCGCGACTTTAATTGCTTTTTTACATCATCCTGATGCGATTGAAATATTTTGTACTGGTCGGCGGACAAAAGTTCCTTCATTTTCCTGTTCCTTTCATCACTAATCCTTTTAATTTTTTTGTATTTATTCAGTTTTGTACCATTATCATCTTTCAATTTTGATAATTCTTCTGCAAATTGCAAATTTATCTCTTCGAACTTTGACTGTTGATCGTCTGAAAGGTTGAGTTCGGCCTTGTACGCCTCCATTTTTACCTTTAGCTCTTTCTTTTGTTCATCCGATAACTGACGGGCTGTTTGTGCTTTGGTTGTTAAAGCACAGAAAAATACAAGAAGGACACCAATGAATACTTTTTTCATTTTCTATTTTTTTTAAGTTAGACATTAGCAAATAGATGAAATAAAGTCGAGCCGGTTATTCAAAAGAACAGGGAAGCTGCAAAAAGTAACAGCGAAGCAATTCCCTTGATTAAAATATCACCGCCAAACTCATTGGAAAAAGCAAAAAGAGCGGCTATCTGCCACCGATCTGTCCGTTGCTGAAATTGCCTATGAGTTGCGTTTTGAGCATGCTCAAAGCTATCGTAAGTTCTTTCAAACCAAGACTGGCCAAAGCCTGCTTGAATTCTGCCAAGGTTTCCGACCGGCGGGCTGATCCTGTGAACCGACAGGTGATTGGTAGGGTCGCTGGCGTTAAAAAGCTTCTGCAAAACAGCAGCCAACAAACAACGGTTATTGTATGTTAACCGAAAAGGCTCAGCAGACCCCGTATACCAACCTGACTGATACCCAATGGGGTCAGCCGCAAGATAAACGCTACGGATAATAAAAACAGAGAGCACGAGCATAAGCTAAAATCCACCGCAGCGATCACCTGGCCAATGAACGTACTTTGCTGGCATGGATACGTACGGGAATCGGTATTATGGCTTTTGGTTTTGTCGTGGTAAAATTTTCATTATTTGTACGTCAGATCAACAGCGCACTTGGAATGGGCCAGACAAAGCCACACCGAGGCAATTCAGAACCGATCGGATCTGTCTGGTAGGCATGAGAGCGCTGAGCCTGCTGCTATCGCTGCTGCGGTACAGGAAAACAAAGCAGCAGCTGGAACTCGGCGTGTATCAAAGCGAGTCTTATCTCTTGTACCTGATCGTATCGCTCGTTTTCATTACCGACATCCTGCTTATTATTTATCTCACGCTCTACCTGTAACCAGCTTAGTGAGGCAATTTGTCCCTGAGCAGTCCATAAACCCAGGTGCCTGCAACAGCGCTTAGAAGCGTCACCAGGACCACAGTAGCGCCGCTGCCCATCTGTGCAAACAGCGGGCCAGGGCAGGCGCCGGTTATTGCCCAGCCAAAGCCAAATATCAGGCCGCCATAGATCTGTCCCTTGCTAAATTGCTTAGGATGAAATTTTACGGGTTCACCATAAATGGTTTTGATCTTAAACCTTTTGATCAGCCATACAGAAATAATACCTACGGCTACTGCGCTGCCTATTACGCCGTACATATGGAAAGATTGCAGCCGGAACATTTCCTGTATCCTGACCCAGCTGATGATTTCTGCCTTTACCAATACAACACCGAACAGCATACCGACGAAAAGGTATTTAAAATTATGATACCATTTATGGGCCAGGCGGCTCTCATTAATGCAGACCGCATCAAGACTGCGCACCCCAAAGTCCGTATCCAATTCTTTATCTTGTTTCATTTTGGCTTACTGTTTAAATTGATAGAATAAAAGGCAGCAGGAGGTTTGCCATCAAAAAGCCGCCGACTATAAAGCTGAACGTAGCTACCAGGGACGGGAACTGTAGGTTCGACAAACCCATAATGGCATGCCCGCTGGTGCATCCACCGGCATAACGCGTACCAAAACCCACCAGGAAACCGCCTGCCACCATTATGATCATACCACGCAGGGTAAACAAAGAAGACCAACTCATGAGATCATGAGGAACTAGTCCCTTAAAGTCAGTGATCCCATATTGGGAAAGCTCGGCAACCAATGCCGGGTTTACCCTGACAGGCTGCGGGTTATTAAAAAAAGCTGCTGCCAGCATCCCACCCAGGAATATTCCTGCGACAAATACCAGGTTCCAGGTCTCCTTTCGCCACTCATATCGAAAGAAAGGTATATTTGCAGGTATACATGCAGCGCAGATATGGCGGAGCGATGAACTGATGCCGAAGGACTTATTGCCGATAAGCAGCAAAGCGGGTACTGTAAGTCCGATCAGTGGCCCGGCTATGTACCAGGGCCATGGCTGCCTTAAGATTTCCATCATTTTGATTGGTTTGATTACACTTATTTGTTTTCACTGATCACCCGCTGCAATTCAGCTCCCTGTACAACACCTGATTTACGCCAGCACACCTGGCCGTTTTTAAAAAGGATGAGCGTGGGAACGCCCTGTACATTGTAGGCTGCCGCAGCGCGGGCGTTTTTGTCTACATCGACCTTAATAATGGATGCAGCATCCCCCACCCGCTCCTTCACATCCTCAAGTATGGGACCCATCATTTTACAAGGGCCGCACCACGTGGCAAAAAAGTCTACCAATACAGGTTTGTCCTGGTTGATCATTTCCTGAAAGGTCATAACATTCATTTTTTTCGGTTTTTAAAAAAAGATCGCAATATCGTTCCCACTAACGTCTCTAATAACATAATGCCGTTGAGCTGCTTTGATCCCATATAGCAACTCCAATAACTGAATACAGGATATAGCCTGTAGCAAGATCTGGTGATTATTATCTTTAAAGCAATGCTTATGATCATCAGCCGGCCCCACTCAATGGGTCTCCCTGTCGTTAACAGCTGCATCCGGCGATTTGTTTTACGGACCACAGCCGTACTAGTCAGTTCCATGCCAAAGTTCATTGCATTTGCTATACCTTAATTTTAACCCGCAGCGCGGGCTACCGCCATCCAGGAGCCACCTTTGATAACATTTTGAAATCCGTTTTGCTCCAGGAAACTTTTAGCCTGGCTACTCCGGCTTCCGCTCCGGCAGCATACAATAACGCATGTCTTACCTTTGAATTGTTGCAGTTTTGCAGGCAACTGGTCCAGGGGAATATTAACGGCTCCTGTCACGCTTCCTGTTAAAAATTCGGCAGGCGTACGTACGTCCACTAAAATGCGCCTGCCTTGATTGCCCTGCTTAACGGGCCGGTATCCTGCTGCATAAAAAGCTTTTTAAGTTTGCTGAACATTGCTTTAATCTTGTTTTGATCAAGTGTTTACTTTGTGACTGTTTGTGCCCGCCCACTCTTTGATGCCACCGGAGAAATTGCTGACCTTTTCAAAGCCATTGCGGCGCAGAATGGAATACGCAATAGAAGAGCGGTCTCCGGCCTGGCAATAAATAACAATTTGCCCTTCCTTATCGATCTTATGGAGGTTATCCTGCAGTGTACCGGCAAAAAGGTGGACGGCACCTTCTATGTGGCCTGCCTTAAATTCCGCTTCGCCGCGCACATCTATTAGCTGCACTTCCGGCTTGCCGATAAGGGACTGCAGTGTGCTGCTGTCTATCAGGTCCGATGTTTGCAACTTTATTCCCAGGTCAGTGACCGTGGAAATGTATCCATAGATATTGTCCAATCCGATGCGCATGAGCTTACGGGTAAGGTCTTCTATCTGGCTGTCACCGGCAATAAGCATAAACTGTTCTTCATAGTCCAATAACCACCCCGCCCAGGTAGAGAAGGCATTGTTGCCGGGAATGTTTATGCTGCCCTGAAGGAATCCCCGCGCAAAGTCATCTTTGCTGCGCGTATCAATTACCTTAATGCCTTTCCGGTAGGCGGAGCGGAATTGCTCCCCGGTAAGATGCGGGTGTTTCGGCACTTCAATGAGCAGTGGACGCCGAACTTTATTAAGACGCTTCATCATGGCAAAATACTTCGGAGGCTCCGGCTGATCGGCCAGCAGGTACGCTGCAAACCCCTGTTCATCGTCTTCATACCGGAACGCCCAGTTACGTATCTTTTCATAGCCGACCGTAGAGCTGTGTACCGCCCCCAGTGCTTTTCCGCATGCAGAGCCTGCACCATGCGCCGACCATACCTGTACGTATTCCGGCAGCGCAGTAAACTTCTGGAGGGAGCGGTACATCTGTTTTGCCCCGGCCTCCTTCGTACCGATAAGCCCGGCAGCTTTTTCCAGCAAGTCTGGGCGGCCGACATCGCCTACAAATACGAAGTCTCCTGTAAATACCATTACCGGTTGGTCTGTAGCGGGATGATCCCTAAGCAGGAAACTAATGCTTTCGGGTGTATGCCCCGGCGTATGCATTACCTGGAAAGATAAGTTGCCGACCTTGATCTCGCTGCCATCCCTTAGTCCTATGTGCGGGAATTCATACTGCCAATCCGGCCCGCCTTCATCAGAGAGGTACATGCTCGCGCCCGTTACCGCAGCCAGTTCCCGTGAACCGCAAAGAAAGTCGGCGTGGATATGCGTTTCTGCAATATGGGTGATACGGAGATTATTCTGCTTTGCAATATCGAGGTAAGTATCGATATCCCGCTTTGCATCAATTACGATGGCCTCTCCCGTTGCCTGGCATCCGATCAGGTAACTTCCTTGAGCCAGGCTTTTGTCATAGATGTGTTCAAAAAACATTATTATCTTTTTTAGTTGCTAAGAATGTAACAGGGCAAATGTCCCATGATTTGCGTTGCTGTACCGCCACTTTTGTTACATAACGCCGTTACCTGAATAGGATTTCCTTGATGAGGATATAGACGCCCATTATCAGCACAAACCATCCGAACACCGGCTTCAATTTCCTGCCTTCGATTTTCGTGGCGATATAACCACCAATCAGGATGCCTGAAACAGCAATAGCGGAAATACGGAGCAGCAAAGGCCATTGTATACCGGTACCAGATAAGGAAAAGAAGAAGCCTGAAAGGGAATTAACGGCGATAATTACCAGCGAGGTGCCAACGGCGGCCTTCATGGGCATTTTAAGAAAGTTAACCAGTGCAGGTATGATCAAAAAACCGCCTCCTGCGCCGACCAGGCCTGTTACGATACCGGTACCTATGCCCTGAAGCAGCACCATGGGATAATGCGGCTGCTTTCCCGGGCCTTCAACTGCCATATCCCGCTTCTTGCGGATCATGCTGTAGGAAGCAAAGACCATCAATATAGCAAAGAGCAGTAGGAGCAACATGCCTTTGGTCACAACAAGTCCGCCAATGCTCAAGATATACTGCGGAATGGCAGTAACGATATATTTCCGGGTAAGGAAAACAGCCAGCACGGAGGCAATACCAAAAACAGCGGCTGTCCTTATGCTGACCAGGCGTTTACTCCAATAAGAGATCGATCCAATGGCACTTGTACTACCCACGATAAAAAGGGAATATACGGTTGCGGAAGCGGCCTCCATTCCGAACAGGTATACTAAAACGGGAACGGTTAAAATACTGCCGCCACCGCCGATAAGTCCGAGAGAGATGCCTATCAGCAAAGATGCTGCGTAACCTGCTATGTCCATTTACTTTGGGTTGAGGCTGCAAAAATGCAGTAACCCCGGCACCTGTCCAGCTACTTTGGTTACATAAGGGTAATTTTATTCCTGCCCAGCTGCACCGTCCCGTTATCTTCCAACTGTTTGAGCAAGCGGGAAACAACAACACGTGCCGTTCCCAGCTCATTGGCCAGTTGTTCATGGGTTACCTGTATGGTGTTGGCCCCTGCCAGCTCTGAGCGCTTCCTGAGCAAGGCGAGTAACCTTTCGTCCACGCGTTTAAATGCGATAGCATTGACAATTTCAAGCAGCTCTTCAAAACGCTTATGGTACAGCCTGAAAATATAATCCAGCCACTGGGGATATGCTTTGATAAAGAGGGACACTTTATCGGTGGGCAGGAAGAGTATCTCTGCGTCTTCTTCAACTTCGGCCCTGACCTTGCTGGTTTCATTGTGCAAACCTCCCAGAAAGGACATTATACAGCTTTCTCCGGCTTTGATATAGTATAAAAGTATTTCCCTGCCATCTTCTTCTGTGCGGATAACCCTTAGTGCTCCTTTGATCACGATAGGGATACTGCGGATATGAGCATGCTCATTGAGGATAATACTGCCGGCCCTATAGCTTTTGCGTATGCTGTATCTGTACAATTGCTCCACCAGTTCAGGTGAGGACTTAAATTCGGCTATCTGTTCGAGTTGCTCCATGACCAAAATGTAATTTTTCGGACGGAAGCTTGTCCGGATACCAAATGTAGCATTATTATTCAGCCCTTTAACACTAGCTTTTCAATTAATCCATTTAAAGTTTCCGGCCGTACATCCAGTACAGAAATTAGCCGTCAATCCAGTGATTACTTATAAATCACCTGGAATACCAGAAAAAGATCTTCACAAAAGTACACTAGTACACTTTTACTCAATGCTGTGTCCTAAGCAATACGTTATACAAAAGTACATCATAGGATACTTTTTATTGTTAATTTACATCAAAACCCCTATTTTTACATTCAAAAGACACTATAATGCACTTTGCAAGTATAATTGAAGCGATCAAAACAAGACGGGAGCTTCTACAGGTTACGCAGAAAGCACTATCGGACCTATCTGGTGTAGCGCTCGGCGCTTTAAAAAAATTTGAGTCCGGCAGAGGCAATCCTACATTATCAACGCTGGAAAAGCTATGTGATGCCTTAGGCCTTGAAATCACGCTGAGTGTAAAAAAACAATTAATTAATCCATGAGAGCTGCGAAAGTACTTTTCCGTGGAGAAGAGGCCGGTATGCTCCTGCAACATGATGATGGCGCGTTTGAGTTTCAGTACCACAGAGAATGGGTAGAAGACAGTTCAAAGCCCCCTATCAGTTTAACTTTACCAAAAACGATTGCGGCCTATCAGTCTCCATACCTGTTCCCTTTTTTCTATAACATGTTGCCAGAGGGTTCTAATAAACAAGTGGTCTGTCACTTAAACCGGATAGATCGGAACGATTATTTCGGCTTGCTGCTTACGGTTGCAAAAAGCGACACGGTCGGGGCTGTAACCATTATTAAAACCGGGACACCATGAACTTACCAGATATTCAATTTTGTCCAGGCACATTGGCGCCCGGCTACCACACTTATAGCAACAATTGCCTCAGGCGGGTCTTCGATGGCAAACGCGTGAGCCATATCCTGCGTTATGTTTCGCCGGCAACCAATCAGGATACCAGTGAACTTTTTGAAGAAAACCGCAGCCGGATGTCCATATCAGGTGTCCAGGAAAAATTTTCGGTAATCCTTGATAAGAATAAGTTACGACTGATCGAAGAAGGCGAGCAGGGTAATTATATCCTAAAGCCGATACCGGCTGCAGGCCGCAGGCCGGATCAGATGCCGGCCAACGAGCACCTGACTATGCAGATCGCCAGGCAGGTTTATGGTATCGAAACAGCAGAGAACGCATTGATCTTTTTTGCGGACGGAGCGCAGGCTTATATTACGAAACGCTTTGACAGGTTTCCTGATGGCAGGAAGCGTGCGCAGGATGATTTTGCATCACTGGCGGGACGTACTCCCCAAACCCATGGGGCGCACTATAAATATTCAGGAAACTATCTGGAGCTCTTTGAGCTGATGCAAAAGTATGTCCCTGCTTACAGAGTAGAATCACCAAAATTGCTGCGTGTATTAATGTTCAATTATTTATTCTCTAACGGTGACGCGCATTTCAAAAACTTCTCATTGCTTGAAACCGATCAGGGAGACTATCGTTTGAGCCCAGCCTATGATTTGCTCAACAGCCGTATACATATCGGCGATAAAGATTTTGCACCGGACGACGGACTTTTACCCAAAAGACTCAGCCGGGGTAAGGTGTTGCAGCAATTTACCTTGCTGGCTGAGATAACAGGAATTAATTCGAAAGTATTTGACGGAATAGTCACACGCATACTAAGCGGATCCGAACAAGTGGAGCGTTTAATCTTCGCATCGTTCCTCGACGAGACCACAAAACGAAATTACCTGCAGGCTTACCAGGGCCGGCTGAAGCAGCTTCTAAAAACCTAGTTATCCCGGTTGCGGGAAACCAGGATCGCAAAATCAATCAGGCCCATGCCCCGGAAGGATCAACGTGACCTTCAGAAAGGACGCAGATAGTAATTAATACAAACAATCGAACAAAATAATTGTAAATTGACGATCAACAGGAAATGGAACATTTTTTTGAATTACCCGTATCGTATAAGGATACGGAACTGACCCTTAAGGGCAGGCTTGTGACTTTTGCCTATAGCTACAAGTTCTTTATAATAGCAGAAGGCAAAGAACTTGTTTTTGAGCGCGACGATGACCAGCAGTTCCGTGTGCTCTCCGGCGCACCCGGCCAGGGGCCTGAACTGGACCCGGCGCTCCTACAAGCGATCATCGAAGTACTTGAAAAGGTGCAATCCACCTGACTGAACGAGCTACTGCCCAAATACCCAGCGGCCATGCAATAATGTTTGCATGGCCGCTTGCCTGAGGCTGATTCCTTTAGCAGCGCTACCTGCCATCTTTGAGATAAGCCTCTACTTTGCCGCGGTCATTCCCAACCGCCTTGATCGCTTCCATAACCTGCTCGCGGCTCACGCCCATTTTTTCTTCGAGGTATGCCAGTTCGTAGGGCTCACCCGCCGCCACATAATTACGGTCCCTTGCATCCTTTTTGCTTTTATCATCTGCCATAGTATTGTATTTTACCTAGCTAACACCCGTGCACAGATATTGTTGGGTATTGTGCCGGCGGGACAAAAAAAGCCTGCCTGCAATCCTACTGAAGGGTGATCCAGACAGGGGCATGATCGGAGCTTTTTTCCCGGCCACGCACTTCCTTGTCCACGCCTGCATCCAGCAGCCTGCCCTCCACCTGGGGGCTCAGCAGCAGGTGATCGATCCTTAACCCCGCATTACGGCCATAGGCATTGCGGAAATAGTCCCAGAAGGTATAGATCGTTTCTTCAGGATATAACTTCCTTACGGCGTCCGTCCACCCTTGCGCCAGCAGCCTTCTAAAGGCAGCGCGTACTTCCTCTCTGAAAAGGGCGTCATTTATCCAGCGTTCGGGTTTATAGACATCCTTTTCGGTGGGCATGATATTAAAGTCACCGATGAGCATGACCGGCTCACCGGACCGGAGCAGCTTCTTTGCGTGTGCTGCCAGCCGCCTGAGCCACTGCAGCTTATATTCAAACTTCGGCCCGGGATGCGGATTCCCGTTAGGGGTGTACAGGCAGCAGATAACCATGCCGTTTATCTGGGCTTCCAGGTAACGGCTTTGTTCGTCCTGCCGGTCGCCTGGCAGGGATCTTCTCATCTCTTTTATCTCATGTTCTCTGGAGAGGATCGCTACGCCGTTCCAGCTTTTCTGGCCATGCCACAGGGCCTTGTATCCTGCGCCTTGGATGGCTTCGAGCGGAAAGCGTTCCTGCGGTGCTTTTAATTCCTGCAGGCAGACGATATCTGGCCTGGCCTCCCCGAGCCAGCGCAGCAGCACCGGCAGGCGGCCGTTGATGCCGTTTACGTTATAGGTAGCAATTTTTACACCATTAGCAGCTTTTGTGCGCTTTATCCGCCGGGGTTCAGGAACGGCTTTTCTTTTCTTTGCCTTACCGGTATCAGCAGGCACCTCTCTTACTACATCCGTTGCTTGTTTATCTTCCCTGAAACCCAGAAAAGCGGCGGGCTTACGGATACGGCCTGTTTCGGTCCAGGCGGCAAATTCAAAATTGGCTACGAGTTCAGGCCGCACCCAATGGATCTTTGCACCTTTGGTATCGAGTACCTTATTGACAAAGGGGCTTTCCCCTGTTTCCAGGGCCTGCAGCTTCTTTAGTATTGCCGGCATTTCCTTTTCCTTATACCCTCCGCCCGAACGGCCGATCCAGCGGAGCCGCCCATCTTCATAGGCGCCGAAAAGCAGTGACCGGAATGAACGCGCCTTTTCGGACTCGGCCCAGCCGCCGATGACAAATTCCTGGCGCTTGCGTGTCGGCATTTTTAACCAGTCAGCATTCCTGCCCCCGGGCTGGTAGGTGCTGTTCCTGTTTTTAAGTACGATACCTTCCATGTTACGGCTGAGCATCTGCTCATACAGTGCGTGGGGGTCTTCAAAACTTTCGCTGTAGCGCAGCACCTGCTGCTTACCTACAAGGCGCAGGAGCAGGTCCTTACGTTCATGTAGCGGCAGACCTGTAAGGTCATGACCGTCAAGCCACAGCAGGTCAAATACGCAATAGGATATGGGGCTGCGCTGGCCGTTGTATAACTGCACCGCGTTAAAATCAGGATAGCCATCTATAAAAACAACCACTTCGCCGTCCAGGATCACGTCGTGCCCCAATGCGGATAGCGCTTCTGCCACCAGAGGGTATTTGCGGGTGTAATCCAGGCCACCGCGCGAAGTCATGGTAACTTTTCCTTTGGCAACCGTTGATATCATGCGGTAGCCGTCCCATTTGATCTCCCCGATATAATCGACGGAAGCAGGCATTTCGCTTACCAGCCGGCAAAGCATCGGCGAAACAGCGGCCGGCATTTTTCCTTTCCCTTTTACCATACATCGTCTTTTGAGATACCGAGCTGGTCTTTTGCGTACCCTGCCACTTCATCCTGCTCGCCCGGAGCTGCGATCCTGGCTGTTAATGCCGCTATCCAATCAGAAAGCGCTTCTTCAGCGCTGCTACCCCGTCCAAGTATCCCGCTTTGCTGATCCGGGCCGAGCAGGCAGCAGTACAAGCCTTCTCTTCGATAAAGTACAGGACGCAATTGCCGGACAGCATCGTCCTCGCCGGCTTCATAGTCGAAGGGTACCAGGTCTTCCTCATTTATTTTCATTTGTTGCATTGCGGTCCGTTTTAAAAAGTTGGCAAGAGGCTCTAAAATAGATAGAACACTATTTAACAGGAGATCCAAGCCTTTTGTTTGCAGACAGCCAGGCGGCAACTCGAATCACACGTAACACCACGACAGGGGCCAGAGACGCCATCAAAGCGGGTCGGAAAGGCGTGGTCCATTGGCGAAAGTTTATGATTCCGCAGCCTTGCATGCCTGTAAAGCGCTGTAAATAATTAGCTATTTTTAAGGTACCCAAACATCGGTTCTATGAGGCAATACATGTTCCATCCCGTTGCGCTGCTGCGCAGCCCGGCCTATCCTTTCAGCCATGCCCGGGAGCTATCCTTACAAGAGCACCTGGACGCTGTATATTTTCGCAACGGACTTTTCATAGCAGCACCTGCACTCTTTAATGAGATCAGAAAAAGCAGCTTCCTGGCCGGCAACCTCAGGCCAAAAGCTATAAAGGCCTTATGGAATTACCTTAACCGGCTCTACTACAGGACTACACCTTTTGGCATGTTCTCCGGCTTCAGCACGGTCAAATGGCAGGGAGCACAAACTGAGGCCAGGCCGCTTGTTTTCGGCGGAAGGCAGCTACATGTAATGGCAGAGATAAAAGAAGAGCCGCCGGCCTTATCCTTTGAGAAAACCTCGGACGAGGCTGTTCTGCTCTTTACCAATCCGTCTCTTTACCAGGCAGGCGATGAGCTGCGTTATTTAAAATCCGAGTATGACAGCCATGGACACAGGTACCGTTTCCAGGTTGCTGCAATAGCAGACCATGAGCTGCTTCACTTTGCTTTAGGCCTTTGTATGGCACCTACCTCTCTGGGCGTGCTTAAAAAGGCAATAAAAAAGCAATTGCCTGTTACGGAACAGCAGTTGTACCAGGCCTTAACCCACCTGGTCGGCGAGAACCTGCTGCTCTGGAAGCGGGACTATACCCTGCTCCATGTCGGCCGGGCTGCTCAGGTGGTTTTGCCAGGAAAAAAACTGCGGGAGGCCGACCTTACACAAGAGATGCGCAACAGCTATACCACGCTTCATTTTGAGCTGCGGGAAGGAAATATTGCCCGGGAGCAACAGCTCAAAATAAAATGCGGGCTCGATGCGCTCCATGCCATATGCCCCCATATTGAGCCGGCGGGTCTTAAGAAGTTCATAGCCGACTTTGAGCGTAAATTCGAAGGACGGGCTATTCCCTTAATGGTGGCGCTGGATCCCGAACTCGGTATCGGCTACCGCGGCCTTGAACATAGCTACTACCAGCCTCCAATGTTAGAGGGCTTGGATTTTCCCCCAAAGGAACCAACTACAAAGCAGCTCGAATGGTCGAATATGCATGCGGTTTTGCTGAAGAAAATGCAGGCAGCCCCCGGCCTGCGCACATCGGGAATCATACTCGAGGACATTGACCTGGACTCCGGCAGTAGCGACGGGAAGCCGCTGCCACCTGGGCTGTCCGTGCTCTTCCGGCCGCTTCATGATGAAGTCTTTATTGAATCTGCAGGAGGAGCAACCGCCACTGCATTATTTGGCCGCTTCAGTATTTTTGATGATTGCCTCGCTGATACCCTGCGCACGATTGCTGATAACGAGGTCCGCCACAATCCCGCCGTAGTATTTGCCGAGATCAATTGTATACAGGACCTGCATGCTGCCAATGTAGAGCATCGCATCAGCGCCTACCCTTACGAGATACCGCTGCTCACCTACCCTTCCGCTCCGTCAGACCGCATCATCGCCTTATCCGAGCTTTGGGTCAGCGTCCGTGACGGGCGTATAGTGCTCTGGTCCGAACGGCTCCAAAAGGAAGTGATCCCCAGGCTGAGCTCTGCATTCAACCATAGCAGGAGCCATCTCCATGTCTACCGCTTCCTCTGCGATCTCCAGTACCAGGGCATCAAAACCAATTTCACGCTGGACCTGAGCCATTTCTTCCCCAACCTGGATTTCTACCCCAGGGTAAGTTACCGGGGCGCTATACTTTCGCTGGCGTGCTGGAACCTGGCCTTGCCTATCCACATCCTGAAGCAAAGGCAAAGCGATAACAGCAAAGCGAAAGCCTTGCGCAACTACCTGCGGGAACAGCAGGTACCTCGCTATTTTGCCACCTATAACGGCGACCAGCAGCTGGTCTATGATGCTGGTTCGGATGCCGACCTGATCGCTTTTCTCGGAGCTATTGCTGTCAACGGCAAAGTATCTATCAAAGAGTTCCCCTTTCCCTGCGACAAAAATCCTGTACGGGATATGGACGGCAGGGCCTACCTGCCGCAATATCTCAACGCCCTGTTGCGCAGCGAATGTATATACCGGGGTGACATATCGGGGCAAGCGGCTACTGCGGCACTTTACCATAGCCCCAGGCAGGGCGACGATTGGATATACTTTAAGGTTTATTGCCACCCGCATCATAGTAGGATGATATTAGAAGAAATTGCCGGGCTCTTAGAGGAAGGGTCCGAACCGGCCATGCTGATCGCTCGTTTTTTCTATGTGATATACGAAGACCCCGGCTATCACCTCCGGCTGCGGTTTCAGCCGGCAAGGCCCGCAAACAGGGCCGCTGTTATCATGGTGCTGGAGGCCTGCCTCCAGCGCTTCCGCAGCCAGGGCCTGGTTTCCGCCATTCAGGTAGAACAGTACCAACGGGAGATTGAACGCTATGGCCTGAACAATATAAATTTAATAGAAGAGATATTCGACGCCGATACAAGATGGATACTTGACATGGCCGCCGTCACATGCAACCTGGTTCCTGCACCAACGGAGTGTATTGCCACTGCGGCAGCAATACTGGAAGCCTTTGGCTTACCACTGCAGCAAAAAACGGAGCATTGTGAACTGGTATTTGAATCGCTGTTTACAGAGTTTGGCGGCGACCGCAACCTGCGGCTTTCGCTTGGCCATAAATACCGCAAAGAGAAGAAGGCCCTTGGAGTGGAGCTGGACACCATGATAAGCCTATCCATGCATTCACCACATTACAGGAGGATGACAAAACTTATTAACAAGCTGGTATCTGCAAATGTATCGCCGGAAAGCATACCGCTTCGCGGGCTTATGACTGATATAATACACATGCACCTGAACAGGGTGTTTACCCAGCAGCCGAGGCAGCAGGAAATGGTGGTCCATTTTATGCTGGCCAACTATTATAAGTCGCTCTATTACCGTCAGCATGGTTAGCCCGCCGCCTTCCTTAGCGAGAGCTTTTAAGTACCCTGTTACCCAGGCTACGGAAAAAGTCCTTGCGGTAACCGCTTGTCAGGTCAATGCTGTGCCCGGTCCTGAGGATCACCTTACCGAACCGGATCGATTCGATCAGGTCGACATTGACGATGTAGGACCTGTGTACGCGCTGGAAGCATTTGGGATCGAGCATGCGTTCTGCGTCCTTAAAGGTCATGTACACCTCTTCTTCTGTATCTGCAAGCGTATGGAAGAGCAAATTGTTCCCCCTGGAGCGTATGTAAACCAGCTCGTTTAGCAGGATAGAGACATAGTTGCCTTTTACGGTGCTGGTATGCAAAAAGACGGAACGCTGCGCCCGCTCCTCTTCTACCCTGGTGAAACTTCCTTCACGCCGCTCCGTACAGCGCTCGATACATGCATTGAAGCGCTCCTGGGATATCGGCTTCAACAGGTAGTCCACGGCATTACGTTCAAAGGCCTCTATGGCATACCTGGCATGGGCCGTTATGTAAACAAGCTGGCTTTTCCGGTTCACCAGCCTGCCGAGCTCCAGGCCGGTAAATTCGGGCATATCTATATCGCAGAAAACAATATCAGGCCAGGCAGACAGTTCGGCCAGCCTCCGGAGGCCTTTAACAGGGTCATCTTCGGTAAATACCAGCTGCAGGCCACCGGCAGCTGCAATACAACGCTCCACAGATCTGATCGCATGCGGTTCATCATCGATAATACAACAAGTCATCATCACGTTCGGTTTTGGGTTCAACAATAACTACCTGCAGGTGCAGCAAAAACATACATTCATCCTCTTCGGTCTTAATGGCGACCTGCTCCGGCCCATAGTGGAATTCAAGGCGGCTCCTGATATTATCCAGGCCCATATTATGGCCGGCACTGCGATCGCCCCTAGAGCGCTTCTTATTGCGGGTCTCCAGGGACCAGCGTTGCGCTTCGGCGCTCAGCTGAATAGAGGCCGGGTGATCTGCATCGAATAAATTGCCGTGCATAAATATATTTTCCACCAGCGTAAGGATGATCAGCGGCGGTACCCTTGTGCCGGGAGCGCGGTCCATAAATGCACTGTCGATATACATCGGCTTTTCAAAGCGCATTTTCTGCAACCGGATATAGCTGATCACCTGCTGCCATTCTTCTTCCATGGAGACCATGCCCTGCTGCTCGTCGTTTTCCAGTGCAAAGCGCATGATATCGGTCAAAAGCAGGATGCTTTCGCTGGCCTTCGGGCTTTCGGCGACCTGGTTGTGGACAAAGTTGAGCGTATTAAAAAGAATATGTGGCTTGATCCGGGCCTTATAGAGTTCATTGCGGGCAACGAGGAAGTTCTGGCGTACCTGCATCATTTCGATCTCCTGCTCTTTTAGCCTGAGCTGCTCGCGGGCCAGCAGTTTATTCTTGCTGATGATGCTTTCTGCGAGCCACAGGAATGAGGCGAGCAATGCGAGATAGATGCCCCTGAAGCATGCTGCGGCAATGTACAGGCGCAGGTACCCCGGCGGATGCGGCTGGTGCTCCCAATAGGAAAAAAGAAAGCGCATGCCAACGGTTACGGCACAAAACAGCGCCAGCAACAGCAACACTGCGGGCAGGAGCCGGCCCCAGTTACCGCGGCTGATAAAGCCGTCGGCAAGTTTGCGGAGCAATGACCTGTGCCCGTAGAAGTACAGCGCTTCCGGGGCCAGGAAGGCGAATGGTTCCCACCAGTCTTTTGGTGGCGCAATGATGAAAGCCATCAAGGATTCATATCCAAAGAACAGCATCCACGCGGCGATGTGCTGGAGGTTTCTTTTGGTGAACATCTGATATGTTTTAGAAGGCCGGCAGGTCCTTCAGTTAACACCAGTAATCAACAAATCACGCAATAGGGGTACTTTGTCCCGCCATAACCTACCTTAAAATTGTTTTTTTCCCGGCCTGAAGCATCCAGGTAGTTTTGGTAAGTCTTTCGGATCCACAGACATATTATCCATGCTTATTAAACAATAAAATTATGAAAAATATAAATCTTGAACTACCCTTAAGCCGTCCGCTCTTTCGCTTCAGCCAACCGGGGCAAGTAAGCAGTAAGCTTTCCACCAATACCAGCTGGACGGTGATGACCAGGACGACCACAGCCTGCATTTATGATGCCGGCGCTCCGGAACTATAGATCAAGGCCATTTTATAACCAGGTTAAAACATTCTTTGTGATGAACCAGCACATTCCCTGCATGCAGGCCATGCAGCAACACCGGCGCCGGTGCCGGCATCCGCCTTCACCGCCCCGCAGCAACATCCACACCGGCCAAACAGGAAAACAGTGACGGCCATGCAGGAGATACCGCAGCAAAAAATTGATACCATGGCGGCAATTGCGATCAGATATGAGTTACAGGTATTGGAGGAGTTCGTAAAGCACAGGTGCCATCCCCGGCAGGAACCCATGCCGGCGGCCAGGCCAAAGCGATGGGAACAGTTTGCCGATGCAGAACTGAACAGGATAAGGGGAAGTATAACCACCCAGGTATTGAGTATAGCCAAACCACGTCACGCAGAGCTGTATATCCAGCACCACCAGGCAGGCATACTGCAGTTATCTGAGGATGTGACCAGGATGGCGCAGGAAATGGCAGCAGCCGGCCGACCAAGGGCGTGGCAACAGTTTTGTATCCGTCTCCAGGAACAGCTGCAGGAATTGCTGGACTTCTTAAAGCACTACTTTGAGTCTTACTTCGACTGGCAGCAGGTGATACCTGCCTACCAGAGGACAGAAAAGCTCCCGGCAAAGTACAGGGCCTACCTTAAAGTGCTGGAAAGCTACAGCAGTGCGGAATGCATGCCGGTAATTGCTATGATCCGCGCCCACTGGGAGCCGGTATCCAGGGCAGCGGACCATCAGCTGACCTTTCACCGGGACCAGTATTTCGATACGCTTTTTGGTGCCCTTGTCCGGCAGTGCAGTTCGGGCCGCACCATAACAGACCTTGTGGAACTGCTCCTGCAGCTCAACTATAATGATGGTGTCTTTTTGGATCACTGCCGTATAAAGATCATAGCAGGCCTTGCAGCCCGGGAGACAACCGGATGTAAGCTCCAGTTCCTCGCTGAACGGATCAAAGAGCTAAAGCAGCTACCGCTCCCAAAAGCAAGCCCTTTCAACCCCGCCAATCCAGGCGTGGCAGGGTATTGCCGGCAATGGATGGAAGAAGAATACCAGTTCCTGCAAAACAGCCATAGGTTATGGACGAGCGAAGGACAGCAGGATAACCACCAGGATGCCATTTTCAAGTTGCAGACAAAACTACCAGTATCCCAACTCGGTATCTTCCTGCACCTGATGCAGAACATGGGTGTGATGAAACTCAAGAACAAGACGGCCTTTATTAATTTTTTTGCCCGCCACCTGGTAACACCGGGAAGCGAAGCCATATCAGAAAAAAACCTCCGCAACAGCTATTACAACATGGACTTCAAGGCAAAGGAAGGCATAAAGGACCTCCTCTATGAAATGCTGAAGCTGTTGCGCCAAACCGAATAAGCGATCTTATGAAACAGTCAACAGCCGCTGCTGCCAGAATATGTCCGGCACTCCGTTCCCGGCATCCGCCTTAACGCGGCCGGCATAAAGCGATACAATCAATTTTATAACCAATACAGTTAATTATGAAAACACTTTTAATAGCCGGATTAGTCAGTTTAACTACTTCCACCCTGCTTCCGGCACAATCGATCGATACCCTTAAGGGTACGCTAAGTACTTCCAGGACCCTGGAAGCAGGCAATTGCTATGTACTGGATGGCTGCTTCCGGATCCTGTCGGGGGGAAGCCTGACGCTACCGGCCGGAACGGTGGTACGCGCCCTGCCCCAGGCATCGCTCATCGTGCACCAGGGCGGACAGATCTTTGCCAACGGCACTTCAGCCAGCCCGGTCGTTTTCACCTATGCCCAAAAAACCGGCGCCGGCACCCCTATTGAATGGGATGGCCTCTATGTGGCCGGCCGCGCGGTGACCAACCAGGCCTCGCCCTCTATCAACAAGACCTGTCCGGGCACCATCAGTTACGGCGGCACCAACGATGCGGATAATTCAGGGACGCTGCAGTATGTACGCATCGAATATGCCGGTGTTGCCCCGAGCGGTGATCCCGAAGTGGCAGCCCTCAACCTGCTGGCCATCGGTACGGGTACAACCATCGACCATGTGCAGGTCACTTCCAGCCGCAAGGATGCTTACGAGGTGCGCGGCGGCAAAGTAACACTCCGCTACCTGGAGGCGCTCAACAATTACCGGGGCGATATGCAGATCAGCCAGGGTTATACGGGCAATATACAGTTCCTGACCGCTGTAAGGCTTGACGGCAATGCCCATGATAATACCGGTGTATTTTCCAATGGCATCTACGTGTTCAACGACGCGACCGGAACGGCCGCTACACCCAGGACCCACCCGGTAATCAGCAACGCCACGTTCTTCGGTCCGAAGTATTGCGGCGCCTCATCGATCCACAGTGATTTCCGGGCAGCGGTACGCCTGGCCTTAAATGCAGAGGCCGAGATCTACAACAGCGTATTTACCGGATGGAACACCGGCCTCCAGATCGTAGACAACAGCACGATCAGCAATGCCAATGTAAACGGTACGATCCGGATGGAGTACAATACATTCTTTGCCAATACGGCCAACTTTGCCAACAGCCCGGCCAATTTTGACCCGACCGGAACAGGTTGCGCCAGCACGATCACCGATTGGATGGACGGCTCCCTGCCCTGCAGCCAGGCAGATAACCTGGTGCGGACTTCCCTTACCGGTTACAGCAGTACCGTTTGCGGCAATTATTGCAGCACGGCCCCTACTATGACGCTGTCGGGCACGAACAATGTGGGCGCAGCAGATTATACCTGGGATGCAGGAAGCGATTTCACGCACGAGACCTACCGCGGAAGCCTGACGGCAGCCAACTGGTCGGCCAGCTGGTCCAACTGGTGCCCGCAGTCTGCCAGCTACTGCTCGCTGGCTATGAGAAAAGCCGGCGCTCCCGGGTCACTGCTGTTCATCCCTAACCCTGCATCGGCCCAGACAGATGTCGTGTTCGATACTGATGTCCTTGGGACAGCTGTTGTGACCCTGCAGGATAAAGTTACCGGCGCCGTACTCCGCACGGCCAAAGCTAAGATCCAGGCAGCAGGTGTGCAGCGCATCCCGCTCCAGTGCACAGGTTTGCGCGAAGGCGTATACCCCGTTAAGGTCCGGCTGAGCAATGGCCAGGTCCTCGGCGGCCAACTGATCATACGATAAAAAAAGTAAAGCGCCCGGTTTACAGCCGGGCACTTTCTTTTCTTTTGCGCCACTCGGACCGCATCCGGGCCTTAGTGTGCTGAAGGGCGAAAACCGGCTTATGGAACTTTAATACGGACTTCACATATACACCTGTAGTAGCCCTCCGGTCCGGCGAAGCATTACAGGGTCAGTACCCGGCCACACAAATATTTTAAATTAGCTTTTCACCGTTTTTACAGTACGGCGCTTTATCGGGGAAATTACAGAGCTTTGCATGGTAAAATTCGTCATCACCTCTTTAACATCGGCTCGTGGTGCCTTCCAGACTCAACGTAAAAGACAAAAGTGAAACGGGCAGGTTGCTCAAAATTGCTCCTTTCCGCCAGGATGCGCGTAAAACTGATCCACACAGGCACAACAGCTATTTCGAAATTATTTACCTGTCAAAAGGAAGCGGTACACATACTATTGATTACGATAGTTACCATGTACAGCCACCTGTTATCTTCTTTGTTCGTAAAGAGCAGGTACATCATTGGCAATTGCTCACAACACCGGAAGGGTTTGTGATAATTTTAAAGAAAGCGTTTATTGACAAAAGCCTGGACAATGAATTGAAGTCATTGCTCACCAAAGTAAGCAGTCTTTCGTCCTTACAGGTAAAAGAGACCGATACCATCGATACAATTTTTCAGTTACTCACTAAAGAGGGAGGTTTCATAAACGAAAGCAACTTTCATGTGGTGGAGGGCTTGCTGAAAGCGCTTTTGGCAAAGATGCTCCAGGTAGCACAGCCCCATTTAGCGAAGTTGCAAACAAATTCAGACCTTTTTCTATCCTTCAGGGAATTGCTCAGCCAGACCGGTGACATAAAAAACAATGTAGCGCATTACGCAGCTTTGCTGACCACCACACCGCAAAACCTGAATGCCGCCTGCCGTAAATCCGCCAATCAATCAGCATCCGATATTATTTCGGAGCATATTATCAGCGAAGCGAAAAGGCTATTGATTTACACTGGCAACACGATTGCCGAAATATCCTTTTCATTATCATTCAACGACCCCTCTCATTTTGTAAAGTACTTCAAACGCTATACAGGGTTTACTCCACAGGCATTCCGGAGCCAATAAAGCTTACCATAATATTTTCAAATATACCATGATACCTTTATTTTATTGCACCAATTTTACAGATGGAACAAGGAGATTTTGGAATCAATGAAACAAATAAAGTTCGGACAATATAGGCTTATTGCACGGACAGGCATGAGCCTGCTCTGATGGGACCGCCCGGCCAGCCATTGCAATATGTAAGCAATACTATTCACCGATTTTAAAGCAATTACAGGATACTTAAATCTGCCTTCATAGTTGCCACCGGCCGCACCACATACATTTCATTTTATTACTGTTCCGGCCTGCACCGCCAACTAAAGTTTTAAATCGTTAATAACCATGTTTAAAAAGATATTATATACAGACGACGCAAGAACCACGCTAATTATCCGCCTGATGACAGGTGCAGTATTTCTTTCAGAAGGAATACAGAAGTTTTTATTTGCTGATACATTAGGGACGGGTCGCTTTGCTAAAATCGGTTTGCCGGCCGCCGGGTTTCTAGGTCCTTTTGTCGGTTGTTTTGAAATTGTCTGCGGCACATTGGTTTTGATTGGTTTATTCACAAGGTTGGCGGCTATAACTTTGCTCGTGATCATTTCGGTAGCCATTATTACCACCAAAGCACAACTGCTTTCTGCGAATGGTTTTTGGAGTATGTTGCACGACAGCCGTACGGATTGGGCCATGTTTTTAGGAACTGTCTTTTTAATCATTCAGGGCGGTGGTCGCTGGTCGGCGGATAAAAAGCTTACTCAGGCTTAAACTATACAATATGGAAAACGGGAAGAACAATTTCGACCTAAAGCGCAGAAGTTTCGTAAAGCAAGGTTTGATTGTCACGCTTTCAGGAATGGCAGGCATCGGTCTGCTCGAAGGTTGCAATAACAAAGCCGAAAAGACTGAAGGCGAAGAAAAGCAGGTTTCACCACCCGAAGATTTAATGCAGGAACATGGTGTGCTCAACAGGATACTCCTGATTTACGACAGCTGCAAAACACATCTTGTGAACAAAACGTCTTTTCCGAGAGATGCAATAGCTGGTGCTGCCAGTATTGTCAGGACTTTTGTTGAAGATTACCATGAAAAGCAGGAAGAAGATTATTTGTTTCCCCGTTTTAAAAAAGCCAATCATTTAACCGATCTGGTGGATGTGCTACTGCAACAACACCAGGCAGGCAGAAGATTGACTGACCGGATCATGCAGCTTGCCAAATCACAGACGGCGACAGCAACAGAAAATAAGGAGCTGATAGAATTACTCACCTCGTTCAATACCATGTATCGTACCCATGAAGCGAGAGAAGATACAGTTCTGTTTCCCGCCTTCAGAAAAATTGTTTCCAAACATGAGTATGACAGTTTGGGCGAAGAGTTTGAAAAAAATGAAACCAGGCTTTTCGGCGCCGATGGCTTTGAGACAATGGTAAGTAAAGTGGCTGCCATAGAGAAATCCCTGGGTATTTATGAACTAGCTCAATTCACGCCAAAAGTATAAAGTAAAAAGCTTAAGGGATACTACGATAAGTCTACCAGCATAATATGGACAGGTCTTGCCAGGAATTCCGTATTTTTTCCGCGGACTTCTCTTTTTGCCGGCATTTCAACGGAAATGCCAGATGCGGTAATACAAAATTTGCCATTCGATCCAATAGTGCCTGCATCCGGATGGCGCCGGGCATCCACTGTGCTTCGGATATACTGGCAGGCATTTCCCGCGACAACGATCAGCCTGACCGTATTCCGCTACTCAAAAATACTATGAAAAAAAGAAAAGACCTACGTGAAATTGCAAAAGTATTCCTGCGCCTCGGCCTTATCGGGTTTGGCGGACCGGCTGCGCACATAGCCATGATGGAGGAAGAAGTAGTACACAAACGCAATTGGCTGTCGCAGGAACACTTTCTTGACCTGGTCGGGGCTACCAACTTAATACCGGGACCCAATTCCACGGAAATGACCATGCACTGCGGGCAGGAGAAAGCCGGTTGGAGGGGATTGATCGTAGCAGGGACATGCTTTATCCTGCCCGCAGTGATCATTACAGGATTTTTTGCCTATGCTTATCAGCAGTACGGCAAGTTACCAGAGGTGGCGCCACTGCTTTACGGTATAAAGCCGGCCATTATTGCGGTAATCGTTTCCCTGATGGTCTCCTTAGGGAAAAAGGCGCTTAAAACAATAGAATTAGGTGTTATCGGTATTACAGCAGCTATTTTAGCGGTGTATGGCATTAATGAGATTTACATACTTTTTGGTGGAGGATTATCAGGCGTATTACTGCATCTTATAAAATCAAGGAAGCAAACACTTCACAGCATATTCCCTTTTGTATTGTTGCAGATCACCAATACACCCAACTTTCCATTTAATTGGAAACTGTTTTGGATATTCCTTAAAGTGGGTTCTATCCTTTACGGAAGTGGTTATGTGCTTTTTGCGTTTCTAGATGCAGAACTGGTAAATACCGGTATGTTAAGCAAGAAGGAGCTTATTGACGCTATTGCTGTAGGCCAATTTACACCCGGTCCGGTTTTTTCATCTGCAACCTTCATCGGCTGGCAGGTTGCCGGGTTGCCGGGGGCAATCGCAGCTACTGTCGGTGTCTTTCTGCCATCCTTTCTTTTCGTTGCATTACTGAATCCAATAATTCCTAAACTCAGAAAATCCCCGGTAATGTCTGCATTCCTGGATACAGTAAATGTCGTATCGGTAGCTATCATTTTGGCCGTATGCTTGGAAATGGGCAAAGCGTCCATCACGGATTGGCGAACTGGTTTGATTGCAATACTGGGATTTGCAGTTACGATGAAATTCAAAAAGCTTAATAGTGCATTTATTGTTATTGGCGGATCGCTGGCGGGCTATTTACTCTACCAGCTTTGATTGCCAAGTATGCTTGCGGGATAACAAAGAAAACTGGTTTAGGGCTTATGGGAACAACCAATAGGTATTTGAAAACGGCTGGGTCCAAAGAACGCCTTGCGCGCATCAATAGCTCATCCAATATCTTTCATAAGCAGTTGGCAACACATTTCTGATACCGCGCAATGCAGCTATGTGCTTATAAATACGCAACTTTGTTTTTGAAGCAGGTTACCTGCGATAAAACAACAACACTTCAAATTTTTCGTAGCATTATACCTTGTTCCAACAAAGTTGAATCAACAGGACCTTATCGATGACAGCTCAGACATTACCTTTCGGCACGCTTATCCAGATCGATCGAAAATCTGCCACCCCGGTGTTCAGGCAGCTCGCAAATGGTCTGATCGATATTATCAGCAAAGGACAGCTTAAACCCGGTTATCAACTACCGGCGAGCAGAGATATGGCATCCATGCTAAAATTAAACCGTACAACGGTTGTCGCCGCATACGAAGAATTACAGCTCCAGGGTTGGATTGAAACGATCAGGCGAAAGGGAAATTTCGTTTCCGGGCACCTACCCATCACCAAACCAAAATCATTCCACAGTACCACGTTAGCCAACGGAACAGCCATGGAACCTGGCAACTTTTACAGGACGGTCGCTGCCCCGCAATCGGGAACAAGGAAGCTAAAACCCCAACAGCTGATGATCAACGATGGTTACCCGGACGCCAGAATAGCCCCGTTAGATGTAATACTCGACCGGTACCGGTTTCTATCAAAAAGAACGAATACCTGTAACAAGCTGCTATCAGAGGGCGCACTCGGAAGCCATTCCTTGAGGACCCACCTCTCCCTGTTTTTGTCCAGGACGAGGGCATTGGACATAACTCCGGAACAGGTCCTGGTTACCCATGGCGCACAACTGGCAATCTCCATAGCAGCAAAAATGATCCTTCAGCCGGGCAGCACCGTTATCGTCGGTGAACTGAACTATGTTTTGGCAGACAGACTTTTTGAGCAACTGGGTGCCAGGCTTATTAAGGTCAAAGTGGATGAGGATGGCATCGATGTCGAAGCCATAGAGCGGATTTGCAAAGAATCAAGGCCGGACCTCCTGTATATTATCCCCCACCACCATCACCCTACAACGGTCACCCTCAGTGCTGAAAGACGCATTAAGCTCCTGGATGTTATCCGGCGTTATCGCCTTCCGGTGATCGAAGATGATTACGATTATGATTTCCATTACGAGCATGCTCCGATATTGCCACTAGCCAGCGCAGACCACAATGGTTATGTGCTCTACGTAGGGTCTATTTCCAAAACGCTGTCGCCCATTGTAAGGCTGGGATACCTGATTGGCAGTGAAGATTTCGTGTGGCAGGCCTCTAAGCTCAAACAGGTACTCGATATACGCGGCGACGTGCTATTGGAGGAATCCGTTGCCCACCTGTTCAGCGCAGGCGAGATGCAGCGACATCTTAGCAGATCCGTAAAACTATACAGGAAGCGACGCGACCAGTTCTGTGAGCTTCTCCATTCGCTAACAGGGGACATCGCAAACTTCATCTTCCCCAATGGCGGTATGGCTGTCTGGACTGTATTTGATCCAGGGTATTCCATACCCCAACTGGCTGAAAGACTATCTGACAAGGGCATTTATCTCAATGACGGAAGCCTTCACCGGTATAAAACGGACGTCAACGGGATCAGGTTAGGATTTGCCTCGTTAAATACAAATGAGATGCAGGCTTTTGCGAGAGCACTTAAAGAATCCCGTTGAACGTACCTGCCGTTATTTATGACATAGACCGGCGTCATCATCCTGACAGCATGTGATTTCCAAAGCTATATTAATGGTTCTGTTGCCAGTCACGGAACTTAATCCTACCCGGGAAGAATTCACCGGATGGCACCAGCAGGGACCTGGGAATATCCTCGAACATATACTTGTCCTTGTCGTCCGCTATTACTACGATATCTGATCCCCGCTCCCTCAGGTAAGCGTCTACGAAATCTGTCATGGGTCCGCGGTCGGGCCCGGCTATTTCTACGATCCTGTTTTTAGGTTCTTCCAAAGCAAACCTTACTATATAGTCGACAACGTCTTCCAGAGCAATGGGCTGGTAGTCCACCGCTGAAACCTGTACTTTCTTGCCGTCACCCTGAACGTCGATAATGGTGCTTATATGTTCATGAAATTGAGTGGAGCGGATAATAGTATACGGTACACCGGATCCGATCACCGCATCCTCCTGGCATTTTTTTGCTTTAAGGTAACCGATATGCTGTGCCCGGTCTGTACCCACAATGGAAAGGACCAGGTGGTGCCTGATGCCTGCGGCTTCTACCGCCTTAACCAGATTATGGGCTGCCGTACTGAAAAAGTCCCAAGCGACCTGCGCCTCTGGTGATGGAGCATTGGATAGATCAATTACAATATCCGTTCCGTCTAAGGCAGCTGCGAGTCCTTCTCCCGTCAGGATATTGATACCGGTCGAAGGCGCTCCTGCAATTACTTCATTGCCGGTATTTTTCAGTTTTTCACATACGCGGCTACCTACCAGGCCGGTTCCGCCGATCACTAAGATTTTCAAGACTAAAATATTTAAAGAATTGATTATATAAGAAGCAGATGCAACGCTTAACGGAAGCTACTGCCATTTCCAAGTCAAAATAAGCAGTGAAAATGGCGGCATTGACCATCCAGAAATCAGATTTCCGGCAGTCCAGGCCGTATGGTTCGAGTTTAGCCCACTATCGTGGCGGGTTCCGTGCAGCCAGGTTAAATCACCCGTTTCAAAAAACCATGTGGGTCAAGTTCCCGGCAAGGCATTATGTTTGTGTACCTGATGAGGCGACAGCATAACAATCTTCGTTGTTAGTAAAAAGAAGCGCGGAACTCGTTAGGCGACAACTTGGTTTTGTTCCTGAAAAGCTTATTAAAGGACTGCGGATGCTCAAACCCCAGCTCGTAGGCAATCTCACTGACGGATAAGTTGGATGTGGAAAGCAGTTCTTTGGCCTTTTCAATAACTTTATCGTGGATGAACTGCTGTGTGCTTTGTCCAGCCAGCGTCCTTAGCAGCCTGCTCAGGTAATTAGGCGATACATGGAGCGCACCGGCCACAAACTGGACGGTAGGCAAGCCTTTTACAGTCAGAGCACCACCAGCAAAATAATCGTTTAATAAGCTTTCCAGGCGGTTTAACATTTGATGATGGGTGATCCTCCTGGTGATGAATTGCCGCTCATAAAATCGTTCGGCATAGCCGAGCAGCGTTTCGATATGGGAAACGATAATATTCTGACTAAACTTGTCCATGTTGGCGTGATATTCCTGTAAGATACTGTCAAGGATGAAATTGATGATCCTTTCCTCCTTTCCGGATAGAAACAAGGCTTCACTGACCGAATAATTAAAGAAATCGTATTGCTTGATAACCGCGGCAAGCGAGGTATTCCACAGAAAATCCGGATGTATCAGTAACATCCATCCTGATTTTTCCGTGCCGGAATCTAACTCGGGCTCAATTCTAAAAACCTGATTTGGCGCAATAAAGAACATTATTCCTTCATCAAAATCATATTCCTGTTGTCCGTATTTCAGCTTGGCATTTATCCCTCTCTTGAGAGAAATCTGGTAGAAGTCCAGTATCCAGTTGACGTTACTGATATTGTCCGGACGAACGATTGTGTTATAATCCACTACACTGATCAGCGGGTGCTCAGGTTTGGGCAGACCTCTCAGCCGGTGAAATTCGCTAATTGTTTTTATTCTCTTTGTCTGCCTGTGTTCCATAAGTAAATTTAAACATTGCTTCGACAGTCTCAGTGCCAGAAACCTTTTGATTTTATCCGGTCGCTCTTAATTCCATGGGTTTTCAGCAATTTCCTTGACGTTACTATCAACCCTGCATTGCCGACGATGTAAAAAACAAAATCATCTTTTTCACATTGGTGTTTCATGATCCATTCGCCGGTTCGTTTGTAAATATCATCATAACCTGTGGTTGTCTCAAGTGGCAGCCAGGTACAGTTCTCTGAAAAAGCTTTAGCTGTCTGCACATCATTGAAAGTTATAAACCCGTTGATTACGGTACTTTCTACAGCCAACTGCTGTAAGGCACAAAAATGCCCGATAGCAGTCTGATCACCAAGAAAAACAAGATGTTTTCCTATAGGATAGTGCCTTTCAGCTTCAATTTTTGTATAATGAAACGGACCTTCTCCCAATTGACTTTTTGCCCAGACACTTCCCTGGCCACAATGGCTGGTATCGATGTAAAGCGTACATATTTTTTCATCCATATTCCAGAGAGCAGGCGTATAATCGGTGTAGTGCAGGGCACTTATCCTGCATTTGACAGATTGTACGCTACTCCATGATCTGAATTCGACCGCAGGCAAATAGACATCTATTTCATGAATATTGCCACTGTTCCACTTACGAACTGCAATTATCTTCCCCGATTTGACGAAAATTTTTTCTATAACGGATAGCTCATCTGCTGGCGTTGTTTCCATCATCTCCTTATGAATAGTTTTGTAACTGTGAAGATTCGGTTATCTCCGGTCCGGCATATTATTTTACTGTAAGGTGATGAATGCAAATCCTTACTTGTTCACGGTACATTCTTTTAGTCCTGATTATAGGCGCTTGCAAACTCCTTTGCAAAATCACCGAGCTTTACCTTGCCTAAAGTCGGCTTGTTGCGATAATAATCCTCGTACAACTGTCCGGTTCCCTGGCTCGCCTGCAATTCTACGAAACCAGCAGCTACCTGTTCATTGAAACCAATGTTTAACCAATTGGTCAGCAGTTGGTCGTCTGAAATAACCTTCCATTCCAAACCAGGTTTTCCGATCGCCGCTCCCAACGCTTTTGCAATTTCGTTTGGCGACACTTCATCGCTTGCCACATAACGGATCGTTCTGCCATCAAATGGCTTGTCCATTTCTTCGGCGATCACACTTGCGACATCTGAAGGCGATACCCATGGCTCTTTTTTATCGCCGCCATAATTGGATATGATGGCACCTTTTGCTTTGATAGTTGGAATAAACGAAAACATATTAATGTAAAAGCCAACAGGGCGTATGAACTTGATAGCTATATCATCAGGCAGTTCCCTAAGCGCCTTTTCCACATTGTGATGGAAGAGCAGGATGCCAATCCCCTTGTCGGTGTGTGCTCCGATGCTGCTTAGGTGAATGACCTTCTTAACCCCTGACTGCCGGATGGCCTTTTGGTAGTTAAGGCCTATTTGGCCTATGGCTGCTATAAAGTCCACCTCCTTATCAAAGATATCCCCTGCAGCTTCCATAGTTTCCATGAGATAAACGATGTCGGCGTCTTTGAAGGCCGCAGATAAAAACTCCGCATCAAACATGCTGCCGATCAGGGCCTTTGCTCCCAGCGCCTCTATTGCGGGTGCTCTTTCGGGGTTGCTGCTGATAACGGTTACCGAATGACCTTTTGCAATCAACTCAGTAGTGAGTGGTTTTCCGATGTTTCCAATTGATCCGGTTAAAATGATTTTCATACTTCTTGTTTTTGTTGATGCAAAGTTCAGCGTAAACAAAAAAGCAGCATTAGTCAAATCTATCCTTCTTTTAGCCTAAACCGTCAATCATGCAGCGACCAATTATGTCATACGTTAAGAGAAAAAGCGAAAAATACTTAATTCATAGTCGAAGCCGACTAAAAACAAAAGCATACCCCGGAGGCATGCTTCCCATTAATAACGGTAGCTTAGATTACCCGTACATTAACTCTATTCGGCCCCTTCGGACCGTCCTTCATTTTATAAGACACCTGGTCGTTTTCGCTTATGTCTGATAAAAGGCCGGAAGCCTGTCCATGCGCTGTCAATGCATCAAAAAGGATTTAATTGTGCGGCAGCTTACATCCGGTGTGCATACGGCAGACTCTTTACAGGACCATCCCAGTTCGCCGTCAACGGATAGCACTGAGGGCGTACACCCCTCGGTACCGATACAGGTGAAATAATAAGCCTGGAGCCTTTTATCTTCACTGAATTTATCGATAAGGTACAGGTTCTGCCCGCGCTGTTCCAGCCACTTCGCTATTTTTATGCTACCCGACGTATCCGATATTAATACGGCGTAATAAAGCTTCGCGGGATCGCCAACGACCGGCTTATGTACGACCCGAAGGGATGCAAGCGAAGGTTTCTGCTTATAATCACTAAAAACAATATCCAATACATCGGCTTTGAATTGAACAGTATCATAAACAATATGAACCGCCCTCCGCTGCAATGTAGCAAACAGCTGCTCCTGCGCATTCACGGGAACTTGCGTGCTCATTAACAGGATGACTAAACAGATCAGCAATTTCATTACAACATAACGAAAAACAGGGCCATTTATTTTAAGGTCCGACAAAGAGCGCTTCCTGCCACATCCAACCTGATGCACGATATCTGGCAAATTGTTGCATTAGACTAGGTAACGAATTCTGGTATTGCACGGTGTTTTCCCGCTCGAGTTTTTACAAATATCAGGCACATAAGATCGTTAAATGGGCCACCTTTACCTGAAGACCTGGCTGTGTGTATTCTTTTGTTTAGACAACTACATGAAGTAGCGTTTAAATAATAAACGGATTTTGTAGTCTGTACCATGTGCAGTTGCTGCCCTCCCACTTAAACATATTTTGGTAAGCCATTCCAACAGATTCCAGTACTTTCCTGGAAGCAATATTATCTTCCTCTGCCATACCAAAAACTTCTTGGGCACCTAATTCATTCCAGGCATAATCAACTGATGCGGCGGCAGCTTCCTTAGCATAACCTTTGCCCCAATATTTCCTTATAAATCGATACCCAAGGTCAAGATAATTAATATGACCATTAATGGCCTCCTTCATCAACCGAAGCCCAGCCCAGCCAATAAAAAGCTCGCTGTCTTTCTCAACTACACCAAAACGGCCTATCCCATTTGCCATGTATTGGTTTCGGATAATCTCAATAACATTCCGGCTTTCTTGGATGGTTTTAACCGGGTTTTTTCCTACATATCTGTGCACCTCAGGATCGGAATCCAATTCAAACATTCCCTCATCATCAGTTGGAAGGAGGTCTCTTAAAATAAGTCTATCTGTTTCAATAAAATAATTCATTCGTAAAATTTATATATCAATTGTGTATTGACCTTCTTCTGATATAGCCATTTCCAAGACTGATATGCCCTTGGAATTCCAAGCTGCACTTTTACCTCCTGAATCCATGCCCCATACGTAACCAGTAAAGTTGCTCATGACAATGGGGACCTTGTAATGCCCGGCATTTTCCTGTAAAATCGCATGAGCCTTACTAACTCCTTCTTTAGAATAGAAAATGCTGGATGCTATGATATCACAACCCTTTACAACGCCTTCATAAAAGTGCTTAGGATTATTTATATCAGAACAGATCGCGAACCAGACTTTTTTGCCAGCTATTGTAACCGGCTCCTGACTTAGGTTTCCCTGTAAAAAGTAAGCATCTTCACCTTCATGAAGATTGCGTTTCAAATAGTATTTTATTGCCCCGGTTGGCATTACTATAAGAGTGGCAATATATAATCCATCCGGTAAGGATAAAGGTGCACCAACAGCAAGAGTAAGATCAGCGTCTTTAGACACCTGGCGTAATGGTTGTAAACGTTCATCTTCAACCGTAATCCCAAACTTGTCAGCACCCTCCCTCAAATATCCAGTCAGGGACATTTCCGGAAATAATATTAAATCTGCTCCCTCGGAGGCTGCTTCTTTCGCAAGCGCACAATGTTTCGATATGTTGTCAATAAAATTGTCCGGAACAGGAGATAGTTGAGCCAGGGAAATTTTCATATGCCAAAAATAAACCAATAATACATCTTTACGTACAGCTATTTAAGGATTTTGCCGAGTAATTGTATTACGTGATGTAGACAGGGTACCCACAAAGAATTTTAGTATCATTTAAAATTTCTTCCTTCATAAAAAATATCCGCTTGCACTACCTTTTGCTTTGTTGGCTTTTTAGCGCTATGAAGCTGTATATTTTCTGTTGTAGCCGGCTGCCCGCTAATCGGGACTGCCATATCCTGCAGTAAATAGTTCATATTGTAGCAGCGATGCACTACGATGTGAATAACAGCTCCCTCCCTTTGCAATCTTCCCTCTGCCATCAGCAGGCGGGATTGCACGATCTCTTTCCTATAGGTATCAAAACGTTTTTTGAATACCACCAGGTTGGCTGTGCCCGTTTCATCTTCGAGGGTAATAAAACAAATCCCCGTAGCTGTTCCCGGACGCTGCCGTACCAGCACTAAACCGGCAATCCTTAACCAAGTACCATCAGGCAGATCAATCAGCTCTTTAGCAGAAAAAGTACGCATATTGAATAGGCGCTGCCGCACAAAGCTGACCGGATGGGCTTTTAAAGAAAGGGTGATCGAACTGTAATCCTGCAATACATGTTCTGCCATGGTCATCTTTGGTAAGATGATACCTTCGTTATCTTGTATAGCCTGATCCTTAAAGACACCTTTGGGCAGTTCATTCAGCGCAGCTACTTCCCATAATGCCTGGCGGCGGTCCAGTCCTATGGAACGAAAAGTATCCGCATCAGCCAATCTCTCCAGCGCTGCTATGGAAATGCCCGCCCGCCAAAGCTCCTGTATATGGGTATAAGGTTGAAGCCTTGCAGCTACCAGTAATTGCATCTCTTCTTCATTTAATCCTTTTACCTGCCGGAAGCCCAGGCGAAGCGCACAGTACTTACCAGCTTGCTCCTCCAGGGTATTATCCCAGGTCGAATAATTGATATCTACAGGCCGGACGGTAACACCATTTTTCTTTGCATCTATAACGATCTGCGCCGGTTGGTAAAAGCCCATGGGCATGCTGTTCAGCAAAGCAGCAGCGAATACATCGGGATAAAAGCATTTTATATAGGAGGACACATATACCAGCAGCGCAAAGCTGGCCGCATGGCTTTCCGGGAAGCCATAGCTGCCAAATCCCTCCAGTTGCCTGAATACCCTCCTGGCAAAGGATTCTTCATAGCCCTTGGCCATCATGCCTTCCACCAGTTTCTTTTCCCAGTCGCTGACCTTGCCTTTGGCTTTGAAGGTAGCCATGCTGCGTCTTAGCCCATCCGCTTCTGCTGGCGTAAAACCAGCCGCTACAATGGCGATTTCCATAGCCTGTTCCTGGAACAAAGGAACACCAAGCGTCCTTCCCAGAATATCTTCCAGCTCCCGGGAAGGGTACTCAACAGGATCGATACCATCGCGCCTGCGCAAATAAGGGTGTACCATATCTCCCTGTATCGGGCCGGGACGTACGATAGCGACTTCAATCACCAGGTCATAGAATGTCCTTGGTTTTAACCTGGGCAGCATAGACATCTGCGCCCTGCTCTCTATCTGGAATACTCCGATCGTATCCGCCGCACTGATCATATCATACACCGCATCGATATCCTGCGGTACATTTGCTAAAGTATATTCTTTGCCGTAGTGCTGCTTCACAAGATCAAATGCTTTTCGGATACAGGTCAGCATGCCCAGCGCCAGCACGTCCACCTTCATAAAACCGAGTGCCTCTATATCATCTTTATTCCATTCGATACAGGTACGGTCTTCCATCCTTGCATTGAGGATCGGGCACAGGTCAGAAAGCTTATCCCTGGTGATCACAAATCCGCCCGTATGCTGCCCCAGCTGTCGTGGAAACCCGATATACTGCTTCGTAAGGGACAATACCTTTCTTAAGTGCGGGTCTTTGGCGTCAAAACCTTCGGAAGTAACGGTCTTTTCTTCCAGCCATTCATCGGTAAATTCCCACATAGTTTTAGACAGCCGGTTAATGGCGTCTACTGAAAGGCCCATAGCCTTTCCTACATCCCGGATAGCTCCTTTGGCATGCACCTCTGTAACTGTAGCAACAATAGCGGCCCTGTCCCGGCCATACTTATTGAAGATATACTGCATTACCTCCTCCCGTCGTTCATGCTCAAAATCCACATCAATATCGGGTGGTTCATCCCGGGCATCGGACATAAAGCGGGCAAAAAGCACCTTAAACTTGGAAGGGTCAACAGAAGTAATGCCCAGGCAATAACAAACTACAGAATTGGCAGCAGAACCTCTTCCCTGGCAAAGAATGCTTTCCTCCCTTGCAAAACGCACAAAATCGTAAACCGTCAGGAAATAAGAGGCATAGTTCTTGCGCCCCATAAAAGCCAGCTCCATTTCTATGGTTTCCCGGATGTGATCCGGTATTTTCTGCCCAAACTTATCGTTTGCTCCTTTCCAGGTAAGGTAAACCAGCTCCTGCTGCGGTGTCCTGCCTTCGCTGGTGATCTCTTCGGGATAAATGTACTCGAGACTGTCTAAGGAAAAGCGGCATGCCTGTGCAATTTCCTGTGTATTCCGGATCGCCTGGGGATATTGCCGGAAGAGCCGGAGCATCTCCTGTTCCGGTTTCAGGTAGCGCTCTGCATTCTGGCACAAACGAAAGCCGGCCTCATAGATCGTACATTTTTCCCGGATACAGGTAAGGATATCCTGTAACTGCCGGCGTTCGTAGTGGTGATAATAGACATCATTGGTTGCTACCATCGGAACATTACACGATGCTGACAGTTGCGCCAGGCCAAAAAGCTTTTTGCCGTCGTCTCCCTGGTAAGTGCGGGTTGCACCCAGGTATACATTTGTACCCAGCTGCTGCCGGTACTCTTTCACTGCTGTAGAAAAGGAAGCGGGAAAATGAAAAGTATCGTCCAGCTCAAAAGACGGTACGATGATAAATTTTATCCCTGCTGCATAACGAAAAACATCTGCTTTGTACAGGTGGCACTGTCCTTTTTCTGTACGCAGGTTACCTTCTGTCAGCAAGGCTGATAATCGTGCATAGGCATCTTTATTAGTAGGATAAGCCAGCAAGGACGGGCCATCCATCAGGTTGAGGCAACAGCCGGGAATAATACGGATGTCGTGTTTTCTTGCCTGCGCATGTGCCCGTACAATTCCTGCCAAAGTGTTATGGTCTGTAATAGCAATGGCTGCATAACCCAGCTTTGCAGCATGTTCCACTATTTCTTCTGGATGGGAGCCACCCCTAAGAAAGCTGAAATTGGTCGTTACCTGTAATTCTGTATAATTCATCACTTTCGCCTTTTACGCAAAAAATCCATGCAGGAACCATTTAGGCTCATCGGTACTATAGTGTCCAAGCCGGAAAACCCAATATCTATAACCTGCTTCATCTTCTACCACGTAATAATCCCGGTGCAGGCCTTCAGACAGCCACCATTCCTGCTCGATCCTTTCCGGCCCGTCCGCGTTCTTTACTTTGTGTATTTTTCCCTGGTGAATAAAAAGTAGTGGCGGATAATCGGGAATAGGCACCGTTACCTCAATAGGTTCGGGTTCTTTCAGCAGATGTACCGGCCTTGGTTTATGATCCGGCCAGGGCATCGCCGGATCTTCCTGCAGGGAACCGGCTGTTTTCATCGCCCTTTCCGGCCAGTAATGCGCCTCGGGTACAAAACGGCGGATATGCTGGTGGCCGACCTTTTCCCCGATCCGGTCGAGCAGCTCTGTTAAAGCAGCGGCATCCTGCATGCTGCTACCCCAGAAGCTTTCCTGCGCTACAGGCATATCCTCTACTACAGGCGCTTCCAGTATAAACAGCTCAATACCGAGCGCCGGTTCAATAGTGGCTATCTTCAACTCCAATAATTTAAAGAGGTGTTCTATGCTCCGGGAAGGTTTATTCGTGCCAATAGCAATTTGCTGGATATTGCCATCTACCCTAAAGCCCTTCAGCGTCAAGGACCTTAATCCTTTTGTATCGTCCAGTAGTCGTTTGCACAGAGCCGATAGCAATTTCTTAATCGCTATTTCAATACCCGTTGCCGTGCAGACAGGTTCAAGGCATGGCAACCTTTCCTGGTACAATACCGGAAGCCTAGCAGGTTGCAGGTATTCTTTTTCTTTGCCTGTTGCCTGGTCAAGCCTGCGTAAAATATCAACACCAAAACGCTTCCGCAAAGAGGCCCGTGGCATATCCATAAAATTACGGACGCGGTATAATCCCAGCTTTTCGAGTTTTTCCGTTACTAAAGGATCCAGTCGTAAGGCAGCAGGTGGTAATTGGGATAGAGCCGTAAGGGTTGCTCCGGCAGGGATTATTGCAGGGCTGCGATAATACCGGGCTGCAGCCCATGCCATGCCGATGGTATCGGCTATAGCAACAGATACGGCAAATCCTTTTGCCTGCAACTTTGATACAATATCTTCCAGGTACCTTTTTTCACCATTCCATAAATGCGTGCAGCCGCTGGCATCCAGCAGCAAACCATCAGGGCCGTCTACAGCCGCAACAGGTGTATAGCGTAAAGACCATAAAGCCAGCTCTTCCAGGAGTATGCGCTCCGCCCCTTCTTTGTAATTGATAACTGTAAGTTCAGGGAGGATGGCTCTGCAATCCGCTACGACCATACCTGTACGGATATCCTTTTGCAGTGCTATGCTGTTGACACCTTTTACCTTGACCTTACCCCTTTCAGGGGCAGCTATAGCAAGAGGTTTATCACGCAGCTCCGGCTGCGAAGCAATAAGGGCATCTGTTAACAGATGCGGGAACCATATGGAAACAAACCGCTCAGCCATAAAGCCCTGTTTGCAGTGTCCTTATATCCGTCGAAGTAGCCGTAGTAATATGCTTAAATTTTCCGCCTGTCCACGCTACATGCCAGGTGCCGGGATGTCCGTTCCTGATCCTGGACAGGGTCACTTCCCAGCTGGGGAAGCCTACACCCGGCATCTCATCCTCTGTTTGGGATGATACCGGCTTTATATGCCAGCGGGAAACACAGGCTACTGCGTTTTCATTCCGCGGATAATAACGGTGTATCAACCCCGTCACTTTACTACCCTCCACTGCCAGCTGGAGCCTGCGGGACTGCGTAAAGCTTAGGTCAGGTATTTCTCCTACCACTGCTGCCAGCAGATCGCACTTTAATGCTTCCTCCACCACCCAGAGCGCATCTATACTTTTAGCAACATCTATAAATAAAATACGGTCCGGGTCAATACCGAAACGCTTGAGCGCCGGCGGGTAGATCGTCCGGCGTACTGCTACCCAGATACAGTACGCATCTTTTTGCATCAGCCTGCTGAGCAGTCCCGTGATAAACCCGCTTGTGGCTGCCGCTTCTTCCCGTGCGTAGCTCAGGAACTCATGTACGGCAGCTACAGGAAAGGTCTTGCCGGGGAAAGCCTGCTCCAAAGGTTCAATGCCCAGCCGCACTTTATTGTTGTCCTTATCGCGCAAACCCTGCATAGAAAGTATCTCCCTTTGCAGCTGTTCAATAATATCGTTCCTCTTTGCTGATGTTGCCATGTTCACAAAATTCATTACTTTTGTTATTATTAATAACAAAAATTAGTTCCCAATAATAGCAATAACCCATGAGCGGCACAAAAGTTTTTTTCCACAGCAATATTCGTCTCCTGCGGGAACGCAAACACCTCACGCAGGAAGATTGTGCGCAAAAGCTTGGTATTTCACGTATTAAACTGGCTGCTTTGGAGTCAGGCAGGACAGAAAACCCGACAGCCCGGGACCTGATAAATTTTTCGGAATTTTTTGGCATCAGCATCGACAGCCTGTTCAAAGTAGACATTTCTCAATTGTCAGCAATGAAGCTAAGGGAGCTCGAAGCAGGTAATGACGTCTATACGACCGGTAGCAAATTGCGGGTGCTGACTATTACCGTAGATAAGGACAACAGGGAAAATATGGAGTATGTGCCGGTAAAAGCAAAAGCAGGTTACCGCTCCGGCTATAATGACCCCGAGTTCCTGGCCGCTTTGCCAAAATTCTCTTTACCTAACCTGCCTAAAGGCGGCACTTACCGTATGTTCCCGACAAAGGGGGATTCGATGCTGCCGATACCAGAGGGAAGCGATGTTATTGGTCGTTTTGTGCAGGACTGGCAAAGTATAAAAGACAAGACGTTATGTATTGTCATTTTAAAAGGGGAGCAGGACTTTGTATTCAAACAGGTAACGGTACAGGAAAACCAATTGCTGCTACAATCGCTTAACCCTTTATACGAGCCCTATTCCGTACCCCTATCGGAAATATTAGAGCTCTGGGCTTTTTATTGTTACCAGTCAAAGGAAATACCACAGGCAACAGGAGACCTGCAAACGGTGCTGAAAGCGATAGGTGAAGTAAGAAATGATATACAGGCAATCCGGTCTGGTAAATAAAAAGGCCTGCCCAGCGAGCCAACCTTTATAAACTCTATTACCACGAAAGCTTAAATACAACACCAGTACGTGAAAGAGAAGATTAAAAGCTGCCAGCCGAAGCTATTTGATGATGAAGCACAATTACTATTGCCCAGGGATCTGATCGACTACCACTCCTCTTTCCTGGAGGAAGAAGAGGGCGATTACTACCTGGATACATTACTGCATACCACTCCCTGGCAACAACACAAAGTAATGATGTATGAGAAAGAGGTCTGGACGCCGCGCCTTTCGGCATGGTATGGCGACCGGCCTATCCGCGACGGTGACAAGCGTCCGCCTATACCCTGGACAAATGAATTACAGGCTTTAAAGTGTAAGGTAGAAGCAGTAACAGGAATAAACTTTAACGGAGTGCTGCTTAACTATTACCGCAATGAGCAGGATTCGGTAGCCTGGCATAGTGATAAAGACACTATGCCGGGGATGAAGACAGAGATTGCATCCATAAGCCTGGGCGCAGAACGGAATTTTGATTTCAGGAGCAAGAACGATCCTAAGAAGAAATATTCCATCAAGCTGCAGCATGGTTCCCTACTGCTTATGAAAGGTGACCTTCAGCGCTATTGGGAGCACAGGATCGCAAAATCTTCTATACCGCTCGGGCCGAGGATAAACCTCACCTTTCGAAAAATAACCACAACCTAACCAACACTATAACCGATCAAGCTATAGAAGAGCCTTTCTAAAATTGAAGTGGCCTATGAAAATAATACCGGGTAAATTACCCCTTCCTGAGCATGTCCGCGTAGGCATCCGGCAAGGGGCTGTCTTCTATAGCCTTTGCCGCTTTTTCTACATCGTATTCAAACCGGATAAATTCCACCTTGATGCTTTCCTTATCTGAATTGTGCTGGTGTCTTCTGCCACCTCCTAAACACAAAAACCCGATTTGTATCGGGCTTTACATTCCTGCGGGCTGAGAGGGATCACAGTCGGACACCTGACACCAATTTTGGCCTTCTTTGAAAGCTTAAAACTTAATTTATGACTCTAAATTCTTTGGGCGATATACCCACCTTCGATTTAAATAATTTTGTAAAATGGGATGGATGCTCAAAACCAAGGTTGTATGCAATCTCGCTGATATTTTGATCTGTGCCCCAAAGTAGGGTTTTAGCCCTATCTATCAATTGAAGATGAATATGCTCCTGGGTTGTCTTACCGGTAAACTTATTTAGCAAATCGGATAAGTAATTTGACGAAAGGCACATCTTTGAAGCAAAATATTTCACATTAGGCAATCCCCGTTCTACAAGGTTATCATTTGAAAAGTAATCATTAAGCAGGGTTTCAAATTTCTGAACCAGCTCATTGCTCACTTTTTCCCTTGTGAAAAACTGCCGGTCATAAAAGCGGTTGCAATAGTTAAGCAACAGGCCCAGATTGTCTAAGATCAATCCATGCGTATGCTTGTCCAGGTTTTGCTTATATTCTTTTTTGATTTTGTCCAGGCAATCATGAAGGATGTTCTTCTCTTCTTCAGAAATGTGGAGCGCTTCATTCACACTATAGTTAAAAAAAGAATACCCGTGGATTTTTTTGCCTAATTCACTGCTGTATAAAATATCGGGATGGAAGAACAATCCCCAACCCTCCTTTATTTTAGTTTCCTGTGTGGCAGATAATACTTGCTGTGGAGCGGCAAACATCAAGGTTCCTTCCCCGAAATCGTAGTAAGACTGCCCATACTTCACTGAACCTTCAATTACTTTACACGTAATGACATAAAGTTCTGAGCGACATAAAAGATTTTCTTCGTACCTGTCATCGCTTATATTCGCATAATCTATTATCGTAATAAGAGGATGTTTTGGCATGCCACATCTATAAAACCGATGAAGATCGGCGACCGTTCTAATGTCTATATAGCGTTCTTCCATAATACCAATGTGACAAGAGATCAAATATAGTTAATTGAAAAAGTCTTTGATGGTATCCAGATATGTTTCTTCTGTATTTTTCAGCTTAGTATCAACAAAAAACCTGCAATCCTCACCTATCGTATAACGGAGCTGGCTGCCCTGATGAGTGGCGGCCCTATAAATTGTCATAGCTACATCTGCGGGAGATGCATTGGAAAATGCTGCCGTTTTCTGGGGATAGTTACGGTAGAATGCTGACAACAACGGCAGATACTCTTTGATCCCATTGGGAGCCATTTCTTTGGCATTGCTGAAATTAGTTTTGGCAGAACCTGGTTCAATAATTTTCACCCTGATGCCCAACTTGAATAGCTCAAAATGAAGCGCCTCTGAAAAGCCTTCGACAGCAAATTTTGAGCTTTCATACAGGCTGGCAAAAGGAAAACCTACTATACCGGCAACCGAAGAAATGTTAACGATTGCACCTTTGCCATTTTTACGCATTAAGGGCAAAACTGCCTGTGTGAACGATAGAGTCTGATACGGAACTGTCGCAGAGTATCAAATAAAGTTAATGTCTGACAGGAAAGTCGTATCGGAAAATGCTGGGTTTTATTAGGATAACTGGCTTTGAGTTGTCCGGTGGAAAATCAGGCCAAAGGTTGATAAAAGAAGTTCTAAACTCATTGTCTGTAGATTTCAGAAAAAGTGTGCAGGGCATTTCGCTCAATCTGGTCACTGATTCCGCTCCAAACTGATCAGTTTATTTTGCTGTAAAGTGTTCAATCGGCTTGATTTAAAGCGATTTAAGGTTTGCTGAAAGCTGGTTGGACCTCACGTATGCTTTTTGGATTATGGTCCGTCAGAAGCCGTTATTCAGGCTTTATTTCAGTTATCAGTGTCGGGGTTGTATCCTACGTTTTAACTTGGGCTGTCTGTCGTAATTCTGAGCTTGGTACGGCCTGATTTGGCTGTTTCAGGGGATTTGGGATGAGTTTAGAAAAATAGCTCCAAGCTTAGTGTAGATTTTGGGGGCGATGAAGGATTTCTTTCGGGGAGCATTCCGGCTGGATAGTTTGGACCGAAAAAGGGTGGACAGTTTCTCTGAAATCTACAAATAATAAGCGGTTTGATTTTAGTTGCGGTGATTTACGCGCGCTTATTACCCAAATTCAAAACAAGCTAAGTTAGCTTTTCTCGGTATAAAATTCTTGAAATAGACTCACCAATCTATTTTCTCTGCCTCCATTGCCATTAGAGTTTTGGTCTAAAATTCTAATCTTAGCTTAGAAGGATCAAGTTTAAAAATTAAAAGAGCTTTTTATCTTTTATTAGAAATATTGTCTTTACCTTTGTCCCGTAAAAGGAATTAAATGTTTTCAAAAACCTGCGAGTATGCTATCCGCGCTATGATCTTTGTCGCACAAAAGTCAAAGGACGGCAATAAGGTTGGCATCAAAGAAATAGCTAAGGGGATCGATTCCCCGGAGCATTTCATAGCCAAAATTTTGCAGGATTTGGGCAGAAGAAGATTACTGCAATCCGTGAAGGGACCGAACGGCGGCTTTTACCTTGATGCAGAGGCGCTCGACTGCTCGCTGGCAGACATTGTAAAAGTGGTGGATGGTGATAAGCTGTTTACTGGTTGTGGCCTTGGATTGAAGCAATGCTCCGAAACGCATCCCTGCCCCATACACCATGAATTTAAGGCAGTAAGGAAAGGCATCCAGCAAATGCTGGAGAAGGCAAAGCTCGGTGAGTTTACAGACGAACTGGAACAGAGCCTGACGTTCCTGAAACGATGAACATTTTTTTGTGATAATAAAAGATAAAAAGGTATTAATATCCATATTATGAAATCAAGTACTTTCATAAAAAAAGCCCCGCTACTTGCTTTGGGCGTTTTGTTGAAGTCAATGCCTGCCTCTGCGCAGCAAACCACCCCATCTGACTTTTCCTTTGGCTCAAGGGAAGCGATTACCTGGATGCTATTTATATTCCTGCTCGCACTCTTCTTTGCAGCGCTGGTCTTAAAGCAAAAAGTAGACAGCATCCGCAATAGCTATAAAAAGAAAGCCGAAGATGAGGAAGCAAAGGAATTAAAAGAACATTCCAGCAATCTGAACAGCAAACAAATAGGTAAGCTGATGAATTATAAACTACGCAATAAGGACAACAATACCCGTGCTTCGATATTGGTGATCCTACTTACGACATTGTTGTCGTTTGTGTCAAACAACAACCTGATGGCGCAAAACACAGCGGCTCCAAATGCAAATTCCCTGCTTAGTGAAACGGGTGTACTCATTACTATTGCGCTGTTGCTGATACCGGTACTGGCAGCCATTATCCTGCTGATCGTGAAAGTGACGAGTGCGTTGAACCACACAAAGAACAGGCAGAACCTCGAAGAGGCTGAAAAACTGGCTGCTTACCTTCGTTCGCTTCCGGAAGAAGAAGTCAATACAGGACTCAAAAGACGAAAGGCGGCACTTGATTTCCGTCTTAGCCATCAGGAACTATCCGGAAGCCAACCGGCGGAAGACGAAAAAGGCTTACTTCAGATCAACAGCCAAACAGGTCTACCCATTGTAGCACTGAAAAAGAAAGCCCTGCAACGACCCGGCATTGATCCCGGATTATCGAGGCTAATCCTGTGGTATTTGGGTTGCGCTACCTTCTGGCTGCTGTTTGGCACAACCATTGGCGAATATGTAGGTATAAAATTCGTTGCACCGGATGCAGACCATGTGAGCTGGCTAAGCTTTGGCCGTTTGCGACCTGTGCATACCAATGCCGTGTTCTGGGGCTGGGCATCACTTGGTATGTTGGGATTAGGATATTATGTCGTCCCTCGCGTAAGCAATACAAAGCTGGCCAACATGAAGTATGGTTGGTATGCACTCTGGTTTATTAACGCGGCAGTTGTTTTAGGGACCATATGCCTGATGGCAGGTATCAATAACGGCGGCGGTGAATACCGTGAATATATATGGCCGGTAACGCTTCTATTTGCTATAGGTGTTGTACTCACGCTCATTAACTTCCTGCAAACCATCGCCCGCCGTACTACAAGGGAAATCTATATCTCCAATTGGTACATCATTGCAGCGATCATTTTTGCTATTGTGATCACCATCGTAGCCTATGTTCCGTACTGGCAGAACGGCCTTGGCGAAACGATCATACAGGGTTATTACATGCACCAGGGCGTAGGCATGTGGTTCATGCTGTTTACACTTGGCATCGTTTATTACTTCCTGCCCCAACAGCTGAACAAACCTATTTACTCCTATAGCCTGGGCATCCTTGCTTTCTGGACGCAGATCCTTTTTTATACCCTGATCGGTACGCACCACTTTGTATTCAGCTCTATCCCGTGGTGGCTACAGACAGTGGCCATCGTCGGCAGCGCCGGTATGATCATTCCCGTTGTAGCGGGTACAACCAATTTCATCATGACCTTCAAAGGGTCGTGGTACAAGATCAAGGACAGCTATACGCTCCCTTTTTTCCTGGTAGGCATCATATTCTACTTTACCGGCTCCATGCAGGGGACAGCGGAAGCATTCCGGAGTACCAACCTGATCTGGCACTTTACGGACTTTACCGTTGCACACTCGCACCTGACCATGTATGGCATTATCTGCTTCTTCCTATGGGCAGCTATCTATGCCATCATCCCGCGCATTACAGGGAAGGAAGCCCCGCAGATCACCATCGGTGCACATTTCTGGCTGGCGCTCATCGGGCTGATGTTCTATACCATACCGCTTATGTATGGAAGCACCATGAAAGGACTGCTATGGATGGAAGGGAAGCCATTTATAGATGGTGTGGTGCTTATGGCTCCTTACTGGCTGTGGCGGGCCATCGGCGGCAGCCTGATGTGGCTTTCTCACCTGTTTTTTGCCTATAATATATACAAGATGATGGCAGGCCGGTATATTATAGATGTGCGGGAAACAGCCATCCAAAAACTCGACGATTCAACGACCACTCAACCAATTGCATAATCATTATTCACACAACGATGGAATTATTCGATAATCATAAAAAGCTGTTCGGTACTGCTACTATATTTTTTGTAGGACTTACTATTCTGGTGGCTATTATGCCCGCCATCCGTAACCAGGACAATAACCAGCCGCTTCCGGGTGCTGTGGAATTAAGCCCCGATGCCGCAAAAGGTAAAGCCCTGTTTATTGCTAATGGCTGTGTCGCCTGCCATACCCAACAGGTCAGGAACGTGGACATGGATAAGATGTGGGGATCGCGGCCAAGCCTTGCTGCTGACTACGCCGACAATCATCGTACTGATATATGGCGGAATACCGCCACCCTTATGGGTACAGAGCGCACTGGCCCCGACCTGACGGATATTGGCAACAGGCAACCAAGTAAGGACTGGAACCTGGTACACCTGTACAACCCGCGCATCGTCGTCAAGGAATCCATTATGCCTGCCTATAGCTGGCTATTCACCATTAAGAAAGAACCGTCAAAATCAGATGTTATTGTCAATGTACCTGCAAAGTATCTGGCAGGGCAGGAAGGGAAAGTTGTTGCCACCAAAGATGCCCTATACCTGATTGCCTACCTGCAATCGCTCAAGCAAACCAAATTGCCGGATGGCACGACAGCCCCTGTTTTCCTGTATAAAAAAGAGCAGAAAAAAGTAGCTGGGGCAGCAGGATCCGAACCGGATGGTAAAGCCTTATATACTGCGAACTGTCAAAGCTGCCACCAGCCTAATGGAGAAGGGTTACCAGGTGCCTTCCCGCCGTTGAAAGGAAGCCCGATTGTTACAGGTGATGATCTGGAGAAGTATGTGGATATTATTATGAATGGCTACGATGCAAGGGCGGAATACGGTGTAATGGCACCCGTAGGTACGAACATGGAATGGACGGAACATGAAGTTGCTGCGGTTATAAATTACGAACGATCAAGCTGGGGGAACAATGGTAAAAAAGTGACACCTGAAGAAATTAAGAAGATCATTGATTTCGTAAAACTTAAAGCTGACAAATAATGAAAAAGATTGTTTTGAGCGTACTCCTTCTTTTTAGCGCTGTTTGGGTAATGGCCTGCCCTGTCTGCGAACGTAACCAGCCCAAAATACTCAGAGGCATTACACATGGTGCCGGCCCGGAAAGTAAATGGGATTACGTGATCGTGTGGACAACGGTTGCCATAGTGCTGCTAACACTGTTTTTCTCTGTTAAATGGCTCATTCGCCCCGGCGAAAAATCTGACCGTCATATCAAACGTTTCATTTTAAACAACGAATAAGATGAGTGATAAAAGCACCATATTCATCTTTATAGATGACGATACCAAACCGGTTGCGCAGGTACAGTCACCGGTCAGCTTCGAGCTGGATACACGTAAGCTCACCGATGGCGACCATATACTAAAGATCGTAAGCAAAGACCCGACCGGAAAGGAAGGCATCCGTAAGATCCCCTTTGTTGTGCGTAACGGCCCTGCCATAGCCATTGAAGGGATGAAAGAAAATGCGGTTGTGGACGGCGTATTGCCACTGATGATCAACGCTTACGGAAAAGGCGATCAGAAGTCCTTCCTGATTGAAGGCAGCGAAACACCACAAAGTATTCCCTGGTGGGTCTGGATACTGATCATTGGTTTTGCAGGATGGGCGTTATACTACCTTTTCAGCTATTTTTCTATCGGACAATAACAGACGAAATGAGTGAAAGAAAAGACATAGCGGCAATGGAAGATATTCAGCTATTGGTAAATACTTTTTATGAAAAGATCAGGATTGACCTGTTATTGGGCGGCATATTCAACGGTGTGATAAAAGACCGCTGGCCGGAGCATCTGGAAAAGATGTACCGTTTCTGGCAGACCGTTCTGTTAGGAGATCATACCTATTACGGCAGTCCCTTTCCGCCGCACGCGCAGCTACCGGTGGAACAAAAACATTTTGATGCGTGGCTAAAGCTATGGCATGAAACCATTGATGAACATTTTACAGGCATAAAGGCAGATGAAGCAAAATGGCGGGGTGATAAGATGGCTGTCATGTTCCTTTTCAAGATCGAATATTACCGTAATCATCCCGCAACCCCATTGTTATGAAAACTATGAAACAGCAATCTGTGGCTATCGCCTGCCTGTTTATCTGGATCGGCTTTGTCTGTGCGATCAGCTTTCTGGAAGCATGGCTAAAATTTCAGGCACCCGGGGTAACACTGCCGATTGGTTTAGGTATCGGCAGGTTGGTGTTCGGCGCGCTAAATAAAGTAGAATGGGTTTTTGTGATTGTAGTATGTATCAGTGCCGTGTTATACGGTAGACCTGTGTTTACTACTGCCCATATTACTTTTGCGTTTATCGTTGTCGTTCTTGCTTTACAGACTGCATGGCTACTGCCCGCATTAGACGCGCGTGCGGAGCAGTACATACAACAGCAACCAGTTCTTCCCTCCAGGCTGCATCTTTGGTTCATGGGTGCAGAAGTTCTTAAAGTAACCGGTCTTTTCATAACAGCAGTATCGCTTTTTAAACAATCTTAAAATAATGGAGCAACAGCAGATCATTGAAGCCATCAATAAAAAATACAGGGATATGGGTGAGAACCCGGATACCTATCTGAAGGGCTTATTGCAGGCGAAGCCCATCAACTATTGGGACTATGTGGAAGTAGATACTTTACTGTCGCTGCAAAAGCCACGTACCGATTTTGCAGATGAAGAGATCTTCATCATGTATCATCAGGTAACAGAACTCCTGCTGAAATTAATGATCCATGAGATAAAGCAGGTTGTTTACAAAAAAGACATTACCGAAGCATTCCTTATCGGCAAGATCAGCCGGATGAATCGCTATACAAAAATGCTGATCAACTCCTTTGACGTCATGCGGGAAGGCATGGACTATGACGACTACAATACGTTCCGGGCTACGTTGACACCGGCAAGCGGCTTCCAGAGCGCGCAGTTCCGGCTGGTGGAAATTTATTGTACCCGAATCGGCAACCTGATCAACGAAGAAGGCAAAAAGCGGTTATCAGCTGAACCTGAAATGGAAGAATATTTTGAGCATATCTATTGGAAAGATGCTGGCCTGAATCGTGAGACAGGAGAGAAGACCCTGACCCTTCGCCAGTTTGAGGAAAAGTATGGAGACAGGCTTGTGGCACTGGCGCAGAAGGTCAGGGGTAAAACGATTGAGGAGCGTGTAAACAGCATCAATAACCCTTCGGCAGCACTATTGGATATACTCCGTGAATTTGACCGGCTGTACAATATCGAATGGCCGTTAGTGCATTTGAATACTGCCCGGCATTACCTGGACAGCAAAGGAGAAAACCAGGCGGCTACCGGTGGCTCGCAATGGAAAAGATATCTGCACCCTCAGTTCCAGCAAAGAAAGTTTTTCCCCGCTTTATGGACAGGAGATGAAAGGGATAACTGGGGTACAGAAAGTGATCTTTAATAAATATTAAAAAGAAACCAAAATGACCATTTCAAAAGAAAGTATCATAGGCATCATCGTAGCGGAAGATTATCGGGCTGCGGCTATATTTGAACAGGCAGGAATAGACTTCTGCTGTAATGGCAATCGCACCATAGAGGTAGCATGCAAGGAACAGAACATGCCAACCGACAGGTTGCTCGGCAATCTGCAAATGGCACTGGGTTCTACTGCCCGGAAAGACGATGCAATTAGTGACTATAAATCCTGGCCGTTAGACCTCCTGGCTGATTTTATCGAGAAGAAGCACCACAGGTATGTCACCGAACAGATCCCTGTTATTGAAGCTTTCCTTGAAAAAATCATACGTGTTCATGGGCATAAACATCCCGAGCTTACCGAAATAAAAGAACTCTTCGATGCAAGTGCGGCAGAGTTAACCGCGCACATGAAGAAGGAAGAGTTAATGCTGTTTCCCTTTATCCGCAAAATGGCACAGGCAAAACAGGCCGGCAGCAGTGGCGTTACGGCTCCTTTTGGCACGATAAAGAACCCGATACGGATGATGATGCACGAACATGACGGAGAAGGTGAACGCTTTCGCAGGATAAAAGAACTGAGTGACCAATACACATCTCCGGCAGACGGCTGTAATACCTACCGTGCGGCTTATGCGGCCCTCAAAGCATTTGAAGATGACCTGCACCTGCATATCCATCTTGAGAATAATATCCTGTTCCCTAAATCTATTGAGTTGGAGCAATCCTTTGCTTAATGGTAATTGGTAAATTTGGGTTTATTTTCTAAAAGGTCTTGCTATGACTGATAACCAACAACCCCAATACAGTTACGATACCCTCAGCGAAGCGGTCAATGATCTCATTAAAAGAGGCTATACTACAGACTTCCTGTTGCAGGAAGAAAAAGACTGCTTATTATGCAGCAATAATTCACTGGAATTATCGCCTGAAGATTTTATCATAGATGAAGTATATCGCTTTGAAGGGATGACCGATCCTGCTGATGAAAGTATCGTATTCGCCATTTCCTCAGAAAAGCATCATATCAAAGGGTTGGTGATCAATGGCTTTGGAGCTGATTTCGGGTACCGCTCCTCAAAGCTGGTCGAGCATTTGCGAAAGCATTTGTAATTAGCGTTTATACAAAAAGTACTTATGAAAAGACATGAAAGTATCGTAGCCCTTTCCAGGGAACACCATTTTGGATTATTGTTCTGCTGGAAGATAAGGCAGGGTATAAAAAAGCACGTACCGACAGAAAGGATACAACCCTATATACAATACTTCTGGGATTATCATTTACAGCAGCATTTCGAAGAAGAAGAAAAGCTACTCTTTGCTGCGTTGCAGGATGATCTATGCGATCAGGCAATATTGGAGCATAATAATATCCGGGAATTAGTAGCATCAGTTAACCGTATTATACCGGTGCGGCCCGATAAACTCATTTTGCTGGCGGACACCGTTGATAATCATATCCGTTTTGAGGAGCGGACTTTATTTCCGCATATAGAGAAAGAGTTGCCCGAAGAAGTGTTAGCGGATATAGGATTACGATTGAAACTATTGCACGAAGGGCATCCTAAGGATAATTACCACGATGAGTTCTGGGTATAAGACATAACACTATGAAGTCCGGTATTTCCCTAAAAGTGGTTGTGGGAGGACGAGCATTGAAACGCCTGCTTCCAAAAGGAATTGAAATATTGTAAAAATCATGTTTACCTTCTTCGGAAATCCGTAGGGCGTGAATGGGTAAACTCCTGGAATGCATCACTGAATGAACTAATCGTTATATAGCCAACGGCGTAAGCAATATCACCGATAGGCTGCTGCGTCTTTAAGATCAGCTCAATGGCCTTAATCATGCGGATCGTTTTTAGGTACTGAAGGAAAGATATTTGCAGCGTAGCCTGGAATAACCTGGACAAAGTCCGCTCGCTGATATTAAAACGGCTGCTGACGCTATTTATAGTAAGCCGTTCGCCTATATTTTTCTCCAGGAACTTAATGATCTTTTGCATCTGCTCATTATCCGTGGTTGGCAGGATAATGGGGAGTGCCTTGGTATTAAGCCCTGGCAGGATCTTCTTGAGCGCAACCAGGAACTCGAAATTTTCATCTTTGCTGCCCACATGCCTGCCATCCCATTGCTCCGTATAATTGATCATCTGGATCAGCAGCTCACTGGCGGGATAGATACCCAATTTACTATAGAAAGGATCGGCAGTGTCGTCATAGGCATAGAAATACAGGGAACGGAGTACCGTTGCCGAATAGCCAATGCGCAGTATATGCTCCATACCTTGCGGCACCCAAAAGAAATGCTTTGCCGGGATCACATAGGTGCGGTAATCAATAGTGATATAGGCAATTCCTCCCTCCACATAACTAAGCTGCCCTTTTGTATGCGCATGAAGCGGTATCAGCTTTTCAGATTTTTCGTGCATCACAAATACGCTTTCACTTTGTTTGTCGATCTCCGGCAAGGAAGCAATCAAGCCCATGTCTTTAGGTTCAGTAAGTATGGTTTTTGCTGAAGCAGCAAAGATAAATTTAATTGGCTGGAATAGTGAAAAAATTGACCTTTTTAGGGAAATGAGACATAAGCAGGATTGATAATTTTGCATCCCAGATTATGAACCGAAGAAATATAGCATTCTTATCCGGGTTATTATTTTCAGGTTGTGCCTTCCCTTCCTATGGCCAAACGAATACTGCTGCAAATGATACCCTTAAGATTTCCCTGTCAGAGGCATGGCATAAAGCAGAAGAACAAAGCAAGTTGGTGGAAATAAAAAAGATAGCCACCGGCATTGCCAATGAAGAAGTTAAAGATGCCCGTATGGAACGCTATCCGGAACTTGGCATAATGGGCAGCGCAGAAAAGGCAACCAATATCCCGATCTATGAAAACGGGCTGTTTTCCAAACCGACACAGCATGAAATTATCCATACGCTGTACCGCGTAGGGGCAGATTTTTACCTGAACCTGTACAATGGCAACAAGACAAACCTCAAGATAACCGAAGACAAAACGCTGCACCAGATCAGCATGATACAGGAAGACCAGGCGGTATCCGACATCCGTTACAAGACTGCGGCGCTTTATCTCGAATTGCAGAAGTCACTTATCTTCCGAAGCCTGATTACAGAAGATATTGCCGATCAGGAGAAACAATTAAAGGAGATCAAAGCTTTCCATAAAAACGGGACGGTGCTTAAAAGTGACGTGTTACGGGTGGAACTTGACCTTTCCAAAAGAAAAATGACACTGGTAACTATAGAAAACGATATTCTCATTGCAAGCCAGAAGCTCAATATTATTATCGGAGAACCGGATGAGCGGGTAATCCTCCCTGCAGATCTGGATATCCACCAGGATGAACAGGCAGGTTATGAAAAATATCTTGCAGACGCGTTGCAGCATTCATTCCCTTATCATATTTCAGCGCAACAGACAGCATTAAGCGAGGTGCATCTCAGGCAGGTAAAGGCGAACCTTCGGCCTAAGTTGGGCATGTACGGGGATTTCTACTATGCTAACCCGCAGATATTCCTTTATCCATATAATCCATACTGGTATTCCCTCGGCGTTGCTGGCCTAAAGGTATCCTTTCCAATATCGGAATTGTATCACAATGTCCATAAGGTCAGGGTGGCAAAACTGGAACTCGAAATGGAGGAGGAAGCACATAAGGATACAGAGGACAGAGTAAGACAGCAGGTAAAAGAAGCATTCCTGCGATATAAAGAAGCGTTGGTGCAGATAGGGGTGGCAGAAGTGAATGTAGCCCAGGCCGAGGAAAACGCCCGCATTATCAAAAATACCTATTTCAACCAGACCTCGCTCATTACTGACCTGCTGGATGCCGATGTACAGGTGTTGCAAACCCGTTTTGAGCTGGCTGCAGCCCGTATAATGGCTCAAAACAGATACTATTTACTCCAAAACATTACAGGCGTTCTTTAAATACAATGAAAAAAAAATACACCGTTACGGACAGGCTGATTACAAAGGTCACAGGATGGATTGCAGGCATCATAGTGATAGCACTTGCTATCTGGGGAATCTTCACCCTTTGGGGATACTATACTTATGAACAGACCAATGACGCACAGGTAGAAGAATATGTCAATCCCGTAATTTCAAGGGCAGGCGGTTTTATCGTGTCTGTAAGGTTCGAGGAAAACCAGCATGTCAAAAAGGGGGATACACTGCTAATTATCGACAACCGGGAATATATACTGCAACAGGAGCAAACGCAAGCATCCATTCAAAAAGCAGAAGCACAGCTACAGGTACTGGAGAGCAATATCCACACGCTGGAAAAGACAGCCGCATCATCCAAAGCCCAAATCACCGCAACAAAGGCAAAGGTCTGGAAACAGCAATTGGACTACGACCGTTACCGCCAGCTCTATAACGAGGAATCAGCAACCAAACAGCAACTGGAAAACATGCAGGCGACGCTGGATGTCAACACCAGCGACTACCAGTCTGCACAAGACAATTATGATGCCGCCTCTTCCCGCATCGGGGACATTAAGGCGGAAAAGGCAGTAGTGCTCGCTGAGATCACACGGTTAAAAGCATTATTGGACAGGCATAAACTGGACGTGAGCTATACCGTGATTACGGCATCTTATGATGGAAGGATGGGCCGGCGCACCGTAGAAGTGGGACAAATGATCGACGCCGGTGAAACCCTTGCTTTCATTGTCAATAATGAAACAGATAAATGGGTAGTAGCGAACTACAAGGAAACGCAGGTGGCACACATGCACATCGGTGATTCGGTAAAAGTGATCGCAGATGCTTATCCGGGACAGGAATTTAAGGGAACGATCATTTCCCTGTCACCGGCTACCGGTTCCAGCTTTTCGCTTTTGCCTCCCGATAACTCTACCGGCAATTATGTCAAGATCGTACAACGTATTCCCGTCCGCATCCGTGTTGATGGCAACAGGAAAGAGACAGAGGTGCTCAAAGTGGGCATGAACGTAAACGTTTACGTACCTAAAGACCAGCGTCATGGATAGCATTATTCCTATATTCCGTCCCTGGGCACCCGAATGGCTGGTAAAGGTGATCCTATTCTCACTTATCCTGCCGAGCATAGTGCTGTTCTTTCTCCCACTGGCAAACATTAATGCTGCGGCGGGTTACTATGGAAGCGAACCTGCGGACATTCAATTCGCCGTTGCCCTTTTCTATGCAGGCTATGTTGGCTTTTATAGCCTGGAACGCCGGTTCTTCACTTACCTGGCCACAAAAGAGTATTTTATCCTGTTCACCTTTCTGCAAATACTGACCAGCCTTATATGCTACCACACTCATGAGGTATATATACTTTTCCCCGTCAGGTTTATACAGGGTATGCTTTTCTCAAGTACTGTTAACCTTTCCCTTTCCCTGATGTTTACACGCCTGCGCAGTGAACGGGCAAGGGAAATCAGCTTTTCCGTTTTCTTCGGTTTGCTCATTTGTGCTATACCGTTCAACAATTTCGTTACCGCCGACCTTATCGATTCCTACAATTTTAATATTGTTTATAAAGGTGCATTGTTTTCCTATCTTCCTTGCCTCATATTGTTGTTACTGGCTATGAACAATGTACGGCTCCATGTCCGCTTCCCCTTATATAAGCTGGACTGGCAAAGTTTCTCCATATACAGCATCTTTCTTTGCCTGATCGGTTACATCATGATATACGGGCAGGAATACTATTGGATGGAAGACCGCAGGATCAGCTACAGTGTCATTACTATTATGGGGCTTGCTGTCTTATACATGCTGCGCCAAAAAAGCATGAAGCGTCCTTATATAGATTTGCGGACACTGCGGTACCGAAACTTTAAAATCGGATTGTTGGTACTGTTCGTTATGTATATCTGCCGTTTTTCTTCCGGCATTACCAACAACTTCTTTGCAACGGTGCTGCGTTTTGATCCGATGCACGTTTCCTATATCAACCTCCTTAATCTTACGGGATTGGTTATAGGCGTGATTATTGCCTGCTGCATGATCCTGCAAAAAAAGCGGATACGTTATGTGTGGCTACCGGGATTTCTTTTATTGTTAACCTTCCATGTCACTATGTTTTTTCTCTTTGATATACAGGCTGATGAACACAATTACTTTATACCGCTATTTATTCAAGGGCTTGGCGTAGGCATGATTATGGTGCCTACTATCGTTTATTCAATCTCTGCGGTTCCGGTATCATTAGGCGCATCAGCTTCGGCTATTTGTCTCGCTATCCGTTACCTGGGTTTTTGCATCAGCATTGGTATTATCAATTACTTTGAACTATTTGAAAGAAGCAGGCATTATAATGCCTTTCAGGATCATCTTACCAAAATTGACCCGGCAGTAAGGCAAACATTCCACACACAGACACGGCAGTTGGTTGCCAAAGGGTTAGCGCCCGGACAAGCGGCAAAGGCTTCTAATAAATTGTTGGTCAGCAGTATTAACGGACAAGGTCAGCTTCGTTTTGCAATGGACTATTATGAGCTGATGTCGGCACTGATCGTAGGTATATTACTGCTCATTGCACTTTTCCCGTACCTGAACAGGACTACAGCTTATTTAAGGTCCAGAAGGCTGTCGCCAGCATAATATTTAACACTAATAATCATTATTATGAAACCAACAATACACATCAAGAGAGCGTACGAAAAACCATTGAAAAAAGATGGTTACAGGGTGCTTGTGGACCGGCTATGGCCACGGGGCGTAGAGAAGGAGGAAGCTGCGTTGGATGAATGGGCAAAAGAGCTGGCTCCATCGGTACATCTCAGAAAATGGTGGGGACATGATCCTGAGATGTGGATTGAATTTCAAAAGCAGTATAACGTTGAGCTGAGGCGCAATAAAGCGGTGGATGCCTTTATAGAAGATCATTGCGATAAAAAGATCATCACACTTGTTTATGGTGCAAAGGATATAGAACATAACCACGCTATTGTATTACAAGCGTATCTGAAGCAGCAGTATGAATCCTTCTGATAAGAGAACCATACTGTTCACGCTGATCTTCAAGCACGAGCATTATCCCGTTCAGACAGCGCGGTACGAATATCATCCGCTTATGACACTGATTGCTGATTATTTGGGAACTGATGGCTTTGGCCGGTGGAGCGGCATAGGGAGCTGTGGCACCAGCATGGTCATTATTTGCAGCCAGAAAGTTTTGCTGTCTGTGCTGTGACATTGCAATAGATGATGGACTGGCTATACCGAAGTAGTCATTTCAGAGCAATATTATCAAACAACATCATCAAATAAAAAACTACGTCTATGAAAAATATTTTGTCCTTATGCCTTGTACTTTTACTTGCGGCGTGTAAAAAAGACAATAAGACCTTCAGCCTGAAAACAATAAAACTGAGTGACTACCGGAAAACTTATCTCCTACCACAGAAACTTTATCTTGAAGTTTTTGATGGTAATTCATCAACTGCAATCGCACATACCGATCCGTATCCAAGTGAATTGACGCTGCCTGCGACTTTTATAGTACATCCAAATGTTCCTATGACCTTGTACAACAAAAAGTATAAGATACAATTGTGGGGAGACGTGAGCGGCTACATTAGTGGCTGCCAAATAAACATGGATGAATACAAGATCATATTTCCTATTGATATGGAAGTTGAAAGCGATAGCCTTACTGTTTCTATTGCCGGAAGTTGGGAATAGAAACAGTAAGTGAAAGATCATTAAAGCTCCAAAAAGAAAGTTGCGAATGGAAAATATAAAGGCATTAGATGATATTATAGGCGATTTGCTCGACCGTGGATATTCTCTTGGATTTGAAGAGCTGCAGCGGACGAGGTTGGATTTAGGCGAAGAGCATATTCAAACCTTGTCTGCAAATGAATTTGTAATAGACGAGGTTTACTGTTGTAGTGACGGTTTGCAGGATGTTATATACGTATTTGCCGTTTCGTCTGTCCGGTATAGAATAAGAGGTGTAGTCATTAATACCGTAACTACCGAAACCTCCATTACTCTGAAAGAAATATTTCAAAAAATAAAGGGCGCCTTTTTTAGGTCTTTTAAAGCACTCTGCTGAAAATCAAATTTAACATATCTACCTACATCAATAAAGGCAGAAATTCAAACTCCTGCCTAATTAACATCTTCCTCATCTTCATCGAACCAAAATAACATCCCCTTTCCTGACCGTTACCTTCCCTACCCCATTATCAACCTCTAAAAGGTAATAGTATGTTCCGATTTCAGCTGGCATGCCGTTATAGGTACCATCCCATCCAAGCTCTGCGGCCTTGCCGAATGCCTGGAACACTGCCTGCCCCCACCTGTTGAACACGCTAAAGGAAACAATACTATAACCCGAACCCTCCACCAGCGGCCTGAACCGATCATTAAGCCCATCACCGTTCGGGCTAAAGGCATTCGGCATCAGTGAAAAGGGCGCTACCCGCACCTTGACATCAGCAGATGCTACGCACCCGTATGCATCTGATATCCCGGATACGGAAAATACCTGCGTTGTCCATACCTGAACCTGTTGGCTATAAGGATTTCCACCGGCAAGCATACCGGCCGGTTCCCAACCTGTGACTGTGTAAGGCTCCGGCGCTACCGACTTTAAATCCACCAGCGTACCTCTTTCCACAACCGTATCGCTGGCCAACAATTCCAACAATAGTTCCTTTACATGAATACGCTTTACAGCAGTATCGCTGCAACCCTCCATGTTGGTTACCCGGAGCATGGCATCATACTCACCACCTGAACTATAGCTGTGCAATGCATCCCGAGTTTCCGCGGATGCACCGTCACCGAAGTACCAATGTTGCAAAGGCGCAGCAGATGTATTATAAAAGTAAAGATCCCTGCCATTACAGATTATGGTATCTGCATCAAAGGATGCTTCCGGCACCGGCAAGGCCTGCACTTCGAATTCCAATACCGTATCACAACCGGAAGCAGTAGTAATACGCAACCGGTTTAATCCTGCATCCAACCCAACTACCGTATCGGCATTTCTCCCGTTAACCTCCCTAACAACATTGCCGCCTATATCCAACCAGCTAAAATTATACACAAAACCTTCCCCACCCTGCACAATGGAACGCCCCTGGAAAGCTCCCGGACAACTATAGCCGGCCTGTTTAATCTCTGGCAGCGGCACCATCGTTACATGAAAAGTATCGATATGATAGCTGCAATCTGTGCCAAAATAGCGAACGTAATAGGTGCCAGAAGCAGTTGCCGCATAAACAGAAGAATCACTGTCATCCTGCCACCGGTAGCAGGAGCCGCTTGAATCAGCCATCAAAAAGGCAGTATCCCTGAAGCAACCCGTCACAACAATACTACCGGTCACCGTATCGGGCTTAACCGGCGGCAGCACGATATCCGGCGGCAGGTCTGCGCCTGTAATAAATCCTAAAGGAAACGAAATAACATCCACCATCGGGTTGGCAGCCAGTCCTGCCAGGTTCGGTTGTTCTATAGAATGATATTTTGCCGTTGCCGCCGAAGGCAAACAGGAACCACAGGCGCCCGTATTATTGCCCATGTAGATCTTACCATTCGAAGCCAGCTTCAGGTCGCCTATCGGCATTTGCGTCGTATCACAATAGCAAAAAGGAATCCAGACCGGTATGAGCGGGCTGCTCAGCATCCAGGTCTTAGAGGCCAGTATTGCTGACGGCAATCCCATGTCCAGGTCAAACTGGTACACACTGGTATCCGAGCTGACATATAGCTTACCGGCATCCGGTGAAAATGCTACGCCATCAAAGTGCTGGCTGGTATCGATGATACGTGCGTTTTTTACCTTGCCGCTGCATTTCTCAAAATCATAAAGCTCCAGTCCTCCTTTCGGAACGACAAAAGCATTTCCTGCCGCATCGTAGTATTTCGCAATGGTGGCAGCCAGCAGCTTACCATCCGGCGATGCCTTCAGCTTACCGGCAATAACATCGCCATTATACCAGGAAACGGAGAAATCTCCTACCTCAGAAATCACCGGCACGGTATTCAAACCTGATTCCGATATTTCATACGACCGGAACTGCCCGGCATTCCTGGATCGCACCACCAGCCAGATACTAGAACACCCTTGCACCAAAGTCAGCTTGCTCACCGTGGAAAGCCCATTCACACCGCCAAATCCATTAATACTGGTATTCTTAGCTACCACATCGCCCAACCCACCATTAAGGCTCATGTCTACAAGACTGTAAAATAAGGCGCCGTTCTTCTGATAGATCACAAAATACTGGTCGCTGTTACCCGGATGCGGGCAAATCAGCGGTGCCAGGCTATAGGTCGTCCCGATGGTAGGATACCGGAGCCCTGTACCATTGGGCATTACATTTCCATTGCGATCATACACCTTACAACTGGTACCTCCGGTATAAAACAGTGGGTTGCCGGATGCATCACAAACTGATTGGCTGGCCTGTATTCCGGAAAGAGCGGTAGTACTCGTATCATAATAAAACACTTCCGGCAAACCACCATTAAAGCGCAGCCCGTAATTGGAGCCCCCGAACCCGCCCGAAGGCATCCCATCGGCCATCCATACATTACCTTCCGACTGGGCTAAAGCGGTAACAGAACTGGCAAAGACGAAATAAACAATAGTATATAGTTTTTTCATAGCAGAAAGATTGCAAGCTATTCCCGGGGTTCCGGGAATAGCAAAGAGGATAAATTAACGGGAAGCAGCTTTTACCAGCTTATAAGCCTTTACCAGTTGCCCCTGCCCATCATGCAGCAGCAGCATATACAGGCCCTCAGGGAGCATACCGACATCCACAGTACCCGGCGCATCAAAAGAAGCAAGCAGCCGTCCATCTACAGTGGATAAATGGCCCAATAACTTCCTACCTGATTCGATATAGAGGCGATCGCTGACAGGGTTTGGATAAAGACGGATACCGGCACCCGCCAATAAATCCTCAATACCCGTAGGCAGTTCAAACGTAACCGGCTCCGAAACGCCTTCACAACCGTTTGTATCGGTCACGACAACGGAGTAAGCCCCATCAACAACCGGCAAGTAGTAGTCCAGTACTGCGCCTGCAATATCAGTGCCCTCGTGGCGCCACTGGTAAGCCGCAAAACCGGCATCAGCTTTCAGCGTATCACCGGAAACCGTGATTGTCGCTATGGGAAGATCATGAATGGTAACAGCCACGGCATCAGAAGTATCGATACAGGCCCCTTTAGAAATAATTACACGATAGTAACCGGAAGCAGCTACCTGCAATACCGAATCCGTAGCCCCCGCTACTGGCGCATCATCTTCCAGCCATTGCCAGGAAAGTCCTGCGCTCCAAGTAGCATCTAACAGCAAGGTATCGCCAAAGCAAGCTTCCGTCTCTGTATGGGCAACATCAGCAGCTAAAACTTCTACCCCGATATTAAAGCCAGCACCATCCGCACAAGGGAAAACAGGCGTAACAGCAATCACACCACCTGTAGCACCGGCAATGACATCAATTCCAGCCGTATCACTGGTACCGCTCCAGCCTGAAGGCAGGGTCCAGTTATACCCGGTAGCACCCGGCACCGGCAAAACAGAATAATGCTGCGATGCACCCGCACAAACTGTAAGCGGCCCAGAAATAGTGTCTATTGTGCCTACATAAGCCGTATCGCTGAACTTAAGCAGGAAAGCATCATAGCCACCGGACAATATATCCTGCGCACTGCCCGCTGTCGCAAAGGCAGCATCGCTGGTCGTAGCACCGGCCAGGTAAAGATTGCCCAGCATGTCTGTTTCCACAGCATTGAACATATCGGTACCGGCACCACCATAGTAAGTAGCCCAGTTCAGCCCACCAGCCTCCGTAAAGGAAGCGATAAATCCATCATCGGCCCCTGCTACCAATTCCTGGTAGCTACCCGGCGTAGACAGGCTATCCGTAGCCTTAGCGATCCCAGTCAGGAAAATATGGCCGTGTGCGTCACCGGTAAGCGCATTATATCCCTGCACAGAGCCATTGTTAACACCACCAAAATAGGTTCCCCACTGCCTAAGACCGGAAGCATCGAACTTAACCAGGAAGGCATCATACAGCCCCCCGCCATAAGTATCCTGAAAACTACCCGAAGAACTTATCCCAGCGCTGCTGTTGGTACGCCCCGCCAAATAAATATTCAAAGCGGTATCGGCAAAAAGCGACATGCCCTCATCCGCATTACCAGTACCACCATAGTAGGTGGCCCACTCACGTCCGCCGCTTGAATTAAATTTTACCAAAAAGGCATCATTACCGCCTCCAAACGAAGTCTGATGGGCACCCGAAGAAGCGATATCAGATGGACTACTGGTAATACCGGTCAGGTAAATATTTCCGGCCGTATCACAAATAATGGATTCACCGCGATCGTTACCACTGCCCCCGTAATAGGTTGCCCAGCCACGGACACCGGCCGTATCAAACTGTACCAGGAACGCATCATTGCCACCGGACAAGCTACTTTGGTAAGAACCAGTCGTTGCAATGGCATCTGTGCTATTGGTCGTCCCACAGAGATATACATGACCGGCATGATCCAGCGCCAACCCTACCGGCAAGATCGCTGAATTCTCCTTACCGGAACCACCATAATAAGTTGCCCAAATCCTGTTACCATCCCCATCAAACTTTGCCAGGAACAGATCACCGTCACTGCCGCCCGGCGTTGCCTGATGGCTTCCCAAAGTAGCCAGGTTATCCGTTGAAGGTAAACCGGATAACAGATTGGTAAAACCAGCCACATAGATATTACCATAATCATCAGCTACTACATTCCATGCCCGCTCGGCTGCTTCACCGCCATAATAGGTAGCCCATAGCTGTTCTCCACTGCAACTATACTTTGCAATAAAGGCATCACCTGCATTATTCGCAATATCCGAGCCTTCAAAGGTTGTCTGAAATGCCCCAACCGTGGCAATATTATCCGTGCTCAAGGTATAGCCGCTCACATAAACATTACCCCAGGCATCCGTAGCAACTGCATCGGCGTAGTCCTTTTCCAAGCCACCATAATAAGTAGACCATTCCAATTCAGGATCGATTACCAACGTTCCTTCATAGTCATCCACAGCAAACGTAACCGTACTATCCTGCAATACAAAGCGGGAACAAACTGCCTTCCCTTCACGCGTGTAACTTACAGGCGCATGTTCACCAATGCTACCCACAGGCGTTAGCACACTCAGGCTGCCGTCCTTCTGAAGGGATAAAGCAGAGGCCCCGCTGTATTGTATTCTAATATCTGAAACTTTACCACCCGGATGCACCACAAAGTCATACTTCAAATGTCCGGACGAAGTTGTATAAATCACCCAGTCAATGTTCGGGTAAATGTCAGCATAGATCATCCGACCGTAGCTTCGGGCTTTTATATCCTTACCATTACCTATGTAATGTTCAAAATGGCTAAGAGGTAATTCATAGAAAGGTGCGAGATTTTTGTCAGCACCGACTAACACAACTTCTGTACGATACATCATAGCGGTTTGCCTCAACTGGTACAACAACGTACCTGAACTGATAAATACATTCAGATTACCTGTCAGATGCAGCCGAGAATCTATTTCAGGTTTGAGCCTTTTATACTGGTCTAACACTTGCCCATCGTTCTTTATAAATCGTAAGGATTGTTTACCGAATAAAGATTGGCTAGTGATGTTATTACCATAGGAAGGACGAACAAACACGATCCAAAAGATAGCGAAGAGTAAAATTTTTACTTGCATGATCAAGCATATTTAAAGGGTTATGAAATACACATTTTAGCATGCGAACCCAATAAATATCTCCAAGTAGAGCGCTATATAAACTTAGTAAGTAGAATGAGGTCTTCTTTTTAATTAAAAGAGCGCGGAACTCAACTTACCGTAGCTGAGGCCCTCGGAGGCCCTTGAAACGAATAAGCGAGCCCGCGCTCTTACACGCGGGCATTCTGCTTATTTGTCCCGTTTCAATGAAATTTCCGAGGTTTCAGCTACGAGATCTAAAAGCGCGAATGCTTCAAAATATCTTTATTGAAGAAACGCAAAATTAGTATTTAAAATTTAGTCTTCAAATTCAAAATACTGTACAAACATAGACAAATATTTACAAAAATGAACAAATATGTTCAATTTTGTTTACTTAGACTTTTTGACCTTCATCAAATGGTTAAAAAGGCAAGACATAGGGGGGAATTACTTAAAACTATCGTTGATAGTAGTGGAATGAAGATTGAGTCAGTTGCCAGAAAAGCTGGTTATAGCAGAACTAGCTACTACAATCACATTAATGACGCTGATTTGTCAATACATATTCTATTTAAGTATGGCCAAGCTGTCAACTATGATTTCTCTAACGAATTTCCGGAAATATTGGAATTGGCAAAAATTAAAAACTCGACACCAACTACATTAGCACAAGCAATTAGAGAAATCGATCATTGGAAGGAAAAGTATTTTTCACTTTTAGAAAAATACAATTCAATACTTGAAACTAAGAAGAGTTAAGATTGAACCATTGGATAAGTAAAATAATTGGACACCATTCACTTTTTTCTAATTGTTTATACAATGCGAGCATACCTTTCATATAGATATGGTGATGACGCTTCAATAATACGGTCATTGCTTGCTAAGCACGATATAGAAGTGTTTGACTCCATTTCGGATATCAAGATTGGGGATTCACTTCAGCAGGCAATAAAAATTGCCATCAGAAATTCTGATTTCCTAGTTTTTATTTATTCGGCTGACAATCCTAATATCGCTTTTGAAGCAGGGCTAGCAGTCGCGTTAAATAAGCCAATATTTTCTATTTTAGCAGGTGGCGGTGAAGATACATTCCTATTAGATTCAACCTATGTCCATGCCACACCTGTAGAAGAAGACAAGGTTAAGTTTAGTTTAGAGCTATTCCTTAACAACTTGTTTTCAAAAGCGCCCAAAAAATCTGTGGTAGCAGCAAGACCTTCTAAATTTTATGGAGGGGGAGATTTAATCCCAAGAGCTCGTTATTTTGATATTGTTAGACACTACAACTCGACTCGTAACAAGTTAGGAAGCACACTGGAAGTTCTTTTTCAGGAGATATTCGAAGCGAACCAGGTTGCCGTTATTAAGCAGTCAACATTTGAGTTAAAAGAACGGGAATGGAAACCAGATTTTTCAATTTGGGACGATAAACTATCTGTGCTTTTTGGGAACCCTATTATTATCGAAATTAAAAGGCAAATCACAAAAAGTAACCTAAGTTCACTCCTTTCAAACCTAGAATCCTTAAAAACAAGCAATCCAATAGGAGGTGTTCTAATCTTTTATGAAGAACTTAAAGCGGTAAAGGAAAGCGAACTCCCAGCGACTCCCAGTAGGCTTTTTATACCGATTGGCAAACTTGTTGATCTCATGGAGACCAATAATTTTAGTTCAGCAGTAATTAAATTTAGAAATAGATTAGTTCATCAATAATGCTATGGCTAATTATTCTAGAAAAACTCTGGTTGGCTATTTTCGTAACTGTGACAATGGGGCAACAAATCAAATTAAAGGCAAAGCTTTTGAAGATCTCGCATGTTATTTGTTTCAAACAATTCCAGGCGTAAGTATCGCAGTTAGAAATAAAAAGAATGCATTTTACAATGAAGAGATAGACGTCGCAGTTTGGAATGATAGGATTCATAGAGGCTTACCCTTTCTGCCAAATGTAATTTTAATTGAGTGTAAGAACTGGGTTAGTCCCGTTGGGAGTATTGAAGTTTCTTGGTTCTGCCAAAAGCTTCAATCTCGAGGATTGGATTTTGGCATTCTAATTGCTAATAATGGCATTACAGGAAACAGTGTAGATTTAGATGCAGCGCATAATACCATTGCTCTTCATTTAGCAAACAAAAGAACCGTTATTGTAATAACACGCGCGGAAATAGAAATTCTTACCACAACCGAACAAATAGTAAAATTGATTAAAGAGAAGCTTTGCTTGCTGGCCGTGAGCGGACGTATCTCTTAAAATCTGCTCCTCGTATATATACAATGGGTTTTTGATCGTCAAACTTATCGACACCTTTACTATGGGCGTACGTTAAACATTAACTCTTTCCATGATCGCTAAACATTTGCAGAACTATAGCTTTTTATTAAATTTGATCCTACATCAAGTAGTCATGCCATGATAGATTTTGCAAAAAAACTCCAATCAAAACAAAACAATGCCAAGACGAATCCTATTGAGATATACGAATCGCTAGATAGGACTAGTGAGAAAGGCCCTTTGCGGCCTGCTCAATTTGCAATCCTCGAAAGCTGGTTTGCAAATTTCAGTAACCAAAGGGACTTAATTATTAAGCTTCATACTGGGCAAGGTAAAACATTGATTGGCTTATTAATATTACAGTCGAAATTGAATCAGGGTTATGGACCTGTTATGTATGTTTGTCCCAATAAATTTTTAGTTAGGCAGACTTGTGAGCAGGCGAAACAATTTGGGATTAAATATTGTCAAATTGATGACACAAACAACATACTTCCGTCGGATTTCGAAGACGGGAAATCTATTTTGATAGTTCATTCGCAAAAAGTTTTCAATGGTAAAACAATTTTTAAAATTGGCTCGAGGTCAATTGAAATCAACTCTGTTGTTTTGGATGATAGCCATGCCTGTATTGAAACTATAAGAGATTCCTTTACTATCAAACTCTCTAAAAGTGAATCAGCTTATAATGAGTTACTGGAATTATTTGAGCCAGACCTTCAAGATCAAGGTATCGCTTTACTCGAAGAAATTAAAAATGGAACTTTTGAATCTTTTCTACCAGTTCCATATTGGGCGTGGCAAGATAACTTAAATGATGTTACTAGAATTCTTGCTTCAAAGAAGGAAGAAACAAATTCCATTAAGTTCTCTTGGGAGTTAATTAAAAATAGAATAAAAGATTGCCAATGTATCATTTCTGGTGGGTATATAGAAATCATACCACATTTTAACCCGATCGAACTCTTTGGATCTTTTCACAAAGCGAAACACAGAGTTTTGATGTCTGCAACCACGAATGACGACTCCTTTTTCATAAAAGGCTTAGATTTTTCCGCAGAAGCTATCAAAAGCCCTCTTAAGTATGAAAAAGAAAAGTGGTCTGGTGAAAAGTTGATCTTAATTCCATACTTTATGGACTACAATATGGACCGATCCGCTATTGTTAATTTTTTTGCCAAGCCAAATCCTAAACGGCGTTTTGGTATTGTGTCATTAACACCAAGTAATAAAGACGCGAGTTACTGGGAAGGTTTGGGTTCCATTAGAACTGATCCATCTAATATCAATTCGATTTTGACAGATCTTAAAAAAGGTGCATTCGAAAAGACGGTTATAATAACAAACCGTTATGATGGAATTGATTTGCCTGACGATAGCTGCAGAGTTCTTATTTTTGACTCGAAGCCATATTCCGATTCTCTATTTGATAATTACCAAGAGCAATGTAGATTATCAAGTGATATGATAAGTATTAAAACCGCACAGAAAATAGAACAAGGACTGGGCCGCGGTGTGAGGGGAGAAAAAGATTACTGCGTTATAATTATAAACGGCCCAGACTTAATTAGCACAATTCGAAACAAAAAACTTCAAAAATTCTTTTCTGCTCAAACGAAGAAGCAAATTGAAATTGGGTCAAACGTAACGCAGTTCGCTGTTGAAGAAATTCAATCATCAGGAAAAGAAGGGGATGTAGCTCTTTTTGAGATTATGAACCAATGCTTAAATAGGGATGAAGGATGGAAGAACTACTATTACAGTGAAATGGATGCAATTGCCGACGAACCTATTAATGATGAAATCTTGTCTATTTTTCAACTTGAAAAAAGTGCTGAAGATTATTATCTCACTGGGAATATTGATAAAGCTATTGGTTGTCTCAGGAAAATTATCGATACGTACTTATTAGATGATAAAGAAGCCGAAGAAGGTTGGTATTTACAAGAAATGGCTAGGTACACCTATTCATTAGATAAGAATCAATCAAATCAACTGCAAGTAGGTGCTCATAAAAAAAATAACTATTTGCTAAAACCTAGAACTGGTGTGGCATTTCGAAAGCTACAAGTTAATCAAAATAGAACAGAAGCCATTAGACAGTATATATCAAGATTTGATAATTTTGTACAGTTATTTTCATCTGTAAATGAAGAACTATATAACCTGAGATTTGGTGATGTAAAGTCCGAAAGGTTCGAGCGTTCTTGGGAATCCTTAGGGTTAATGCTTGGATTTGGAAGCGACAGGCCGGATAAATATCAAAATGAGGGACCTGACAATTTATGGAATTTAAGCAATAATGACTACATGATTTTCGAGTGTAAAAATGAAGTTAAAACTAACAGGTCTGAAATCTACCAAAGTGAAACAGGTCAGATGAACAATTCATGCGCTTGGTTCAAAGACAAATATCCTGGGGCGTCCTTCACTGCTATCATGATTATACCCACCAATAATTTAGCAAAGGGTGCAGGTTTTACCAACACCGTCTCCACTATGCGTCCTGCTGAACTAAATAGACTCATTAAAGCAGTTAGAGGATTTTATTCAGATATTAAAGGCTACGATATGGCAACAATTTCAGACCAGCAATTGACTGATTCTTTAAAGCTGCATAAATTGGAAGTCAAAGATATTAAGTGCGAATATTCGAAACAGATATACCAGAAAAAATAAGACTACTGTGGATTCCAAAGAAATTAATTAAACGAAATGATTATTTTATAGGAAGCATAAATCAAAAAATTAGGGAAAAAGGTTTTCACAAGAAGTGACGCTAAACCTGTTGTGACTTCTACTTTTTGTCAGCTTTTGACCTCAATGATATAGGCATATTACCAGGTCTTGAAACAACAACACAACCCTCAATATTCTGTAGTTGAATAACCCCCTTTTTAAACTCAGCATGTTCTTGGCTACGGGCTGAATCGTCCCAAAGGAAAACAATCATTTTTGAATATTTTGACGTAAAAATGCTATCTTTTTTAAAATAAAGGCTGGCATCGGCTGCTACTTCTTCAATAATTTTCGAGAACGAATTATTGGGACGTAGAAACTTAATTTCGATGATAGTATTGAGCGAAGGAAGCCCAATGTCGGCTCGAGAGTTAAGTTGTCCCGTAGGTTCAAAATAGAACTCATGTTCTATATCTGAAAATATAGGAGCAAGTAAAAAATAGATAATGCTTTGGACATGGTATTCGTTTTGTAAATCCCATTTCTGTAGAGTTCCTGTTGAAGTCTTAGCCTTATCTTCCCATGGCCAGCGCTTAAGGGCCGATGGCAAATTATTTAGAAAAGAAATTAATTGTTCTATTGTTGGACGATTAAACGATATTGACGGTAATTTTCGGGATAAGAATAAAAGTGCAGTTATCTGACAAGGCACCAATAGTAATTCAGGATCAAAAGCAATCGACCTGCTGACGATTGTTTGATAGGCTTCGTCTAAATTACTATTACCTAGAAAATTTAACCCTTTGGAATCTAATGCCAACTGCACATCGCTTATGTCACGTAAGGCTTGTACTTCTCGGTCATTGATTTCCTCCCCAAGAATACCCAACGATGTCATTAATAGAATTTTCTTCCAATCGGGCAAGAGTTCATTTGCCGTGTTGATAAAACCACGCATCCATTGCGCAACTATATTTTTAGTTTCATCTCCTACACGCCTCGCCCCTAAAGAAATTCCTAAAATCGATACTACGTCTATTGAGAAAGGGGCTGGTTGACCACCAGGTAAGGTAGCTGATCGACCGGATAATCGAATAAGCCCTTCTTTTAATTGCTCGTTATAAGAAGCGTAATCATGGGGATTTGCTTCTGTTAAGAACGCCAGAACAGCAATATGCTGATAGTTAGTAACTGTAAAATCAACTGGTAAAGTCGCAGATTTCAAATTGTAGTCGCTTAACATCCAACTAGCAAAGGCACCCTCTAGACTGCCCAGCTCAATCTTATTGAGTATTGAAGTTAATGAGAGGTACAGGTCTCTTATTATTACAGGAGCAGATTCTACAGAAACCATCGCGTCGTACCAATTTTGTTATATAGCGCATCTGGATTCCAGGAAGTTATTGAGTTCAACTGTCCTAGCATCTGAGCCATTAGTTGTGAATAATAAATTGAAACAGGCATTGGAGCGGGCATATAACTACGCCAGGAATGAGCTCCGAATTTTATTACTTGCTTGGATAGGTACGTGAGGTCTTTAAAAGTTGAGTCCCTGTGTAGTATTAGTTGCACTGGCTTAGGTAAACCATCATTAGCTTGCTTTAGTTCTTGTGCCCCAGTTAAAGACACCAATGATGTATGCTCAGATAGTTGTATATATCTTCCCCGCTCCGGCGCATAAATTCCTTTCTTATAATAGCCGGCACCAGTCTGTTGAGTATCGAACATCAAAAAAGGATGATTTTCTGCAACGTGTACAAAAGAAAATTCTACATTGTAATCTCCTAATTCATGTACAACTTGTTTTACCACCTCGGCTTCTACATCTTTAAACGTTTTAAATGCGTGAAATATAAGCCTAACTGAATCTCTAGGTTGCCAATTATATGCCTGCCTAATTTTGGTCATTGTCAAGCGCACATTTGTGAGGAGGGTTTCAAAATATTCTTCAGTTTGTACAGCAGCCGATATATTGTTAATAAAATAATTGCCATCTCCAGTAAACACAGTTGTGATACCAATCATCCTTTCCTTCTGTCCAAGCCTTCCATTCTGAACCGTAGAACTTCCAATTCCAAATACTAACTCATGTGCTATCGGAGGTTCAGCTGCCAACAACCAAGGAACTCCGCCAAGTTTAGCATATGTCGCCAGTGCCATATTATTTAGACTCCAAATCACTCTTTGATCGGGAAGTCCTAGGGATTCTAAAGTGAATTCTTGGACAGGAATACCGTTTCCTACAAATCGCGCTTTAGAGGTAAAATAAGGATTAGCATCTGGTGGTCTATTCCTAAATGTACTATCAATTTGAATTAGGGCTAAATCCCAGCCTTTCCCTTCGCTTCCGGCTTGCATTGCAGCTGTAATGGCTTTGTTATAACCCTCAACCGTATCATCGTTCGCCCCAAAGAAATCAAGTAAACAATCTTGTAGGTAGAATTTCGTTTTCAGCCCGGTAAATTCAAAACTCTTTCCCTCTTTCCCATATGCAATCGGAGATATACCATTGAGGAATTTTTGCAGAACCAATTCTACCTGTCCTTTTTTCTTGATTTGACAAATTATACAAATTCGAGGCTTGGCTGGTGTAAAAGACTCTTTTGAATATGGGCCATATTTTTGTAGTCCTAAATCATTATAGAAGCCGCTATGATTGCCTCCATAAGAAAATACAAATCGCGGCTTTTCAGCGATATTTACTTTTATGCTATAATCACTCAATTGGCTGTCATCACTTAGAAAACTCCCAATTTTAAAAGGTATTATGCCAGCTAGTTTAAGGTTAAAACTCTGTAATTGAGCAAGCCCTGCCATAAGCCTTTCCACTTTCTTATTTCCGATATGAAAGGATGCTACATAGGCTTGCATATTCCCCAACACCTGCGCTGCATGATCTTTATAAAAGTGTCTTATACAATACTCTAAGATATCTTCTCTGGGCTCTAAATACACATCTATTGGATCTACTCTGGTAGGATGACCGTCACGAACATCATCGAGTTCAAGCATGCCATTATCTAGCAAACAAACAACACGACCGACGACTCTGAAATGAGGTCTAAGATCAGGATTTTTACTTGCATTACTAATACCCACGTAATACCCATTGATTGACAATCCTGACGATATCAGAGAATTGCAACTTATGCTAATTCGAGGAGCAGTAGAAATGTTGATGGACATACCGACAAACGGCCCATTTCCGTTAGGATCAATGACTCTGAAATCAAGTTCCCATTTTGCAAAAATACCTAAACCTTGAATTAATTTTTGAGTAGGAGGTATGCAAACTTCGAGTAAATTCTTATTTGTGACCAGGTAACTAATAGGACGCAGGTTGGAAATATGAAGGTCGCGTTTAAGTAATTGTCTGTATATAGCTTCCCTAGCTAAAGATGAAGCTAGTGATAAGTCTTCCTTTAAATCGATTACTGTACTTTCTCCTCCACAAGTGACGCTCGAATTATCCATGGGAACGAGTATGATGCTATCCCCTGAACGTTTGACGAAATGAGAATTCCGGTAGGTTTGTAAAAGTTTATCGAATAGAGCATCTGTATACTCTATTTTTTCAACGTTTATACTACCTTGGTCAAACAGAATGGGGGAAATATTCAGAAATTGCGACATACTTTAGCAAAATAAGAAAAACATAGTTATAACATAGCACATGGAAAGGCTTGTTAGAAAATACCGATTTGTAAACGGCAATTGAATTCTTCGACTTTTTGGTTTATCCAGACACTTTGTGTATTTTTCTAGACATCATCTGGCACGTTTATCAGATTTTCTACAATAACCAAGTCACCCCAATATCTCAGCAATTTTCGAAGCACCATCTTTAAAATGAATCAACTTATCCGGCTCCGATAAAAACCAGGCAAAACTGTCCCATGCTATTGCGGACATGGTCTTTTTAAAACCAGCGGACTGCCTGTCATGGTAAGCAGTAACAAAAGTAATTTGATCCCTTTTAAATCCCGCCGCATCCGTTAGTTCAAAAATAGCGGCTTGACGACGATCTGTAACTGCACCATCCGTAGCCACGACTTCCACGAAAATTATTAATGGCTCTCGTTTGCCTAAGTCCACTAAAATAATATCCGGCAGGTCTTTATCGGCTTTTATATTTAAGCCTATTGTGGATGCGATGGCATCATCCAGATAGGTGACCTTAGCGTCGCTGGTACTAAGCCACAGCACTGATGGCTCCAGTAAAAATGCTGGTGCAAAAACCTCTACTACCGCTTTTGAAATATCCGAGCTGGGACCAGCGGAAAGGTTCCGGGCCTCGCCATTCGGAAATGTAACCAAAACCCTTCCTGTACTGGCTCTTGAGGAACGTCCTGCAAGGGATATACGCGTTCTGGCACTGGCTGAAAGGTTTCGCTCCTGCCATTGTTTGGCAGCAGCGAAAAAATCTGATTCGGCCACATCAGGATTGAACAAATCCGAAAACTCTTTTTGCAAAGCGTAGCGCGGTTTGCTGGAAGTGGTGGGTAAATTTGATAAGGTGATTATAGCACCTGTTGGAACCAAGCCCTCTCTCAAAGTTTCGTCCCTGATTGGCTCCCTGGTATTATCTGCATACCATCTGCTCCCCTTTGGTTGAAATCGTTTTTTCACGGCGTTAAGGCTATAGGCAATACGATCATCTTCGTCTGCTTGTGCAGCTTGTTCACTGGTCATCCTGTAAACATGTACCGGGCCTATATACACATCCCTGCCCTGAACGGCCCCCACATACAGCATGGTAAAAATTGTGCTTGCTGCCATTTCCCGGATACAATAGTTTCGGTTCGGCGTACCTTCGGGAAAAATTACTGGTAGACGTTCGTGGATTAATTCTCTTGTAACGTATGGCGGTATTGGAATCATTTTTTTCGTTTGGTATATAGGGTCATACACTCTTGTTCTATCAATTCCAAGGCTGCACCTTCATTCACCAACTTACTCAGCTTTTTCAACTTACTTACATCAGGAACAGGCAAAGATTCCAGTTCATATGCAGACACGGCAACACTGCCGCTGATGGTGCGGAATGCATTATTGACCGCCCTACTATTTAGAAAAGCAGATAGCACGGCTAAAGAGACGGCCGGTTCTGAAACTGTCGGCACAATCATGTTCAAATGATTTTCAACTACCACTGCCTTATGCCTTTTAAAAATATCTTCCGGAAGAACTGCTGCGATGAGACGCTTTTCCTGCTCTTTAGCCGTCGTGCGTTGCAACAATACGCAAGGTTGCTTTGTAAGCAAGTATTCATTACCAACAGAAAAATTAAACCAGGTCGCGTGATTCTTCTTTTCTGCCCTTAGATAGAACTGCCCTTCGGATGTTACTGCTTCTGCCCAAATAACAGGGAGGCTATTTTTTGCACGATCATCTGTCAGTTGGTCTTTGTACCGGTTCCACACCAGCTGCCCTGTACTTATTTTGTAGCCCCAATCCGCCAAATGAGCATTCATATCTTCCATTGAAGCAACTGAAGAACCTTGATCTGGCTTTTTAGGTAATATCCAAGGCTCAGATAGGTTGAAAGGTAAATTACAATTGGCAATTGGCAAAATCGATAATATTCCACCAGGTTGCGTTATAACTTCACTTACACTCACTACACTGCTAGGTACTTTATCCACCTTTACTTTTTTATATGTTGCCAACATCGTTTCCTGCAGCACATCTTCAAAAACACCTTTCCGTACGGCAACAAAATCTATTGCCAAAGGAATAGTTTCTTTCCTGATAAAGGAGCGGAGTCTTTTAAAATATTCTCCAGAAAGGAAACTGGTAGGGGTAAGGTACCCGATAATTCCATTTGGTTTAACCATTTGAATAGCCAAATGAGTAAACAAACCATAAAGGTTAGGATGACCGTATAAACTGTCGCCAAATTTACTTTTAAGTCTATCCGTAAGTTTTGTTTTTCCATAAGGAGGGTTGCCTATCACCAGATCGAACTGTTCATCATCTGTAAAAGGATATTCCAAAGTGTTGCATACCTTAACGAGTCTTTTTATGGGCCTGCTTGCCCGACCTAAAATATCTTTTAACGATACCTCTAAGAAGAGCTGGGTCAGCCAAGCTGCAAAAGGATCTATCTCAAATCCTTTTAAATGAGTTTCTATGTGTGAAAGCAAAGTGTCAGCATCCTCTGAACTTAACGTTTTCACCATTTCAATGGCAACAGGAGCGAGAAATGCTCCTCCTCCACAAGCCGGGTCTACAACAGAAGCCTTTGACCAATTCACACCCGCTTCTACACACATATTCAGCAACCTTCGAGTTAGCGCAGGAGGAGTGTAGAACACCCCATTATCTGAGCGCATACCAGTAGGGAGCATACTTGTGTAAAGATTACCAAGTTCAAAAGCTGCTGATACCACGTCCAATTGCGCAGCAGCCTTTCCGATCGCACTTGCTACTGCAATTGCACTTTCATCTAGCTCAATCTTAGGAATAATAGCATACAGCCTAGGCAACCCCTTTATCTTAGCGCTTTTCTTGTGCGAAGCAATCCAATAGGAAGACAATACAGCCTTGAGAAAAGTCTGTGCAGTATGCAAATGAGTTTCCTCATCCAGACTTTTTGCCCACGCTTTTGCCATTAACTTTCCACTGGACAAAGTTGTCAATGGATTAATCTCGGCTTCATGCGCAGTAAAATCTATCACATTTTCTAAATTAAAAATGTGGTTTGATTGTATAATTGGTCGTTGAGCTATTGTGGTTATTTCCATAGAAACAGATTCCAAAGATAAGAAATGAGTAATTGTCTTTCGACGCAAAAATACTGCGCTCCAACGCCATATTCTGGCGTATCAATTATATTTGACTAAAAGAATGCCCCAATCTTTAATATTAAAATATTCAATATAAATCAATAACACCACCCCTTTCTCTCCCCTTGCGCAACCTTGCGCATTTGTTTTCCCCTTGCCTGACACCGTTTATTTGCCTTCAAATACAAGTGTCATGAATATCGATAGAATGGAATTCCTCTCCTGGATGGAGCGGATCATGTCAAGGTTCGACCTCTTAAGCGAAAACATCACCGAAGCACAAAAAAACAAAACGGTCGTCGATGGCGATGAGCTCCTCGACAACCAGGATATATTACAAATGCTTAAGATCAGCACGCGGTCCCTGCAACGCTACCGCTCCAGCGGCAAGCTCCCCTATTACACTATCAGCGGCAAGATCTATTATAAGCTCTCCGATATCCACCAGTTCATCCGCGAAGGATTCAACGGCCTGCTCCGCAGCCCAGGGGACAAGACCTGACAAATCAAGCCTTCTAACGCCAACACCCCAACCTACCGTAAAACCGCTCCTACTTTAGCTTTCTATAAAAAATAAGCTATGAGCAATCCAACCACAGCAGCAGACCAGAACCAGGAGCCCATGTCCGATACGCTCCTGGTCCTCGACAAGGAACAAAAGAAGATCCGGGCCGTAAAAGAGATCAAAGACGGCGAGCTCCAAACGCTCGCCCCTACTCCCAAAAACAGCAGCCAGTTCCTGCGGATCGATAAGAGCGGCAACCTGCTCTCCAACTTCTTTTCCAATTTTTTCAGCCAGCTAAAGGACCCTTCGCGGTTTTCCTTTTTCTGGACACCGGTAAGTGAAAGCGAAAGCCTGGCTAAGCGCTTGCAGCAGCATGTAGACCAGCCCACCGAAGAAGGCAGGATGCTGATGCAGCAATACGATGTACAGGCTAATTATCAAACTAAAAATCCAGGAAAGATGGAACAACAAACAACAGAAGCGAACGAATACCGCTACCAGCCCGAACAGGTGAACTGGAAAGCGATGTCCGAGATCGGGCTCAGCAAAGAAAAGCTCGAAAAGATGAACCTGCTCGAACCCCTGCTCAAAGGCTACAAGACCAATGAGCTGGTACCCCTGAACCTGAACTTCGGCGTCGTCGTAACGCGCGTGGATGCAAGGCTGTCGCTGCAGGCCAATGATGACGGCCAGGTGGTGGTCAATATCCACGGTATCCGCAAGGAACCGCGGCTCGACTACCCCTTCCTGGGCCATGAGTTTACCAAAGAAGACAAGGAGAACCTGTTGGCGACCGGCAACATGGGACGCGTGGTAGACCTTACCAATCCCAGGACGCTGGAGACCCTGCCTTCCATTATCAGCGTTGACCGGCTGACTAATGAACTGATACCGCTGCGTGCCGACCGCATCAAGATACCGGATGAGATCAAAGGCATCATACTGACCGAAGAACAGAAGCAGACGCTGGCCGAAGGCAAGCCCCTCTACCTCGAAGGCATGATCTCTAAAAAGGGTGAGCCCTTTGATGCCACCGTACAGTTCAATGCAGACAAGCGTTACGTAGAGTTCCTCTTCGACCGCGATAAAGCAAACCGCCAGGACCATAGCCAAACCCAAAGCCCGGAACCGGCCACCGAACCATCGAAAATCTTCCGCGGCAAAGAACTCGACGACAAGCAATACGAAAAACTACAAGCGGGACAAACGGTATATGTCAGCGGCCTGGTTGACCGTAAAGGCAAGGAATACCAGGGCTATATCACCTTTAACGCCGGCACCGGCAAAACGGATTTCTCTTTTGAGCACCCGGACAAGCTCAAAGAAAAAGCACAGCCCGCGGAAGCCTACAAAACACAAACAGCGGTCAATTCAGAAGGCAAGACCAACGAGGCTACCAAAAACATCAAAGAACCGCTAAAACCCGGCCAGCAGGCACCGGATAACAAAAAACAACAGGAGCAGCAGCAGCAAAAGCCGGCTAAGTCTAAAGGAAGAAAAATGTAAACCTTATGAAAACAGTTATCGCAGAAAAGCCCAGCGTCGCCAGGGAGATCGCCGCGCTGCTCGGGGCCCGCGAAAAGAAAGAGGGCTACCTGAGCGGCAACAGCTATTATGTGACCTGGGCGCTGGGCCACCTGGTAGCACCGGCTATGCCTGAAGATTATGGCATTACCGGGTTTCAAAAAGAAGCCCTGCCCATCCTGCCCAAGCCCTTTTTACTAACAGTAAGAAAGACCAAAAAGGACAAGGGCTATGAGACTGACACCGGCGCATTCAAGCAGCTCCAGGTTATCAAATCGCTGCTCGATAAAAGCAACAGCATTATCGTTGCTACCGATGCGGGACGCGAAGGTGAGCTGATCTTCCGCTATATCTACCATTACCTGCAATGCAAACAGCCCTTTGAACGGCTCTGGATCAGCTCGCTTACCGAAAAAGCCATCCGGGAGGGCTTTGCCAACTTAAAGCCGGGCACTGATTTTGACGGCCTTTACCAGGCTGCCGAAAGCAGGAGCCATGCCGATTGGTTGGTAGGCATCAATGCATCGCAGGCGCTCACCATCGCCGCCGGCAGCGGCATCTATTCCTTAGGCAGGGTGCAAACACCAACGCTGGCCCTGATCTGTAAGCGGTATCTGGATAATCGCAATTTCCGGGTAACACCTTACTTTCAGATCCGGCTGGAACACCGCAAGGAATTTATTGATTTCAGGAGCCTGTCCGATTCGAAGTGGACCGACCGGAAACAGGCTGAAGCGGCACTGAAAGCCATTCAGCGTAGCGGCCCTGCATTAGTCACTTCCATTACGACAAAGACTGTAGAAGAGCAACCGCCGCTGCTTTATGACCTGACAGGATTGCAAAAAGAAGCGAATACGCGGCTGAACCTTTCTGCCGAAGAAACGCTGGCTACTGCCCAGCGCTTATATGAGCAGCAATTTATTACCTACCCTCGCACCGGAAGTAAATACATTCCCGAAGACCTCTGGGCCCGGATCCCCGCGCTTGTCCGCGCGCTCGGTGACAGGACCGGCTGCAAGGAAGCCGTTGCCAAGGTAAAATGGGGCCGCTTTAATAGAAGGATCGTTAATGACCTGAAGGTAACCGACCACCATGGCCTGGTGACAACCGGAAAGGTACCCTCAGCGCTCACGGCAAAGGAGAACGGGGTCTATGACCTGATCGCTCTGCGCCTGCTGGAAGCTATAGCACCTGTTTGCGTAAAAGAGCTGACCAATGTGCGCTTACAGGCAGCCGGGTTCTCCTTCACCGTAAAAGGCTGCAAGATCACAGAACCGGGCTGGCGCGCTGTACAGGGCCATTTTTCAGATGGGAATAGTGAACCGCTGCAAGAGCTACCGGAACTTGCCGAAGGCCAGGAACTAAAGATCAACACGGCTACCGTGCTGGACCGCAAAACCAAACCGCCGGCACTGTATACGGAAGCCACCTTATTATCGGCCATGGAAAACGCCGGCAGCCCCGCCGGGATTAAAGAGCTACCTACCGCCTTGCAAAACACAGGTATCGGCACCCCGGCAACGCGTGCGGCCATTATCGAAACCTTATTTACCCGGTACTATATCACCCGCCAAAAAAAGGCGCTCCTGCCCACCGGAAAAGGCCTGCAGGTATATGAACTGGTAAAGGATAAAAAGATCGCCGACGCAGCCCTGACAGCAGAATGGGAACAGGCCCTGCAACAGATCGAGGCCGGCGACCTGAACCCGCTGAACTTCCGCAGGGACATTGAAGTCTATACGACTACGATCACCCGCGAGCTCCTGGAAGCGACTATAACCAAAGAAGAGCTGCCGCCGCTGCCCTGCCCCAGGTGCCGGCAGCAAAGGCTTTTGCTCCGTGACCAGCTGGTAAAATGCCCTGATCCCGCCTGCAACTGGGTACAGTTCCGTACCGTATGCAGCGTAACACTGCCTCTGCCGGAAATCATACAGCTGATCACCAAAGGAAGCACCAACCCGATCCGGGGCATGAAAAGCAGGTCCGGCAAAAAATTCGATGCCTGTATCGTACTGGACGAAAAAGGCGATGCCTCTTTCACATTCGAAAGATCTAAACAAAACAAACATGGATAACCACCTGATATCGCAAAAGGAACTCGAGCAACGCATCTATACTGTCCGCGACAAACAGGTCATGCTCGATAGCGACCTCGCTTCCATCTACCAGGTAGCCACAAAGGTATTCAACCAGGCCATCAGGCGTAATGCGGAGCGCTTCCCGGAAAGCTTCTGCTTTCAGCTCTCCGCAGAAGAATGGGAGGTTTTAAGGTCACAGATCGTGACCTTAGATACCGGCCGCGGCCAGCATCGAAAATACCTGCCCTACGGCTTTACCGAACAGGGTGTGGCGATGCTCTCCGCCGTGCTGCGCAGCGAGGTTGCCGTCAGGGTAAGCATCGATATCATGAATGCCTTCGTGGAGCTGCGCAAAAACACCCTGGGCCAGGCGGCCCTTTTCCACCGGCTGGACCGGGTGGAACTCAAGCAGCTGGAAGCCGACCTGGAATTTGAAAAGATCTTCAAGGCTATGGAAAGCGGCAGGCTGACGGCAGAAAAAGGCATCTTCTATGACGGGCAGGTATTTGACGCCTATAGCTTTGTCTCGGGTATTATCCGCAGTGCGACAAGGTCCATTATCCTCATTGACAACTATGTCGACGATACGGTACTGACCTTGCTGGGCAAGCGCAAAGACCAGGTCCATGCCACCATCTATACCAGGACGATCAGCCCCGGGCTGCAGCTCGACCTCAACAGGTACAACAGCCAGTATGCACCGATCCAGGCAGTACCGTTTGCCCATGCCCACGACCGCTTCCTGCTCCTGGACAGCAGGGAGCTTTATCATATCGGGGCTTCGCTTAAAGACCTCGGCAAGAAGTGGTTTGCCTTTTCAAAGATGGATAAGGAGGTAGGCAGGATGCTACAGTTCCTCAACAATATCTAAACGGCGACCGGCTCCGTGAGTACACAAAAAGACCCGGACCAATGTCCGGGCCACTATTTATCAATAGGATACTTCAAAGCAGCCCCTCATCGCCGAAAGAGAAAAAGCCGTTAGCCGTTACGATGACATGATCCAGCACCCGCAGGTCCAGTAGTTTAGCGGCTGCCGCCAGCTTTTTAGTCAGCTGACGGTCGGCATCACTGGGCACGCTGCTTCCGGATGGATGATTGTGGGAAAGAATCATCGATGATGCAGCAGATCTCAGTGCAGCGACCAATACCAGCTTGGTATCTACCAAGGTACCGCAGGTACTGCCCTGCGAAGCTTCGTATATGCCCAGCACTTTACCGCTGCGGTTCAGGAGCAATACCTTAAAGGACTCCTGCAGTTCCAGGGTATCCTTATTCCAGCAGTGAAGCAACAGCTCATAAGCTGTTTTGGAACTATTTATCTGGGGACGCCCCTGCAGCCCTGTGACATTACGGTATATCAATCCTATTTCTGCAACCTCAAAATCTTCTGAAAATTCCTTTGTGTGTTCCATAACTTACGTTTTAAAGCGTTTTAAAAATTAATTATGGTACATACCAAAGGCCGGGACAAGCCAGGAAAAAAGGAAACGGAATAAAGGAAGGATAATGTGCCGGAGGCCGGGGTGTTTATGCCGTAGTCTTTTTTCCGCCCCGATGTCCCGGCCTTAACTTTGTATCGGAATTAATAACAGAACGCTATGTCCGGCCGGTACCGGCTTATGTAAAATATACGGTATTCAGCAAGCATACAGGTCGGCCCCATTAATCGTGCTGCCTAAAAGAACACCGGCAGACGTTCCGGTTTGTCCCTGCCCCGTTCTCACCGGTATTACAGCTTCCGTCCGCTGCTAACCGTATAAGGTCCATTAGAGGGGTGGTATTCATCTGCATTCCTACGGAATTACATACCAACCTGAATAAGAATTGAAAAGAATTCTACTGTTTTGATCCGGATAACAAGCCTTAAAATTTTTATCAATGGCGCTGAAACCATTTTTTGACCTGGCATCCGGCCAAACGAATTAAGAAGCTAAAAATATGGAAGCATCATTGGTAATAAATATGCTTGGATAAGGTGCAGTGAAACAATTGATCATTATCAATGTACATTGTCGTTTTCTAATTGGTAATTTTGCACCTAAATCAGCTTTGTTTTGTTCCGGCACCAGGGAAAAACACGTACATTAAGTCACAACCTGAAGATAGCCTCCCTGCTATCTTTTGTAGCCGGCATGGTGAATGTCGGCGGCTTTCTTGCTGTACAGCGTCTTACAACCAATGTAACCGGTCACTTTGCCTTCTTTGTTGATGAACTGTTCAAGCTGGATTTCTGGCATGGTTTTGTTTATTTCCTGTACATTTTCTTTTTCTTTTTGGGTTCTTTTGTTTCAGGCTTACTGACGGAATTTGTAGCCAGGAAAAACGAGCGGCTTATATATGTGCTGCCCGTAATAATAGAATGTATCATACTCTTGTGTGTCGGTTTATTATACCCCTACTTTATCGAAAATAGCCGCCCTGATCCGATAGCCTTTAGCCTGCTCTTTGCAATGGGCTTGCAGAACTCTTTGGTAACAACCATATCCAATGCTGCTGTAAGGACCACGCATCTCACCGGCTTGTTTACTGATCTGGGTATTGAGCTTGCTCAACTATTCTTTTATAAATTTCCTGCGCATAAAGTCCGGTTACGTTCTTCGATCAAGCTGCGCTTTACAATTGTCGGCTTTTTCTTCCTGGGCGGTATAAGCGGGGGGCTTCTTTATTCACTAATGAATCTTCATATACTGGTTATAGCCTGTGCACTCCTGCTGGCTGGCTTAGTGTATGATAACATCAGGTTCGGCGTAATACGCTTAAAGCGAAAGCTAAGGGCCTGAGCGCGTAAAAAGTTGCCTCCTGGTTTTTAATATGGAGATCGTAAAAGCACAGGGCAAGCTTCCGGCTGAACTTATTCCGTATTACCTTCGAAACCCGTAACCAGGTAAAGGAAAAGAACCCTCGATAAACGCATGATCCAGGGTTGCAGCATGATAATCATTAATATAGTAACGGCCAGGTAGTAGTAAATGCTGTTATCCAGCAATGACAGGCCGAAGGCCGGCCAATACCAGAGTAGGTTGATGAAAAACACAATAAAGATAAACACGAAATTCATACCCTGCCCATAGTTGCTTTCAATCCTGACCTTCTGTTTGCAGACGCTGCAGTATTCTTCTATTTCGAGACATTCTTTTAAAGGGAATACACTCTTGTTCCTGAAGATATTGCCTTTTCTACATTTGGGGCATTTTGCCCTAAATAAGCTGGGCAGCAGCATCGGCTTATTACCTGCGTCGTCCATGTGCATTTTTCCTGCAAAGCTATCGCGGAGCTAAACAATAAAAATTGATCGTTATCACATTTACAGAGGCAACCGCTGCTTTCATTGGTAATTGGAAACAGCTACCATCTTTTTGATGTCAGCGATCCATATTTTCCGGCCTTGTGCTTCTATTAAATGATCATCTTTAAACTCCCTGAGCAGGCGCACTACATTTTCCCTGGTGGTGCCTGCCATATTCGCTAAGTCTTCCCGGCTCATATTAATGGCTATTGGCTGGCCTTCCCCCACGCCCTTTTTAAACTTTTCCCTCAATACAATCAGCGTAATGGCCAAACGTTCCCGTACCGGCCGTTGCGCAAAAATGGTGATGCTATTGGTCAGCACTGTGAACTCGTGGCTTAGCATTTTGAGCAGCCTGCCAGAGAGCATACGGGATTGCGCCAGCACGCTAAGGAAATCTTCCTTAGGGATAAATAGGGCTTTACAGTCTTCCAGCGCCGCCGCAGAGTCCGGGTACCGTTCTGCAGAAAGGACAGCATGGTAGCCGATAAGCTCACCCCGGTTGGCAACATAGATAATCTGCTCTTTCTCATAATTGTCCACCTTGTATTTCTTTACCGTCCCATCCAGGATATAATATATCCCCGAGGGAAAACCGCCTTCCCTGAAAATGACTTGCCCCCTTTTGTACTTCTCTTCCCGCGCATTGCGGGTTATCATTTCGTAGTCCTCTTTAGGGAAATTGGTAAAAATGGATTCAGAATTAAAATCCCACTTGTCGATTGGAAAAATCCCCCTTAAACTCATTCCTTAAATAATATTTAGCCTGGAAAAATTGATTCTTATCACATACTAATGTGATGAAATGCAAAAAAAAGCCCGCCCCCTCAAAATAACTTTGCACCTGCAACTTACAATAACTCATTCAATTATCATTCGCTATCTGTAGACCGGTTTGGTATTTGAATGATTGCATAAACCGGTCCGGCATTCAATACACGTTTACAGGATCACAAGGATTTACTATATATCAAATGATTCAATTGCAATTAAAACAACCTGCTTTAAAATTTCCTGCTACGGACCCCTCCTTTGACAGTGTATATCCGGATTCAATACAGGTACTCGCGCGCAGGCATTGGACACCTTTAGATATTGCCCGGCTTGCAACAGATTTTCTGACTTCAGGAAATGCTCCTTCCCGTATTCTGGACATCGGGAGCGGAGCCGGAAAGTTTTGCATCGCCGCTGCATGTTTCGCTCCCGGTCATCAGTTTTACGGAGTTGAGCAGCGAGGATATATAATTGAAGAGGCAAGGCTGGCGCAGCGCAAGATCGGGGTGGCCAATGTTTCTTTTATCCATGGTAATTTTACCCAGTTAGACCTGAGGGACTATGATCATTTCTATTTTTATAACGCTTTCTACGAAAACCTCAACGGGGAAGGTCGCATTGATCACAGCATAGCGTATTCGGAAGCCCTTTATGAATACTATGTGCGCTATTTGCATAATGCTTTACGCAGTATGCCCAAAGGCACGCGCATAGCAACCTTTCATTCCCTGTGCCGTGAAATTCCGCTCAGCTATGACCTGGTGGACAGTCTCGAAGAAGGCAATCTTAATCTGTGGATTAAAACAAAAGCATAGGCGGTCTCTAAGGCTATATTCGTTTTTTTGATCTTAAAAATAACATATAATGGATTTTCCTAAAAACCTGATGTACACCAGGGACCACGAATGGATCCTGTTTGCAGAAGGCCACGCACTGATTGGCATTACCGACTTTGCCCAACGGGAACTTGGCGATATTGTCTTTCTTGACATTCCGTCGCTGAACCAGGAACTCGGACAGGAAACAGTATTCGGAACGGTAGAGGCGGTTAAAACAGTATCCGATCTGTATATGCCCATTGCCGGAAAAGTAATGGAGGTCAATGAAAAGTTGAGTACCCATCCCGAACTCGTCAACCAGGCTCCTTATGATAGCTGGATTATAAAAGTTCAGGTTAATGTACGCGGAGACAGATCACACCTGCTTTCTGCAGACCAATACAGCAACCTTGTTCTATAACCCGGGGATAGTTGCTTTTTTCTATTAACCATCCTAATCTAAGCGTATTGAAAGAAACGCAAACTTTTTACACCGCAGATCACGAGTGGATCTGCTTTGCTGATAATGGCGCATACGTTGGCGTATGTGGATTTAAATTAACCGGTATCCGGAAAATTGAGAATATCCGCTTGTTTGTTTCCGGCAATAATGATATAGTAACAGAAGGAACACCGATGCTGCAATTATGTTATAAGGACTATATTATCGTGGTACATGCACCCATTGATTGCAGGCTGTTAGCCGTAGGTAATGTGATAACTGATGGCATGTGGGAAGACATAATCGCCCAGCCGGAAGGAAGAGGTTGGCTCTTTAAAATTATACCGGCAACTCCCTGCAATCATAGCTTAATCTCCCGAAAAGCTTACGAAGAACGTTTGGTCCCCTTCTTTGATAACAGCAAACTGATCTTTTAGCATGAATAATACCCCTTCGATTTTACCCCATCATATTGATACCGGCAATTATCTCCCGGATGAACAGTTTGATAAAGCCTATCCCAGGCGCATACAACAACTCTCTGCAAGACACTGGACCCCGGTAAGGGTTGCCGCCCTTGGCGCTTCCTTTCTTGCTGAAGACAAAGGCTCACGGATCCTCGACATCGGATCCGGCGCCGGGAAATTCTGCCTGGTGGGTGCGCAGCAACGACCAGCGAGCAATTTCTACGGGATAGAGCAGCGTAAGAAGTTGGTGCAAATCGCTGAGAAAGCGCGCAAGCGGCTGGGTCTTGAGAACGCCGTTTTTATCGAAGGTAATTTCACGCAAATAGATTTCAGAAAGTTCGATCATTTCTACTTTTATAATTCTTTTTACGAAAACCTGGTAGAAGACGAATATCACATAGACGAAAGTATAGACCACTCGTTAAGCCTTTATGAGTACTATACCCATTATCTGTACCGGCTCTTTGCAGGAAGGCCGGTTGGAACAAAATTGGTCACCTACCACAGCTATAAGGAAGTAGTGCCGGATAGCTATAGGTTAGTAAGTGACCATTATCATAGTTTATTAAGATATTGGATACAAGAATAGTCCGGCTATTATGACAACAGCAGAAAGTGTCGCCTTATCCGACAATCGATTTTCTACCTCCCACGATTATAAGGTGGCAAGATCATTGCCAATGACCAGATACAAGTTTACATTGAAGACCAATTGAATAATCAGAACAGGTCTCCTGACAGTTCTGCTATAAATTGGGCAGAAAGCGAAACAACATTAACAGAATTGATTTATGCGCTGCATTAAAAGGGTGCTTTAATAGTCATTGTCAAAACATATACATTCAGTATCAATTAGGCTATTTATATGGGATAAAGAGGGTTGAAATGTAAATGCGTTTACTATCAGCTAAAAGCAGATTTTCCACACATCATTAAAAGCGTATTAAACTACAGTGTTTTATAGCCCTGTTTCTATTTTTTTGTACTTTTGTAGGGTGAAAAATTTTATATCCATATTTTTCCTGACAATTTACCTGTTTTCTACAACGGAGGCAGTTGAATTGCTCAAATTCCCCGTGGTTTTCCAGCATTACCACGAGCATAAAATGATGGATAAGGATATAACATTTCTTGGTTTTTTGGATATGCACTATATGCACGGGTCTCCGCGCGATGCCGACTATGACAGGGATATGCAGTTACCTTTTAAAACGCCTGTTCACCCGACTGTCGCTGCTGCCAATTATATAGTTCCTATCCCTATTTCCGTAGCTGTACCGAAGGTTTTTTTCATCAAAGAGAAACAGCAACTCATTTATAACACCTCCGGTTATTCTTTCAACTACCATTCCTCCGTCTGGCAACCTCCCAGAACTTGTTAAAATTTCACTTAAAGAGAAAGAACCTTTTCCTCTGTTGATGCCGTACTTCAGACAGTTATGTTATTGGATCATACTTCCTATAGGAGCTATTGCACAATAGCTACATGGCTGCGTTTCAACGCAATGTATTCCCGTTTGCCGGGCTGCTTCAGCTGCAAGTATGCTTAATCGACAAGCACAACGGTGTGTCCAAAGTATGAAAAAACAGGCGTGGGTATGACCTCAATAGCTGTTACCCGTGCATTCGATACAGGCACAGGGCTTTCTCTGCTTTTTCACATTTAACAAGTAAAGAATTATTATGCTGAATAAAATCATTGAGTTTTCCATCAGGAACAAACTCATTATAGGGCTGTTTATGCTTGCCCTGATCGGTTACGGCGTTTACGAGGTAAAGCGCCTGCCAATCGATGCAGTACCGGACATAACCAACAACCAGGTGCAGGTCATTACCACAGCCCCTGCACTCGGAGCGCCCGACGTGGAACGGTTGATTACCTTTCCGATCGAACAGGTCAACAACAATATTCCCGGGTTACTTGAACTCCGCAGTTTTTCGCGTTTCGGGTTGTCAGTAGTTACAATAGTATTTGACGACAACACCGATATTTATTGGGCAAGACAACAGGTTGCTGAACGGCTGCAACAAGCGCTGGAGCAAATACCGAAAGGATTTGGCACACCTGTACTGGCTCCGGTAACGACTGGCCTGGGCGAAATTTACCAATACACCGTACGTCCCAAAAAAGGCTACGAAAACAAATACAACGCCATGGAGCTGCGTACCATTCAGGACTGGACAGTCCGAAGGCAACTTTTGGGTGTAAAAGGCGTAGCTGAAGTAAGCAGCTTCGGCGGTCTTCTTAAACAGTATGAAATAGCAGTGGTTCCGGAAAAGCTGATGGCCTATAATATTACCATTGGCGATGTATTTAATGCCCTTGAAAAAAACAACCAGAATACGGGTGGCGCGTACATAGAAAAAGGCCCCACCATTTTATTTATCCGCAGCGAGGGACTCGTGGGCAATATGGATGACATTCGGAACATCGTTGTCAAAAACCTGCCCGGTGGCATGCCCCTTTTAATCCGTGACGTTGCAGAAGTACGCTACGGGAACGCACCACGCTACGGAGCGATGACCTATAACGGGCAGCAACAGGTGTCGGGGGCAGTAGTGATGATGTTGAAGGGAGCGAACAGCGCCGAGGTCATCAAAAACATTAAGCAACGAATTGCCCAGGTAGAAAAAACCCTGCCAGAAGGGGTTACTATAGACCCGTTCCTCGACCGTACCAAAATGGTGAACAACGCTATCAGCACTGTTACCAGAAACCTGATGGAAGGTGCGCTGATTGTGATTTTTGTACTGGTGCTATTCCTCGGCAATCTCCGGGCGGGACTGCTTGTAGCCTCGGTTATCCCATTGTCCCTGTTGTTTGCCATTATCCTGATGAACACCTTTGGCGTAAGCGGCAACCTGATGAGCCTGGGCGCATTGGACTTCGGTTTGATTGTGGACGGTGCGGTGATCATCGTGGAAGCGGTCATGCACAAGCTCTCGCACGGCAAGCGGTTCAGGAATATCAGCAATCTTTCCCGGTCCGAAATGGACAAAGAGGTACAGACTTCCGCATCGGGAATGATGAACAGTGCGGTCTTCGGTCAAATCATTATCCTGATCGTTTACCTGCCCATTTTTACGCTGGAGGGCATCGAGGGTAAAATGTTCAAACCAATGGCGCAGACCGTAGCTTTTGCCCTGCTCGGTGCGTTTATCCTTTCGCTCACGTATATCCCTATGATGAGTACCTTGTTCTTAAGCAGGAAAATCACGCATAAGCAAACGCTTTCAGAAAGAATGATGGGTCGTTTGGAACGTTTCTTTCAAAAGTATCTGACCAAGGTTTTGCGCTATCAAAAAGCGGTTCTTATAACTGTTTCCGGCTTGTTTGTGGCTGCAGTTTTTTTGCTGACGACACTCGGCGGTGAGTTTATCCCGTCTTTGCCCGAAGGCGATTTTGCGGTAGATACAAGGGTGCTTCCCGGTAGTAACCTGAACACGTCCATTGACGCAGTTTCCAAAGCATCCCAAATCATCCTCGAAAAATTTCCCGAAGTGGAAAAAGTAGTAAGCAAAACCGGAAGCAGCGAAGTACCTACCGACCCAATGGCGGTAGATGCCTCGGATATGATGATTATTCTGAAACCCCGCAGCGAATGGATATCCGCGCAAACCTACCCCGAACTGGAAGCAAAAATTTCAAAGGAACTGGAAGCGGTTCCAGGTGTTTCATTTGGCTTCCAATATCCTGTGGCAATGCGTTTCAACGAACTGATTTCGGGAGCAAGACAGGATGTGGTCTGTAAGATATTCGGTGATAATTTAGACACACTGGCTATATACGCCAGCAAATTGGGTAACATCTGTAAGACCGTAAACGGAAGTGAGGCACTGTACGTAGAAGCAGTAACCGGCATGCCGCAGATTGTAGTAAAATACAACCGTGCTGCCATTGCCCAATACGGCATGAACATCAGCGACATCAACCGTGTGGTCAATGCCGCGTTTGCAGGCCAAAGCAGCGGCATGGTGTACGAGGGCGAAAAACGGTTTGACCTCGTAGTACGGCTGGCTGGCGATAAAAGAAAAAGGCTGGAAGATGTACAGCACCTCTTGGTCGCAACCCCACAGGGTACACAAATTCCCTTAAGCGCCGTGGCAGGCGTGGATATAGAAGAAGGTTTGAACCAGATACAACGGGAAAATTCGCAACGCCGGATTATTGTCGGGTTCAACGTCCGTGGCAGGGATATCCAAAGCACTGTCCACGAATTGCAACAGAAAGTGGAGCAGCAGATAAAACTGCCGCCGGGTTACTACATTACCTACGGTGGCGCATTTGAAAATCTGGAAGCGGCAAAACAGCGCTTGTATGTGGCCGTTCCGGTATCTCTGGTGTTGATTTTCCTGCTCCTGTTCTTTGCATTCCGTTCCGTTAAGCAGGGTTTGCTCATCTACACGTCTATTCCGCTTTCGGCTATCGGTGGCATTTTCGCATTGTCGATAAGAGGCATTTCGTTCAGCGTGAGTGCAGGCATCGGCTTTATTGCCCTGTTCGGTGTCGCCGTACTGAACGGTATTGTATTGTTGGGGGAATTTAACCGCCTGAAAAAAGAAGGCTACACCAACTTGAAACGTATCGTCATTATGGGAACCCAAACCCGTTTGCGTCCCGTGCTAATGACGGCTTTCGTGGCTTCTTTGGGATTTTTACCGATGGCGTTAAGCCACGGCGAGGGTGCGGAAGTGCAAAGACCGCTGGCAACAGTAGTGATTGGCGGTCTGCTGATTGCCACGTTTTTAACGCTTTTTGTACTGCCTATCCTGTATATGACGTTTGACAAAGGCGTTTCTGTTTCCAAAAAAGCGGCAGGCACCTTTTCCGTCCTGTTGTTTATGCTGATGGCAACAAGCACAAACGCCCAAACCCCTATAACGTTGCAGCAGGCAATCGACACCGCTTTGATGAACAACCTGTCCGTAAAAAATGAGCGGCTGAAAACCGAGTATCACCAAAAACTTATCCAGTCAGGAACCAACATCCCGGCAATGCAGGTTTCCGGTGAATACGGGCAAATCAACAGTTTTTACAAAGATACCAGGCTGGGCATATCGCAGACCATCAATTTTCCTACCGTCTATAAACGGCAAAAAGAACTGCTGCATGAAGAATGGAAAAGCAGTGTTTTGAATGTAGGCGTGCAGGAAGCGATGCTTAAAAAACAGGTAACACAGGTATTTTATATGCTCGTTTACCTGCAACAGAAAAAAGGGCTGCTGCAAGAAAACGACACTCTTTTTGCGGCGTTTCTCCACAAAGCCACGCTTCGTTTCAACAAAGGCGAAAGCAATGTTCTCGAAAAGACTAGTGCCGAAAACCAGCGTGGTCAGATCGGGTTACAGCTTTCCCAACTGGAAAAGGATTTGGAAATCTTACAGTTACAGTTTCAATGGATACTGAATACGAAAACGGTTTTTGTTCCGTCCGAAAATGAAATCTTGGGAAACAACTTTACAGGGATGGATACTGCGGCACTGGCTGCACATCCTGCAATGCAGCTGCTAAAACAGCAGCAGCAAATTGCGCATGCCACGACAAAAATGGAACGCTCCAGATTGTCGCCCGACCTGACTTTGGGCTACAACATCACCGGGATGAAAGGAATGGGTGCTGACGAAAAGTTCTACAACGGCACACCCAGTTTTCAGTCGGTGCAGGTCGGTCTGGGCATCCCGATTTTCACGGGTGGTCAGAAAGCAAAGATCAATGCGGCGAAAATCAATGAGGAAATAGTCTCAAAAGATAATGAACTCAATCTGAAAAACTTTGGAACCGCTTTTGCCTCGGCTTTGAAGCAGTACCAGAAATATCAGGAAGCAGTCGCCTATTTTGAGCACACCGCTTTGAAAAACGCAACAATCATTGCCGCTACCGCCGACAAACAGTTTCTGAACGGCGACATCAACTATCTGGAGTGGGCATTGCTCATCAATCAGGCGGTCAGCATCAAAAGCGATTATATAGAAGCGGTAAAAAGCAGGAACAGTGCGATTGCCGAATTGAATTACTACCTCAATAAATAAGATATAAACAATGAAAAAACTAATCATTCTTATAAATGCTTTGCTGCTGCTTGCTGCCTGTGGCAACAGGAAAGCCGGAGAACAGCAGGGACAGCCGCTCGTAAGCAAGGTGGAAAATGAAGTAACCCTTACTGATGCACAATATAAAAATGCAGGTATAGAAACGGGCAAAATCGAAAACAGAACCATATCGTCGGTACTGAAACTGAACGGTAAAATAGATGTGCCACCACAAAACATGGTGTCCGTCAGCGTTCCTTTGGGCGGTTATCTTAAGTCCACCAAATTACTGCCCGGCTTACATGTAAATAAAGGCGAGGTGCTGGCTGTAGTAGAAGACCCGCAGTACATACAGTTGCAGCAGGACTACCTTACCGCCAAGGCGCAATTTTCGTTCAATGAAAGTGAATACCAAAGGCAAAAAGACCTGAACGAAAGCAAAGCCGTAAGCGACAAGGTATATCAACAGGCAAAGGTGACCTATGAGGCCCAATACGTGCTGATAAAATCACTGGAACAAAAATTAAGGCTTATAGGTCTGAACCCCGGTAATGTAACTGCGGACAATGTTTCAAAAAGCATCAATATCTATTCGCCTATCTCTGGTTTTGTATCAGCAGTAAATGTAAACATCGGCAAATATGTTAATCCGGGCGATGTACTTTTCGAGCTGGTCAACCCGAACGATATTCATCTGGCATTGACGGTTTTCGACAAAGACCTGGACAAGCTGGCGGTGGGACAACATTTGTCGGCTTATACCAATGCACATCCTGAAAAGAAATATCCCTGCGGGATTATTCTGATCAGCAGGAACCTTTCCAGCGACAACGCCGCACAGGTTCATTGCCATTTTGAGCAATATGACAAAAGCCTTCTCCCGGGAATGTTTATGAATGCTGACGTGGAAATTTCAGGAATAAATACTACTGTGTTGCCTGATGACGCTATCGTCCGTTTTGGAAACAAGAACTACGCTTTCGTAGTAAAAGGAAGCCGGCGATTTGAGATAACGGAAGTGCAAACCGGAAATTCCGAAAACGGATTTACGGAAATCGTTGGCGGAACAAAATATGCCGGACAGACATTTGCTACCAAAGGATCTTACAATCTTTTAATGGTTTTGAAAAATACGGCAGATGATTAAGATGAAACTTGTATTGCTTTTTATAAGCTTCATACTTTCTTTGGGTTTAAAAGCCCAAACCAAACGTGTGGATACGTTGAACCTTAATGACAATGCCTGTGAATCTTCAGTAAAGAAGCCGATAATTCCCTCCACGCTGGTTGTCTATGGCATTTTCGTCCGTTCATTTTATGTTCAGGAAGTTCAGGGACCGCATTTTCCGGTGACGCATTTCGGGGCACCTCTGCCGCAATGACCGGCATTTACAAAGTCTAACAATCATTAAAACATTTTAAGTAATGAAAAAACAAAAAAAATCAACAATGAAAAAAATCCTGTTTTCGCTTGTCGCCATTTTTGCACTCCTGCAACTATACCGTCCGGCAAAGAATATTTCCAGCAACATATCTGCCAATGCCATTCAACACCATTATAGCATACCGCAGGAAGTTGGCACGATGCTGAGGTCCAGTTGCTACGACTGCCATTCCAACAATACCCGATATCCGTGGTACAACAACGTGGAGCCGGTAGCACTTTGGCTAAATAGCCACATCAAAGATGGAAAAAGACACCTGAATTTTGATGAGTTCAACACTTACCCTGCGGAAAAGAAAAGAAAGAAATTGCAGGAGATAGCAGAAACCGTTGAAAAGAACGAGATGCCTTTGTCTTCCTATACCTTAATCCATGGCGATGCCCGGCTGAGTGCGGAGGACAAAAAGATGTTGATAGACTGGGCAACCGCCTTGTCCGAAGCACAATAACCAATTCATTAACTGGATAAAAAACAAGACAAAATGAAAAAGCTATTTTTTTTCACTGCCCTTCTTTTTTCGCTGACAGCGGTTCACGGGCAAACCGTTTTTGAGCAGGCTCAAAACGAAGCAAAGCAAACCCGCAAACTCATCCTGTTGAGTTTTTCGGGTTCCGACTGGTGCGTACCCTGTATCAAGATGCACAAGTCTTTCTTTGAAAACCCGGAGTTCAAAAAGACTGCCGACAGCCTGCTGGTGCTGGTAAACGCTGATTTTCCACGGAACAGGAAAAATCAGTTGGACGGCAACATCAAAAAGCAAAATGAGGCACTGGCAGACCGATACAACCGGCAGGGGGCATTCCCGTACACGCTGCTGTTAGACGAAAACGGAACGCCGCTCAGAACATGGAGCGGCGTACCAGCCGAACCCGTTGAGGACTGGATAAAAGAAATCGTTACCGTTTATGACAAAAAGTACCGGCATGAGTAGGCTACAGGAATTTCGTAGGGGAGAGAGACTAATGGGCAATGCTTTTGAAATTACCGTTGTAGGTGAAGATAAATTGTGGGCAGAAGAGAAGATAGATGTAGCTATCGGTGAAATCAGGCGGATAGAACAACTGCTCACGACCTTCAGCGAAGACAGCGAAACCAATCGGGTCAATGCCTATGCCGGAGTCCAGCCCGTACAGGTGAGCAGGGAAACGTTTGGGCTGATTGAGCGCAGCCTGCGCATCAGTGGTGTTACGGACGGTGCCTTTGATATTACCTACGGTTCGGTGGACAAACGCCTCTGGAACTTTGACCGGAATATGACCAGCCTGCCCAATGCAGCAATAGCCAAAGAAATGGTTCGGCTTATCAATTACCGCAATGTACTGCTCGACAGTAACGAATGTACCGTGTTCTTAAAGGAAGCCGGGATGCGTATTGGCTTTGGCGGTATCGGCAAAGGCTATGCCGCTGAAATGGCTAAGCGGTTGTTGCAGCAACAAGGAGTTGCAAACGGTGTAGTGAACGCTTCCGGCGACATCAGCACCTGGGGAAACCAGGCTGACGGGAAACCCTGGACGATTGGTATTGCCGACCCCGACCACGCAGAGCGACCGTTTTCCTACCTCAACATCAGCAACATGGCAATTGCCACATCGGGCAATTACGAGAAGTACGTCATAATCGGTGGCAGAAAATACTCGCATACCGTCAACCCCAAGACCGGGTTGCCGGTAACGGGCGTAAAAAGCGTAACCATCATTTGCCCTAATGCGGAGATAGCCGATGCAATGGCAACCCCGGTTACCATTATGGGTGTAAAAGCCGGGCTGGATATGGTCAACCAGATAGACAACTTAGCCTGCATTATCATAGACGATAACAACAGAATCTATTCATCAAAAAATATTCGTTTAAAATGAAAAAGTACCATAACCTCAAATTGTTCTTGTGCGGCATAGGCGTGTCCACATTTGCGCTGTGCTCTTCCTGCACTACGGTAAAGGAATACCAGAAAAACAGGCTCAACGATGCCGAAATGGTGTTGGGCAACCGCAAAATCGAAAAAACGGAACTCAACTTTCAATCCTACCGGGAGGGGGCTTCCGGCGCCAATGCGGGGAAAAGCGGTGGTGGCTGCGGCTGCAACTAATCATCCAAAACAAAAAGACAATGAAAAGAATATATTTCACAGCAGCCGCCCTTATGGCAATGCTGCATTCCTACGCACAAAGCAGTCTTCCTGACACGGGCTATGCCGGCAGAAAATTGAAGGTTGAAGAGGTAAACCTCGTGTCCAGCTACTACCACCAGAACGGGAACAATACTGCCGTAACCGGAGGCATTGGTTCCGAGAAGCTGATGGACATTTCCAACTCGATTGACGTGAAGCTCATCCGTTATGATAGAAAAATCCGCAAACACAGCTATTTGCTGGACGTAGGCATTGACCACTATACTTCGGCATCATCAGATATGATTGACCTGAAAGCTAACAGTTCCGCCTCCCACGGTGATACAAGGATTTACCCCTCTCTTGGCTGGACAATGGAAAATGAAGCCAAAGGCTCCACTATCGGGGCCGGCGTTTCTGCCTCCAAAGAGTTCGACTACCTTTCCATTGGCGGCAATGTCCTGTTTGCACAGAAAACAAAGAACCGCATGGGCGAATTTACTGCCAAGCTGCAGGTTTATCTCGACCAGGTAAGTTTGGTAACGCCCATAGAGCTACGGGCATCGCCGGGAAAGGAACACGACGATTACCCAACAACATCACGAAACACGTTCGCCGGCTCATTCTCCTATTCGCAGATTATCAATGAGCGGCTACAGGTAATATTTCTTGCCGATATGGTACAGCAGCATGGTTATTTGAGCCTGCCTTTCCACCGGGTCTATTTTACGGATGGCAGCGTGCATCAGGAACAACTGCCGGGAAACAGGTTTAAGCTGCCAATCGGTTTTAGGGGAAGCTATTTTATAGGCGACCGTTTTATCCTGCGTGGCTATTATCGGTATTACGCGGATAATTGGGGTGTACATGCTCACGCCGCCGAACTGGAAGTTCCCGTAAAAATATCGCCTTTCTGCTCCGTCAGCCCATTTTACAGGTATTACCACCAAAGCGCTGCCAAATATTTTGCAGGCTACCAGACCCATCAGGTTGGCGAGGATTATTATACCAGCAATTATGACCTGTCGCGATTTACCAGCCAGTTCGTAGGAGCAGGCATACACCTCACACCACAGGGAGGCATATTTGGCATAAAGCATTTGAACACGCTTGAACTACGGTACGGGCATTATTACAGGTCAACGAAAATGAACGCCAACATTATTTCACTGAATTTAAAATTCAAATAACATTGATGAACATGGTAAACCTCTTAATAGTCGGACTGTGTCAATACCAATGAAAATAATGCGTATTTTTCTATTTTATATTTAATGATCTATGTCCTATAACATCCCTGGCCATCTGAAAGGTCTTAATGATAATGAATTAGCTGCTTCCAGAAAGAAACACGGTTACAATAGTATGGACGCAATTCACAAAAGCAGTTGGCTGGAGCTGGTTTTGAACATACTTAAGGAACCGATGCCTGTCCTGTTGTTTGCCATTTCTGTTATTTATTTGATTATAGGCAATTACGGAGAGGCGTTGTTTATGTTTGTCGCCATCGTTGCGGTTTCGGCTATTTCGTTTTATCAGGACAACCGAAGCAAAATAGCGTTAGAAGCGTTGGAAAAGCTCAACGAGCCTTTAAGTACGGTTGTCCGAAATGGTAAGGTGGCACAAATCCCTACCTACGAAATTGCGGTAGGCGACCTGTGTATTACGGAAGAGGGGAAAATGATTAATGCGGACGGTAAGATTATCCACAGCAACGATTTCTCGGTGAACGAGGCGTCCCTGACAGGTGAAAGTTTGCCGGTTTTCAAAAGCAGCGAAAGTGACGACGACAAGGTGTACAGCGGAACGGTTGCGTTATCGGGGCTGGCAGTTTTTGAAGTAGAAAAAATCGGCGGGGAAACCCGTCTTGGTAAGATAGGCACTTCTTTGTCCGGCATAAAAGAGGAAGCATCGCCTTTGCAGCTCCAAATCAGGAAGTTTGTCAAAACAATGGCGGTGGTTGGCATTGTCATTTTCCTGCTGGTCTGTACCGTCAATTATTACCACACCCAAAACCCGCTCGAAAGCCTGCTCAACGGGCTTACCTTGGCAATGTCCATTCTGCCTGAAGAAATTCCGGTAGCGTTCACTACATTTATGGCATTAGGTGCATGGAAGCTGATGCGTGATGGCATCATCGTCAAACGGAGCAGCGTGGTTGAAACGCTTGGCAGCACTACCGTTATCTGTACCGACAAAACCGGGACAATTACGGAAAATACGATGCACCTGAAGCAACTCTATGACTACCGTTCGGACAAAATCTTTAATGAGCAGAATTTTAACGACACCTCACTTTCGGAGTTGATTAGTTATGCTATGTGGAGCAGCGAACCTGTACCCTTTGACCCGATGGAGAAGACCCTGCACCAAGTATATGAACAGACAGAAAAGGACGACCTCAGAAACTCCTACACCCTGTTCCACGAATACCCACTGGAGGGGAAACCGCCAATGATGACGCATCTTTTTCAGAATAAGGAACAACACCGGATTGTTGCGGCAAAAGGGGCGCCGGAAGCCATTCTTCAGGTGTCCACACTTTCTGAAAGCGAAAAAAACAAAGTGCGCAAGTTAATCAACGCTTTCGGAGAACAAGGCTTTCGTGTTTTGGGTGTGGCAAAATCCCGTTTCGAAGGTGAGGCCTTTCCTGATAAACAACAGGATTTCCGGTTTGAGTTTTTAGGCCTGGTAGTGTTTTACGACCCTCCCAAAAAGGGTATTAGAGAAGTATTTCAGCATATATACGATGCCGGAATTAAAGTAAAGGTTATCACGGGCGACAATGCTGATACTACAAGAAGCATTGCTACACAGGCAGGTATCATTAATGCAGATAATGCGGTAGAAGGAAAAGAAATTATGGCAGTTTCCGGGGAGCGCCTCTTGCAGGAAGTAGAGGGGAAAGTCCTGTTTGCAAGGATGTACCCTGATGTGAAGCTGGTGGTAGTAAATACCCTGAAACAAAGCGGCGAAGTTGTAGCTATGGTCGGCGATGGTGTGAATGATGCACCGGCATTGAAAGCTGCCAATATCGGTGTGGCAATGGGCAGTAAAGGAACGGAGATTGCCAAAGCCGCCGCTTCTTTGGTCATCATTAACGATGATTTGGGGAAGCTGATTACAGCTATAGCGGCAGGGAGAAGAATTTATACCAATATAAAAAAAGCCGTCCGATACATTATTTCCATCCATATCCCCATTATCCTTACCGTTTCTTTACCGCTGTTTTTGGGCTGGGTATTTCCACAGATATTCACGCCGGTACATGTTATCTTTCTAGAACTGGTCATGGGACCGACCTGTTCCATCGTGTATGAAAACGAACCAATGGAAAAGAATGTGATGCTGCAAAAGCCAAGAAAAATGACCGATACGTTTCTCAATTGGAAAGAGCTAGGAATGAGTATTGTTCAGGGGCTTGTAATAACAGCAGGCATATTGTTCACGTACGAATATTCCGTGCAGGGCGGTGGGAACGAAGAACAGACAAGGGCAATGGTTTTCACAACGTTGATTTTCTCAAACATACTGTTGAGCCTGACCAACCGATCATCATATTACAGTATGTTTGAAAATTTTAAAAATCGGAATTTCTTGTTTGTGGCCGTCAATGGCTTAACCTTAGTGCTTCTCTGGGCGATATTATATTACCTGCCGTTATCCGGCTTCTTCAAGGTTACAGGTTTGGAGTTAAAAAATTTGGGTATAGCTGCCATTGTTGCATCTGCTTCCGTACTGTGGTTTGAGGTCTACAAATTGATTAGGCGAAAATAGTAATTAACAAAAATCCAAAGTAATGACAAACAAAAAGGAAAAAGCAAATGAAATTACGATTGACAACTATTGGGACAACCATTACATCAATCGTAGCAACTGGCTTAGAGCCGCAGTGCTGGGAGCCAATGACGGCATTATATCCGTGTCCAGCCTGGCCATCGGTATAGCGGCAGCAAGCACGGCCAGGGAACCCGTATTGCTGGCCACCGTTGCATCGCTTGTTGCCGGAGCATTGTCAATGGCAGCAGGCGAATACGTGTCTGTAAGTTCACAGACCGACATTGAAAAAGCCGATATTGAAAGGGAGGCAAAAGAACTCCGTGATATGCCGGAAACAGAATTCAACATATTGGCGAAAATCTATGAAGGACGCGGGCTAAAAAAAGAAACCGCCATACAGGTAGCAAAGGAACTTATGGAAAAAGATGCTTTGGCTGCCCATGTAAGGGACGAACTGGGAATTAACGAAATCAGCAAGGCAAACCCCATGCAGGCGGCATTGGCTTCGGGGGCATCTTTCACTGCGGGCGGAATACTACCGGCAGCGGTAACGCTATTTGCTCCCGTTGTGGGGATGGAATACTGGCTCTACTGCTTTACACTTGTCTTTCTTATTTTATTGGGAATAGTATCGGCAAAAACAGGCGGTTCGGGTATTAAGAAAGCCATTATAAGAATTGCCATCTGGGGAACAATTGCTATGGGCTTATCTGCATTGGTAGGGCATTTTTTTGGTGTGAATGTGTAAGGAACTTGATAAAAATTGTTGCATCCATAATATATCTTTATGGCAAATAGCCGGTAGACAGACGGGCGTAACACTATAAATCTTCCGCATGTATTCCATTACCATAAATTCCCTTTGAGTATAAATTCAGCGCATTTCAAGGAACATGCAGTCAGCTGCCCTGTGCGGGTACAAGATGTTGGAGGTCCGGGTCATTTTTTATCCGCTCCAGTTCGCGTTCAATGACCAGCACAATATCCTGCTTTACCTGCCTGTAATTGGCTTCGATTTCCTGCTTCATCCTGTCCTTGCCTTTTTCATCGGTAAAAGACCGGATCTGGGGTATTTGCCGGTAGGATTTTGCCTCTGCGGCAACACGCTCATTATCGACTACGATCTCTGCGTGAAAGATCTTTTGCTCAATACGCTCATCGAAATTATCAGATACCGCTCCCACGAACATGCCTTGTGTAAGCGTGGATATTTTGGAAGCAGGTATGAGGCTATCCAGCTGTGTAGAGATGGAAGTGGAGGTATCGTTCCGGTTAATGGTCATGCTCTGACGTTTCTGCAGGACCTTACCAAAACGTTCCGACAGGCTTTTGGCCGTATCGCCCACTACCTGGCCGCTGAAGATATTACCCACCGTATTCTGGATCACCTTACTCTCTTTGTCGCCATAGTCACGGGTAAGCTGCGAATAATCCTGGAAGCCAAGGCAGACGGCCACCTTATTGCTCCGGGCAGTCGCAATGAGGTTATCCAGCCCCCGGAAATAGATCGTGGGCAACTCATCAATGATCACGGAGCTCTTGAGCTGCCCTTTCTTGTTGATCAGCTTTACGATACGGGAGTTATATAATCCCAGTGCTGCCGAATAAATGTTCTGCCGGTCGGGATTATTGCCCACGCAAAGTATCTTGGGCGCTTCGGGGTTATTGATATCGAGGGAAAAATCGTCGCCGGTCATGACCCAGTACAGTTGCGGCGATATCATCCTGGACAGCGGGATCTTTGCCGATGCGATCTGGCCCTGCAACTGGTCCTGTGCACCGCCCTGCCAGGCATCCATAAAAGGGGAGAGGTAATTCTCCAGCTCCGGGTAAGAGGTTAAGATCGTAAAAACATCGGCATATCTTTTGTTCAGCAGCTCTATTGCATGCGGGAAGGTGCAATACTTTCCATCCTCATATATCTTCAGGAACCAGATAATGGCAGCCAAAAGGATGATCGGCGATTCCACAAAAAAATCGCCCTGTTTCTGGATCCAGCTCCTGTTCAGGTTGAGCATAATCGTATAGGCTGATTCATAGGCATCGGATATATCGGTCATAAATGCAGGGTTGATCGGGTTACAGCGGTGGCTCCTGCGCGGGTCATCAAAATTGATCACATAGAACTTCGGCTTTACTTTGTAGCGACCCGTATGCTGTAGCAGGTGGTTGTAGGCAATGGTGGAAAGGTCATCGAACTTAAAATCGTAGATATACATCGAAAACCCTTTTTCGATATGCTGCCTGATGTAGTTGTTGACAACGGCATAGCTCTTGCCTGACCCTGGGGTCCCCAGCACGATCGCTGCACGAAAGGGGTTTACGACATTGATCCAGCCATCGTTCCATTTACCCTTATAGTAGAACCGGGTAGGCAGGTTGACCGAAAATTCATTTTTGACCAGCCGGCGTTCCTGCCGGAAGCTTTCATTCTCATTATTGAAAACATCATCCATCAGCCTGTTCGTAAGTAGCCGGCTCATCCAGACCCCTGCCATCAGCAAAGCGATATATCCCGCGCCGGTAGCGAGCATATACAAGGCGGCAGCTTCCGCCACTGGGATCTTCAGCAAAACGATGCTGCCGAAATACAATCCGGCCCCTACACCTGCGAGCATGCCGATCTTTTTCCAGCTGATTTTTTCGCTCTTCACGCCCTTTGTTCCGAGGCAGCTCAGCGCCAGTAATGCCAGGGCAAACGATTTGGTATAGAAAGCACTGGAAAACAAACCGGTTGTCCGCTGGAAGTTGCCCAGTATGTTGTTGACAATGGCTAATGTCCAGTGCCGTTCCAGGAAAAAGCTGTAACAGTACCAATACAGGTGCATCAGTACCACCAGGATACTAACGGCCCTCATAAAGGCCATGATCCTGGCAAGCCCTCTCAGGTCATCCTCTCCTTGCATATCCAGTGTATTTTTAATTCCTGCACAAAATAAAAATGTGGGGCCTCTATAAGGAACGGCGGCCTGAAATGGCCTTTGGTGGCACCCTCTGGCAGATGGACGCACCACCTTTCAGGCTATTTCCGCCAGCGATCCCATCCACCGCATCAAACCGGATATTTTCCTAACTTCCCTTAAAATTTAACTTAGAATCTAAGCAGTGCCCTAAGTACATGCCTCCAAACCGAACGATAGCAATACTCAAAGACCTGGGCATTATAGCTTTCCTGGTGCTGTTCCCGCACTTTTTCCCCCTGCCGTTTTATACCTATGCGGTGGTTTGTTTTGGGGTTGCCTGGATGCTCCTGCGTAAAGAGGGCAAGACCTTTAAAAGCATCGGACTGGCTGCGAACTGCATCACGATTAAAGCCGTTATCATTGCGATCGCCTCCGCAATCGCCTGGGTGATCTTTATGCAGCTTGTATATATCCCGCTTATCAAACACCTGTTCGCAGTACCCGATTATACCGAATATGATTTTATAACAAAAAGCGTTCCGACCTTTCTGACCACTATTGCTGCAGCCTGGCTGATCGGAGGATTCTATGAAGAGGTCCTGTTCAGGGGTTATATGCTGTATCTGCTGGAAAAACGATTGTTGAAATCTGCCGGCATGCTTCCGGCCGTAACGGCTACAGGCGTTTTATTCGGCCTTTATCACTGGCAGCAAGGCACCTTCGGCATAATAGCCGGGGCATTAGGTGGCATTTTCTGGGGCATCCTGTACAAAAGGACCGGCAACAACCTTTGGATACCAATTTTCTCCCACGCATTATTTGACACCATTACACTGGTGCTGATCTATATCGGTCGATTCGGCCATTTATATTGAGTCATACCTTGCAAGCCTGCACCGTCGCCATCTTTTTTTTAAATTAGCCGTTTAGAATGCGCTGGTCCCGCCCTTTATACAAAGCAGACCAGACGCACAGAAAAACACTGGTGATCAATATGAAGGAACAGCTAAAAGCAGTACTAAGGATGTTTGCTGCATTCGAAGAGCAGGAACTGGATAAGATAGTTACCTGCTTCAGGCAGAAATCCATTAAAAGAAACAGCACCCTGCTACGGGAAGGAAGTGTTTGCAGGGAATTTTATTTTGTAGGGACAGGCTGCCTCAGAACTTATTTCATAGACAAAAATGCGCGGGAAAAGACCCGGTATATACTATTTGAAAACCATATAGGCACGGCCCTTACCAGTTTTATTGCCCAAAAGCCCTCCGTTGAATTTATCGAGGCGCTTGACGATACGGAGCTGCTGGCTATCGGCCATGCAGACTTTTACCGGCTCAACCGGGAAATGGACCATTGGAAAATATTCTATCAGCGGATCCTGGAAATGGCCTACTCCTTTCAAAACAACAAAATAGAACAATTGGTCACGCTCACGGCCAGGCAGCGGTATGATCTTGTCCTGGCAGAAAATGCCACACTGATCCAACGTCTTTCCAACAGAGTACTGGCCTCTTACCTGGACATGCGTGAAGAGACGCTCAGCCGTTTAAAATCCCGTTAGTACGATTTTGACCCAAGTCAAACGGTGATCCGGTTTATTCAGGGACCTTTGTAAAAACAAAGATGATCAAAATGAAAGAATTCGTATTACTGTTCCGTATGGACCTGACAAACGATGAGGTGCAGCCTACACCGGAACAAATGAAGGGCTATATGCAGGATTGGAACAGCTGGATCAGCGATATCGCCGGCAAAAACCGGCTCTCAGACGGCGGCAACCATTTTCTCAAAAGCGGCCGGGTACTAAAGCCAGGTGATGAAATGGCAGACAAACCCTACATTTCCGACAATGTATCTGTCGCCGGCTATATCATCATTTCAGCTGAAAATATCGATGAGGCCACCGGTATCGCAAAGCGATGCCCGATACTCTATGGCCTTAACACAAGTGTGGAAATAAGGGAGACTGCAATGCCGGGTTAACAATACCCGAAACCTGCCCCCTTATCAGTGGCAGCAAATGAACCACGCCGGCACCGGCTAAAGCCCGGCAGGTTCATTTCCCCCGCCTGATCTCCGCCGTTTCCTTTTTTTCATCCGCTTATTAAATTCCTGCTCTTCGCGATCCTCACCCCAGGTCTGGGGCAGTAAGCTACCCAACGCCTCCATCAGGCTGCTATCCTGCCCCAGGTCTGAGGACTGATCATTTTCCAGGAAGCGGAACAGATCCTCGGGCAAGTCCACAACTTCCCTGCCCGGGACAAGCGGGGAAAGTTTCACATCGGATTCCTGCTCCGGGCCAATGCGGTCTTTACCCTCCGACCAACGCTCCTGGAATGCATTTGCTGCAAACTCCTTGCCCAATTGGGAGCCATTCCACACAGACCTTGAATTATGATCTATAAATGTAACGCCATAAACACGCCCCCCGGCATTACGGCGGACAACGGTGCTGATGCCCCGGTCTGCCAACAGTTGCCGGAAAACAGCTTCGTCCGGGGCCTGCTGCATCACTTCACCTACCCTGCCTTTCAGCATCAATTTTTCAGCGCTGCCTTTCAGGCTTTCTCTGGACAGATCATAATACTTTTGGAGCTGTGCATCACCTGCTGCCTTACCGAAAAGAGAGGCTTTAAATGGATTGCTTACCTTTTCGCCCTGCTCGTCCAGGGCAAAATAAACAAGTCCCAGGCAGGGCCTGCCGCGCAATTCACCGCTGACTTCTGCTGCTGTAATATTAAACAGGGAGAGCAGTGCATTGTACCCGCCAAAGCCCTGGAACCGGTAATATAGGGGCAGATGCCTTACGACCGCAGCAATCTGGCTTTTGATATCACCTTCTCTATGGTCTACCGGGCGAAAGATCTTATCCTCCTCAAGGCGGCTCTTTCCTGCAGCAGGTACCAGTTCGTATTGTTGTTCCAACCTTCGGCATATGTCCATCGAACGCCTGCGCTCAAAAGCGTCGGAAATTTTGCGTCCCTCTTCATCTACGCAGACGGTTACGATGTGGATATGGACCCGGCCCGTATCGGTATGCTTAAACACGACAAAGGGCTGATGCCCGTATCCCATCTCCTGCATATACTGGGTGGCTATTGCCTGAAAGGATCCATCGCTTACGGAATCTTTCGGGTCCGGGTTGAGCGAAATATGCAGTACAGGCCGCTCCGTCCTGCGGTTGGCCGAAAGATACGGTTCAAAAGAGCGCAGTAAATTAGCTGTGGTAAAACTTCCTTCCGGCGCCTCCACGATCTTATGGGCAAGCAGTATCGATCCTCTTTCCTGCTGCACTTTTAGCGCGTTGTACGAAAGCACGCCCATAATATTACGGCCATGGCTGATCTTTGCTACCATCACTATCTTCTTTAATCAGATATTTAGCTTCAAATGCACGCGTCAGCAGGATCACCTGCTCGCATAGTGCTGCCATCCGGGCTGTTTGCTTCTCCAGTTTATAGAGGTAAGCAGCGGCCTTTTTCTCCGATAGATTGCGGTAAAGCAGCTTTACCACCTGGTTATAGTTGACGCCAACAGCACGGAACTGCCCGTATAGTGTGGTCAGCCGCATGTAATAATCCATTGCAGCCTTATCTATCTTAACGGTCTTTACCGTTTTTTGGAAAATGCAGGCGGTAATAAAGTGCGCCATTATCTTCATCCCGGATCCTTCAAAGAGGGACAGGAACCGTGCGTGCTCCTCCGCATTGAGCGATATCGAATACCGGAATACTGCAGGATCCTTTTTAGGATGACGGCCGCCTTTCCGCGTGCTTTCATTTTTGTGTTCTTCCATCTTCTGGTCATTTTATTAGGAAAGCCCTGACTTCGGAAGGGGTTCTGAAGCCCCCTGCAAGGGCAAGTTGTTTTGAGCTGCGGAACTTATTTCCAGCAGCTCAAAACACAACTTGCTCTGTTCCGGTGAACAGAAAACCCGCCCTCCGGGCCGGTTACATAAAGCAGTAAAAACGGCTTGTCGCCGTAGATGCTGCTAACGTAAATATTGCTGATCATGTCCATGTGCCAGGTCGTAAAATCGATTACAAAGTAAAGGCCGGACAGCGCGCGCTTCCCAGTAAAGACCGGCGCCAAATCCTGTCACCTGACGCCAATACAAGACAGGTCTTAAAATGACCGTACCTGCCTGCATTCCTTTGTATCCGCAGTTGCATCCGGGCAGCTACACAGAGCCGTACGCCTATACATACGCAAATACCTACAGCTGCAAGAGCAGCCGTACAGCAATACAAATGCAGGCAGGCGCGTGTGAAAATCTTTATTTACCGCTGCAACTGCAGGCTGCTATATGCAGTCGGAGGCAACCCTGCAGAAGCACTGAAATACCTGTAAACAACCGCAGAGCTGCATACACATAGTAAAGGACATAAGCATATAAGTAAGCAACTACATAACCAGGTCTAAAAACACCGTAAGAATGGAAACAATATCAAAACCGCAGTTCGTGGCATTTTCCACCCAGAAAGGAGGGGTTGGCAAATCGACCTTCACCGCGCTGACCGCAAGCCTGCTGCACTACCGATTAGGCTACAACGTAGCCGTATTCGACTGCGACTTCCCACAGTACAGCCTTTCCCAGCTGCGGGAAAGGGACAGGAAGGCCGTGATGAACAACGAGGTCTTTAAAAAGCTGGCGCACCGCCAGTTCAGCACGATCCATAAAAAGGCTTACCCCATTATCCAATGTAAGGCTGATGAGGCAATAGACCAGGCCTTGCGGCTTTCAGCAACTGCGACGACACCTGTCGATGTGATATTTTTTGACCTGCCCGGCACGGTCAATACTCCCGGTGTACTGACCACCCTGTCCGAGATGGACTATATCTTCTCTCCCATTACGGCCGACCGGGTGATCCTTGAAAGCACCCTCAGTTTCACCCACGTACTCACCCATGCACTCATCAAAAACAACCATACGTCAATCAAAGCGGTCAGCCTGTTCTGGAACCAGGTGGACGGCCGGGAGCGGTCACCCTTATACGAGGTGTACGAAAAAGTGATTCTTGAACTGGGGATCACGTTAATGCAGGCATCTGTCGCCGATAGCAAGCGTTTTCGCAAAGAAGGTGAATCGGAGGCCAGAAGCGTGTTCCGCTCTACTTTGCTCCCTGCCGACGAAAAGCTGATGAAGGCTTCCCGGCTGGACATTTTCTTAGAGGAGTTCCTAAAAATCATCAAACTGTAAGCCATTATGGAAAAAGATAACAAACACAAGGCGAACCCGCCTATTGACGAGGACTACCTGATGGATATGATGGCCGGTGGCGAAAAAAGCGCAACACCGGAACAGGACACATCCGATGAGCAGCTACCCGTAAAGGGCGCGGCCAGGGAAAAAGGCAAACAAAAAAGGAGCATTGGTGAAACGGACTATCAAAAACTTTTTTTCAAGAACCCCGATACCAATGCCCGCAATGGCAAATCGGTATATATACGCCCGGAATTCCACGAAAGGCTGACCCGTATCGTACAAATTATCGGAGCAGATAAGCTGACCATATACGCCTACCTGGACAATGTGTTGGAATACCATTTCCAGCAGTTTGCCGAAGAGATCACCACCAGTTTCAACGAGAAGTACAAACCCATTTTGTAGTTATGGAAACACTCCTGTTACTATGCCTGCTGCTTATAATCCTCCTGCTGCTATACGATAAGCTAGCGGTGAAGCAGGCAATAAAAAAACATAGCCGCCAGGACAATACCTCTCCCGATTTAACGCCTATAATGGGCCAGGCAAAGCCCCATCAAAGATTAGCTGTACTGCCGGATGCTACCAAAAGCCAGCAGTGCGAAACAGCCGGGAGCGGGACTATGCCTGGCCCGGAAACCGCCGGCAACGATCTTGCAGACGTTCTTGCAAGCCACCGGGAGCCTGAGCCGGCATTCAGCTCCGGGCCCGACCTGGCAGAAGAGGAAGATGAATGGAACAGGAGTGGAGCGCCCAACGGCGAAGACGGTTTTGCCACAGGGGTTAGCTTCGAGGAGCTCAGCACCCTGAGCAGGGTGCTTCAGCAGGGAATGCCGGAAGAAGCCCAGAGAAGGTATGCTGCGGGTATCGTTCACCGGATCCAGGGGACCGAGTTGCTGCATCTTTTGGAAAACTCCATGGAAGATACTGCCCGAAAGATCGCCCGGCTCTTAGACAGCAAAAAAGATGGCGGACCGAACACGGACGCTACGGCTTCGCGGGATACAGCTCCTGATGCTTTTGATATTGGCGAATACCTTTAAGGGCTGCAACCCAATCTTGCTGCAACGGATCATCCGATCTGTGTACCACGCGACGGCAACCGGTTCTCCAGCGGCAATAAGCTTTTGGCGTTCCCATGGCCGGGCAACCGGGTCAATAGGAACGCCCAATGGCAGTCGTCAGCCGTCACTTTAGCTTTGTGGGTGGCGAAACGTGGAGACCTAATTATCCTGTTTATCATCTCCCGAAAAATCACCTGGTGCTGCCTTTCAAGGCCAATATATTCCCCCAGGCGACACGGCCTAAACACTAGCACTTTTCCATACCACATTTGCTGTAAACCTGCAAGGGCAGGCAATCTCAACAAAAATCAATCTCTTACAAAATGGAAAAGCAAAGAAAAAAACTGCTCCTGTCGCTGGCGCTGCTTATAGCCGGATCGGGCGCTTTTGCGCAGGGCAGTGGCTCTGCCGGCATTAACGAAGCAACCAGTATGGTCACCTCTTACTTTGACCCGGCCACCAAGCTGATCTACGCCATCGGGGCCGTAGTGGGCCTGATCGGCGGCGTTAAGGTATATAACAAATTCAGCAGTGGTGATCCCGATACCAGCAAGACGGCTGCCAGCTGGTTCGGCGCCTGTATTTTCCTGATCGTAGCAGCCACCATCCTGCGTTCCTTCTTCCTCTAATAAAGCCCTATGACTACTTACCACATCAATAAAGGAATAGGCAGGAGCGTAGAGTTCAAGGGCCTGAAGGCACAGTACCTATTCATTTTTGCAGGCGGGCTGCTGGGCGTACTGATCCTGGTCATGGCCCTTTATATGGCCGGGGCCGGATCCTATCTATGCCTGTCCATCGGGGCTTGTGGCGGCGCCCTCATTACCTGGCAAACCTTTGCACTGAACAGCAAATACGGGGCGCATGGACTCATGAAGATCAGGGCTGTCAAAAAACATCCCCGCTATATTATCTGCCGCAGAACCATTCACAGACAGCTCAGCAAATCCATTAAACCGATACAGCTATGAAAAATATTGCAAAAGCCACCACGCTCGAAAAGAAGTTTCCCTTGCTTGCCGTCGAGCAACACTGCATCATTTCAAAGGATGCCGATATTACGGCCTGCTTCCGCGTAGCGCTACCAGAGCTGTTTACCGTTGCATCACCCGAGTACGAGGCCATACATTCAGCCTGGCATAAGGCAGTAAAGACCCTGCCGGACTATACAATAGTGCATAAGCAGGATTGGTTCCTCAAGGAGCAATACGACCCGGATATGGCTGCTGAAGGATTAAGCTTCCTGGCAAAATCCTACCAGCAGCATTTTAATGAGCGCCCATTCCTGAACCACTATTGCTATCTTTTCCTGACCAAGACCACGAAGGAACGCATGCGCACGCAAAGTAATTTTTCATCGCTTTGCAGGGGCAGCCTCATCCCGAAGGAATTAAGGGATAAGGAAACGATGCACCGGTTTATGGAAGCCGTTGCCCAGTTTGAGCGTATCATTAACGACTCCGGCCTCGTACGCCTCCACCGCTTGACAGAAGAAGATATCACCGGTACAACGGAGCAAAAAGGCATACTGGAGCAATACCTTACGCTCTCCAAGGATAATGCGGGCGCTATGCAGGACATTGCGCTGGGAGCCGAAGAGGTCCGTATCGGCAGCAACAGGCTTTGCCTCCATACGCTCTCTGACACCGATGATCTGCCGGGATCGGTAACTACGGACGCGCGCCATGAAAAACTATCCACAGACCGCAGCGACTGCCGCCTGTCCTTTGCAGCACCGGTGGGACTGATGCTGAGTTGCAACCACATTTACAACCAGTACCTTTTCCTCGATAACAGCGAAGAGAACCTGCGCAAATTTGAAAGATCGGCCAGGAATATGCATTCACTGGCCCGCTACAGCCGCAGCAATCAGATCAACCGGGAATGGATCGAGCGCTATCTGAATGAGGCGCACTCTTTCGGTTTATCATCGATACGTGCGCATTTTAATGTCATGGCCTGGTCTGACGACCTGGTGGAACTGAAGAAGATCAAGAACGATACCGGCAGCGCCCTTGCCTTGATGGAATGCAAACCCCGCCACAACACGACCGATGCAGCTACGCTCTACTGGGCCGCGATACCAGGCAATGCCGCTGACTTTCCCAGCGAAGAAAGCTTCTACACCTTTATTGAGCCGGCCTTATGCTTCTTTACTGAAGAGACCAACTACCAGAGCTCACCTTCACCCTTCGGTATCAAGATGGCAGACCGGCTTACCGGTAAGCCCATACACCTCGACATCTCCGATCTGCCGATGAAAAAGGGGATCATTACCAACAGAAATAAATTCATACTCGGTCCTTCCGGCAGCGGCAAATCCTTTTTTACCAATCATATGGTAAGGCAATATTATGAACAAGAGGCCCATGTGTTGCTGGTCGATACCGGCAACTCCTACCAGGGGCTCTGTGAGCTGATCCGTGCGAAAACGAAAGGGGACGACGGTGTCTACTTCACTTACACTGAGGATAACCCGATCGCCTTTAATCCATTCTACACAGATGATGGTGTCTTTGATATTGAAAAGCGGGAAAGCATCAAGACCCTGATCCTTACTTTATGGAAACGGGACGATGAGCCCCCTACCCGATCTGAGGAAGTGGCCTTGTCCAACGCAGTCAGCGGCTATATCGACTTTATCCGCCAGGACAGCAGGCATCCCTCCTTTAACGGTTTCTACGAATACATAAACGGTACCTACCGTAACGTACTGGAAGGAAAACAGGTCCGGGAAAAGGATTTTGACATTGCCAATTTCCTCAATGTCCTGGAGCCCTATTACAAGGGCGGCGAATATGATTACCTCCTTAACTCCGATAAGCAACTGGACCTGCTCGGCAAACGCTTCATCGTTTTTGAGATCGACGCCATCAAGGACCATAAGATCCTTTTCCCCATCGTGACGATCATTATCATGGAAGTCTTTATCAACAAGATGCGCCGGCTCAAAGGCCTGCGCAAGCTCATCCTGATCGAAGAAGCGTGGAAAGCGATCGCCAAGGAAGGCATGGCAGAGTATATCAAATACCTTTTTAAAACAGTCCGCAAATTTTTTGGTGAGGCCATTGTGGTCACCCAGGAAGTAGATGATATCATTCATTCACCGATCGTAAAGGAGAGTATCATCAACAACTCGGATTGCAAGATACTGCTGGACCAGCGCAAGTACATGAACAAGTTCGACGATATACAGGTGATGCTGGGCTTAACGGATAAGGAAAAAGCCCAGGTCCTCTCTATCAATATGAACAACGATCCTTCCCGGGTATACAAAGAAGTATGGATCGGGTTAGGCGGCACTCATTCCGCGGTGTATGCTACCGAAGTTTCGGCAGAGGAATACCTGGCCTACACCACGGAAGAGACAGAAAAGCTCGAAGTGATGCAGCTGGCAAGAGCGCTGGACGGCAATATGGAACAGGCTATCCGGCGTATTGCGCAGCAAAGGAAAGAAAGCAATTAATCATCTTTAAAAATCAACAACAATGAAAAAACTACTGTTTATCGTGCTCACTGCAATTATTACCGGCGCCGCACTGCCCGCAAAAGCCCAATGGATCGTGGCAGACCCTGCCAACCTGGCCTCCGGCATCCTCAACAGCGCCAACGAGATCGTACAAACCTCTTCCACAGTGTCGAATGTCATCAAAAATTTCGAACAGGTCAAAAAGGTCTACGAGCAGGGCAAAGAATATTATGATAAGCTCAAAGCGGTAACCGACCTGGTCAAAGACGCCAGGAAGGTCCAGCAGATCGTCCTGATGGTAGGTGAAGTATCTGAGATGTATGTCAGCAACTTCAGCAAGATGATGAGCGATCCGAATTTCAGCCCGCAGGAGCTCTCCGCCATTGCCAATGGGTATTCCATGCTCCTTAATGAAAGCACCGAGCTGCTGAAGGAATTAAAACAGATCGTAAGCGCCACCAGCCTTTCGCTCAATGACAAGGAGCGTATGGACGTCATAGAGCGGGTCTACAAGGAGGTCAAGGATTACCATAACCTGGTCCGTTACTTTACCAATAAGAATATTTCGGTCAGCTACCTAAGGGCAAAGAAGGCCAATAATGCCAAGCGGGTACTTGATCTCTACGGTACGGATAACCAAAAATACTGGTAGCTATGGAATTCGATAACCTTCACGAAGTACTGCGGGCACTCTATGATGAGATGATGCCGCTTTCTGCAGACATGGCAGCAGTTGCAAAAGGCCTTGCCGGTCTAGGCGCCCTGTTCTATGTTGCGCTCCGGGTGTGGCAGGCCCTGGCCCGCGCAGAACCGGTAGATGTATTTCCTATGCTGCGACCCTTTGCCCTGGGCCTGTGCATCATGTTTTTCCCCACAATGGTGCTGGGAACCCTCAATACGGTACTAAGCCCTGTTGTGAAAGGAACCCACGCCATATTGGAAGGCCAAGTACTGGACCTCAATACCCTGCAGCAGCAAAAGGACCAACTGGAAAAAGAGGCCATGCTTCGGAACCCGGAAACGGCCTACCTGGTATCCGACGAGGAATTTGACAAAAAGCTCGATGAGCTGGGCTGGTCGCCTTCAGACCTGGCCACGATGTCGGGCATGTACGTGGAAAGGGGTATGTATCAGTTAAAGAAAGCGATCCGGGACGGCTTCCGGGAATTCCTCGAGATCCTATTCCAGGCTGCCGCCCTGGTCATCGATACCATCAGGACCTTTTTCCTGATCGTTCTATCGATCCTGGGCCCGATCGCATTTGCGATCTCCGTATGGGACGGATTCCAGTCTACGCTGACGCAGTGGCTTACGCGGTACGTTAGCGTGTACCTGTGGCTGCCGGTGGCAGACCTGTTCAGCTCGATGCTTGCCAAGATCCAGTCGCTGATCCTGGAAAAGGATATTGAAAACCTCTCGGACCCAAGCTTCATACCGGATCCTTCCAATGCGGTGTACATCATCTTTATGATCATCGGCATCATCGGCTATTTTACCATCCCTACCGTTACGGGCTGGATCATACAGGCAGGCGGAGGCGGCAATTTCATGCGGAACCTGAACCAGACGACCGCAAAGGCAGGCAATATCGCAGGTGCCGGTGCGGGCGCTGCCACAGGCAATATTGCAGGCAGATTACTCAAATAACATCAATTAAATCACATGGAATTCAGAACACTAAGAAATATCGAGAACAGCTTTCGCCAGATCAGGCTATATGCGATGATTTTTGCGGCGTTATGCGCTGCGACCGCGGGATACAGTATCTGGCAGTCCTACCGTTTTGCCGAGGCGCAACGCCAGAAAGTGTACGTGCTCGATAACGGCAAATCGCTTATGCTGGCCCTTGCCCAGGATGCCTCTATCAACCGGCCCGTGGAAGCGCGGGAACACGTACGGCGTTTCCATGAGTTGTTCTTTACGCTTGCACCGGATAAGAATGCAATCGAGAACAATATGAAACGCGCCTTCAACCTGGCTGACAAAAGCGCCTTCGATTATTACCAGGATCTTGCAGAAAAGGGCTATTACAACCGTATCATATCAGGCAATGTACAGCAACGCGTGGAAATCGACAGCGTGGTCTGCAGTTTTGAAAAGTACCCCTATGAGGCCAGGACCTACGGGCGGCAATTCATCATCCGCTCCAGCAATATAACCAAGCGCAGCCTTGTTACGGCATGCTTCCTGGTCAACTCGGTCCGCTCTGACAATAACCCGCAGGGCTTTAACATCGAAAAATTCAGGGTGCTGGAAAACAGGGACCTCGAAGTGCTCGAACGCTAAAATAATATCCGATGAAAAAACTACAACCGGCTATTTCCCGGTACCTCTTAAAAATAGAGGCCCGCTGGCAAAAGCTTACAACCGGAAAGCAGCGGAGGATCATTGTCTATGTCTTTTGCGGATATGTGGTCCTTACCGTTGCAGTTGTCGGTAATGTATGCCTGGACAGGAGCAGGACAACGGGACCACTGCGGATCAGGCACATTGAAAACCCAGTACTTAAAGCTGCAACCGGTTCAAAGACCGATTCGCTACTACAAATATTCAAAACAAGAACCTATGGAAAACAAAAAGAACACCGTCAGGGTGACTGACGGAAATGACGGCGGTACATTGGCATCGTCAGAAAATATTCCTCTACTGTCGCGCGAAAGGCTGAAAAAGCCGCTCCTGATCGGGTTGATGGTTTTGGTATTTGCCGGATGCCTCTACCTGATCTTTAAACCCGGACAAAACAAAAAAGTTATGGATCCGGGGCTTAATGAAGCGGTACCCCAGGCAACGGATGCGGGCCTTCAGGCAGACAAGCAAAAAGCCTATGAGCTGGAAATGCTGGAAAACAAGAACGTCCAAAAGCAAAATACGCTGGCCTCCCTGGCCGATTACTGGCAGCAGGAACATACAGCGGAGGCAACCGCAGACAGCGATGTGGAAGAAGGCGTACCGCAAACAGCAACACCAGCACTGAACAGCTACCGGGACGCCCAACGGACGCTTGGCGATTTCTACCGGGATGATGATGCCACAAGCCGGCAACTCCTAAAGCAGGTCGAGGAATTAAAACAGCAACTGGCTGAAAAAGAAAACAGCCAGCCTGATCCCATTCAAACGCAGCTTACGCTGATGGAAAAGTCCTACCAGATGGCAGCAAAATACCTGCCGGGAAATATGGCCGCCGAAAATCCTGCCGGAACCAAAGCGACGGCAACGGACACCACAGCCCCTGTAAGGGAGGTGGTGCCCCTTACCCCGGATCAACATCCTGTTGTTTCCGCCTTATACCGGGAACCCGGGAACAGCGCTTTTCTTGCCACATACAGCAAAGACCGTAACAGCCGTTTCCTTACGGCCGTCGGAGAAGCTCCTGCCCTTAGTGCAAAAAACAGCGTGCGCGCTGTGATCCACCAGGCGCAGGAGGTAGGGACAGGCGGCCCGGTCCTTGTCCGGCTGCTGGAGCCGGCCAGGTTACAAGGCGTGCTGATACCCCAGGGGGCCATACTTACGGCCAGTGCCCGGCTCTACCAGGGAAGGCTGCAGATGACGATAAGTTCCGTTGCGCTTTCAGGCGATATTTTCCCTGTCGACATCACGGTATACGGGCTGGACGGCCAACCAGGCCTTTCGGTTCCGTATTCAGAAGAGATGAACGCACTGACAGAGATAGCATCCAATATGACACAGGCATCCGGTACGAGTATTATGATGAGCCGGTCTGCGGGCCAGCAAATAGCCGGAGACCTTAGCCGCGGCCTGATGCAGGGTGTGTCAGGATACATTTCTAAAAAGCTGAAAACACCTAAGGTCAGGATCAAACCAGGCTTCCAGGTTCTGCTCGTTTCAAAATCATTAAATCCAAAACAATGAACACAATACGCAAAGGCATCCTGACATGGCTCTACCTGTTTACCTGCTGTTTCGTAGCAGGCGCCCAAAGTGATACGGTTGGCAACCACATCATACATTTGGGCACAATTATCCCTTACCAGATAAGTGTCACGTACGACAAAACGACCCATTTGATCTTTCCCGCGGCCATCAGGTATATCGACCTCGGCAGCGATAACGTCATAGCGGGAAAAGCGGAGAACGCAGAAAATGTACTGCGGATAAAGGCGGCGACCAGGGACTTCGAAGCAGAGACCAACTTTTCAGTCATTACCGAAGACGGCCATTTTTACACCTTTAATGTCTATTACAGCGTCTATCCCGATGGGCTGGCCTATGACCTGGAAAAGATGAACCAAACAGCCGGCCGCCGGGAGGCGGACAAAGTCCTGTTCACTGATCTGGGGAATAACGCCCCTTCGCTGACGTACCTCATTATGGAAACCTTGCATAAGCAACAGCGGCGCCTGGTAAAGCATATTGCCTCAGGCAGCTATGGGATACAGTTCCGGCTCAAGGCGATCTATATCCATAACGGCAAGTATTACTTCCAAACAGAAGTACGCAATAAGAGCAATGTTCCCTTTACCATCGACTTCATAAAATTTAAGATCGTCGACAGGAAAACAGCCAAACGTACGGTTTCGCAGGAATTAGCGCTGGATCCGCTGCGTGCTTACGGCCCTGCCAACACCATCGCGGCCAACGCCAAAGAGCAAAATATCTATTTACTGGACCAGTTCACCCTTGCCGGTGACCAGCTCCTGTTTATAGAGCTGTTTGAAAAGAACGGAGGCCGGCACCAACAACTGCAGGTCGAAAATGCAGATCTTGTTAACAGCAGGCCCATTACAGACCTGCATCTAAAAATAGACTAATGAGCAGTAGTAAAATTTTGATTATGGTATTAGTCACCCTACTTGCCGGTGCTATGAAGTCACAGGCCCAACGCATGGCGCAAGGAAGTAAAGGATTAGAGGCTACGTTGGGCTTGTTGTCCGCCGCGTCTCCGGCGCACAACTACAGCGCCGGCGTCTCACTGACAATAAACAGTTCCCGTGGTAACTATTGGATACTGGGCGCCAGTTATTTGTGCACTTCACTACCCTACCGGGAAGATCATTCAATCCCGGTAGCTACCTGGTTAGGCGAAGCTGCGTTCTGTAAGCGGGTAGCAAGCAACAGGCGCAAAAGTCTCAACCTGAATCTTGCCCTCGGCCCAACCGGAGGTTACGAACGCATTAGTAATGGCAAGGAGGAGCTCTATGACGGCGCTTTAATCCTGGATAAAGCAGGTTTCGTCTATGGCGCAGCCTGCAGGCTTTTGCTGGAAACTTACCTGTGCGACAGACTGGTGCTATTGGTAAACGGTAAAATAACAGTGTTATGGGGAACAACGCTCAGCAGATTCCGCCCTGCGACCGGGATTGGTTTAAGGCTTAACTTTTAAAACGAATCATATGGACATCTTTCAAAAAATAATGCCGTTCCGGAAAATATTCCGGCGGTTGCTTACGGCTACACTGATGGTTGCTGTCACATCGCTCACAGCGTGCGAAAAGAAAAAGCCGGACATACAGCAAAATTTTCCCTTTGAAGTTTCGCTCATGCCGGTCCCAAAGGAAATCCGCACCGGTGAGACAGTTGAAATACGGATTAAGATACTTCCTTCGGGAAACTTCAGGGATACCAAATATTTCATCCGGTATTTCCAGTTCGAAGGCAGTGGCGAATTAAGATACTTCGATAGCGACCCCTACCTACCCAACGACCTGTACCTTCTTGAGAGCAAGGTGTTCCGGCTATACTATACATCGACCTCGGCAGTTACCCAGTCCTTTGACGTATGGATATCCGATAACTTTGACAACGAACAAAAAGTTTCCTTCGAATTCAAAAACAGTGATTGATACTTAGCGAAAAGCCTGCAGGTTGCAGGCTTTTGCTTTGGCCGGACGGGCCAAAGATCAAAGCCAATAGCAGCCACACAGTTTATGGCAGCGTAGCAATTTGACGTATCTTTAATGATATTATGAACAGTTGCACATACCAACCGGATATCAACGGCATATTTATCTGGAATCCTCAGCCTGCAGAAGGAGAAACTGTCCTATGGAGCGGGGCTGCCCTTGATGGCTATGCAGAAGGTGAAGGAAGCTCAGCTGGTACTGGCATGGTGAAGTAGTATCTGTTTATGAAGGCAATATGCATAAAGGAAGGTCTCATGGGAAAGGAAAATACAAATTTGCAGACGGAGATGTCTATGATGTCCAGTGGCTGGATGGGTTACGGCATGGCATAGGCACCCAGCAATATAAAAACGGCGAAACCTTGAAGGGCAATGGCTTTCAGACGAACCGCACCCTGGTCAGTGATGGCGACAACCATGCCTTTCAAATCAGTAAATGTGTCAGCAATAAAATCAAGCTGAATACCGCCTACAGGTTCTTGCCCATAATCTTATGAAAGACAATTAAATTTCAGTCCCTGCATCTGTGGTATTATTTTCCGGCAATTTTTCCTCTGAAAGCCAACAACATGCCAGACTCCGTCATAACACTCGCGACAAAGTAACTTGCAAACCAATGAGCGGCACCTTGCATTACCAACCGCTTCCAGCTTACCTCCCAACTCCTACTACTAAAGTTTCAAAATCACTTTTAAAAGAAAAACGAAAAAAAGAAAGCAATGATGCAGTGAGGGGAAAACGGAATGCAAAAGGAAACGGAAAGGCCCGCAGGGTGGCTTTTTTAAGAAAGCCATTATGCTGTAGTCTTTTGTATTCCGGTATTTTCTCCTCAATATTTTAGCTGATTTATTTCCAGTTATTAAGCATAAATATGAACACAGGACATGTTGTTTATACTATCAAGCCGATGCCAACAGATTGATCATAAATACGATTTACTTTTTCTATGCTCAAATCATATCCCCGGCAAAAAGACCATCACAAAAATAGATTTAGGAAGTGTCTAAACGGTGTCAAATGAGGCCATATAAGGTCTCTGTCCCTTTCATTTTTCAATAGTCCTTAGGTTTGAAATGTTACAATGAAAAGAACAAGGAGGAAAGAATGAAACCTGTGATAATAAGGAAAATGCCGGTTGAAGATTTCATCGAAATACTAAAAGAAGGCAATATAGAAGCCAGCGCTGAAGAAGTAACGCAATTGCTTAACTTCATTTATCATTTTTCCACGCTGCTTGTAAAGGAATTTCTGGAATGCGACATATCCATTAACTAGGAATAAAGCATTGGGCAGGAGCCTATCGGATACAAGACCACTTACAGTATGGCTGTCTGAAACAATATGTTTATTTGTTTAATTGAATGAAATACGGCGATAATTTTGTAGCTTGGAAAAAGTGACAGAAAAAATGCATCTTATGAAAATAGCAGACTTATATATCCGTGTTTCCACGGATGAGCAGGCCGATAAAGGCTATTCACAGCGTGATCAGGAAGAGCGCCTAAGACGATATTGTGAACTTCATCAAATAGCAATAGGCCAGGTTATATTTGAGGATCACTCCGCCAAAAACTTTAACCGACCGGAATGGATAAAACTGCTCAGCAGGATTAAACAAAGAGGCAATAAGACGAACCTTATCCTGTTTACGAAATGGGATAGGTTTAGCCGCAATGCTGGCGATGCTTATCAAATGATAAGCATGCTCACCAAATCGGGCGTGGAACCGCAGGCTATAGAACAGCCTCTGGATCTTTCTATACCCGAAAACAAAATGATGCTTGCCATATATCTCGCCGCCCCGGAGGTTGAAAATGACCGGCGGGCACTGAACGTCTTTTACGGTATGCGCAGGGCAAAGAAAGAAGGGCGTGTTATGGGCATTGCGCCTTTCGGATATATAAACCGGATCAGCGAAGATGGTAAACAGAAATTTATTGTACCTAAAGAACCGGAAGCGTCCACCATGAAGTATGTTTTTAACGAAATTGTCAAGCAAATTGAAGCGCCCGAAGTCATCAGGAAGAGAATATTAAAGTCAGGCAAAAAAATGTTGAGCCCGCAGGCGTTTCACGTGGCAATACGAAACCCCGTTTACTGCGGAAAGGTGTTTATCGGACAATATAAAGATGAGCCGCCTCATTTTGTAAAAGGCCTTCATGAGCCAATTATTGACGAAGCGTTGTTTAATGAAGTACAAGATACATTGGATGGAAACAGGCGGGCTTCCCGTCCACCCGTCATTAAGCTAACTTCACACGAGAAACTGCCCTTGAGGGGATTCCTACTTTGTCCAAAATGCGGGGCCAAGCTGACCGGCAGCGGCTCCAAGGGCCGAAAAGAGATATACTTTTACTATCACTGTAACTCCAGATGTGGCGTTCGTTTCATTGCGGACAATGCTAACAAGCTGTTCTTAGAAGAATTAAGGCAGTATGAATTTAATGCTCCCGTACAAAAGATTATCCGGCAAGTTGTTCTAAACGCTCATAAGCAAATTGCAGGCAACATAAATGACAGCAAGAAACAGATTGCTGATGAGCTTGACGGATTAAATCAAAAGCTTTCCATTGCAAGGAATAAGTTGCTATCAGAAGCCATCGATGATGAAGATTATCAGGTTATCAAATCCGAACTAAAACCGAAAATTGAGCAATTGGAACAACGGCTTCAGCAGGCAGGTCGGGGCAAAGCGGTAACAGGTCTCGAAACGCGGCTTGATCGTGCCCTATCAGCCGTTAGCAGTATCTCCTGGTTCTATAATTCGAGCAGTATCGAAACTAAGCGCTCTATCATTGGTTCGATGTTTCCCGAAAATTTGGTGTTTGACGGAAAAGAATATCGAACCACCAGATTAAACACTATCTTAAAGTGTATACTAATAACAAACAACCAATTGAACCATAAAAAAAACAGGAATCACCTAAATTTTTCAGGTGATTCCTGTCTTGTAGTCCCGACAAGAATCGAACAAAGGCTTATGACACGCTCCTGTATTGCTTTTTAAATTTGCTAACGGTTTCGGCTGGGTTTGGAAAGCCCTGCCCTTTCCCGTAAACACCCAGTCAAGATTAAGCCCGTCATGATGGTACAATGGGAGTATCCATTCCACCTGGAACCAGCCGTTTCCCGGCGTCTTTGAACAGGTACTTGTCATTTTTTTGGGAAATAAACACAGTTTTTCCTTTTATTCACTTTACTTAACTGGATTAGGCAGAGTGAATTTAGCGCCTTCGGGTTGATTGATCTTGATAATTTCCATTGCCGCGCCCAAGTGCCGCTAAATCTCTTTAGCTCTGGTGCCTTTAAATAAATTTCTTGCGCCTTAACGATAATAGGAGCAATCCAACTCCCCAAAAGCATATACACCTTCGAGCAGAGTAACATCTGACCTAGTCCAATAGGTGTCGGTAGCCGCCCTATCAAAAATGACGGCTGTTGAACAACTGGATTGGGTATGTCGTTACATATGTTTTTAGGTTAGTTTGTATGTTCGTCCACAAGGCATCTGATTTTTCGAAACCTGCTCCTTGAAATACCCAATTGCCAACCGAAGTATACCAATTCCAGATTCTGTCTACCCCTAATATAAAGAAAGTGTAACCGCCTGACGCATCAGGAAAAATGCCAAATCTCCTATTCCCTGCAACAGGATGCTGTCCATCTAAAAGAGAAGTCATTGTGGTAAATGTAAACCAATATTTATAGCGAATGAAATAAACTATCTGGGCGGTAGCGTTATCCTGGACAAAGACACCGAAACCTTGACAGAGTACATAAGCCGTATCAAGCCAGGAAGCGGTTCCGTTGTGTGCGAGGTGCGTTTTAATGCGTCAGCCAGCATTACCACAAACGGAACTGAATGTATTTATGCGTGAAAGGCAACCAAGACAGTATAGATTTGGCAAGAAAGATTTCAAATGCTTGTGCCCGGATATGTGGCTTTACAGAAAGAGGGGCAAAATCGGAGATCACTTCTCAACGAGGCAGATTAGGGATTCTCCATACCGCTGCAGGTATAGCCTGTTTGCCGGAAATATGCTTTATAAGTAATACAAACGATATGAGTAAATACCAGGCCAACAAGAAGACACTCGCTAAAGAGATAGCACGAATATTGGTTGAGTTTGACGCAAAGAAAAGTTAGCACTGAAATTCGAAATTATGGAAGCAGAAACGGATGGGCATACCGGTACAAAATGTAGTTCAAATTTATAATTAAATAAAAAGAAAAAACAAAGCAGAACTCATAAGGACGGCTTCCTTCCAAATCTAATTTTGTTATTTCATAAATTAATACAGCACTCAAGTATTCAAAAAAGTTCGAATTTTGAAAAAAAAGAAAAGCCTTGAGATATTTCAAGGCTTTTTAGAAGTATGGTTATTAAATTATTGCTTAATCACTTTTACCGCGTGATTATATTTCCCTGATTCAGATTTAATATTAAGCAAATACATTCCGGGTGATAATTGTTCACCGGCAACTTTGAGCCGATTATTAATTATTGTTAGGTCGCCGCTGTAATTATTTAGTACCCGCCCCTGCAAATCTGTCAATGATACGGTAAAGAACTCGCCTTGATTTGCGTCCTCAATGGCTATCGCTAAGCTACAATTAAAAGGATTGGGTGATACTTTTATTTTGGATTGTTGCTTTAGATATTCAGAGATTCCGGTTGTACAGTCAATAGGTTGTCCTACTCCTTCCAAACTGGAAGTTTTGAAAATTAAAGAAGAGCCATAGGCACCAAAACCACCAGCATTTGAACGAATATCAGCTATCGCAAGCTTCAAATGGTATGTATCACAAGGAGTGACATTTGCTGTAGCTGGCAATTGCTTTGAGAAAAATCGGTAATCGATATCTGCATAAGTTCCGAACTCATTATCCACAAAATACTCAACATAAGGAGCACCTTCATAATAAGAGCAACCTTCGGGCACTAAAATTTCGGCACCGGGATCAAGTGATTCACTCCTTACTGGTACGGTTGTCCCTGGATAAGTCGCAATATTTATATAAGCTGGAAATTCATCACCCCCTTTTATGAAAATAACCGGCAAGTCACCTCCTGGATCACAGCCACCCCAACCACCAAAACCTCCTGGCATGGAAGCTGCGAAAATATAATCAATTTGAATCTTTGGTGTTTGAGGAATTATATCAAATTCAAGTATACAAGCATTATAGGCTTCAGTATGGGTGTATCCAGAATCTAATAAATAAGCATTCATATCTTCGTCCATTCCTAGATCTGTATACATCTTCTCTTCTGGATATGCAGGAGTACCATATAGGAATGGTGTAATATCCAAAGCATTATTAGTAGTTAATATGATACCGTTATCAAAATCAAAACTGCCTGTACCTGAGAATATACCATTGGACGTATCACCACAGCTTAATACCGGATTTAATGTAATTACATTTTCACCACTTATTTCATTAAGCAATTCAGATGCAGTGTGACTATCAGTTATCGTGTATTGGGCCTGGGTTTGAAAATTCAATACAAGTAGTGCAGCAGGGAGTAGAAGTCTTTTCATCGTTGATTAGTTAGTTTAAAATGTCACCGGATTGGAGCCAACCCGGTGACACAAAGATAACATATTAATTTTTCACAACTTTAATCATTTTATCATAATTCCCGGATTTGGAACGAGTATTTACAAAGTACAAACCTCCTGCAAGCTGGTTACAGGCACTTCTTAGTGAAGTGTTTACATCACTTAATGTACCTGAACATTTGTGCAGCTGTTTGCCCTGTAAATCTGTCAATAACACGTCAAATGTCTCAAGTGGTGGTGCATTAGAAAAAAGGATAAAGCTTTCTGCAAATGGATTAGGGACGACATCTATTTGGTACAAATCTTCTGTTATATCCTCAACAGCAGTCGGCGCGGGCCTGAACGCTGTAGCATTCCAGCCTGCAAGTTTTGTCCTCATATCGTAATAATCCCCTGAGCCTGACTGGAGATATGGGTATACGAGAAACATCTGTCGTGTTCTATCATTCTGCTTACTAAATGACATTTTCTTATACCAGAAATTTGTGAGATAGTCGATAACCTTGTATGTTCCTAATGGGGTACTGACATCGAAAGTATTACCATCCGACTGCAATTTATTGGATACATAGCCACCCGCACGTCTTGAATACCACCCATAATTAATTCTTGTTGCTGTATTATTCCAAACCACAGCAGGCCAACGGTTTGCTGTGTAGAGATAATCGCTAAGATATTTATTGACTATAACACCACTAGTATTCTTAGTTTCAGCATAAATATCTGATGTATCGGCATTGTATATCATCGACCAGACATCTCTTGAAGTGTAGTGATCCGGGCAATCAATATTTATGTGAAAATCATCATATCTATCAGTAAAACCGGGATAGTTATAGATTGTAGTTGCTGCATCAATAGAATCTTCCAATGTCATAGAAACAAGTCCTGTTCCAAATCTTATATCATTAAAATGACACTTACGGACAACAATAGGTTTTGCTCCTGTATAAGGTGGATTGACATAGATGTACGCTATATGTACGCTATCTCCGGAATATCCTATAGCTACATCAGGAACACGGCCAAATGTATCTGTTGCTTCTACTAAATTATCTGGCCCTAATTCTGTATTAAATGGTGCAAGACTCGACGTAATACTAATAGCTCGGGTATGAATTCCACCCCAATCATTATCCCCGCCTGATGTGTCAACTGCCTGTTCCCAAGTAAAAACTACTTTCTTTAAATCATAACAGTCCATACTAACTCTTTGCCCTCCAATTGTATCTGAAGTTAATGGAAAAGAAGCTGGAGTAAACGTCAATCCTCCAACACCCCATTGATATGTTGCATACCAAACTCCAGCACGCACACCTGTTGTACCGTCGTCCAGATACGATGCAATGACATATGTGTTAAAGGACACATCCTGCACTATACCAACATTGATACATTGCATACGATTAGGGAGCATAATCCAACCTGTATCCACAATAGCACCCGTTAGATCTCTCCTTATCCATGCGATGCCACCTTTGAAATAATTTTCACCATTCCAACTGTATACATATAGATTTTGTGGCACTAAAGATGATCCTATTCTAAATTGAACACTATCGTAACTATAAGCAGACGTTTTTAAAGGACGGTAAACGGCAGAATCAGCAATTTTCGGAAAGGGGAAGGGTGTGATGGTTGGGCCAACAAAAGTAGGTTGTGAAAAAGCTTCCACGGTCAGTAGGACGCACAGGAGTGCGTAAAGTAATCTTTTCATTTTGTAGAGATTGTTGTTTGAATTTAAAAAAATTAAGCTATAAGGTAATTTTCAAAATACATTTGAGAACAATGCAATCAATGAGCGGATACAAAGAACAAGATGGTATTAGGTGTTATGTGAATGTTTGAATCCATAGTTTACGTACAACATTTCACAGATCGCCACAAAAATATATTTAATTTTTTATAAAACTACAGGCAAAAAACTGAAATAAGTTTTATTATATATACTATCTGACCTTCATAATAATAAGACTAACTTTAATTTTATTAACTGTTTTGCCCAACTTGCTATCAATTTTAACTATTTATTAAAGACAGGGCTGATCTCGCCGAAGACGGTATGGTGATGGAAATACTACCTTTATATACCTTTTATTACCTCCAATTACCTATTTGGCAGGAGGTATCTATATCCCTTTAAAGCAGTAAGGACGCGCAATTGCGCGTCCTTACTGCTTTTTGTACTTATTCTTTGGTAGTCCCGACAAGAATCGCCGACACCTAATTTTATCTTTTCACTGCGCTGTTTATCAATATATTAACTTTATTATAGTCGATTATGGTCAAAAATAGGTAAAAATTATTTCATCTCTTCTAC